>Ga0335085_10000017_pt1 | contig 657178 bp, 578 predicted proteins | sample Lox_Sample_45_FD_206712 | JGI IMG/M metagenome (GOLD analysis project Ga0335085, IMG submission 206712) | Soil microbial communities from Loxahatchee National Wildlife Refuge, Florida, United States - Lox_Sample_4.5 | ecosystem: Environmental > Terrestrial > Soil > Wetlands | place: USA...
AATATCTGTTCTCGTCGAAGATGCCGGTGTCCAGCAGCTCGAACTCGAATCCGCGGCCCTCGCGCTTGCGGTTCTCCTCGAGCAGCCGCTCGTAGGGATAGCGCGCCTGCGGATATTTGTACAGATATTTCATGTACGAATGCGTCGGCGTGCTGTCGAGATAGAAGTAATACTCTTTGACGTCTTCGCCGTGATTGCCTTCGTTGGGCGTCAAGCCGAAGAGGCGCTCCTTCAAGATGGGATCCTGGCCGTTCCACAGCGCGAGGCTGAAGAGCAGAAGCTGATAGCGGTCGCAGATGGCGGCCAAGCCGTCTTCGCCCCAGCGATAGGCTTTGCTGCGCGCCATGTCGTGAGAGAGGTAATCCCAGGCCGCGCCGTTCGGGCTGTAGTCTTCGCGAACCGTTCCCCAGGAGCGCTCGCTGACATATGGTCCCCAATGGCGCCACAGCAGCGGCCTCCCCAAAGTCTCCTGTAGGCGGTGGCCTTCGTGAGTCTCCTCTCGCGCAGAGCTAGTTGTTGTCAAGACGTTCTTGAGGATTGGCGGAGTTTCAGCCGTGAACGTGCTCATAAGACTCTCGCGCCTGTTGTTCGGGTGGTAAATCGGTGTGGACTCTGGCTTATAGCGCTGTGTCTCTAGTCCGTGACTCTCTGTCTCCAGGCTAGATGCGTGCAGGTGACCGTGGATTCAAAAACATGGTGCGCCTTGGCTCGCGCACAAGAGTACTTATTTTCGGCCGGTCCATATGCCGAAGCCCCCGTGGAGATCGGGCCTCTCCGCGAGAGGTACTGGTCCAACGAGGAGCCCCAAAAAAGTTTCTTTCAGGGCACCGGGGACGTGCATCTTAGGAACACCAATGCTCGCATGGCTTGAACGTGGGGCGGTGTAGTTACCGACCTTGCACATCATCTCGTTGTCTGGAAATCGCAGCACATGAAGGAGTAAGATGCTATGATTCGATATCACGACGTCAGGTTCGCGCACCTTGGAGCATGGTTGCTAATCTTGCTCCTAGCGTTGTGTACGGATGTTCCCGCTCAGACTCTTAAGATCCAAGGCATGATCAAAGCGCGGAGCGGAGCCACCATGATTTTGCAGACTGCGGATTCACCACATCTAATCGTCCTGCTGACCGACACTACGAAAGTCGGTCAAGTTCAAGGGGTGCTACAAGCCCGCAAGAAGGAAATGTCAATGGCGGCGCTGATCCCTGGCCTCGCTGTTCGGGTTGAAGCGGTTGACAATGACCAAAACCAACTCGTTGCGAAGTCTGTTAGTTTCAAGGGCAACGATCTGGAGCGGGCCCAGTCCGTGCAGGCTGGTATGCACGAAGTTCATGAGCAGGCTCAGCAAAACAAGGAAGAGCTCTCGAAACAGAGTGAGAGACTGCAAGCCCAAAGAGAACAGCTGGAGCAGCATCATGAACGTCTGGAGCACCAACAAAAGGAGCTGACCGCCCAGCAACAGAACATCGCGGCCAACAAAGAGGCCATAGCCGCTGCGGTGGCCCGCTTCGGTCAACTGGATGATTACTATATCTTCGACGAGGTCACCGTCTACTTTGGAAATGGGAAGACGGCATTCGATTCAGAGTACGGGCCTAAACTGATGCAGTTGGCGCAGAAGGCCAAGGGCATTGAGGGCTACATGCTTCAGATCGTCGGATACGCCTCGTCAACCGGGAGCGTTGCGCTGAATCAGAAGCTGAGTGAAGACCGCGCCAATAGTGTCGCTAACTTCCTGCTGCAGCAGGCTGATATTCCTCTCACCAACATGCTGGCTCCGGGCGCGATGGGTGAAAGCCGGCAGGTAGGGAACGACACGACCGCAGAAGGCCAAGCGCAAAACCGGCGCGTTGTGGTGAGGGTTCTGCAGAACAAGGGGATTGGCGGGCACTAGGCGCTGCAGCGGGGTCACTCTGGCGCAAGAGTAAATCCCGTCACCGCACAGGAGTATCTTCGGACGCATACGGAAAGTTAGTCTGCTCCACGTGCTCGATGTCCTCTTCCGAAAGTTCGTGCGCTGAATCCAAGAATTGCCGGAGCCTGGCGGCCCAACCATCAAAGGCCTGTGTGGCTGCACGGAATTTCTCTTCATGAGTGAAGCTCGCCGAGCCAATCACAGCGCCCTCGCCCAGGTTGTCCCGATCCACGGCGGCTGCAATCTGCTCGCCCGTTTCCGAATCCACCAGTTCCATCTCGACGCCGACTTTGCCAATATTTAAAGGTCGTTCCAGCATATCGCCCCTCGTCTGGCCCGCAGGAACTGGCTGCCCGACATCGATCCCCACGATTGCCGACCGAAGGCGCAAGACTAGAGGGCCGCTGGACTGGATAATCGGGAACGCGTCATCTACCGCATTGGTGATGGCGTCCTGGAAATATTCCTTTAGGGCGGCCACACCGCGTTCCGGGATGGCGCTGTCCGGAGCGGATGTAGAAGCGTAGACCACCGGTGAATCGACAATCATGGCGACGTACCGGTGGACATTCTTAGCGGGGTCCTTGCAGACGTATGACTTTGTATCTTCCAAGTTCGGATCGGGCTTCAGGTTGGCGTAGGTGCTCAAGAACCCCGCGAACTCTTGGCCAGGCGGCATTCTCTTCAATCCGGATGGAGAAACCGCAGTTGGTCGAGAACAGGACGTGGTGGTCACGAACAACAGGCCCGCGACGCAACAGGCGGCCGCGACTCTGTCAGACCTAAAGCTGTTTTTCGTCATCTCATCCCTCTTTCTTTGCCTCAACTAGACCCCTTTTATTCGAGCCTTGCACTCGTAGCAAGTTGAAGACCTTAAAGACACCCGGTAGGCCGTTGCATTGAATAAAAGCGACATCGGAATCGGCCTTCGTTGAGACCATTCCCAGGAGGATCACTTGCCCTCGCTTGACCACGATCTTGATATCGGAGCCGTTCCCCCAGAAATATCTGGACAAGTAGCGCTGCAACGCTAAGCGGGCAGCGGCGCGGATTTGCATGTCGATGCTGCCTAAAGGCAAGATTTCAATATTGTTAACGACCGTCTCCACGCCATCGATGTCTCGGACCAGCCGGCCGGCTGTGTCCCGGTTGGTTGCACGGACGGTCCAGCCGGTGAGAATCACGTTTGGCCCATTTTGGGTGAAGGAGATGAAGTCGAAGTTGCTGATATAGGGCATCATCGCGAGTTCATGGCGTACCTTCTCGTGAAGTTGAGCGCTCTTGTCCGTTTGATACATCCGTACGTCGAGCAGCTTACGCCCTGGGTCCCTCTCTGGGATGGATTCGCTGGTGATGGCTTTGACGGCCTCGAGTTTTACTGTTCCGTCGTTGATCTTCAGCTTGCCTGCAACCTCCGCCAACTGGCCCACCAGAGGACGGATCATCTTCTCCTTGTTGACAGTTAGCACCGTGTTATTCCGCAGTCGAACTAGAACCGGTTGGGAACCCTCTTTGAAGGTGCTCTGACTGCATTGGACTCTGTCGGAGGTAATCGGCCCGAGCATCAGACGGGCGCAAATGTCCGAATCCACATAGGCTGAGAAGGTTGAGATCTCTTGCGCCATAGCGCAACTGGAAAGTGCTGAAACTAATACCATTAACGACGCGCGGTTCCTCATACTGAATTCTCCGGTGGGCTGGTGACCAGCATCTTGAGATCGCCCTAATCTGTGATGCGGGAAACTGGTAGCTGACAGATTTTTTCGGCGGACTAGGCCGCATCCATCAATACCGCTCGGGAACGAACCGCCTGTCTCTTAACGTGGCGGCGTCATCGTAGGCGCCCTTGGTGGACCGCTTCGGCATTTTCACTTTTTCACGGGGCACTGCCTTATAGGGGATCAGACTCAACAGTTGTGCCATGCAGTTGAGACGGGCACGTTTTTTGTCGTCGGACCGGACGATGTGCCAAGGTGAAGCACTGGTATCGGTCGCTTCGAGCATCATATCTCGAGCTCTGGAATACTCATACCAGCGGCTGCGGGACGGTAAATCCATGGAGCTTAGCTTCCATTGGCGGACAGGATCGTCGATGCGTGCCCGGAAGCGCCGCTCCTGTTCCTGATTGCTCACTTCAAGCCAGAACTTGAACAGCATAATTCCATTCGAAACCAGGTAGCTCTCGAACGCCGGACAGAGTTCCAGAAATCGGCGATGCTGCTCTTTTGTGCAAAAGCCCATGACGTACTCCACGCCGGCGCGGTTGTACCAACTCCGATCGAAGATGACGATTTCGCCGGCCGCAGGCAGATGTGGGATGTAGCGCTGCATGTAAATCTGGGTCTTTTCGCGGTCGGATGGAGCGGGAAGGGCTACTACGCGGAAGATGCGAGGGCTCACGCGCTCGGTGATCGCGCGAATGGTTCCTCCCTTTCCGGCTGCGTCGCGGCCCTCAAAAATCACGATCATCCGCAAGCCCTTGTCCTTCACCCAGTCCTGGAGCTTGCAGAACTCTACTTGGAGCTTCCGCAGTTCTCTGGTGTACTCCTTGTTACCCAGCCCGGGCTTACCCCCTAAGTGCTTTGGCATTCTTCATAGACCCCGGTCTTCCGCCGACCTAAGCTACTGTTTTCGGTAGCGCCATGCGCTAAGCGAGAATAGAACAATCCCGAATGCGGTCAGGATTATCAAGTTTGGCCAGAGCGCGCCCCAGGGGGCGTTCTTCAAGGTCACGCCCCTGACTATTGTTACGAAATAACGCAGCGGATCAAGATAGGAAAGCTTCTGAAAGAAATCCGGCATATTCTCGAGCGGTGAAGTGGAGCCTGACAGCAAAACGATGGGAGGATTGACGAAGAATGTTAATAGTTGCGCTTGTTGCTGCGATTTCGAAACAGTTGCCACCATAACTCCAATGCCGATCCCGGCAAGTGCAGCGCAGGCTCCGGAGACCGTGAACAGCCACAACGCCCCGCGGACTGGCACGCCGAAGACTAGAACGGCGACTCCGAGACCTACAAACAGGACGACCATCATCAGCACGAACACCGGTGACGTCTTTGCCATCAACATCTCCCCGGTCTGGGCGGGCGTCATCATCAATTGTTCGATCGTGCCGGTCTCCTTCTCCTTGACGGCCAGCGCCGAAGCGACCAGGGATGCGTTGATGAACATGATGATGCACATGACACCGGTAACGTAATGCCACGCAGTCACCAAGCCCGGATTATAGATATAGGCCGACTGCACATCGGGGGCGCCGGGCGGCGGGGCCGGATGCGCCGCTCGTATGAAAGTTGGCCGACGACGATCAATCGCCACAACTCCAGCGCCGCTCGACGCGTTGTAGTCTTCCAAGGCCCGGCCTAAGTAGCCTTGCGCAATCTGCGCTGTATTGGCGTCGACAGCGTCGATCACCACTTGCACTCGAGCTGTTTGCTGCCGGGCCACACTGCGGGCGAAGTCGTCTGGAATCACGAGAAAAAGGTCTAATTGCAACCGGTTGAGCGCATCCTCTGCATCTTGCGCACTCACATATCGACCCGTCACGGTGAAATTGACATTCTCGGTGAGGGCATTGACAAAGTTACGGCTTTGGGTAGTGTAGCTTTCGTCCACGACACCGAGACGCAAGCCCCTTACTTTGGGGTTCAAGGCATATCCAAAGATCACCAGCACCACGGTCGGAGGCAACATCATCTGAACCAGCAAACCGCGATTGCGTCTGAGTTGCTGGACTTCTTTGGTCGCCAGCGCCAGATACCGTCTTAAGAAATCACCCAAGTGACCTCCTACGCTTTGAACTGCATTTTCCGCATTTGAAGCACGTTCAGGGCGAAGTAGGCTGTCGCCAGCAGCACCAACGAGATCACCGGCTGAAGCGAGGTCTCCCATCCCACGTTCCGGAGAATGGAGTTGCGAACGATCAGTATGTAGAACGTCGCGGGGAGGATATCCGAGAACCAGCGAATCTGTACAGGTATGTTCGAAACGGCGAATAAATAACCGGAGAGTAGCAGCGAAAGTAGGAACGAACCCATTTGTACGCCTTGAATAGCCGCACTCTGGGTGCCAGTAGCATTGCCCATCATCATCCCAAACAGCACACCCGAGAGCAGGTAAAGTACCGTGGCCGTTAGAAGCACACTTGGGTCACTTGGGATGCGATAGCTGAACATGAAGACGCCGAGCAGGAAGCAAAGAACCAGTTCCGCCAGTCCGATCAGTACGTAGACGATCGACTTGCCGAGAATCCACTGAGCTGCTGTGAGACTGGAAGCGTACGCCTGGATGATCGTCCCCATTTCGTATTCCTTTGCAGTAGACAGTGCTCCCAGCAAGGCAGGAAAGATGATCAACATCATCCCGAGCGCGCCCGTGCCGAAGTAGACAGGATTCGACAGCCCGGGATTGAACCACAGCCTTTGATCCAGTGCGACACGTTGCGGGACCGGCTGGCTGATCCCGTTCTTTTGCGCAAAACTTTTGTTCAGCGCTGCTGCCATATTGCCCAGTCCCGTAGCAGCGTTGGAGTCCGTTGCATCGATCATCAACTGGACTACCGGTTCCGCTCCACGCCGCACGTCGCGCTCGAAATTCTGCGGAATGATCAGTGCCGCACGCCCTCGACCGCTCGCCAGCGCTCGCTCCGGGGATTCATCGGGCCGGCGCGCAACCAAGCGGAACGTCAGCGCAGCCCCGTACGTTTCGAGGTAGGTCCGGCTCAGCGCCGTGTTGTCATAGTCATATACTAAAAGCCGGACGTTGCGCAGCCGCAAGGACTGAGTGCCGCCTGCTAAGGCCATCAACACAAGAGGCATGAGAACGGCGAGAAGGATCAGGAGCTTGTCGCGGCGGAACAGCCGCCACTCCTTCATGGCCTGGGCGAAAATCTTCTTCATCATGCGGGAATCAACGCTCTTCGCGATTCAATCAGCGAAATGAAAACGTCCTCCAAGGAAAACGCCGTCGGAACCCACGAGAGCACGTTCACGCCTGCCTCTCTCAATTTGTCGGCTGCTTCCTTTTTTTGCTTGTCATCTTCGGTGACGAGATGCAACTTGTCGCCGAATAGAGATACGCGGGATGCACCGAACTTTTCTTTCAGAGTGCGTAGGGACAAGTCGGGTTTGTCTGTCAGAATTTCGGACATCGCGCCCTTCATTGCGCCTTTCACTTGGCTGGGCGAGCCTTGTGCTATGATTTCGCCCGCCACCATGAAACCGATGTGGTTGCACTGCTCCGCTTCTTCCAGGTAGTGAGTCACCACCAGGATGCCGGCGCCGCGGTCCGCGAACTCGTTAATCATGCGCCACATGGCGCGCCGCGCGAGCGGATCCACGCCTGAGGTTGGCTCATCCAGGAAGATGGCATCGGGGTCGTGCATCACCGCGGCGCCGAAGGCGACCCGTTGCTTCCATCCGCCGGGCAGGGCTTTCGTAATCATTCCCGCCTCGCCACTTAGCTCCGCGAGATCGAGGACCCATCGTTTGCGTTCCTTCCGGACGCTTTCCTCCACGCCGTAAAGACGAGCGTAAAAGTCCAGGTTTTCGCCGATCGTAAGATCGTCGTAGAGTGCAAATTTCTGGGACATGTAACCGATTCTCGACCGCACGGCCGCTGCGCGCAGCCCTTTCGATTTTCCCAGCAGGCTTACGCTCCCGGAGGTGGGATCCAGTAGGCCGCAGATAATCTTGATGGCTGTTGTTTTTCCCGCGCCATTCGCTCCGAGCAGTCCGTAAATGTCGCCGTTGCGAATTTCCAATTGAAAATTCTTCACTGCCTGGAAGGTTCCAAAGATCTTATTCAAGTCCTTGGCTCCGATCACAATGCCTTTCTGGGTTCGCGGCAGGGAAGGATGAGGAAAGTGAGGAATGACCTGGGCGCCGCGCATCTTCCGCAAGACGCCGACAACTGCATTTTCCAGCGTTGGCTGGGATCGGACAATTTGACAGATATGCAATCTGTTTGCTTCCGCGCGCTGGTTCAGTTCGGTTTCGGCGGCGTCCGGATTCGCCGCCAGGACGTCTAACCGGTCGCCAAACCGTTGAACATCGGCGGCTTCGGGGGACTTGGCGAGAATGTCTTCAGCGGGCGCAAGAGGATCGACCCTTACTTCCAGGCGTGTCAAGCCCATCTTGGAGCGGAACTGGGCCGGCGTATCGATATCGTAAATCTTGCCGCGCTCGATCAGTGCAACCCGGTGGCACCGCTCTGCCTCGTCCAGGTATGGAGTGGCGACGATAATCGACATTCCCTCCGTGGCGAGAGACGTCAAGGCATCCCAAAAATCGCGGCGGGTTACGGGGTCAACGCCGGTAGTGGGTTCGTCGAGAAGAAGAAGCTTCGGTCCGGCGACCAGCGCGGCGGAAAGCGCAAGCTTCTGTTTCATGCCACCGCTGAGCCGCCCGGCTAACCGGTCGGAGAAACGGAGAATGTCGAATAGTTTGAAATAGCGCTCGCGCCGCTCTGCGTATTGCTTAGGAGGGACGAGGCGCAGCCCGCCAGCGTAACTGAGATTCTCATCGATGCTCAGATCAAAATACAGGCTGAACGGCTGCGTGAGATACCCGACCTTCGACCCCGCGTCGCGAGGAGTGGTTCCGAGTACTTTAATTTCTCCGCCCCCGTGCGCCAGGACTCCCGCGATGATCTTGAACGCCGTTGTCTTGCCCGCTCCGTCAGCCCCGATGAAACCGAAGATTTCGCCAGGGCGGACCTGGAAGCTGACCTCATCCAGCGCTTTCAGGCCGCCGTAGCTTTTCGTGAGCGATTTGGCTTCGACAATTACCTGCTCGGGCATTAGGGCCTCGCGGCTTGCACGCGGGTTTCTGTTTGAGTCCCGATGTCGATGCGGCCGTCCGCCGGCATACCTGGCTTGGCATAACCATAAGCGCCGCGCAACCCAAGTTTCAGGCCCATCACCTGCTTGACGCGGTCTTCCTTGAAGTAAGTGTTCTCCGGCGTGAACATGGCTTGAGGATCGACCCGAATCACCTCTGCCTGGACCGCCTCCTTCGGATTGGAATCCAGGTACACCTGTGCTTTCTGGCCAACCTTCACTTTGCCGATCGCACCTTCCGGTACAAATCCACGCAAATAGAGCTTGGTCAGATCCACCATGGTTAGGATTGTCTGGCCTGGCTGGATTACTCGGCCGGGCTCGGCCGAACGGGTCAAGATCGTACCGGCGATGGGCGCGCGAATCGTCAGGTCTGCCAAGTCTGCTTCAATCTTTCGCAGAGCCGCCTGATCTCCTTCCACAACAGCCTTGGCCGAGGCTATTTGCTGCTTCAACTCGTCCATCTCCCGCTCCAGCGTGACGCGATTAGCGGCCAGGATCGGGATGTTCTGCATCTGCGCCCGGGCCCGCTGGAGGGCGGCCTCCGATGCGGCCACCTGTTTCCGCCCAGCTTCTACCGATGCCAGGGCGATCTTCTCCTTGGTCTGATACTGCTCCGCCACTTGGACCGCGATAGCTCCGGACTTGGCCAGGGGAGGGTATCGTTCGGCATCGATCTGGACCTGTTTCAACTCCGCTTCCCAGCGCGCCAGGTCAGCTTGGCTGGCAGCGAGGTTTGCTTCAGCTTGCTTCACCTGCCCGGGCGCGTCCGTTTCCGCTTGATTCTCGTAGAGTTGAGCTTGATGGATCTTTTCGTCATACGTGGACAGCTGCAGTTGCAGCTGATCCACCGTACGCTGGTCGGCGCTGATCCGGGCCTTCTGAGTGTCGCGAATCGCTTCCTCCTGGGGGCTGGAGAGCCACGCAACGACCTGACCGGCCTCGACAGAGTCACCCTCACGAACCTTGAGATCCTCGATTCGTCCAGCGATTTTCGAGGAGATTTCCACTGTGTCTCCGTCGATGCGCCCGCTCACGAAGAGTGTGCCTTCAGGCTGAGCGTTGTGCCGGCAACCAGATAGAACCAGAGCCATGGTTCCGAAAAGCAGGCAAGTTCGTTTCATAGATTCCTCACTTGCGATAGGTTTTCTGTGCCGCGCCCGTCGCCCGCGCCAAGTTCGCCCGCGCCAACCCGAGAGAATATTTGGCCCGAATCTGCGCGTCGTCCGCCCGCTCCAGGCGTTCTTGCGCATTCACCACTTCGGTGTTGTCTACGATGCCCTGAGAAAAACGCGAGCGTGAATAGTCCACTTCCTGCCGGGATAGCTTGATATTCCCGGCGCTGGTTTCAAGTTCTAAAAGCGCCCATTGCACTCCCGAGATGGCGGCCAGAACGTCCGCTTCGATTTGCGCCCGGCTGGCCTCCAGCGCCGACTGGGCTTCGCGAAGCGCGCCTTCGGCCTCGCCAATCTCGCCGTGAATTCGCCCGCCGGTGAAGACCGGGAAGTTGACCGAGCCTTGTAACCTGTAAGTGTTGACATTGTGCACTGGACTGTTGCCACTCTGACCATCGCTGAAGGTCATTTCGATGGTAGGCAGCTTGGTGGCTTCCACGGACCGCAACTGCAACTCGGCTGCGCTAACGTTCGCCTGCGCCGAGCGATAATCCGGCCGGCTGGCAAACGCTGCTTGGATGGCAGCATCTCGCTCGGGTGGTGTTCCCGAACCGTAGGCAGCTTCATCGGCGACATCGAAGGCCGCGGTGATGGTCGCGTGTAGGATATTGGCGAGGCTGAGTTTGGCTTCGATATAGCGCTGTTCGGCCTCCTGACGCTGCTGTACTAGCAAATTCACCTGTTGCAAGGCCCGATTCGCGTCCAGTTCTGCGGCCACCCCTTGGTTCACTCGGTCTCTAGTAAGGCTGTAAAGGTCGTTCGCGAGTTTAGTCTGATCCAGTAGCGTGTCGCGCGTCGCTTTAGCTCTAAGAGCATCCAGGTAAGTAGCTACAACTCTCAACGCCACAAGTTCGTGTGCGTTATCCACGAGCAGCCGGTACGAGTCCGCTCGCAGGTGCGAACTCTTCCAAGCGCGCCACTCCGACAGATTCAACACCTGCTGGCTCAGAAAGACGCGAGCATCCATGGATCCGAAGGGGCCGATTAAGCCCTGTGCGATTGGCAAGTCAATTCCTATCCCCTGCAGATTCACCGTGAGGTAAGCTTGGTGCGCGCCAATGTCTAATTGAGGCAGCAGCGGACTCCGCGCCTGTTCGTACTTCCCAGAGGCCTGGTCCAACTGAGCCATAGCCGTGCGGATGTTCGTGCTATTCGTGAGCGCGATGTCCAAGGCTTGGGAGAGGCTGAGTTCGGCAGGCAGGGTCGTCGTCTGGTCCGCCGCCCCTAGGTATGTTGCTGCAAGAAGGAGGAGGAACCAAGAAATCCGTTTCATCACCGAACCTGATTCCCACGGGGCGGGAACTGCTGCATTTTTTTGAAGACGCTTCGAGCCGCGAATGGAACTCCTTCAGCCGCGAGCTATTGTGGTGATGCGCCCTCAATACGCTTTTAAGCCGAAAGACCGAAACTGCGCGCAGGCGTACTCTATGGCTTTCGGCGTGGGAGAATCAACGTCCTGAAGCCGGTAGTCCAACCCAAGCTCTTTCCACTTGTACCTGCCCATCTGATGAAAGGGCAGAACATCCACCCGTTCGATGTTTCCAAGGGTGGCTGCGAAGCGGGCGATCCGCACGATGTCTTCCAGGTCGTCCGTTAATCCGGGCACGAGCACAAAACGAAGCCAAACAGGCCTGTTTCTCTCTGCGAGACGACGGGCGAATTCGAGGACCGGCCCAACATCCATTCCTGTGAGGCGGCGGTGCCGGTCCGGGTCCCAGGCCTTGATGTCGAGCAGCACCAAGTCGATGGTGTTCAGCTCCTCATCGGTGAGGCGGTCGCCCCAGTAGCCATTGGTGTCCAACGCCGTATGAACTCCCATCGCCTGGGCGGCCGTGAACAACTTCACAGCGAAGCGGTGCTGCATCAGAGGTTCTCCTCCACTGAGCGTGAAGCCGCCCGACATAACTTCGAGTCCGTAACGGTATTTGCGCAATTCTTCCGTCGCTTTGGCGATCGTCACGGGAATTCCGTTGCGCATATTCCAGGTATCCGGGTTATGACAGTAGAGACACCGAAACATGCAGCCAGCCGTCCAGGCAACCACGCGAACACCGGGGCCGTCCACGGCGGAGCCTGTCGTAAAGGAATGAAGAAAGCCTACGTCCCCGGTGGCTAGGGCGGCCTGGAAGTCACGTTCTGGTATATTCGCGCCAAGATTCAACCGGAGCTCGAAGGGGCTTTTTGCCTCGATTGAAACTTGCTTCGCAACCCGAGTGTCAGGCATTGCTCTCGCTCCCGTGGAAGGTTCGATTGATGACATCTAATTGCTGCTCCCGCGTCAGCCGGACGAAATTGACGGCGTACCCCGAAACACGAATCGTGAGGTGGGGATACCTCTCGGGATGGTCCATGGCGTCGATAAGCGTTTCGCGATTGAGAACATTGACGTTCATGTGGTAACCGGTGGCGCTGAAGAACGCATCGAGCATGCTGGTGAGATTCGTCACGCGGTCTTCCAGCACGCGGCCGAGGCCTTGCGGCACCAGGGTGGCGGTCAGAGAAATGCCATCGGCGGCGTCGCGGTAAGGTATTTTGGCGACGGACGCCGCCGAAGCCTGAATACCGTGGGTGTCGCGACCGTGCATCGGGTTTGCGCCTGGCGCGAACGGTTCACCTTGGCGGCGGCCATCGGGTGTATTGCCGGTGGCTTTGCCGTACACCACGTTCGACGTAATGGTCAGCACAGATTGGGTGTGAACGGCGTGCCGATACGTGGGATATTTCCGCAGTTTATTCATGAACGTGTGGACCAGCCAGGCAGCGAACTGGTCCACACGGTTATCGTTGTTGCCGAACTTCGGAAAGTCACCCTCGGTCTGGTAGTCGATTACAAGCCCCGTCTCGTCCCGAACCATCCGTACTTTCGCATAGCGGATCGCCGAAAGACTATCAGCGACCACAGATAAGCCGGCCATACCAAAGGCCATCGTTCGAAGAGGGGCGTAATCGTGCAGCGCCATCTCGACACGTTCGTAGGCGTACTTATCGTGCATGTAGTGGATCACATTCATGGCGTTGACGTAGACACGGGCGAGCCAGTCCATCATCTTTTCGAATCTTCGGAGCACGTCGTCGAAGTCCAGATAGTCGCCTTCGACAGCGTCAAGCGCTGGGCCCACTTGCGTTCCGGTTATCTCGTCCCGCCCGCCGTTGACAGCGTACAGCAGGCACTTCGCAAGATTTGCCCGAGCGCCGAAGAACTGCATCTGCTTGCCCACGAGCATCGGCGATACGCAGCAGGCAATGGCTCCGTCGTCCCCCAGGGCTTGCCGCATAATCGCATCGCTCTCGAATTGAATGGAACTGGTGTCGATAGCAACTTTGGCGGCAAAGCGCCGGAATGCATCCGGCAGCCGCGGAGAATACCAAACCGTAAGATTTGGTTCAGGCGCAGGGCCCAAGTTGTAGAGGGTCTGAAGGAACCGAAGGCTGGTCTTTGTGACGAGCGGCCGCCCATCGTCCCCCATGCCGGCAATCGACTCGGTAACCCAAGTCGGATCGCCGGCGAAAAGGTCGTCGTACTCGGGAGTGCGTAGAAAACGCACGATGCGAAGCTTGATCACAAAGTCGTCAACAATTTCCTGGACTTGGTCCTCTGTGAGAATGCCCGACGCCAAGTCGCGCTCGAAGTAGATGTCGAGAAATGTCGACACGCGGCCGAGCGACATGGCTGCCCCGTTCTGCTCCTTAACCGCGCCCAGGTATGCAAAATACAGCCACTGCACCGCCTCGCGAGCCGATTGCGCAGGACGTGAGATGTCGAATTCGTAACTGGAGGCCATCTGCGCCAGCTCTTTCAGCGCGCGAATCTGCTCGGCGAGTTCCTCTCGGTCGCGAATGATTTCATCGGTCGACATGGCCGCATCGAGCTCGTGCTTCTCGTGTTCCTTCCATTCGATCAGCTTGGAAACGCCATACAGGGACACGCGCCGATAGTCCCCGATGATCCTACCCCGCCCGTAGGCATCGGGCAGCCCCGTCAAGATGTGTGAGTTGCGGCATCTCCGGATATCTGCAGTGTAGGCATCGAATACAGCGTCGTTGTGCGTTTTCCGATATTTGGAGAATATTTCAACGACTTGCGGGTCGGGCTCATAGCCGTAAGCCTTGAGAGCATTGATGACCAAGCGGAGGCCGCCATTCGGCATGATGGCCCGCTTGAGGGGTGCTTCTGTTTGGAGACCAACGATGATCTCGTTTGGGCGGTCTATGTAGCCGGGGGCGTGCGCTGTGATAGAACTCGGAATCTGCGAAACGTCCAGAACTCCCTTTTGTCTTTCTTCGACAAACAGCGCGTTGAGCCGGTTCCAAATCTTCCGTGTACGTTCAGTCGCTGACGTCAAAAACGCCCCGTCCCCCTCATAGGGTTCATAGTTTTGCTGAATGAAGTCTCGAACGTTGATCTCTGTTTGCCAAAGTCCCCCGCGGAATCCCCGCCAAGACGGGAGGGGCACTTGATTCGGTTTCTCAAGCGTTACTGTCGCGGCCATAGAGTCCTTTCCTATTACGAGCGTGCTTCGATCAGTCCAAGCAATAACCCGGTATGCCGGGCAATCATCAATTCCTCATTAGTTGGAATGACCCAAGCAGAAACTTTGCTTGCGGGCGCAGAGATGCGAGGACCCTTCCGCGCGTTCGCTGCAGCGTTCAGTTCGACGCCGAGCCAGGCGGAAGCCTCACAGATTCTCCTGCGGATCTCAGCCGAGTTCTCCCCGATGCCGGCGGTGAATACGAGGCCATCGACGCCACCGAGGACGCCCGCCAGAGCTCCGATTTCCTTGGCCGCGCGATACACGAAGTAGTTCACTGCCAAACGTGCTCCAGGCTCGCTGCTTTCTTCAAGAATGCGCATGTCGTTGCTGATGCCGGAGATACCTAACAAGCCGGATTCCTTATAGAGAATTCGTTCCACTTCGTTGGCAGAAAACCCCAGATTTTGGAATAGGTAGAGGACTACCCCGGGATCCAGCGCACCCGGTCTGGTGCCCATGCAAAGGCCGTCCAGCGCAGTAAAACCAAGAGTGGTGTCAACACTTTTCCCGTCTTTCAAAGCGCACAGACTCGCGCCGCTTCCCAAATGCGCAACGATCACCCGCCCTCTGGCGATTTCGGGCGCAACTCGCGGAAGTACAGATGAGATGTATTCGTAAGACAAGCCGTGAAAGCCATAGCGCTGCACTCCCGCCCGGCAGAGCTCGCGCGGCAGTGGAATCAATTCCGCGACGGCCGATTGGCCACGATGAAAGCTGGTGTCGAAGCACGCAACCTGCGGCACGTTGGGCAGACGGTCCGATGCAGCTTCAATCGCAGCTAGATTGTGCGGTTGATGTAAAGGCGCAAGCGGCACTAGGCGTCGCAGTTCGGTCATTACTTGCGGCGTTATGATGGTCGGTCCTGTGAACCGCGTGCCGCCATGCACCACTCTGTGCCCAACCCCCACGACCCGCGCCCCTGCGTATGCTGATCTGAGCCAACTAGCCAGCGCTTTTAAGGCAGCGCCGCTGTCGCGTACTGCGTCATCAAGGTCTCCAGCGGCAAGGATGCCTCCGTCCGCGTCCTTAACAGAAATCCGCGGTGACGTTCCGATGCCCTCAATCTGGCCACGGCATTCCAGGCACCAATCCTGTTCCTCTGGTCTGGCGAAGACGCAAAACTTCAGACTTGACGAACCGGCATTGAGTACGAGCGCGTAGTCATGCATAGGCAAGGTTCTCTGCAAGTTTCTTGCGCCGCGCGTGCGCCACCAACACGGCGACGGCGCAACTGGCGATGCGAGAACGGACGCTGTCGGAACGACTGGTTAGGATGATTGGAACCCGGGCGCCGAGGACCAGGCCCGCACTCTCCGCGTTAGCCAGCAATATCAGCTGCTTCGCAAGCATGTTGCCGGCCTCCAAATCGGGGACCAACAGAATATCGGGATTTCCGGAAACGGCGGACGTTATGCCTTTTATCTCCGCGGCGCGCTTGCTGATCGCGTTGTCGAAGGCGAGCGGTCCGTCGAGAATACCGCCCGTGATCTGTCCCCGTTCCGACATCTTGCAGAGCGCTGCCGCATCGATCGTGGCAGGCATTTTCGATGTAACAGTCTCGACTGCTGCGAGGATCGCAACTTTGGGCCTCTCCAGACCGAGAGAAATTGCGAGGTTAATGGCATTTTGGCAGATGTCCACCTTGTCTTCCAGCGTTGGCGAGATATTAATGGCCGCGTCCGTCACGATCAGAACCTTAAAGTACGTAGGGACGTCCATAATGAAGACGTGACTAAGACGGCGGCCCGTCCGCAGGCCGGTTTCACGCGCGACGACGGCGCTCAGCAGTTCGTCGGTGTGCAGACTGCCTTTCATGAGCAGCTCTGCGCGGCCCTCGCGCACTAGCTCCACCGCTTTCGCCGCGGAGGCATGGCTGTGAGGCACATCCACGATTTCCGTATTACCGATATCGATTCCGAAGGCCTTTGCGATCTCTTCGAGCTTGCCGGTGGGTCCCACTAAGATAGGCCTGATCAGCCGATTTTGGCTAGCCTCGATAGCACCTGCTAGTGCCGTTTTCTCACATGGATGAGCCACAGCCGTCGGAACCGGCTCCAGCCCGGCGCATCGTTCCAAGAGATGTTCGTATTTACCTGTTCCAGGATTCATGCAGCCTTTGCCTTCGCGACTGTGATCCGCCCCGCCGGTCCCGTCTCTTTGAGCGCGAAGGTCAGAGCTACGGCTATGGCGATGCTCCACAAAAGAGGTTGAAAAGTGGTCTGGTAGTGTTCCAGCGCAATTTGCTCGCCTCCGGATGTATTCTGCAAGATCCAGCCAAAGACTGGTCCGAGCAAAGCACTCAGGGTGAAAACCAGGAAGCTCATTACTCCTGTTGCTGTACCCGCCAGTCCGGGCGGGTTTGCCTCTTTGATCACTGTAAAAGGCAGCATCGCGGCTCCGGAAGCGACTCCGGCCACCAAGCCAACAACATACGGAGGGACCAAATCGGCGCGACCATAGAGAACCCAGGCCACACAAGCGAGAAGCGTAATGGATCCCCAAGCGATTACCGGCTTCCGGCGGCCGAGCCGGTCCGAGATCATTCCTAACAGTGGACAGCCAAAGATCCAGCCAACTGGAACGGCGGCGGAACGAAGCACTGCTTCGCCATAATCGAATCCGTGTCCTTGTTGCAAGAATTGGACACCCCAAATCGTTATCAAAATGGTGGTTGGGAGGAAAAGCAGTCCGGCAACCGCGCCGCAGAGAATCGACTGCGGATTGCGGAAAACAATCGCGAAGGAAGCCGCAGCCTTCCTTACCCACGGAACGCGCCGATTCCCCGATTCTTCTCTAGGCGTAACGAAGAAGAGAGTCAAGGCTAGGAGCAGGCCCGCAAACGCTGAAGCATTCCAAAAGGCTTTCCACGGAAGTCCTTGCACGATCATTGGCCCGATGAAGAATGGCCCTGCGGCCGCTCCGGCCATGCCGAACATCTGAGTCGCGCCAATCAGGGTGGCGCTGTGCGAGGCCGGAAAATATTTACTCGCGATGTAAATCGCTCCGACTAGGGAAAAGACGCCGCCGGCACCCTGAAGAAACCTCCCTAGGTTTGCTGCAGCCACACCTCCGGTGCCAAAGAGCAGAGCGCCAAGCGCCATGATCAATGTTCCAAAAGGAATTACGATTCGCGCACCCAGTCGGTCCAGCGCTAGACCGGCCACAAGGCTAAAGGGAGAATATCCGTAATAAAAAACGCTGGCCAGGGACGCGACGGCTACGGCGCCTAGTCCAAGAGCCTCCGACAATTGCCCTATCATCAACCCGGGCGCACCCCGGATCACGAATTGGTAAAGATAAACGATCGCGGCTAGCAACCAGGCCGCGGCCGCACGGCTTTTCATGGTTCGCTCCTAGCAGAGAACAAGTGCGGCCAACCCGGCCTCAGACGTTTCTTTGTATTTCGGATTCATGTCCTTAGCCGTCATCGCCATGGCGGCGATGCAAGTGTCGAGATCCACTTTGCGCTTGGTCTCGACCTCATTGCTCGCGATGCAATAGGCTGTCCACGCTTTGACCGCACCAAAGGCGCAGCGTTCGATGCAGGGTACTTGGACATAACCTGCCACTGGGTCGCAGGTCATCCCCAGGTGCGCCTCGAGTGCGGACTCTGCCGCATTAGCAACTACTCGAGTGTTAGCTCCCTGAGCCTGTCCGGCCATCGCGGCGCCCATCGCCGAGGCGACGCCGATTTCGGCCTGACAGCCACCCTCGGCAGCGGATAGTGTGGCGTTGTGCTTGCACAAGTACCCGACAGCGGCCGCCGCCAGGAATCCTTCGCGCAGGGCCTGTGGCGTAACTTTCCTATAGTCTCGCAAGCCTCTCACCAGAGCTGGAATGACGCCTGCTGATCCACCCGTCGGAGCAGTCACGATGATATGTCCCCGCGCATTTTCTTCCGAAGCTGCCAATGCCGCACCAGACAACATGCCGATTGCCCGATCCGTTGGGAAAGAGCTGGATTCAGCTCGCGTGAACACGGTCTTTGCCTTGCTTTGCAGCTTGATGGGACCTGGCAGAACGCCGTCCAGCTTGAGGCCCGTATCCACCATGACAGACATGACGTCAGTTACCTGGTCAATGAAGTCCCAAACTTGCTTTTCGCTCTTACCGGAGATGGCCATTTCGTTTGCAAGTATCAATTGCGGCAACGAAATCTTGTTAGTCTCCAAGTGACGCATCAACTCTTTCATCGTGGAGTAAGGATATTTCGGGTGCCCTTTGTCCGGCGGTTTGTAGCCCTTCCATTCGATGAACCCACCACCGACCGAGTAGTATTCTTGCTCATACAGCATGTCATTGCCCGCCAGGAGCATGATTCTCATGGTGTTCGGATGCGGGTAAGTGCCCTTCGTGTCGTCGAAGATCACGTCCATCAGGGTCAGGTTCAGCGTTGTTGGGCCGAGCTTCAGGGGATGAACCTCTTCTGGTCTTTGAGCCAGACCGTCGAGGAATTCGGGGGGGCACGTTGCAGGTGCCTTACCGAGCAGGCCTGCCAGAGCAGCCCGGTCCGTGCCGTGGCCTTTGCCGGTTGCGCTAAGACTTCCATACAGATGCACCTTGAGCCCAGTTGCCCGCTTGAGTTGGTCCTCGGGAAGCTTGGAGATCCTTTGATAGAAGTCGTAGGTAATCCGCATTGGACCCATGGTGTGGGAACTCGAAGGCCCCGGGCCCATCTTGAAGAACTCGTCGATCTGCGTCATCACCGGACCTTTCGACTGTTTGACCACATTGAGGTCCGGAGAAAGACTTGGGGCCGCCGTCGCAGGCCTTTCTTCAGCCTTTAGTGTTTTACTATCCGAACAACTCGCAAGAAACGCGGCCGCGGAACCCGCGAGAGCGACGCGACCCAGTTCTCGCCGACTGATCAAGTCTGAGGCGTTCTTCGTGGGCGCAGGAGAGCATGTCTCACAACCGTTACTGTGGCAGTCGCTACAGCCGCTGCTCGACTGGTTGATGATATTCAATTTGTCCACGTTGCATTCCCTCCTGGCGCGATTCCGAGGAACTAGAGAGTCCCTCGACGGAGTGATTCCAAGGTGAGAGCAGGGGATCTTTTTAATTTGCGAGCACTAAGCGCCCAGGCGCTTTGGTTCAATCAAGCGCTTCGGGAAGTGTCATTTCCATCAGCCGGTGGTTATCGCGGTAGTCCACTGGGATTCCAACGATCACGGGGCCAGGCGTGTCCAGAGCAGCCTTCAGAGTTGGAGCGATCTGATCTGGCGCAGAGATGCTCAAACCCTTTGCGCCGAACGCTTCGGCATACAGTCCCACGTCGACCGGTCCAAATTCGACGCCGGAGGCGCGTCCGTACTTGGCCATCTCCTGGAAACGGACCATGTCATACGCGCCGTCGATCCAAACCAGGTGCACTAAGTTGCACCTAAGCCTGACTGCTGTTTCAAGCTCCATGGAAGAGAACAGGAACCCGCCGTCGCCGGAAATGGAGATCACCTTCTCGCCAGGACGAACCAGGCTCGCCGCAATCGCCCACGGCAAGCCCACCCCAAGAGTCTGGTGACCGTTGGTGAATAGGAGCTGACGCGGGCGAAAGCTGTAGAGATAGCGAGCCAACCAGATATGAAAGGACCCCATGTCCAAACACATCGTGATATCTTCGCCAAGCAGTGCCTGAAGTTCATGCACCAAGCGCATCGGATGGATGGGGACACCGTTCATCGCGGCGGCCTGTATGGCAAACTTCTTCCTCTCGTGCGCGATCTCGGCCAGCCGCAGAGAATCTTTGGCGAAGTTGTTTCTTTCAACGTGAGCAGCTAGTGACCGCACAGTAGAAGCGACATCGCCTATCAGCTCGGCCTGTGGCCGGTAATCCTTGTCCATCTCTGCGGGAGCACAGTCAATGTGAACTAGAATTCGTTTTCGTCCATGATTCCAAAGGCTTGGTTCGTACTCAACAGGACAGTAGCCAACTGAAATTACGACGTCGGCCTCATCAAGGAGCTGGTCGGCCAATTGGTTGTGAAACAGCCCGACTCGCCCTCCAAAACAGTGAAAGAATTCTCGGGATACAACGCCGGCGCCCTGGTAGGTGCACACTACTGGCAGGTTTGTCTTAGAAAGCAGAACACGCACCGACTCAGCAGCGCATGATTCGCTAGCCAATGACCCGAGCAGCAGCACGGGACGTGCTGCCATGTTGATCCAGGCGGCCGTGGCGGCGATAGCCCCTGGATCCGCACGGCCGAGAGGCACAGGCGTGATTGGTGTCAATACCCCTCCTTCCGCTGGCGCCGCCATAATGTCGACCGGGGCGCTCACAAAAGCAGCGCCCGGCCGGCCCGACTCAGCCGTGCGAAAAGCGCTTGCGACCACTTCCGATATGGAACCCGGAGAGTCGATTTCCGCGCTGAACTTGGTGATCGGCCGGAACAGATTCACCGTATCCATGTTCTGATGGACTTGCTTCAGCCGGTGGGAACCGGGGACGGCACCCCCGATCGCCACAACTGGGTCGCCTTCTGAAGTTGCCGTCGCCAAACCGGTTACCAAATTGGAGCAACCAGGCCCGGAAGTGACCAAAGCGACGCCCGCTTTACCTGTCATTCGTCCAATACCAGCCGCGATGAATGCCGCGTTCTGCTCGTGGCGGCACACGACTATTTGGATCGTGGAGTCCACTAGCGTGTCGAAGACTTGGTCAATTTTCGCTCCGGGTATCCCAAAAATGTACTTGACTCCCTGAGCTTCTAAACTTTGTACCAGTAGTTTGGCGCCGCTCCTCGAATCAGGAGCCTCAGCAGCTTTCATTGCGGCCGCTCTCCAGCGGATGCAGCGACTGGACGGTCAGGCCGTCCTTCATCGTTCCTGTTCACCGCGGTGGTCAACCCCGAAGCCAGGAACCCGCCGTCGACGGCCAGGAGGTGTCCGGTAACAAAACTTGCGTCGTTAGAGCACAAGAAAACCGCTGCCCCGGCTATCTCCTCGGGGCGGCCGTATCGATGCATGGCTGTGCGATTCACCCATTCTTCACGGAGTTCCCTCCGGTGCATACGATCCACAAGTGGAGTCTCCACGGGCCCTGGGGCGATTACGTTGACGCGGATTCCAAACGGCGCCAAATCTACGGCCATCGTCCGGCTCAGTGCCACAACCCCACCCTTGGAAGCCGCATACGCTGATCTGCCAGCATTGCCTACAATTCCGGAGACACTGGCGATATTGACAATGGACCCCCCTCCTGCATCTTTCATCGCCCGAGCGGCTGCCTGTCCCACAAGAAACGAGCCGCGCAGGTTGACTGCGATGGTGCGGTCGAACATCTCGGGTGTGGTCTCCAGGAACGAAGTGTCACTCCCAATCCCGGCTGAGTTGACCAGGCAATCCAGCCGGCCATAACGCCCCAATACCGTGGCAATCATGGAATCCACGCTGGCCGGATCGGCCACATCCAAATGGATCGATAGGACTTCACGCCGCTCGAGCACGGTCCTATCACAGGTGACGTCGGCTGCGATTACGATCGCTCCCTCGGACATCATCCGGTGTGCGACAGCCCTTCCGATTCCAGACGACCCGCCCGTAACGACGGTAACCTTTCCGTCCAATCGCATGCCCATAGTCAAAACAAACCTCTGGCAGGTGGAGTGATTCCGCAGCTATTCTGCCGGATCCTTTTTTACTCGAAAATCGAGCTCCGGCCGCAGCACGTTGAACTCGTCAATATGATTCCCCAATTGTTCTAAATCTCGCGCCGTGGAGAGAGCATCTTCTGTAACGACGGGTCACCTTTTGCGGAAAGACCAACCGAAGAGTCGTGAGCAACGAACTTCCTGTCATCTACGTAGCAAGGCACGGCGAGACTGCATGGACGCTTACCGGCCAGCACACGGGAATGACAGATTTGCCGCTGACCGATGCCGGTGAATGTAATGCTCGCCGGCTTGGAGAACGGCTCAAAGGGGTCGCCTTCGCGAAGGTCTTGACGAGTCCATTGCAGCGTGCCATGCGTACTTGTGAGCTCGCCGGATTCAGCGAAATTGCCGAAATTGGTCTTGACTTGGCCGAGTGGAACTACGGGGACTACGAAGGTCGCACCGGGGTCGAGATTCGTGCGCAGCGCCCTGGCTGGCAGCTCTTCCGGGATGGATGTCCTGGAGGAGAATCTCCGCACGAAGTAGCAGTTCGGGCGGACCGGGTGGTGACCCGTGTGCGAGCCGTACAAGGCAACGTGTTGTTGTTCTCCAGTGGGCATTTCATCCGGGTATTGGCGTGCCGCTGGATCGGGATCGAGCCATCAGTCAACGCCAGGTCTTTCATGCTGAGCACCGCCAGTCTGAGCGCACTGGGTTATGAACACGATTTGTCCAGGCCGGTCATCAGACTGTGGAACGACACTCATCATGTGGTTCCGCAGGCGGCCAAAGAAAAGAAGTCGCTCTCAAGGCGAGTAACATCGTCTTTGTGAGTGAGAGATCACAGTCGCCGGGGGAGCGCGTGAAAGTTGACTTGTATACGCTGCTTAGGGCACAAGTTCGCGTTATACGCAAATGCGCCAGCCGTGAATTTCAACGAAGGGTACTCAGATGGCCACGAATGTAATCTCGGAGCCCCCAGTAGGGTCAAGAGTCCAGGACACCTCACAACTCCTAAACCAATATGGTTGCGGCCCGATCCGGTTCGAAGGAACTGAAAACGCGCTGTATGAACGGCATCTCCTTTTCGACAATGTAATCGATTCAGAGGAGGCCACACCTCGCGATCAGTTTGAGGCTCTGGCCCGTTCGGTGCGGGATGTGCTGTCTCAGCGCTGGGTACTGACAGAAAAAACCTACGAGCGGAAGAATCCCAAACGTCTTTACTATCTTTCGATGGAGTTTCTAATCGGTCGCTCGCTGGCGAATAATGTCACTAATCTTCTGCTCAGCCAGGCTCTGAAGGAAGCGAGCCAGCACAAGAACCTGAATTTGATCGAATTGCTGGAACAAGAACGCGACGCCGGGCTGGGCAACGGTGGCCTTGGCCGCTTGGCGGCGTGTTTCATGGAGTCGTTGGCCACGCTCGAACTGCCAGCCATGGGTTATGGCCTGCGATATGACTATGGCATCTTCAAACAGAGCATTCGGAATGGCTGGCAGGAGGAGCAGCCAGATAACTGGCTCCGCCAGCAGGACCCGTGGGAGATAGCACGCTTGAACGAGCAAGTGGAAGCTACAATCAACTGTACCTTCGAGTTGCACTCCGGAAGCTTGCGTGCCGTGCCAGGTCGTCAATCAACTCTGCTCGGCATTCCCTTCGACCGCCCCGTGGTGGGCTACGGCGGCAAAACGATCAACACCCTCCGGTTGTGGGCGGCCGCCGCGCCAAACTACTTCGATTTCAAGGAGTTCAGCGCCGGCGACTTCGTTTCAGCATTAGCCGGAACCCTGACTGCCGAGTCTCTTACGCGCGTGCTCTATCCAGACGATTCAACCACCAGGGGACAGGGGTTGCGTTTTGTGCAGGAATATTTTCTCGTTGCCTGCTCGCTGGCTGACCTCGTTCGACGTTTCCGCCGGACGAATAGCAATTGGAGCGCGTTTCCTGAGAAGGCCGCGATCCAATTGAATGATACCCATCCTGCAATGGCCGTGCCGGAACTCATGCGGATTCTGATAGACGAAGCCCATCTTGGATGGGACGATGCCTGGAACATCACAAGAAGTTCGTTGGCCTATACGAATCACACGCTCCTACCGGAAGCACTCGAGAAATGGCCGCTCGCTTGGTTTGAGATTATGCTTCCACGCCATCTGGAGATCATCTATGAGATCAACCGGCGTTTCCTCGACGATGTCCGGAGCGCTTTCCCGGGGGATGAAGAACGTGTTCAACGTGTGAGCCTGATCGAGGAAGGGGCGCAACGAAAAATCCGGATGGCCAACTTGGCGATCGTCGGTTCACACAGCACAAACGGCGTGGCCGCCCTTCACTCCGAGTTGCTGCGGAAGACGACGGTGAAAGACTTGGCAGACTTGTTTCCTGACCGTTTCAATAACAAAACCAACGGAGTCACACCACGGCGCTGGTTGCTGCTAGCCAATCCGGCACTCTCTCGTATCATCATGGAAGCCATCGGCGACTGTTGGATCACTGATCTGAGCCAGCTGAGCAAGCTGAAAGCCCTCCGCGGTGACAAAGCCTTCCAAAGAGCTTTCTTGGACGCCAAATGTGAGGCGAAGCGCGGGTTTGCCGACTGGCTCCGCTGGACCAGTGGCCAGACTGTTGATCCCGACACGATCTTCGATTGCCAAGTCAAGCGGATCCATGAGTACAAACGGCAATTGCTGAACGTTCTGCGAATCGTGGTGCTTTACAACCGGCTGCGCGTGAATCCCGAGTTGGAAATGCCCCCACGAACCTTCTTCTTCGGGGGCAAGGCGGCTCCGGCCTATCATTTCGCCAAGCTCATGGTCAAGCTCATCAATAACCTAGCCTGCACAATTGCTGGCGATCCGGTCGTGCGCGGCCGTATCAAGGTTGTGTTCTTGCCCGAGTATTGTGTTTCCCTTGCGGAACGGTTGATCCCGGCCACGGATGTCTCCAATCAGATCTCGACAGCAGGCTATGAGGCCAGCGGCACAAGCAACATGAAATTCATGATGAACGGCGCCTTGACCATCGGTACGCGAGATGGGGCGACGATCGAGATGGCGGAGGAAGCAGGAGAGGAGAACGTATTCTTGTTCGGTCTTCCGGCGGAGGAAGTCGCTCGGATCCGCGGCTGGTATAACCCGCAGTGGCATTACGAGCATGAGCTCGAAACCAAGGCAGCTCTGGACCTCATTTTCTCGGACCACTTCAGCCGGAATGAGCCAGGCACCTTCGCCTTTCTACGTGACACGCTTCTGCTGGCCAACGGGGATTTCTACATGCACCTGGCCGACCTGAGGTCCTACCTCGAAGCAGACCAACGAGTCATCGATCTCTACGCTCACCGGGATGCATGGGCGGAAAAAGCGATAGTAAACGTCGCGAGTTCTGGGAGATTTTCCAGTGACCGTACCATCGCCGAATACGCGACTGACATCTGGAAAGTGCAGCCATGCCCAGTGCCATAGAAGGGTTCCCAACGATATCTTCCTTAGCGGGCCAATTCCCTGCCAGCGAAACGTTGGTAGATGTCGGGCGGCTGCAGCGCGAATACTTTGCGCGACAGCCCGACCTTGATGATCCCAACCAGTTGGTCAGCTTCGGTACCAGCGGGCACCGTGGTTCCGCCCTGCGGGGCTCCTTTACGGAAGCGCACATCCTGGCGATCGTGCAGGCTATCTGCGACTACCGCACTGCCAAAGGAATCGATGGTCCTCTCTATCTTGGCAAGGACACGCACGCATTATCCGCACCGGCACAACGCACCGTGTTGGAAGTACTGGCGGGTAACCGAGTTGAGACGGTGATCCAACCAGAAGAGGGCGTGACACCCACCCCGGTGATCTCGCGGGCGATCCTCATATACAACAGCGAGCACAAGGACCACCTCGCGGACGGCATAGTGATTACGCCTTCACACAATCCCCCGGAAGACGGGGGCATCAAATACAACGCTTCCAACGGAGGCCCGGCCGACACCGATGTTACCGGATGGGTCCAAGACCGGGCGAACAGATTGTTGGGAGGCGGGAATGCCGGCGTAAAGCGCGTTCCCTTTTCGCAAGCGCTACAAGCGCCAACAACACACCAGGAAGACTTCGTTAGGCCTTACGTGAGCGATCTGCAGAACGTCTTGAATATGGACGTCATCCGAGGAGCCTCTCTCAAGCTTGCAGTCGATCCGCTCGGTGGGGCGTCCTTACCTTATTGGAACGTCATTAGCTCCATCTACGGACTGAGCATCGAGGTCGTGAATCCGGCGATCGACCCCACGTTCTCGTTTATGACATTAGATCATGACGGCCGTATCCGTATGGACTGCTCGAGCCCATATGCGATGTCGCGGCTCGTTGCGCTCAGGGATAGCTATCAACTGGCTTTCGCCACGGATCCAGACTCCGATCGGCATGGGATTGTGACGCCGTCCGGCGGACTCATGAATCCGAATCACTACCTTGCCGTTGCTATCGACTATTTGCTCAAACATCGCCCTCAATGGCCTGCGCAAGCAAAGGTTGGCAAGACGCTGGTCAGCAGTAGCCTGATTGACCGTGTGGTGCAGGAGACAGGGCACGAGCTCTGCGAGGTTCCAGTAGGCTTCAAATGGTTTTCACAGGGACTATTCGACCAGACATTGTGTGTTGGGTGTGAGGAAAGCGCTGGGGCTAGTTTCCTGCGACGTAACGGGAGCGTGTGGAGCACCGACAAAGACGGGATCATCATGAGCCTGCTGGCGGCTGAGATTACAGCCCAGACGGGCCGGGATCCGGGCGAGTGCTTCCAAGGATTGACTGCTAAGTTTGGCACTCCCTATTACGAGCGCATCGATTTGCCCACCAGACCCGATGCGAAGGCGCGGCTAAAGATGCTTACCACCGGCGACATAAAACAGTCAAACTTGGCAGGCGAGCAGATCATCGCAAAGCTTACGCGCGCCCCTGGCAACAACGCTTCTATCGGAGGCCTCAAGGTGGTGACTGCCAGCGGCTGGCTCGCGATACGGCCATCGGGCACTGAGGACATTAACAAATTTTACGCGGAAAGCTTCCGAAGCGAAGATCATCTGCATGCCATCCTAGACGATGGTCGGAAGATGTTGAATCTTGCGCTCTCAACCGAACGGAACGGCCATGAGCGATGACGCGATCGGTGTTGCGCTATTTCCGGGAGGATATCGCGCCTCCGGATTGCTCCTTCACATTACCTCTTTGCCGTCGCCTTTCGGTATTGGCGATCTGGGGCCTACAGCTTTCACTTGGGTGGATCGGCTTGCCGAGGCCGGGCAAGGCTGGTGGCAAGCTCTTCCACTGGGACCCACGGGTTATGGCGACTCACCGTATCAGTGCATTTCTTCGTTCGTTGGTAATGGACTATTGATCAGCCCGCACTACCTGATTCAAGACGGGTTGCTCAGAGCTGACGACAGCAGGCGCGTCTTTTCATCGACCGCCGTCGACTACGATGTCGTCATTCCCTTTAAGCACGAGTTGCTAGCAATCGCCTGGGCCAACTTCCGGTCTGGCGTCCGCAAAGACTTGATGTCGGCGTACGAAGACTTTTGTCACAGCCGGTCGAGGTGGCTGGATGACTACGCGCTTTTTCGGGCAATCAGAACCAAACACAACAACGCCCACTATCTTGAGTGGCCCAAAGACTTGGTCCAACGCGTGCCTTCTGCTCTTGCCCAAGCCCGGCAAGACTTGGCCGAGGGGATCGATCAGGTTCGCTTCGCGCAGTTTCTATTGTTCCGGCAGGGTAAGCGGCTGAAAGAACACGCCCGAGCCAAAGGCGTTCGGTTGATCGGTGATTTGCCCTTTTTCGTTTCTCCCGATTCTAGCGATGTGTGGGCCAACCCGGACCTGTTCCTATTGGACGAACAGCGGCGCCCTCGCTTTATAGGCGGCGTACCACCCGATCACTTCAGTCATCAGGGACAACTTTGGGGCAATCCAGTCTACGACTGGGAGGCACATCGCCGCTCGGGTTATGAGTGGTGCATCCAGCGGGTACGCGCGCTACTGGACCACGTCGATGTGATTCGTCTGGATCACTTCCGCGGTTACTCGGCCGCTTGGCATGTGCCGGCAGGGGCGCCGACCGCGGAGACAGGCCAGTGGGTTCCCGGCCCCGGTGCCGAATTCTTCAGCGCAGTAGAGCGCGAACTTCACGCCTTACCCTTTATCGCGGAGGACCTGGGCTTGATCACGCCGGACGTTGCGGCACTTCGCGACCAGTTTCATATCCCCGGAACACGCGTCCTGCAATTTGCCTTCGAGGGCGGCTGCGATAACATTCACCTCCCGCGGAATTACGACACCAACACGATCGTGTACACGGGTACTCATGACAACGCCACGACGCGTGAATGGTTCAGCGGATTGCCGGATCGCGAGAGGAAATGGTTCTGGTCGTATCTGAAGCGTCCCATGGGAGAAGTCCGCGATGTTGCTCCGGAGATGATGCGCCTGGCCTGGTCATCCCCTGCTGCTCTCGCTATGGCCCCGCTGCAGGACTTGCTCAATCTGGGACCGGAAGGCAGGATGAACGTACCCGGTCAGCCGAAGGGGAATTGGCGCTGGCGGGCCACCGGACATATGTTGTCGGCCGGTGCATTCCAGTGGTTGAAGGACTTGACAGAAGCCTCCAATCGATCGCCCGCCGGTCGATTTCTTCTGAAGGAGGTCGCATCGTGAAGGCGACACAATTGCTCGTCAACCTGGGCCAGAGTATCTGGCTGGATAACATCACGCGCGACTTGCTGGATACAGGCACACTGCAACAGTACATTAATACGTTGTCTGTGACGGGACTCACGTCGAATCCGACAATCTTCGAACAGGCGATTCGCACCAGCCCCGCATATGATGCCCCGATCCGCACAGGTCTGGCCACTGCTAAATCCGGTGAAGATCTTTTCTTTGACCTAGCTTTGGAGGACATCGTCCGCGCAGCGGACCTGTTTCGGCCGATCTACGATCGAACAAACACGGTGGATGGATGGGTGTCGCTGGAGATCTCACCGATACTTGCGTACAACACCGAACACACGCTGCACGCGGCCAAAGATCTTTTCGCGCGGGCCAAGCGCCCGAACCTGTTCATTAAGATTCCGGGAACGCGCGAGGGCCTACCGGCCATCGAGGAAGCAATCTTTGCCGGAATACCGGTCAACGTGACGCTGCTGTTTTCGCCCGAGCAGTACCTCGCCGCTGCAGACGCTTTTCTACGAGGCATCGATCGCCGGCTCGAGGCCGGGCTTAATCCAAACGTTGGGTCGGTGGCGTCGGTGTTCATCAGCCGTTGGGACACAGCGGTGAGGGAAAAGGTCCCTTCTGCGCTCCGCAATCAACTCGGCATCGCCATCGCGAAGCGTACGTACAAAGTAGCTCGTCAGCTGCTAACTTCACCACAGTGGCACCGAGTTTACAACGCTGGAGCGCGTCCGCAGCGGCTCTTATGGGCCAGCACTGGAACCAAAGACCCCTCGGCCTCTGACATTCTGTACATCAGGGCTTTAGCTGCGCCCTTCACAGTCAATACGATGCCTGAAAGCACGTTGAAGGCGCTCGCCAGGTACCGCTCTATCGGCAGCATTCTTCCACCGGACGGCGGCGATTGCGAGGAAGTCCTGGTACGATTCGCCAACGCTGGCGTGGATGTCAATGCGCTTGCAGCACGCCTGCAGGAAGAAAGTGCTGAATCGTTTGTCAGATCCTGGAACCAGCTGATGGACATCATCGCATCCAAGAGCTCCGCGGTAAAGAGGGCTAGTTAGGAACGCTGAGATCTATGGCACACAAAGCGTTAAGCGAGGAGGGATTCGTCGAAAGACACTCGATTGTCGCGGTCGTCGAGCGGGCGGCATGGAAGGCGCTCGAGGCGCACTACCGGGAGATCCACAAATTGCATCTCCGCGATCTTTTCGCTGACGACCCGCAGCGAGGACTGCGGTTCATAGCCGAGTCAGTCGGCGTCTACTTGGACTACTCCAAGAATCGGATTACCAGACAAACACTTCGGCTACTCCTTGAACTGGCGGAGGAATCCGGCCTGCGTTCTCGGATCGACGCGATGTTCGATGGCGAGACGGTCAATGTTACAGAACAAAGAGCAGCCCTTCATGTCGCCTTACGTGCTCCGCGGGCTGCCTGCATCGAAGTTGATGGGCAGAACGTCGTGCAACGCGTTCATGTCATGCTCGACAAGATGTCTCATTTCTGCCAGCGAATCCGCGGCGGTGCGTGGAAGGGATACACGGGGAAGAAGATCCGTAACATCGTAAACATCGGCATCGGCGGCTCCGACCTTGGACCCGTCATGGCGTACGAGGCACTCAAGTACTACAGCGACCGCACGATAGCGTTCCGTTTCGTTTCGAACGTTGATGCCACCGACTTTACGGAAGCTGTCACGGATCTCGCGCCCGAAGAGACTCTTTTTATCGTTTCTTCAAAAACCTTCACCACTCTGGAGACCATGACAAACGCCCAAACGGCACGCGCATGGCTGTTGGCACAACCCGGCAGCGATTTCAGGTCGATAGCCAGGCATTTTGTCGCCGTGTCCACAAATGCAGCTGAAGTGGCGAAGTTCGGTATCGACCCTTCCAACATGTTCGAGTTTTGGGACTGGGTCGGAGGCCGATACTCGATGACTTCTGCGATCGGCCTTTCAACCATGCTGGCTATTGGGCCGGAGAACTTCCGCGCGATGTTGAATGGCTGTCACGAGATGGATCAACACTTCCGTACGGCTCCCTTCGAACGTAACCTGCCTGTGCTCATGGGCTTGCTCTCAGTGTGGAATAACGATTTTCTAGGGGCGCCAGCGGTCGCCGTTTTGCCTTACGAGCAGTATCTCAAACGGTTCCCGGCCTACTTGCAACAGTTGACTATGGAGAGCAACGGAAAACACGTCATGCTGGACGGGAGGGCGGTGACTTGCGAGACTGGCCCGATCTATTTTGGTGAGCCGGGAACCAATGGACAGCATTCCTTCTATCAGTTGATGCACCAAGGCACTCGGCTTGTTCCGTGCGATTTCATCGCCTTCTGCAAGCCGCTGAATCTAATCGAACGCCATCACGATCAATTGATGGCCAACGTTTTCGCGCAGGCTGAGGCGTTGGCCTTCGGCAGGACCATTAGCGAGGCTAGAGCCGAAGGCATACCGGATTGGCTGTCGCCGCATCGTGTATTTGAGGGGAACCGGCCTTCCAACACGATCCTCATGGAGCGACTAACACCAGAAGCGCTGGGTAAGCTGGTTGCCCTATACGAACATTCAGTTTTTACGCAGGCCGCCATCTGGCAGATTGACCCATTCGACCAGTGGGGAGTTGAGCTTGGAAAGGTACTTGCGCAACGTATTGTTCCTGAATTAGAGAGCGTAGTAGAGCCCGGGCTATGCCATGACAGTTCGACGAATTCTCTGATCCGGCACTACCGCAACTACAAGGAGGTTTCCGGATGAACCTCGGATTCGACAAGCCTTTGTACATCCTTCCGTTCGATCATCGGGGATCTTTTCAGACACAGCTGTTTGGCTGGAAAGGTGAGCTGACTAGTGAGCAAATAGCCGAGATCGCATCAGCGAAGCTGGTAGTCTACGACGGCTTCAAGGAGGCCGTCGCTTCGGGCGTTCCGAAGGACAAAGCAGGGATCCTCGTGGATGAGCAGTTTGGCGCTGCAATCCTGCGCGACGCCGCAGCGCACGGATACTCCATCTCATGCCCGGCCGAAAAGAGTGGCCAGAAGGAGTTTGACTTTGAGTACGGTGAGGACTTTAGCAAGCACATCGAGGCTTTCCGTGTGACGTTCTGCAAAGTCCTCGTTCGCTACAATCCGGAAGGCGATCAGGCTCTAAACGCACGTCAGGCCGCCCGCTTGAAGCGGTTATCCGATACGTTGCACCACGAGAGCATAACCAGGTTCATGTTCGAGCTACTGGTTCCGCCCTCAAAGTCACAGCTTGATAGGGTAAAGGGCGACAAAAGAGCTTTTGACCTGGAGGTTCGCCCGAGCCTGATGGTTCAGGCGATCGAGGAGTTGCAAAACTCCCAAGTCGAGCCGGATGTGTGGAAGATTGAAGGGCTCGACCGTCGTGAGGACTGTGCCAGGATCGTCGCGGCAGCTCGCCGAGGTGGCCGAACATGGGTAGGCTGTATCGTCCTGGGCCGGGCCGAGGACGATCTGAGGGTTCGCCACTGGCTCACAACCGCCGCCTCCGTACCTGGCTTTGTGGGCTTCGCAGTAGGCCGGACGGTGTTCTGGGAGCCGCTCATGAGCTGGCAACAGAAAAAGATCACACGGGAGGAAGCCGTGGACGTCATCGCCCAACGCTACCACCGGTTCGTTGATGTCTTTGAGGAGACCGCTTATGCCGCCGCGTGAAGGGGAGCGCGAGTTGCAGGAGGGAGCATTACGTGCGTGTTGGAATCGCGAGCGACCACGGTGGCTTCCACCTGAAGGACGAGTTGTTGGTGCATCTTCGCGCCTCCGGGCACGATGTCGTGGACTTTGGAGCTTGGTCCTTGCACTCGGATGACGACTACCCCGACTTCGTGATTCCTCTCTCTAGGGCGGTTGTTGCCGGGCGAGTAGAACGAGGCATCGCGATCTGCGGCAGCGGTGTGGGCGCGTCCGTCTGCGCCAACAAAATCCCAGGTATCCGCGCAGCGGTCTTTCCGGACAATTTCTCGGCTCGACAGGGAGTCGAGGACGATCACATTAACATTCTCTGTACAGGTGGGCGGACAGTTGGGCCTTCGGTGGCATGGGACCTGGTACGGACGTTTTTGGAGTCGGAGTTCAGCCAAGAGCCGCGGCATCTACGCCGGTTGGCTAAGATCGCTTCCCTCGATCAACAAGGAGAGAGATATGACTGCGCTACCGGTTGCTGAAGCGAAGACTGGCGCCGACCTGGTTCAGCTCAGCATCAACACGATCCGTACCCTTTCGATTGACGCCATTGAACAGGCCAAATCCGGGCATCCGGGCACGCCTATGGCGCTTGCCCCTCTGGTCTACACACTTTGGAATCGCGTATTGACATTCGATCCGCAGAACCCGATTTGGCCCAATCGGGACCGGTTCGTGCTCTCCAATGGCCACGCATCCATGCTCCTCTGGTCCGTGCTTCATCTCACACGAACCCGCGCCGTGAACAGTGAATACGAAAGGCTGGGGCATTTTGCGGTAACGCTCGATGATATTCGACACTTCCGTCAGCTCGATAGCAAGGCGCCGGGACATCCCGAGTATCGCTGGGTCTCCGGCGTTGAGACCACCACGGGGCCACTCGGTCAGGGCGTCGCCACGAGCGTTGGAATGGCCATTGCGCAAAAGTGGCTCGCGCACCGTTACAACCGGCCTGCCTTTGAGATCTTCAATTACAATATTTACGCCGTGTGCGGAGACGGCTGTTTGATGGAGGGCATCTCCTCGGAAGCAGCCTCACTGGCAGCCCACCTCGCTCTCGACAATCTCTGTTGGATTTTCGATAACAACCACATCACCATCGAGGGTGATACGAAGATCACTTTTACTGAGGATGTCGCGGCGCGATTCCTGGCATATGGGTGGAATGTGCTTCGTGTCGGCGATGCCAATGACATTGATCGGATCGAGCATGTACTCCGGATCTTCCGGCAAACAAGAACCCGTCCAACCTTCATTGTTCTTGATAGCCACATAGGATATGGCTCTCCAAACAAGCAAGGCTCTGCGGCGGCACACGGCGAACCGCTCGGTGAGGAGGAGACTCGCCTCACCAAGCGCTACTACGGATGGCCTCAGGACGCTAAATTTTTAGTCCCCGAAGGGGTCTACGATCATTTCGCTGATGGAGTGGGAGCCCGCGGCGCCAACTTGAGTCGCGAGTGGACAGAGCTTTTCGATCGATATCGCGCCAAGTTTCCAAACCTGGCTACCGAGATTGACCAGATGCAGCGCCGCGAACTGCCCGCCGGATGGGACCGCAACCTTCCTGTTTTCCCCGCCGATCCGAAAGGCGTCGCGGGGCGCGAAGCTTCCAGTAAGGTACTGAATGTTCTCGCTCAAAACATTCCGTGGCTTCTCGGAGGTTCGGCAGATCTGGGGCCGTCCAACAAGACCGTTCTCGCCGGCATGGAAGATTTCCAAGCCAACAGTCCGGGAGGCCGGAATCTGCATTTCGGGATCCGCGAGCACGCCATGGCCGCTATCGTAAATGGACTCGCTTTGTCTAAGCTTCGGGCCTATGGAGCGACCTTCTTCATCTTTAGCGATTATGCGCGTCCGGCGATGCGACTCTCTGCCCTCATGGAATTGCCCACTATCTACATCTTCACTCATGACGCCATGGGTGACGGGGAAGACGGGCCGACTCACCAGCCAGTAGAGCAACTCGCGTCGCTACGGGCTATTCCTGGCATGGTAACGCTCCGTCCAGGCGATGCCAACGAAGTGGTCGAGGCGTACCGCTACATCATGCACCTTCGTCACGAGCCCGTCGTAATCGCATTGTCACGTCAGCCTCTTCCGACGCTCGATCGGAGCAAGTACGCATCCGCAACTGGCGTGGCGCACGGCGCTTACGTGTTGGCAGATGCTCCCGAAGGAACCCCAGAGCTCATTCTGATCGCTTCTGGCAGCGAGCTGATTCTTGCAATTACCGCCCACGAGCAACTCCTGACCGAGGGGATCCGCTCGAGAGTCGTTTCTATGCCTTCGTGGGAAATCTTCGAGAACCAGACGCAAAAGTACCGGAAAAGCGTACTGCCGCCTCACGTCGGGCAGCGCATCGCTCTGGAACAGGCTTCCACGTTTGGATGGGACCGATACGTCGGACCGTCCGGGCGCATCCTCGGCATGGAGACGTTCGGAGCATCGGCGCCGCTCAAGGCGCTCCAGAAGAAGTTTGGCTTTGAGCCGGAACGCGTTGTTCTGCTTGCAAAGGAATTGCTGCAACGAGGATAAGTGATGAGCGTTATCGAGCAGAACCTTCTGGAAAAAAAAAGGACGGCCGAGCCGCAATATTGTTACTCCGGCCGTAGTCACCCTCTTGGTGCCACAGTCATGGCCGACGGTGTCAATTTCAGCATCTTCTCACGTGAGGCGTCGGGTGTGGATCTGCTGTTCTTCGATCGAGAAGATGACGAGACCCCGGCGCGCGTAATCCGGATCGACCCCGACGCCGGTCGCACCTACTACTATTGGCATACGTTCGTGCCCGGCGCGGAGACTGGTCAGATCTATGGTTATAGGGTGCATGGACCTTCCGACGCGTCGAGAGGTCTCCGCTTCGACGCTCGCAAAGTTCTCCTTGATCCGTATGGACGCGCCGTCGTCGTTCCAAAAAGCTATAGCCGAGCTGCCGCAAGCGGGGAACAAGACAACGCTGCGACGGCCATGAAGAGCGTCGTGGTGGATCCACGCAGATACGATTGGGGGGGAGACGCGCCGCTAAAGAGACCTTCCTCGCGCACCATCGTATACGAGATGCACGTGCGCGGATTCACTGCCCATCCAAGTTCTGGAGTGGCTCCAGATGTGCGAGGTACCTACGCGGGTCTGGTGGAGAAAATCCCCTATCTTGAGGATCTCGGCATCACCGCGGTCGAATTGCTGCCGGTGTTTCAGTTCGATGCGCAGGATTGCCCGCCGGGACGAGTCAACTATTGGGGCTATGCCCCAGTGTCGTTCTTTTCTCCGCACCAGGCGTACAGCTCGCGCAAAGATCCGCTTGGCGTTCTCGACGAGTTTCGCGACATGGTGAAGGCGCTGCACAGGGCCGGAATCGAGGTCATCCTCGATGTCGTGTTTAACCATACCGCCGAGGGCAATCAAGGCGGCCCCACACTGTGTTTCAAAGGAGTCGATAACAGCACGTACTACACCCTTGAGCCCGACCGCTCTCGATACGCTGACTACACCGGTACGGGGAACACACTCAACGCCAATCATCCCATTGTTCGCCGATTGATCGTGGACAGTCTTCGATATTGGGTTGAAGAAATGCACGTGGATGGTTTCCGTTTCGACCTAGCTTCCGTGCTGGCGCGCGATTCCAGTGGTCAAGTAGTGTCGAATCCGCCGGTGTTATGGGACCTGGAATCCGATCCCTTGCTCGCTGGCACCAAAATGATTGCGGAGGCCTGGGACGCGGCGGGTCTGTACCAAGTGGGCAGTTTCGTGGGCGACAGCTGGAAAGAGTGGAATGGTAGGTTCCGCGATGACGTGCGCGACTTTGTCCGTGGCGCCGAGCATTCAGTAATGCGCGTCGCTGACCGGCTCATTGGAAGTCCGGAGATCTATGGTCACAAGGAACGGGAGGCCGAGCAGAGCGTCAATTTTGTGACGTGCCACGACGGCTTCACGCTCAACGATCTGGTCTCATACAACGCGAAGCATAATGAGGAAAACGGAGAAGGCAACCGCGACGGCTCGGATGACAATCGAAGTTGGAACTGCGGTTTGGAAGGGCCAACCGACGATCAAGCGATTGAGAACCTTCGCAATCGCCAGATCAAGAACTTTCTGGCTCTCACTCTGCTTTCTCTTGGCGTGCCGATGATTGTGATGGGCGACGAAGTGCGGCGCACACAGCGCGGCAACAACAACGCCTACTGCCAGGATAACGAGACCAGTTGGTTCGACTGGACTTTACTTCCCGAGCACGCCGACGTATTCCGATTTGTGAAACTACTGATTGCACGTCGGCTAATGCGCGACGTAGCACCTGAGCGGCGCCGTGTGAGTCTGAACCAGATGCTCCGCGAGTCGAGGCACGCGTGGCATGGTATGAAGCTGGAACAGCCGGACTGGGGTTCGTGCTCGCACAGCTTGGCACTCGATGCGGAGCTCCGAGCGGAGAGACTCCGTCTTCATCTCATTCTGAATGCTTATTGGCAACGGCTTGATTTTGAGCTGCCAGTACTGAAAGACAGCCAAGAGACTTGGCGGCTCTGGATCGATACCTCTCTCGATTCGCCGCACGATATCGTTGACTGGCAAGCGGCAGTTCGCGTCTCCGCGCAAAGATACCAGGCAGGTCCCCGGTCCCTTGTGGCACTGATTACCGGCCCAGGATTTAATACTGTCAACGCAAAGGAGTAGTTGGAATGGCATCCAAAACGATAGAACTCTCTCCCGTCACAGAAATGACCCACAATGATTCTCTGAGCGCCTACGGCAATGCTAGATCAACCATTCAAGGAGCCCCTCTCGACGGCGAGGAATTGCGCAAAATTCACGCGTACTGGCGTGCATGCAACTATCTGAGTCTTGGCATGATCTATCTGCAAGACAACCCGCTACTGCGAGAGCCGCTCAGACCGGAACATATTAAGAATCGGCTCCTCGGCCATTGGGGGGCGAGTCCTGGCCTGGCGTTTATCTACATACATCTAAACCGATTAATCAAGAAACATGGACTGAACGCGATCTTTCTGGCTGGCCCGGGGCATGGGGCTCCCGGCGTCCTGGGACCGGTCTATCTCGAGGGCACTTACTCGGAAATCTACCCGGAGAAAAGTGGAGACGTAGCCGGCCTCCGCGAGTTCTTCAAACAATTCTCTTTCCCCGGTGGCGTCGGCAGCCACTGTACTCCAGAAACGCCCGGCTCCATTCATGAAGGGGGCGAGCTTGGATATGTGCTGTCGCATGCCTGTGGAGCCGCGTTTGACAATCCCGAGCTGATTGTCGCAGCGGTGGTTGGAGACGGCGAGGCGGAAACCGGTCCTTTAGCGACATCGTGGCACATTAGCAAGTTCTTGAATCCCATTCGTGATGGGGCCGTGCTTCCCATCCTTCACCTGAATGGGTACAAAATCAACAATCCGACCCTGCTTGCTCGCATTAGCCACAAGGAATTGGAGGATTTGTTCCGCGGTTATGGCTGGACCCCATACTTTGTTGAAGGCTCCGACCACGACAGCATGCACCAAGCCATGGCCGCCACTCTCGACCGTTGTTTCTCGGACATCCGAGAGGTCCAACAGGAAGCCCGACGCTCTGGCGTCGCCAACCGTCCAAGGTGGCCGATGATCGTCCTGCGCTCGCCAAAAGGTTGGGGGGCGCCTGTGGAGATTAGTGGCCACCGGCTTGAGGGCTTTTGGCGGGCGCACCAAGTTCCGATGGCTGATGTCAAGACGAACCCTGAGAAACTCCGGGTTCTCGAAAGCTGGATGCGTGCCCAAAAGCCGGAGGACCTATTCGACGAGCATGGTAGTCTAATTCGCGAACTCAAGGAGCTTTCGCCCACCGGTAATCGGAGAATGAGCGCCAATCCGCACGCGAATGGAGGGCTCCTCAGAAAGCCGCTGCGCCTGCCGGATTTCCGTTCCTATCGCTTGACGATTGACAAGCCTGGACAAAGCGAGGCGGAGAACACCCGTCCGCTAGGGGCTTTCCTGCGGGACGTTATGAAGGCGAATATGGATCGCTTTCGCGTGTTTGGTCCGGACGAGAACACCTCCAACAAGCTTCAGGACGTCTACACAGCCAGTAAGAAATTTTGGATAGCCGAATACTTTCCGGAAGACTCCGACGGTACCGAACTTTCGACCGATGGACGAGTCATGGAAATGCTCAGCGAGCATACGATCGAAGGTATGCTTGAGGGCTATCTGCTCACGGGGCGGCATGGCTTCTTGTCGACTTACGAAGCCTTCGCCCACGTGATCGATTCCATGTTCAACCAACATGCGAAGTGGCTTTCTATCTGCAACGATCTGTCCTGGCGCGAAGAGATCTCTTCTTTGAATCTGCTGATCACGTCAACCGTCTGGCGCCAGGATCACAACGGGTTTACACATCAGGATCCAGGTTTTATCGACGTGGTAGTCAACAAAAGCGCCGAAGTGACGCGCATCTACTTGCCGCCCGACGTTAACTCCCTGCTGTCGGTCGCCGATCATTGCCTGAGGAGCGAGAACTACGTCAATGTAATTGTTTCCGACAAGCAGATGCACCTTCAGTACTTGGACATGGACGCTGCGGTCCGGCATTGCACCAAGGGAATTGGAATTTGGGATTGGGCGAGTAACGATCATGGGTCGGAACCAGATGTGGTGATGGCATCAGCCGGAGATATTCCCACTCAGGAAGCACTCGCGGCGATCGCCCTACTGCGAAAAGACTTCTCTGACCTCAAACTTCGTTATGTCAATGTGGTTGACCTGTTCAAACTGCAACCCAGCACGGAACATCCTCATGGACTATCGGATCGCGATTTCGACTCGCTCTTTACGGCGGACAAACCCATCATTTTCAATTTCCATGGTTATCCCTGGCTGATCCACCGATTGGCTTACCGAAGAACCAATCATGCGAACATGCACGTGCGCGGTTACAAAGAGAAAGGCAACATCAACACTCCCATGGAATTGGCCATCAACAATGAAATCGATCGGTTTAGTTTGGCGATCGATGTGATTGACCGCACGCCAAAACTGCGCAGGGTCGGTGCGCATGCGAAGGAAAAATACCGCGACATGCAGACGGATTGCCGCAACTATGCTTATGAGTACGGTATTGACCAACCCGAGATCGTGTGCTGGCGATGGCCGTATTAGAGGGCGTCCCTGAATTGACAGAAAGCGGATGCCTTCAGCGCCGAGAGAAATGTCATTCGGCCATCTTGGCTCGTGCGCAAAAAAGTCGGAGTAGTCGATGCACACACGCATCGAGTGTAACTCGCTGGCGTGGATCACATCCGCAATAAGGGAAGCCCCGAGCGGGCTTCATTTCACGAGATTTGGCTCGTGCACCTCCGAGTCCTCTCCGCCCACTTGCTCGCGGACCAGCTGGATTTGCGCTCGCTCACGGTCGGTTTCCAAGTGCCTCTTCGCACTGACTCGCCCAAAAAGATCAAGCAGGACAGCAATCAGGCCTGTCCATCCCGTCTGGTGGCTTGCCCCCAGGCCGGCGCCGTTGTCTCCATGGAAATACTCGTAGAACAATATGAGGTCACGCCAATACGGATCTTCCTGGGACTTTGTAGCGCCTCCATAGATCGGGCGGCGGCCAGCACCATCGCGCAAGAAAGCTCCGGCCAAGCGGCTCTGAATCTCCTTTGCTACCTCGAACAAAGTCACGTAGCGGCCCGAACCGGTCGGGCATTGGACCTTGAATTCATCGCCATAGAAGCTATAAAGGTTCAATAGGCCTCGAATGATTAAAGCATTGACGGGCATCCATACGGGCCCTCGCCAATTCGAGTTCCCTCCGAACATTCCTGTATTCGATTCCGCCGGCAGGTACTGCACCTTGTATTCCTGACTGCCGACCCGTAACGAATATGGATGGTCCAGATGATAACGCGACAGAGAACGGATTCCATGGGGTCCCAGAAACTCATTCTCGTCCAGCATATATCCGAGCACCCGCTCCAGTTTATTCTTGTTGAGAAGCGAGAACAGCCGCCGGCCCTTATATCCGGCGAACCCGTGCTCGGTCGGCGCGATATGGGCAATCATCTCCGGATGACGCTTCCTGAACAGCCCGATCAATTCCATAAGTTTCGGATAACGGGTCGCGTCGCCCTCGAGGACCGTCGACGCACACAGTGGCAGCAGGCCCACCATCGACCTCACCTTCAAGCGCATGGCATGTCCGTCCGGCAGCCGCAATACATCATAAAAGAAGCCATCCTGCTCGTCCCACATGCAGTCGTGATGCTCGCCCATGCGGTCCATTGCATACGCAATCCAAGCGAAATGTTGAATGAACTTATAGGCCACTTCTTCGTACATTGAGTCGTACTCGCAAAGGATGATAGCTATTTCCAGCATGCACTGGCAGTAGAATGCCATCCATGCAGTGCCGTCCGCTTGTTCCAGCGATCCTCCGGTGGGAAGTTCAGCGCTGCGGTCGAATACGCCAATGTTGTCCAGACCCAGGAAGCCTCCGGCAAATAGGTTACGGCCGGATGGATCCTTGCGGTTGACCCACCAGTTGAAGTTCAGCATCAGCCCTTGAAAGGAACGTTCCAGAAAACGGAGGTCGCCGCGGCCGAGTGCGCGCTCCATCTTAAACAGGAACACAGTCGCCCAAGCGTGCACTGGAGGATTCACGTCCGTGAAGTTCCACTCATAGGCGGGTATCTGCCCGTTGGGGTGAAAGTAGAGACTTCGCAGCATAAGCAAAAGCTGCTCCTTCGCGAAATCGAAATCTACCAGAGACAGGGGGAGCGTGTGAAACGCCAAGTCCCACGCGGCGTACCAAGGGTATTCCCACTTGTCCGGCATCGAGATCACGTCGGCGTTCAACATGTGAAACCATTCCATGTTTCGCGTGCTGTGGCCGTCGGAGTTGAGCAGCGGATGACTTTTGTGCTCGGTGAGCCACCGTTCGAGATCGAAGAAGTAAAACTGTTTACTCCAGAGCATTCCCGCCAACGCCTGCCTATGAACTCGGCGCTCATCTTCGTTTAGGGACTGAGGAGTAATCCGGTCGTAAAACTCGTCTGCGTCACCGATGCGCTTCTCGAATATCGCTTCAAAGCCTGTAAAGGGCTCGCTCACCGCGCCAGCCGCCAGCCGTAAGCGGATCATCTGGCTTCCTCCGCCGGGCACCTCAAGAATGTAGTGCGCCGCAGCTTTCGTCCCTACATGTGCAGGGTTCACGGCCCCCTTTTCTCCTGACACCAGGTATCTGTGAAATGCATCCTTGACATAGGCACAAGCGTTCGCCTGTCCCCACAGGCGCTGCGCATTCGTCTCATTCTCTGTAAAAAGCAACTCCGGGCTTCCCTCGCAATACAGCGTGTACGGGCCCAGTTCATGGTGTGAAGCCTGGATGAATCCCGGCACTGTTTCCTGGAGGAATGGCTTTTGATCGTCCTCTCCCCAGGACCATGTGTTGCGAAACCACAAGGTCGGCAGTACTCGAAGCCGCGCTGCCTCTGGTCCACGATTGTGAACGGTTACGCGGATAAGCAAATCATCCGGACCTTCTTTGGCATATTCAACGAAGACGTCGAAGTAGCGGTCGTCATTGAAGACGCCGGTGTCCAACAGCTCATACTCGAGGTCCTCGCGCGATCGCTGCCGGTTAGTCTCCACCAGATCGCGATAGGGAAACTCGCGCTGAGGGTATTTGTATAGATATCTCATGTAGGAATGGGTCGGTGTACTGTCGAGGTAGAAGTAGTACTCCTTCACATCCTCGCCGTGGTTGCCTTCGGTATTAGTGAGACCAAAAAGCCGCTCTTTCAGGATGGGGTCTCGCTCATTCCATAGCCCGAGGGCGAAGCACAAACGCTGCATGTCGTCGGAAATTCCCCCCAAGCCGTCTTCGCCCCAGTGATACGCCCTTGAACGTGACTGATCGTGTGTGAAATAGTCCCACGCGTTGCCATCATTGCTGTAATCCTCACGGACCGTACCCCATTGCCTTTCGCTGAGATAAGGTCCCCATTTCTTCCACGGCACGCCCGCCTCACGCGCGTCGTTCAAACGTTTTTGCTCTACGACGTCAACGATATCTTTAGGCACAATGCTCTCCTTTCATTGTTGGGGCTGCAGATCTACTTGATGTCCGAGCCAATACCTTCGATGTACTTTTCTGCTGAGTCTTCTTGGGAGTGCCTGGGGTTCAATGATTTGTTTGCCGGAAGGCCTTTGATAGCAGACTTCTCAAAGTGGACCATGCCGGGGCCTTAGCCGCAGTTCACAGCATTCGGTCCAACTGGACTGGGGATCGATCGGCACTGCGTAGACACCCTGCACTCGCGTGACGGCGAACAGCCCGGCAGGAATGCCCGGTGCCACAACCAACTCCTGAACACTCGGCAACGGGTGGCTTGGAGATGTTATCGCCGTCCAAGTGCTGCCATTGTCGACGCTACCGAAAATAGTGCCGTACTGTGACGCGAACAGGACTCCAGGGCGGGTTGGGTGGTTACAGATCGCAGAAACAGTCGTCCCGCCCAACACGCCAGGTACTGGTTGCCAGTTTGCGCCGAGATCTGTAGACCTCCTCAATCCATAAGAAGTGGCGGCGAGCAGCTCAGCATGCCCCGTGGAAACCAGGCCATAGACTTCCGATCCACTAGCGGGCGGTGCGATCGCGTGGTAGTCGATCGCATCAGACGAAATCCAGACGGCCGAACTTGTGATGGCCGCGATTAACCCGCTGCTAAGTGCCGCCAGCAAGCGAATCTCCGACTCTGGTTGTGGCGTGCGGGCTTTCAGCCAACGTTGTCCCTCGTCTTCCGTGTAGTAGATTCCAGTATCCGTGCCAACTAGCAGCCTCCCTCTGCCTGGGGTTGGCGCTAGCACCGTCGTCAGTGTGGTTGCGTTAGGGCCCGGAAGCTCCATCCAGGTTCGGCCAGCATCCGTGGAAAGGAGCAGCTTCTTGGTAGCCAACGCGTAGAGGCGGGTTCCATCGACCGGTACAATCTTCAGAATTGGCTGCCTATTCCGGGGAGAAACTGAATCGATGTCCTGCCAGTTCGCCGCCAGATTGACATTTCGATACATCCTTCCGCCCTGGGAAGTTGCTAGCGTAGCAAAGAGTGTTGCTCCGACGGCGGCAAGGGAATCGACATGACGATTGCAGAACCCTTCATTGATGGGAAGGAGGGAGTCTCCGAGGTTGTCACTCCGGAATAGGCCAGCCTCATCTGTGGCGATGTAGATACGGTTCGCTCGCTCGGGATCAAACTCGACCCAACGAGTTGCATAAGACGATAAACGATGCCAGCTCTTCCCACCGTCGCTCGACCTCACGAGCCCATGGGTCGTGCCAGCAAAAAGAATACTAGGTTGAGCGGGGTCCTGAGTGATTTGATAGGTCCGGTAGGAAGCGTCCCTGGCGCCGACCAACTTGGTCCAGCTGCGAGCGTGATTCAAACTACAGTACAGGCCGCTGCAGGCGCTGGCAAATACCCGGCTTGGATGGTTCGGATCGACGTGAATCGAGAAGACGTCCGAGTCGTCCCGCATTCCGGTGTGTACGGATTGCCAAGTCGCGCCGCCATCGGTTGTTTTCCACGGCAGGTGCGGTGTGCCGGCGAAGAGGATGCGGGAGTCTGTGGGATCAAACTCCAGCGAGACAACTGGCATGAGCGCCCGGTTGGACGCTGGAGAGATACGAGCCCAATGTTCGCCTCCATCCCGGCTCAGGAAAACGCCATCCATGGTCCCGGCGGCGATTACTTTGGGATCCGCCCTCCAAACGGTCATCGACCAAACCTCCCTCCGACCCAGCGTTGTTGACCTGCGCCACGATTGGCCTCCATCGCTGCTGACGAAGACGCCGGCGTAGTCGCGTGTATCGCTGGATAATCCGACCAGGTAGACACCACTCCGCGGAGCAATCACGAAGGCGTGCAGAGTGGCGCGCAGTTCGGCGGGAAAGAGAAGGGGCGCCCACGACTCACCGTTGTTGGTCGATCGGAACAATAGCGCGTTGCTGGTTGCGGCAATAACGGTGCCAGGGCGGTTCGAATCGGCTTGCACCACGGCGACCGAACCACCGAACGGGCCAATCAACTCCGGCGGCCACGCATCGAGCAGACCCGACAACAGGATCAGAACAGCAATCAGAGGCAGCGTCATACAGGTTCGAAATGACGTGCGCGGACGGCATCGCGTCCGCGCACGCGAGGATCCACCGCTAGCGTGGGCAGCCCAAAGTTCCAACCCCCAACGACGCCGCGTCCTTGGGTTCTTTAGCGGTCGCCGGAGGCACGCCATGGGTAGGGACAAACCACACCTCGACGCGCCGGGTCTTGGCGTCCTCGTCGCTTTCGCTGACCGCCTGGCCAGCCCGTTCTCCGACGTCGGTCGAAGTTCCGCAGAAGCGAGGCTGATAGTCCGCGGATTGATCGGTTCCAACACCGCTCACAAAGACCTGGCCCGCAGGGAACGCCGTACAGATTCCTTGGCCGGCGCTGATCACTGCGGCGGCATTGAGCGCGCGCTTCAAATCGAGCCCAGCGGTAGTCTCATTGTTGCCTTGGTGTCCGACAAAATAGACCGTACCAGTCGAATCACTGTCGGTGTTCGTCTTCAGTTCTTCCAGCAACACACGCTTCCCGCAGTTGTTCACGCGCGCACTGTTTGCCGGAAAAACGACATCGGGAAGCCGCTTGGCAGTTAGCGCCGCAGGCTTGATGACCACCACTTGTGCTTCGGCCGAGCCTGAGCCTTGGCCGTCCGATACCTTTGCCGTGATGGTGATAGTTTTTCTTTGCTCGGAATTGTTCGATGGATCGAAAGCAACAGTGGACGAATCGAACTCCGTCCCGCTTACCGATCCTTCGCTCGCCGAGAACGTAACCGGTTGCAGCGGTCCGCCGCACTGTCCCGCCGTGAAGTCGGGCGACAGCATAGCCTTCTGTCCATGCGAGATCTCAGCCGGCGAAACTCTAAGGGAGCCTGTCGGGGGCTGATATCCGCGAACGGTCACGGCCGTTTCTGCCGAGGCAGGATTGAAGCCTTCGGCATTAGCTTCCGCGCTGATTCGATAGGTTCCCGGATCGCGCCCCGTGGTGCCGAAATCGAAGGTGTCCGCCTGATTGATCGCCTGACCATTGACAGACCATTGTTTGGTGGCTCCCTCAGGAAGAGTGCCCGTCACGGAGATTCGGACCGTCGCGCCCACGCAAACATCGCGCTGGCTCACATTAAGCCCGATCCCGAAACTCCTCTTAGGACACTCCTGCCCCTCTGGAACTTGGGAACCATCCGGGCAGGTAGTCAGTCGTGGCGCGGGCGGAGCCGGCGGTGGCCCGGGACTCTCCCCGCCGAAGTTGAAAGCGATTCCCGCCGCGTACCGGAAGTTGTGCTGACTCCGGGCCGAAGGAACTGAGGCGCCCGGAGGCACGGTGACGTCGGGCGCCTCCAACCGGGTCATATAGTAATCAATTTGGGCCGGTCGCAATATCAGCCATCTGTTGAGCTTAATATCCAGCCCACCGCCAACCGCCATTGAGAAGAAGTTTGTCGCGGTCTGGTAACGTCCATTTTTCAGCTTAGACGTTGCCGTGTTTGCCTCTGCAACCAACAGCGGGTTTACGACCAGCACGGAATCCGCAGCGATACTGGTGCTGAAGTTTTGCCCGCCAAACAGTACGTGAACGTAAGGGTCGACTCTATGCGATCGTCCCAACGATAATCGCGGCCCAAAAAGATAACTGAACGCGGTGCTGTCAAAATGGTAATTATTGACGTTACGGTTATGGTAGCCGCCCAGTTCGGCTTCCAGGCCAATGTGATTGTTAAAGTTCCACGCGAAGGTGCCGATGCCTCCGTTAGCCGTAAAGGCCGGGATCGTTTGGGCGGAGTTGTAGCGCAGGAACGAGTAGCCGAAGAACAGATCCGCCTTCGGCACGTCCTGTGCAGCTAACAAGCTGGCACAAGCCGTCAATAGCATGGACGCAAGAAATGACTGTTTCATGTTTCGTAACCTCCCACCATATAGCTGTTAGAGCGTGGTCGAGCCGCGATGGATTGCGAATTGCCGAGGCCTCTAACCGCCTGCAGTGGATCGATGCAGAAAGGATGCGGTGGAGTGGACTTTTTTATGTCCATCTTATAGAAACAGCGCCGTCACTTAGGCGGAGTCACGGCGCCTGTTTCGGAAGCGAGGATCATTCCACGTTACAAGCATTAGAACGTGAAGCGTGCGATTAACTGGCCGCTCCTGGGCATGGCACCGGCCCCGTTTACCCAGTTAACGTAGCCCCAGCCGCCTGACAGCAAGCCGGGGATGCCGCCGAGAGAGTTGCCATAAGCCGTCGGGGTGGCAGGATTTACGGCTGGTAGGCCCGCTAGGGGTATTGGAGCAGAGTTCGCTGGCTCGGAGTAGAACAGCCGGTTAAAGATGTTCTGAAACTCCGCTCGAATTTGGATTGTCATTGCTTCCTTGACCCGGAAGATACGGCCAAAACCGAGCGACTCGGCGGGCTGACGCTGCCAGCGGAAGTCATTGAAGTAGGGGGCCGACGCCCCGTACTGCCCCAGCGGTGCGTCTGTCCATGCGGCCGGATTGAGCGCCAACTGCTTGGTCGGATCGAAGTGGGAGTTGGGGTCCACAAGGAACAATGGCTGGTTGGGCACCCGGTTCCAGAATGTTGTTCCGCCGCCCCACGTGGCGGGGTTGTTGGATGGCCCAATGCCCAAGTCGGTTAAGAGATTGTTGTTGGAAGCTGGCGTCCGGATCAACGCACCGCTCTGGTATCGGAACAGTCCGCTGAGAGTCCAGTCACGCGTCAGCCACGATAAGACGGCGGGACCCTTCCCGTGGGCCTCCAGTTTAGGCGTCGTATAGGTGAACGAAATCACTAACGCCTGTGGGACATCAAAGCCGGACAGCTGTTTAGCGAGCGCCGGGTTGAATACGTCGTTAATGAGCGGAGCCTCAGGCGTGAGATAGGAAGTATTGGAGTTGACCGCGTTGGTGAGTTCTTTCTGCCAGGTGTAGGCTAAGCTGGCAGTCAGCCCATGTGAAAAACGCTTGATGACTCTGAGCTGTAGCGAGTCATACCAAGTATTTCCCATCGGAGGTCCGAGAAACGGCGGAATTCCGCCGTACCACTGAGGATAAGGAACCAGCGCCGCGATAAGTGGTTCCGAGGAAGGAAACCCGGGGTAAACGCTGTTTGGATCCTTCAGATTCGGGAAGCGGGCGGTTACGGCCGGAGAACTGATCGGTGTGGTCAACAGAGCAGCATCCATGGGGTTGGCGACGTTGAGCCCATATTGTGTTTGCAGTTGCTTTGATGAGATGCCGTTGTAGTTTAGTTGGGAGAGCAAGGGCGCGGTAAACCACGCGCCACGATTACCGACGTAGGAAGCTTCCGCCATCAAATTCGGAAGGATCTCGCGCTGAAACCCAATGCTCCATTGAAAGATGCGGGGTAGGCGGGCGGAATTTGGAGCGATCGAGATGAACGGAGAGCTGGGAGGGATCACGCCACTCGCGTTGGGCGCGGGAAAATAAGGCGTCTTAAGAAAAGTGTCCGGCCAGCTGAGAACAGGATTGCCGTAGACATTACCTGCCCCATACGGGTCACCGTACTTCAGAGTAGCCGCAGGCAGTCCGTACCCGGGAGTACCGAGAGCAATAAAGTCTGGCACGCTGAGAGCTAATTGCGCCTGGTCGGGCGGGGCCCCGTAGGAGATGGCACCACCTGCACGGAACACAGTCTTGGGTGTAATCTGCCAGGCGACTCCTATGTGAGGCCCGATGGAGTATGGATACGGGCTCGCGAAGGTGCAGTGACAGGTGGCGCCGTATTCCACGGTACCAAGCCTTCCGCCAGTCACCGGGTTAGGCTCGGTAAACGCAGCGTTCTGCATACGCCCGTGTTGCTCGGCCCAAAGATTGGCATAATCCCAGCGCAGGCCAAGCTCGAGTGTCAATTTGTGAGTGACTTTCCAACTATCCTGGATGTAGAGCCCGAAGGAGTGTATGCCCAAACGGGAATCCGCCGGCGCGCCGGTTTGGATGCCGCCGGCCGCGCCCAGAAGGAAGCTGGCATATCCCAATCCGCTGCTTGCCGTGTTTGCAAAAGATTGTCCCAACTGCCAGGGATCGGAAGTCTCGACTTGGGAGAATTCGAATTCCCCGTTCGCCCGGCCAGTCGTGACGGCCTGAACACCCTCGAATAGAGCCGTCGCCCCGAGCTTGAACGTATGATTTCCCTTGATCCAGGTCGCATTGGCGTTAAACGTTGGCTTGACGTCGTATTCCTCGGGCGCTTCGAAAAAGGAAGCCGTGCTGGTCGAGAACGGAAACGGCCCGCCGCCACTGAAACCAGTGGGAAGAAAGCTGGAAGCGAACATTCCAGACAAATAGGGAAAGTTCTTGCCGGGGAACGGGGCGCCTTCGGGGAATAGATTGTTTGCCGCTTGATCGTAAAATGGTGTCTGTGCGGGATTAGAGGTATACAGCAGACCGCCGCCGAAATGAAGTAGCAACGTGGGAGTCACGGAGTAGTCCAGATTGACGCGAGCAGTCTGAGACAAAATATCTTGTGGTATCACCGTGGTATACGGTTCAGTCACACCATTGTTTTGGGGAGAGTATGTTTTGATTGCAGAATAATAACCGGACAGCTTCAGCTTCGAACTGATCAATTCGTCGACCTTGATTGACGGAACGGTCGTGTGACGATAGTCTGAGTAGCCGGGTATCGCGTAGTTGAACAATCCAAGTGCATTGGGTTGCGGCATCATATTCTGAACGATGAGCGCAGTGGGATCCATCATGCTCATTGGAATCGTATTGTTAGGGAAGGGATTCGCCACGGTGGCACCGTTCACCTCCCGGCGGGTCGTGGGATCGAAAATCTGGTTCGGACACACCATCTGTCCGGCCGGATCAGGACCATGACAGCCGAGAAAAGCAGCCTCGTCCGGGCCAAAGTTACCGGCGCGCTGCGCTGCGGTGGGAACGATAGCGATGCCATTGGTAGTGAAATTGTCCTGCCGAAACTGTTCAAAGCTGAAGAAGAAGAAAGTTCTATCGTGACCGTTGTAAACCTTGGGAATGACGATTGGTCCGCCCAAAGTGAAGCCGTAGTCGTTCTGCCGGATCGGATTGCGGACGTTCTCGCTTGGATTGGAGGTGCCGACGGTGAAAGGCAACCCGCCATTCAGGAATTCGTTCACGAAATAGTCGAAAGCAGAGCCGTGAAGACGGTTCGTTCCAGACTTCATGGTGTAGTTGAAATAACCGCCGCCAGCCTGGCCGTATTCGGCGGCGTAGTTGCTAGTCTGGATAGTAACTTCCTGAATAGAGTCTGCTCCAGCCTGGGTCATTTGCGTCAACTGCTTCCAGAAGCCGTTGCTGGCGTCCTGGCCTTCAATGTTGATGCTTTGAGAGCTGGAAGGCAGGCCATTGATGCGCAAGGTGTTGTCTGTCGCGAAATCGGTGCCGGGCAACAGTTCCACTCCCGCTAGTGGGTTTCGGATGTTTCCCAGCCCGCTGGAGTTTCCGAAGCCCGCCGGCGCGCCGCTGAGGGTCATGATCGGCAGGTCATTCAGAGTGCTGGTGGCGATGTTGTAGCTGACCTCCGTGCTTTCGGTCTTAAGAAGAGGCGCGGCTTCAACTACAGTAACGCTTTCGGTTGTTGACCCCACCTCCAACGGCACATCGATCCGCAATGTGCCGGCGACTTGTACGACCAAGCCCTCCCGGACGAACTTTTTGAATCCAGTCACCGTCACGCTTAGCGTATAAGTCCCGGCGGGCAATTGAGCGATCGTGTAGTTGCCTGTGGCTGAGCTCTCTGTGTTGTATACGGCTCCGGTGGCGACGTTCGTGGCCTCAATGGAGGCGTTGGCGACAACTGCGCCAGCGGGGTCGGAGACGGTGCCGGTAATCGTGCCGCGATCGGTTTGGGAGAACGCAGACAGGGCGATCAAACAAGCCGGAATCAGAATGTACTTCGCGCGCATTGATTTCCTCCATCAGCGGAGCCGACAGGGATATCGTCATGAGGACTGCTGCGGTCCTCAAGGTCGACAGACTAGACCCCTTCGAGCTCGGCACACAGGCGCTCCCCCCGGGGCGACGTTCCCCGGCACTTTGGTTGGGGGCCCTATGGCGTTCCCGATGCTCACGCCGGCGCCGCGGTTCTTTTTTTTAGCGTGGCCCGACGCATACCAGTCCTGCTCCAGGAATAGCATGCAAGAGAAAAATAGAACGCGTATGCCCGTGATGATCATCATCCGGTCACGGCGTGGTGGCCTTGAACACATAGAACGCCGCCTCGGTCCAAAACGAGGTGGGACAATGAAAGTCATACCGTGGATACTACTGCTCAGCGCGATCTCAGCGTCATATGCGCTCGCGGACGGCGAATTCGCCGATGGAGACGTGTTTTTCGGATTCTCCTCTTTGCGATCCAATGACGCGAAGACGATCCTGCCCTACTGGTCCTTGGGTGGCATCGGCACGTTCGGATTCAATATCAACGAGCATGTCGGAATAGAAGCAGAGTTTGGCGGTTACCACAACGGTTATGTGGACAGCTTTCACGACAACACCAACAGCGTGACTTATCTATTCGGGCCCAGGCTGTCCTACGGACGAACGAAGCGGATCGATCCCTATTTGCACCTCTTGGTGGGAGGATTACACACGGCCACGAGTGTGCTGAAGCAGCCCGCTCCGGCGCCTTTGATCGTAGGGAACAACTCACCCCGTTTCACGGAGTCTCAAGACGGTTTCACAGTGGCGATCGGGGGAGGTGTTGACATCAAACTGAACCACATTGTCACCTTTCGCCCCATCCAGTTGGACTATCTGCCAACCAGGCTCGGAGAGATCGGACCCAGTGGCCTCTCTCACAGCAGCTTTCGCCACAACTTTCGCTACACAATAGGTTTTATGTTTGAAATTACCGATCATTGAGGCGATGGACGCTGGCTACCGTGGAGGACATCTTTCTGCGGCTTTGCCGGGAGGCCGCACCGGGCGCGCCGTTTCCTTGAGCGTTCCCGCCGGCTTCTAGATACACCGTCTGTGATTGGAGGGCTAGTCGTGCGCCTGCCGCTTCAATAACGCCCATGACCTGCAGCAGCAGATCCTGCTGCGTCTCAAGAAAATGGGGCCAATCCCTGGCCACCACATAGGCGAAGACCTCGACCTCGAGCGAAGATGTACCGACCTTGAGAAAGCGCGCACGTGAGGACTCGCGTTCTACTTGGGGGTGTTGGGCCAAGAGATTGCTGATGCCTTCCAGGACCGAACACATCTCAGCGGCGGTCGTCTGGTAGCGCAAGCTTAATGTGGGGTGAAACCAAAACTTGTCGCGGGCCGAAAAGCTTTCCAGCCGGACGTTGGCGAGTTGGCCATTCGGAACGCTCACCAGGGTCCGGTCCAGCGTTCGGATGCGAGTGGAGCGCAGGCCGATATACTCTACCGTTCCCAAGGTCACGGTGCCTTGCGCATCGGTGACACTTAAGAAATCCCCCACCCGTACCGCTTGGTCGAAGATAATGGACACGCCCCCAATTACGTTCTCCAAGGTCTTTTGCGCGGCGAGCGCAACTGCGATACCGCCGACGCCGAGTCCGGCTAGCGCCGCTGTCGCTCTTACGCCGAAATGGTGAAGCGCCGCGAGTACTCCAGCGAACACAATAAGAAAATCCAGCGTCCTTCTCCCTAATCGCAAGATCGACGTCGCTCCTGTTCTGTTGATCCTTGCGAGACGCCGGGCGAGGAGCTTCTCTCCCCAGCCATTCAGCAGGATAAGTAGCCAAACCGTTGCAGACATCACGAGAACTGTCGCTGTTCCCGACCAAAACTGCCGAGCCAAGAGCGGCAGTGTAATTCTAGTGAGCGTCCAATTGATAATCAACGCCATGACCAGCAGGCGCACTGGTTTGGGCAGCAGTACCGGATCAGGCAGGGCTGCCTGCCTCCACAGATGCCGCCTCAAGCGCCCAGCGCAGGGACTAAGCAGACGGCTGGACAGTCCGGTCAAGAAGTAAAGGGCTGGTAAACCCACCAAGACGGCCAGCCATTCAAACAGAGGCACTTGAAAGATCCGCGTATGTGCGAAGAAGCCTGGGAGCGTTTTCTCCACTGATACGGCGCTGATTTCTTCAAAGAGCTCGGGGACCCAGTCGAGCGTTTGCGCTGAAAACAACCAGACTGGTGCGCTTTTACGTGACGATATCCTTTCGACGAGCACGTCCACGTCACCGCTGTCGGTGTGGATAGTGCCTACTAAGTCCTGGTCGGGCTTAGTCAGAAGTCTCAGTGAGCCTTCAGGCTTGTCGCTAAGCTCATTCAGCCGCGCCGGCAGGCGCCGGTCTAAGACCACGAACAGTTGACGCGCGAGATCGGCAGCAGCCTTGCCGCGCAACGGCGTGTCCAGATATCGAGCGGCAGCTTCGTAATCCTCTTTGCGAGCTGCTCTTAGGAATCCCAGTACGGTACCCCGCGGTGTGGTCCTGCCAAGCAGATCGGCTGGCGGCTCTAGTGGTGCAGGTGGAGCTTGCGGAGCGGGTTTGATAGGTTGCGCGCTTGCAACGGCGCACAGGAGCAATCCATGGCACAAAGCACGCCGCGCGACGCGATTCCTCAACACTCGGAATGATCGCTGGGCTCAGCTGCAGGATTCATTTTATCCATGCGGAGCAATGAGCTGGACTAAAGTAGATCGAACCTTTATGTGCATCATCCCTATCTTTGAGGAGTCTACTGCTGAACTGTGGTGTCGTCATCCGAAGCGCACTGGTCTTAGCGGCGTGTGCCGATCTGGCCTGTTCGCAGGGGTTGCCAGGTGCGACACCGCCAGATCAACAGGCTCCTCCATTGCCCCCTGGTTTTCAGGAGCAAACGCGGCAAAATGCAGCGGCTCCGTGCCTGGAACCGCCGCCACTTCCAAGCTTAGATGACTACGAAGGTCCCATGAAGAAGGCGGTGGGTCTGTTCGCTCGCGCTCTAGAACGCAAGTCCGTCCACCAACCTCGGTACAAGCCGGGCGTCGTTTTGTGCTCGATGCGGCCCGAGGACAAGTTCATCCTCTTTGTGGATGACTCGATCGACCCGGTGACCTTTCTCTCGGCTGGATTCGACGCTGCAACCGATCAGGCCACCTACCGCGACCCCACTTATGGGCAAGGCACCGTGGGCTACGCCAAGCGCTTTGGGGCGGATCTTGCGGACCGTGTCTCGTCCAAGTTCTTCAAGGACTTTGTGTACTCTACGTTGTTCTCCGAAGACCCACGCTATTATCGCCTGGGTAGCGGCAGCACGGGCCACCGCCTCCTGCATGCCGCGGAACATCTGGTGGTGGCGCATAGCGCGGATGGCAGGCGTATGTTCAACTTTTCTGAGTGGCTCGGGACGGGCAGCGCGGCGGTGTTGAACAATCTGTATCATCCCGGCGAAGACCGTGGTGCCGGGGCAATGGCGCGCAACGTGGGAATTAGGTTCGCAGGCGACGTCGGTTTCGACGTATTGCGCGAGTTCTGGCCGGAGATTGCGCGCAAGTTTAAGCTCCCGTTCAGGGGCGTGCCCAGGTAAACGACCCGGCGCTGGCACATCAGGCCGCTTGACGACCCCTATTGTTGTCGAGAAAAACAAAAAGAGTCTCGCCATGTGACTAGGGAATCGTAGCCTGTGTACGAACCGGCTAAAGTCTTGGGGGCAAGCGGCATGGCGGCATCGGCCGCTTGCTCTTAGCCGGCAGACACAGCGCAAATCCCGCATTGGTCTACAGGAGTAACCCATGGTTTCAGCACTTCATCGTAGGGGGCTTCGTGCCATTGCGCTAGTGTGTACGGTTCTCCTGGCGCCAGGCGACGCGCCATCGCTTGCCCAAGAGGCAAGTAGCCAGTCCGCAGATGCAAGTTCGACGCGTTTGCCTGCGGAACAATTAGATAGCCTGGTTGCGCCCGTAGCCCTTTATCCTGACCCTTTGCTGGCGCAGGTTCTGGCCGCCTCCACGTATCCCTTGGAGCTCGTCCAGTTACAACAGTGGTTGGACAAACATAAGAACCTGAAGGACAAGGCCTTAGCGGACGCAGTCCAAAAAGAGAGCTGGGACCCGAGTGTTCAGGGCTTGGCGGGTCTTCCCGACGTCGTCAAGAACTTGGTCGACAACATCAAATGGACCTCCGACCTGGGTAACGCCTTCTTAGCGCAACAGTCCGATGTGATGGATGCAGTCCAGCGCATGCGAACAAAAGCGGAAAGCTCCGGGAAGCTGAAATCCAATGAGCAGATGAAGGTCGAAACCAAGGTTGTCGAAAACAAGAGCGTCGTGGTAATTGAGCAGGCTAACCCTCAGGTTGTCTATGTCCCCAGCTACGATCCCACGGTTGTATGGGGCGCGGCGCCAGCGTATGCATATCCGCCGATCGCGTATCCCCCCGGGTATTATGCCGCGGGTATGGCCCTTTCGTTCGGCGTTGGAGTCGCCATGGGAGCAATGTGGAGCGGCGGCTGGGGCTATGGAGCCGGATGGGGAGGCAACAACTCTATCAACATCAACAACAATAACAACTTCAACCGCAACACGAATCGGGTCAGCGGTGGTAATCGAGTCGGAAGCGGCAACCGTGCAACGCAATGGCAACACAATCCGCAACACCGAGGCGGAGCGCCTTACGGAGATCGGGGGACAGCCAATCGGTTTGGTGGCACCAGTCGCGGCGAGTCGTTAGGGAACCGGCAATCGAACGCGCGTCAAAACGTCGGGCAGCGGAATCGCGAGCAGGCCGGACTTTCTAACCGCGGAGGCCGCGAAGCTGGTGGCCGTAGTGGAGCCGGCAGGACCGGCGATCTGAACTCGAGCAGAGGCGGGAGAGACGGCATTGGCGGCGACCGGGGGAGTGGAGGTTTGAGTGGTCGGGGTGGTGCCGGCGGTGGCGACCGGGTCGGGAATCGGCAGGTTGGCGGCGGGTCCGGCGGTGGGGGCGCCTTCGGCGGCGCCAGCAGAGGCGGCAGCTCAGCGCGTAGTAGCGCTTCCCGCGGGTCTTCCAGCTTCGGAGGTTCCCGAGGCGGTGGCTCCCGCTCCTCCCGAGGCGGCGGAAGACGCAGATAGGTTAGCGCGGGAGCATCATGATCGAGGAAACGCCAATGAAATGCATGAAAGCAGACTTTCGGTCGGCCGTTTTGATGGTTGCAGTCTTTTGCGCACTGGGAGTCTTTTCGGATGGCGCATCGCCGCCTGATCAGCGAGCGTTTGCGACGCCGAAAGAAGCCGCTGAAGCGTTGGTCCAAGCGGCTCAGAGTTACAACGTGCCCGCCCTGGTCGAGATTCTCGGACCTGACAGTAGGGATCTCGTAGCTTCACAAGATCCGGTCGGAGATAAGAACCGTGCTGCCGCCTTTGTCGCGTTGGCTAACGAAAAACAGTCAGTCATGATTGATCCAAAGAATCGAGGCCGCGCCCAGCTTGTGGTTGGAGATAATGATTGGCCGCTTCCGATTCCGATCGTCAAACGGAATGGACAGTGGTACTACGATTCCAGGGCCGGCCGAAACGAGATTTTGTTCAGGCGGATCGGCGAAAACGAACTGGATGTCATTCAGGTCTGCCGCGGTTTCGTTGAGGCGCAACGTGAATATGCATCCGAACAACACGATGGCGTGAATCAGTACGCCCAACGCATCATTAGCACGCCGGGCAAACAAGACGGTCTCGCATGGCAAAACTCGGATGGCTCATGGAGCGGCCCGATCGGAGAGAGAATCGCCAAGGTTCTACAGCAAGGATACAAAGTGGATGGCCAGCCATATCATGGTTACTATTTCAAGATTTTGAAAGGACAAGGTCCTGCCGCACCTCTGGGACAGATGGACTTCGTGGTCGAGGGGGTGATGATTGGCGGATTCGCCCTTGCCGCGGCCCCGGCGCAGTATCGAGTTACCGGAGTGAAGACGTTTATCGTAGGTTACGACGGGGTAGTCTATCAGAAGGATATGGGCCCCAACACCTTGGCCATCTTTAAAGATATGGACCGCTACGATCCCGACAAGTCCTGGCAAATAACCAACGATGAACCTTAGCGCCGGCCGGCGCGCGGATTGCGATTCCGTTCGCTGCGCTCGGTGTTTTCTGGGCGGCTGGCTAGTCTTAGTCAGCAATCGTACTGCAGCTGACTGAGAGACCTGCGACGCCTTCCTTCTTTAGGCACTCGGCTGAGCCACCCACTTTTTCTTACTCGGACTTCTGGCGATTCCAGGAACCATTGAATGGCACCTACAGTTGGGCCACGATTCAGTCGGCTGCCCTTTGCCAATCACTTGTTTCCGAACGACCAACTCAAGCCAGTACTACTGCCGTAGTCACTGCCAGGAAGGTGTGCCGGTGGCTGAGTGTCCCAGTTGCCATAAAACGAGAAGTTCCAATCCACCTTGCCGAAGAGTTTTAGGTAGTAGGTGGCGTTGACCTTGGAGAAGGTACGTCCTCGCTGGGTCACAGCGGGAAGCATACTAGCGTTCAGGTTGAGCCGCGTCTTCTTGAAGCTGAAAACCTGGAGGCTTGAGGAGACGATTGCCACCGCGGTATTCTGTGATTGCTGGTTCTGAGCTTCCTGCACGTAGTTTGTCCCCTGCCACCCCACTCCTCCGATAACTGAAAAACGAATGCGATTCGTGTTCTTCAAAAAGCGCCCCAGACCGATGCCGAGATTGGTTTGCCGCTGGATTCCCTGAACCGAGCTCTGTAGGAAATCCCCAAGGCCCGCGTAGAAGTAGTTTTGCCAGGGTGTGAGCCGGTACGCGATCAAGTCCAACTGGTTGCGGGTTGCGGTCGTGGCGCCGGTACTGGATGACAAGTTGGACCCGTAGGTAAGCTTCGCGCCCCAACGCGTTTCCAGATAGTCGAGTTCGGAGCCAAAGTTGTACTGAGTCGTGCTGTTGCCTTTGGAATAAGTGGCTCCTAAACTGATGTCGCCGCTAAAGCGTCGCCAAAGACTTTCGGAAGTCTGCGTCATTGCGACGACTTTTGACTTGTCGAGAATCATCGATGCTTGCCCCGCAGGTTCAATCGTGATCTTGGACGGGTTGCCTGAAAGCGCTTCAGGCGTCACCACTCTGGCCGAGTATATGGAACCGTCTTGCAACTGTACCAGGAACAAATGCGGGCTTTCCAAACGGGCCACCTTCAGCCAATCGATCGAAATCGAGCCATCGATATAATCCAGATCGACAAGAAGTATCCCGTTTTCAAGAGATTTGACTTCGCCAGTGATGCGATCCCCGTTCTTCATCACGATCACATCGGTCTTGGCGCGAGGGAAGGCCGGGCAGGCCAACAAAGCTGCTAAGCCAGACCAAACCGTAACTCTTCTTATCGCCGCAGCGAGACGCGGAGACACAGCGAGCGCCTTCATCAGGAAGATGTTTGTCCTGCTACCCCGCTCTAAGAAAAATATTTAGGACTATACCTCGGGGCCGCTCATCATTTCGTGTGTGCCCGAAACACCATACTGTGTGGACCCACAAAAAGGAGACGAAGACATGATTCCACAGCCCCTTTCTCGAGCTGTTTCCACGCTTGCCGTTGTTATGTGCGCCTTACCCCCGGCGTTCGCGGCCAACCAATCCAAGCAACAAGTTGAACTACAGAAAGAAGGGATAGAGCTGATGGGCCAAGTGCTGGAAGCTGCGAGGGACATCCGCTACAACGCCGACCGCCTCAGTATGCTGAGCAAGTCCCTGACGATCTCTAAATGGACACATTATCACCACCTGATGGAAATCAAGTCTCTAGTGAACGAGGGTCTACAACCCGCCTTCCAGCGCTTAAGCGAAATCCGGCCGCAGCTGCCCGAGTGGAAGCAGCAAAGCATCGACAACATGATGGAAGCCGCCAAGGCTCTCGCGGCTGATGCGAACTCGGCGATTCTGTCGAAGAAAGAGGCCGGGCCCATGCCGTCGCCCCTGAACGCCGAATACAAGACCCTAATCAGCAACGTGTACCAACATGCCGACTCGTTGGTAAAGACCGCCGAGACGGCCAGAGAATACGCGAAAACAAAACTAAAGGCGGAACAGGGCGGCTGAACCTTGAAACCACGGGTTCAGAGCTCAAACCTAAGCCCGCGCGGGGCCTGGGCCCTCTTATCGCTGGAGTGGTCGGCCGAGACAACCTTCTTACCGCTGCTGGCGCACGGAAGCAGAACCTCAAATGCGGAGCCGGCACCCGGAGTGCTAGTGACGCGGATCGCACCTCCATGTGATTGGACGATACCACGAACCGCGGCGAGGCCCAGTCCGCGGCCGAGGGATTTGGTTGTGAAGAACTGATCGAAAATCTTGACACGAACCTCGGGAGTCATGCCGCAACCGGTATCCGAAATCATTAGGCGAACGTAGTCGCCTTCCGGCAAATTGACTGGAGATCTTGGGCCGACGTAAGCGCTCTCGGTCCTTACTGTGATGAACCCTTGGTTACGGCCCAAAGCTTCGGATGCGTTCGTGAGGAGGTTCATAATGACTTGCCGGATTTGGGCGCCGTTACCGCGAATGGGGGAAAGATCCTTGGACAGGTCGGTGCGAATGACCGCCCGCTTCGACATAGTTGCGCTCAAGAGACGCAGCATTTGTTCGACTAGCGCAGACAGATCTAGTCTTTCCAAGGTATTGGAGTCGATGCCGCCGCCTGCCGAAGCCATCAGGGTCCTGACAGTCTCAGTAGCGTAAGTAGCGAGCGATGCGATCTTCTCGACGTTCTCGCGGCCGGCCGTTTCGGGCGCAATTTCTGACAGTGCTAGGTCCGCTTCCGCAAAAATGCTGCCGAGCAAGTTGCCGAAATCATGCGCGACGCCGGCCGCCATCAGGCCCAAGCTCTCCAGCTTCTGGGTAGCCAGCATCTTCTCCTGATTTTGCTTGAGGTCCGTGATGTCGATACAAGACCCAATAAAGCCGGCGAAGACGCCATCCAGCGTGAACCGTGGGACGCTGCGGTGGAAAATCCACCGGTATTCCCCATCGGCCCGTCGCAGGCGATACTCGACGTCGATGCTCTGGCGCGCATCGAATGCGGCAGCGAACATGGAGTTGCAGCGTTCGAGCTCGTCGGGATGCACGACTTCTGGCCAACAGTTGCCGTGTTCCTGTTCCAGGTCCCGTCCGGTGAACTCCCGCCATGTTTTATTCACGAAGGTACAGGACGCGTCGACGCCTAAAACCATGATCATGACTGGAGCTGCGTCCGCCATAGCCCGGAAACGTTCTTCGCTTTCGCGCAATTCCGCCGTCCGTTCGGCCACCTCTCTCTCGAGATGAGCCCGCAGGCTCGCCAGCTCGATGTGCGTCCGCACACGGGCCAGAAGTTCCTCCCGCTGAAATGGCTTGGTGATGAAGTCGACTGCGCCGAGCCGGAAGCCTTCCAGTCTCTCCAGCAGCTCCCCACTAGCACTCAAGAATACAAGCGGAATCTCTCGCGTCTCCGGATTTGCGTGCAGCCGCCGGCACACTTCAAACCCGTCGATTCCCGGCATTCGGATATCCAGGAGGACCATGTCAGGCAATCTAGCGGCGATAGCCGCGAGCGCCAACTCTCCACTATCGGCAGTGCGCACGGCATAGCCTTCCGCGGTTAGCATCGCGGTCAACAAGGTTCGAGATTCGAATTCGTCATCGACAACCAGGATCATGCGCTGGCTCCGGTCAATCTGCTCTTGCTACTTTTGAGCGCGTGGAGAATCGGAGTGTATGCGAATTGATCAGCCAGCCGCGATAGCGCGCTTCCGATCAGAGCGCTATGCTCGGTGACTTGGCGGACGGCATTGGCAATTCGGATTTGGTCCAAAGAGATAATGGCGCTTTCCAGTTCGTTGAGAAGCGTTGCCGGAAGAGCTGCAAGTTCTTCCGGCCGTAACGTTACCGGCTCGCCGGCACTTTCTGGCAAAGTCTCCCGATAGATATATCGAACGCCGAGATGCCGGGCCATGCAGTCAAAGATTTCTGCTGGACGATAAGGTTTTCGCAGAAAGTCATCCAGACCCGCCGCCAGCACCTCTTCGCGCTGCGAAGCGAATGCGGAGGCAGTCACCGCCGCGATCTTGACGTCCCGGCCGGCTTCCGAAGCACGAATCCGTTTCGCTGCTTCCAATCCACCCAGTCCAGGAAGGCGAAGATCCATCCAGATGAAGTGCGGCCGCCACGTTTCAAAGACCTCAATGGCTTTAGCGCCGTTGTCCACAACCCGGACCTGGAATCCCGCCGTTTGAAGGAGTCTCTGCAGCAAAAGCCAGTTCTCCTTCTGATCTTCAACTACCAAGACACGGTAGTCAGGTTGACCAGGCTGCAGGCCAACAATCCGCGGGGCGGGACTAGCCGCGGAGGTCACTTCAGAAGGTTCAGCTCTCTCGACCGGCACTTCAACCCGGAACCGCGAGCCGTGGCCAGGCTCACTCTCCACTTGAATCGTTCCGCCCAGGAGTTGCACGAAGTTGCGGCTGATAGCCAGCCCCAGGCCCGTCCCTTGTCTGGTTCCTGCGGTCCCGGCCTGGATGAAAGCATCGAATATGCGGGCCCGGTCTTCCGGCGCTATGCCAATTCCGGTATCCTCGACCTCAAGAACGAGGATGAGACCCTCAGAGGCCTCTCTCGGCCGCGTGTCTACCCTCACTACAACGCTACCTTCTTCGGTGTATTTCACCGCATTTCCGACGAGATTCGTGAGCACCTGGCGAAGCTTGCCGGAATCGGATCGCACAAACCGAGGCACCGCTGGCGATACGTCCAGAAGCAATTCCAAATTCTTGGCCAGGGCGCCCTTCCGCAGCATATTCACGATTTCGCTCACAAGCGCTCGCACATCGAAGGATCCGTTCTCCACCGTGATGCCGCCGGTTTCGATCTTGGCCATATCCAACACATCATCGATCACATCAAGCAGGTGCTCACCGCTGGTCGCAACGACTGCGAGGTCCTTCCGCTGCTGATCCGAGAGGTTGGAGTCCCTGCTGACCAGGGTGGAGAAACCAAGAATTGCGTTGAGCGGTGTGCGCAGCTCGTGGCTCATGTTGGCCAGGAAACTAGTCTTGGCCCGGTTTGCGGCTAAGGCCTGGTCACGTGCTTCCACCAACTCCGCTGTGCGACTTTGTACTTCCAGTTCCAAACTCTCCTTGTATTGCTGCAATTCCTTTTGGGTCCGGCGAGACTGCGTCAGAGTAGCCTGGAGAGTCTGTAATATCTGAGCAACCGGTACGGTGCCAATCAATATCGTTTGCGCCAGAATTGCCCACGCCGCTATTGGGGTAACGGGGAGCACACCGTTGAACCTTACACCGGTCAGTTCGAGCAACGCGAGGATTAGCCCGGTGCTCAAGCACAGCCCAGCCGCCCACAGTGCCGTTGAGAAACCAAACAGCCACGTCGCCAGAATCGGGATTACCACATAAGCTACCAGTGAAGTAGAGTGAATGCCTCCACGGGTAGCGGAGATGATTGTGGCAGAGGCCCACATGCTCAGCAGGTAAACCCAGCTAGCTTGCCGGAACAAACCAAACTGGAGCAATACCAGGGCGGCGAGCGGGCCCACTTCCTGTAGGACAGCTGTCAGAAGCCGGATGCCAAACTGCGGATAGAGCGGCAGGAGAATGACGCTCCAGAGTGCATACCAGATAGCGACTGCTAATACCAGGGCGTGCAGGATGCGTGCCGTGGGATCGTCTGCCAGAGGTCCGCGGAGGCGCAAGGCGTATGCCGCGCTGAGGAGATCCGTACGAAGCGTGAACCGCTCGCTCATACTTGGACGCGTGACAGCACCAATAATGATGCCACAACAGAGCTAAGATGCAAGCGTAAGACACGCGGCTTGAAAAATTGGTGCACTAGCGTGACCTCTAAGCGTACCGGATCGTGGGCGCAACTATCCTCAAGAATCACTCGACGGTTTGAGGGCTCCGATGTAGAATACCGGCATGAGGAGGGCGCTGAGCAGCCTCAGGCGGATGTCTTGGTCGCAGGACCTGCGGATCTTGGCCCTTATGGTGGCCGGCCTCGCGGCCTGCGGCGTTCTCGACGGATCGCTTTGGCGAACGCTCTTGGCACCTACGATCGCCTACCGTCCTGCGTTCCTATTTGGCCTCATGCTCGTCTTCGGATGGCGGGGGTTCGTTTGGAGCCAGGTCCTGTTTCTCGTGTTCTTTGCAGCCTTTTTGGGCTGGAAGGGCGCTGCTTTTGTCACGCCGCTCTACGTACTCTCCAATGCCCTGGCATTGATAGTCGCCCGGCGGCTCGCGAGAGGCCAGCCATGGCTATCGAGTGAGAGATGCACAGTTGCATTTCTTCTTGGCGCCGTGCTGGCTCCAGCTATACCTGCCTTACTCGGGAGCCTGGTATTACCTCCGCTCGGAATGAAACTGGGCCCTGGTGTCCCTGCTGCTATTGAAGGTTGGGTTCGCGGAGGCGCTGCCACTCTGGCTATGGTTCCAGCCGGATTGTTGTTCGGTTCCGGACGATTGAAAAAGTGGGTTAGTTTGCCACCTGACGAGTATTGTCCGACTCCGGTCAATCGCTGGAAAGGTCTGGAACTCGCCGCCGAGGCAGCGTTGTGGACGGTAACACTGTGGATCAGCGTTCAAGTGAAGGCGCACTATGGTGCCAATGTAATTTATCTTACTTTTATTCCGCCTTTGGCATTCACATTCTTCAGGGGCATGGGGTTCGCTGTCTTGGCGCTGATCACGAACACCATTGCCGCCACAACTTTATGGCAACAGTTGCATTGGGCGAGAGACCTTTCGCCGCTGGATCTTCGACTCCTGATTGCGATCTGCTCGTTGACCGTTCTTTTGTTGGCCGCAGTCGTCGATGCGCGTCAACGCAGTCAAGTGGAAGTAAGAACACTGCGGGCAGTTGAAACTGCATTGCGCCTAAGTGAGGAGCGTTTCCGATTCGCCCAAAGGGCAGCAAGCAGCGGAACCTTTGATTGGAACCTCCAGACCGGCTCAAGCGTGTGGACACCAGAACTCGAGGCCCTATACGGGTTGCCGCCCGGAAGCTTTGCAGGCTCGCACAAGGCTTGGGAAAGCCTTGTTCATCCCGATGACCTCACAAGGGTTTTGCAGCGGGTAAGCGAGTCCTTAGAAACGGGAGCGCCTACAGAGGATGAATGGCGCGTCGTCTGGCCCGACGGAAGCATACATTGGCTCACCGGGCGATGGCAGATTCTCAAGAATGGGACGGGCGAACCCGGCATCGTGCTGGGCATCAATATTGACGTTACCGAGCGCAAGAGTATGGAGGAAGCGCTCCGCAGAAGTGAGGAACGTTTTCGTCTCGCGATCAAGGCAACGAAAGACGCGATCTGGGATATCGATTTGAAGACTGGGACTGTCGTTTGGAACGATACCTATACCTCGCTATATGGAAGGCCCGAGACGACCGATTCGTGGCAGTTTTGGATTGATCGAATCCACCCCGAGGACCGTTTTCGGACCATCGAAGACTTTCAGACCTCGTTGAACAATGGCGCGACAAGTTGGGACGCTGAATACCGTTTGCGGCGCGCGGATGGGGAATGGGCCTATATCCACGATCGTGCCTACATTGCGCGCGATGCGTCCGGTAACGCGTGGCGCGTGATCGGGGCAATACAGGATTTGACCGAGCGCAAGAAGGCCGACGACGCCTTACGAGAGAGCGAAGAACGCTTTCGGAGGGTGTTCGAAGAGGGACCTCTGGGTCTCGCCCTCGTAGGAAAGGACTATCGTTTCGAGACGGTGAACAATGCTCTTTGTAAAATGACTGGCTACAACGAGGTGGAACTTGTCCAGATGTCGTTTGTCGATATCACCCACCCGGATGACGTTCGAATAGATAGGGACTTTGCCAATCGACTCTTCAACGGCGAGATACCGCATTACCGCATCCAAAAAAGGTATCTGAAGAAGAACGGCGAAATCATCTGGATCAACCTGACTGCATCCGTCGTCCATGGTCCCGACGGCGAGCCCCTTCACGGCATAGCTATGGTCGAAGACATCACAGAAATCAAGCGCACTCAAGAGGAGGCGCTCTTCAGGCACAAGTTGGAGAGCTTGGGAACGCTGGCGGCCGGCATTGCTCACGATTTCAACAACCTGCTGGGAGCAATATTGGCTCAAGCGGAGTTGGCATCAGAGGAGTTGGATGCGGGTTCATCCGGCAGAGAACAGCTGAAGGTAATCGGCGAGGTGGCCGTGCGCGGCTCCGATATAGTCCGTCAGTTGATGATTTATGCCGGCAAGGAAGACACCGGTGTCGGGCTGATCGATTTCTCCAAGACGGTTCATGAGATTCTCTCATTACTGAAAGTCTCGGTGACGAAGCGCGCGGTCGTGAAGGTCGAACTTGAACGGGATCTTCCGGCCATCTACGCGAGCGCCGCGCAAGTTCAGCAAGTTGTGATGAATCTCATCACCAACGCCTCGGACGCTATTGAAGATCGAGACGGAGTGATTCGGGTGATCGCCAGGCGTGTGATGAAAAGCCATTTGGATGCAGTCTCATCCGGAACGCCAACGAATGGCGATTATGTGCAACTCGAGGTCTCCGACACTGGCCGCGGCATGTCCCCCGAAACAAAGGCCAAGGTTTTCGACCCATTCTTTACCACCAAATCGGCAGGTCGTGGACTTGGGCTGGCCGTCGTACAGGGCATCGTACGGAGCCTTTCTGGAGCAATCAGGATCACGAGCGAACCAGACAAAGGCACCACAGTTCAGGTTTGGTTGCCATGCGCAAGAATCGCCGCCCAAACGACCGGCCAAGCGATGTCGTTTGACGAAAAACCGGCAGTCCCGGCTCAGCATGCCGCGATTCTGGTCGTGGAAGACGAAGCCGACTTGCGCACGGCCGTTGTCAAGATGCTCCGAAAAAGTGGTTTGGGGGTGTTCGAAGCTGCGGATGGTAATTCGGCGATCGATTTTCTTCGAGACCAGGGGCACAGAATTGATGGGATTCTGCTGGACATGACGCTTCCAGGGACTGGTGCCCGTGAAATCATTGCCGAAGCCGCGAAGCTCAAGCCAGAAATAAAAGTGATATTGACCAGTGCTTACAGCCAGGAGATGATTCAGGGGGCAATGACTGCGCTGCAGATCTGCAGCTTCATCAGGAAGCCGTTCCGTCTGCTAGATCTGTTGGAAATCATTCGGAGTTCGTTGTCCGTTAGCTAAACGTTCGGGAAACTGGCCTGCGGTCCCGAGCGTATCGTCAGCAACTAGGCGTTCTCCCCGAGATTGCGCTGCCTCTTTCAGTTTCACGAAAATTGTGGCGCCCAATTTCGACTACGGCTGGCTCGGTGACCTAACCGAGTCGCCCGTGCGTCAGACCAACACTTACCGCCGTTGCCCCTGAGTGACACGCGCCGGCACCAATGGTGGAACAACAGAGCTAAGATGCAAGGGTGGCTGCGTCGGCTTTGAAAAAATAGAACAATAGCGTATTCTGTTGAATCTGGCTCTCTTAGGAGCCCGCACCGGCGATGAGGATGCTGATCCGGCTCGCTTTCGTGACCGCTTGGCCCGCCCTCGCTCAGACCGCAGGCGGCGCCTCCGTGGACGGCATAGTACGAGATAAGTCCGGTGGCTCAGTAGCGGGTGCCCTAGTTACGCTGACTGAAGACTCCAAAGGGCTAACTCGGCAGACCCAGTCCGACCGCGATGGATCCTTCTTGTTCCCGGCCGTAGTAGCCGGTAGCTACTCAGTGAGTGTTAAGAAACAGGGATTTGATACTCAGCAGATGCATGGGCTGATGATCGCAGTTGGAGAACAGGCGTCCGTCGCCATCCGCTTAGAACTGGGCGGAGTCCGGACGACGGTCACGGTACGTGCGCCCTCTGCAACCGACCTGGATTCGGAGTCCAACACAATCGGCTCGGTGGTCCATTCAGCACAGGTACAAGAGTTGCCCCTCAATCGCCGAAGTTTCCTACAGTTGAGCCACATTGCGGCGGACTCGGTTGAACTCAGCCCCTCGAGCAATCTCTTTAGCAGCAACGTGGGACCGCCGGATCGCACGATCGTTCTTCCCGGGACATTGCCAAACTCGATGAGCTATTCCTTGAACGGCATCAACATTACCGGATCCAGAGATGGCGAACTGGCGGTCAGTCCATCAGTAGCGGCGGTGGATCAATTCAAGGTTCAGATGAATTTTTTGATGCCGGAACAAGGGATCAGTCCTGCGGCGATCAGTATTGTGACCAAAAGTGGAACCAACCAGCTGCACGGTGAAGTCTTCGAGTTCGTGCGCAACAGCAGCTTAGATGCCAGAAGTTTCTTTGCCGCAGGCTCAGAACAGCTGCATCGGAACCAATTCGGCGTGGCTTCGGGTGGGCCGCTACTGAGGAATCGGGTGTGGTTTCACGCGTTTTATGAAGGAGTTCGCGAAATGTCAGCGTTCTCTGCTGCGGGATACAGCCCCACGCAGGAAATGTTCGCAGGAAACTTCGCGAGCACGGGCCGCGTGATCTACGATCCGGCCACGTACAATGCCGCCGGGGGAACGCGGACTCCGTTCCCGAACGATGTGATTCCCGCAAGCCAGATCAATCCGGTGTCGAAGAATCTCTTGAACTACTACCTGCCCGGATCTAGCCTTTCGAGCATTCCAAATAATATCGAAGGCAATCCAAGGAACATACTCAACGAAGATCAAGGCGGATTGCGGTTGGACGCGGCGCCGACGACGCACCATCAACTCTTCGCCCAGATTTTTCGCGAAGATACTCCATTGGACCAGCCCGGACTGTATCCGCTCAGCGGGCTCCGGTATCAGAACGGCTCGCAGCTGGTGATGGTCGAAGACATTTGGACCGTCAGCCCCCGCGCGGTCCAAACATTGCGGGCTGGTTTTTTGCAGGCTGTCGCTATCGGTGGCAATGAAGCGCAGAGCCAGGGTTCGATCCTACCGTCAATCGGAATCACCAATACCTTCGAAGAAAACGGTGTGACTGCTATCAATCTTCAGGGCTACTCTTCCTTCGGCAGATCGAATGGTGAAGTGGGAAATAGGGACAACACCTGGCAGATCGACGAAGAATTTTCCACGATTCAGGGAAGGCATAGTCTCGCAGTTGGCATGGGGCTGCGCTATCGCCGCGGGTGGCATCTCAATGGCAATTCTACAGCTCTGGGACAGCTGTCGTTCCAGCCGACATTCACTGCTCGGTTGTCAGCGAATGCGCAGGGACAACTCGTTCCATTGGCCAATACGGGTGACTCTTTCGCCGATTTCCTCCTCGGCATGCCCGTAAGCGGCACGGTTCTTGGTTTACCCGAGGTGCAGTACCGGGCCACACAGATCAATGCGTTCCTCCAGGACAGTTGGAAGCTCACTTCTAACCTGACCTTGAATTACGGGCTTTCCTGGTTGCTCGATACACCGCCGAACCCGCAGGGCTGGGCAAGGAACTATGTTCATGGTTTCGATACTCGCACTGGGCAGCTCATCTACTCGGGCCTTGGGCAGATGAGTCCCCAGGCGATAGCAACTGATTGGAACAATTTCGCTCCACGTCTTGGCGTGGCCTGGAAGCCGAGCTTTCTCAAGGATACAGTGGTCCGAGCTGGAGCAGGAACATACTACTCCCACGTTCCTTGGTTCCTGGCCCCTTACTCTATGGAGGGCGGCTCGCCAGTCGGGAGTGGTGTGAACTTCACCAATCTCCAGACGAATCCGCTACCTACGTACCTGATGGGTGTCAACATCTTCCCTGCCACTCCCGGTGGGGCGGCCACTGCATATCCGGCTAGCGTGCCCTCGGGCTCAGTGGTGGCGGCCTTGAACCCTAATTTTCGAACGGCTTACGTCAACCAGTGGAATCTCTCCCTCCAACACGGCGTCGGACGAGACGATCTCTTTGAGCTAACCTACTTGGGATCAAGTGGCCATCGCTTGCCGAATATCTGGAATCCCTCTCAATGCCAGCCCGCTTCGAACCTCTTCTGCGACCTTGCGACGCGGCCATTCCCGAACTATGGTCTGCTTCTCTATGGAGATAGCACCGGCAACTCATCGTATGAGGGGCTTATTGCTAAGTATGATCATCGCGTCCCTTCGGGCCTGAACCTGCACATCGAATACGCCATCGGTAAAGCCTTAGCCGACACCTACCAGGCGGGTTTGTCGATTTACAACCAGGTATCGGATTGCCGCCGCTGTTCGAAAGGTCCCACTACATTCGACGTTCGCCACCGGCTTGTGGGAAGCATGGTATGGGATTTGCCGTTCGGTCGAGGGCAGCGCTTTGGTGGCGATCTGCCCCGCTGGCTAAACTCGGCGTCGGGTGGTTGGACGTTAACCGCCGTAACGACTTTTTCGACGGGTCAGCCTGTAACGTTGTCGGCGCCGAACCAGACCGGCAGCTCCTTTATCACCCCACTTCCCAACCGCGTGTGCGACGGGAGGAGCGATCAGCTTTCCAGCAGTATTCGCAACAACGGTTTCTTGTGGTTCAATACTGCTTGCTTCCCTGTGCCACCGGTCGGATATTTTGGCAATAGCGGGCCCACCGTGCTCTATGGCCCCGGCCTGGACAACTGGGACGTAGGAGTTGAGAAGTCGTTCGTCCTATCGCGTAATGCAAACCGGCTGCAGCTTCGGGCGGAGATGTTCAATACGTGGAATCACGCGCAATTCGAGGAGCCGAACGGAAATGCTGGTGCGGGCGCAAATTTCGGCCGCATCTCGGCAAGTCTCCCACCGCGGTTGATTCAAGTCGCAATGAAGATTTATTGGTAGCCGGCGCGCGCTAACCACGGGCAAAGGGGATCACACGAGGCGGGTCTCCCGCGACGGGTATAGCACAGTCCTGAAGATCCCGGGAGAACATGAGCACGGCATCTCCTTTGCACGTCCCCCCGACCATGCCGTTCCGATCGGGCCGCGAATCCCTTGCGTAGAATATCGACCCCATTGGGAGTTGCAGTAGCTTGTCACGAGTCCCCTGTTGAGCCACCACTGTGACGGGCATATTGAGCCGATAGGCAGAGTGGGTCACTGTACCTCCTGAGACGGTGCCAAAATGCTGCAAATGATGAAGGCTTGATGCTCCCCATCGCAGGCGAGGTGCAAAGAATTTGCCAGCGTGTTCCCGGCAAACTGCCTAAAAAGTAAATCCCAACGAGGACAGCAACCATCATCGCAACCGGACGAGGTGGGCCAGCCGACGGCTTGAATCGGAGGCTCAGGGGAAGACCATGAGAAAGCTAATTCCAAAGGGTGTGCTTCTGCTCCTTTCCGTTAACGCAACGCTAACTTGGGCGCAATCGCCAGATATGGACCAGCTGAAGGCCAGAATGGCGCAACTTGAGCAGATGATGCATGACCTGGAAGCACAAATAGCGGCCGCTCAAAAGGGACGGCCCTCACCGGCGTCCAAACCGGCGCGAACAGGCCCGGAACTAGGCCAACCGGACCAAGCTCCTGCCGGTGCAACAGCGGAGCAGGTGAATTCTGAGGCATCTCCTGACCGTCTGGCTGGTAAAGAGGAGCAAGGAACACGCATGGATATCTATGGTGCCGCCATGTACGACGGGGGCTACAATTTCGGCGCTAATGACCCGAACTGGTTCGATGTGGTCCGGCCTACCAAGCTACCGTCCTACCCTGGCGAATACGCACCAGAGGGCAACTGGTTCAACTCGGTTCGCCAGTCGCGCCTGGGCGTGAAGACTTTTACAGACACACGTTTCGGCGAACTGAAAACGATCTTTGAATTCGAACTCTTTGGAACCGGTGTGGACGCCGGACAGACGACGTTTCGCCTGCGGCATGCCTGGGGTGAGCTTGGACAGGTAGGAGCCGGACAGACGTGGAGCCCATTCATGGACCCCGATGTGTTTCCAAACTCGCTTGAATATTGGGGTCCGACCGGAATGGTCTTCTTCCGCAACCTTCAGTTGCGCTGGACGCCGTGGCACGCCGGCGACTCGAATTTCATGGTCGCGATCGAGCGCCCAGGTGCATCGGGTGATGGCGGTGTTTATCGGGACTTTATCGAACTCCAGAACATACAGCCGCGCTTCCCGGCGCCGGACTTCTCGGGGCACTATCGTCTAGCCGGCGAATGGGGGCACTTCCAGATCGGCGCCATCCTGCGCGAGATCAACTGGAAAGATCTGAATGCTGGCAAAACCAACCTTTCAGGGAATGCAATCGGATGGGGTGTGAATCTTAGCGGCAGCGTCAAGGTTTCGAAGCATGTGGCACGGCTGCAGGCCGTCTATGGCCACGGGATTGAGAACTACATGAACGACGCTCCGGTAGACATTGGAGCGAAGAACAACTTCTCAAACCCGGTCACGCCGATCCTGGGCGAGGCGCTTCCGGTCCTCGGGATCGTGGCCTTCATGGACTTTAATTGGAACAAGTACTTTACAAGTACCGCCGGATATTCATTGGAGCAAATCACGAACTCGAACGGGTCATTACCCTCTGACTTCCATCGTGGCCAATATGCGCTTGCCAACATCCTGGTTTATCCCGTTAAGAACATGATGTTTGGCCCCGAGTTGCAGTGGGGCAAGCGGACCAACTGGCACGACGGCTTCAGCTATAACGATTTCCGTATCCAGTTATCCCTCAAATACAACTTCAAATATCAGTTAGGAGGCACTTAAATGAACCACAGTGAGTCAACCGCTTTTTTGAACCCTCGTTGCAAGGAGTGACAAGTTAAATGCTCATCAAGAGAATGCAAGCTACTGCCTTTGTGGCCGCAACGATATTAACGGCCGTCTCACCGCTTTGCGCCCAGAACCGCAGCCCCGTAGCGCCCAGAGATGAACAGGTAACAGCTGCGGTCAGCGAAGCCTACCAGATGTTCAAAAGCGACACCGAGGGTAAGAACGCCGACTACATCCCGTACCTGGCCCATGTCGATCCGAAGCTGTTTGGCATCGCCGTGGTGACGACGGACAACAAAGTGTACACTCTTGGCGACATCGGCTATTCGTTCTCCATCCAATCCATCTCCAAGGTCTTCACGCTTGCACTCGCCATGGAGGAACAGGGCGCCGAGAACGTATTCAAGAAGATCGGTAGCGAGCCCACGGGCAGGCCATTCAATTCCGTTTTAGCAGTCGTGGATATGCCAACACACTCCGGCAACGCGCTCGTCAACGCTGGAGCAATCGCGACCACAAGTCTGATTTCTGGAAAAAACGCGGATGAAAAATGGCGCACAATTCTGGACTACTACAGCAAGGCTGCCGGAGAAACGCTATCGCTCATCGATGAGGTGTACAAATCGGAAGCGGCAACTAATCAAGGCAACAGGGCTCTGGCTGCGCTGTTACTCAAGTACGATCGCATCTATTCTGACCCGATGCAAGCAGTCGACATCTATACCAAGCAGTGTTCCGTCGGCGTGAATGTAAAACAGCTGGCCCAAATGGGCGCCACGCTAGCCAATGATGGTGTAAATCCGGTGACCGGCCAGCGCGTCATGAGCGCAGAGGACATCCCGCACATCCTGGCAACCATGACAATGGCGGGACTGTACGACGGGTCGGGCGGTTGGGCCTGGCACGTCGGCCTGCCGGCTAAGAGCGGCGTCGGCGGCGGCATACTGGCCGTGGTACCTGGCAAAGGATCCATCGCTGTCTTTGCTCCGCCGCTGGACGAGGCGGGTAATAGCGTGAAAGCGCAAAAAGTGATTGAGTACGTTGCACAGAAGCTCGACATAAATCTATTCTCGCCGGGTTCTGTCGGCTTGAAGTAATCGGAGGAGCCGTGTTGCCCTCGCGCGCTTGCGGGTCTCGTGGGCGGCTTCCAGGAAAGACGTACCTGGTTATTGTCGCTACGGGGACGCTCCTTTCGGTCTGTCAGAGTGCCGGAGCTCAATCTCTACCGGCCGGCCACTATGCGCCGCTGACAGACCGCAAGCGCGCGACACTGGAGCAGAACAAAAATTCGGATGGGCGGTCGGCGGCAGTACAAGCCAGGAACCTGCGGATCCTTATTCCGGCCGCAACCTCCCGGAGGTTTGCGAGGATAGGCCTGTGAAGCGACATTGTTTCGCCGCGCTTGTCGCCTCTCTGCTGGTTCTCCCTGCGCTGGCACAGTCGCAGAGCAGCGGCTACGAATTCAATGACTCGCACTTCCATCTAACCAACTACATCCAGGAAGGCACGAACATTCACGATTTCCTCCAGATCATGGGCGACAAGGCCGGCCGGGTTGCAATCTTCGGAATACCGCTCCAGCAGCAGTGGTCCCATCGTGTCGACAGCGACAATGCTCCAACGTATTACCTGAACTCGGATGCTCCTCTTTACTATTACTCTTTCACGGATGCTTGGATCGCCATGGCCTACAAGTCGCTCCCCCCCGAACAAAGGGCCCGCCTGGACCCGATGATTACGGGCTTCAACCCTACTGACATGTACGCTGTGGACCACATCCGCCGGGTGCTGCAGACGTTTCCAGGCGTGTTCAGCGGTGTCGGAGAATTCTCGATTCATAAGGAGTTCGTGTCGGCGAAGATCGCTGGTGAGGTCGCAAGCCTACAGGACCCGGCGCTGGACCGAATCCTCGACTTTGCCGCGGAAGCCGGGCTCCTGGTCCTCATTCACAACGACATTGACGTCCCTTTCGCAAAGGAGGGCGCTCCTCCCGCGTACTTGGACCAAATGAAGGCTCTTTTCAAACGGCACTCTAATGCCACAATTATCTGGGCACATACCGGCGTGGGGCGCGTGGTACGGCCCATCCAGCGGCATATGGCAAATTTGGAGACAATTCTGAGCGACCCAGCAATACCCAACGTGAACTTTGACATTTCCTGGGACGAAGTGGCGAAGTACGTGGTCGCGAGTCCTGAGGCCACTCGGATCACGGCCAATATCATCAATCGGTTTCCCGACCGCTTCCTCTTCGGCACCGATGAAGTGGCGCCGCAAGATCAGTCTAAGTACCTCAGGGTCTTCAATCAGTACGCGCCTCTATGGAAGTTGCTCACGGCCGAGGCGAGCCGGAAGGTTCGGCTCACCAACTACGAGCGGATCTTTGACCAGGCTCGCACCAAAGTCCGCGCCTGGGAGCGGGCGCATCCGGGCGGACCCGGTCAACAACGAGAAGACATGCGCTACCTATCCAGTCATCTGCCGTAGCAGGTTTCTTAATTCGGTGCACTCAAACCAGACGATGCCGGCTTCTGACGTCCGCGTCGCAAATCCGCAATCAAAATCTGTGTACTAAGGACCAGCATCCACAAGGGGAAAAGCAGCGCAATCCATTCCCAATTTGTTATAACAAGCAACAATACCAAGCCGCACGCGTATCCGGCAAAGGCCACCCAGCGCGGGAAGATGGCAGTGCGTAACGCGACCGTGCAAGTGGAAAAGATGAAGACCCCCGCCATTTTAATGCCCAACACATTGAGGAACGTGTAGGTCGCCCACCGGATCACACGATATGCTTCGCCGCCTCGCATGTGAACACTATCCGAAGCCGGCATACGCACAAGCGCTCCGGCGAGAGCCGTAGCTCCAAACAGACTCGCCACAAACAAGAGGCCGCTGCCCAGAATCACAGTGGCAAAGAACTGATCTTCGAGCGCTCCAAGCCGGTCACGCAAGACGCCGATGAACCAGAGGAAGGCGATTCCGGCAAATGGCGCCAACTGCAGCGCGAAGGAGACTGCGTTTCGCACGCTGGGTTCCGTGGTCCAACTGCCAGTGTGGTTTGGGTCAGCTGGCACGGTGACTCGGAGGACTGCCAAGCTCATCATCATCAATAGTGCAAAGATGACTCCGGCCAGAGCTGCCGCGCGCGGAGGCGTAAGAGGTTGTCCTGAAACCCGAGGTGTTGCTGTCATTTCCATCTCCAGAAGAAAGACGCTCGCAACGTGACGATCGCGTTGAAATTATCCCGCCCCCAGGGGGCTTCCGGCCCAGGGTCAAAGAAAAACATCTTTGGCCGGTCTGCCGGAATCAGTGTCCTGTAGAAATGCGCGAATCGGTGCTGCCAACATGGTGCGTCCCTCTGGGTTACGCCCTCGCAGCATTTGTAATCGGAGTAGCCCTCCCTAGAGTTGAAACGAAGTTTTTGCCCGGATGGACTGCGGGAATTAGCTCTGCGGCCGCCATAGCAATTTATTCATCCATTGCCGCCGGCATGATCACGTTGACTGGTATCGTGTTCTCCCTCGTCTTCGTGATGGTGCAGTTCAGCGCCACTGCGTACTCTCCACGTCTGGTGTTGTGGATGTCTCGCGACCCCCTGGTATCCCACGCGATTGGCGTCTTTACGGCAACCTTCCTGTACGCGATCTCCGCGCTCGCCTGGGTGGACCGGCAGAGTTCCGGCAAAGTGCCATTCTTTAGCGGCTGGCTCGTGGTCGTTTTTCTCCTTGCCAGTGTGGGCGTCTTTGTCGGCCTTGTCCAGAGCCTTTCGCGGTTACAAGTACACAGCGTACTAGCCTTCACGGGCAATTTTGCACGCCGCATCATCGACGTAATGTATCCACCGCTGGAAAGATCAGTCAAACTAGTCGGCGGCATCGAGGGTCCTCCCTCACCCTTGACGCAGAGCGTCGTCTACCACGGACCGCCCGAGGCGGTTCAGTTGCTAAATCTACCAGCACTGACGGCATTAGCCGAACGCACGCAAGGCGTCATCGAAGTAGTTTCCGCAGTCGGTGACACACTGGTGGAGAGCACGCCCTTGGTGCGGGTCTATGGCGGACACCAGGTGATTGGAGAGCGGGAACTTAGAAAGACAATACGAACCGGCCTTCAGCGCACCTTCGAGCAAGACCCGAAATATTCAATCCAACTTCTGCGAGACATCGCTATACGTGCCCTGTCCCCTGCGATCAATGACCCGACCACTGCGGTTCAAGCCCTTGACCAGATCGAAGACCTGCTACTTCGGCTCGGCCGCCGGCACCTGGAGATCGGGGAGATCCGCGACAAATCGGGCCGTCTACGCGTAATCATTCAGGTTCCTACTTGGGACGACTTCCTCGACTTGGCCTTTAGTGAAATCTGTTCGTACGGTGCGGAAAGCAAACAGGTCATGCGGCGGATGAAGGCGCTATTGAGCGACTTGCTGGTCGCTCTTCCGGAGGAGCGGCATTCGGCGCTGCACCGCCAACAAAAGCGGCTAGATGGCACGATCGCGCGGGCTTTTCCGGATGTCGAAGATCAACGCGAGGCATCGGCAGAAGACCGGGAAGGACTGGGGTTGACCAGAAAACATCAGACTCACGGCTCCAGCCGTACGTCAGCTTTGTCTGTCCGATGAGCAATCAATCTCCGATTCAGACGAGACAATGGAGCGGAGTTCCGAGGCGGTAAGGACAGTGCATGCGGTGGCAACGTCTCGCAGAGCCCTTCTCCGCGAGGCTGTATCGGCCGAAAAAAAACATCCAGGCGCCGCGTCGCGTCATCACCACGGACGCAAGGCCGGATACTGTCGGACCCCACTGAACCAGGTCCGTCGGCAGTAACCAAACCGATTGTCAATCCGAAAAGGAGTAACCCTTCCGATGGCTATTACAACCCCAAAGGAACTATTCGTGGCTATGCTTAGCGACTTGCGGAACGGTGCTGAGCGAACCGCGAGCATTTATGAAGAATTGGGCAAAGCTGCTCAAAACCCTGAAATTAAGGAGGCTCTGGACGCTAGAGAGTTCATCTCCAGCCAAATCTTGAGCAGACTGGACGAGTGCTTCCGGATCATTGGCGAAAAACCCATGAAACTGAGCGGGCGGCTACACGATGTCTTCGTCGACGACTTCCGGAAAGAGCTGAGTGAGATTCAGTCCCCGGTGGCTCGGCGGGTCTTTATCCTGGCCAAGGCCACTCGGCTGATGCATCTCCGGGTCGGAGAGTACGTCGCTCTGATCGCTGCGGCCGATATGACTGGACATCCCGCGGTTGGTGTGTTGCTCGAAAGCTGCCTCGCCGACAAACTCGCCTTTGTGGAGCGGACCCGTCGTCTGATCCGGGAGCAGTTACAACAGAAGCTGGCTGCGGCTTAGCTGTACGGTTCCGGCAAGGCCTAGTTGCGGGCGCGTCTTTGAGGCAAGCATCGGCGCGCCTCAACCTAGGTCTTGACTGCTTAGACACAGGCAGGAAAATGGCGGGAACAAATCTGACAATGAGCCGGGATCATATTGCAGGCTTCATGCTGGGAGTGAGCGCGGGAGTCGCGATTGGCTACTTCTTGAGGCCTCCGGCGGACAAGACCACGTCCCGAGCCGCGCGAGATGTTATGCCTGGCGAGCCGGAGCGGATTCCAAAACGTGTCGAACGCTTCAGTAGGGTCCGACAGAATCCGGTGTCAGCCGGATTGGGATCGGACGGATGAAGTCGACGTACGCAAATTCGGCTAACTCACAAGACGTGAATGTTGTAGATCCTTGACACCGCCTGAGGTCAACCGATGACATTCGTTCGTTTCGTTTTTCTCTTCTGCTTAGTCCCCCTGCCGGGCTTGGCCGGAAACTGGACAGGAGCGTTGGTCGATGCCAAATGCTATGCGAGCGCACAGAGGAATACGAATCCGCATGAGACGCATCCCGGTAGCACTAGCCGCTATGAAACGGTCCGGCAGTGCTCGCCGAAGACGAAGACAAAGTCGTTCGCGCTAATACAAGCCGATGGATCGGCCTTGACTCTGAATCAAGCCGGAAATCAAAAAGCGACCGAACTGCTTCTGAAAGCAGGAAAAAAGCCTCGATACTCGGTCGATGTTACCGGGGAACAAAGCGGTAATGCGCTCATCGTCGATTCCATTGCGGTCGCCAAATGAGGAGATCCTGCCCACCCCCGACTACTTCTTGACGGGCGGCGGGTATTTCTTCAATAGCTTCGCTACCGCTTTTTGCAGATTCTTTTGTTGTTTCTCGGGCTTGGCCTTCGCATCGAGCGTCTTGCTAGCCTCCCCGCGCCAGATCAGATTATGTCTGCTGGCATCGTAAATGTCGAGGCCAAGCGCGCCGACATGAATGGTCGTCGTCGAACCCGTCGTCGTGGAGCTTTGGAACCCGCCGCCATAGCCCCAGCCATGGCCCCAACCGGGTCCGTACCCCCATCCCGGGCCAAAGCCGCTGCTGAACGAAGTGAACTGCTTTTCTTGATTGAGGGCCGCCTGGTAGGCAACGTATAAGTCGGCATCGCCTTCAGTCCTGACTAAGCCTTTTTTGCTAAGCTCTGCATCGATCGCTGACTTCACTTGTTGATCTCTCAATTGGTCTAACGGTACACCGCCTTTGATGTCCACCCACTTGTAGGTCTTGTACTTAGAGAAATCCGCACTGCGGTCGAAGTTGTAACGCACATCCTGAGCCAGGCAGCCCGCGGCAACGAGCGACAGCGGCAGAATCAATTGGTACGCTTTCATCGAAAGTCCCCTTTCTTCCAAAATAGACGATGAGGTTGTTTCCGCCGTCCAGCTGGCGGCAGCTTCCCAGAGACGGTGATGCAAGGGCCTGGCTAAAGACTTACTTTATGAACATCTTTGCCTTCCGCAATAAAGGAAGTCCCGCCCGCCGTCAGGGCATCAACCTTATAGGGGAGGCGTTCATGGGTCGAAGGCGATTAGCTCAAAGTCGGGTGGCGGGCCTGATCACGGCGGCGTTCACGGTCACAGCCTTGTTCGTCACCGTGGCCGTTCCCGCCCAATCCCGGCAGTCCCCAACCGCTTATTTCACCGGCAGACCACTGCATGCCGTCGGGCATCAAGTGGGAGGAGGCAGCACCACTGTCGGCCTGCTAAGCACGGGGTTGATCTCACACTCGAGCGGCCGAGCCCAGGTCCAGGCCAAGGCGGGTGCACGGCAATTCAGGCAGAAGTTCGGCAGGCGCAGATGAAGGCGGAAGCCGCCCTCGCCGCGAGCCGGGCCAAGGCCGAAGCTGATGCGCTCAGGGCTAAGGGAGAAGCCGGTAACGCAGAGGCGGAACGCCCAAAGCAAGCTGCCCAACAAGTGCGCGCTCAACTTCTAGAACAGTTCAATCGCATTCTCGAAACGCGCGATACGGTATGCGGGCTGGTCATCACTCTGGCGGATGTCCTCTTCGACACCGGTAGGTACGATCTGCGAACGGGATCGCGTGAGCAGTTGGCGAAGCTGTCGAGCATTGTCCTGGCCCATCCCGGCTTGGTACTGCAGGTAGAAGGCCATACAGATAGCACTGGAAGCGACGAGCTGAATCAGCGGATCTCCGAGCAGCGGGCCAACGCGGTCCGCAACTACCTGATAGTGCAAGGTGTGGCGGGCGATTCCATAAGCGCTCAAGGCTTTGGAAAGACGATGCCAATGGCAAGCAACGACACTGCCGCTGGCAGGCGACAGAACAGGCGCGTGGAACTCATCATTTCGGGCGAAGTCATTGGCATGAAGATAGGCAAATGAGCATGCGCTCCTCTCCCTGCCGGTGTAACATCGTCCTGCTTTCTGCCCTCCTCGGATTAATCCCCGTGCCCGCACCCGCGGGCGAAGTCCAAACCTTCCCCGCAAAGAGCGTGGATCTCTCCGCGTATAAGACCTACCAGTTCTTGCCCACTAGAGTCCTCACCGGGAGAGGCGTCTTGGAAAACGATCCCGAAGTCGGCCCACTCATCGTAGCGGCACTGAGGAAAGCTCTGATAAAAAAGGGCCTCAGGGAAGTCGGTGGAGGCGCGGATTTGGAGGTCGCGGCTGGAGCCCTCGCTGTTTCCATTCCCCAAATTGAACTAATCATCTACAATCTCTCTTTGGATGCATCGGTAGGGACCTCTCCCATCACTACCATCGGCCGCTACAACAGAGAAGGAACTCTGATCGTAAACTTCATCGACCCCCATACAAAAAAAAGCGTGTGGCTAGGGTTTGCCAGGAAGGCACTTGGGAAGCCATCCAACTTGGATAGGGACATCGACAAGGCGGCGCAAGCGCTGTTCAAGAAGTACCCCAGCGTACGAGGAGCACAGATCAACGGCCACCCGTGATCCAGGAGTATTGCCACGCTGCAGAGACACCGGTATAGTCACCGCCAACCGAGATGTACGCTCCACGGCTGTAACTGAATTTCAAAGCTTGATGTTGGTTCACCGGAATTGCGATCGTCATTCCAACCCGCGAGTTGCGCTGGTAATCGGCGTTGGCGATTCCTCCGACGGTAGTGCGACCACCGATCCAAAAATTCCCGTCCCAGGATGCCCAAAAGCGCGGCTTCATGTAATAGCTAAGGTGGACTTCTCCGGTCCCGATAGACTCCTGAGTACGAGTGTAAGTTCCCGGGTAATATTGGATGTTCGGCGTGAATAGCCACCAGCCAGCATAGCAATCTAACGCCAACCGCGTCCACCACCGGCGCGACAGGCCAAGTTCGGGTTTGAAAGCCCACCGGTGAATACTTGGATTGATCAGTCGTGCTGGGTCATATTGGCCGGTTGGAGCGACGACTGTCAGACTGAGGCCCAGCACCGTCTTCTCGTGCCACTCCTTGAAATCTTCGGCTGACATGGCGGGACCGCCCTTCAGATTTACGGCCAACCGGACTCTCCCGTCCGCAAGACCCGAGCGGTAGACGCCGGACGCCATTCCCATTACAGTCGCCTGGAAACCTCCCAGAGCATAGGGAAGAGAAGCGGTGATGTTGGCGCTACGCCCCCATAGACCAAATGTGTGATAGTAGCTCAATACCTCTGAGTTGTACCGAACCTTGAAATTTTGGATGGGCAATGTCGGATCGGTGAAAACGGATCCATCGAAGAAGGAATACGACAAAATGACGGCGTTTGCTCGAATGGGTGTGATCAAGTACGCCCTTGGAGTGAGATCCTGACCAAAGCCCGCCGTGGCGGCAGCCGCACATAAAGCCAGGAACGCTTTCACAGGCATCGCCTCGGATCACGCCGCAGTAGCGTGGCTACAGTATTTACTTAGAATCGGAACGACGGTCCAAGGCTCACGACAAATTGATTCATGATCCCCCCATTGAGCACAACCACGCAGCCGCCGGCGCAGACCAGTTTTTGAAGTTCAGTGTGCATTACGACGGGCCGGTATTCCATCAACAGGCGAACTCCCCAGTGCGTGGAAGGAAAGACCTTGACACCTCCTCCGACACCCCAGACAAATCTTGTAGCGCTAGACGCCGGCGCTGACAGGAGAGCTGCGCCCAGGCTTCCCGTGACGAACGGTTCTACTCTGGGGGACTCCACCGTCGCGAACTCGTGAGTGAAATCGGCGAGAAACTCATCGATCGTAATCGACGGCCGGAACGAAGCTGTCATGTAAGGAATGGGAGCGAGAGGGTCATGCTGAACGAAGAGGTGCGAACTCTGCCTCATCCATCGGAACTCGATCGCGCTATGGTCATCACCGTCTCCCTCGAATCGATAGCCGCCGGTGAGGCCAAAACTGAAGCTATCCGCAATATGTGCGTAGAAGTTTGGTGTGCCGGTCTGTTCCAGATGCATGGTCCCGCCGAACGTGGCGCCGAACAGTGGAGTGATTTCATACTTCTGTCCAAATGCAGGTGCACAACTGACGAATAGGGCCAGCAACATGAGGCGGCCGCTTGCGTGCCTTTGCTCGTACATCCGCAACATACCTGTGTGACTCGTCCCTGTCCGGCCCGCGGCCTCGCTGCCTCTTCAGACGTTGGATGCCCTACTGCCTCCAGCAGCTACAAAATATCTGTCGTGTTCCGACAAATGGTATGTCGTGGCGCGGCTACTCGTCCTCCGTGTTTGCGCCAGCAGAAGCCGGTCTCTTAGGCTCGCCGGTCATATCTCTCTTGACCAAAACATAACCCACCGTCAGAGACAGGATGATCGCGGAAAGCCCGAGTAATACCTCACCTGGTGTGTGTTCGAAGTCAACCTGAATCACATGACGGCCGACAGCGATAATCGCGACAACGAGAATCACCTCGAGCCGAACGTGGTGTTCGGTGAAATAGGTCTTTAAGGTCTCCAGCAGTTCCAACCCCAGAACGACGATCAATACACCGGCGAATGATTTTTGCATAACGGGCAGCAAGGCGGCAACGGATGCGATTCGCGTAACTTGAGAGGCCAGGTTGCTTGCGAACAGCACGAACAGCACCGTGGTCGCCATGATGACCAGCAGAATGATAAGCACTTGCAGTGCCAGTATCGTGACCTGCTCGACTCTGCGAACGACGGAGTCCTCAAAGAAGTCGCTTTGCATGCTCACCTCTGTAGCGCACTCATTCGTTCGTGTCCTAGGGTTCAGCGAGGTGCATGGTCTAGCTTTTCCAGTCGAAGACGCGTCAAGTAAACCGGTTCCTTGAACGGCGTGTTGACGTCATCCGCCCGTCCGATGAACCACAGGTTACCGTTCCGTTTATCCAACAGGAGCACACCTTGATTGCCCTGGTATAGAAACCCCACCGACACGATCATGATGGAATCAAATCGTCCTGCATCCGCGACTGCCTGAACGTCGGGCCTCAGGTAGGGCCGCAGAGCCAAAGCCAAAAGCGCAAGCATGATTGCTAACTGCGCCACCTTCACCTTCCAATCGGATCCGTACATACTTATTCCTCTGGGAGATGATGCGATTTTGGAGCTCTCAGGCCTAGCAAAAGTCACTCCACCACTGGCTCGGGTGTTGTCATTGCGCAAGACCGTGACAGAGCGCAGAGATCGCAGATCTGACGAAAGGCGCCTACTTAGCGTCCGCTATTGGCTGGGATCGCTATTACGAGATTGCGTCTCCTGCCGCGGTTTTCCCTCCGCTGCAGCGATCCAATCATTCAAGGCGACACGTTCACACGGGTGCTCCGTCTGAGACCTCAAAACTTGCTTCACTTGATCCACTGCGAGGTCGATCCGGCCGATATCAACGAACGCATGAGCTACAAACAAACGAGCAGAAGGAAATTCAGCGGCTGCTTGCGCCAAATAAGCCAGGGCTTCAGCAATACTTCCCCGCCGCTCAATAAGACTCACGGCAAGAATCATCCTGACCCACGAAGCATCTTGCTCACTGTTTAGGGCCGCGCGGGCAACCGTCTCGGCCTCTGAATAGCGCTTCAGGTGCACTAATAGAGCTGCCAGATTGGGCCCGGCCTCAGGGATCCCCGGGTTCAGTTCGAAAGCCGTTCGAGCTTGCTGCACAGCCAGCTCGAATTTCCCAATCTGGCTATAAGCCGCGGCAAGATTATTGTGGGCCTCGGCAAAATCCGGATCTATCGCGACGGCGGCATTCAATCGGTCGATCTGCTTCATAATGTTACCATTGGCAGCTAACTTCGCGGCTTCCTCAAATGCCTGACTCGCGCGTCGCGGCACCGAATGGCTTAATGCGGCTAGCGACACGGTTTCAGCAATGCCGCCTTCCCGCCTGACCGCCAACAGAGCAACGTGGCCATTAGTCCCGTTTAAGAAGTGCGACTGGGCCGCTAGTATTCTTCCCTGACGATCTACCACTCTGAACTGGTACCATCCAACCGGGGCCATATGAAAGTCGAAGTTTCCTCGCACCACGGTTGTTCTCTGCAAGAGCTTCGACTCTTTCCCAATAAGCAGAACCTGCAAGGCGTCTTGATCGGAATAACCAGGCGCTACTACTTCTCCGAAAATTTCACAGCCGCTTGCGGTGGGCAGTTCCTGTGACTCCGACGGAAGATGATAGTCGTTAGCGCACAGCAGGAATGGAGTGATTACTGAACACAGTGTAGCTCTTAGTCTCATTTTGTTCCTCCGGACCCGAACTCGCGTTAGCCGGCTTGGCGTCCGAATTCTTGATGAGACTTACTCACCGCCAGGTTTAAATTTGATTGCGCAACCGCCGCGCCATCAGAGCTTGTCTTGCCGATTAAGTGGAAATGCGAGGGCCTGCGAGGCTAAGGCGCGCTAGCCGGAGGCCTTAGCGTGACCGGGACACTGCCGGTAAGGGCACGCCAGGCCAGACCTCGCCATGAGCTGGCTATGCCGGGATCCCCGGCCAGTCGCTGTAGCTCAGCCCGTGCCTGTTTCACGTGCATGCGTGCCAGCGAGCGCAGGCAAGCGGCGCGCAGATCGCTGTCCTGGGAGCGCTCAAAGACCTCTGCGAGGAGCCGTGGCACCTGTGAGCTCGGGTCCTCTTCGCTGGCCAACGCGTCCACGGATCGCCGGATCAGCGCAGGCTCGCGCATCACTTCGGGGCAGGTGCTCGAAGCCAGCAGAGACCGGAGGAATCGAACATGATAGTCGGCTCTGCGATGCGAGCTGAGTTCCGCCAGCGAGGCCGAGTTCGTTCCAGCGTGGACGCGTGGACCTCGGGTGATCACGTCGCCGGCGTCGATCAGCATGCGAGTAAAGGCTGAGTGCCCGTACGCCTCCGCTTCCTTAGCACGGTCGCTCGCTAGTTTTTCCGTCAGCCCCCCAGGAGATCTTGCGTATTGCAGGAGCGCAACGTACTGCTCACGGGCGATAGCGCCTTCCGCCGCGATTGTGCTTTCGAATGGGCTGGGCGCAAGCCCTTCCAAGCCACGCACCAGTTCTGCTTTGAGCTTCGGATCCAGGTTCGTCTCCACCGATAGAAGGTCGCGGGCGCCCGAATAGGATTGCATGCGCGCCGACCGGTCGACCGCCGCTCCGTGCCGTTCCCGGACGAAAGTCCAGGCAGAGCTGGCAGCCAGGTATGGCCAGTTACTCAGTCGGGTTACGCCCAGCACACCAGCCAACAGCAGGTGGGCCGTCTGTGCCCCCAGTTCCGCCAGTTTCGGCCGCGAAAGGTGGCGAAAGTCCACCAACAACAAGGGAACGCGGGGATAGTCCAGACTGTACAGCGCCAGGGGAATCATCTCCACGCGCCGTGTGCTGGGCCCCTCTTGGAGGACAAGGCGATTACTGGCGTCCAAATACCGTACCTGCTTGTAGCCACTCCAGTTGAGCAACCGCTTATCTGTCCATGGGTCTGAGATCCTCAGAAATTGCCCGCTGAAATAGTGCCTGCCCCGAGGGATCAGGTCGGAACGGTCAATCCACAGAATTACCTGGCCCGGTGTGCCTTCCGCCGTTGCCAGTGGCTCAAAGTAGAGCCCGCAAAGTTCTGCTTGTTGCCGCAGTAAATCCCAGTTGGCTGCGCGTGCCGCCTCAAGGTTCAACATTTGCGTTTCATAGAGTCGTTCCAGAGACTCCTTCCGCACGAACCCGCCCAGGATATCGTTGGAGAGGCTCAACCGTGCATAGACTTGATGCAGTTCCTCCTCCGGCAATACCTGGCTGGCGGCCGAGCCTAGTTGAACACCCTCGAGAGCGTGAAGCGCACGATAGATCCGTGCCCTTCTGTAATCGGTCGCCGCACCTCGATAGCTTCGAGTAGCCGTGCGCACGACAGCCCCTACTGGGTCCAACTCCAGAACTTGAATGGTCTGTTCAACCAGATCGCGCCAGACCTTCCGGCTCGGCGCAGCTAGATCCAGCGCTGGTCGAGGAACATGTCCCGGTTGCGGTTTAGGGCTGGCGCGCACGTATCCAAAAGAAAGAAAGGAAAATGCGCGTTGGAGCGCCCCGGGAGGGCTGCTCGTCAAAACCCAAACGTAACGCAGGCGGTCGGTTTCGGGGTCGTTGTCGCCCAGTGTATCCACGAGGATGCTCAACACCGGAACGTCAACCGATCCTTGCCGTTCCATCAGCGTAATTAGGTCCGCACCGCCGGCTACAGGCTCACGTTCCGTGCGGTAGGCTGGTCCCGACGGAGCCGCTAGCGTTTGCGCTAAAACACACATCACTACGCGTTCAGCGAGCCAGCGGGCACTTTTCACGGCGAATACACGCCGGCGAATGATCCGGACAAATGTCAAGGCCCTTATAACGCCAGCGGTCCCCAAGGCAGTGACTTCTGCTAGATACGAGAAGACTCATTTTTCTTGTCGCACTGGTCTTGCAAAAAAAGAGAAACTCGAACGACAGCATTGGCATCAAGCGGTCATGTACGCTCGTCGCTTTGCGCTAAGCTTTTGGCTCGCTCTGATTGCACTTGCATTCCCCTCCCTGGCATCTGCCCACGCTATCCTTTTGTCCTCGACGCCTTCCGCCAAGGCAGTTGTCCATGGCTCCTATGTCAAGGTGCAACTTCGCTTCAATTCGCGAATCGATGCCAAACGATCGCGACTCATTTTGGTTACACCGGGCGGCGCGCAGAACATCCTCACTGTCAGTGAGCAGTCCTCTCCCGATTCGTTGAACACTCAAGTAAAGGGACTGAACTCTGGCGCCTTCGTGCTCAGGTGGCAGGTGCTTGCCAGCGATGGACACATCACACGCGGAGAGATACCGTTTCGTGTCCAATAGCCCCTGGTGACGCAGTTCCTCGACATTTTCGGTTTCCTCTCCGTACTTCTACGCGGCTTCACACTTGCATTCGAAGCCTTGACGGTCGGAGGCGTGATCTTCCTTCTCTCGATTGCGCGCCCAGTCCTGATTAGTCCGTTGCCGGCCAACACGCAGAAATGGTTGACTTGGTCCGCCGCGATGCTGGCGGCAAATGAAATCGGCTATCTTGCTGCGAACTCGGTGATTCTGGTGGGGTCCACAGACCTCGGATGGAGCGGTGTCGTGGGCGCCAGGTTCTGGACCGCGGGCATGCTGACCGTCGCAGGCGCGCTGATGGTTGCCCTCACCGCCCGGACAACTTGGATGAGCCGTGCCTGTCCGATCGCTTGTGTGCTCATATTGACGGGATCCCTACTTACCAGCCATTCCTTCGCGCGCCTCGAACATCGAGGAACCGTGCTGGCCTGCACTTTGATCCACCGCGTAGCCGCAGCCGCTTGGATCGGTGGTTTGCCCTATCTCTTACTCACGTTGCGGCGCTTGCAAGACAGGTTGGATTCCGAAGCAGTCGTAAGCCGATTTTCCCGCCTCGCCATGATTGCCGTGTTCATGCTTATGGGCGCTGGCTTGCTATTGTCCTATTTCTACGTTGGTTCTTTCTCGGCGGCTGGTGAAACAATTTACGGAATCATGCTTTTGGCAAAGATCTTCTTGACGGCTGTCCTGTTGATGCTCGGCGCCTTGAATTTCGAGATTGTGCGTGCCGTCCGAAGAGGCGCCGCTCCGGAGCTGCTACCTTTGCGGCGGTTCGCCGAGGCTGAAATCGGGATTGGTCTTACTGTTCTGCTGGCCGCTGCTTCGCTCACTTCCACTCCCCCTGCAATTGACGTGATCACGGATCGCGTTCCGGCGAAAGACATCGCCGAGCGCATGCAGCCACGATGGCCTGCGATGGAAACGCCGTCCGTCAATCAGCTCTCTCCGGCCACGCCGCTCGGTCAGCAGGAGAACTCCACTCTGCCGGGATCTTTCGTCCCTGGAGAATCCGTGCATCCGAATACGCCCGCCGACATGGCCTGGTCGGAGTACAACCATCACTGGGCTGGCCTCGTGGTATTTGCAATAGGCGTTCTTTCGTTGTTGTCCCCGCGGTTCGTCTGGGCGCGCCATTGGCCTCTCACGTTCCTGGGATTAGCGCTGTTCTTGTTGATCCGCGCCGATTCGGAAAACTGGCCCCTTGGCCCGCGTGGCTTCTGGGAAAGCTTCGAAGTCGCCGAAGTTGCCCAGCACCGTCTTTTTGTGCTCCTGATCGTGGCGTTCGCAGTCTTTGAATGGGCCGTTCAGAAGGGCCTGCTCGCTCCTGCGAAGGCGGGCCTCGTCTTTCCGTTGGTATGCGCCATCGGCGGCGCCCTCTTACTGACGCACTCGCATTCGTTGGGAAACGGGGAAGAGGAGTTCCTCGTGGAGTTGAGTCATATACCGATGGCTCTGCTGGCTGTTCTCGCCGGCTGGGCGCGCTGGCTGGAAATCCGGGTTGAAAATCGAACCCGCGTCTTCGCCTGGCTTTGGCCTGCCTGTTTTGTGTTGATCGGTTGGGTGCTTCTTCTATACCGCGAAGGTTGATTGGTCCTTGCGCCAGCCTGCGTGCACAAGGCGAAGGAATAAAATGGACCCGGCCGAAGCTCTACCTCATCAGGCCCACAGGGGTCAACCAGCGAAAAAATAGTCTCGCGAATCTGGCCCAAGAACTTGAATTCAAGGAGATCAAGTATGAAGAAACTTCTTTGCGTGCTCACGCTGAGTTCATTCTTTGGGCTCTGCGCTCTTGCACAGGACGTGCCGAAGGCTGATCTGTTCTTCGGCTACTCGTTCCTGCGCTACAACTCCGCCCAAACGATCCCGGCCTTTACGGCTAACGGAGGCATCGGCACCTTCGCGTGGAACTTTAACAATCACATTGGCCTGGAAGCCGAACTGGGCGGCTACCATAACGGTAACGTCAACAACTACCATTTTGACAGCACAGCGTTCAGTTATCTGTTTGGGCCGCGTTTATCCTGGGGACGATCGCATAGGATCGACCCTTACGTTCACATACTGTTTGGCGGACAAAACTTCAGTACCAGTATCGCGGCAGATTCCGTCCTGGTCGTAAACCCGCTGTTGGCTGCAGAGGCAAACACGGCATCGTCCAAGCTCAAGGATGGGCGCTACCAGACCGCCACAAACTTCTTCTCAATGGCGGTTGGCGGCGGGTTGGATATTAAGCTCAACAAGTGGCTTGTCTTGCGACCGGCCCAGATTGATTACTATATGACCCGGCTGGAGGCGCCCGACGTCACCGTGCCTCCCGGCGCCTCAATTCCTTCGGCCCGCAGCCAGCACAACTTTCGGTACGCAGCCGGTATCGCTTTCAACTTTGGCGCCCAATAGCTCCCACTAAGTTTGGACCGAAGCATTCCAGGTCTTCCTTCCGAGGGCGAACCACCCGAACTTACGGTGGCTCCGCCCTCTCTTTTTGGCCGGGCGCCTCGCTCACGTCGCGAGTTGAGCAATGCTTTATGTGAGAGCTGGCCGTTTCGTGTCCAGATACTTGATCAAGACCACTTCGTTGCCGCGTTCGCTATAGATCAACTCATCAACCAACTGGTGGGCTAACAGCACGCCGTATCCTCCCGGGCGCATGTTCTTGGCTGCCCGGTGAGCTAAGTGACGAAGCGGATCTTCAGGAGGGTTGGCAATTGCGGCGTGCCGGACGTACCGTAAAGAGAAACCCTTGCCAGGATCTTTCAGCCGGCAGGATACAGCCCGGCGAGATCGAAGGTAAGAAATTTCTACAAACTCCTTCGGATTGAAATTTCCGCCATGCTCCATGGCGTTCAGTAGCAATTCACGGAATGCCATAGCGACTGCCTGCCGTTCTTCTTCGGGAAGGTCTTCTTCGACTTCCGATAGAAAACGAACCAGCCGATTGGCCGTTCCAATATCGCAACGGGCGAATAGGCGAATCCATTCTCGATTCGCCCCAACAAGTTCGATGCCATCGTCCCAGGCTGGGGATCGAATGGCATTTTCCACTGCTTCGGACAGCTCGTCGATCGAGAAGGGTTCCGAAAAATAAAAAAAAGCATGCTCACGTACCGCAGCCAGAACTTCTTCGCGCGTCGCTTGGCTGGTTAGGATAATCATCTTCAAGTGAGGCCGCGCTTGCCTCAGATGCCGGAGCAACCGAATGTCTTCCTCTCCCGTCGTTTCCTCACTTGTGATCACGATATCGAAAGGGCGGGCTTCGGCTGCGGCGATTGCCGAAACATTCGTCAACACACACTCCACGCGCCACCCCGCACGATCGAACATTCGCCGCAGGATCGCGCTCAACGGTTCCTTCGCGCCGACGATGAGCGCTGCGTGTCCCGGAACATGCCTATGTTTACCATTCTTCATGCGACTTGAATTTATGAGGCCGTCACCCAGGCGGGCGAATTCCGACGGCCTCATGATCGATCAGCTTGTCGGTCGGCCAATCCGCCCAACCCTATGAAAATACACGTCGCAAACTCACAGCGTCGTTTCGCCGAGGCCGCGCGGATTACTAAACCGCCTCGCCATCATTCATGGGATTCTTTGCCGCGCGGGCCGATTCAAATTAACTATAGTTGCCATCAGCCTTCAAACGCGGCGCCGTCGTGATACGATGTTCAGCTTAAGGCAGGCAAGTTCTGCCGGAGGCCGTGCTGTATGACCATGCTAGTTAAGGGAAGCTGCCGCTCGAAGCTGATCGCAGTAGGTTGCTCGCTGATTTCGGGAATTCTCTTGAGCCAGATGCAGGCCTACTCGGATGACAGCGGCCCGACAGTGACCATCGTGCCTCGCCTCCCACGAGGGTCCGCACGGGCCAAAACGGCCATTCGTGTCGACGTCAACCTCGTGCTCATTCCAGTGATGGTCACCGACCCTTACCAGCGCGTCGTCAGCGGGTTGCGGAAACAGGACTTCCGCCTTTTCGAGGATGGCGTCCAACAGAACATTTCCCAGTTCTTTAACGGCGAGGAACCAGTCTCTATCGGAATCGTGTTCGATGCCAGCAATAGCATGCACAACAAGATAGCCCAGTCCCGCCAGGCTATTCGAGAAGTTCTGAACCTGAGCCTGCCCGGTGACGAGTTCTTTCTCCTTAAGTTCAGCGACCGCCCGGAGTCCGTGTGCGCCTTCACTACCAACGTTCATGAAATTGAAGACGGGCTGGAATCCATTCAGCCGGGAGGATGGACGTCGCTTTACGATGCGATCTACGTCGGAATCAGCCACCTGAAGCATGCAAATCTGGGTCGCAAAGTCTTGCTCGTGCTGTCGGATGGAGGCGACAATGACAGCCGTTACACCGAGCGCGAAATGAAGGAGCTTGTCAAGGAATCGGACGTGCGCATCTTCGCCATTTCGGTTTTCGAAAAGTCGCCCTCGCTGAATTCGATCGCCGAAGAGAGCGGTGGGCGTGCATTCCGGGTTCGCAATCTGAATGAACTTCCGGATCTAGCCGCCAAGCTCAGTTCTGAGATTCACAGCGAATACGTCTTAGGCTACTCGCCCACAAACCGGGAGCGCGACGGCAAGTACCGTCAAGTCAAGGTGGAATTGCTTCCGCCACAGGATGTCCCTCGCCCGTCCACTTCGTGGAAACACGGCTACTATAGTCCCGTAGAATAGCAGGCTTCGCAACCAACTCGGACACCTCGCTCTCCGGCGTTTCTTCTCCTAAGGTCACATCGATCAAGTGATGCGATGACGGTCGCCACGAATTTATTTTTCCTTAGGACTACTGCGGGGCTTGTTAGAAAAACCTCCCCAGTGCAAAGTAGACCTTGCGGTGCCCGCTATCACCGACGCTCCCTCCGATAAACAAAGGCCCCGCAAAAGTCTCGGCTACTATACCAACCGAGCCATCATTGGCGAGACCATTTTGATAGGGAGTGCCATAGACTTTGCCCAGCTCATACGCAGACGTAAAATAGACCTTGTCACCGACCAGCGCAGGCAGACGGAACAACTGATGCAAGTACCCAGCACGGACCAACCAATACTGATCGGTTCTCAACTCGTTGGTTCCGTACGCACTTAGGCGATTCGGCCCGCCCAGGAAAAACTGCGGTATCCCAGTGTCGCGATGACCGAAGGTGCTTCCCCCGAATGCCTGAACGTAAACCGAGCCCGGGCGGCTGATCGGTCGGATCACTCCAAAGGACAGTTCAGAAAGTGGAAACCCTTTTGGTGCGCCAGGGCTCGCGTCGGTCCACTGCGTCCGGAATTGGACGTCTTCCCCGCGCCGTGGAACGATCGGACTATCCAGCCTATCGAGGTCGTAGCGAATCGACGTAGCGCCGATCCGTCCGCGTGGCGCCGGCAGTATGGGGGCGCCAATACTGATCGATGTCCTCAGATACCCCAGATTGTACGCGGCGCGTAATTCGCTAAACCGATCTATGGCGTAGCCCAAATCGAAACCCGCCCCATATTGCCGGAACCTGTACTCGGCAACCTGACTCGAGTGATCGTAGAAGTCGAATGGGCTGCTTGTCAGCGAGATGCGCGGCGCCATGAACCAGCGGCTATCTTCCGTAATAGGCTTGTAATATTCGCTGGAGAGCCCCCAGATGGCCCCGGTGGAGATATCTGTGCGCCACTCGGACCGGAAGCCCCCGACATCCAACGCAGTAATCCGGGCATTCATGGTCCAACGAATGTTGTCCAAATCCGCACCGTCGATCAACAGGCCAAAGTTCAGGAGAGGCGGAGCATACTGCTTCTCGTCGGCGCTGAGAGCCAGTCCGGGTTTGTTGTCCAGTTCCGTCATGTGGTAGGAGAAGCTGGAGAATCGGCCGATTCCAGAGATCACGTGGATATCCTTCTCCAAACGGCTGGTATCTATCGGTTTTCCGATGTTATCCATTAATGCTCGCTGAAGGTCATGAGCTAATGGCTCACCGACCCCGGTCACCTGAATGAACTGAGGGGCCGGAACTGAGCGAATCCGCCGCGATTCGCGGCGGGCGATGTCTTGCTGCCAGGCGTCGTCGTTAACAGTGAGCTTGGATAGCAGTTGCTGTTTCCGGGTTGCAGCCTCCAAACCTCTTGCCATGATCCCTTCGGCCGAAGCGTAGTCCGTCGAACTGAAGCCGGCCAAATCCACTGAGATCACTAGGTCGGCATCTTCCATGCTGCGTAGTTCGTTCGCTGAAATCATTACGCTTATGGACCGATCCATCACCGAGAAAATGGACTGGGACTTGCCCGGATTATAGGCGCCTGGACTTAAGTGGACCGCGATGACGATATCTGCTCCCATCTTCCTGACCACATCCACAGGAAGATTGTCTAATAACCCACCGTCCGCATAAATTGTCCGATCCGCTTTGACCGGGTTGAAGACTGCCGGCAGCGACATCGTAGCCCGTAGCGCCTCGCCAAGCGGGCCGTCGTCAAAAACATGTGCCTTGCCGCTAACTAAATCGGCCCCAATGCACCGGAACGGGATGGGCAATTCATCGAAACTTTTCAGGTTGGAGTACGGAAGCGACTCGCGATCGATTAACAAGGTGACGTTCTGTCCGGAAGTCAGTCCGCCCGGCACACTGAAGCCTCCGCGAAGGCCAAATTCGAGTTTGTTCTGAAACGTGCGTCTGTCTTGCTTGCGGCGATAGGAAAGAGCCTGGAAAGGTGTTTGGCCAGCCAGCGTTTCGTTCCAATCGACACCTCGAATCAGCTTGCGAATATCCTTGGGCCGCATCCCCATCGCGTACATTCCTCCCACCAGGCCACCCATGCTGGTTCCGGCAATGTAATCAACCGGAATCTGGTGGTCTTCGAGCCACTCCAGGACGCCGATGTGGGCGAGACCGAGGGCGCCGCCTCCTTCGAGAGCGACGCCGATCGTGGGACGAGTAGCGGGAGACTGAGCCAAAAGGCTCAGCGGTGGGTGAACCCAAAGGCTCGCCAGGAGGAGAATATACACGACGAATTTCATTTCTTGGCTCGCAGTCGGTGGGTCATCGGTCTCGAAGGGCAAGCCTTGCCCAACCGGACGATGTCCCTCGAGATTGAATTGGCTGAAATATTTTGAGAAGTCTTCGATCCCGATGCGGATCTACCCCCAGAAATTCCCCCAGTTGATGCCCCCCCCTTTCGCGTGTTATCATCAGCCCGCCTCGGCTACTGGGTTAAGTTAGTTGGCCGCCGACGTGCTCTTCAGAGGCTGCCGTGAACAAATCACTTGTTAAGTGTCCAAGTGGTCCTGGTAGCATACCTGGATCAAAGCTTCCTGACAGCGTGCTGGAGACAATCCCGCGCAAACTGCCTCGCAGCGTTCCCAAGATATCCTCCCGGCGCGCCAGCGGCGAAAACTCAGCTCTGCCCGCCGATGTGATTGCCGACCAGGAAATCACCCTCGAAAAGCCACGGGGAAACAGTCAAGAAGTTCTTGATGAACTGGCAAAAAAGTATGTCGAAATCGAGAAGATCAGCGCAGAAAAATCACGTTGGCTCCGGATGGCAGCTCACGAGCTCCGTCATCCTGTCACTGCCATCCTGACTTACGCCGAGCTGCTGCTGGAAGAGCTTTCCGGTACGACCAGCGAGGCACAGCGGGATATGCTGCACTCCATCCATCTTTCCGGTGAATTCATGCTGCAACTGCTTGCGGATCTGGTGGATATCGTCGGTGAATCCGAGCGCCCGAAACTGTCCCTGGAGCCGACCGATTTACGCGTCTTGTTAGAAGAATGCATCTCACTGAGCGGCGCGTGGGCTCTTCGTAAGAATACACGCATCAAGCTCTGCTACGGCAAGCCGATCCCTACGCTCTCCTTGGATCCGAGGAAGACACGGCAGGTATTCATCAACCTGATCGGCAATGCCATCAAGTACTCCGGGAAAGGCGCCATCGTAGAGGTGGGCGCCGCTCTCAAGGATGGATATGTGTTGGCCTACGTACGGGACAACGGACCAGGCATCCCTCCGGACGAGTTCCCGGGAATCTTTGAACCGTTCCAAAAGAGCCGTGCGCGGGCAACCTCAGCCGAACCCGGTACGGGGCTTGGGCTCGCGATCTGCAAGCGGATCGTGGAACGGCACGGTGGCAAGATCTGGGCCGACAGCAAAGCCGGCTGCGGGGCGACCTTCTACGTCCAGCTCAAGGCAGTGCGAGAACCGGGCGGCGAAAAGATCTCTTAAACCTCGGCAGGTTATTCTTTCATCCATCCCAACAGCCAAACTGGCAGTGTCGAGCTAGGCCACGTCTGCTGCCAGCATGCAGCGAGCCAGCATAATCACTCCTCGCCCCTGAGGATCGGAGGATGGATCAGTGATTGTAGGGTTGGATTCGTCGGAAACGCCCGGTGGAGCTCTGCTCGTCACGGCCCTGGCATTCGGCGCTGCCATGCTCGCCGATGGCATTTGTTCGATTTGGGCAGTGAGGAATGAATTTTGGGCCGGATTAATTCCGGGCATGTATTATATTGGAGTCTTGTCGTTAGCGGCCAATTTTCCAATGAGGTATGGCTTGGGAGCAGCCGGACTGGCCGCGCTGGGACATGGTTTGGCCTGCCTCCGAACCCGACCAGTATGGGCAGACGCAGTTGTGTTTTTCATGGTTGCGCTAGCGGGAAGCTGGTTCGCGCATCCAAAACACACTCCAACAAAAGTTAGAGGTCTCGGGGAGACCGGAAGAGTCGCTCCACGACAAAGACCGCCGGTGCCTCTCAGGAATGTCCTGCCGGACCCGAAGCATGCCTCCGGTGTTTTGTTGCACCAGATCCGCACCCCCCTGGCGAGTATCGAGGGGGCGGCCTTCATTCTGCAAGATGCGGAGCTCACCGAAGGAAGACGGAAAGAGTTTGTTGCCATCGTCCTCCAGGAATGCAGACGACTCCGAGCGCTGCTAATGTCAATGGACACTGGTCAAGTTCGGCCGGGACGGTCACAGGAAGGGGAGAAGTGAGGTGGGTTCAGCACCCAGTGAACGTCTAAGTCATACAGCGCACGGAAGAATACTCATTGTCGAGGACGACGAGAGCCTGCGCCGCGTGACGCATGTTCAATTGCAGAGGTCTGGTTATGACACGGTCGCCGTGAGCGATGTCCTAGAAGCCCTGGAGGTGATGAACCGCTTGCCTTTCGATCTCGTCATCACCGATCTGAACCTCCCCGGCCCCACCGGTCTTGATTTGCTGAAGAAGGCGCGCGCGGCGTTTCCCGAAATAATGGTGGTTCTCGTAACTGCATACGGGACCGTGGAAACGGCCGTGGAAGCCATGAAGACTGGTGCTTACGACTACCTGACAAAACCTGTCCACCCCTATGAATTGAGAATGCTGATCAGTCGTGCTTTGGAGCGCCGGCAATTGATCGAAGAGGTAAGAACTTTACGAAGTACCATTGATCAGAAATTTGGTTTCGAGAATCTTGTCGGTCACTCTCCAGCCCTGATGCGTGTACTCGACGCGGCGTCACGGGTGGCGCAGACGGATGCGACGGTACTGATTCACGGAGAGACGGGAACCGGCAAAGAGTTGCTGGCGAAAGCGATCCACTTTAACAGCCCGCGCCGCGAGCGCCCCTTTGTAGTGATCAACTGCGGGTCCATACCGAGAGACTTATTGGAGTCTGAGTTGTTCGGTCACGTCCGCGGGGCGTTTACGGGCGCTCTCACGCACAAGAAAGGAAAAGTGGAGATGGCCGAGGGGGGCACGGTATTTCTGGATGAAATCGGAGAAATGCCCTTGGACCTCCAGGTGCGGGTTCTAAGGCTGATCCAGGAACGGGAAATTGAAAAGGTCGGCGCCCCGACAGCGATCCATGTCGATGTGAGGATCATTGCAGCCACACACCGTGACTTGGCGGCCCTGGTGGAGCACGGCACTTTTCGTGAGGACTTGTATTACCGGTTGGCTGTTGTTCCCGTTGAACTTCCTCCGTTGCGAGCGCGTGTCGAAGACATCAGCGAATTTGTGGTGGAGTTCTTCCGCCTCAGTAAGGAAAAGCATCATCGCCCAAATCTACGCCTCCCAGGATTTCTGATTCCTTACTTTTCCCGTTTTCATTGGCCCGGCAACGTCCGGCAACTTCAGAACGCGATCGAGCGGATGGTGGTACTGTGCCCGGGAGACAAAATTACAGTGTCCGATCTGCCGGACTTCCTGCAGGTTGATGTATCGCATGGCCCCCCTCTCGAAGTCGCCCGAGTGGCGGAAGGCTTGACGCTCGATACGGTTGAAAAGGAGCTTGTCATACAAGCCCTGAAGAAGTTCAACTGGAACTATTCAAGAGCCGCCCGTCATCTGGGCGTGACCAGGAAAGCCTTAATGGGTCGCGTTGCTAAGCATAGCATTCAAAGACAAACAGCCGGTGACGAGGAAGTGCGTCCGCCGGAGGATTCTTAGCCGCTAAGGACCGCGCGGCGAGCAAATAAGCAATCCAATCGAGTTCCAGAGCATCTTTACTCCAACGGTCGGGGTGCCTATCAGCTCCTCTTCGGCCGCCGAATTGTGTACGCGAATGGCCGGCAAAGAACCCGTGTGAGTGGCAATCATGTTCCGACTCCAATCGACTTGGGCGCGATACGGTGCGGCTGCGCTTGGCACGTTGATCGCTTCGTTGCTGTATCTGGTCGCTGGATTGCCCGACGTAGACTCCGACTTGAGATACTTCGGTTTCATCCTGGTCGTCATATTGTCGGCGATTTTGGGTGGGCTGGGTCCGGGGCTGTTCGCGACAGGCCTGGGGACGTTCACCAGCGCCTACTTGCTGCTGCCTCCGATCTTTTCTATCGAGGTTGCGTCAGAAACAAGAATTGCCCGGCTCGTTCTGTTCGCCGGCGAAGGCGTCCTCCTCAGCTTCATCGGTCACACAATTCGCGACGCCAGCACCAAGGACGTTCCAGTCTCAAGGATCAAACGCTACCTACCGGTATTGCTCCTGGTTTCCGCCGCGACGGGTGTGAAGCTGATGGCGTGGCCGGATGCGGAGCGAGCGTTTCCCTTTTCTCTGTATTACTTCGTGGCGGCACTGAGCGCCTGGCTGGGCGGATTCGGCCCCGGACTCGCGTCGGTGCTGCTGTCGAGCTTGTCCGCCCGGTATTTTTTCCTCGATCCTCCGCATTCCCTGTCCGTGATTTCCAAAGTAGAAGCCGCGCGGTGGTCTATCTTTGTGGCAGAAGGCATTTTGCTTTCCTATCTTAGCTCCAAGCACGTCGGCGACCGCCGGATGGTGACTGAGGCACTCGCACAACTTCGATCCCAGGGACACCGCCTCTGGAATAGCATCGAAAACACGCGTGCTCTGACGGCGATATCGAGGGAAATCATATGGGAATGGGACCTCGGGCCCGGCCTCCCCAAAGAACGTCCAGCAGGTTTCCCGGAAGGATCCGAGTCAAAGTCGCTCAAATTCGCCGACTGGCTGGAACAGATTCATCCGAGGGATCGGCTGAAAGTGCTGGAGAGCTTGCGGTCTGCGGTCGACGAAGGACGCCGGGAATGGTCTTACGAATATCGCAAACTTCGGCCCGGTGGAGGCTATGTAAACGTCGCGGATCATGCTTATGTCATTCGGGACGACGCCTGGAAGCCGATCCGCGTTGTTGGCCGCAGCGCTGAGGTACCCGACGTACATGACTTCGGCACCGAAGGTTATCGCGCATTGTTTGAGAACAGCCCGCGTGCAACCCTTCTAGTGGACAGCAAAATGCGAATCGTGGAGGCCAACGAAGCCGCGGCCGACCTTTTTGGATATAGCCCAGCGGAAGTGGCCAAGCTGCGGGTTGACACGCTCTTTGAAGAGACCAGCCGCAGTGCGGTCATGAGGAGGCTCCTGCAACTTGATCCGGAATACGATTCTTCAATCACCTTCGAGGAGAATTGCATGCGGGCCGACGGCGAAATCTTCCGGGCCAGGATCAATGCGTCTCTCATCGCAGTGCAACGTAGTTCGGTTGATCATATGATCATTATCGAGGAGCTCAGCGACTCTGAGACGGGTTGAGCTTTCTAACGGTGAGTTTTCGGCTACGTGAAGCGTAAATCGGGCCGGAAGCAGGATTACCGGCGCTTAGATTGACAGACGGTGCTCTGGGCGTACTCAACCAAGATGGGATCCATGTCGTCACCACCCGGCCGGCGCAGGTTAATGTAGGCGCGATGATGAGATCCTGCTCGAACATGCGGACCAGAGCATTGAGGTAACTTTCGTCTTGATAGTCGCGGTCACTTGCAAAGCCGGACGCCTGCCAGCAGCAAGAGACTATCGCCCCGCCACGCCGACGGGATCGCCGACAGCCTTCTTGTAATTGGAAATGGCTTGCTTGGCCCTCAGAACGAAGGACCTGCCGGCCGAAGGCGTCAGGGCAAAGCTCCCCGTCGAGCATTTCCTTGTAGGATTCCAGAGGGTCCTCGCCCAAGGATGAGCATAACGCTTTTGCAGGCCTCTTCCTTGCCGAGCCGACGCATTTCGACGTTATCTCCCTTTCCCATTGGAGAAGCCGCGTGGGAGCGGATGCAGCGTGCGTTGAAAGAAAACCTCAGTTGGACTTCAAGATAGTAATATCAGCTCATCGCGTTCTCTTCGACCCCTAGGATCCTCGACGGCTTCTTGGCGGACGCGATCGTCGCGAATCGGATCTTTGGCCGGTTTTTTCATACCTCCACGGCTAGAACGCAGCGCTCCGGGTGCGGCCGATATCCAGGCGGCGCGCGATCTCGATTTTGCTGATGCTTCCGTTGGCCACGCCCGCGCGGACGCTTTCGCAGATTTTCGCGTACGAACTGGACGAAGACCACCGGCAATGCTGCCCTCACTCGGCGCGATGGTGTGGTCAGATCCACGGCTTCAACGATACGAAGCCGACGCACAGAAGTTTCAGTTCCCGCGTCAATGCGCGCGCCCGGCCCAGATCCCAGCAAATTTGAGACACATTCTGAAAGAATGATCATCGGGATTATCCTGAATGGCGCTCTTGGGCAATTTTGGGTAATGCGCTGCGGCGGGAGCAGCAGAATTGGCAGTGATGGTAACCAAGAATCTAGAAGTTGTGGCTGGTGAAGTATTGGAAGGGTTCGAATCCCTCTCTCTCCGCCAGAATTTTCTAAGCCTCCTTTGCTCAATTGGTTGGAAGTCGTGATAGGCTCATGGTGTCGGTAAATGGAGCAATAACCGACACCAAGGGGTCTGAAGTGACTGCCAAGAAAAGCGTTCGGATTATCAAGAAGGTGCGCGAGGGAAGCGGTGCATGGCGCTTCGTGTCCTTGAAGAAGGCTGGTACACGTTACGCGTGGGATGAGCGCCCTGGCTATTACTTCGTCGAGTGGTGGGAAGGTCCCAAGCGGCGGCGGGAACTCGCCGGGCAGACGCCAAGCGAGGCGCTCGAAGCGCAGCGACGCAAACGGAACGAACTCGTGGGCGAGGTGGTTTTGGACAGGAAGGTCCAGACTCCCATGATCGCGGAAACGCCACTCACGCCGCTTACGGATGCCATCCAGATGTTCCTGAAGCACGTGCGCGTGCATTCGCCCGACAAGCCAAGGACGGCTCAGCGGTACACGGCGGTACTGGATCACGCCACGCGCATCCTGGGTCGAAAGTTTTTCGTCGAGGCTATCGGCCGACCCGACATCGATGATTACAAGACAGCTCGGAGCGCGGAGTGCAGCGAGCAACACCCAGGTCGACGGATTACGCCGCGCACGATCAACTACGAAGTGGCCGTTCTGCGGACCCTCTTCTACTTCTTGATCCGGGAGCGGAACCTGCCGATCAAAAATCCATGCGCGAATTTCAAGGAACTCAAAGACCCGCGGGCGAAGGCGAAGCGTCGGCCGCCGACGTACCGCCAGGAAGAGTTGGATAAGATCTTTGCGGCGTGCGACGAGCATGAGAAGGCAATCTTTCAGACGTTTCTCATGACGGGGATGCGGGAAGAGGAACTCTGTTTCCTCACGTGGCCGGACGTGGATGTGCGCGACCTCGACAACGCGAGCGTCAAAGTGACGGGCCACGAAAAGGATGGCTTCTCACCGAAAGACTACGAGGAGCGACTAATCCCCATGCCGCGAGACCTTGCGGAAGTCTTGACTCCACTGCCACGGCGGACGACGTGGGTCTTCCCGACGAAAGCGGGGAATAGGCAGACGCATCTCTTGCGGAGGTTAAAGGAGATCGCAGAGGCCGGTGGTGTTTCGGGAGCGACACTCCACAAGTTCCGCCACACCTATGCGACTCGTCTTCTTGAAAGCGGATGCGATATCGTTACAGTCCAACGGCTGATGGGGCACAGCGATCTCGATACGACTCGGCAGTATCTCGATCCCGACGAGAAGCTGAAGCGCAACGCCGTGAATAAGCTCTCGTTTAGCGCTTCGGCGAAATGAAGTGGTCCGGGCGCGCGATCATTTCACGAGTTTCAAATCTGTGAGGCGCGGCAGAGGATCTTTACGTTCGTTAATGATTCTAATAGTAATGTTCTCCGGGAGCGTATCTGGATAGTCATAACCCTTGGTCAAGTCCGACACGCCAGACCACGCCCTGACTACCCGGTACGTCCCGCTCGCAGCGAACTCTGGAATTGCGCCACTGGCTTCGTACTGGTTGGGTTGCAAGCGCCGTAGCTGTGTCAGATTGAAAGAAGCCGTCCAAAGACGTTGCGCGACGTCGTCCAACTTCTCTCTGTTAAATGCAACGCCTCCCCCTGTCAGGTCCACCGCGGCGGCAAACGTGATTATGACGTGGACCTGCTCGCCCGGATGATAGACTTTGTCCAGAGCCGCAAGCTCCTGAGCATCGGCCCGGTAGAGCGCAGCCGTCATGACAGTCAGGACCACTATCCGAATGCACTTCGAAATACCTGGTTTTCGAGGCTCCCTGAGAAGGGGATTCAAACGAGACTGATTCTTCATGTTTTACCTCCAATAAAACAACTTGCGTCCTCATTGTACTTGTCGTCGTTTGCTGACTTGATGCATGGAAGACCTTGTGCCATCATCATGACTCCCTAGGAACCGACATGTTACTCTGTTATTACCTGCCCAGAAACATCAGTCCACGAAGAGATCATGACCAAAACGGCTACACCGTATGAGGCTTCTCGTAAGCGACCTGCGCGGCGCAAGCCTGCGCACGCTATTACACCGACGCAAGCAGAGTTCCTGATGGACCTCAGACGCTACCAGTTGGCGAACAACCAGCAAGGGGCTATGGGAACGGAGCTCGTTACGTCGGAACGAAGCCTTGCGATGGTGAGGAAATTGGCCATGGCACTTTCGAAGGCCGATCCTCCATATGTGGAATCGCAAATCTTTCCAAGCAAGAGGACTGGCGCGGAGGATCGGCGAAAGACAGTCAACTTTACCCGATACCGTCTGACAGAGAAGAATTTTGTGAGGTGGCCTCGGACTGGTGTCTTTCTCCTTGAATGCAGGAACTTCGCGCGGGATGAGAACGGAACTATCGGAATCCTGGAATTTGCTGATCACCTCAAGATCAATCACGGGTTCACTGACATGGAGTTTAAGGAGGACTGGGAGTACGTTCTTCCGCGCGAATATATTCATCTGTACGGGGCCAGATTCTCGACTGGGCGGCGAATCGACGCCGAGTTGCAGTGGCTGGACCTTCTGGCTCGGGCGCGCGGGGCAAAGACTTCACCTCGAAGGACGCCTTGATTGGGTTTGAGATTGAAGGCGCTGCCGCAAGATCCAGGAAGGCATGGCGCCCATGCTGTTCTTTCCTCGGCTTTCGCTGAGGCGAACTGGTCGGTGGAGCGGCAGATCTCAAGGCGCGGGCGGGCTCACGAGCTATGCCCGTAGAACAAGTCCGCTAGAAAACGATTTTTCGAGATGTTTTCCACAGGCGGTTCGGCAGGATTCCATGCTATCCTAATGATAAGAATGCAGATCTACTTCGGTAGAAAGCTGTTCAGAACGTCTCACAGGTAGTTCCCAACAGGTCTCCAATCCTCTATCCTCACTAGAAGCACCATGCCAATCTCAGAAACGACCTATAGCTCTGTCGGTGTGAACACGTCCACGGAAGAGCTCGGACTAAAGCTCCTCACAGACCAGATCAAACAAACATGGCCGGCCAGCGGGTTCGGTTCCATCAAGCTAGACATCGGCTGCTTCGCCAACGTCATTGACATTGGCGGTGGGATGGGCCTCGCCATCTCTGCTGATGGAGTCGGCTCCAAAGTCATCATCGCCGAGATGATGGAGAAGTATGACACGGTCGGCATCGATTGCATAGCGATGAATGTGAACGACATCCTATGCGTGGGGGCCAAACCACTATCGATGGTGGACTACATTGCGATTGAAAAAGCTGATCCTCAGGTCTTGGCAGCCATCGCAAAGGGCCTCACGGAAGGCGCTCTGCTAGCGGACGTTTCGATCCCTGGCGGGGAGATCGCACAGCTTCCCGATTTGCTGAGAGTCCATCGACCCGGACTAGCCTTCGATCTGGCCGGCATGGCGATCGGCACTGTTCCTCTGAACAAGGTTCTTGTGGGCAAAGATATCAGGCCAGGAGACGTCCTCATTGGGATCGCCAGCAGCGGGATTCACAGTAATGGCGTGACGATGGCCAGGACGGTGTTACTTGATAAAGCTGGCTTCAACGTACATTCCTCGCTCAGTGAGTTGAATTGCAGCCTCGGTGAGGAGTTGCTCAAGCCCACGTACATCTATGCGCGAGAGGCGGTGGAGATGATGGAGCAGGCTGCACCGGTGCGAGCATTTGTTCATATCACAAGCGACGGATTCCTTAACCTGCCTCGCGTAGAGGCGAAGGATGTTGGGTTTGTCATTGATCATCTGTTGCCGATTCCGCCAATCTTCGATGTCATCCAACGCTACGGTGACGTAAGTAATCAAGAAATGTTCGTGGTCTATAACATGGGAGTTGGCTTCTGTGTTGTTGTGGACCCAGAAGGAGTTGACCAAGTGCTTTCGATAGTGAAGAAGCACGGCAAGGATGCGGGCGTCATTGGTCGCGTTGTCCACGACCCGGAGCGGGCGGTATATATCAAAGAGAAAAGCCTCAAGGGCGTAGGTAAGGAATTTCATAAGGTCTAGGCCATTGGCCGAAAGCGCGATTCGAAAGGGGATCGAACAACTTCGTTCCGCGATCGCCGATCTACGCGGAGAGCTTGCGCTCGGAATCCGTTGGCGATCTTGGTACGATGATGCCTGCTCCTTGCTTGCGCAGCACTATGGAGTGGACTCGACTGAATTGCAGGACTTCCTCAAGATCCGGTTCGAAATCCAGGGTGCAGCGTTGCAAGCCGAAGACAAATTGCAAGCCGCAGTCCGGGAGGTCTTCCCGGCGTATGTCGGCCCATTGAGCGTTTCGCAAGATCATTACTATCAGGAACGTTTAAGCGAAGCCGACGAATACCTTCTGACGCTCCTGCAGTCTTTATAGATGTTGTCGATTGTTTCTGAGCATGGCTGCCTTCACGCCATTCGTCGTCAGACGAGATAATGGGCGACGGGTCACCAATGCCGCATGGCCTTCCACGCTTGAACTGACTCCTGGATCGGGCCGGCGGGCCCAACCGTTTTAGCATTCGCCAATGACAATTTGCAGGCCACTAGATATCAGAACTCGCGACAATACACTATAAACGTTCTGCGGTATTCTCGGATATTCGATAAGACACCCCTCGCGATCCGAACCGAGCAAGCAATTCAGCCATCGCCGCTTCCATGGTCTTCTTACTCCACTGTGTCGTGAGGGCGTATGTCTTGCCAGAGTAGGCGATGAGCTGCTCGTCGTCGGTGAAGTACCTTTGGTCAGCGAATCGGTCGTTGGGACGGTTTTTGACAATTTCGGCTTCCATCATGGCACCATCCACTTGCCCATCGACCGACTCAAAAATATGTCTTGCAATCGTTTTCTCGAGTTCTTCAGGGGCTATGCCCCCGTTCACTAGGAAACGACAAACCGTTAACATCACTTCGCGCTTAGAGAGGTTCCGCGAGATCCCATCAGTCATCGTAACATCATATTTCGTGAGATCGACAACCTGTCCCGCGGCGGCCCTTGCCTCCCGTTGCTTTTGACGGATCTGAACTTGATAGTCGGCGGCTTCGGGCAATGGGATGATTTGTTGAACATCTAACAGTATCGAATCGCGTAGTCGATACGGTTGGATTCTCATACATCGAAGGTCGAGGTCGCGATCGTTGAGCCACAATACCGTCGAGGTAATTTCTGGGCTGAAGTCAGGAGCAGCCAAAACAATACGGACGTCCTCAGCGAACCTTCCATCGGTTGGGTCATGCCATCCTAGAAACTGGAGCAGTTGCGTTTTGGGGTCATCTTCTTTTTGCCTCTCAACTAGGTACCGACGAAAGGTCTCAACAGCGTCATCGAAGGTCATGTTCCAGACCATGGCCGCGTATCGAAGCGCCTGCAGATCTGCGTGAGTGTTGTCCGCGGTTCGCTTGAGCTCCACCACAACAAGCTTGGCCTGACGATCAACTCCAAGCAAGTCTATTCGTCGATCGCAATCCCACGCCGAGAATTCTTCCGAGATGATCAATGTGTCTTTGGAAATGACCGCGATATGATCCCGCAACAACCGCTGAAGATCGGCACGTTCCAGAAGACCGATTGCCTCAAAGTCAACTCGCTCTAAGCCGCTGATGCTTGTCTTGGATAGTTCGAATAGGGACATTTTTCTAGCTAGTCCTGAACGTATGAACAATCATGCCCGACCCCGCACGAACGCGGCCACTTCAGGATGCACCTACTATGCTAGCTGGGTGTAAGGTCTAGTGAAAGCACGAGTAGTAGGTGCCCAGGAATCACGCCGTCGGCTTGGTTTTGTCGATGAAGCGGCAGGGTGGGCTCTTGGTCGAGTTCTTTGCGGAGGCGGTATCAACACTGACTCAAGCGAGGTATGTAAATGTTCAGAAGGCTGAGGAGCCGCTGGACGACGAGAGCGGGCCTATTGGAGTCCTCCCACAGACCGATCATCCAGGGGCAGACGGTCATCGTCTTACGGCCTTCCCATCGCTCAGGCTTAGAGACCAGCGGTCCACGTGATTCATCATGGACAGCCTGAAGGATAAACACCAGGGCCGCCCATCGCTCGTCGTTCATGGACTGGACCTCAATTTTAAGGTTCAGCGTTCCATTATCGTTGATTTCCAGGTACCAAGGTGCACTCTGATTCAGAAACTTCCAGAAATTGAGGATCGCATCTGGACGACGACCGCGCGCGTAGGCACGGAGCGGACCAAATGCACTCTCGCCTCCCTGCCGCTTCCATTCCTCTATCAGCGCTCCGTAAACCCCCATCTGAACGCCAGGGCCTCGATACCCGGCTGCCGCAACGGTTTCGTCTGCTGGTCGGAGGTGTCGCCTAGCGGCGAGCTCCGGCGCCATGCGGCGCCTGTTCAACTCTTGGTGTAGGCCAGCAGCCCACGGTCTCAGAACCTCGCAAATGCCGGCTGCAGCTCCGACTGCATTAGCGAACTGCCGGAGACCGACGTGCTTGAATCGCTCATCTCGTGGTGGCCCGGCAAACTCAGTGTTGCCGAGCGTAACGTAAATCAGGTCGAGGACGTCGGCCCGTTCGGCTTGGAAGGCCGCCGTCAACTTCGCAGTCTGCGTGTCCTGAGAATCGTCCTTAAAGAACCCGCCCTCCAGTGAATCAACCTTGAATTCAAGAACAACGATTCGGGTTTGCTCAGTACTCTTTGCGACGAACGCAAAGTCAGCCTTGTGCCATTCGAACCGACCTTCAACCTTTTGGTCAGCCTCCAGCGGAACCTCAAGCCCGGACATCACGGCTCGGAGCGGCCTAACCTCGCCGGCATTGTAGAGATCCACCAGGTGAAAAAATCGAGCAGTATGGACTCGCTCCTGTGTGTAATCGTTCGAGATTTCCATACTCGTATTATGCACTCAGAAAGAGTCGATGATGGCCTCTAACGGGATGTTCTGTACGGCCGTGACGCTGAAGGTGTGCGGGCGCTTCGCCCTGCCGTCCGCATCACCATGGTTGAAGGTCGGACAGGATTAACTGAGCGGACATATCGCCAGTGACAGATAGTACGTCGTAGGTCTTGCTGTCCTCAGCACGCAGATACTTGTAGGCACCCGGAGCCTTTGACCTGATCTCTTCGACCACATCAAGTGGAAGGTCGTGGAATTTCCCCTCGAAGACTTCCTTGCCGTTCATGACAGCTACGGCATCCTGGCTGGTGAACCGGAAGGTAACGTTTTTCCTCATCACTAGCATTGTAACCTCGCTCTGTCCGATCCGCCCGCAACCGCCACTTCGCTCTTCTGCCAAACGGTTGTAAGTACCGTTGGACATGTGGGCATGCCGGATCTGCTCACTGCAGGTGGCACCTGGGCTCACCAAGTCAAGGCCCGTAGAGGTGCAGATGTGCTCACGATACCAGCCTGACCAGCTGCAGCAGAATCACAGTGGCTGCTTCCTGAGCCTCGCCGAAGGCCCGTAAATAGGTTTGAAACTCGCGATTCAATTCGAGTGACTGGTCGGGTCGAAGCTTGGAGCGGATGATGAGGTCGCGGATGTGGACGGGGCTCGGGAGCAGAGCGTCTTGCTGTAACTCTTCGAAAGCAGTTTGCGGATCGTAGTGATACATGGCGGAATCCCCCTGTTTCTACTGTACTGATTTGATGCCCTTCTGGCACCGTGGATACGCGCCCGGCTAGGCGAGGCCCGAAGGAATCCGGAATGCTGGGGGGGCAACTTCAGTTCATCAAAAATGCAGCAGGTGCGTAATCTTCAGCTTCGAGAAGTCCGCAAGGTATGAGTGTTATGATCGGTCCTTATGCCTACAGAACATATCGTTGCGCTCCTGATTGCAGAACGAGACAGGACCAACCACGCGATCGAGGTCCTTCAGGGCCAGAAACGCCGCGGCCGACCGCCACGGCGACTCAGAGTGTTACCGGGGTCATCACTGACTCCGCCTGCGGAGCATCACACGCCATGATGAAAGGCCATTCTGACGAAGATTGCGTCAGGATGTGCGTCAAAGGTTCGGCGGATTACGCGCTTTACGATGGCAAGACCGTCTGGAAGCTAAATGATCGAAAGATCCCCGCCTCTTTCGCCGCGAAGCGTGTCAGAGTAACTGGAGCGGTCGATGAAAAGGCGATGAAAATCAAGGTAGCCAAAATCGAACCGGTCGAGTAAGTAAGATCATCAAGAAAGAGAATTCTTGAATGGAGACCAAACAGATGAGCGCAAACAACGTGAACACCAGCACTAAACGCAGAATCGAAGGGAACAGATCTATGCGTTTCGGCCCCTTCCAAAGATTAACGAGCACGCGTCTCGCACTGCCACTATCCTTCTTTGCCCTAATTATGGCCTCGCAAACCGCGTTCGCTCACTCGCAACCCGTCTCGATGATGCCCGCCGCCAATGCAACGGTCACCGCGCCGGCAAAGGTCGTAGTCCATTTCAGCGAGGAACTGGAGCCGAAATTCAGCATGATGACGCTCGCTGATGCCGCAGGCAAAACGGTCAGCAAGCAACCGTCCGTGGTCGGCAAAGACGCCAAGACCATGACGCTTCCGCTCCCGGCGCTGACGCCTGGCGTCTATACCGTGAAATGGGTTACCGTCGCTGCCGACGACGCCCATCGTCTTGAGGGCAACTACAAGTTCACGGTCAAGTAAGTGGTGGGACCAGTCCCCGCGCTGACCATCCTGTTCGCGGCTCTTTCGGACGCGGCGTACGCAGGAGTGACAGGCTGCCTGCTGGCCGCCCGCTGGCTGGCTTACTCTTCTCCGGGCACGAACTCCGTACGCCCGCGGTCCCTTGTCCGGCTGTATCGGGCATCCCTGGCCGCCTTGATCATCTGCCATATCGTTCGTCCCTGGATTGCCGCCGCGAGCATGAGCGGCTCCATCGGTTTCACATCAAATCTGGCGTTAATTCCCACTATTCTCTCCTCCACCCACGTTGGGAGAGTCTGGTATAGCAACTCCCTCGCGGTGGTGGCCTTGGTCGCCGCCACCCTTCTGACGGCGCGCGTCAATAGGCGCGTTGCAACCTGGCCATTTGTCTCAGCTCTCATTCTTATGGCAGCCGCAAAAGCCGCCTCAGGCCATCCCGCAGGTGCTGGTGATTTCTCGCTCCCGGAAATTTCGATGTTTTTTCATTTCCTGAGCGTCGCCGTGTGGTCAGGCATTATCATCGCTTCGGGACTTGTGGTTCTTCCCTATCTGGCACGGTCTTCCGACCATGATGCACTATGGCGCTATGGAAGAATCCTCTCCAGAACGATCACGTGCACCCTTCCAGTAATCCTTCTGTCTGGCATCTACATTTCGTATCATCAACTGAATGGCACGCTCAGCGGGCTATGGTGCAGCGGCTGGGGCAAGATCCTGATCGCCAAGCTCATTCTGGTCGCGCTCGCGATCGCGCTTGGCGCGCTTACCCGTTTCACATGCGTGCAGTGTCCTCCGACAAGCCGCCGAGCGGCGCTTATGGTTCGTCTCGTTCGAGTCGAAGCTACCATCATGATCCTGATCCTGTGTGTCTCGGGCCTGCTTGCAAACACCGCTCCTGCCATGGACTCGGCCTCTGGCCGCGCAGAAGGTTCGGATAGAGAGCATTCGGTCGTCAGGATGGCTCCGAAACTCTTCAAAGCGCCTTCTCAGCTCTCCTACATCATCGACGCTGCTTCCATGAGTTACTCGCATCATTGCCCGGGTCTCCCCCCTTGTGCTGACGCTGCAAGTTTCGGTGCCTTCAGCCACCCACGTTCACCGGAAACTCACGAAACTTTCCTATCGCGAGGAGCCAAGCATCCTCCACGGAGATATCACGCGACCGCCCGATGGATGGTCTGCGCGTAGTGCCGGTAGGCTGCGAGAGAGGCTTTGAGGGTCGCGTAGAATACGTCATTGCTCCCCTCGGGTTCATATTCGTGGATCAATTCATTCCGCCAATCGACGCTCGCGAGGAGCGCTTCGCGGTCGGTGCGGGAGAGCGCCGATGCGATGTCCATCTCGAAGAGCGAGGTGAAGCTCTCGCGGTAACTTCCGGGGACCTTCTGGTTACTCTCCAAGATCAGGATGCCGTTGATGTCGGATGCGTATTCGACGAGAAGCTGCAGATTCCGCTGGCACGCGCGGATGAGTTTCGTATCCTTGGCGAAATCCGCAAGGGGTATGGCGAGCCAATGCTCGGTCTCCGCGAGAATCCGGAGGAGCTGGTTCAGTTTTGCTTCGAGGAGCTCCTTCTCCATGATCATCGGAGGGCGTCCTTCAGGAACCGCGACCTCAGGTTGAACATTTTGGCGTTGTTCAAATAATCTTTCCACGCCTCGATCTGGAACCTCCTGAACGACGCTCGGCTACCTTCGAGCAGCGTGCCGCTCATGGCGACCCGGTACCGGAGCAGCGGCGAATCGGTCCGCAGGTCGGCAATATCAATTTGGTCGTCCGGGGCGTCGAACTTCGCTGCGAACTTCCGGCGGAGACGAGATCGGTCATCCGCATTGAGGAGATGGGCGCCCAATATGGCCACGTCCCAGTCGGAGTTTTGGTGGGCGTGGTGTGCGGCGCGGGAGCCGTGGAGAATGGCTAAGGTGATGGTGTTGGTTTCCATGATGCAAGCTATCGGGTTGGTCTGCGATGAGTATCATTATGCCGATGTCTCTAAAAAAGGCAAATGCGCGCAGGCCCTCCCCCATGCTCTGCTCACGGGCCTTGCTCCGTCGGGTTGCCGGAAGTTGGAAGGACAAAGATCACCCGGAGCTTAAGGACGGGACGGTGGCCTGGGTCAAGAAACTGCGCCGCGAGTCGGAGGCACGGTTCAAAAGCAATTTCGGAATCGCTGAGCGATGACCCTATTCTCGATACGAACATCATTGTTGATGTGCTCCGGCGTCGACCTGACGCCCATTTGTTGATTCAGAATCTGCTGAGCCAGGGTCAACCGCTCGCGTCTTGTCCGATTACGATTACCGAAGTGTACGCCGGCATGCGCGCGTCTGAGGAAAAAGCGACGCGCGCGCTCATGAGGAGTTTGGTGTTTCTTCCGGTGACCTCGGAAATGGCGGAGCACATGCCGGACATCTTAAAGCGCGTTACGCGAGACGAGGGAAAGTGCTGTCAGTTCAAGACGCTACAATCGCCGCGGTGTCGATCGCCTATGACTGCACGCTCGTGACCGAGAATACCAAGGATTTCCCAATGCCGGAGCTTCAGCTCTACCCCCGCATGAGGCCAAAGCGCCAACAATCCGTCCCGCCAGCCGGTGGGCCGCTGATCAGGTAAAATGTCCAGTCTGACGATAGCGGAAGCGGCGGCCAACCGGGCCGCGCTCAACTCCTTTGTCATCACCTGAGACAAAGCCGAGATCAGCGACTCAGACGTGATGGAGGTGCCTAGAGCGACAGAGGCGCGCCGTCGCGATTCCTCTGAGGTCCAATCGAGATCTCTAATGGCCGCTAGCCCGCTAGGGTCCATTGCTACTCCATGCTGGTAAATCGTAAGTATATCCTCTAGCAAAGTCCCACGAGTCCGCTTGTGGCTTGTGGGAAGTGTACCGACGAAGGTGTGTCGCCGGTCGCTAGGGAGGGGACACCGCGATTCCCCCGGCTGCACGATGTACGATATAGGCCATGCCCACTTTCTTCTTGCGCACACAGTTGCGGTATGTGGCGGCTATCGTCGGACTGTTGGTTACGACCTTCAGCACCGCTTTCGCCCAGGCGCCAGCTCCGGCGCCGCTACAGACTCCGAATCCGCACTACGTTTCCATCCCGCTGGAAATCACTGTTAACCGTCCGGCGGCGGAGGTCTGGAAGCGCGTCGGAAAATACTGCGATATCAAGGAATGGCTGCAGGTCGACTGCGTCATCACTTCAGGTAAGGATGGCGAATTCGGCGCGGTCCGGTCACTTCGCAACGGCGCTGTCATCGAGATTCTCGTCTCGAAAACGGCCCTGTCATACAGCTACACCCAGCCGGTCCGGGAAGGCGTACGTTATAACCTGTATCACGGGACAGTAGAAGCGGTACCGGTGACGGCGACCACGTCAAAGCTGGTTTACACGTTGGTCTTCGACAACTCCATGCTGGCCGACGACGCCGCCCGGGAGAAGGACATTCAGGCGCGGACTGCTCAGTTTACCCGCGCGCTGAACAACATGAAGACGCTCGCCGAAGGCGGTACGGTTCCCCCACGCGCGGCCCGCTAACTTCCAACTGGCCTGCGATAGTTCTTCGGAAACTGGCGCGCCACAAGTCCGCTTGGAGGAAATTGCCTAACGAACGAAATCGGGCACCATCGTCCCCGCAGACGCAAGCCTTTGGAGACTCGCACTGCCGATGTCAAAGTGGCGCCTTTTGCGGTCGGCGGGTGGCCGCCTAGTTCTGTTTCGGCTGCTCCTGCGCGGCTTTCGCGATGATGCGAACTTCTCTCAGTGTCCGCCGCAGGAAGTCCAACGCTGGATCGTCGCGCCGGCCGAAGTTGAGCTTGACGATCTTCTGGCCCACCAGGCGGACCGCCGCGCGGAGTTCGTGATGCGAGCGCAGGAGAGCATCCACGCAAGGAAGTGCTGAAGACCGCGCGGAATTCTCGACAGCCTCAGTTCTACGATCTCTTTCGGCGCAACGCGGGCCGCGAGCAGCGAACCTTACTTTTTGACCTTTTCGTTGTAGTACGTCAACCAGTCCGTGGCGATGACTCGCTGGGCTTCCTCCAGAGTCATGGTGTGGGCCTTGCACACCTCGTCATGCAGCGCGGTTTCCACCTTGTCCTTCTCGTGAAAGCCCGGCTTGGGATTTGCTGCTTCCGGCCACAGATTGGCGATGTCGTTACTGCCCCCGAGTTCCAAGGGGATGAAATGATCTATCTCAAACGCCCCGCTCGGATGGCTTGTGACTCCGTAGTCCGCGTACACCTGGTTCTTCATCTGGGTGGTGACCGCCCGTCGGCCTCTGGTGCTTGTGTTGCACACCACATCCACGGAAATACCCATCACCGCGCCGGGCGTGCAGGCCGAATCTGGGTTCTTACCGTCTGGCATGCATCCTGAACTTTTAGTGACGTCCTGTGACATGAACTCGCCGGCATTTCCATGGTGACCGGAGCGGCGGGTGCGGGGAGTGCGCGCGGACTCGGCCGCTTGCCGAGGTGCGGCATACAGGCTACCCCAGGTCAAAGCTAGCGAAAATAGCAAACAGGTTGTGTGCAGAGGGAGTCTTTTCATGGTCAAAAGCGTCCTGCTTTGTCGCAAAGAAGCGTAAGCGACTATACATCGCATAGAGCGTATCGCCGCGCAGAACTCCGCCAAAAGGTTGAATCGGCCTGGTAATTCTGGATTTAGGAATCACTGTAGCGAGCAACCGTCCAAAGATCCTCCGGCTGCCTTGGCGGGCTTATGGGACATCTACAAGGGGCCGTTCTACGTCTAGTTGACGGGATGCCGACTTCACAGGGGTGTTCTCCTGGAACCCGTTTCCGGGTCCTTGGCTGGTCGCCGGTGGTTTTGGGCTGTTGTCACCAGCAATCGGTAAATTACTCGGGACAACACACCCACCACTTGGCACGGTCTCGATCACCGTGTTCGGTGTGGTATTTTATTTAGACTCGTCGCCTCCTCAGGCTGCATCGGACTATGCCAAGCCTCGCTGATTTGCCCAGTTGGCTCCCGACTTTCGCGCTCGGTCTCGCCACATTCGCTGTCGGGCTCGCCACCACTGCGGGGGTGTTTAAGTTTTATTTGGAACCTAGGCAGATTGCTGCGGTTCTCCAGAAGAAGTACGGAACGGCCCTTTGGATCGCGTGCAAGGAGCTCTACGATCATCTGTCGCAGATCAGATTCGGGATCCGGAACGACGAACTATATAATTCGCTGCTTAAAATTCCGGCTAACGACTGGGCAGGTAGGTCTGACTGGTTTATTAAAGACGGGTTCTATACAGTTGTTACGGCGCACAAGATTGCGGTCCTCTCAGCGTGGTTGTTTATTTACCAACAGGAGTTGCTGTTCTCGCGGACGCAGGAGAGTAGCCGCTTGCTCGTTGACATCTATACTCACGCAGCTGCCGTTCGAAAGATCTTCAGTGAGGGAAGTTGTTTATGGCCTGAGTACTTCGACGCCATCGGTAGTCAGTGCGTTGAGAAGTTCGCCGAAGCTTTTCGCCCGCTACCATTATCAAGTTTCTGTTTGCGCTATTCGGAAGCCGGTTTCATCAAGTTCTATGATCAGCTTCACAATTTCATTCATCTCACGGTAAAAGAAGAGCGTGAGGCAGGCAAAGAGTGCCGGCTTGAGAAAATCTCAAACGCTATCCGCGATCTCATGAACATGCTGGAAAAACGCGCGCTGCTCGCTGGACTTCAGGTCGACAAGATCACTACATCCGCTGGATCTCGGTAGTTTGACAGCTTTACGCGACCGGTATCGATGGCTGTCTCCTGGTTAAGCCGACGATTTTTGTCTTCCCGTAGCCTCGGCCCCAGGCGGGGTTTGGCTTCGGTCGCGACAGATGCGGAAGTGTTTAGGAGTCTGATAACTGTCCCGAAATCCCCTTCGCACTAGCAAAGTCCCAGGAAGTCCGCTTCGAGGACCAGAGTTCCGTCGGTATTGGCTGAGCCAGGCAAATCGATGATCACTTGATCCCAGACGACTACCGCTCAAACTGCATCTCTCGCGATCTCGCGGAATTCAACGGTGAAACTTCCATCGGACCTGGGATTGATCCAGCACCGATCGTTGTAAGGTAGGTGCCCAGGGTACTGCGCGTCTAATACACGTTGGGCGAGGCCAGCACCTGCCAAGGCAAACGCCGGTTCAGGCCGATGTTCAGCGTGTTTAAATGAGCGCCTTGGCCGGAACGGTCAATGATTCGTTCGTCGACGACATCCCCCTCGATGTCCGGATCTGCGGTGACAGGGGGTGCAGCCTTGATCGCGTCGCCGCGTTCACCCCGCTCAGCTCGCCCTGTGTTCCAGTTCCCGTTCCGTACTCACGCTCCTGCATCGATAGGTTGGGGTCGAGAACGTCCGCCGCGCGCAGCAAGGGGCGTCCAACGCCTCACTAAGGAGTTGGAGTCGGAACAGGCTCGCAGGTGAAGTTCCCAGGAGTCTTGCCAATAGCGCCCGTGTATTGGCCATGGAGCTTCACGATTACAAATTGATCGTCAATGGGCTGAATATGCTGGTCAGGGTTTTCTTTGTAGAAGGTGCCTAACCCTTGAGTGAAGGTCGCTGTTGTGCATCGCCCGTGAAATAGACCCTCTTGGCCGCAGTCCCCTCTGGACGCTTGGAACCGAAACGAGCCACCAATCTTCACATCCACTTCAAATGGCAGATTGGAGATGGAGCGCTCATCGAAAAACGTCTCGACATTCAAGTTAGACATAGCCGAAACATCAAAGTCTGCATCCACCATTTGGGAATAGGAAATGGTGCGGGAAAGTGTCTCGCCCTGTCTCAGTTGCGTGATGCCCGAGTCGGGACTGGCTGAGTCAATGCCTGGCAGGGAATTGAAATTGGCCACGAGACTGCTGCATTGAGTGCACGTTGGTGGAGACGACACGGCCATACCGTCTGTAATCACCCACGTGTGCAAAACAGTTTGATGACAGAACGCATGATAGTGAAGTTTTGCGGGATTCGGCCCTGGATTTGGCAACGTTTGGCTGGTATTCGGCACTGGAATGAGAGTATCCGGCGGGTTTCCTATAGGTCCAAACTGGAATTGGGTCTCTGCCGAGGTAACATTCCACCCAATTTCAAATACTTTGGTGGTGTCGAATGGCGGTGATAGGTGCTTAAACCGGTTATCGAGTGTGGTAGCGATGTTGCCGAACAGATCGATCTGTGCGAATCCCAGTTGAGGAACGAGAAGCAACGGCAACGTGATTACGAGACGATCGAGTTGGATTGAGTGGCCGTACATATCACGACTCCTCCGTGGAGGATACCATGGATTTTCTCTAGGCCGGTCGATATGGTTGCAGCCGGACAGAGTTTGCTGGAGCTTGGCACGCTTTGTGGCGGGACAAAGTCAGCGCGTTCTATCAACTGGTAGAAAGCCGCCCGAGGGGGCTCTGGGAAGAGCCATCCAATCCGCTACATGGCGCGACGATATTGCCGAAATGGCAGTCGAGCAGCGAATGACGAAACCCTCTGGATCGCTCCCAAGCCAAATCGTTGCTGGATGTTGGCCGAAAGTCCCGTTCGGGTAGGTAAACATCGCTGCCGATCGACTCCGCCCGGCCGTTTACTCGAACGCTGTTTCAGGATTCGCGAGCCTAGAGATTGTGTAAGAGACTTACAGCATTGCGTCGTGGCTACATCAAGCTTTTCGCAGTCGCTCAGACTGTTGCCTGGCAGAGGCATACTTGAAAGCGGCTGGTGGAATCGAAAGGCGTTTGGGACAAGTCTCCCATGCGACTCTTGAGGTGAAGGCCCCCCGCCTCGAGTAGCAACGGCAACTCCTGCGGAAAAATGTTTCGCAGTTCCAGATCCACCACCCAGGCATCCGGGTTTTCCGGAGCCGAAATGTACCAACGGCCACGGCCCACTTGCGTGGCAGGATCATAGTCGGTTGTTCCCTCGACCGAAAGCTTACCGAAAGACTCAGTTTCAACTTCAAAGACTGGGAAGCGCTGGCCTGAAGGCCTGGCGAGTAAGCGGACATTCGGATTGAAGACGTCGAACGCAAAGATCCCTCCAGGTGCCATGTGCCGCCTGACCGCTGCGAAGGCGGCCAAAAGATCTTCGGTCGAATGCAAGTGCAGCAGAGAGTTGCGTGCGATGAAAATCAGCGCAAACTTGCGGCCGAGATCGAAGTTGCGCATGTCACCCAGCACGTACTCAATGGAGACCTTTGCAGTGGCTGCGCGCTGCCTTGCGGTGGCCAGCATGGGCGCGGACAGGTCGAGCCCTACCGTAGGCAATCCGGCGCTGGCAATCGGCACTGTCAACTGGCCCGTCCCGCAGGCCAACTCCAAAACATCGCCGAATGCCTGCCGAGCAAGATCCACGTAGTAGAATACGTGTGCGGTGGCCGGCAGCAGCGCGTCGTAGAGCGCGGGATGGTCGTAGAAGCCAGAATTCAACGTAGTCAACTCTAAGTCTGCTGCAAATTTCTACTTTTGTATCACAACGGGGACCTCCTGGCCCTAAGTCCGCTTGTGCGACATTACTCCCGCTAGCTAGCCTTCCCTCAGGTCGAATACCTCAGTACGTGTAATCTTCTTGGTCATTAGGTCGTGGTTTTTCGGAGAACCCACACGTTTGCCGTGACGACTTGAACCGCTTAGGCAGGATGGTCGAATCAGCTCGGTACACCACGATGGTTGCCACCGTCCTCCCAAGGCACGCCGCTAACGCGCAATAAACCCAGCCCGAACGCCTATCGGCCGTAGGAATGCCCGTAGGAATGACTGTAGGAATCATTCCTACACCCTCCGAAACTACTGCGCGGCTCAGAAGGCCCGCAAAACGTGGGCTATCGCGTAACTGGCTCGCCCACCAGTCGCCGGCTTTACCGCCGGCTGATGCCGCTTTCCTATCGGCTCACTTCGTTCGGGTCGCCCACCTTATAAGGTGCAATCGACCAAACCGGCATCAGCCGTCGCTATCGCCGCCTTGCCGAGGGAAACTCCCCCGGCTGCGGCCTCCGCTTACCGCTGCGGGCGACTGGTGGGCGACTACAACTACCGGTTCCTTGAGGAAAGCGGCAAACCCAAACTGAAAGCGGCAATTGCCGCTTTCTCCGAGGAGGTTCCTTGGCACGGCTCGGTATCCCGAGCAGGAAAATATAGAGATTGCCGGAAAAGATTCCGGCAAAACTGATGCAACGGATTGCAAAAGGAAAGTAGCAGCCCACTCCTCAAATGTCGGGCGCGATGGTAGAATCCCGAGACCACCCTTGGGAATCCCACCATCAGCATGGCGAGCACCAACTTCCAATTCAACGATCGGGACGCCGAGATCGTGCACTACGTGTACCAGCTTCGTATGGCGAGCCTGGCACACCTCGCCGCGCTCACCAACCGGTCGCACAAAACATTAGAGCGGCGCGTCCCGAAGCTCCGCGACGGGCGGTATCTCGTCCGCCTCAAACCGCCGCCGCACAAGGGTCTCTATACGATCGGTCCCGCGGGCGTGCAGGTGCTCATCGAACACGGCTACGCGCCGGCAGGCCTCCGGAACCATCGCCTCCGGCACCAGGAACTGAGGGACATAGGCATTCGGCATACCCTCTTCGTCGCGGACATCCACACGCGCCTGCTCCTCCTCACCCGCGGCGGACCCGTCACCATCACCCACTGGCAGGAAGGCCCCTCACTCTGGGACACGGTCGATGCGATCGACGAAGAAGCTACTCTCCCGGTCCGGCCCGACGCGTATTTCGTTCTGACACCCGCAACGCAGCCGGAAGGCAAGGGCACGGTTCACGTTTTCTTGGAGGCCGACCGGTCAACCATGGCGCACAGCCGGATGGCGACCAAGATTGGGGCGTATCTCGCGTACCATCATTCCCGCCGCTACGCGAAGAAATATCCTCCAATGCATTCATTCATCGTCGCCACCGTGACGCAGACGAGATCGCGCGCGGACGAGCTCCGACGGGATCTCCAGCCCTTCATCCCGCGCACGGCCCAGGCCGCATACCGTTTCATCCCGTTCGACGACCTTACGCTCACATCCCTCGTGCCATCCCTGTCTCCGGCTTCGGCCCAATCCCATTGACAACGGCACCGGGCCTGGTATCGTAATATTGCACAGTCATACAATGTAGTAATACCAGCACCATGGCCACACGCACCACCAAAGTCTATTCCATTACCATGCCGCCTGAGATGGGGCGGCAAGCCGAACAGCTTGCGAAGGAAGAGAGCCGCACCATGAGCGAGCTCATGCGGGAAGCCTTCCGGCGCTATCAGATCGAGCGGGCCGAACGCCGCCTCCTCGCCGACCCGATGCGCTCCAAGCACCTCGCCGAATTGCGCCGCCTCGTTACCGAGCTGCGTGAGGAATCCGCAGCGAAAGGTCTCGACCGGATGTCCCTCCGCCAGATTGACGCCGAGATCCAGGCTGGCCGCACACCCCGTGCCAAAAAGAAGGGCACGAAACAACCCGCACGATGACGCGGGTTGTTTTTGATACGAATATCCTCTACTCTGCGATCCTCAAACCGGGCAGCGTGCCTGCGAAGGCTTTTGATCTTGTTACCGATGGCCTCATCATCCCTTGCGTCTCCGATGACGTGCTCGCCGAATATCGGCGGGTCCTCTACCGGCCGGACCTCAACCTCCACGGCAACCGCCGGCGCGAATTGCTCGAACACCTGTCCGCACTTTCGCTTCACGTTGCTCCGACCGAACGGCTCGCGCTCTCCACGGACGAATCCGACAACCGGTTTCTCGAATGCGCGGAAACTGCCCAGGCGCCCTATCTCGTGACCGGCAACATCCGTCACTTCCCCAAAATGCACCGCACCACGAAGATCGTAAGCCCGAGACAGTTGCTCACGTTCATCGCCGAGCGCGAGGTGGAAGAGGAGGAATAACCCCCGAATGCATCCGGCCGGTTTTCGGCCCGTCGCCGAGGGCTGCCCTTCTTCACTGCGGATGTTTTTCTAAGAAGTCCTTCAGGTGCTTCGCAATCGCCTCAGCCGTGCTCTGGTAAGCGCTCGCAGACCCCTTACGCACGTTATATGCCCACACAACCTCTTGGGTCTTGGCATCGACCAGTTGAACGGTGGCGGTTTGCGTTCCCTCCATACCGACGCAGTACGCGAAGAGGCAGCGGGCTATCTTAGAGCCAGCGCTCTCCTCTTTCGCCACAACGGCGCTCGTGAGAATAAACCGAGTCTCGTCCTTGTTCTCGGTGACCACCGCAGGAACGTGCTTTTTGACGATCGCGGCAGAAATATATGACTCAAATCCGTTTTGTGGTTCGATGAAAATCCGTGGAGCGTTTCCTCCAACACGCAGCTCAGCAGGATAACAGGAAATGCCCACGCTAAACACGAGCAATAGTACTTTAACGGTCATGTCTTTCGTTCCTCCGCTCCTCACGTCATCGGCCAAACTGCCCGAAACCATTAGCCTTCTACCCGACCGTAAGTATTGACACCCTAGCTCCACACCCTATCCTTATATACATCCCCCGCATCCATGCCCACAAAGAAAACGCCGCGTGAAGAACTTATGCCCGTTGAAATCATCGAACGGCGTATTCTTCTTATCCGCGGGCACAAGGTCATGCTCGATACCCATCTCGCCGCGCTCTACGAAGTCCCCACGTTCCGCTTGAACGAGGCGGTGAAGAGGAACCGCCGCCGTTTTCCAGAAGACTTCATGTTCCGCCTTACGGCCGCTGAGGCGGAATCTTTGACATCGCAAATTGCGATCTCAAAGCCGGGCCGCGGCGGCCGTCGAACCCTGCCCTACGTCTTCACGGAGCAGGGCGTCGCCATGCTTTCCTCGGTCTTGAACAGCGAGCGCGCCATCGCGGTAAACATCGCGATCATGCGCACCTTCGTGCGGCTCCGAGAGATGCTCGCGACCCACAAACAGCTCGCCGAACGGCTCGCCACGATGGAGAAGAAGTATGACCGCCAGCTCAAGGTGGTGTTCGACATCCTGCGCCAGCTCATGGAACCGCCGCCCGAGCCCCCGAAGCCTCCGATAGGATTCATGCCCCCGAAGAAGAAGTAGCCTTGCAGGATTCTGCTTCCTCGGCTGTAATAAGCGGTAACCGCCCATCCTGCAACCGCGGCGGGGAAAAACCCGCTTCGCGGCGAACCGCGCGCCGTGCCGTGCACTCAAGGAACCCACGGTGCGGTCGCGACGGTGAGTCGCCTGCTGGCTTTGTATTGGCCCGAGGAGTGGAAGGACCTTCGGGCCGTAATGGTTGCGCGACCTCTTCCAATCGCGCAGGCATTGGATGAGCGGTCCCCTGCTCCCCCACGGAGCGTGCGCGCTCCTCTGGGGGACTCCAGGGGTAAGAACGTTTTCGGCATGGGTAATTAAAAGACCGACGCGCACTGCGGTCGGTCAAAGAGTGGGCCAGCGGAGATTCGCCGGCCCTCTTTATTAATATTCTTCCGGCAGGAGAATGCACGTCGACGATCGGTCAGCCTCCGTGATGATCCAGATCTTCGTGCCATCCCGCAGATGATAGGCCGAGAGGATGCGGAGCCCTTCTTTGAGCGACAGCTCATTCTCCGCGACATCCTCTTTGTCCAATTCGCCCCAATCGCCGCTCACATGGCGGTCCAAGAATTCCTGGGGAGTATTACCGGACGCTCCGAACGCCTGGAGGGCGCCGGGCGTCGCGACCACCTGGCCCAGCGGAAATTTGGGTGATGCCATAATGCTCCCCCTTCAGATAAGCCCCACGGCAAGGAGCAATGACGGCGCTCCGTGCTCGCAGTGCCCATCGGGTTCAACCTGGCAGTCCTCCGAACACAATGCCGGGTACGTGTCGTCCATTTCGCTGTAATCGGCGAGCGCTTCGTCCGCCGACGCGTAGCCATTCAGGGCAAGCCAGTCCTTCAGTGACATTTGCATATAGGTCTCCTCGCAATGAGATCGTGGTGTGAATTGCGCGCGCCAGTCGGCGCGCACCTAAGGCAGGAACTACCCCGAATCTTACGGGCGACTCATCAATCCGTCAACAAACATCGGATTTTGGCGCAAGCGCCACGCGATATCCCCAACATCGCGTTCGACCGCATCGAACGACGCGCTCTATACTTCTTGAATGCGTCTCGACCCCGTCCTCATCGGCCGCAGCGAAGATGCCTTCCGAACCGGGAGGCCGGTTTACATCGTGCCCGATGCGCGACGCCGCCACCTGGCGCTCTTTGGGGCCTCGGGCGCGGGCAAGAGTTCCTTGTTACGGAATATCCTTGCGTCGGACATTGCCGCCGGCCACGGCGTGACCGTCGTCGATCCCCACGGCCAGCTCGTCGATGAAGTTCTCGAAAACCACATTCCCCGGCACCGCACGAACGACGTCGTGTATTTCAATCCGAAAGACCGGGACCGCGCCTTCGCGCTCAACCTGCTCGACGGTCGGCGAAAGGAACAGCGCGGACTCGTCGTCTCTAATGTCATCGGTATTTTCAAAAAGCTCTGGGCCGAGTCCTTCGGCCCGCGCATGGAGGACATCATGCGGAATGGCCTCCATGCGTTGATCGAGCAACCGCGCCCGGTTTCCATCCTTGCGCTGCCGAAACTCCTCACCGATACGGCGTATCGCACGCAGGCGCTCGCCGACGTCCGGAATCCCGCCGTCCTCGATTTTTTCCATAACACCTATGACCGATGGGACAACCGGTTTCGAGAAGAAGCCATCTCGCCGGTGCTCAACAAGGTTCGTGCCTTTACGACAGATCCACTCCTCCGCGCGGTCATCGGCCAGCCGCGCTCAAGCTTCGACTTCCGTGAGGCGATGGACAGCCGGAAGATCATCCTCTGCGACCTCTCGAAAGGAGCTATCGGCGCGGACAACGCCATGCTTTTGGGATCGCTCATTGTGATGCAGGAGAAGCTCGCGGCCCTCTCACGCACCGACATTCCGGAGTCGGAACGCGTATTCCATCTCCTCTTTGCCGAGGAAGCGCAGAACTTCATCGGTGACTTTGAATCCATCCTTGCTGAAACCAGGAAGTTCAATTTGGCCCTTGCGATCGCCACGCAAGCGATCGAGGGCCTGAGCCGCGAGACCGCTGCCGCCATCTTCACGAATGCAGCGAACTTGATCGCATTCCGCGTATCGAGCACGGACGCCGAGCGCCTCAGGGATGAATTCACCATGGCGTTTCCGGGCGCCATTATCCAGGACCTTCCGGACTATCGGGCGTGGGTGAGAACACTCATTTGCGACGACCACGGATGCCGGCCGGCGGAGGCGGAACAGATTACCACCTATCCCCCATCGACCAGGGGGCCGAACATGGAATGGCGCAGCAAGATCGAACGTACGAGCAACGAGCGATACACGGCGCCACGTCAACAGGCGGAGGCAAGGATCTCCCGTTTCCTGCTTCGGCGCACGGGAAAGGCGTAGCACCTGAGGCCCTGTTCCCCCAGGCCTTAGTTTGGCTTAAATCCGTCGCTCACCCAGCGCGCCGTCTTGCTAAGTGTGAATATTCCCATCCGAAAAATGAGATACAACGCAGTCGGGACAAATAGCCCGACGATAAGGATCTCCAAAAGAAACCCCCACCACCGCGCCTTGTATTGATCCAGCAGCCATGGATGGTTAAGGTTGGCCTGCTGTGAGATCTCCCATGCTGCCTCGCATTTCTTGAACGCGTCCGCACGCCGGCGGCCACGGTCGGGCAACAACGGCTCAATCGGCTTTCCTCTTTCATCGTATTGCTGTGCGGGGAGAACCCGAGCCTCATCTTCGCACCGCGCGTATTGTATGTACCTTTCGGCATGATCCTTGCCTTGCGCCTCATTGCCCAACTGCCAAGGGTTGTAGCACAGGAAGACAACTACGCATCCGATCACCCACACGCCGCTCAACGAGAGATAAATGCGATTGAACCCGCGTTGATAGTTCGGCGCACCCGGCATACCCTACCAATCGGCCAAAGAAAGCAAACACTTCACAGCCTGCCATTCCGGCATGTGAAAGGTACAAAAAAGACGGCTGAATTGAACCAGCCGTCCGCCGCCTATCTCTCAAGTAGCGCCCGAACTTCTTGCTCGCTCAGGGTGTCGGGCTGCACACCATCAGTGAGCGCGACCACATCCACTTGATAGACGACGCGGCGCAGTCGCTCCACAATTTCTTCACTCGCTCCCATCCCCGCTTCATCGCCATCAAGCATCACGACGACATGGCCGAAATGTTCTCCAAGAAGTTCTTCCTGTACCTTGCTCATAGTCGAACCCATGAGCGCGACACACGGGTATCCCGCTTGCGTCACTTTCATGCAATCGAAGAAACCCTCAACAAGAACGACCGACACCTCCCCTTTCACGCGATCCAGGTTATAGAGCTCTTGCGACTTGTGAAATCCCGACGGAAATTTGTAGCGCGGTTCCGATCCGTCGATCGCTCTCCCCGCGTAGGCGACGAGTTCGCCCTTCGGGTTATTAATCGGAATCACGATGCGGTCGTGCATCGAGCCCTTGCCGGGGAAGAATCCGACGGCGAATGTTTTCGCGGTTTCTTCGGTCAGTCCCCTGTCTCTCAGATACGGGTGAGTGTGATCGATATTTTGAAGTGTGAACGAAAGTGGTTTGTTCGATTCGCTCTCCCCTCCTCCATCGTTTTCTTTTTTTGAAACCAGATCGTGCTCCGGTTCCTTGCCCGCGGAAGTTGCCGCGGGAGGTTCCTTGCTCACCGCTGCCATACCGTTGCCGGCCATGGGAACGAGAAACCACATTTGCAGTTTGATCGCCGCATCGCGGACGGAACACTGTTCCATCGCGGCGACAAAATCGAGCACGTTCCCGCCGACGCGACCACGGGCTTTGATGCATGACTGTGACTGGCATGCCCAGGCACCGCCAGTGCCTTTGGTGAGTGTGGCAGTGAAACTTTCTTTGCTCGTTTCCGATCGGTGCATGGGAAGCGGACACTTGCCGCGAAGCGTTCCCGGTCCCACCTTCCGCAATGGGATGCCGTAGCGCTCCAGCACCATTTGCAGGGAGACCGTCTTTTTGATCTCGTCGAAGCTTACCCAGTCCATAATGATTTACCCTCCTTTTGAGGTACCGGGTAAACCCTAAGGCGAGTCCACTTTTCTGTCAAACGGCGAGAGTAATCACGATTGCGTTCTCTTCAAATCCACTCATGGCTATCCCCTTCTGTGTCGAGTTTAGGATCAGAGCGTAGCGTCAAACTACAACGATGTCACTCGCACGCTTTTGCGCTACGCCATGCACGCAAAGGCTCTACGGATATGCACGCTTTGGCTCTACGAACCGCACGCTATGACGCTACAGGATGCACGCTTTGGCTCTACGCTCTGCACGCAAAGGCTCTACACTATGCATGCTTTCGCGCTACAAAAACGGCCTAAGTGATTGATCTGTATAGGATTTAGCATTGCCTAACTCTTTAACTCTGTATAGACTTAAAGACAACATCAACAACAGATCGAAATCTGATGCTGATGAAATATTTTCAAAAAGGAATGGAGACTCCAAGTAATGAAATAGGGGAGGTACGCCGGCCGGGTTCCACAACCGACAATGAGCCCGCCGCGCTCGACATCATCCGAACTGAAACGGTACTCTCCCGGCTCCCGGTTCACAACCTCGCGAAGAGAGGGAATGTGAACATCCAAATTCTCAAAACCACCCCTGACGGTAAGGTCGACTTGAAATGGATTGTCTCTTACAGCGATCGGTATGGTCAGGCTCGGCAGCTCGCCTACAAACTCGACACGATCGTCATCAACCATCACATCGACGAGCAGGGGAGACCCATTCCCAAGATGATCTGTCTAGGGAGCCTTCGTGATGTTGCTGATCAGCTTGACCTCGGCGGAGATACGAACAAAGTTCGCCGGGCTCTTCGCCAAAATGCAAGTGCGTTCATCACGGCGAAATTCGAGTATCGGGGAAACGATGGCGGGAAGAAAACTCTTGAAGCAGATTTCACCCGATACAGCGTTGTCTTCACGGGCGAGCAACTTCCAGACGGGAGGAGGGCAGATGCAGTTTACATAATTCTCAATGAACCCTACCGAGAGGTCCTCAATAACGCTCCCGTTCGTCCGCTCGACCGCGCGTACATGAAAGAACTTCCGCCGGCGGCCCAGCGGTTCTACGAGATCATCAGCTACAAAATATTCTCGGCAATCAAAAATGACTATCCTCACGCAAAAATTGCATATTCCGAGTACTGCACATTTTCGGCTCAGCTCCGGCACTACGAACGGCAGCCTGTACAAGACCAGATGGCGAAGGTGATCCGCCCTCATAAACAGTCTGGCTACATTGTCGGCGTGCGATATCAGCCGACGATAGACGCAGACAACAACCCCGATTGGATTCTGTATCTCAGCCCCGGTCCGAAGGCGCAGGTGGAATTCGCTGTTGCGCATGGACGCAGACCCCGAAAAGCGCTTGAAGCGAGGGTGACTCAAGCGGGGGACAATCAATCGCACCGATTGCGAGCTTCGTCGCGCGAAAGCCAACAACAATCTAAACCACTCGCCATACAACAAAGCTTCGATCCGGTTCTTGCCTCCGAGATCACCCGCCGCGGCATCGCGGAGGACAAAGCTCGGGCACTCCTTGCAAACCTGAAACCCGGCCAGGACAAGCATCTCATCGCGCAGCTCGAACACGCGGAGCAAACCATCCAGCAGCTTCAAAATTCTCCCAACCCGGTCCGGAACCCGGCCGGCTTCATCATCCGCCTTATCGAGCTCAACACCCCCGTCCCCGACGGCTTCGAAACGAGCGCGGAGCGCAAAGCCCGTGAAGAGCGCGAACGGGAGGAGCGAGCGCAGCGTGCCGCCAAGGAAGCCGAGCAACAGCTTGAATGGGCGTACGACGACTACCGCGAGGCAGAAATTGACCGAGCCATCGCCGCAAACCCAGCCCTCTTCGAAGAGATCAAGAACGCCCGATGGAAAGAAGACCGTGAGAAATACACCTTCGCGAGCGAAAGCATCGCCCGAGCCGAGGCCAGGAACGAAATCAGGAAGCAGCTCACCTTCCTCACCCTCGAAGAATTCCGTGACCGCAAAAAGCGGGGGACTGACTTTTCTTTATTGAAATTAGTTGGGCCCTCGGCGGCCCAGCCAGCGAGCATCGACGAGCAGGTGGCCCAGGCCACTGGGGGACAGGGGACACCGGAGACGGTGCCAGAGGTTGAACTCCCCGCTGCCGAGCCGCAGGCTGAGAGTCCTGTGACAGCGATCGATAGCGGCGCTGTCCCTGGAGATCTCGCTCCGACGACTGAACCAGGAGCGGCAATAGCCGTGCCGGCCGAACCGGGAATCGAGGAAGCAACAACAACAGCACCCGAACCGGAGGTGGCGCCCGCGATGCAGGAACCCATGATGGTCGAACTGGTTTCCGATCCGCCGCAGGAAGAGCCGGGCGGGAGTGTCGCCGTGGCGGATGTCGCATAAGACTTCTCCTTTCTCATGAGTAAAGGATTCACCCTGATCGAGCTTCTGATTGTGATTGCGGTGCTTGCGATCCTCGCCGTCGTCGTTATCCTCATCCTCGATGCCCCCAACCTCCTCCAGCGGGCACGGGATACGAACCGTCTCTCCGACCTCAGCACCCTGAATGAGACATTGAACATCTACGAGGCCCAGGGAGGGGACTTGTTTGGGTCTCCGAATATCGTCTACGTCTCTATCCCTGATCCAGCGGCCACCTCGACCGCGGGAGATGAGTGTCAAGGCCTTGGCATGCTCACCCTTCCCGCCGGTTGGACCTATCACTGCGCGGCGACGTCCACTTACCGCGCGACCGACGGCACGGGCTGGGTCCCCGTGAACTTCTCCTCCCTCTCGAGCGGAAGTCCGATCGAAAAGCTTCCCGTAGATCCCGTGAACACTACGTTATCCCGCGACTACTACACCTACGTGACTTCGAACGGCCAGTGGGAGCTCACCGAAGCCATGGAAGACTCGCAATACCAGCTCGGCGGATCGAAAGACCTCGTCTCGACCGATGGAGGACATCTGGCGTCGCTCCATGAGCTCGGCAACAACCTCGCCCTAGAACCCCTCGATTATGGCGACCCATCTCTGGTCGGCTACTGGACATTTGATGAGGGGACAGGATCGGTGGCGTATGACTATTCGGGGAACAATGCGACAGGCAGTATACAGGGCCCAACATGGACGTCAGGCAGGTATGGAAGCGCTCTCCAATTTTCTCCAGGGTTCAGCGAGGTAGGCATAGGAAATCCAACAAACCTGCAATTGACCGGTGCCGTTTCGATTTGTGCATGGATTAATACGAACGGCCTTTCAGAATTTATTGCTGCCAAGACAGACGCCTCTATCTACGACTACGGATTCTATGTCACGGGATTGGCTTATCTGGCATTCTACTCCGGTAGTAATGTGGTTACCAGTAACCCATTGACGGTTTCGTTGAATATGTGGCATTACGCCTGCGTGGCAGCTAGTGGTGATAATACGACATTTTACGTCGATGGCAGTTCGACCGTAGCCGCAGGAATCGCGATTCAAAATCACAACTTGTATCTCGGAATCGGCCAGCTCGGAAGCGACAGCGGTTACCCTTTCGTCGGCGATATTCAAGATATTCGCATCTACAGTCGCTCATTAAGCACGTCGGAGATGAATGCTCTTTATACGAGCAACGCCGATTTGTGAGATTCCTCATATATCTGAGACGCGAGGACTTATAAACACGTGCTATTTATTGCACAACTCACGTTGTGTTATGATCAATGAGGAAACTCTCCTCTCCTTATAAACCTACTTCCTTCAACCCATGAGGTCTTCTACCTCCCGGTTCCATAATAAGAAGGTCTTCCTCTCTCTCTTCGTAGGGCTTTTTTCAGGCCTCGCGTTAAGTATCGCCTACGCCTCCCTCACTCTCACTTCAAATTCCATCACGGGAGACAGCTCCTTCAATACTATTACCGGAGCGGCGTCGACCACCCTTGACGTCGGCGCAAGCACCCTTTCCCTCCAGACTACGAACAACGGTCCCATTAAGACCGGAACAGGCCTCTTCACGATCCAAGGGCCGCTGACACAATCGGGAGGAGTAGTATCGCTGGTATCAACCACGATCACCGGCCAGGCGACGACGACAAACCTGTCGATTACCGGGATTGGCACGTCGACTGCCAACTATCTAACTGTAAATGTATCGGGTGTCGTGAATGCGACGACAACGCTGAATACCACCGTGCTTCAAGGAGTAAGCGTCTCAAGTACAGCGCCGAGTACGAATCAAGTTTTGACCTACAATGGCAACAGCTGGGCACCGGCGGCTGCCAGCGGTGCGGTCCTCTCGACGGCGGACCAGGGGGGCTTTTATGCTTGCCTCGTGGCGCCTCCATCCTCAGACTTAGTGGGCACACAATCAATCGTTCTTTCGACCACAGAGGTTCGAGCTTGCCAGGTTGTTATTCCTTTTACGATCACCGTGAGGAGAGTGTCCGGGTACGTTAGCAATGCTGTCACAAGCACGCAATGCGACATCGGTATCTATAATGCGAGCGGCACTTTGCTTTGGCATGCGCCCTTGAACACCTCAAGCACTGGCGCCGTCACGGCAACGTCCACGGGAGTTACGCTTAGCCCTGCCGTATATTGGACGGCATGGACTTGCAGTGGCTCAGCGTCTGTGGGCGTGTTCGGCCTCAGTCGCACTTGGTATCAAGCAGATCTGATTCAGGGAAACGGCGCTTCACCAGAGTACGCCACTGGAGCGAGTGCCGTTTCGGCAGGCACCCTTAATGCGAGTCTCGGAACGCTGACGGGTTGGGTCCATGGCTCCACAAACCTTCCGGCTTTTTACTTCCAACCGTGAGATGAATGGTGCCCAGGCGACACGAAAGGTGAAACCCGCAAAGAAGATCGAAATTATTGTTTTAATCAGCGTCTCCTTACTGGTTTGTCTCGGCCCCTCGAATTCTGAAGCTCAGGTTGGCACTGTCCTCGGCGCTCCAAGTACCTGCGTCCACACATTCTATATCGCCTCCAATGGTAACGATTCCAATAATGGCACTTCGAAGAGCACTCCTTGGGCCCATCACCCCCTGATGCAAACGTGGACTGGTACCTATACCCATACGCCAGGCGATTGCTACATATTCAAGGGTGGTGACACTTGGACCGGCACGAACTTTTACATGCGCATCACGCAAGGCGGTAGCGCATCCGCCTGGGACTACTACGGGGTCGATCCGACTTGGTACAGTGGTTCTTCTTGGACACGGCCCATCCTCGACGCTGGTAGCGCTCCTTTCGCGTCGCACTATCAATTCATGTATCTGGACTGTCCCGCCATGGGTAGCGGCAACGGCAACCCTGCCTATGTCACCATCGACAGTTTTGAGATGCGTAATCTCTTAATCAGTCCCAGTGGGGAAGAGAGCGTCGGAGCCATCAATTGTTCTCAGGTGATGATTAACAATCTCGACGTCCATGGGTGGACGCTGGCCTCATCAACGAACGTAGAGGGGATTGATGGCGGAGTATTGATGTTCCTGTCCGGCGTGGCCTCAATCGCGAATACCACGCTCCAGAACTCCGTCTTTCACAATGAGAATGGCTGTCTGAGCTGGCCCGTGTCTGCCGTCAGCGGCAATGGAACCACGGCGACGATAACGACCTCAGCATCGTTCAATATAAACAATATCGCAAACATCGGCGGGTTCTTGGCGCATATTACCAGCGTGAACTCAGTTCTCAACACACCTGAAGATAATATGCCGAACCTGCCTTCAGTCCAAGCAACATATGTGGACCCTACTCACATCACGGTGCCCAGCAGTTTCAACGGATCGCAGGGGGCCGGAGGAACGATTGCCGCGAATTGCGGTCAGGCAGCCTCGGGTTGGCAGACATTGTCGGGCAACGAGGTACGAGAGATCCCCAGTTTCCTGTCTCCTGACGGAGGGAAGAGTGTTCACGATAACTATGTTCATGATATGTGGGGATCGTGGGATCATGGACCAAGTGGGGCTGAACAGCCGTCCACGAACATCATAGAAAATGGTGAATACGACGGGAATCAGGTTGCACAAAGCGGAGCAGCCTATATTTACAGAAATCTTATTGTCAACAACCAGACCCCAGAGGTCATTTTTCTGAGCCCGTATGATTCAACCGGCAACGTTGACCAATATGTGTATGACAATGTTGTCGCAAACGCGACCAATTGGATTGTGAGCATCGATCCACTGGATCAGGGAAGTGGCCAAGTCAGTAATACATACGTATTCAATAACACTTTCGATATTCGGCCTGGAGTCACCACGGTCGGCTGCGGAGATACTGTCAATCGCGGCGGCCCTCAAGTTACCAGCGTTACGTACCAGAACAACCATTGCATATTGGATGGCTCTACGGCCTGGAACTTCGCAAATACGACCAATGTGAATACCTTCTCGAACAACCTTACTCAAACGAACTCGACTGCCAATGCTCAGGGCTATTTATTCAGTAATGAGTTTGCACCAAATAGCGATGGCGCGACAATCGACGCTGGCGTGAATATCGCCGCTTCCTGCTCCGGATGTACCGACATCACCAAAGATTTCAATGAGGCGCTTCGGCCCACAGGTGGGCTTTGGGACACTGGCGCCTATCAGTTCGCATCAGCTGCCACCTCCACGAACCCTTCGACCCCCACCAATCTCTCGGTCACGGGAACCACGACGTCAACCGCATCTCTCTCGTGGATCGCATCCACTCCTGGAACCTATCCCGTCTCCGGCTATAACATCTACCAAGCGAACAGCAAGATCGGCACCGCTGCAAGCACGAGCTACACCGCAACCGGCCTCTCTGCCAGCACGACATACACCTTCAGCATCGACGCCTACGACACCCAGAACAACACCTCTTCTCGGTCAGCTGGCGTGAACGCGACGACCCAATCCCTACCTGACACAACTCCTCCCACGATCTCCATCGCTTCGCCTCAGAACAACGCCACGGTCTCCAGTACGGTCTCCGTCTCCGCCACTGCCTCTGACAACATAGGCGTCACCAAAGTCGAATTCTATCTCGATGGAATTCTGCAAACCACCGACATAACATCGCCCTACACCTGGAACTGGGATGCTGCCGGGGTAGCCAATGGTACGCACATTCTCATGACGAAAGCGTACGATGCGGCAGGGAACATCGGATCTTCCCCCAATGTCAGCGTCACCGTATCAAACGCCGCGCAAATCCTCACGGCGACGCTCTCCGCATCCCAAAGTTCCGGCGCCGCCCCCATCACGGTCTCTCTTACGGCAAGCGCCACGGGTACCGCCCAAGGCACGATCAATTACACCTTCTACTGCAACCGCAGCGACATGGGCACCAACATCACGAGCCCCGCCGACTTTACCCTGAATGCCGCGACGGCGACCAGTTACACGGCGTCAAACCTCTGCTCTTACCAAAGTGCGGGCGCCTACCTCGCAAAGGTCATCATTGAACAGGGGAGCGCACCACCTTCCCAAGCCCAACAGATGATCACCATCTCTGCACCGACGTCCGGAGGCGGAGGTTCGTCAGGAGGCGGCGGGGGAGGGTCATCGTCAGGTGGAGGCGGATCATCAGGAGGCGGAGGAAGTTCCGGCGGTGGTTCTTCAGGTGGAAGCGGTGGTGGCAGTTCTCTCCCGCCCTTCTCCGTGACAGCCTCTGTCACGACGACCCAAACGACCGCCAAGGTGACGGTTACGACCTCTCTCGCCGCCGTAACCCAGCTTTTCTACGGCACCTCGACCTCCTATGGGTCAACCACTATGGCGTCCCTCCCCTTCACCTCCGTCTACTTCAATCTCACGAATCTCATCTCCGGCGCGACCTACCATATGAAGGCGGTTTCCCTGGCAGGAGGACAAACGGCCTCCTCACCAGATCTCATCTTCACTACGGACTTCGCGCCGCCGGCCTCTTTGTCACTACCTCTCTTTACACGCAACCTCACGGTGGGAAGTAAAGGACCAGACGTTACGGAACTCCAGGGCCTCCTTGTCCAATGGGGTTACCTCAAAACGACGCCCACTGGCTACTTCGGCCCCCTCACGAGGCGAGGGGTCATTATATTCCAATCAGCCAACCAGATATCGCCCAATTCCGGCTTCGTAGGTCCTCTCACGCGGGCGAAGCTCAACAGTTTGATTGGCGGGGGGGCACAACCATTAGTGCCATCCACCTCCGCGGCTTCCATCACGCGGACGCTTGCCCCCGGCGACTCGGGGACAGACGTCACCACCCTCCAGAATCTGCTAACAAAAGACGGCGACTACACGGGACCTGTCACCGGCTACTACGGCAGTCTTACCGAACAGGGCGTCCAAGCGTTCCAATCAAAATACGGCGTCATCTCTTATGGCACGCCAGACACCACGGGCTATGGAGTGGTGGGGCCGAAGACGCGCGCCCAATTGACTGCGTTATAGCATTGATGTTAGGGGGTAGTCGAATCGCAAGTAACTCATACCCCATTTGTTATCATTAACCATGTAAATGCTCCGGAATCATATTCATATAATCTTGCCGTCTTTGGGTATTCTTTTCCTGAGTGTTCTTTTTTGCGCTCCGGTCGCCCTCGCTGCTCCGCTCACGTATGCCACCCAGGTCAACATTTCTATCTCATCACCGGCTGAGACGCTCACCATCGCCTCAGGCTCTCTTGCTGACCAATTGGTCGTAAACGCAACGAGCGTCGTAATTACGATGTCATCGAGTACCGGAGGTAGCTTCATCCTCACGGCAAACACAAGCGACCTTTCGATCAGCGCAAGCGCAGGTGGAGGAACGGACTCAACGTCCTGCACGAATGGTGTCGCAAGCACCACGATCTCCCAATCATCAGGTTCCGCAGCCTACACCATCATCCCCACCGGAACCCAATGCGTCAGGTCCAATAACGATACGAGCTCATCGCCCGCCCTGCCTTCGGTCGGTGTCGCTTCCGCCTACGGCATTCCCAACTACTGGATTGCACCAAGCTCGACGAATCCAACCTCATCAGGTGCCGCGTCAACAATCATCCCAGCCCCGACCCAATCCTCAACTTCAGTCCTTTCCCTCCAAGCAACTCTAGCTCTCCTCGAAGCCAAGCTCCAATCCCTCCTTGCAGAAGCAGCAAACCAAGGGATCACGATATCTGGCATCTCGACATCAGGATCTTCTTCCTTCTCCCGTAACCTCTCCCTCTGGGATAGAGGACTCGATGTCCAATCCCTCCAGAGATTTCTGATCCAGCAGAACGTCGGCCCCGCAGCGAGAAAGCTCGCCTCCCACGGGGCAACCCAGGTCTTCGGCTACCTCACCCTCAATGCGCTCAAAGAATACCAGGCATCGATCGGCATCCCCGCGACTGGATACTTTGGTCCAGTGACGCGTGCTTATGTGGACGCAAACGAAAGCATAAGGTAGCCTCTCTGGGATCTTGGCTAAACCTGCTACTATCGGCTAGATGCCGACAGAACATATCCTTGCACTTTTGATCCAGGAACGAGACAAGCTCAACCGCGCAATTGCCGCACTTCAAGAAGGCGTAAAACGCAGGGGCAGACCTCCGAAAAATCCTCTGCTCGCTGGATCGCCCGCTCCACCCACCGTTGTGAAGACCCGAGTGCCCAAGAAACGGAATTGGAGCGCATCCCGAAAGCGAGCGCAAGCAAAGCGGATGAAAGACTACTGGGCGAAGAAGCGGAATCCATACACAATGAAGGCGCACGGCGCACCTCGGCCGCTGAACACGCGTTCACAGGCGAACCATTAGCAGAACAAAAATCCTGTGGTCCGGCTGACCTCCTCCGAGCCAGCGTGTTGAACTCAACGATAGGATCGTGAGAATCGTGGCCACCTCCAGGGTGGCCACGTAATTCAAAAATTCGCGGAAAATGTCGCGCAAGAGACTCTGAGACTCCCACATGGCAAATCCTGCGAACGTCAACAGAAGTAGGGCTATTGCAAAAACCGGCCAAAAGCCAATCTTCTGAACTGCTTCAACCATTGCGGCCAATCGGGCGTCGCAGAACCTTCCGATTTCCTCTAGATGCAATCCGATCCCAGGTAAGCGAGAATCCGAACTTCTCAACTCGGCTTGATATGAGGTGTTTATGTTATCCGGTTCGCGCTCTTCGCCTTTAGGCGGCTGCTTTGTCGATCGAGTGCGGCGCTCGGGGGGCGAGTTCCCCGCGCCGGCGGCGGCGCCAAAGAGCGGCGCAAAGAAAAGTTTCACTATTGGGTGATTGTTCATTACGATCTCAGCACGGCGACTCTCAATCGTCGGCAGCTTGGTGGGACAACAAGCTCCGGTTTTGAAACAATATTTCGGGCGGGCCCCTATCGCGGATGCCGCGGCTGCTTGGGCTGGAACCATTGCATCAAGCAATGGTAGGGCCAAGCTGAGACCCCGCAGGAAGGTCCGGCGGGGGAGATGTCGCTTCGTAATGATCATAGCCCCTCCTTGCAAGGGCAACTAACGCGCCAATTATATACCCGGAAACGTGCAAGCAAAAAGGGCCACTGGAAGTCCGCAAATAGAGTTTAGATAGCGATCCGTTCCACCTCATCGAGCGTGATCTCGTCACCCGTGCGGTCGTAGAGCTTCGTCGTCCGCGGCGATTCGTGCGCCGCGATCATGGCCGCGTTTTCGAGCGTGCCGCCGTTCTCCAAGTACGCGGTGATGCCGGTTGCCCGGAAGGTGTGGCAGCAGGTGGAAGACGGGAGTCCGGCCTCAAGCGCCCGGCGCTTCACCATCCGCAGCACATCCGTGCGCGTCATCGGATTCGCCGTAAGCTGCCGCCGCTTGTCGATGCTCCGAAAGAGCGGCGACTTCTTGTCGTCCCGTATGCCCGCACCATCGAGATACGCGTCGAGGTACTCCTCGGCATGGTGGTGGCAGGGGACTTCATGCCGCTTGCCGCCCTTTTCATGCAGCCGCACCCACGAGCGCTTTCCGTTCTCGTAATAATCTTCGATTTGCATGTGGACCATTGCCGAGACGCGCGCGAAGGTGTAGCACATGAGGCCGATGATCGCGCGATCACGGAGACCGACGATGGAATCCGTTTTGATCGAATCGAGGAGCGTCCGCGCCTGGTCAGCGGTCAGCACGGGAGTCTTCCCGCGCCGGACGACGTGCTTCGGGCCTCGCACCGACGCGGCCGGGTTCATGGGAACGATTTGTCCCGTCACCAGGAAATCGAAGAGCATGCGGATCGCGGCGAGATGCTGCTTCACGGTGGGCGCCGCTCCCGGATGGTTTTCGATATACGCGGCGATTACGACCGGGCGGATCTCTTCGAGGGTCCGTACGCGGTGCTTTTCGCACCAGGCGAAGAATTGCAGGACGGCCTCGGCATACGCGGCCCGCGTGTTCCGGTTCCGGATTGTGGCGGTAAAGAACTCGATGAAGCGCCAGGCGGCGGCTTCACCCGCGCGCGCAATCGCGGCCGGCAACCGGTCGAGTCCGGCGCGCGCGAGGTCCCGCGATGGGATTGGCACGAGCTCCACACTCATGGACGGCGCGCATCAAAATCTCGACGGCGGTAGCCGAATTCCTCCGGATCGAAAAAGTCGGCAGGGTCAATGTCGTCCTCAGCCGAAACCTCGGGCTCCCACGGCCTTCCTTTCGAACCAGTTTTGTCCGATTTGGTGTCTCTTTTTGTGTTTTCCTCCTCCCCCAATTGATGCCTCATAACGTCCTTTATGATACGTCCGCCAGGGGAGGCGTCAAGGAGCGGCTAGCATGGCTGCGGCGAATTTGCAAGAGCAGTTATCCACAGGGTGCGTGAACGGGTTGCAAAAAAACGCCCAGCTGTTCGGAAAACCGAACAAGGGTGGCGCGCAGGCAAGGATTCAATAGATCGTAAGAAGCTGAATCTCTGGAGATATGTTCGGAAAGCCGAACAAGCCTCTTAAAGGAGGCCACTTATCCGAGATAGCCGAACCTTAATCTTCACCTCGTCATGCACTTTTTACTTGACTAGCGTTAGTAACTGCGTAGATAATCTTCGCTGGCAAGTCTTCGTTGACCGCCACTTACATTTTCAGTTAGGGGTGACTCAGATGAACGCTCACAGAGCCGTCGCGCTCGTGGTGTGTTTTGCCGCTTCGATCAGTGCGGCTATAGCGCAGGCGCGCGTCGATCCGTGGAATACCTACGAACGCGTGATCGCGATCGTACCGATGATTGGGACTGGAACGGAGGCCGACCCGGTGCGGCCGATGTATACTCCCGTCATTTCGGACACAGCGCCGCTCACTTCCACACCGTTTCTGGGATTCACGATGGTTCAAAGTGACGACGGCAAGTTCGCGCTCGTGGAGTTCGTCGCGCGGAGCAAAACACCGTTCCGGACCATTCTGGCCGACGCGACGATACAAACGTTCCTGAAGGGAACGAACAGTAGACAAGCCGCGGAAGCAGCATTTCAAAAGCTGAAAAAAGGATTCTCAATCCAAAACTTCGGAGTGAGGGTCCCATGAAGACGCTGCGACTGTTTGCACTTGCCGTCTGCTGGCCCGTTGCCTGCCTCGCCGGCTACGTCTACGACTTCCCCAGCCTCCTCAATCCTTATACCGCCTCCCAATGGACCGCTAACGGCACGATCAGCGCATCAAACAACCTCGTGACGTCGAGCTCTGCAGGCTCTCTGATCTTTAACCCGACCGTCCCTGGCGCGAGCAACGCGTACGAAGTACGCACGACTATCGCAATTTCCCAGACTTCGTCAGCTCACTTCGATACTTACCTACGGGCGACTTCCAACGCCTTAAACTCGGGGACCAGTTGGACGGGCAGTGCTTATAACGTTAGCATAGTTGGTCCAACCGTATCTGGCAGTTCATGCACGGCTACACTTCGAATCGGCGAGTTCATAGCTAACGGTTCGGACCACACGCTTTCCGCGCTGTCGGTTCCCTGCCATAGCGGCATGGTGGTCCGCAGCGTAATCACGCAGAGCAATTACATCCTTGTATACATAGACAACGTATTATACGCGACCGTTTACGACACTCAGATCGTGTCGGGCCAGCCCGGCATCAAAGTTAGCAAGGCTCCCTCATCGGATGGCATCACGGCAGTCGACATCGGGCATCTGGACACCGTGGCTCCCTCGGCTGTGCCAACCCCTACGGTCTCGTTCGGGCCCGGCCAAGTCGGCTTACAGTGGCAAGCCGTGACGGACGACCCAAACGGAACCGGCCTCTACGCCTATCGGATTTTGCGCAATGGCGCCTTGCTCACCGAGACCACATCCACGAGCTTCACGGACACCACCATAATTTCAGGCACTGACTATAACTACTCGATCAATCCCGTCGACTATCACTTCAACCAAGCCTCGACACCTTACCCCATAACGCCTCCATTTGGCGGTGTTGCCGCGGCGGGCGAAGTCGGCGTGCGACCGGCAGGTTCCTATTGGGGCGCCGGAGGCGAGCAGATTGACATGCGGTCGGGGAATCTCAACTACACCATGCCGCTCTTGAAGCCCTTGGGCCGCGGCGGATGGGGCGTAGGCTTCAGCCTCAACTACAACTCACAGACGTGGCGGCAGGACTCGGCCGGCACTTGGCAACTAGGCGCCGATCTCGGTTACGGTTATGGTTGGCGGTTGCAAGCCGGATCGCTCACGCCCATCTACAGCACAAACTGGACGCTCGACCACTACCTCTTTGTCGATTCAAGCGGCGCCGAATACCGTCTCAACGTCAACAATAGTGGCGTGTGGAGCTCCCAGGAAGGCATTTACGTCTTCTACGATTCCAACGCCAACACGCTCCATTTCCGCGACGGCAGCTTCTGGGTCATGGGCTGCACCTCATATGGCCTCGAACCGGACACCGGCACCATGTACCCGACCCTCATGGAAGACACGAATGGCAACCAGATCGTCATCACGTATCTCGCGGGGTTCGGTTCGAGCCAAACCAATACGAGCTCGCGCATCAACACCATCGAAGACGTGCGCGGCAAGGGATCGTCCGACTACACATTCAACTACACGGTTCTCAACACCGGCGACCCCTTCCCGCATCTTACGCACATCACGAACCATATCCAATCCGGGGAAGATGTCACGCTCACGTATACGAGCACAGCCCAAGCGCTCGTCTCGCCGTTCGACGGCGTCACAACCTATCCGGCGGTCTACTGGCTGCTTACGGCTAAGCGCCCGTCGCTGAATCCCACTTCGTTCACGTACGACTCCAGCGGTTCGGGCGAACTCGACGAGATGGCGACTCCCTATGGCGGGCACCTGCGCTGGTCCTACACCTCATACACGCTCTCGGGCGTGACGCAACGGGAAGTGCAGAACCGCTACGTCTCGCTGTCGAGCGGCGCTACGGAGACCGCCATCCAGCTCATCCGCGCCAATGATTCTTCCTATCAGGTGCACTCGTCGGCAACGCTCGACGACCTGCCGGCCAACGCTGAGAAGTATTGGACGTTCCAGACCGACGTGAACCAGTTCAACGCCGGCCTTCAGCTCAGCTATGAAGAGCGCCAGCTACCAAGCCACACCGCGCTCTCGCACCGGGATTTTACCTGGGCGCAGACAGCGACAACCCTCAACCCCTATATCGGCACGACGTTGACCACGCTTGATCCGGGCCAGAGCTACCAGGCTCAAAAGCAGACGACGCAGACCCTGGATCAGTACGGCAATCTGACGCAAGCGAAGGTCTATGACTTTGGAAATCTCTCAACGCCGGCGCGCACCTATACCAATACATACTTAACCGGCTCGCAATATTCGTCCCGCTACATCCTTAATCGCCTGACGAGCAGCTCTGTATCAGATGGGACAAATAGCGCCACTTTGGTCTCGAACGGCTACGACGGCAACACCCTGACAAACGTGACGGGGATGTACGAGCACGACACCAATTACGGCACGTCTTTTCTCTACCGGGGCGATGTCACCAGCTCTTCCAGTCCCACGACGAGCACCAGCATGTGGTACGACATCGGCGGCAACGTAACGAAGACAACCAACAATGGCGTCACGACCACGGCAACAACTAGTTCTTTGACGAACTTCGCCGCGCCGGATCAGATGACAACCAACTCGCTGAACTCCAGTATGACCTGGAGCACCTTCCTCGGTCCGAGCACGGCGACGGGACCTAACGGCGATCAAGGCTCCTTGAGCTACGACACGAACGCACGGCCTTCCACAACCACCTCGCCCTACGGTGCCGTGACAACCTACACTTACGCCGACACCGCCTCGCCGCCATACAAGAGCGCGAGCACGAACACTCACACCGTGACAAACTTCCTGGATGGTTTCGGGCATACATTTCAAACGAATACCGCCGGCGGCAGCGCCCTATCGGTGGTACAGACGGTCTACGGCCCCTGCGGCTGCTCGCCGCTGGGCAAAGTGATCCAGCAGTCCGAGCCCTGGACGACGGGTGGGACTGTATATTGGACTACCTACGCTTACGATGCTTCCGGACGCACCCTCAGCGTGACCTTGCCCGACGGCAGCGCCACCACGTACGTCTACCAGGGCAACACGGTGACCGTCACCGATCCGGCCGGCAAATGGAAGACTTTCACGATGGACGCTATGGGCAACCTGACCACCGTAGTCGAGCCCGATCCGGCGTTAGGCAACGTGACCACCACCTATACCTACGATGTTCTGAACCATCTGGCGGGCGTCAGTGTGCCGCGCGGCGCCTATACTCAGACTCGCACCTTCAACTACACCAGCAGCCACACCGTGGGCGCGTTCCTGCTGAGCGCCACCAACCCGGAAAACGGCACGGTCACCTACACCTACAACGGCAATCACACGCTTGCCTCGAAAACCGACGCCAAAGGCCAGCAGCTCACCTACCAGTACGATAGCTACAATCGGCTGACTTCGGTCACGTGGGCCAATGCGCCCGGCGGCGCCCAAGTGTTGCGTACCTTCATCTACGATACAAACACTATCGACAGCAGCTATTCGGGCTACACGGCTGGGCGGCTCGTGGCCGTCCAGTATCCAGGCATCGCGCCCACCTATCCCAACGGGGCGTACGGTACCATCAATTTGGTGGACGAATTCGCATATACGCAATCCGGTCTTGCCTCCGGCAAAAGAATGAAAGTTACTGAAGCGAATGTTCGATATCAAATCCACGGCCAGAACTTTTACACCAATCTATCGCTCAATCTGGACTCGGCCTATACGTACAACAACGAGGGCAAGCTGACGGCGATGACGTATCCCACCACGACGAACAACTCCTTCTATAACGGCAATCCCTCCGGAATCGGGACCTATCCCGGCGCGAGCTACAATTATTCTTACGACGCGATGAACCGGTTGAGTGGTATGACCGACGCCAACAACAATAACGCGGCGGTAGTCAACAACGTCACCTATAATCCCGCCAATCAGCTCCTCACCTTGACAGTTCCCGGAACATACAGTGAGACCCGTACCTACAACACGTTGGGCCAGCTCACAGGCCTGAACAATGGCGCAGAGAATCTGGCGTACAATTACTCCACGGGAACCAACAACGGGAAGATTGCGTCGAAATATAATGCCGTGAGCGGTGAGACCGTGACCTACCAATACGATTCGCTGAACCGCCTGGCCTCGGCCTCGGCGGGCAGCACCTGGGGCGAGGCATACACCTACGACGGTTTCGGAAACTTGACCGCGAAGACCGTCACCGCCGGTTCCGGCCCGACCTTGTCGGTGGCGCCGAATCCGAACACCAACCACCTGGGAGGCGAGGACGCTAACGGCAACGAACCGGGCTACACCTACGACGTCGAGAACCGGATCATCCAAGTAGGCAACAGCAATGGCATTCAATACGCTTACGACGCACAAAACAAGCGCAACTGGAGCTGGCCCGGAACGCTCGACCCGCTGAACAACCGCAACGCGTACACGGTCTACTACTTCACGCCGGGTGGCCAGAAGCTCGGAGCATATCAGATCAACGTTGTGCAGACCAGCACGCCGACGATCTACGTGACGCTCATGACGAGCGACCGGTACTTCGGCGGCAAGCGCCTGGCGCCACAGGACCGGCTGGGATCGGCGGGCGATTTCTATCCCTGGGGCGAGGCTAAGGGATCGAACAACCCGCAGGACACGTGGAGCTATGCGACCTACTGGCGCGACTCAGCCAGCGGGCTCGATTATGCCAACAACCGCTACTACTCGAATCAGTATGGCCGGTTCATGACACCGGACCCTGCTGGACTTCAAGCGGCCCGGCCAGATAACCCCACAAGCTGGAATCGGTACGCTTATACCGCCGGCGACCCGGCCAATCGCCTTGATCCAACGGGATTGGATGACTTTGGCTTTGTCGATATTGGAGAGTACGACGGAGGTTGGTACTGCGACCCAATATGTCAGGACCAGGAGACTTTCGCTGAGATAGGTACATACGCCGGTCCCACCGCTCAGGACATGGTCTGCCAAGCCCTCATCATGTCCTTTGCCCAGGACGGCGGCGCGTGGAACTCTAACTGCGGACCCGTGCCAACGATCCCAGTAGCGACCACGTCCGGTGGGCCGTGCCCTCAGACTGTGTCCAATGCGGCCAACCTGGACTACTCGCAGCTCCTGCACAAAGGCAACACTCAGAGCACTGAGGACCATATCATCGAGAATCATATGCACGGAACGACGCCTGGCAAGTCCCAGTACTCTGCCTCTTACTTTTGGCAGGTGGTCGGCACGAATTTTCTCACCTTTCTGTTTGGAGCAGAAGTGTACGATCCCGGCACAAACACCGTTGACTTCTTCTTTACAGGTACTGCTCCAAACTGGTTCGTCGGTTGGGACGCATCCGGAAATGAGACGGCGACGAACCTACTTGTCCTACAACCGGACTGCAAGACGGTTGTTACTTCATATCCTGTCCCATCAACTGATTGAATGATCATGGCTTGGATCAGCAGAATCGTATTTCTTTGTCTTGCTCCGTTATTCGGCTGGAACAGGGTCGAACTTGGAAAGAACCAACATGTGAAGGCGACTCGTCGTGTCCCCAAGGGACAAGTTGAAATCATTGATCACAGCCAGAAGCCGTCGGGCGAGAGAGTCGATATTTGGAGCTATGGCACGATTTATGGCGCTCTCGGTGTTACGGGAGAACAGTTCTCCCAGTGGGAGAGCCGGTACGGCATGGATAGTCTAGGCGTTGGCACCGGCGGATCGCTGTTTATTCCGGGTTTTCCAGTGTTGTCCAAGGTTGCCTGGATGTACATTGATCCCGTCGATCTTTCTGGCTCAGAAACAGGAGAGCTTGTATCCGAGTGTGAAAGAGCCATGGCTGAAACCCGAGACCCAGCGGCCTGCGAAGTACTTCGTCAGATCCGCGATCTGGCCCAAAGAGCAATCCAGAAGTCAGCCACGGTGCGATTTGGGCATCCGTGATTGTGCATGGCCTCGGGATAGTGGGTTTGGTTGGTTACCGCAGAGTACCGGACGTTAGGGGGGAAGCCGCCGATGGCGGCTGGAGGAAGGGTGACACGCCACCGCGTACCGGTTGCTGCGCGGTCACCGAAGGTTCCGCAATTTACTGGTTCCGCTTGTTGTGGGACTGGCGCTCTACGCTGGCGACTCCTAGGCCGATGCTTGACGTTTACCGCGACCGCAGTATGATTCAAAGTGACGACACGGATGAATCCGCTCAGCCTTACAAATTCAGAGTGGCTGGAAATCATGCGACACCCCAAAGTCCGCGGGGCTTGGGGCATCGAGGAGGACGAGGATGTGGCTGCATTCTCAGCACGCGTGTACGCTGCTAAGTTCGATTTTCAATCCGGCGGCCCCGGTTACGTGGGCGATCTGTACGTGCTGCAAGGAGACGCCATCACAGATGACGGGCCGATGGTGTTGAGACGAGACTCCCACGGACCGCTCGCCACGGCGTGACTTTTGGCAAGAGATGAGCAAGAGGGAAGGGTAATCCTTCGGGGCTTGCAACGAGTGTAGATAGATTTGTGATGGCGAAAGCACTCGCGGTCCACACGCCTCAACGGACTTCAACAAGTTTCCAACACCTGTTCAGAATTCAATGGCTTGGAAGCGTTTGATTTCGCCCGGTTTTCGCGAAAGCTCTGGATCAGGTTCGGGACCAGGAGGTCGGACGGGAATGCCAGCCGCCTTTAGATAGGTCCCGGCAGTTTCGCGCCGAAGGTGTACGGCTCGTTCAATCCGCCTCAGCGACCAGCTGATTTCGCTATTCTGAGTTTGCCCACTTCGCGCTTTTGATTTGGCCCACCCTATAAAACAAGATCGACCTATTCTGTTTGCAGAAGCGAACAGGGAGGGCGATGGACAGGAGAGCCAAGGTGGAGTTATTTGAACAGATCCGGCGCGAGTACGCGCACGTAGTGGGGACGATCAAAGGAGTGGCCAAGAAGCTCAGGGTGCATCGGCGGATGGTGAGGCAGGCACTGGCGAGCGCGATACCGCCGGAGCGAAAGCGGCCGGAGCGGCCGCGGCCCAAGCTAGGAGCGGTGGCGGATTTCATCGACGGGATTTTGGAGGCGGATCGGGAGGCGCCACGCAAGCAGCGGCACACGGCGCATCGAATCTTCGAGCGGATTCGCGCCGAGAAGCCGGATGCGATGGTGGCCGAAGCCACGGTGCGGCGCTACGTGCAGCGCAAGAAAGAAGAGCTGGGGCTGAAGGTGCGCGAGGTGTTCGTGCCGCAATCGTATGAATGGAGCGGCGAAGCGCAAGTGGATTGGTACGAGGCCACCGTCGTCCTGGATGGCGAAAAGACGGTGGTGCATGATAAGCGCGCGAGCGGAGGGCATTGGTAGGACGGTGGCAGCCGTGGTGGTGTACCGAGCTGATTTGACCGCCCTGCCTTACCGGCTCAAGGCGTCACCGGAGAGGTGTGGGTTCTCCGACAACCCACGACCTCATGACCAAGAAGGTTACACGTGCTGAAGCCTGCGACCTGAGGAGGCTAGCGTTTGTCGTTACTGATCCAGCCCGACTCCTCATTTAGGGGGTTGACGTTCAGCTTGGGAAGACGACCGTACATCGAAAATAAGGACTATTGCGTTTCCTGTAACACTATCACTTCACCGGTTCTCACAAATACTTCCTCCAGATCCCAAATCCAGCACAAATAGGGCGCACGGGAACCGTCGTTCTCATTGAGTGGGTCCCTTGGACTTCGGCGACTTCCGGCTCGTCGTCTTCTTCGCGGGAGCTGAGCCGGCCTTCTTCACAACCTTTTTCTCTGCAACAGGCATCTCCGCCGCTGCTGGCGCAGCCACGACCGGCGCAGGTGGCCATGCGGCCTTCGGTATCCGGGATAGACCCGGTCGTTGCAAGTAGGACGAGTAGCGCTGCTGTAAGCGCGTGAGATAGGGCGTGAGCAGCCTTCCGATCCTGTGCTCCATCCATGGACCGGACGCTTCGACAAGGAGCTCTGCGAAGTGAAACGACACAGTCACACCACCCGTCAGTCCAAAAACGACTGATTCCGTGTCCGCCTCGTACATGTCGCCGTACTTCTCGCTGATGCGCTTGCGGACTTGACCGCTCGATTCTTTAGATCCCTTCAGCAGATATGCCTTGATGTCTGCCTGGACTTCGCCGTCGCGAGCGATGCAGTCACAATCCGGACGGATATTGACGTAGTAGTCGCCGCCTTTCTTGAAGACGTCGCCAGGTGCAAGAGCATCACCGTGCAGACGATTTTTCGGAAGGAATCGCTCGCCCTCCAGCACTCGTAGGACCGCGGCGCGGTTCCTGGTTTCGTCAGCTTCGAGCGTCTGAAGCAAGCCGTCGAAGGGCGCGAGCTCGAAGTCGAACGGCGTCATCCGCGAGAGCAGGTTCCGCGCGATGAGACTGCCCAATTCCGCCGATGGCGAAATGCCATCAGCCTTGTACGTTTTCCAGAGGACGAGCGGCCATTGCACGCTCTTCGCGTAAAAATCCTGAAACAGCTCGTTCTTCGCGGACGAGTACGCCCGCTCCCACCGCTTCAACACATAGACGGACGGCGCATCTTTCATCCAGGTGGCGAGGACTTGGAATATCCCAGCGTCCCGCACCTCCGTCTTGCTCTTGACGAGAATGTGGGATGGGTCGTTGCCACTGCGTAGCTCCGTATGCGGCTTGAGATACTCCTCAACCTCTGCCACATCTTGGTCGGTAAAGATGAACACCGGGGCCACGCAAACCTTTTGGATCTTCTTGAGGAAGTCGATTGCGCTCGCCGCATTCTGTCGCACCAACGCGGGGGTTGCAGCTATCGGTAGTTCCCCTTCGGCTCCCCGAAGCGATCGGCCATAGAGATTCCAATCGAGGATGAAGAAGGATACCTCGCGAAGGTTTGCGATGCCTGCCGCTTCCGGAAGCTTGGTCATCGATATGACATGACACCCCGCCGCTTCGATCTGCCTTTTCAGTTCGAGAATGCCAGCACCAGCGTCCTCGATCTCGTCATCGATGACGACTGCGATCCCGTGAAACAGTGACGGGTCGGGCATCTATTCGTCCCCCTGCACGAACGAAACTACGAAGTTTGCACCGCTGAGCACCTTGTGCCGCTTGATGTCTGCGAGCTCGATCGCATAATCGTGCTTGTCGAGCAGCTGGCGCGCGATGTACAAGCCCAAACCACGACCCTCTTCGCCCTTGCCGGAGTAGAACGGTTCGAAGATGTAGGGCGCATCATCTGCCTTCACGCCTGGACCGTTGTCGGAGAAAATGAGCATTTGTTCATCGCCATCAAGTAGGACTTCTATCTGCCGTTTCCCCGAGGGCTTGGATTGCAGCCAATACAGGGAGTTGTCGAAGAGGTTCAAAAACAGCTGCAGCAGCACCGCGTCGGTGGTCTTTGCAACGAGCGGTGCTCCCCGTTCAACGATGCGAAAATGCACACCCTCTCTCGTGAGGGACGTCGCAAAGAGGCGCTGGACCTTCTCCAGCACCTCGCGCACCCGGACATCCTTCCGGCGCTGCTTGGTGGACTTGAAGAGCTGCTGGATGTCCTTGAGCTGGGTTTCCACGAACGAGAGCATCCCGCGCAACGAGATCAGTTCTCGATTCACGAATTCCTTGGACAGGGTACCGGGCTTTTGCGTCTCGCTAATGAGGCTATCGAGCGCTATGAGTCCGCGGTGCATGACCGCCATAATGTCGTGCGATGTGGTCTCCACGGACAGGCCGACACCCGCAAGACTCTCCGTTGTCTCGGCGCGCTGAATCAGATAGCTGCGCTCCTGGACGTAAAGCTTCGCGGCTTGCGCGAGTGCCGCTTGCGCGGGTTTGTTGTTCCCGAGCTTCTCCGCTACGACGTCAAGCGCGGCCTTCACCTGCTCCTTCTTGACGACCTCGACGTCCTTTCCCTTCTTTTGTTTCGCCAAGTATTGCGCGTACGGTTTCTTCCTGACCCAGAAGAGGAAGATCTGGAGCAAGTGGATGAAGTCGCTGGTCGCGTCACCGATGTCGATGAGGCCCTCGCGGTTCGTCTTGTCGCGAAGTTTGGGGTTCCCCTTCTGGGTGATGTTCACTACCCCGACCACTTGATCGTTGCTCAGGAACCAACCGGCGGCGATCTTTCCTCGGTAGGCATCGATCTGAAGCCAATCATCATCGGGATCGCCGTATGGGTACACGCGGATCTTGTCGCGGTACAGGTAGATTCGGTGCGCCTTGAGAATCTTGCGATCGTCGCTGTTGAGGAAATGCTTCTTATTCGGGTCTCTGTCGAAATCGAACACGTAAAAGCCGAATGTGAACGAGCCACATTTCGTTCCCCTGGTCTTGAGCACTTCCCCCTTCGGCCCGTAGATGTCGCGGAAGATCTTCAGGCCGCTGATCTCGGGGTCGGTCAATGAAATGTCGAACTGACGACCGTTCAATTTGAACTTGAACGTTTTAGCCGGTTCATCGTACGAACCATCCGTGATGCGCAAGATGGCGTCATGTCGGATCAGCCGTCGCAGGTTGCCGATGTATTCATCCGAGAACGGCTGAAAGACATCGTCCTTGTAGATGAGAACATCGAAGTCCGGAATCGTGGCCTTCGAAGCTGGCTTCTCGTCCTCCGCGTCCTCTCCTTCATCGAAGATGGATTGCAGCCGAATCAGGTCTTCATACACTTCCTTGACCTTGCTCGGCGTCCATGATCCGCGCAGATTACTGATCTCGATGCGGGTGCCATGCGGTTTTCGGTCAGCCGTTCGAGCGCCCAGAACGATCTCCTCTTCACGGATGACTTTGGGCTTCGGGGTCGCCGAGAACTTGATCTCGATGTCCTTGAGGAACAGGACCTTGTCTTTGTTGTTCTCCTTGAGGAAGTCGTCGTCGTACTGCGAGAGATCCAGCCCAAGCGTGTATTCGGTTTGGAGGCCCTCAGGCCTGCTGACAATCGATACCGTCTTCCCTAATTTGAGGATTGCGAACCGACCGATGCCCTTTTCGCCCTGGATCTTCCGGCCCTTCGCGGTCGCATCTTTGGCTTCTTTTTCGATCTTCTTGACCGGCGTCGCAGGGCTGACCCAATGTTCCGTGAGGATTTGCTTGGTCATGCCGACGCCATCGTCCTCAATGATGATCTTTGACTGAGGAGTGAACTGATAGTTCTTGCCGAACCCTGAGAACGTGACCTTCACCCAACCTGCGTCGGCATCGTAAGCGTTCTTGATGATTTCGACGAGCGCGACCCGCTCATTGGTGATGAGCTGATCTCCCAACATCGTGAGCAGGCGAGCATATGGTTTGAAACTGAGAGTCTCGCTCATTTCGCTGCGATCAGTACGAATTCTTCGCCGTACACGTGCCGTCCGTCCCCGCTGCTGGAGAATTTCCCGGTGGCATTCCGGTACGGCGTGAGGATCTTGCCGGACATCTTCCGTTTCGCTGCGCGGACGCTGGAGAACCCTCCGCGAAGTAGGGACTCCGCGAGGTGCGCGGCGTTGTCGATGCGTACTCCTTTGTATTCGGTGTTGCCGATGACGAAGAGGGCCAGTCCGTTCTTTCGGAGCAGGCCGTGGCACCGCTTCGCGACGGCTTGCATGTCCAGGAAATAGTTCGCCGTGGCGCGGGCGATGGCCTTGTCCTGGTCAAACAGTCCGAAGACGATTTGGCTGCCGAGCGTGTTGAGTCGTTTGATTTCGCGGTTGAAATCCAGGTCGTGCTGCGCGCTCCCGATCGATCCGTTGCGCAGGTCACGGTAGTCGTTCGCGTAGCCGAGCCAGAGTGATGAGAGCTGATGGAGGTCGGCGTACTCGTACGAGGTGACGTAGGGTGGGCTCGTGATGAGCATATCGATGTCACCCGGTGCGTTGTCGAGCTTGAGGAAGTTTTCGGTCAAAATGCGAACGTCGCTTATGTTTGTCGTGGGGGATTGCTTGAATGCGCTCTTCATCATGTCGAACTGCGTGATGAACGCTGCCCACGGGTCCACTGGCTTTTTGTGCGGGTCAACTTGGGGCTTGATCGACTTCGTCAGCCATCGCGACGTAGCCTTGAGGATGTTGGAGAAGGCGCAGTGGAAGAAGGACCGATACCGGCTCTTGGCCGGGACAGCGTGGTTGATCGCGTTGAGCAATCTTGCCAGGCTGGTATACTGTTCGTCCGAGAACCAGTAGTTCAGTCGTTCGACTGCGGTTGTCGGCAGATCGACTTTGGCGCTTGCACGATTGACCTTGGCTTTAATGCCTGCGAAGTATTCATCGAGGAGGTCTTCGTGGAATGTGCCGCTTTTGGTGCGAGCGATCAGTGTCGCAACCGGATTGATATCGCAGCCCCAGAAATCGATGCCTTCACGTCGTGCTTCGTATGCCACGGTCCCGCAGCCGCAGAAGATATCCGCTGCGCGACGAACCTTCATCCCTTCCGATTGAGCAAATTGCAGGGCTTTCGTCGGAATGAACGCGGGGAACTTCGCCGGGTATGCGTGGATGCGGTGGATTCGCAGTTCGGCGGACCGTCCGGAGCGCCAGTACAGATTTTCCTTTACCCTGTGGAGGCTGGCGCGTGCGACGGCGTCCGCATTGTTGAGTTCCAGATAATGTCCCGTCAAAGCGCTTCGCCTTGCCTCCTAGTCCTCTGCTCCGGAAAATCGGGTAAATCCTTGCGGGACTGTAGGATGAACGTCTCGCATCAAGCGTATGATACAGCAGTTGCCTCAACCTCCGCACTTCGCGCCATGCGATTCCGCTCCGCCGTGCCGATCTATTTGTTTACCCAGCATCTCTGGCAGGATGTGATCGTAGAGTTGCTGGATCTCCTGCCTTGATCTCATTGAAGGCCCTTTGCACGGTGCGGCGAGAGGCAGCGATGTCTGGCTGACCAAGCGCCTTGGCTTGTATTCACGCGTCAGTTCCAGTAATGATCGCCACCGCGGTCAATAGGATCGTATGGGGCGGATCCTGGTCATTGATTTGTCTAAGACGACAAGTCGACTTCGATCAGGTAACTCCCTTGAGTCGGGTTCGCGAGTTGTATGCGGCAAGTCAGAGCGTCCGGACCGGTTCAGACCCACCTTTCATCCGCCGCTCTGTCTTCTCGACGAGGGACGCGGCCGGAACTTTGAGAACGGCCGCCAGCGCCAACACCGTTCGCAGGGACGGATTCTGGCGCCCCCGCTCCAACAAGCTCACGTAGGTGCGGTGATAGCCGCTATCCAGTGCGAGCTTCTCTTGCGACAGGCCCTTCTCCAGGCGCACGTCCCGGAGCACCGCGGCGAACGCGCGTGCCACCTTGTCACCCCTCGAAGCCTTTTCCATCCGCACCAACATAGTGCGACAGGACAGAGGATAGTTCTACAGAGTATACTATTGCAGAGGATATGCTTCGATCGCTCCTGCCACTTGCCCTCTGCGTCACGGCACTCGCTGGGACGGACCGGTACGCCCGCTCAACCGCTGGGAATTTCACGGTGGACCTTTCCGGAACGCCCGACACGAGGCCGAGAACGTGGGGCACGCAAGGATATATCGTGTGGCCGGTGAAGTTCAACGTCCCCGCAGGCGACCGCGTGAGGGTGCTCAGGGTCTACGGTGACTTCTTGATATGGCCAAAAGGGAAGCCCCCGGCCGGGACGCATGCGGGTGCCCTCCTCTCCCTCCACACGTCGTCGCCCGACACGCCGGTCAACTCGGTGTCGCCCTATTTCGCTGACAACTGCTTTCTTTACGTGCAGCTCGCCACGGGAGGGGAGCCGGAGCGTGCTTCATTCGACAGGAACGTGTCCGCAGGTGGGCTGCTCGCCAAGGACAACGTCCTCTATATCAAAGTCGCGGTTTGGCTCAACAACACGGGGCTTGAAATCCACATGGAACCAACGTGGGTGATGGTTTACCGGATCGAAGACGCTCAGGGGAACCCCGTTGCGGGGTTGCGCGTTGGGACAGATTCAAGGACCCAAGGTCGGACAAGCAATCCACGGCGCGATGGCACAGCGCCCAGCGTCAATAACGTGAACCGCGCGCGAAGGTAGGAGCTACGTGGCCTTCATTTCCGGTCAGCCATGCTCGCTCTTCTGGGCTGACTTAGCCGGCCGCTTCGGTACATCCACCTGCTTCTCAACGCCGACGAGCAATTCCGACATGCTGATGCCCAAACCCTTGGAGATGGTCATCAAGGTCCCAATTGTGAGGTTATGCTCGCCTCGCTCAATGCCACCCATGTACGTCCGATGGAGGCCGCAGTGATCGGCAAACGACTCCTGGGAGAACCCCTTCTTTGCCCGAAGGTCACGGATGCGCTTTCCAAGAACCGCTTGCAAGTCAGCCACTTCCAACAGTCTGCGAGCAGACCGGCGAAGTGTCTACATGGCACTTGCAGACAGTCTATATATGGCGCTATCATGCACGCAACGGGTTCCTGTGTGAGTTCCAGCGAACAGCGACGTGGTGGCGGAGGCGGACCGGGCGGCTAAGTCCCGTGCAGCGCCCCCGCCTTTCGCTGAAGCCCTCCCTCTAGACCCCATCCCACCCAGGATCGTCCGTAAATCGTCTCGGGTCGTTGATCCACCCCTTCGCATGGATGCTTTCAAAAACTCCCTTGCCTACTGGACGACCATCCTTGGGGCCGTCACCGCGTTCTTAGGTCTGATCCAATCGTTTTCATGGCTCGCCGGGATTGGCATCCTTCTTTTGGCGGTGTCGATTATTGCGGTTGCCTATGGGACGAAACAACGCGAGCTACTAAACCGCGCAGCGTTGCGTCTCGAAGGCCGGAGTCTTGATTCTCTGAACGTTGCGAACCTACGTCGCCGGGTGAACCAGGACCTGGTCATTCAAGAAACGCGCAATTGGGCAACCATTCGAGGAGAGGACCTGAGCGTCCGCTGGGAGTGCTCCGGGTACTGCCGGGCCGAGCGTGCGTCGGCAATGGAATTCAGCATCGACAGCGATAACAATGTCCCGTTCGGTGAACTGCAATGCTTCGCGTACGACCTCCACAACGATCCGGAACGAAAACACCGAATTCGGTCTATCCTCATTGGACCGGACGGGATTTCAAAGAAGGTAGCCGTGCCGTTCTTGGAAGTAATCGCCGCCCAAGAGCCGTTCAAGATAGAGCTTCTGTATGAACTGCCAGGCTGCATGAAGGCGGAGGTAGAGTACTATAGCGCTAGCCTGTCATTTCAGCAACAACGACTGCATCGGTTCTGGGTCGAACTCACTTTCGAAGATGGCCGACCTGAATGGGTGCGAGTTTACGACTGTGGTTCTCTCGGTGCGCCCAGACTGTTGCGCGATTTGGCGCCGATAACGGCGGAAGGCGAACGCTATCAAGATCGTGCTGAAGACGTTTCGGCCCACTCGCAAAGGGTCTACTTTTTCCGGCGGGATCGCTATTGACGGGTGGCGAGCATAAGAGATGCGTGATGTTGTGCCATGTGATCTGGTTCAGTGCGCGCAGGCCGCTCTGTGCGCGCCCTCTAGGAAGACTTGTGAGCCAAATAGTACTCGGTCAAATGAGTCAGAACGAAGTCAACCAACGTCTCGGAGGACATTTCGCCAAGATCCCCGTTCCAGACGATCCTATCCGGGTTCTGCTCCATCGCCGGCTCCAGTTGATACCGCTCTGGTTCAGGTGCCTCGGAGAACACATCAGCGTAGAAACCCGCTGGCTCGCGGCCAAACGAGATGTGAAAGCTTATCGGGGCAGCATTGAGCACTGGCTGGTGAAAGCTAAAGAAGGCTGCAACGCTGCCTTGCTTGACGTAATGTGAGCCCTTGTTCCACTCAAAGTGTGGCAGATCCTGTAACGAGGGATTGACCCCCTGGGCCCTCGTTTCTACTAGCTTTAGCAGGTCGTCAAAAGCGGGTCGGGCGTTGGCAAAAATGAATTGATTGATCTGGTCTTGAGTACGCCGAACGGCCTTCTCCGCCTCTTGTTGGCTCTTCTTTTCCTGCGCCAGGCGATTCAAGCGTTCACCTAGGGATTCGTCAGGCATTCTCACTCTCCTTCACTCGTCACGCAGGACATAGCCAGCAGCGCGAAGTTCCCGCGCTATGTCAGCGGAACTGTCCCTGATGTTGTCGCCCACGTCTATGCGCACTACTCCGTGGAGATCTGAAGGCACTTCCACGCTATCTTTGCGCAAACACGCGACTCTATTTCGGCCACGCCTGGCGACGAGATACCCCCATTCCCATATGACGTTCTGTCGCGCTCTGGGTTGAAGCTCCTGGCCGCCCTTCACGCCTCCTACGTCATCTGGTGTTAGGAATACGAGCGCGTAACCTACGTCGCTGTTGGCCTCAATTTTTTCGATTACCGTCATCCCGCGGCTCGCCTTGTCACGGATGATTATAGGATCGAGCCCCCAGCGCCGAAGCAGCAACTCCGTCTGGTCAAGGGCAAGAATATCGTGGCCGTGAATCAGGAAGACCTTGGTTGTTGATGTGCCTTGAGACTCCCTTTCGATTGGCTGGTTGCTGGTCTCACTTGATACTTCATCCAGAATTTCGCGCGTTACGTCCTTGCCCTTCCATGTGACCTCCAGCTCGGGAGCGGATAGAGTCAGAATATTGGATGCAGCGCGTTCCGCTAATATGAAGGGACGTAGTTCTGCCGACGACTGGCCGGTCTCGTTAAAATTAATAGACTCCACGGTCCCCGGCTCGACTACTGTGCCGCCACAATAGAATACTTTCCTTTCTAAAAAGGGGATTGCGATGCCTTGCTTTAGCTTCTCACGAGTCAAATCTACCTCAAATGCGACGCTGCGAGATACCTTTGGGGATTTGTTTCTAAGCGCAACTCGTGCGTGATAGAACATGTAGGTATCAGCCCGTAACTTAGCCATCATATCCCAACACTGCGAGGCGGTCGATCAAAGCACTGCGCGCGGCACCCTGAAGGCCCGCCAAGTGATGTACAGCAAGTTAGACCTTATGGTACCTTGTGGTCACTATTATTGGAACTAACTATTGTCTTTGTCGTCTCGAATGTAGTACAGTATGCAGCACTACACGGCAATAAAGGAGAAGGAAATGGCAAAACAGGCAAACGTTATTTCCCATTGGCACCAGCTCTTCCTGAATTTTCACGCTGCGTCGATGGATTTTTACAGCTCAGTCGAAAGAGGCGTCGCCGCGTTGTCCGTACCTGAGATCCAGGGGACCCGTGTTGAACACAAGGAGGGTGGGCTCGCGAGCGCCAACCGGCAGTATCTCCGTATGCACCGGGGCAAGCACGCATTCGATATCTGTGCCGCTCCCTTCGGTAACGGATTCTTCGTTTCCTGGTGGCTGACAGAGCCCCCGCTGCGCTTCGCGATGCTCTACACCCTCGCCTTCCTGTTTGCGTTGATGATCACGGTGGACATAGCCTTCGGAATTGGCATGGCGATCGGAGCGGCGATGTCGGGGTACGCGATGGGCCTTTTCCTCGGCGGGTGCGCAGCCGTGTTGGGCGTGCCCGCGCTCCTGTGGCTCATTGGCAATGGCATGAGGCAAGGAAGCATACCAGGTGAGCGGACCGTGCTTGCTACGCCGCTTTTCGGCTGGATCTATGAGCGGATCTTTGCGCCGCCAACGTTCTACGCCATCGACACCGGGCTCATGTTCCAGGATGCCGTCCATCACGTGGTGCTCGGGGTGATCGATGAGATGACGGCGAATAAGGGGGTGCGCATGATGACTGAGGCGGAGCGCAAGCCTATCCTCAAGCAATTTGCCGCATCTGCCTGAGGCTTGTCGTATGGCGAGTAGCTCCCCTGCCTTCGAGGCCTTAACGCGCCAATTCTATGACTGGGAGATGCGCGGAAGGGGATGGCACGTTTACGGGCGTCCGGTTGAACTTGAGCCTCCGTTCCGACCGTTCTTCGGTCATTTTGTCTCGGCGGCACCTGGCGCCGCGGTGGACGATGGCCATAGGCCGACAGTTCTGAGCTCCTTCATTGACGGCATTTTTAAGCCACCTGCCCGTGCGGTGGTTGCTGGGGTAGAGGAGCGAGAACCCGAACCGCGATATGTCTCACCCGACACTCGACTCGTTGAAGGCCAGGTTGTTCTGCCGCCCGAGACGAAAATCGCGAAGGACGCCGCTGCGCAATTCCTCATGAGTCTCGGGCAGGTGTCCCGCCCGGTGAGTTTCGAACTCGTGGGTACCGCGGAGGCTACGATCGTCCAACTTGCCGCGGCGGTAAGCGACAGCCGGCAAGTGCGCGAGCAGCTCCAAGCATATTTTCCGGAAGCGCTGCTCGCTGAGTCCCGTGGGTATCTCGATGCCTTATGGGACATCACGGGCAACAAAGCGACGGCCATGGTGGAATTCGGGCTCTCCAAGGAATTCATGCGACCGCTTAAGTCGTTTGATCGGTTCGATCCCGATCCCTTAGCCGGTCTCATTGGGGCAATGGCAGAACTCGGCGCGAGTGACACTGCAGTCTTCCAGGTGCTCTTCCTCCCCGCGCGGCAGCGCTGGCCAGAGAGCATTATGCGTGCGGTTACCGACGGCGCGGGGGAGCCGTTCTTCGTTGATGACCCGGCCATGGTGAAGCTCGCGGAAGAGAAGATTGCGTCGCCGCTTTTCGCGGCGGTGATTCGCGTGGCGGCACAGAGTCCGAAGAGCAAGCAGGCGTGGCGGATCGCTCAAGGCATGGCGAAATCCCTGCGGCAGTTCACCGCTGCGGCGAGCAACGAGTTCATCCCGCTCTCAAACGATGGCTACGAGGACGCGCAACATACTCGCGACGTTGTCGCTCGGACGAGCTGCCGAACCGGCGTGATCATAAACCGGGACGAGCTGGTGTCCTTGGTGCACCTACCGTCGGCCTCCGCGCGGTCGGCGAAATTGAAGCGCGAAGAGCGAAAGACGAAGGCCGCACCATCGCTTGCGTACGGGCATGCCATCATGCTCGGCGAGAATCAGCACGCTGGGAAGACGGTACGGGTGTCCCTGAACACCGAACAACGGGTCCGTCATATACACCTCATCGGTGCGTCCGGTAGTGGAAAATCGACCCTCCTCTTAAACTTGATTACACAAGACATCGAGCAGGGGAACGGACTTGCCGTCCTTGATCCCCACGGCGACTTGATCGACCAGGTGATCTCCCATATCCCTGAGGAGCGCATAACAGACGTGGTGTTGCTCGACCCGTCGGACGAGTCATTCCCGGTCGGCTTCAACATCCTCTCGGCGCATTCCGATCTCGAACGGAATCTCCTGGCATCGGATCTCGTCTCCGTCTTCAAGCGACTCTCCACGAGCTTCGGCGACCAGATGACGACGGTTCTCGGAAACGCGGTGCTCGCGTTCCTCGAAAGCACCGAGGGCGGGACGCTCGCTGACTTGCGAAGATTCTTGGTGGAACCGGGCTTCCGGGAGCGGGTGCTTGCGACCGTGGAGGACTCCGAAGTTGTCTACTACTGGCGGAAGGAATTTCCGCTTCTTGCAGGTAAACCGCAAGGCCCGATCCTCACGCGCTTGGACACCTTTCTCCGGCCGAAGTGTATTCGCCACATGGTCTCACAGAAGGAAGACCGGCTCGACTTCGCGGAGATCATGAACGGGCGGAAGATCCTCCTTGCGAAGCTGGCTCAGGGGCTCATCGGTGAGGAGAATTCGTATCTCCTCGGGACGCTTGTGGTCTCGAAGCTGAACCAGATTGCCACGAGCCGCCAGCAGGTGGCCGCCTCGGAGCGAACACCTTTTTATCTCTACCTGGATGAGTTCCACAACTTCGTGACGCCATCGGTGGCGGCGATTCTTTCGGGCGCGCGGAAGTACAACCTCGGGCTGATCCTCGCTCATCAAGAACTCCACCAGCTTTCGAATCGCGACAGCGATGTCGCTTCCGCTGTCATCTCGAATCCGTACACGCGCGTCTGTTTCCGGCTTGGCGATTTTGATGCCAAGAAACTCGAGGAAGGATTCTCACAGTTTACAGCCAAGGATCTCCAGAACCTCGGCGTCGGCGAAGCAATCGTGCGTATGGAACGAGCAGAATATGACTTCAATGTGAAAATCGTACCGCCCCCAGCCGTTGACTCGGCTGTGGCAGCGAGGCGGCGCGACCTGATCGTGGCTTCATCGCGCGAGCGGTACGCACGGAGCCGCGAGGAAGTGGAGGCCGTGATCCGCTCTAGTCACATTGTCCCGACCGGGGAGTCGGATCTGGGGAATCCACGGTCGAGGGCGCGGAGGGAGGTCACGGCGGGCGCCAAGGAAGCCGTCGCACCACGCGCTAAGGATGTGACGCCTTTACTCGATCCGCAAACGCCTGGCCGGGGAGGAGAGCATCACAAGTACCTTCAGCAGCTCATCAAACGGTGGGCGGAGGCGAGAGGCTATGAGGTGACGCTCGAAAAGCCGGTGCTCGACGGCTTGGGCATCGTCGATGTTGTTCTCGAAAAGCGCGGGCAACCTCCTGTCGCATGCGAGATCTCGATCACGACCCCGGCGGAGCACGAGTTGAGGAACGCGGAGAAGTGCCTGGTCGCCGGGTATGAGCACGTGTTTCTCGTGGCGCCCGACAAGGAAGCGCTGGCCCGCGTGAGAACCCGCGCGGCGACGGTGCTTTCGGCAGGCCAGTTGAAGCGGGTTCGGTTCGTGCTGCCTGAGGAGGTATTCGCCTCGGTTTCGGTGCTGGAGGCGGGGGCGACTGCAGCGGAAGCGCCGGTTGCAGGGCAGGGTGGCAAGGAACTGCTTACAGCGAAGGAAGTCGAAGAACTCGTCCGGATCGACGTGAAGACGATTTATGGATACGTCCAGCGGGGACTCATACCGTACATTCGGATTCAATCGAACCTCCGTTTTCTGAAGTCAGAAGTGCTCGCCTGGGTGGCCGACCACAGCTCGAAAAGGCGGAGAAGGTGACGCTCTCAGCCATTTTGGTGTCGGTTTGGTGTCGGTTTTGAAAGAGCACCAGAGGGTACTGTCGAGACTATGGAGACTGTAGAGACTCCGCGTAAGAGAATGGATATGAAGGCGATCGGCACGCGGTGCTGAAATTTGAAGAACTTAGCTGAGCGTCGAGTTCGAATCCCTCTCTCTCCGCCAGAATAGAAAGATCCGCAAACGCTTCACCCTCGGATTCAAGCACCTACGGCTCTCCTCTTGACCGCATTTCCTTGACGCAGGCGACTGCAGCAGAGCTCAAAAAGGAAACGGTCCTCGACATTTATTCGTGTGTGGATGTCGAACGGTGGTACAGCAGGAGCGAGGCGACTCGCGTTCAGGAAATCTGCCTGAGGACCACGGCGCTGGCTCCATTCGGCGCCGCTACGGTCCGGGTGCCGGGAAACATCCGCGCAAAAGTTTCTTGAATGCCGCGATCGCGCTGTCCCGCCTGGTTCGCCGATGAGCCACCACCAGCGGAACCATCGGCGGCGGACTCACCGCCAGCGATTTCACTACTACGCCCCTTGGAAGAATGGAGGTTGCGTAGTCTGGAAGCAACGCGAATCCCAGGCCGGCGCGAATCATGTTCAGATTGCCCAGAACGTTGTCGGCCCGCTGCGCCACACGCGGATGCAAACCGCAGCGATCGCAAAAAGCGCGGACGGCGTCGTGCAACTCCGGTGAGCCACGGCGCGAAACCATGATGAAGGGGACCGCGTTCAATTGCTCGATGGATACAGCTTTTGTATGTGCCAGTGGATGACTCGAAGAAAGTCCTACAACCAGGCGTTCCCAAAGGACGTTTTCCACTTCGAACCGGCGATCTTCCAGCGGACCGCGAAGGAGGCCGATGTCCAACGAACCAGTGGCCAGCATTCGCTTCTGTTCGGCGGACGGGAGATTGTGGAAAGTCCAGCGAACGCCTGGCAGTTTGCGCTCGAGCAGCGGTACGAGTTTTGGCAGCACCTTGATCTCGGCGGCCGGCACGATTCCAACCGCCACCTCGGCGAACTTCCCTTGCAGCGCTTGAGCGGCCCTCTGCGCGGCACGATCCACGTGAGCCAGGATTCGCCGGGCGTCGGCGAGGAAAACCTTCCCGCCTTCGGTCAACGCCACGCTGCGCTTGGTGCGCGCCAACAGCGGCACACCCAGCTCGGCTTCCAAATGCCGGATCTGCTGGCTGAGCGACGGCTGGGCCGTGTTCAGCCGTTGCGCGGCGCGCGTGAAGTTCAGCTCTTCGGCGACCGCGACGAAATAACGCAGATGGCGCAATTCCATTCCGTCGTCATTTTAGACGTGTCACGTCTAAAAAGACAACCGCTGGAATCTTTCCCCCGGACCGTTCGTTCCGATAGACTGCGCCCATGGAGCTCCCGGATTCGCGACTGACTGACGATTTCGACCCGCTCGCAGCCGAAGATATGCAAAGCGCCCACGATTTGTATCGTGAGATGCGCGACCGCTGCCCCGTCGCTCATAGCAATGCATGGAATGGCTTTTGGGCTTTGCTGCGCTATGACGACGTCGTCGCCGCCTTGCGGCATTCAGACACCTTTATCACGTCCGTTCAAAATGTCGTGCCCAAGGTCGCGTTCACGGGCCGCCGCCCTCCACTTCATTTCGATCCGCCTGATCACACACCTTACCGGCGGGCGCTGAATCCATTCTTCACCCAAAAGAAAATGCAGATGCTGGAGCCGGCGATCCGAGCCATCACCATTCGCCTGCTAGAGCCGCTCATTCAAGCGGGAGGCGGCGAGGTTTGTTCCGAATTCACGCGCAAGCTCCCTGGGCACGTCTTCGCGGAATTCTTTCACCTGTCGCCCGAGCTGGCGATGTCGATCAAAGAGACCAGCGTAATCTACAATCAGGCGCTGCAAGAGGCGAACGATGACCTGGTAAAGGAAACCAGCCTCCGGCTCTATGACATCGCGCGAGCGATCATCGAAATCCGAAAAGAGGAGCCGTGGGATCCGAGGGAGGATCCCACCAGCGCACTGCTCCAGGCGCGCGGCAACGACGGCGAACTTCTGCCCGAAAACCTGGTGCTCGGCACTATCCGCCAGATGATCGTGGTTGGTATGATCGCACCCAGCGTCATCATCGGATGTATTCTGGTGCACTTGGCGCAGCATCCTGAAGTGGAGGAGCAGTTGCGAAACGATGCAAGTTCTATCGGCGCCGCGGTCGAAGAGTATCTACGCCTCTTTACGCCCTATCGCGGATTTGCGCGCACCGCCAAGCACGACGTCGAGTTTGGCGGCCGGACCATTCACAAGGACGAGCCGATTGCTCTGGTATACGCGTCGGCGAATCGGGATGAAGCTGTGTTTGAAGACGCGGATGCGTTCATTCTGAACCGGCCTAATCTGGAGAAGCACATCGCCTTCGGCTTAGGTCCGCATCGCTGCGCGGGCGCGCCGCTGGCCCGTCTGATGCTCCGCATCACGCTGGAGGAATTGCTTCGCCGCGCGCGAATTGTCGGATTGATGGGAGAAGTGGTGATGACGCGCTGGCCCGAGTGGGGCGTGTTGTCCGCGCCGGTACGCCTGGAGGCGCTATGAACGTGGAGAGGCGCTGGCTTGCGCCCTACCTGGCAACGTTGTTCGCCATGCTGACGCTGCAGATGTCGAACCTGGGGTTCTCGCCACTGCTGCCTGCCATCCGAAGCGCCTTCCACATGAGCTTTGCGCAAATGGGACTGTTCGCGGGAATGTACGGCCTGCTCGCCATTCTATGGAGCGTGCCGGCGGGACTGTTGGCCGTGCGCTTTGGCGAGAAAGCGATATTAGCCACGGGACTTGCCATCGTAGCGGCGGGGCTCGCGGCACTCACCCAGGCGCCCAATTTCACCGCCGCAATCGCTGCGCGAGCACTGTGGCTGTCAGGATATCGTTTCACTTTCGTGTGCGTAATGGTCGCGGTCGCGCTCACCTGCCCGGCCTCGATCCGCGGAGCGTCCATGGGGATCCTGGGCGCCATCTCCGCGCTCGCTTCGGTGATCGGCGCGCCGTTGGGAGGAATGATCGGCCGAGCGTTCGGATGGCGTAACGGAATTCTGGTTTACGCGGGAGTGGCGCTGGCGGGTGTCCTGATTTTTGTCATTTTCTACCGCAGCGATCCGGAAGCGCTTGCCGTGCATCCGGGTCACCGGGCCGGAATTTCCCTGAGCGCGTTCAGAAGGCCTGTGGTTTGGGCGCTCGCGGTGCTTTCGGGCCTGGCTGGAATGGGGAGCCTGAGCGCAAATTTCTTCGTGCCTTCGGCGGCTCAAGCCTTGTTCCATCTGGATCAGGTGGGCGCGTCGCTGATCATCAGCAGCGGATTCACGCTCGCGATTGTTGTGAATCTGTTGTTCGGATTTCTAATGGATCGCTTCCACCGCTGGAAAGTAATGGCAGTCTTAGCCGGGCTCTGTATGGCGGGCGGCATCGCGATGACCTCGGGCGATCTGATGATTTTTCGGGCCGGCGCCGCACTGGTTCTGGCTCTGGGACATGCCGGAATTCAACAGTCCTACACGCTCGCGGCCGACGTGCTGCGAGGCCGTGAAACCGGCAATGTCATGGGAGTAGTCAGCATGGTGGCTGGCGTCTTTTCTTATCTGGGTCCCCAGATGCTGGGATTCCTGCGGGATTGGAGCGGAGGTTTCGCGGCGGGCTGGTATTTCATCATCGGCGCGTCCGCCGCGACTCTACTGTTAGTTTTGGGACTGTGGAGCTATGCATCACGTCCGGTGAACGTACGGAAACGCGTCGTTACTGCTGCGGGCGTCATGCTGTGCATGGCATTGGCGGCCCCTTTTCGGCTTCAGGCAGCGAATCCTGGTACGCAAGATCGCTGGATGGAACCAGGCAAGGGTGGCGCGCTCCCAGCCGAGTTCCAGTTCGACGATCCGCTTGGGCGGTTGGGAATCGTGAATGCTTCCGGGCAGGTGGACACGAGAGACCAGCCGTTCTTTACACCGCTCGGCGCGAATGGCCGCGCTTGCGTCACGTGCCATCAACCAGCCTATGCCATGAGCCTCTCGGTTGCCGCGATTCGCGAAAGATGGAAGGCAACACACGGCAAGGATCCGTTGTTCGCCGCGGTTGACGGCTCCAATTGTCCTGATCTTCCGCAGGAGAAGGAAAGTTCGCATTCCTTGTTGCTCAATCGTGGGTTGATCCGCATCGCCATTCCCTGGCCGCCTCCCAGACGAGCGCCCGAATTTTCGATTGAAGTCGTCAGTGATCCTACGGGATGCAACACCAGTGTCACCTACGGTCTGCACAGCGCCCGCGCGGCGATTTCCGTGTTTCGCCGGCCTCGCATGGCCGCGAATTTGAAATACGTCACTAACCCTCATCCGCAATTCGCGCTGAAACTGGGCGGACTGGCCGATGTCGATCCGGAGACTGGCCAGCCGGTGAGTATGAACTTCATGGCCGATGCGCGAGAGCCCAGTCTCCGGTCGCAAGCGCGAACCGCGGCGCGAGATCATCTGGAAAGACGGGGCGCCTTGTCCGAGGCGATGCTCGAGCGCATTGTGGATTTTGAAAGCCAGATCTACGTCGCACAGATCTGGGACCGTCAAGCCGGGCGGCTCGATGAGGCCGGAGGCCCACAAGCGCTTGGGCCTCGCGCGATGGCCGGGCATCGCACCGGAGTTCTTGGTGACAATGACTATGATCCTGTCTTCCAGCTATTCGATGTGTGGAAGACGCCTGCCCAAACGGCACAAGCCGAGTTCCGAGCATCCGTGGCACGTGGGAACGACATCTTCCTGTTCCGCCAGTTCTGGCTGCGAGACGCCACGCACATCAACTCGATCGGACTGGGAAATCCGTTGAAGCGCACATGCGCGACCTGTCACAACGCCCAGATGACCGGCCAGGATCTATCGGCGGGTTGGGTGGATGTCGGGACGACGAACTACCCCACTTGGACGGAACCGCCATTTTATAGCGACTCGCGCGAACTGCCGGTGTTCAAGATCGTCTGCAATCAGGAGGCGCCGCCGCATCCTTACTTGGGGCGCGTGATTTACACGAGCGACCCAGGTCGCGCTCTGATTTCGGGCCGCTGCATGGACGTTGGCTCCATCGTGATGCAGCAGTTTCGGGGCCTCGCGGCCCGCGCTCCCTATTTTTCCAACGGATCAGCGCAATCGCTCCGGGAGTTGGTAGATTTTTACGACCGCCGTTTCGACATGAAGCTCTCGGAGCAGGAAAAACAAGACTTGGTCAATTTTTTGGGAGTTCTGTGATGCGGCTCCTCATGGCGGCTGCAATCGCTCTGCCGTGTCTTGCGCAACATGTGAACTTCTTGGCATGCCCGGTGGTGCGCGACACCAAGACCGTGCCGTGTTTCCTGGCCGAATACAAGGGAGAAACGTATTTCCTCGGAATTCAACAGGACATTACGGCAGACTTCTATCCTCCGCAATTGCTCCACCAGGCACTCATCGAAGGAACCATCGCGCCCGGTCCGCGGGTTTGCGGCGGTATTCCTCTGAAGCCCGTACACGTTTCCGTGATGCCGGAACTAGATCGCGCCTGTAACACGATCCTGCCTGCCGAGCCCGGAATTGACGCGCCTCCGGCCAAGAGACCCGCGGGCCCGTCCACGCGCCAAGCCCCGGTCTCGACGGCCGCTTTGCCGCCGAAGAAACCTGAGCCTCCGTTCTTGGAGCGCCAGTTCACCATTCACTATGATTTCGACAGCGATTTTCTGTTTGCGCGAGACACTCGGCAACTCCTTGACATCGCCGAGTACGCGCGCGTTTCCCTGGCAAAGAAAATCGAAGTCACCGGCTATCGGGGCGCAACGCTGTTGTCCGACGGAACTGTGTTGACCGAAAAACCGGATGTTGCGCAATTGAGAGCCGCCCGTGTTGCACAGGTATTAAGAGGTCTGGGAACGCCGGCATCGGCAGTCAAATGGGTTTCCGAACCCGCCTCGGCTAGCGGAGACGCTGATTACGAGAATCGCAGCATTATCGTCCGCATCGTGCCCTGAACGATTACTTAGCCCGGTATCGATCGAAGAAGTCGAAGACCGCGGGCAGTACCAAGGGCACCATGCCGGGGTGGTCGGCTTTGACTTCGTAGTATTCGAACTGGAAATCCTGCTGGAACATCCAATCGCGCATCAGTCGACTGCCGTGTACCGACGGCAGGGCTAGGGTGCCCTCGCTCATCATCACCGGCATCGAACGAATCCGGTCCCAGGGATAGTTCGCCTGATCGACAAACGGCCCTGACATAGGAGCAATGGCGCGCCAATACTTTGAGTACTTCGCGCCCAGATACCACGTTCCTCCGGCGCCCATGGAATGGCCCGCCAGGAATACCGAAGACTGGTTGATGGGATATTCGTTCAACACGATTTCAAGAACGTTGATCACGTCCTTTTCGCTGAGTTCGAGAGTGTGCTCCGCTTCGGGTGTCACTGCTGCTCTCTGCTTTGCGGCGATCTCCGGTTGTCCGAAGACCGCCGGCAGCCGGAGTGGCGTGCCATAAGCGCCCAGCCGGCTGTAGCCGAGCGGTGAGACAACAACGTAGCCGTGCTGCTCAGCCAGACGAAGCATCTGCTGATGGTTCATGTCCATGTAGCGATTCTCATCGGCTCCAGCACCGTGGAGCATAACGATCAGGGGCAACTTGGATTGGCCATCCCAAGCCGCAGGAACGTACAATCGATACGGCATCTCAGTTTTCGCTGCAGGAAAGTAATACGTTCTGTGTTGATCTCCCTTGGCGCGCTCGTGGGGTGCCGTGGTCTCTTTTGCAAGCTGCTGCGATTCGGCGATCTGCCGATCGGCATCCACAGCCGAACCGAACGGGATGGATCCAGTCTGCTGGGCTGCCAGCGCGCTAGAAACAATAGCGAGCAGAAGGGCCTTCATGGCTGACTCTCTCACCTCGCCGCGGCGAGATGCTCTGAAAAGAAGGGCAGAACTTTCGCCCCAAAACGAACCGTGATGCGGTTCCCATGATCGCCTTCATAGGTTTCGAACTTGTGAGCGACTCCCAGGCGTGTGAGGGCCTCGTCCAGTTGGGTGTTGGTGGCGAGGAATGGATCCTTCGTACCGACATCCATGGCGATTGCGCGATATCTCTTGAGGCTCGGCACATACTGGTCGACCATCACCAAAGGCGAATTCGTCGTCCACTTGGCTGCGATCAGCGGCTGGATCTGGCCATCCTTGGTAGGAAGATCGAAATACTGCGGCGCGTTCAGCGGGTCCGGCGCCCACGCGGCAGCTTGCGCCGAGAGCGCCTTCGCCAATGGGCCGTTCGGAGGCTGCTTCGCCGGCGACGCCCCGGGAAGGAGCCGTTGAGGATCGTTCATCAGACAGCAAGAACTCATCGCATAGAGCACTGAGAAGGCCTCCGGATGTTTCATGCCGATCCGCATCGTTCCATATCCGCCCATCGAATGTCCGGCGAGCCCTCTCGCACTGCGATCCGCAATGGTGCGATAGTGAGCGTCGATATAGGCGACCAGGTCTTCCGCGATGTACGCCTCCCAATCTCCCGTAGTCGGCGAATTCGAAAACATACTGCCGCTATAAACCGTAAACGCATCCGGAAGCACCACGATCATTTCCCGCGACGATCCATTCCCGATGGCGGCGTCAGCGGCGGAGGGAACCGATAACATGTTCCAGTAGTTCTCGGCGTGGGCGGCGTAGCCGTGAAGGAAGTAAACGACTGGGTAGCGCCGGTTTGGGCTCGTGGCGTAAGTCGGGGGAACATATACGAAGACGTCCCGATCCGGCGAATCACCCTCCAGATTGCCTTCAAGGGATTTACCGTGAACTTTGATCTTCTCCCACGAGCCCTTCGCCGCCTGAGTCTGCGCGCTGCTTTCTGGAAGCAGCAACAGCGTCGCACCAGCAGCCGCGACAGCGGTCAGCAAAACGTTCTTGAGGTTCATGTTTGTTCCTATTTGCTCGTCGCCCGCAACTTGGCGGCAGCGGTGCAGTCCTGGACCACGGCAAAATATCGGGCCACCGCGCCGGCGCCTACATCGAACGGATTGTCTTCACCGTTCCTGCGATCCGCGGCCGTATGGGCCTTGTAGTAGGCATTGTCGAACTCCGTGTGATTGGTGATTAGTAGAGTAGCGCCATAATCGGCGGCGGCTTTCGCCATCTTCTTTGAGGAGGCGAGGTAGCGGTCATAGTATTGCGCATCGGCATTAAAAGGGATTGCCGTGCCGCCGACATAGGCGACCCGCAAGGGCTTGCCGTTGTCACGGATTTCAAATAAGTAGGAGAGGGTTCCCGGCGTGTGCCCCGGCATAGTGACGATACGCAAGGAAGCATCTCCGACGGAGATCGTCATTCCATCGTCGCCGGTCACGTCGCGCTTGGGCTTCCCGCCCATGTGGGTGGCCGCCTTGTCGATCGCGTCCCAATCCTCCGCGCCGTAGACCAAGTGCACGCCTGGGATGGTATCCTGCAACATTTTGGCGCCGCCGTCATGATCGCCGTGAGCATGCGAAAGGATCACATACTTCACTTTGTTGGCATCCAAACCCAGCTTCTTCAGTCCATCCAGGATCTCATCCTTGGCCGCGTAGTCGAACAGCGCCTCGATTACGATGATGCCCTGGCTTCCCACAAGCGCCCAAGCGCTGTGGATCTTCGTGCCCAGGAAATAGAAGTTATCAGCGACCTTGGCGGGCTCCGCGTACCATGTTTGGCGCGCGGGGATGGTTCGGCTTGGAGGAGGAGGGCCACCCGCGCCGGGGGGCGGGGGAATGCACATGCGGACAAATGTTCCGGCCCAATCGGTCCCTGCAGCCACCTTCGCGGCCGTGATGTAACCATCCACGGTCGCCGGAGGCGTCTGGGCCTGCGCGATTCCGCGGCTCGTCAAGATAATGGATGCGGACAGTATCGCGAACATTAGTGATCTCATGCGTGGGTCCCCCCGCGAACTTAGCGCGCTTCTTTGAACAGCCTCACGTGATGCCGCCGGCCATTCTCGCCTTCTTCGCATTCATCCTCTAGAATCTCAATTCCCTTCTGCAGGCGAAGGGGCATCCGAATTTTCCAAGGCCGCGTGAACACTTTCGGATCCTCGATGGTGGCCTCGTACATCAGGGTGTCGTGACTCACGCGCGTGTAGCGTTCCACGACATGCAATGCATCGCTATGGTAGTCCCCTGCGGCGTCCAGCCAAGTCGTATCGCTGAAGCTCGCGACGTCCGCCACCAGCGTCTTGCCCTCCCAGCGGCCGCGCGAATCGCCCATCGCATAGTCAAGACCCTCATTATGCTGGCTTCCGTTCAAGTACACGACACGGTACGAATGAGCGTCCTGATAAACGATGTACACGGCGCGGTCGTTCTGGAAGATCTGAAAAGGGGATCCCACATACGCGGCGCGCGGCACTCCGGGTTGGAAGCATCTTTTCTCCGGATCGGCGATCGCGCGATTTGCGAAATTCTGCTTCTGCTGGGCGGCGGCCTCTGGCCGATACGGGATCTTGCCGTCCGGCGGATCGACAATCACGTGTGCGCGCTCGAGGTTCGCGTCTGCATTGTTCTCAGCCATCCAGATTCCCCGGAGGTCAGTTCCCGCGCTTTGCGGCCAGACGCGGCCGCTCGCCGCAGTGAACAGGACAGCCAGAACAAAACCGCACCTAATGCTTGTGACTCGCGGCGCCGGGATAATGAATCTCGTCACGCTCTCCCTCGATACAGTCATATTCGATCAACTCGGTGCCTTTGGGCTGACGCCGCAGCGAAACGCGCAGGGTCCAGGGCCGGGAATACACAGTGGGATCGTCCACCCGCGCCTCATAGACGATCGTATCGGGCGCCGTCATCGTGAAGCGCTCCACCACGTGTTCGTTTTCATCTACGAAATTTCCCGACTGATCCAGCCAGGTTCTGCCGTTAAAGTCCGTCACATCCACCACCAGCGTGTCGCCCTCCCATCGCCCCCGGGAGTCTCCGGCCCACGCGCGATAGTTCTTCAGATGGGGACGCCCGTCGAGCGGAATGATGCGGACGTCGTGCTCGGTCTCCGACAGCAGGACCACGTAGTTGCTATCTTGCACGATTTCAATGGGAAACGGAGGCACCAGCGAACGCGGCACTCCATGCATATGGCAATGGCCCGTGGGGTCGCGTTCGTGATGGGCGTGATTGTCATTCGCTTGCTTTAGCGCGGCCGCAAGATAGGGGAGCTTCCCATCAGGTGGGTCGACGATCACGGATGCTCCGCCCGGCTCGTTATAGTATGCCTTCTGCCCTTCGACGTTAAACGCGGCGGTGATGGAGGCGTTGCGCCAAACTCCTTGCAGGTCCGGGTGCCCGTCAGCTTGCCGGGGCGGCTCGAACTTCGCGGACTGGCCAAATGCTGCAATCGAAATCAGAAACAGGAGGAGTTTCATGTCAACTTCAGCTTTATGCTGGAAGACAGTCTATCGTGGCGAAAGACGATCGTCAATGCCGATTCATACCAGTTGACAGGTACAAATCAGGCGCGGATATCTGCCCGGGGAGTCTTCTGAGCTCCAAACAGATAAATATCGCAGAAGTAACCGGACAGTTCCGCGGGTCCCAGGCGCCCGCCTTTCTGGTACCACTCGACAGCCCGATCCAGCAGGCCCTGGAGCATGGAAGCGAGATGGCGTGGCTCCACGTCCGTGCGAATGGAGCCGCTCTGCTGGGCCGCCTCAATGATCTGCCGGATTCTTTGCTGGTACGCCTTTCGCATGCTCACAATCTCGGCGAGGCGTCCGGATGACAACGCCCGTACCTCGGCCAGGGCAGTGGCGTGCTGCGTCTGATCGCGCAGCAGGCTCATGCCGTGCGCTTGAACGAGCACGGCAAGTTGGTCAAAAGGACAAGTGATTCGCTCGAGAGCCTTCTGCACATCCTCTTGAAGAGCTTCAACCGAGGACTTCGTAATCAGGTACAGAAGGTCCTCTTTGCTTTTGACGTGGTAGTAGAGTGTGGCCTTCTCCATGCCGATCAATGTGGAAATGGATCGGGTGGTGGTGGAGGAGTAACCCTGTTTTGAAAACAATTCAGCCGCGGTACGCACGAACTTACCGAGAGTTCCGCTGTGTGCCGGGCCGGTTCGAGTGCGCCGCGGATTCTGCAGTGTAGGCACGGAAGGTCTGGGCTGGCCCAGAGCGGCAATCCCCTCGAAAAAGACGCGGTCGTAGATTCCGGCGAGCTCGTCCAGAGGCAGCGGACCAGAGAGCTGATACCAGCGTGGTGTCCAGTTCAGATAGTTCAGCAGGGAGAGCCGGAGGACTGAGACGGGAATGTCCTTGCGCACGATGCCGGCTTTCACGGCAAATGCGAGTTCTTTGTCGAGCAGGTCGGAATAGTTCCCACGCAACTCCGTCAGTTCCCTGCGGTGTGCGCGGGACAAGGACCGGTATTCACTGATGGACGCCAGTGCGCGATTCGGATTTTCAAACAGACCCCGCAGATGCGCATGGATCAACGCGCCCAGGCGATCGCGCGCATTGTTGTGGTTCTCGATTGCCCGGCGGACGTGCTGCTCAACGGTCTCATGCGTAAGCCTGTTCATGCGAAACAGCAGGTCCTCCTTTGTGGAGATGTGATAGTAGAGCGACGCCTGATGGATATTCAATCGGGCGGCGATCGCGCGTGTGGTGGTTTCGCTGAATCCTCTTTCGCCGAACAGTGCCGCAGCCGCATCGAGCACCAGTTCCGATGTCGGGCCGGACAATTCGGCCTGACGCGGAGTGCTTTTCGCCGCGGCCTCACGGCGATCCGCCGAGTCGACTTTCGGCTTCAGCTCCAAATGGCCGGGCCTGTCAAGGGCGTTCTTCACACCGCGGAGCGCCAATCGAGCGTGCTCACGAACGAGTTTCTCCGCGCGCAGAGCATCGCCCGTTTGGATGGCCTGCAGAATCTCTTCGTGCTCGCGAATCGCTCTTGAATAACCGCCGGGTTCCGCCGGAGTGACAACCGCGGCGGGAGAGGCGAAAGCGATGGATTGAACACGATCGAGCGAGAGCCGAAGCATCGGGCTTTTCGCGAGTGCGATTAGAGCTTGGTGAAAAGCCAGATTCAATTCACCGAAGCCTGCCATCTGCTCGACAGTGGGCGACACTGTCAAGCCGAACGAGGCCGTCGCCTCTACGAGTTCACCTTGAATGCGGCGGGCCGGATCGAGTTCCGCAGGATCAGTGACTCGCCGTGCTGCCAGAGCCGCGGCCAGACCTTCCAGCGCACCGCGCGCCTCAATCGCGTCGGCGATATCCTGCCGAGTAAGAACGCGAGGGGTGTATCCGCCGGTGGGCAACTCTTCCGCCAGTCCTTCGTCATGGAGCCGCTCCAGGGCTGCGCGAACGATCGGCCGGGACGCGCCAAGTTTTCTTGAAAGCTCAATTTCCTCGATCGCCTTGCCGGAGACCAGTTCGCCCCGCAAAATCATTTCGCGAACAGCGACCAGCGTCTGCGCGCGGCGTGAATTCACGCCTGAACGATTAGGCATTCGAGCTGAGTCACTACTGCTTCGGCGCCGGGAAATACGTCGCGACGCGGCCGTTCAGCGTGAACTCCATGCCCAGGCCGGGATATTGAGCCAGGACTTTAGCCTTCATTTCCGCGGCATCCTTTGAAGAGGCTACGTTTGCATCCCAGTCCGCGATGTATTTCTTCATGAATTGAATCGAGCGCATGTCCCGGGTTGCTCCCGGCCCTTCGTGTCCGGGCACGATGATGGCGGGGGCAAGAGCCACGATCTGATCGATCGTCTTGCTCCAGTCCTCGCGGGCTTTGCCGCGCGGCACTCCAAAGTAAACGTGATCGAACACGATGTCGCCAGTGACCACCGTCTTCAACGAAGGAATATACACGAAGCTGTTCCCGGGTCCATCGCTTCCCTGCACCGGTCCGGTGATTGGAAACTCTTCGCCCTCCAATGTCAGAACCGGCGTCGTCAATGCCTCCAGCTCAACCGGATCGGGTCCAGGAATATTGTTGCCGTAGGTCGAGAACCAGAATTTCTGGCGCGCCGGCCAGGCGCTCTTTTCTGCGGTCGCGGTTGCGGGCAATGCGACAGCCCGCGCATTGGGAAATGCCTGCTTGAGGACCGCCAGTCCGAAAAAGTGGTCGGGATGCGGGTGCGTGACGTAGATCGTGGTCAGGTTCTTTTTCGATTCCAGAATTTCAGCCGCCAGACGATGCGCCTCGCTCAAGCTGAACTGCGAATCGATCAAGATCATATCCTTCTCGCCGGAAATCATCGTGGAGTTCACGTCATAGCCGTTGACTCCATGCCCGGTATGGACCTTGATCTCCAGGTGCGACTGCCCTGCGGCGCCGACGGCGAACACAGCTGCACTAAATGCGGCGTTCAAAAAGATGCGGTGGATGTTCATTTTGAGGCGTTCCTCTGCCGAACCGCGATTCTATCCATTTCCAACGCGTTTTGTCAAAATCCGCGGGGCTTGCGTTCATACCTGTCGGCTGGTATGATTCGTAACGCGCTTAAGGCCGCGTGGGCCGTTGGAAGAACGCTCCATGAAACGCAAATCGGTAGAATTTTTGCTCGCTTGCATGGTTGCACCGGCGCTCACGCCCGCGGTTGCAGCTGAGGCGAAGGTTGCTATAGCCGCGCGTGACGGGGAACGATCCGCGGTCTTTGCGATGTTGCGCACCGGGTCCGAAGACGTGAATGCCAAGCTGCCGGATGGCACCTCGGCGCTGCACTGGGCTGTTCGATCCGACGATCTCGAATTGGTCTCGCTTTTGATCCACGCGAAAGCCGACGTGAACGCTGCCGATCCTCACGGCATCACTCCTCTCGCCTTAGCGTGCGCCAATGCAAACAGTGCGATTCTGCGCGCACTGATCGGTGCTGGGGCCAATCCCGATCTCGCCGATGACGCCGGTACGACGCCGCTGATGGTGGCCGTTCGCCGCCCGCAAGCTGAGACCGTTCGACTGCTCCTCGATGCCGGCGCTCAGGTGGACGCGCGCGACAACGGACCTCGGCAATCCGCCCTGATGATCGCCGTTCGGGAGAACAATGCCGCCGCCGTCCGGCTTCTCCTGGATCATGGCGCGGACGTGAATGCCGCGGTACGGGTTGGCAAAACACCCCCTCGACGTCCGCCAGGCGCCGGGGGTGGTTCCCATGGCCTTGGCATTGTGCGCAGCGGCTGGCCCGATCGCGGATATCAGGAAGCAACGCCGGGAGGCATGACGCCGCTGCTTTACGCGGCAAGAGATGGACGTACGGAAATCGCCCGGATGCTGATTACCGCTGGTGCGAAAGTGAATGCGCCGGACGCCAACAAAATCACTCCGCTGCTGATGGCGATCACGAATAACCAACCCGATACGGCGGATCTTCTGATTGAGAACGGCGCCGAGATCAACACTTCGGACTTTTGGGGCAGAACGCCGCTTTGGGCCGCGGTGGAGATGCGCGACATCGAATACAGCCGAGGCGGCGAGCATAACGTGAATCGGGAGCGCTTGCTCCAGCTGATTCGTACCTTGCTCGATCGCGGAGCCAATCCAAACGCCCGCACGGCGGAAGTTCCCCCGACCAGGCGTTTTCTGCTGGGCCTAGGCGATCTCTCCTGGGTCGATTTCACCGAACAAACGCCGTTCTTGCGCGCCGCGCTCTCGGGAGATCTTCCGGTCATGAAGCTGTTGCTGGAAAAGGGGGCCGACCCCAACATTCCCACGGCTTCAGGCACCACGGCCCTAATGGCTGCTGCCGGAGTCAATTGGGTGGTGGCGCAGACCTTCACAGAGGATCTTGCGACCCAGCTTGAAGCAGTCAAGTTGTGTCTGGAGAAGGGCGCGGACGTGAATGCCGCGAACTCCATGGGCCTGACGGCGGTATTTGGGGCAGCGAATCGCGGGGCTAATGATATCCTCGCCTTCCTGGTCGAACACGGCGCGCGCCTGGACGTCAAAGACAAACAAGGACGAACGCCCATGGTCTGGGCTGAAGGTGTCTTCCTGGCGACGAATGCGCCGGAGCGCAAGCCGTCCACCATCGCGCTCATTGAAAAGCTTATGAAGAAGGATGCTACCGCAGCATCACCGGTGGCGAGCGTCCAGTGAAAACGTCTCGTCTGATCCCCGCTGCGGTGTTTGTATTCAGTGCCTGCCTTCCGGCTGCCGCGCAGAAGCCGGAAGCATCCGATCAGCAGTTTCTTACAAAATACTGTCAGACCTGCCATAACGACCGGCTGAAAACTGGCGGCCTCTCGCTCCAACAGATGGATCCTTCGCAGGTCTCGCGAAGTCCTGAAACTTGGGAAAAGGTGGCCCGAAAGCTTCGCGCCGGCATGATGCCGCCTGCCGGAATGCCTCGCCCGGAGCGTACTGTCATCGACGCATTCGTTAGCCATCTCGAAACCTCGCTGGACAAGTACGCTGCCCTCCATCCCAATCCGGGCACCGTAGGATTACATCGCCTCAACCGCGCCGAGTACGCCAATGCGATACGCGATCTGCTCGCTCTGAATGTTGACGTCTCCACGCTACTGCCCTCCGATGATTCAAGCGAGGGATTCGACAATGTTGCGGACGCCCTCGGCGTCTCGCCGGCGTTGCTGGAAAGCTACGTTGGAGCAGCCACGAAGATCAGCCGCCTTGCGGTCGGCGATCCCTCCATCACGCCCTCAACCAACACCTGGCGAACCCCCGGCGATCTTTCGCAGACCGATCATATCGAAGGTCTGCCAATTGGTACGCGCGGCGGCATCCTGATCGACTACACGTTTCCGCTGGATGCGGAATATGCGTTTAAGATTCGAACCCGCAGCGCAGGTTTCGGCGTGGGATCCGGTGCGCTGCCCGTGCCCATCGAGATCACTTTGGATGGAACCCGACTCAACCCCGGCAAAAGTTCCACAGATTTCCACCTCAAGGTAACCGCCGGGCCCCACACCATCGGAGTAGCGATGCCGGCACACGATTCCGCGGGCGTCGATGACATTTATTCCGTATATCCCGACAACGCGGCAGTGACGAGCGTGGCGGTCACCGGACCGACGAATCCCACCGGGCCGGGTGACACGCCCAGCCGCCGCAAGGTCTTCCTTTGCCGGCCTACTTCTGCTGACGAAACCACCTGCGCCAAACGGATACTCACCTCGCTGGCGACCAAGGCGTTTCGGCGTCCGGTCCGTGACACCGACCTCGAGACGTTGCTCAGCTTTTATCAGGAAGGCAGGAATTCCGGCGGGTTTGAGCATGGAATAGAAGCAGCGCTCGCGCGCATTTTAGTAGACCCGTGGTTCGTCTTCCGGTTTGAGGAAGAGCCGGCGGGCACCGCGCCCGGCGGCATCTACGCCATCAGCGATCTCGAACTAGCCTCGCGGCTTTCCTTCTTCCTCTGGAGCAGTATCCCCGATGAGGAACTGCTGCGAGTCGCAGAGCAAAACAAGCTGCACGATCCGCAGACTCTGGCGCATCAGACCCGCCGGATGCTGGCCGATCCCAAAGCCTCCGCGCTGGCCGAAAACTTTGCCGGTCAGTGGCTTTACCTCCGAGAGCTCAAGAACTCCCGGCCGGAAACCCGCAATTTCAACGACAATCTTCGCCAATCCTTCCAGCGTGAAACGGAGCTGTTCTTCGACAGCATCGTTCGGGAGGACCGCAATGTGATCGACCTGCTGAACGGGGACTACACCTTCGTTGATGAGCGTCTCGCACAGCACTACGGCATTCCAGGCGTCTACGGCAGCCGTTTTCGCCGTGTGAAATTGCCGGATGACTCGCGCCGCGGATTACTGGGCCAGGGCAGCGTTCTCCTGGTCACGTCGGTCGCGACAAGAACGTCTCCAGTGGCCCGGGGCAAGTGGGTTCTCGAAAATATCCTTGGCTCCTCGCCGCCTCTTCCTCCGCCGAACGTGCCGGCTTTGCCGGAAAATGCGTCTACGGCCAAACTCGTGTCGGTGCGGGAGAAGATGGAGGCGCATCGAAACAATCCCGTCTGCGCGTCCTGTCACAAGATCATGGATCCGATCGGATTCTCGCTCGAGAATTTCGATCTCACCGGCAGATGGCGCGCAAGCGACGGAGGCGTGCCGATCGATGCATCCGGCCAGATGGTGGATGGGACAAAGCTGTCCGGACCTGCCAGCCTGCGTGAAGCGCTCCTGAGCCGCTCCGACGTTTTCGTCTCTACACTAACCGAGAAGCTGATGACCTACGCACTCGGCCGGGGATTGAAGTACTACGACATGCCTGCTGTGCGGACGATCACGCGCGAGGCCCGCCGCAACGACGATCGTTTCTCGTCCATCGTGCTCGGGATCGTAAGGAGCGCGCCTTTTCAGATGAAAATGAAGCCCGTCGAAAATAGCCGAACCGAAGTGCAGACGGCTGTGTTGCGATGAGCGACGCGGCGAACAGGAGAGAGCACCCATGACCTTCATCACCAAGAAACACCTTCCGCGGCGCACCTTCCTGCGCGGAGCCGGCGTTGCGATTGCACTACCGCTCCTGGATTCGATGGTCCCGGCGCAGACGCTTTTGGCTGGGACGGCCGCCAGTCCTCGCAGCCGCCTGGCGTGCATCTATGTGCCTCATGGCGCAACCATGGACAAGTGGACTCCGGCGAAAGAAGGTAGCGGCTTCGAATTCACGGAGATTCTGCAACCGCTGGAAAAATACCGGGACCATCTCGTCGTGGTGAGCAACCTGGCGCACCGCCAAGCCGCGGGAGTCGGCAGTGATGCAGGCGCCGACCACGCGCGTTCTGCCGCCGTCTTTCTGAGTGGCGCTCATCCCGAGAAAGCGACGATCCATGTTGGAACCACCATCGATCAGATCGTGGCGCAAAAGCTTGGGCAGGATACTCCGCTTCCATCGCTTGAAACTGCCATCGAAGAAAATGGTCTCAACTGCGGGTCCGGTTACGGATGTGCGTACACGAACACCATCTCTTGGAAAACGCCTACCTTGCCCCTGCCCATGGAGCACAATCCGCAAGTTCTGTTTGAGAAATTGTTTGGAGAGGGCAGCACACCGGAGGAAAGGCTGGCACGCAAACAGCAGTCCCACAGCCTCCTGGATTCGGTAACCAAGGAGATCGCCTCCCTGAACCTGGAACTCCCCGCTTCCGATCGAGCGCGCATGGCCGACTACCTCGATGATGTCCGCGAGATCGAACGCCGCATCCAGAAAGCCGAGGAACAGACGCCCAAAGACTTGCAACTGCCCGCCGCGCCGGTCGGAATTCCCGAAGCCTTCGACGATCACTTCAAGATCATGTTCGATCTGCAGACCCTCGCGTTCCGGGCGAACATCACGCGCGTCGCAACCATGATGTATGCCCGCGATACCAGCGGAGCCGTTTATCCGCAGAGTGGCGTCAGAGATGGTTTCCATGTGACCTCCCATCACTCCAACGTTCGCGCCAACATGGATCGGTTTGCTCTGATCAACCGCTACCACACTAAGCTGCTGGCGTATTTCCTCGAAAAGCTCCGTTCCACTCCGGACGGGGACGGCACCTTGCTGGATCATTCGCTGATTCTCTACGGCAGCAGCATGAGCAATGGCAACCAGCACGATCACGACCCGCTGCCCGTTGTGGTGGCCGGGGGCGCTTCCGGCAAGCTGCGTGGCGACCGTCACATCGTGACGCCGCCGCATACCCCAATGTCCAATCTCTTGCTGGCGATTCTTGACAAACTGGGAGTCGACCAAGATTCGTTCGGCGACAGCACCGGCAAACTCGAGATCTGACGATGACCATGCAAACCAACAAATTGAGCCGGCGCGAAGCGCTGGCCGCCGCTGCGACGCTCGCCTGCGCCTGGGCGGTCCCCGGCCGGGCGGATCAAACGCCTTCCGGGCCACTGCCGCTCCAAACCACAGGGTTAGAACATATCGGCATGACGGTGCCCGACCAGAAGGCTTCCGCGGACTGGTACGGGCGAATCTTCGATCCTCAATTGTTCCAGGAACGCGACCCTCCGCCGCGCTATTACGTCCGCATGGGTAGCGCCTACATCGCCTTCGGCGGCACGCGGGGCGAGGACACAACACCAAAAATCGATCACTTCTGCGCGCTTGTGAAGGACTACAAGCCCGACGAAATGCGCGCCGTAATCGAGAAGGCCGGGATCAAGATGGGTGCTGGCCGATTTGGCATGCCGACCGATGACGATGGAATCCGTCTTCAGTTGCTGGGTGTGCCTGGCGGACTGGCAAAGACCATTATTCCCTCCACGCGCATCACCACCGATAATGCCGCTGTGGAGGCGGTTGGTCTCGACCACGTCGTTCTCGCGGTCTCGGATCTGGAGCGCTCTTCTGCTCACTATGCCCGGTTTTTCGGGCCTCCCAGCGTTAGCAAACCGGACCAAGTCTGGTTCCAGGTTGCGAATACGCGCCTGGCGTTGGAACCAGTTCCCGCCGGTGCCAAGCCCGCAATCGAAAGGCTCTGCTTCCGCATAGCAGGCTTCGACAAGAAGATGGTTGCCTCGAAACTGCAGAAGCTCCAGGTGGAAACGACTACCGCCCGGAGCGATCACGGACTCCGCTTCCGAGATCCGAACGGCTTCACCATCGAATTGGTGGGTGAGCAGCGGCGAGCGTAAATCAGCGTGCCCGTGCAACGAATTCGAGCGAGGAGATCACTATGACGATGAACCGTCGCCAGCTATTTGCACGTGCCAGTCAAATTTCGGGCGCCTTCTGGCTCGCTAGCGCCGCCGGAGGCTCGCGGCTTTGGCCCGCCGTCGATTCTACAGTTGAAACAACCTATGGTAAGGTGCGCGGCCGCAGCACCGCTGGGATTCACAGCTTCCTGGGCGTCCGGTACGGAGCTTCCACCGCCGGACGCAATCGGTTTATGCCTCCCCAGAAGCCGCAGCCTTGGGGCGGGATTCAAGATGCGTTCGCGTACGGGAACAGCGCTCCCCAGAGCAATCCTGCTCAAAAGGCTGGCGCGGCCGGGCGCAGCGAGATCGGCAGATTGATAGCCGGTACCGACGGTCCGCCGCCTCCGGAAAGCGAAGACTGCCTCTTCTTGAATGTGTGGACTCCTGGTGTCAATGACAACGGGAAACGGCCAGTCATGTTCTGGCTTCACGGCGGCGGCTTTTCTAGCGGGTCGGATTCGAGCGCTCTTTTCATCGGCGCCAATCTGGCTCGGCGCGGCGACGTTGTCGTCGTCGGTATTAACCACCGGCTGGGCGCGCTCGGGTTCACACACCTGGGCGACCTGGCGGATGAACATTTCACCCATTCCGGAAATGTTGGCATGCTCGATGCCATTGCGGCGCTCGAGTGGGTTCGGGACAACATCGAACGCTTTGGAGGCGATCCGGACCGCGTCATGATCTTCGGCGAGTCGGGCGGCGGACAGAAAGTTTCGATGTTACTTGGCTCGCCGCCGGCCAAAGGCTTATTCCATCGCGCTGTCATTGAAAGCGGACCCGGTCCCAAGATGATGGAGCGCGAGCGCGCTACCGAAGTCGCCCGAATGCTGCTGGCAGAGCTGGATCTGGACGCCAAGCACATCGCCGAGGTTCAGGCGCTGCCGGTGGAGAAGATAATGCGTGCACAATTCGCGCTGGGGTCCAAGCTGCGAGTGATTCCCGGGTTCATCGATGGCTTTGCTCCGGTGCTGGACCCGCTGGTGCTTCCGGCCCATCCCTTCTATCCGCAAGCCTCGCGCGTCTCGGAGGACGTCCCGGTAATCATTGGACACAATCGAACCGAGATGACTCTGTTCGCCGATCCGGCCGCGTTCACGGTGGACGAAAACGGAATGGAGGCGCGCGTGAAGAAGATTGTGGGCGATCACGCCGGGGAAGTGATCCAAGTTTACCGCCGCTCGAATCCCAACGCTACTCCATCGGAGCTTTTGTTCCTCATTTGGACCGACCACCCAACCACGATCTTCAGCAACAACATCGCCGAACGCCGGTCGGCTCTTGACAAAGCGCCCACCTACCGATATCGGTTTGATTGGGAGACCCCGGCTCTCGGCGGCCGGTTGAAGAGCCCGCACACTGTGGAATTGCCGTTCGTGTTCGACAACGTCCAGGTTGCTCCGGGTTTGACCGGAGGCGCCAGCCCGGAAGCCGTAGCCTTAGCAGCTCGTGTGAGCGAGGCTTGGATATCGTTTGCGGCCAGCGGCGATCCAAATACCAAGAAAAGCGGACTGCCCGAGTGGCCGCCTTATGATGCAACGCGGCGCGCCACGATGTTGTTCAACAACGTAAGCAAGGTAGTCGACGACCCGGGTGCCCAGGAACGCGTCATCATGGAGCGAATCGTCAACCCGGCTTAGGACGTGTTTGGCAAACGGTATTCCGTCTGATCGAGCCGGCTCAGCCGCTCGCGAGTCGGATCAAAGATCCAGTTGAGCGTTAATCCGGCGAAGAGTAATCCTGCGAATCCAGTGGCCAGAACAAATCCGTACTTCGGATGGCCCATTGCATCGCTGACCGCGCCCATCGCCAACGGCCCGGCAACCGCGGAAAGACAGGTGAAGAAGAGAATTACTCCAGCGACGGCGCCATGTTCCGATTTCGGGAAACAGCTAATTCCTTTGGAATTGATGCTGGGATAAATCACCGACATGAACAGGCCGGAGGCGGGCAACAGGTACATCGCCGCGCCAGCACCTCCAATCACAGCACCAATGAAGCAGATCAAGATTACGCCGCCAAAGAGAGCTAGAACCTTCGTCCAATAGAACCGCGCCAACATCCAGGCGCCAATGAATCGCCCAGCCGCGCGAAGGATAAAGAAAATCGAGACGCTGTAGGCGGCCAATGCAGCCGCAGAACCTTTATCGCCAGCGAGCAATGTGGGCATCCAAACATATACTGCCGCTTCGGTTGCGACGTAAAGGAACGCGCCGAGCGAGAATGCCAGGGCGTACCGATTCTTCATCGCCGCGGCAGTGTGCCTCAGGTCGATGCTTTCGTCGCTGGCTCTCACCGTGCGAGGGTATTCGGCTCGCAAGGCGATCAAGATCAGAACTACACATATTGTCCCAGCGAGAACGTACAGGCCTTTCCACGAGGCCCCGCTCGCCAACAGACGGGCGAGAATCGCTGGCCCAATGATGGACCCTACTCCGAAGAATCCCTCCACCGTATTCATCAACGAAGTATGCTCCGTCGTCGATTTCGAGAGATCTCCAATCAACGCGAGAGCGCCCGTCTTGAAGACGCCAATCCCGATTCCCGACATGGCGAGCAAGATTGAGAAGTAGAGGAGACTGTTTCCGGCCGTAAACAAATACGACGCGACCCCAAAAAGCATGAGGCCCACCACGATGGTTCGCTTGCGGCCGAATGTATCGGCGAGATGGCCAAGGAAGAAGCCTGCGACGGCGATCCCTCCCATGGTGGCGTACTGAAATGTACCGGCGGCCGTCAGGCTTAAGCGAAACGTCTTGATGATTTCGGGAATAATGATTCCAACAGAATCCGTGGTCATGGCAAACATCATGAACATGACGAACGTGAGCGCCTTGATGCCGGCCATGCTCTGCTTCCCGCGCGCAGCTGCTTGAATCATCGGTCCACCTCAGCCGCGGCGGGTGCAATGAGCATCTTCTTCTGATCGCCCGCGGGATCGGAATGCGAAATCACCGCGCGGTGAGCCGCAAGATCGACGTCTAGCCGGGCCCGATCGGAACCCTTGCGCCATTCCATCGCGATTGTGTTGCTCCCGGAACTGTGGACCTGAAATTCGCCCCCGAATGCGGGATGTGCATTGCGGAAACGGATCAGATCCAGCAGAGAACCTACCACCGGAACTTCGAGCCGCGCTTGCAATTCGGCGCGCGTATAGTAATGACGGTTGATATCGCGGCCCACGCCGGTTCGTCGCACCAGGTCCAAATCGTTTGTCCCTGCCAAAAGTCCAACGTAATAGACTTGGGGCACTCCGGGAGCAAAGAATTGAATGGCGCGGGCAATCAAGTAATCATCATCCCGGCGGCCCAAAGCATCGTAGTAGCTGCAATTCACCTGATAGAGGTCAAGGTTGTTCGCCGCTGCTCCCGTCGCCTGTCGGCTCGTACCGTGGCTCCGCTCATGAATGGTCTCCACAAGATGGTTGATTTCTTCCAAGGAGAGCAAGCCCGGCGGGCCCTCAACACCTTTTCGATCGGCTCCGACGTCGATCACTCCGATTCCGTCGTGGGTATCGAGCACGGTGACGGCATTACGGGGACTGATTTCAAGCCATTCTTTCAGGCGGCGCGTGTCGCCCGTGTAGATTGCGTGTAAGACAAGGGGCGGGAGCGCGAAGTCATATACCCAATCCACTTGCCTGGCGATTTGGATCTGCTCGAGATAGTGGCTATGGATCTCGACCAGCATTTCGACCCCGTGCTCGCGCGCCCGGCGAGTGAGCGTGTCAATGAATTCAAAGGTCTCGGGAATCATGAAGCAACTCGTGCCGCGCTTCTTGATGGCGTAACCGGCGGCATCGAGCCGGATGGAACGAATCCCTGCCGCGTGAAATTGATTCAGGATTTGATCTAAGTACCTTTTGCCTTGGGCGGAACGAACGTCGATATCAACTTGCTCAGGGGTAAAGGTAGTCCATAAGAGTCGCTCAGTTCCATCGTCCAGACCCATTTTCGTGAAAGGAAGGCCTGGCCGCGGGCGGTAGATCGTCAGCAGTTCCGTCTCAGACGCGCCATCCGGGAACACGCGCCCGTAGGTAAGAAACATGAACGCGTAGGACGATGCGTCGCCACGCTTCCGAAAGTCGGTGAACTGAGGAGACCGGCTCGAAATGTGATTCACGATCAGGTCGGCCATGACATCCATGCGCTCGGCCAGCGCGCACACCTCGTCCCAGGACCCGAGCCGTGGATCGATCCTGGTGTGATCAATCGGGTCAAACCCCGCATCGGCGCCATCAATCGGCCAGAAGAACGGCAACAGATGCACGCCGCCGAATAGTCCGGCCAGCGGCCCATCAAGGAGCGCCTGGAACTCGCGAAAGCCTCCACCCGAAAAGCGATCCACGTAGGCGATGAACTGGACTTGGTTCTTCATCCCAGATGGCTCTCCATCTTCTCCAGGCTCACGCCGTTGGTTTCCGGATAGAGCGTCAGCACAACGAAGAACTGTACCAACATCATGACCGCGAATGCGGCAAACGGAATAGCCCCGGAACGAGCGGCCATCACGGGAAAAACCGCGGAAATCAGTGCGTTCATGAACCAATGTGTAAAGCTTCCCAGACTCTGGCCCTTGGCGCGAACCAGATTTGGGAACACCTCGCTGAGATAAACCCAAATGACCGCGCCTTGGGAGAATGCGAAAGAGGCGATGAATCCGACTAGCAACCAAAGCAACAGTTCCAGGTGGTTGCCGGTTGCGAAAATCACCGCGACCCCAGCCAGGCAGGCCGCCGTTCCGGCTGCCCCAGCCAGCAGCAATTTCTTGCGTCCCAATCTGTCGATCACGCTCATCGCGAAAAGCGTGAATACGAGGTTGGTGAAGCCGATGACAACCGCCTGCATATCGCTCGAAACTTTGCTGAATCCGGCACGCTCGAAAATGTCATTGAGATAGTACAAGATCGCGTTGATTCCCGAAAGCTGGTTGAACATGCCAATGGAGATGGCAAGGAAGATGGGTTTCCGGTACCGAGACTGAAATAGCGGCTCCCTTCGGACACCGCTCTGCATCTTCAGTGTCTCTCCGATTTCGTGCAGGCGGTGTTCCGGGTTCTGTTCTCCGACGCGCTGCAATACTTCGCGGGCCTCCTCCACCCGCCCCACCGCGGTTAACCATCGCGGGCTTTCCGGGATTCCGAATAGGGCAACCAGAAATGCGGCCGCCGGGATCGCGACCATCCCGAATTTCCAGCGCCACTCTGATTCGCCAAATCCCACCGACGACACAAGGGAGTTCGAGAGATAAGCCAGCAGAATCCCTACAACTACGTTCATCTGAAAGAGCCCGACTAGCCGTCCACGCCTGGCAGCCGGGGAGATTTCTGCGATGTACATTGGCCCAATCACCGATGATGCGCCAATGGCTAATCCCCCGATAGCGCGAAACACAATCAACGCGGCCCAACTCCAAGCGAAGGCGCACCCGGCGGAGGAAAGCAGGTACAAGGCCCCCAACGCCCTCAAGCAGCGGCGCCGTCCGTATCGGTCGCTGGGCGTCCCCGCGCCTAACGAACCGAGAACGGTCCCCCACAGTGCGCTGGAGACGGTAATCCCGAGTGTCGCCGGTGAAAGTGCAAACGTCTCGCTCAGCGCCTTCGTGGCGCCTGAGATAACGGCCGTATCGAATCCGAAAAGGAGCCCCCCTAACCCCGCAACCAGGGAACTGCGCAGCAAGTACCCGTTGAGTGCGCTCGTCGTTGCCCTTCCGGCCGCAATGGTGCCAGTTCTCACCACTCAGCGGCCTCTTTCACAGTCCAATCCGGAATAGCGCCGGGCCGGCTGGCTACCAGTGCGCCTACGCGATTCGCGAATTCAGCAATCTTTCGTACGGGCCAATGCGAGATTAAGCCGTGGAGAAAAGCGGCTGCAAAGGCATCTCCCGCCCCAACCGGGTCTGCCACCTTCACCGTATGACCAACCGCCTCCACATATTCCTCGCAGCACAGCATCCCGCACCCGCGCGCCCCCAAGGTGACGCACACCGCCTTCCAGCCATAGCGCTTCGATCCTTCACGGCAGAACGCCTCGATCCCCGACGGCATGCGCGTGAATTTGCAAACCACGCCGAGTTCTTCTTCATTGAGCTTGACCACGTCAGCCTGTTCCAACATTTCCATGACAAGCTGCACCGAATAGTTGCCGGGACGTAGATTCAGGTCGTAGAAGCGAGTCGCGGCCGGCAGCGCACCGAAGAGCCTGTCGACCACTACCCTGCCTTCGGGCGTCGCTGCAAACAGTGTTCCGTGGTAGAAACACTCCGGGGTGCGCTGCAGGATCTGCGCGATTTGCTCCTCGCGAAGACGCAGCGCGTCATACGCCGCCGGACGTTCGATGACGAAGCGCGTTTGATCCTCCGGTCCCAGTTCTACGCGTGCGGTGCCGGTTGGGAATCGGCTGGTGGTCTGCAAAAAGGAAGCGTCCAGCCCTAGAGCAGCAATCTCCTGCCGTGCCGCATCCCCTAGAGAGTCCGTGCCGACGGCGCTAATCAACAGCGGGTCGTATCCTAAGCGCCTGGCATGAGCCGCGAAATTGAGCGGCGCGCCCCCCAGCGCCGTGGAGTGCGCGAACATGTCCCATAAAACCTCGCCGATCACCAGAATCGAGCGTGCTCGACCGGTATCCTGTAAAGACAGATTATGACCATCTGTCAGGTCACTCATGGCCAACAGCCAGTATGGGTTGCGTCGAAATGAGTGTCAACTCTTTTTTCGAGCGCCGCACGAGTTGCGAATCACCAGACGAAAATTCAGCAGAATATCTCGTGCCGGCAATTTTGGATTCCGCAGCCGTTCCAGCATTGTGCTCACCGCGATCGCCCCCATGTCGGCGCAGGGCTGATGGAGTGTTGTGAGCGGAACCGATAGAAGGCTCGCGTACTTGACGTCGTCGATTCCCGCCAGCCGCATCTTCGCCGGTACAGCCACGCCCAACTCGGTAAGCGTTTTCAGCAGGTGAGCCGCCGTAAAATCGTTGGCGCAGACAATGCCGTCCGGATGCGCCTTCGCGAGCGCCGCCTTCACTTGGTCCTTGTCTTCCGGATCAATGCGGCAAACAATCGGTTGCCGTTCTCGCGAGGCTTGCTCCAGGGCCTCACAATAACCTGCGATCCGCGCATCCACGGTGGGAGCCGAACCCGGGCGTCCAAGAAACATCACCCGGCGGCACCCGCATCTGAGCAGATGAGCGGTAATCGTGTATCCCGCCCTGCGATTGTCGATTCCAACCAGATCATACCGGCTGCGCTCCGGGTACGGAACAAGATCGCGGTCGAGAAGAATGACAGGTATGCCGGCGTGGTCGAACACTTCCGCAATGGTCCGGTTGATGGTGTCCTTTTGTGGAGTCAGCTCCAAGGGCGCAAAGAACACACCCGATACTTTCTTCGTCACCAGTTGCCCGCAGGCCTGCGAAGCCTGCTGCTCCAGGTTCGCTTTGTCTCCCAATGAGCTTCCCCAGAGCAGGACGTGATGACTGCCGTGCTGTGCCTCGGCCATTCCCCGGCAGATCGGCTCGAAGATTTCTGTCCGGCCCAATTCGGGAATCAATAACCCGAACGTGTAGCCGCGCGCCGCCGCATCCGCGCGAACATAGCTGCCCGAACCGGCGCGTCTCTCGATAATGCCGGCCAGTTGAAGTTCCCGCAGCGCACGATTCACTGTGGGCCTCGACGCCCCGAACGTTTTTACCAGCTCGGATTCGCTGGGCAGACGCTGGCCCGGTTCGTACTGACCGGATGCGATTGCATGCGAGAGCGTTTGCCGAACCCTTTCATGCTTCGGAAGGGAAGATAGAGTGTTCACGACCTGATAATACAGCTCGACGGCACGAATGTAAAATATCCTTGACAGGTTTTGCCGACAGCGATATATTTCCATCTGCATTCCGTTGAAGCCGTAGATTTTGGATATCTGTCAATACAGGTCAACCTTCACGATGACACGAGTCCAGAAGGCGTTCCACTAATGGTTTCAAAGCTCCTCCAACTCCGGCGGGCAGTGGCTGGTATCGGCACTCTGGCTGTCGCCCTCGCCATGTTCACGTGGGCAGCGGACCGCGCAGGCGTCGGTCCGAACGGAACATTGCACATCCGAGACCTCCCCGTCCCCCTTTCGAGCTTCCTGAGTCCGGAAGCCCGTTCTTACATGCTTCATCTGCTGCGAGACCAGCCCTTTGCAGGAGGCCCCAGCGCGGCCCAGGATATCAAAGGCTACCGCGCGCGCCAAGACGAGATCATGCATGGGTTCCTCAATCCGATCCTTGAGCGCTATCCCGTAAATATCGAACACAAGACCATCGCCGGGGTATATACGGACATCGTCACGCCGAAAGATGGTGTTGCGCCGAAAAACGCGAAGCGAGTGTTGCTGAATATGCACGGCGGCGGCTTCGTATCGGGCGCCCGGACAGCGGGTCTGGTCGAGTCCGTTCCGGTCGCGTCTGTTGAGAAGATCAAGGTCATCACGATCGATTACCGGATGGGGCCGGAATACAAATTTCCCGCAGCCAGTGAGGACGTCGCGGCGGTCTATAAAGAGATGCTCAAGGAGTACTCTCCGCAGCACATCGGTTTGTACGGCTGTTCGGCGGGCGGAATGCTGACGGCCATGTCGATCGCTTGGTTCCAGAAGACCCATCGCCCGAATCCGTCGGCGATCGGCGTGCTCTGCGCCTCGATTGGCGAGTTGACCGGAGGCGATGCGAGCTTTGTTAGCGGTCCACTGAACGGGTTCACGATTTCGGCTGGACGCCAAGGATCTGGTGCCGCGATGCAGTTCCGTCCTGCATACTTGAGCAACGTCGATCCTAAGGACCCACTGGCCTATCCCATCAATTCGCCCGCGCTGGTCGCACAATTCCCCCCCACGCTGCTGGTGACGAGCACTCGCGGAATGGAATATAGTTCCGCGATCAATTCACACAACGCCTTGGTGCGGGCGGGAGTCGACGCCGAACTGCATGTGTGGGATGGACTGCCGCACGCGTTTTGGTACAACTCCGACCTGCCCGAATCCCGCGAGGTTTACGACGTGATTGCGCGCTTTTTCGATCGGCACTTCGGCAAATAAAACATGAAAAGTACCGTCTGGTTATTGAGTTTTTCCTTATGCCTCTCTGCCGCGCAGCACAAGGCGGCTCTCAACGCGAACGAACACTGGGTCGCCACCTGGGCGACTGCTCAGGCTCTTGCTCCCGTTCCACCGCTTGGCGCTCCTCCTCGGCGTCCTCAGGCAGCGCCGGCTCGTCCCTCGCCGATCGGACCAATTCCAGACACGTTCAAAAACCAAACGGTGCGAATGATTGTTCGGACCAGCATCGGCGGGCGGCGGGTTCGTGTGCAACTTTCGAATGCGCTCGGCAATCCAGCTCTAACTATCGGAGCAGCCCACATCGCCATCCGCCAGAAGGACGCTGCTATCGTTCCCGCATCGGATCGCACCTTAACGTTCGCTGGAAGAGCGTCGTTCATCATTCCGCCGGGTGCGTTGGTGGTGAGCGATCCGGTGGATCTGGACGTTCCCAAGCTCACGGACGTGGCCATCTCGCTCTATCTTCCCGAAGATACCGGCCCTCCTACGATGCACCCCTTGGGCCTCCACACGACCTATGTTGCGAGCGGGGACGCTACCGCCGATGCCACGTTGAATCCATCCACGACCACCGCGTACTTCTGGCTCTCGGGCGTCGAAGTCCTGGCGCCTTCCAAAGCTTCGGCGATCGCGGCTTTCGGGGACTCCATTACAGACGGCTTTGGGACCACGGCCAACAAAGATCAGGCTTGGCCTACCCTGCTAGCCAGCAGGCTGGCATCCAGCAAGTCAACCGCCATGCTGAGCGTGCTGAATTTGGGAATCTCGGGAAATCGGGTGCTACGCGACGGCGCCGGAACAAATGCGCTGGCCCGCTTCGACCGCGACGTGCTCAGCCGCGCCGGCGTCCGCTGGATGACGTTGCTGGAGGGAATCAACGACATCACGTTTTCTGCGATACCGGGAATTCCGCCAGGCCAAGCCGTGACAGCAGAAGATTTGATCTGGGGATACCGGCAAATCATCGAGAGAGCACACATGCACGGTATTAAGGTTGCCGGTGCAACCATCATGCCTGTCGAAGGCGTGCCTACCTACACCGAGAATGGGGAGACGGTTCGCCAGGCTGTGAACCAATGGATCCGTACCAGCGGAGCGTTTGACGCGGTCATCGATTTCGACGCCCTTATGCGCGATCCCGCAAACTCGAAGAGGCTGCGTCCAGAATTCGATTCTGGAGACCACGTGCATCCGAACGATGCGGGAAATCAAGCCATGGCGGACGTAGTTGATCTTGCGACTTTTCTGCAATAGCAGGCGTGCCGGAGGAATGAGGAATGATGAGATTTAACTTCCAGTCGGGTTTGATGTTCCTGAGTCTGAGCATGCTGCCCCTCGCAGCACAGCAGCGTTCCGCACAGAATACCGTGGTGATCGACAACGATGGCACGGTTCACGTTCCCGCCCAAGCCGTGCCCATGTCCGGCTTTCTTAGTCCGGAAGCCAAAGCTTATGTCACGCAACATCTCAAGGACATGCAGGACCCGCACATGTTGGCGCAGGTCAACGGCGTGCCGCGTTTCATGAAGGGATATCTGGAGCGGCAGAAAGTTCTCTATCCTGTGAATCGGGACGACACCAGGATTGCGGGTGTGCACGCGTACGTTTACACGCCCAAGGCGGGTATATCAACCGCGAACCGCGACCGCGTACTGATCGATCTCCACGGCGGAGGCTTCTCCGGATGCTGGCCCGCCTGCGCCGAGCTGGAATCCATCCCGATCGCCGCGCTGGGCAAGATTCGCGTAGTCAGCCTGGATTATCGGGAAGGGCCCAAATACAAATTTCCCACGGCAAGCGAGGATGTTGCCGCGGTATATCAGCAGCTCCTGAAGGATCACACACCGCAAAATATTGGCATCTACGGCTGCTCCGCGGGAGGCATGCTGACGGCGATGTCGGTAGCCTGGTTTGAGAAACATAATCTACCCAGGCCCGGCGCCGTCGGCATCTTTTGCGCTGGAGCGGGTTCTCCCACCGGCGTTGGATTCGGGGGCGACGCAGCCTACACAGCCGGACCTTTGGGTGAAGCGCGCATCCTGGCGGCGCCGCCAAAGCAGAACGCTCCCGCGGACCAAGCGCCGCGTGGACTAGGCTACCTCGATGGCACCGATCCGAAGGATCCCCTGGTCGCCCCCATCAATTCGCCGGAAATTCTGGCGAAGTTTCCGCCGACATTGATCATCACAGCAACTCGCGGCTTTGAAATGAGCGGCGCTCTTTATACCCACACTCAGTTGGTGAAGCTCGGAGTCGACGCGGAGTTGCACGTCTGGGAAGCGCTCTTTCACGGATTCTTCTATAATCCCGATGTGCCGGAATCGCGCGACTGTTACGACGTGATCGTAAAGTTCTTCGATCACCACCTCGGAAAGCGTGGCTAGCAGAGCCCACGAAGGCCCGCTCACGTAAAAGGCCGATCAACACGCCGGCTGCCCGATGTTGCATTCTGATGATAGGTGCGAAGTTTGGATGGCCTTTCTTGAGAGATCCATCAGCTCGTCGAGTTGGCTAATCCGGCTGCTGGTTTGCGCCACGGTCGCGCTCTCGGGGCAAGGTGGTCAGCCGGCTTCGGACACGATCGAGCAGATCCAGATCGACGCGCAGGCGCCTGCGCGGCCGTTTCCACACTTCTGGGAGCAGGTTTTCGGCTCCGGGCGTGCGATCCTGTCACTCCGCGACAGCTACCGCCGCGACTTGCGCGCGATGCGGGCGGCCACCGACATCCACTACGTGCGGTTTCACGCCATCTTCGACGACGACGTGGGCGTTTACGACGAGGACGCGCAAGGCCAACCGGTTTACAACTGGTCCTACGTGGATCAGATTTACGACGGATTGCTCGAAAACGGGGTGCGCCCGTTCGTCGAACTGAGTTTCATGCCGCGCAAACTGGCTGCCTCGCTCCAGCCGCACCCCTTCTGGTACAAGCCGCTGCCTTCTCCACCGTCAGACTGCGCGAAGTGGGAGGAGTTGGTTTATCGCTTCGCCCGTCACTTGGTGGAGCGCTACGGCGCCGCAGAGGTGCGCCAGTGGTATTTCGAAGTCTGGAACGAACCGAATATCGACTTTTGGACCGGCCAGCCTAAGCAGGCCACTTATTTTGAGTTGTACGATCACGCGGCACGAGCCGTCAAACGAGCGGATGCGGGCCTGCGCGTCGGCGGGCCTGCCACCGCACAGGCTGCCTGGGTGGATGCGATGATCGCGCATGCCGCTGGGAACCACGTTCCGCTCGATTTTGTCTCCACGCACGTGTACGCCAACGACACCTCCGAGGATGTTTTCGGAACGCACGAGTCGATCGCGCGGCGTGATCTGGTCGGCCGCGCCGTCCGGAAGGTGTATAACGAGGTGAAGCACTCCGCCATGCCGGATCTTCCGATTTATTGGACCGAATACAATGCCTCGTACAAGAATGAGGTCTCCGTCACTGACTCCGCGTTCATGGGGCCATGGCTCGCCAACAATATCCGGCTGTGCGATGGACTGGTCACTACCATGTCCTACTGGGCGTTTTCCGACGTCTTTGAGGAGCAGGGCGTGGTGAAGACTCCGTTCTATGGCGGCTACGGCCTGATCGCCGAAGGCGGCGTACCCAAGGCGGCTTTCAACGCATTTGCCCTGCTACATCGGCTGGGCGACCAGCGGCTGCAACCCGGTCTCAGCGACGCTCTGATCACGCGACGCTCCGATGGGACGCTGGCGGCCGCCGTTTGGAACTATGCTCCGCCGGGAGAGGCGGGAGCGGCGAAAACGATTCGGATTGACGTTCGGCGATGGCGGGGCTCACCTCGGTTTCACGTCGAGATCGTCGATCCGCAACACGGCTCGGCGCGGGCCGCGTGGCAAGCCATGGGAAGTCCATCGTTCCCTTCGCAACAGCAGTACGAACAGCTCCGTCGTGCTGCGCGGGCAACCCAAAAGCTCGACAATCCGTCTTTTGTGCTTCCCGCACATTCCTTGGCGCTGGTGGAGGTGTCGGCTCCATAAAGATCGGGCCGGCTGCACCTTGCGATGGCAGCCGGCCCGGATTATGAAACTGCGGCTGAACTAGAACATATACTTCAGCGCAAACTGGATCAAGCGCGGGTTCACCGTCGTCGTCGTGATTTGCCCGAAGGTGGCCGGGCTGTCGATGGCGAGTGCGGGATTGCCGAACTGCGCGTGATTGAAGGCGTTGAAGAACTCCGCCCGCAAGATAACCGACTGCCGTTCCGTGATCTTCGTGGTCTTCACCAGGGAGATGTCCCAGTTGAATTGGCCGGGGCCCAGAATCGTGCCGACACCGCTGTTGCCGAATAAGGTCGGAAGCGGTCCGCCGGGGAACGCCGCCACGGAGTTGGGCGCCGCAGGCTCCGAACAGAATGCGCTTCTGTTCAGATAGCCGGAGCCGCCGCTCACCCCACCCAACCTCGACTCCACACCACCCGAAGTGGCGATGGACCCGTACGTGGAACCCGGACACATCTGCGCGCGCGCCTGATCGAAGGTTCCAATGTTGTACACCGTACCCCCGTTTTGATCGGTAATTGTCATCGGCGTACCGTCCTGAACCGTCGTGACACCCGTCACATTCCATCCGTTCAGCAAATAGCCGAGACCACCGCTGTGGTTTCCGAACGGCAGATCGTAGCTATAGTTGACGATGAAGCGCTGCGGATGGCTGAAGCCAACCGGACCATACTGCTGGGCAAGGTTGCTCGGCAAGTTGCTGTTGGCGCCGTTGCCAGCCGAGATGAGCTGGATGTCGCTCAGATCCTTGCTGTAGGTGTAGGAGGCCTGCATCAGGAAGCCATGCGTGTATTGCTTTCGGACAGTGATCTGCAGGCTGTTGTAATTGGAGATGCCGTCAAACGAGGTGATCTGGAATCCGGATGTGCCGTAACCCAGGATCGGTACTCGCAGAGCCGCATTGGCCGCTGTATTCACGGTGATGCCGTTGATCGGATTCGTCGGGCTGGCAAGCAAGGGTGCGTTCACGTCGTGATACTGATCCAACAGGTTGATGCCGCTGGATCCCACGAATCCGACTTCCAGGATCCACGAGGGAGCAAACTCATACTGGGCGTTCAGATTGTACTGCCGAACGAGCGGAGTGTGGAGAGTCTCGGCGAGAGATGGAGTGTTGAGGTTCGAATTGGGCGCACCCGCCAAGCACTGAGGTTGACAGCCGTTGAAGTTGACCCAGCGCGACGCAAAAACACCCAGCGGCGTGCTGGGGTAAGGATTCTGATTGGAGAACGGAGCCGACGCCGAACCACTATAGTCCAGCGTTACGGCGTAGGGATAACCCTGCTCCAAGCCGTGCACGAAAGTTCCACCACCGATGCGATCGTAGAACATCCCGACGCCGCCACGGACCACGAGCTTACCGTTTTCAATCGGCTGCCATGCGAAACCGAAGCGAGGAGCAAAGTTGTCCAGTGGCGGTCCGTTCTTCACCGGGAAATTGCGGCTCGATTGCAACACGCCGGACGGCGGCGCCGGATAGTGATCCGTGTAGTTGCTCGGCACGACATATCCTGCCAGGCCCGGACCAGAAGTGGTTGGACCCGTCGGGGGAACCGGAACAGCTTGGATTTGACTCTGCCAGAAGTTGGTCAGGTTGCCGTATTTGTCGGTGTAGCTGCCGTCGTATTCCCAGCGCACGCCCAGGTTCAGGGTCAGACGGGAATTGACCTTCCAGTCGTCCTGCACGAATGCAGTCTGGTTGTTTTCCTGATAATTGTGGACGATTCCGTTGGGCCCGCTGCGGACACAGAACAAGCATTGCAGGATGTTGCCGCCTCCGCCATTCGTGTTTCCGGGATTGGCCGGACTGCAACCGGCGGCGCCCTGACAGCCAGGCAAACCGAGTGCCCAGTCGGCGAAAGTTCCGTAGAACAGGAACCCGCGCTCCAAACCTGCAAACGTAATCGGCCATTGCGCGTGTTGGAACGAATAGCCGGCGCGAATGGTGTGGCGGCCGTGGGACCAGGAAATCTGGTCGCCGTACTCCACCTGATCCGTCGGGCTGTTGCTCGGGTACAACGAACCATTCAAGCTGGGCCCATTGAAAATCACGGTGACCGGCAGTTCTGTTATCGTTGGAACGATCGTGGCCTGGCCGATGGCTTGCGGAGTTGTAACCGTGCTATCGCTGCCGTGCTGGCCGTTGCGCTGCCCTGCCGCGTGGAGTTCGTTCACCAGGCTGTTGGACAACAACGTGGTCAGCTTCAGAACCGCATTGGTGTTGTTGTACTTCAAGCTAACCGGCGTTCCCGGAGGCGAGGTGGCATTGGCGAATGCGAGCGACTGGGGATCGGCGGTCCAGAAGTACCGCACCGCGAAAGTATTCTTGCTGTTAACCACCCAGTCCACATTGGCGATCAGTTGGTGTTCGGTGTAATAGGCGGGTTGAGTAAACTGAACCGGGCCGTAGGCGCCTGTCGGATTCGATGGAATGTAGTATTGCCCGTTGGGCAGTTTCGCGTTCAGCAGCCCTAACGAGACGGGGTTGATATTGGACCCGTCGCAGGCGATCTGGACGCTGGGAATGATCGGATACAGGAATGTGTTGTACGCCGAGTTCCCGGGATGATTGGCCGGGCAGAGAGCTGCGCCCAGGTTGGCCGCGGTTCGATCGCTCGGCAGCGGGAACAAACGCACGCTGCTGGAACCGCCGGTCGCGATCCCATTCTTCTGGCGGGTTTCCTGATAATCGGCGAAAAAGAAGAGTTTGTCCTTCTTGATCGGCCCGCCCACCGAACCGCCCACCTGGTTCTGATTGAGCGCTTGCTGCACACCGCCGCCGTCGCGATTGTCGAAGAAGCTGTTCGCGTTCAAATCCGAGTTGCGGAAGAACTCCCAAACGCTGCCATGATACGCATTGCTGCCGGACCGGGTGACTACATTCACGTTGCCGCCCGGATGCGCACCGTAGCTGGCGTCGTACGTCGAGGTCTGAATCTTGAATTCCTGGATCGCGTCGGGATTGGGAATTCCGATGCCGGTGTAGATGCCCGAGTCGTTCGACGAACCGGTATTAGCCGTGTTCACAATGGAGACGCCGTCCATCTGGTAATTGTTCTGGCTCGGATCGGCGCCGTTCACGCTGATGTCCTGCGTGGCTTTGCCGAGCGCGGTGGCGTTGTTCACACCGGCGTTCGCTCCAGCCGCCATGCTGAGGAGCTGCGTGTAGTTGCGGTTGCTCAGAGGCAGTCCAGTCACTTGCTGCGAGGTCACGGTCGTGCCGAGCGTTGAGCTCTGGGTCTGCAGCGTTTCGGCCGATGCCTCCACAGTAACCTGCTCGGTCTGCTGCCCAACTTCGAGCGTCCGGTTCAGTTGCGGCGTCTCGGTGACGTTCAACGTAACGGAAGCGACTTCGGAGGTCTTAAATCCGGTGGCTGCAAACGACACCTTGTAGTTTCCAGGCGGCAGCAGGCTGAATTTATAGCCTCCATCCGATCCTGTGGTCGTCGTACGGCTTTGGCCTGTGTCATTGCTCGTGATCGTAACGGTGACATTGGGTATCGCAGCTCCCGACGGATCGGTGATGGTTCCCGTTAAAGCCGAAGTTCCGGCCGACTGAGCCATGAGATACGGGGTTACTGTCCCCAACAAAAGGCACAACGCAGCGCCAACGAAAAGCCGCGTACATAGCGTCTTAAATTGCATCCTGATCTATTTCCCCTTTATTAACTGCACGTTAAAGTAGGTTCTCTTCAGGCGCATACCACGCGCACAAAGCCCCTGCCGACGCCTGGACACTCATTTCGCTAGGCGTTTTTATAGCTTTGCTGTCGAGAACCCCACCCCGCGGGCCAACCCTACTGCCCACGGGTTACCACGGATTCTACGTCTAATCGGGATCAAACGCCAGTACAGACCCAGTCAAATTCTGTAAATGTTTGTAAATTTAGTCTACGAACAGGACACCCACTAGCGGATGGGTAATCTATACGCGACGCCGAAGATAAGCGCCTCCGCGGGCGCCAACAGAGCATGGGAAACGTGCTCGTTGGAGCGCTAGCGGATTTCGGAAACTCGTTCGATCCGATTGGCCTCCCCACGTTGATCGTCGGAGGCTACATTGAATGTAGAATGGGTCGTAATTGTGGCTGGTATGTGCCGGCATCGGCGATGTGGATCATGGAGACCTACACCCGGTCCAGGTCTGGGATCAGCCGATTCTAATTCTATCCAATGTTGGGTTTCAGCCTGCCTAATTGTAGCCGTGGCGTGGATGGCTGTGCCTTTCCTCGCTTTGGGTCAGCCGAACCTCGCAGAAAATCCGAGGATTGAGCTGGATAGGCAATTACCGGCGGGCGCCAGGGTTTTTATCGCGCCCGCAGAAGACGGCTTCGAAGCATGGCTTGCCGCTGCCCTTTTCCGGAAAAAGGTCCCCTTGGTGATTGTTTCCCGCCGGGACAAGGCTCAATATGAAATATCAGCAGTTGCAAACAGCGAGCAAGCCGGATGGGCCAGAATCCTGTTTGTCGACTCGACCTCAAGCGAAAACGCCGCGATCAAGATCACCGGACTCGACACTGGTGAAATCGTTTTCGCTGACGCCGTGCACAAGGGGCATGCGCCCAGCGGTAAGCGCAGCGCCGCGGAAGCCTGCGCGAAGCACCTTAAGAAGAAGTTTTGCTGTTTGCCGTTGTTCGCTCAGCAAGGAATCCCCGCAGGCTCTTCCGTCTTCGTTGCTCCCATGGGTGGCTTCGAGACATACTTCACGGCAGCGCTGAGATCGCGGAAGTTACCGCTGCAACTCGTCGATGACCGGGAAAAAGCTGCCTTTGAGATTTCCGGCGCTGCTGAGAGTCATGAACTTAGCACAGCAAAGAAGATCGCCACACTGAGATGGCAGTCCAGGGAAGAGGCCAGTGTTGTTGTGACCGACCTGAAGGCCGGGGTGGTCGTCTTCGCTTATTCCGCCTTCTCCGCGCGCGCATTGCGCGGCAAACGAACCACCGCCGAGGATTGCGCCAGGCGCCTCAAGGAAGTAATCCGCGGTAGGTGACCCGCAGACCGGCACGCCTACTCTGGTTCACGCAGCGTGTCAACATCACTAGTCTTCCGTACGACGATATTTTCCCGGGACGGTCCAGAATCGCATGATGCTCAGGCTCTCAACGACGCAGGGCTTTCAGGTGACTGTAAACTAATGCCACTGGCAAGCCAACCACGTTGAAATAGCAGCCCTCGACGCGATCGATGAACTTGGACGCGAGACCCTGGATCGCATAGCCGCCGGCCTTATCCATCGGCTCGCCGCTGGAGGCGTAGGCCGCCAGCTCTGGCTCGGTCAGCGGCACGAAACGCACGAGCGTCGTGGCAGCGTCGACAATCTTGCGAGAGCCGGCGAGCAGACAGATTCCAGTGATCACTTCGTGCTCGCGGCCGGCCAGCAAGCGCAGCATGCGCAGCGCATCCGGGGCGTCGCGCGGTTTTTCCAAAACCTCGCCGTCAACGACGACCACTGTATCGGCCGCCAGCACGATTTCGTCGCCGGAGCGCGGAACCGCGAGCGCCTTATCTTCGGCGAGGCGCCGCACATAGTCGCCCGGCAATTCGCCCGGGCGCTGCTCTTCATGGATGTTCGGCGCGCGCACGACAAACGGGATGCCCGCATCCCGGAGGATCTGCTGGCGGCGCGGCGAATTCGAAGCGAGTACCAGCACTCGATGGCCGCCGCTCTACTTGCGGGCCAGCGCTGGTCCGCCGTGCGCCGGTCCCGGATGCGCCTGGCCGGAATGCGTGGGACCGGGAGCGGCTGTTTCAGGCAGCGGTATCTTCTTGGGGCGCGCGTCCAGCTTGGTCAGAATCAGCTCTTCACGCACCTTCTGGAACTTCGGCGTGCCCGGCTTGGCGCCGGCGGCCACCACGTCGCGCTCGGTCACTTCCTGGGCGCTGGGCATATATTTTTGCAGATAGTTCTTAATGCGGTCATGCACCAGACGCTCGGAGGAGTGCGCCAGAAGAAAGACGATCTGGTCACCGGGCGCTTTCGAGAGCACGGAATAGACCAGCGAAGGCTTCTGCAGCTTGGCGGATTTCAAGTCCTTTTCCAGCTTCTTGGCCTTGGATTCGAGCTTCTGCCACTGCTCCACTTCCTTCCGCGTTAAACCAACGCCCTTCACGAGCGCAGCACGGTCCTTGACCGAAAGCTTTTCGGCCAGGAAATAGAGAAACACGCCCATGCTTTCCAGATGAATGTCGACGCCGAAGGGGATCGTCTGCCGGGCCTTTTGCAGCTTCTGCAGACCGGCGTGCGCCCCTTTGCCTCCCACCAGCGCGGGCGAATAAAGGTGCAGCAATTTTTCATCTTCCAGCAACTGGATGACGTCGGCGCAGCTGGGTTCGTTGGCGATGTGCCGCAGCTCATCCAGCAAATCCTGCGGCGGGATGCGGGTTTCCAACTGGGCTTCGCGCGCGTTGTCGTACTGCATCTTCGTGCGCTCGTCGATGTTGAAGCTGAGCCGAACTTTGAAGCGGAGTACGCGCAGGAGCCGGATGGGATCGTCGTATAGCGTGTAATTGCTGACGGCACGCAGTTCCTTGCGCTCCAGGTCGCCCACGCCGTTGTTGGGATCGAGCAGCAGGCCGCGCGAGGCGGGATTGAGCGACAGCGCGATGGAGTTGATGGTGAAGTCGCGGCCGCGCAGGTCTTCGTGGATCGTCGCGGGCCGCACCACGGGTTTTGCCCCCGGCTTGGGATATCTCTCCTGGCGAGCCATTCCCAGCGTGGCGTGAACGCCGCCGGGAAACGCCAAGCCCGCCAACTTGCGGTTGTCGTCCTCCCACACAATCTTGGCGCCGGTTCTCTTGACAATGGTCTGGGCCAATTTCAGCGCGTTTCCTTCGATGGTGAAGTCGATCTCCACAATCGGAAACCCGCCCAGCATGTCGCGCATCGCCCCGCCCGTCAGGAACACATTCAGGTTGGCGCTGGTGGCGGCAGCCTGAACGTCGGAAACCACCCGGCTCTGATCGGAGCTGAGGTGGCTCTCGAGCATAAACATGTAGTCGCTCATCGTTTGGCTCTCTCTGGCGAATGGCCGGGCGCCCTATCGCGCGGCACTCGCCGTGACAACACAAGTCCGAAGCCGGTCAGGCTCTCGGATGGTGCTCGTCCACGGTGCGGCGCAGACGCGATCGCATGACGTGCGTGTAAATCTGCGTGGTCGAGATGTCGGCATGCCCCAACATGCTCTGCACGCTGCGCAAGTCCGCGCCTCCTTCCAACAAATGCGTTGCAAAGGTATGCCGCAGGACATGCGGCGTCAGATCGCGGAACATCCCCGCCTTCTTGCCGTAACCGGCCAGCAATTTCCAAAACGCCTGGCGCGTCATGGCGCCGCCGCGGTTGGTGACGAACAGGTACGGGCTGGCGCGCCCTTTGAGCAGTTTCGCCCGGCCTTCGCCCAGGAATTGCTCCACGGCGTGGAGGGCCGCCTTGCCCACCGGCACGATCCGGTGCTTGTTGCCCTTCCCCACAACGCGCACGAATCCGAGGTTGGTCTCCACGTCGGAGACGCGGACGTGGCAGAGTTCGGAGACCCGGAGTCCGGTGGCATAGAGGAATTCGAGCATGGCCCGGTCGCGGAGGCCCTTTGGCGTGGAAAGGTCGCAAGCGGCGAGCAATCCATCGATCTGCTTCTTATTAAGATATTTAGGAAGACTTTGCCATTGCCTCGGGGCCACCAGGACGGCGGTCGGGTCGCTTGAGACGGCGTTGGTTTCGAGCAGATATTGATAGAAGTTGCGAAGAGTGGCCAGATGCCGCGCGATGGAACGGCTGGCCAGCCGTGCACGGTAGAGTCCGTCCACATGCCGGCGGACGCACTCCGGGTTTCCCAGTTCGTCACCTGCCTGTAACGATCCAGCAAACCTTTGCAAATCAGCATTATAGGCTTCGATTGTAGTTCGTGACAACCCCTTCTCGATCCGGCAGAAATTCAAGAACGAAGCCACCTGGGCCGAAATGGACCGAACGGATTGCATTCTGCCAATGATACAATATTCGCAAATTTGTTTGGAAGAGAACTGCGAAGTCCGCGTGGAACGCGATTAAAGGAGCGGTTTGGGGGGGTCGACCAATAAGAAGGTCCTGGTCTCGCGGTTTGACCGCGAAACGCTAACCGGTTTCGTGAATCCCCAGGCCTATCTGCAACGCGAGGGGCTGGAGCTGCTGAGTCAGGGCGGCTCGGTCAGTGTCATTCCTTATAGCGAGGTCAAGCTGGTCTGCTTCGTACGCGACTTCCAGCAGGGCGAGCCGCGCAAAGAACTGCGGCTGTTCACCACGCGGCCCAAGATGGAGGGCCTTTGGCTTCGCATGCACTTCCGCGACGGCGACGCGATGGACGGCATCCTGCCCAACAATCTATTGCAGTTGGATTCTTACGGGTTTTCGGTGATCCCGCCCGATCCCGGCTTTCAGAACCAGCGCATCTTTATTCCGAAGGCTGCCTTGTCGAAGACGCAAGTGCTGGGGGTCGTCGGAAGTCCTCTGCGAGTGCCGCGCAAGGCGAAGCCGACGGCGAAGGAACAACTGGAAATGTTCGGAAAAGCGGAGTCGTCATAGCTTTCGGACGGCCTCCTCGACTTGTTTGGCGAGTGCGTGGTAATCGTGGCCGGTGAGTGAAATCGGCGCGCCGAAGGCGATGCGCACGCGGCCCATGCGGGCCATCTTCCAGGTCCTATGGAGTACGCGGTCCAGGCCTTCGATGCGGACCGGGACCACGGGCGCGCCGAGCCTGGATGCGATCATGCCGATTCCGGGCTGAAACGGCGCGATTTCGCCCTTGTCGGTCATCTTCCCTTCGGGGAAAATCAGCACGCACCACCGGCCCGCGGCCAACTCACCCATGTAGCGCAGAGTGACCAGCGCGCCGGGCTCGCGCTGCGGGATCGGAAACGCATTGAAGAAGAGCGAGGACAGGTAATAGTTCAGGCTGTTGGTGAAGCTGCGCCTGTGGAAATGTGCTTCGAAGAATTCTTTCCGCATCGCTGGAGCGACGCGGTAGCGCCAACGCGCTGGAAGGGCACACAAGATGGCCGGCACATCCATATAGCTCTGGTGGTTGGAGGCGAAGATCACCGGCGGTTGGATCCCTTTTAGATTTTCCAGGCCCTCGCGATGCACGTGAGCGAAGATGCGCGTGAGCGGCAACAGGATGGACGGAAGCGCGATGCGGCGGGCGGCGCGGGCGAGAGCGCTGCGATTCCAGCTTGGGAAATCGGCCGCTGCTTCGGCCTCGGCCGTGATTTCGGGAGTTTCGGAAAGCTGCGGTTCATCGAGGCCGAGCGCAACCATGCGTTCGACACGTTCGAGCGAGGTCAGCGATTCCAGCGGAACGCTCAAGTCGATGCGCGCGGGCTTGGCGGGCGGCGGCGTGCCTTTGGCGATCTCGTGACGCTTCAGCTTGCCGGTTCCCTCGGTCCGCGGGAATTCAGCATAGGGCCAAACGGAGAAACTGCGAACGCGCTGGTAATCGGCCAGCTCGGCGTTGGCGCGATGGACGATTTCTTCGATGTTGGCGCCGGACTCGAGGATGATCACCGCGTGCACGCGGTCGGTTCCGATGACGGCGGCGTCGCGCACACCTGGCTGCTGCTTCAAAACGGATTCGACGTCGTCGGGAAAGACGTTGAGGCCCTCCGGCGTCACGATCATTTCCTTCTTGCGGCCGAGGATAGTCAGTTCGCCGTTTTCATTCAACGCGCCGATGTCGCCGGTGTGGAACCATCCGCCAGCAAATGCCTGGGCGGTCTCTTCAGGCTTCTGGTAGTAGCCGGTGGTCACGTTGTCGCCGCGCACCAGGATCTCTCCGTCGTCGGCGATTTTCACTTCGACCCCGGCGATGGGCTTGCCGACCGATCCCTTGCGCGCGTGGAAGGGGTGATTCAGCGTGACGATGGGCGCGGTTTCGGTTAGCCCGTAGCCTTGGATGACCAGGAATCCGAGTTCGGAGAAGAAGGCTTCGAGGTCGGCTGCGAGCGGCGCGGCGCCGACGATGAAGCTCCAGAACTTCCAGCCGAACAAGCGATGCACCTTGCGGTAGCGCCACCAACGGCGCAGCCAGTGGATGCGGGCCGGCTTCAGGTCCTTTAGCTCGGGAAAAGTTTGCAGCAGATATTCGCGCAGGATTTCGAGGATCTGCGGCACCGACACAAGAAGCGAGATACGGCGCGTTCGAATCTGCCGCAGAATCTCGGTGGGATTGTATCCGCGGATGAAGACGACCACGCCCGCAAGCATCGGCGGGATAAACGTCGCCATCGCCTGACCGAACATGTGGCTGAGCGGCAGAAGATTCAGGAAGCGGATGGGGAAAAACAGCCGGCCATACTTCAGGTATTTGCGAACCTCGCCTTCCACCGGAACAATGTTGGCGAGAATGTTGCGGTGCGTGATGACGACACCTTTCGGTTCGGCGGTTGCTCCGGAGGTGAAGATGATCTCGGCGGTTTGGTTCCCGTTGATGGCGGGGGCAGGCGCCAGGGCTGAGGGCTGGGCGGAAGCTACGTCGAGACTGGCGAGTTTCCAGATCTTCGGTGAATCCGGCAGCGTGACTTCGTCGCCGGTCAGAATGAGGCGCCCCCCGACGATTTTGTGGACGCGCTCGACAAATTCGGGCGAAGACCGGTAATCGATCGGCACCGCGATGACACCTTCTAGCAGGCATCCCCACAGCGCGATGATCCACTCGGGGCGGTTCTCGCCATATAGGATGACTTTGTCGTCTTTGGCAATCCCCGCTTCGTGCATCCGCGCCGCGAGAGCGCGTGCTTTGACGGCTATCTCATCATAGCGGTAATGGCGGCTGCGAAAGCCGTCGTCGTAGACGAGAAATTCGCCGGCGAGCCCCGCGAAGTCGTGGAAGAAGTCGAGCAGCGTTTCGCGGGGCATCCATCACTATTATGCGTGTGCCCGGGCGGCGGGCAACACGACATCCGAGGCAGCCACAAGCAGGACGTCCGGCTTGCTGGCGTTGACCCGGCCAGAGCGACTTTACTTGACATAGTCAATCATTCTGATTGACACTATGCTATGGCCTCTCTGGCAAGCGATGCCGCGGCTTTCCGCCATTTCACGCGCACCTACACGCGCTTGATCGGAACACTGGACGAGGGGCTGCTCCACACCGAGTACAGCCTGGCGGAAGGCCGTGTGATCTATGAACTGGCAACCCGCGCCGAGCCGAGGGCGAAGGAGATCGCGCAGGAGTTGGGAATGGACCCGGGCTATTTGAGCCGGATCCTGGGGAAGTTCAAACGGGCGGGGCTGCTGAAGCGGAAGGTGTCGGCGCGGGACGGACGGGTTGCGGATCTGGCACTGACGCGGCAGGGACGAAAGGCTTTTGAAACACTGAACGCTCTGGCTGAGAAGCAAGCCCGCGGTATTCTACGAAACCTGCCGCCAGCGGATCGCGCACGACTGATCCGTTCCATGTCAGCGATCGAAGAGGTTCTCGCGGGAGATAGTGCACAACACCCGCCTTTCATTTTGCGGCCGCATCGGCCGGGCGACATGGGATGGGTAGTGCACCGGGAGGGCGCGCTGTACGCCGAAGAATACGGCTTTGACCAGACGTTCGAAGCGCTGGTGGCGCGCATCGTCGCCGACTTCATCACGAACTTCGATGCCGCGCGAGAGCGCTGTTGGATCGCTGAAATGGACGGAGAAGCCGTAGGCCATGTATTCCTGGTAAAGCATCCCGAGGAGCCAGACACGGCGAAGCTGCGGCTGCTGCTGGTGGAGTCCAGCGCGCGCGGCAAAGGACTGGGCCATGCGCTGGTGAACGAGTGCGTCCGATTTGCGCGCGCCGCCAGCTACAGGAGGATCACACTGTGGACGCAGAGCATCCTGGTAGAGGCGCACCGCATCTACCAGAAGGCCGGCTTTCGGCTGGTAAAGGAAGAGCCGCATCACAGTTTTGGCGTAGATCTTGTGGGCCAAACCTGGGAATTGGATCTGAGGCCCGCCGCTAAGGGGTGACCGCGTCACTCGCGACGCGGAGGAACTTGGCCCAGTCGCATGGATAGCCTTCGGCCGAGGTGCTGCATCCCTCGACAAAAAGATCGGCTACCGCAGGTCCGTTCTTGAGCGACAGCGGCGAGAGATAACGCATCTGATCGAGCGTTTGCGTGACGAACTGCACGCGAACCGAGTAGCCGGAGGCCGGCAACTGCCAAAGCGAAAACACCAGCGCGCCGCCGGGAGGCGAGTCGTCGGGTTGATAACTGGTGACGTGCCAGGAGAGGCCGAGCATTCCGGATAGATTCGAGATATTGGTGTCATGCCCCGAAATCACGAGCATCGCGTCTCCGGGCAGGCCCATGGCGCCCTCCGTCGGCTTGCCGTCAGCGGCTTGCTGCAGCGACTTGACGATGCGAGTTAGAAGATTCGATGCGCGCCTCCTGGCAAGAGCAGGAGTGCGGCGCATCAACTCGGCGTAGGCGGTGTGCAGTTCCATAATCTGCTGCAGATTGGATGCATTCAGCCGTCCCCAGGCGAGTTGGTCACCCTGCATTCCGTTGGTGTACTCCAACAGGAAATCTTCGGCGAGCGTGGAGGCGAGGGCCAACGGGCCATCCATCGAAACGCCGCCCTTGCCGGCCCCGAGCGAGACCGGCTGATCGACGATAGAAGCCGGCGCTTTGCCGTTTCCGTTGAGAAGAGCGGCGAGTTGTTCGAATGCAGCTCGATGGCGCTCGACGAGTGCATTCATATCCGGACCGATCCGTTCCTTCACTGCCGCGAGGGCCAACTGCGGGTCCCCGCCGGTAGGGTCCGGCGCACTGAACATCGGATCTTTCTCGCCTCGCGGCGCGGCATGAATTTCGACGGCGCACGCCGGCAGCATTCCTTCCGCCAAAGCCTTGGCCGATTCTACAGTTCGTTGGTCCTGATCGGCCCACCAAAACGTACGCGTGGCATCTTTGCAGGCGGGCTGGCCCAACAAACCCTGCGACGAGAACAGAGCGCGATAGTAACTCCCCATGATGTTCATGGCGCTGCGTCCATGAGCAGTGAGATTTCCAGCCGGCACGCCCCACTCGGGCCAAGGCAAGCTCGAATAGCGGTTCAAACGCTCGACGGTCCAGGTAGGCGACCGCACGCCGTGACGCGTGAGGATGACGACATATCTGAGCCTTGCTGCCGGCGTGGGGTACTGGCAAACGCCGGGTGCGACGCTCGAAAGAGCCACTGCTGCGAACAGGATCCAAGGCTTCAAAGGACGCGAACCTCCCATCTTCCTCGACACGGCGCGCCGGAACATTGTATAGCACCAACCTGAAGATTTTCTGAAAGCTTAAGTGGCTTTTTGCGCTGTCAATGTTCACACTCTGTTGACCGGATATTCATGAAGATGTCACACGTCAAAGGTATCGTTTTCATCGAACCTACAAGCTTTACCGTTCCTTACGAACAACGGCCAGGGTTAACGCAACGGCTGTAATCGTTTCCGATTGAGGGCTAACCATGCACAGTCAGAGAAGTGTATTCCGATATCTAACTCTCCTCGCATTCGCGCTTCTGTTTGTCTTAGAACCAAGGAATGTTGTCGCGCAAGCGAGTAAGTCGACGATTAGTGGTCACGTTACGGACACGACTGGAGCGGTCCTGAAAGGCGCGAAAGTCACACTCGAACCGGCGGGGGGCAACGTGGTCACCGACGTTCAGGGCGAGTATTTCATTTACGATCTCGGCCCGGGGACTTATACACTTACGGTGAGCTACGTGGGATTCGCGCCGTTTACCAAGACGGTGCAGGTGGGCACGAGCCCCAAGGTAACAGTGGACGCGCAGTTGCAGGTACAGTCGGAAAAACTGCAGGTTCTGGTAACAGCAGAACGGCCGTCGGCGGAAGCCGAAGCAGTGAATGAAGAGCGCACGGCTGACAACATTCTGCAGGCGCTTCCGGCCGATGTCATCCGCAGCCTGCCCAACGCCAACATGGCCGACGCACTAGGCCGCTTGCCCAGCGTGACGCTGGAGCGCGACGAAGGCGAGGGCAAGTATGTACAGATCCGCGGCACCGAACCGCGCCTGACGAATACGACAGTCGACGGCATGAACGTTCCCTCTCCCGAATCGGGCGTCCGGCAGATCAAGTTCGACGCAATTCCGGCCGACATCGTGCAGGAAGTGCAAATCAACAAGACTCTGCAGGCCAACATGGACGGGGACGGCATCGGAGGCTCGGTGAATCTGGTGACCAAGACCGCGCAGGACCGCCCCACGGTTAGCCTCGGCGGCATGGGAGGATTCACTCCCATCGACGGAACGCGGGGCTTGACCGAATGGACCAGCACCGTCGGCAAGCGCTTTGGAACCGATCACCGCCTTGGCGTCCTGATCGGCGGTACTTACGATTGGAACGGACGCGGGATCGACGACATTGAGCCGGTGCCAGATATCGCCACTTTTCCTGATGGCAGGATGGCGCGGACCTTTGAATCGATGGACGCTCGCCCGTATATCTATTACCGCAGCCGTTGGGGCTTGGCGGGTAGCGCGGACTACAAGCTGGGAAACGGATCGGATATCTACATCCGCGGGCTGTACTCGAACTTCAAGAACTACGGCGACCGGAATGTCTATTCCGTGAACGACAATACGCCGGGAATCCAGTTGCTCGGGGGGAATGGAGGCCCGCCTTCGTTCAATACGCAAGACCGGCGGCCGAATATCGGCATCGGCAGCATTACGATCGGCGGCACTCACGTGCTGACGAGCACCTGGTATAGCTGGTCGGCGTCCGTTTCCCGCTCAGTGGATATCAATGAGGCTCCGGGAACGGCGAAGTTCGACTCAACGCTGGACACGAGCACATGCCAATACGACCCGGCGGCGACGAAGCACACTTATCTGCCGCAATGGACACCTTCCTGCTACGCGGAAGCCTACAATCTGTCGGACTACACCTTGCATTACCTGACCATCGACCATGGACTCACCGCACAGCTGAATCTGGCGTTTGAAGGGGCGATGGGGAAACGCTATCACATCGGTTCGCTGCCCGCGATCTTCGAGTTTGGTGGAAAGTTCCGCAACGCGCACAAGTTCGACGACACTTACAGCGACCGTCTGGACCCCAACTCAGACATTCTGCTTTCACAGTTTCCGACCAGCTTCCAGAACAACAATTTCTATAACGGCGGCAGCTATCCGGTGGGGCCCTTCATTCGTTACCAGAGCATCCGGGATTTCGCGAACGCGAATCCCAGCATGTTCGCTCTGAGTAGCACATTTGGCGGGGACCCGGCCAACTATAATCTGATCGAAAAGGTCTCGGCCGGTTACCTGATGAATACCATCGATTTCACCAGCCGGCTGCGCCTCATTACCGGTATCCGGTTTGAGGGAACGAGTCTAACGACCTTGAGTTTTGACACCACGTTGAACACTTTAACTGACAAAGCGACAGGCTCTTATGTGTCGGTTCTGCCCAGCGCGTCGATCCGCTACGGTCTGACGCCGAACTCCGACATTCGCTTGGCTTATGCACGTGGGCTTGCCCGGCCCGATCCGCAGGATATCGCGCAGGCGGTGACCTTTACGAACACGGGCAGCCCAGGATCGCTGAAGAACACCGCTTCGCTGGGTAATCCGAACCTGAAGGCGGAGACAGCGGACAACATCGATGTGCTGTATGAGCACTATTTCAACGGGTTCGGCATGCTGTCAGCAGGTTACTTCTACAAGAACCTGCACGACCCGATCGCGACGGAGACGCGGATCTTGAACAATTTCCAACCGTCTCCGATCGCTCCGCTAGGGACCTATACGACGACGCAACCCATCAACGCCGGAAGCGCGTGGATCAGCGGGTTCGAGGCGTCTTATCTGCAGCGCTTCACGGGTCTGCCGGGCGCGCTGCGGGGACTCGGGATATCGGCGAACTACGGCTACACCGCTTCGCGGGCCAGCGGGCTTCCGGGCCGGTCGGATAACCCGCGCCTGCTGCGCAACGCGCCGAACACGTGGAACATCAGCCCCACGTTTGACCTGGGGCGCGTTTCGTTTCGCATCGGACTTTCTTACAATCAGGCGAACATTTACAGCTACAACTATCAAGACGGAAGCGACGGCTCCGATCCGACGCCGGGCGGCCTCAACGGGCCGTTCAGCGACATTTATTTCTATTCGCATCTCCAGTTCGACGCCGAGGGCAGCGTGCGGCTGACGCACGGGTTGAGCTTCGTCGCGTACGGGCTGAACCTGAACAACGAAGTGTTCGGGTTCTATCAAGGCAGCCCGCAGTACATGATCCAGCGAGAGTATTATCAGCCGTCGATCGCAATGGGCTTCCGCTGGTTGTTGCCGGAAGGCAAGTAAGCAGCGGGCCGCTTGCCGATGGCGGGGAAGCCAAATTGGCCAAAACGCCCGTTGACTTCCCCTTTTCTTCGCCTCATAATAGGGCATGGCCTTGACCAAGCGGCAAAAAGAGGTGCTGGACTTCATCGCGGATTTTGTTGAGGAAAACGGTTACAGTCCCAGTTACGAGGAACTGGCGCAGGGCCTGAAGCTGGCTTCGCTGGCCACGGTGCACAAACACATCCAGGCGCTGGAGTCGCGCAATTATGTGCGGCGGCTGTTCAACCAGAGCCGCTCGCTCGAAGTCGTGCCCAAGTATGTGCAGGAGCGCCGCAAAGGGCGGCAGGCAGCGCGGGCGAGCGAAATTCCGCTCGCCGGGCGAATCGCGGCGGGCGCGCCGGTGGAGGCCATCGAAGGCCAGGAGACGCTGCAATTCACCGATTTCACGGGCAAGGGCGACACGTTCGCGCTGCAGGTGAGCGGCGAGTCGATGATCGAGGATCATATCCTGAACGGCGATTATGTTCTGGTGGAGCGGACGGCGCAAGCCAAAGACGGCGAGATCGTGGTGGCGCTGGTGGACGGCCGCGAGACTACGCTGAAGCGCCTGTACCACGAGCCGCAGGGCCGCATCCGCCTGCAGCCCGCCAACGCGGCGATGAAGCCGATCTTAATAGACGCGGCCCGCGTGCAAGTCCAAGGGCGTGTCCTGGCTGTGCTGCGAAAGTATAGATAAGTAAAACCTTACCGTTCGCGAGCGAGAGCACGCGCGCTGCATGCTAGACTGGTTCGTGAATGGGTAGCGCAGTCAACGGTATCAAGCGCTTCATTTTGTGGGACTATCCGCGCGCTGGCTGGCAGTACGACGTGATGGTGGCATTGATTCTGGCGTTTATCTTTGTCACGCCGCGCGACTGGTTCCGCGATCAACCCAAAGCCAATAGCATCGTGATGCTTCCCTCCGATCACGGCAATACCGTATTTTGGATGGATACCGAGCAACTCGCGAGCGTTCCAGAGGCCGCGCGGGCTGAGAAAGCCGGCTCTCTGCTCCAGACACGCACGGGGAAAAGATACCACGTAGTCCGTTTGGAACCGATCGTCGATTCCGAACAGGAGATCAAGGGTTTTATGGCGTTCACCACGCCGTAATCGTAAGGCTTCCAAAACTGTCTCTCTAATGCAACTGCACGTTCGAGCATTCGCTGTATGTATGTTTCTGGCGGCCACTTTCGCGATGGCCGGTTGGGCGGATGAGAATCTCAAGGAAACCGTGTCGAGGATGAACCGGGCGGCGAGCGAGTTCAAGTCCATGACCGCGCATGTCACATACGTCACGCACACCGAGGTGCTCAACGAGGACAACACGGAAACCGGCAATATGATCATGAAAAAAGTACAGCCCGGGGAGGTTCAGGTGCGGATAGATTTCACGGCGCCGGACGTGAAAACCGTTATTGTGGACATGCGGCGATTCCGGGTATATTATCCCAAGATCAAAACTTTGCAGGTCTATGACTTGGCCAAGCACGGCGAACAGTTTGACCAGTTCGTGATGATCGGCTTCGGGACTTCTGGAACCGAACTTGCGAAGGACTACGACATGAAGGTTCTGGGGACCGAGCCGCTGAAAAGCCAGGAGGGCATGCCGGCGATACGGCTGGAGCTAACGCCCAAGCGCAGCGAGACGCGCCAGTACGTCAAGACGATGCTGCTGTGGATTCCGGCGCAGGGCGACCCCTACCCGCTGCAAGAGAAGATTACGGAGCCTTCCGGTGACTACCGGCTGGCAACTTTCAGCGGATTGAAGATCAATCCGCCGCTTGCGCCGGACGCCATGCAACTGAAACTTCCCCCCGGGGTTAAAACGGATTATCCAGGCAAATGACGGCAGTGGAACCAAATGTGAAGCCCGAGGCGAACGCCGGCGAGGCGCGCGCGCGCAGCAACAATCGAGACACCAAAGGCAGGCTGACTTTTCTGGATTGGTCGCGCGGCTTGGCCGTTGTGATCATGCTGCAGGGGCACGTGTTTCATTCGTTCAATCGCACGGATCTGCGCGCAGACGGGCCATTCATGATGTCGCAGTTCTTAGGCGGCATGGGGCCGGCGATCTTTCTGGTGCTGACCGGCATCACGTTGGCTTTTCTGATCGACCGTCGCGAGCGCCAGGGTTTGGGGCCAATGGATCGCTGGAAAGCGGCGCTGCGCCGGGCGGGTTACCTGTTTTCGCTCGCGTTCCTGTTCCGTTTGCAATTGTGGGTGTTCGGACTGCCCGGGAGTCCCTGGACGGATCTGTTCCGAGTGGACATTCTGAACTGCATGGGCTTTGGTATCGCGCTGTTTTCGGTGATGGCAATGTTTACGACTGCCGAGCGCGTGCGGTTGTGCGCGGCCTTGGGGTTGGCGATCGCGGCCGTTTCGCCTTTGGTTTCGATGGTGGACTGGAGCTGGCTGCCGCCGCAGGTCTCTGCTTACTTCGTACCCAGCTATCAATACTTCGCCTTTTTCCCGTGGGCTTCGTTCATCGCGTTCGGATTGAGCATCGGCAGCGCGCTGCGGTTGGCGAAGGCGGAGCACATGAACCGGATGATGCAGTGGGGATCGCTGCTGGGCATTGGGCTGATTGTCGGCGGGCAATATTTCTCGAACATGACTTACTCGGTTTATCCGAAGTCGGAGTTCTGGCTCAATAGCCCGGGGCTGATCGTGATCAAGCTGGGCGCGGTGATGCTGATCATCGCCTTCGCGTTCGTGTGGACCGAGTTTGCCGTGGGCGCGGCATGGAGCTGGCTGAGACAGTTAGGCACGACGTCGCTGCTGGTTTACTGGGTGCACATCGAGTTGGTGTATGGGCGCTGGTTCGGAGCATTCAAAGAATCGCTCAGCAATATAGAATGCGGCGTGATCGCGGTGGTCGTGGTGGCGCTCATGCTCGGTCTTTCGGTTTTGCGCACGCGATGGACCACGCTGAAGCCGGCTCTGGCGTCGTATTTGTCGTGGAACACGCCTCGGCGGGCGTCGGGGGACTAGGGATCCGCTCCTCGAGAAGGAAGCCGTACTTCACGCCTTCGCCAACCTGCGAAGGCTTTCTCCGCGCGTAGCTGCGGCGATTCTTACGGATGGTCCGGATCGCTTGCAGGAAGTAATCTTCCATTGGGCGTAAGAGGAGGCCCTGCGCATAGTCGTGCGCGAAGAGCAGCTTCCCGTCTTCCACCACCGCTTTCAGGTCGGCACCGGTGAATCCACGGGTGGCGTGGGCGATGATCCGAGCGTTGGCCAATGCGAGGGGCTCAGGCAGCTTCGCAATCTTTTCCGACAGGATTACCTCACGGGCCCGTTCATCGGGCAGTTTGGTTTCGAGCCACAATTCGATTCGGCCGGAGCGCACGAGCGCCGCGGGCAGGCTGCTGACGTCCATAGCGGTTAGCATGACGCAGACGCGCCCAACGCTCGCGCTTTCCAGTCCATCGAGCATGGTGAGCAGGTAGCGATACAGGCCGGACCGCTCTTCTCCCTCGAACAGAACATCGGCGTCGTCGATGAAGATGATGGATGGAGCACTGCGTTTGGCAGCGCCAAAGATGCTCCGAATTTCGCAATAGAAGTCGCGCGTGCCGGCGACGACGGTTCCGTCGATCAGGAAGAACTTGCTCTTCAGGCGGTGAGCCAATGCCCGGCCGATAGTGGTCTTGCCGGTACCAGGCGGTCCGGCCAGCAAGACGCCGCGTTTGGGCTTGAGATCAAATTTGATGGCCAAGTCGTCGTTCTCGAGCGGCAGCGCGATCTTGGCTTCGAGGGCCCGGATCACGTCGTCGACGCCCTTCAGGTCGTTCCAGTCGACCGGCTCTACTTCCTTGATTTCAACATTGCTGGTCAAGCCTTCGGAGGCCAGGTGATCGATGAACTGCGCGGTATCCAGGGCCTCGACACCGCTGAGGTGAAGGCACGCAGTGCGCAACTGGCGGATGTTGAGCTCGGGAGCGAACCGGTGAACCTTGGCGTAGTCCACGCCGTCGGATTTCGAGTTCAGATAGACCTGGCCAATGGCCGCATAGTCGGCTGCGGTGAAGTCCTCGATCTTGCAGCTCTGGGCGCGCTCTTCGATCGAGTCAGGTATTTCACCGGCGAAGCCGAACACCAGCTTCTTGCCGTCTTTTCTCGCCTGTTCCAAAACGGCGGTGAGCGCTACCTCAAACAGGCCGTGGCGCGGGTAATTGTAGTTCGTGCTGACGTTAGCGAGCAGATGCAGGTCGTCCATAATCACTAAGTCGGCACCGCTCAAGCTTGCATCCATGAGGGACAACCACGCTTCTTCGATGGCAAGCGGCTGGTGTGTCGCTAACGTTTTCATCAACTCCCCCATCCCGAGATATGCGCCGCCTGTCTTGGCGTGCACGTGCTGCAAGATGGAGGTCTTACCGCGTCCCGCATCAGCTTGCAATACGACTAAGTCGCAGCCGACGAGAGCATCCAGTACCGCTTCCGCCGCCGATTGCTGGGCAGGAGACAGCACTAGTTTGCAGGCCGGTGGCTGCACCGGGCTTAGGCAGAGTTCCATAAGTTGAGATTCGGCCAGATACACGTCTAGTTAGTTTGCAGGACTAGTGTTAGTCCCATTGCTTGAAATGCTTTAGTTGGTGGCCGACGCGGGAGAGACACAGGAATAGAGGCACGCCTCGCGCCGGAAAGATCGTTTACTAAGTGGTAACGGATGCGCTCGCAAGAATTGCCTCCTTCCTTATAGAATTTAAGAACTGCGTGTAACAACTTAGCACAATTCGTGGCTTGAAAGCCAGGAGTTTTTGATTAAATGTGGATTAAGCCGGGGACTCGACTTGGGCAAGAAGCGCGCCCCAGTGGAATCCGGCGCCGAAAGCTGCAAAGCAGATTATGCCGTCCGGCTGTGGGCCGGGATTCTGCCACCATTCTGAAGCGGCAATGAGCATCGAGGCGGACGAGGTATTGCCGTAGCGACGGATGTTGGAGTGGAACCGGGCAGGCTCGACTTCAAGGGCGCGCGCGACGCGGTCCATGAGGTTTTGATTGGCCTGGTGCATCAGGAAGACGTCGACATCGGCGGCGGACTTCGCTTGCCGCTCCAACAGCGCCGTGATCGCGGCTGGGATTTTGCGCGAGGCTTGCAAGATGACGGAGCGGCCGTTCATGCTAAGCGGGGCTTCGAAGTCCAGGCGCAGATCGTCGGCGAAGGTTCCGTCGGAATGGAGGACCGAGTCGAGGATGCGGGCCAAGCCATCGCCGGGGCCGACCAGGCAAGCACCCGCGCCATCGCCAAATAGCGGCACGACGCCACGCTCGAGTGGCTCACGGGAAACGACAGCCGACATCTTTTCGGCGGCAATGACCAGGATGTTGCCAAAAGTGCCGGCGAGCGACGAGGCCAGCGCCATGCCGAACAAACTGCCTGCGCTGGCGATGGGAAGATCGATCGCAGGCGAGCCCGCTGCCCCGAGTTGCTGCGCCACTGTGGATGCCGGGCCGGGAAAGCGGCGTTCCGCCGAACCCGATGAGACCAGGAACATGCCGATATCAGCGGGCTTCATTCCCGCGCGCTCCAGGCACTGGCCGGCGGCAGCTACGGCCATCCCGGCGACCGATTCGTCCAGTGCGGCATAGCGCCTCTCCTCAATGCCGGAGACGTCCAGAATCCACTGGGCTTCGCAATTGAGGCGCGCGGCGAGTTCCTGATTGGTCACGACGCGCGCGGGCAGCCAGGCGCCGAAGGCCTTGATGGAGGCCACGGCTTACAGCCTGCTTTCGATGTAGCTTTGGATGCGCTCGATGGATTCGAACTTGCGCGGATGGAGGTCGGAGTCGGGAACCTGGATGTTGAATTCGCGTTCGAGTTCGCTGACCATGTCGGGCAGGGCGAAGGAGTCGAGATAGCCGGAGTCAAACAACGACTCGCCGTCGCCGGGCACGGTGGGTTTCTTCGAAACGTCTTGCAGGATAGTGATGATGCGTTGTCTATTGTCCATTGGTATCTTGCGCGCGGATCTGGAGAAAGCGGTCGTATTGGTTCATGAGCGCGGCGAAGAGCAGGTCGCCGAGGAGGTGGTACCCGGAGCCGGTGAGGTGCGTGTAGTCGGCCTGGCTGAGGCCGGCCTGCACCCATTGGCGCACGGAGCCGGGACCACCCATGGCGGCGCGCCAGTCCCAAAAGGCGCAGCCGCGTTCCTGCGCGACGGTGCGCTGGATGTCGATCACTTCGTCCAGGTGCGGAAAGGGAAGGCGCTGCTTGCGAGAGCGGTGCTCGCAATCGGGCGGGCCGACGATCAGGATGCTGGCGAGCGGCGCGGCGGCGCGCAGCCGCTGGATGATTTCGGTGAGGGTGGTGCGATACTCTTCAGCGGTCCATTTCCGGCTGAGCGCTTCGTTGGTGCCGTAGGCCAATACGATGAGCGCGGGCTCGCGGGAGGCGAGTTCACTGGAAAAAATGTCTGCGTTCCATGCCAATATCAGGTTGGCCTCCGCGCCGTTGATGCCGAGCGTTTCGTAAGTGACGCCGGATCGATTCTGCGCGACCCAACCGAAGACGCGCACCGGCGCCGCGCTCAGCGTGCGGAGGGTGTATTCATGCGGGCCGGGCGACGCCGTATATTGATAAACGCCGGCGGCGAGTTCGCCATCGGTGTCGATGGTGCCGGTGGAGATGCCATCGACGGAAAATTCGAGCTGGCCTCCGCCGGGCTGCTTGAGGAAGTGCAGTTCGAGTTGCTCGCATTCGACGGTGAGTGAGATGGTTTGGCCGGTGGAGCGCGCGCTGAGGCTGATGCCGCTCAGACCGTCGATGCCGTCGCCCGGGCGGGTGACGACGCCGTTTGTGTACCAACCGCGCGAATTGCTACCGCGGCTGTCAAAGCGCCGGTAGCCGAGGAAGGGGTGGCCCGGCATGGTGAAGCCGGGGCCGCCGGCGCCAAACTTGCGCTGGAAGGAATCGCGCATTGCGTTGGCCCAGTCATCGGATGCGGTCTGCGAATCTCCGAACTGAAGGATGTGGAGCGAACCGAGTGCCGGCGGGTGCGAAAGCTGCTCAAAGAACGGGACCAATGCGCCCGCGCCCTCCAGCGGCTGCGCCGACTGCACCGTCCGTTCGTCGATGGCGCGGAGAGCGGCCTGGCGGATCGCGGGCGAGAAATGAACCACGGCAGGCCGAGGACGTTTCTTGCGTTTCTTCTTGGTTGTTTTCTTGGTGGGCGTTACGGCTTGCGCGGGCGCACCGGCGAGCGAGAGGAGCAAAACGAACGCCAGAATGCGCACTAGGGTTGCTTCCTTCGACTTGTGGAGGCGCGCCGTGCCATCTGCTGGTGCTGTTGGCTGGCCTTGAATTGCTGAAAGGCGGCGTTGAGCGCTTCATAGAGAAGGATTCCGACTTTGCGCGCGCCACCGGGCAAGGGGTGCATGAAGTCGGCGCTCACGAGGCGGGGCTGGGCCTCGTACCAGCGGGCCATCGTTCCCTGGCCGCCCATGGCCTGGAATGTGTTGAAGAAGGCGCAATCCATTTCGGCGGCAACCTGGCGCTGGATTTCCACCAGACGCGGGATAGTGGGAACGGTAACGATGTGGCCCGTGGAATCGCGCTGGCCGCGATCCATGGGACTCATCACCAAGATGGAGGCGGCGGGAACGGCTGCTTTGACGCGGCGGATCACTTCGCGCAACTCGCCGGCGTAATCACGTTCAATGTAGTCGGCATAGACGCTTTCGTTCGTGCCGTAATTCAGGACCACGAGATCGGGATGCTGATGCTGGAGCTGCTCGGTCCACTGTTTCTTTTCGAAGTATCGAACCACCACCTGGACCTGGCCACCGTTGAGTCCCAGACTATTGTAGATCACGCCGGGCGCGTCTCTCTCGAAGCTTGCGCCGAAGAGGCGGACCGGGCCGCGTTGGACGGTGAGGTCGATCTCGCGAGCGCCGGCCGGGAGAGGAACGGTTTGAAAGCCGGGCTCTTTGCCTGGGCCGTCCGTGTCGACGGACGCGATTCCCTGCCCCATCGTTTCGACTGACAGGACGCCGCCGCCGGGCTGGCGAAGGAACTGAATTTCCACGCGTGCGTGATCTTCCTTCAGAACGATGCGCGAAGATGCGCCGGTGTCGCCTTCGAAACTGACGCCGCCGAGGCCGTGGAAGCCGTCGCGGGCGCGGGCCTGGGTCGCAGGCGCGATGTGCCAGCCCTTGCCCTGCACTTCGATGCCGCGATGGCCGTACCAGGCCCAGGGCTTGGCGATCAGGATGAAGCCGTGGCCGGCGTCGCCGTAGTGCTGCTGGAACAGGGACCGCGCGTCGGCGGTGATGGAGTCGGCTGTGACCGGGGAGTCGCCGTAATGCAGGACGCGGGTGACGGCGCTGGGCAGTCCGGACTCGGTACGCCACAGCGCTTTGTAGAAGGCTGTGAGGCTGCTGTGTTTGTCGATCAGGTTTGGTTCGGCGGCGGCGTGCTTAACATTCGCGGAACCTGGCGGAACGGCGCGAGGCGGCGGAAGGACTTCGACATCGGCTGAGGGGCGAGGCTGGAAGTCGATGACGCCGGACAGTGTCATCGGGCGCGCCAGTTTCACGGCTTCGAGCAGCAGCACGAGCGCAGCGAAGGTGACGATGGCGAGGGAGGTCTTCTTCGGCAGCATGGCTAGAAGCGGGAGTAAATGAACGGCGCGGAGCTGGCTCCGGCCATGTGCTGGATGGCGACGACGAGCACGGCCATGGCGGCGGCTTGTGCGTAGAAAGGCGATTCGCTATAGAGTTTCAACGCCCGGCCGTACCAGTCTTTCGGCAGGTAGTGCGCAGCGGCGGCGATGAGTGCCACCAACACGAACTGAGGTGCGACGTTCGCGAACGAGACGGTGCCGGAGATGCACTGCGCGAGGATGTCGCGCGCGCCTGCCATGCTGGATGCGCGGAAGAAGACCCAGCCAATCAGGACGAAGTGGAACGTCAGGAAGGCGCGGAAGCAATGAGCGGCCCAATGCGGGGAGGGTTTCGGATTCCCGCGCAGCGTCAACCACCAGCGGTGCGCCGCGAGGCCGATGCCGTGCCAGGCGCCCCAGGCTACGAAGGTCCATCCGGCGCCATGCCAGAGGCCGCCCAGGATCATCGTGATAACGAGGTTGGCGTAGGTGAAGATTTTCCAGCGGGAGCGAAGGCCGGGGAGAGAGAAGTAAAGATAGTCGCGCAGCCAGAAGGAGAAGGACATATGCCAGCGGCGCCAGAAATCGGAGATGTTGAGCGAGGCGTAGGGGCGATTGAAGTTGGGCGGCAGAGTGATGCCCAGCAGCAGCGCGGAGCCGATGGCGATGTCGGTGTAACCGGAGAAATCGTAGTAAAGCTGGAGCGCGTAGCCGTAGACGCCCGCGAGCACTTCGGCGCCGGAGTAGAGTTTGGGCAGGTCGAAGACGCGGTTCACCAGGTTTTCGGCGAGGAAGTCGGCGATCAGGAATTTCTTCAGCAGGCCGAGGCCGATGAGGAAGAACGCGCGGCCACCGTTCTGCGGGGTGAGAAGCTCGCGCTTGGACCATTGCGGCAGAAGCGTTGAGATGCGTGTGATGGGACCGGCCAGTGTGGTGGGGAAGAAGCTGGCAGATGCGAGGTAGGCGAGATAGCTGGTGGCGGGCTTGGCGTCGCGGCGGTAGATGTCGATAGTGTAGGTGAGCGATTGGAATGCGTAGAAGGAGAGCGCGAGGGGGAGCGTCCATGGCAGCACGGGGATGTACTTGACGGAAGCGATGAGGCCGACGTTCAGGACGATGCTGAGGGATACGAACAGGCGGCGTGTTTCCGGGCGTTCGGCGCGATCGATGGCCTGGCCGAGGAGGAAGTCGCACGTGGATGCGGCGGGAATCAAGGCGAGGTAAATCAGGTCCCAGCGCGCGTAGAAGAAGTAATTGGCGAAAACGATGACGGCCAGCGCGCCGAAGCGGTAGCGCGCAGCGAGCCAATAGGCAAAGAAGATGGCCACTAAGAACGCGAAATACGGTGGACTCGACAACAACATGGAGGGGAAGCCTCAGTATAACGTGGCTAGCCGGCGAACGAACGGAAGAATCGGATAAAGAGCGAGATGGCCATGCCGAGGCCGACGCAGATGACGATGCGGCGGACAGCGGTTCCTCCGATGCGGCGGGCAACGCGTGCGCCGCCGTAGCCGCCCATGATAGCGCCCAACACCATGACGACGAATTCAGGCCAGCGAACCATGCCCGCCCAGATGAAGTACGCCGAAGCGACGCCGTTGATGCTGGCGCCGAAGAGGGCTTTGAGGCCGTTCATCTGGTGGATATTCGTGAGGCCGAGCACGCTAAGCGCGGCGAGCATCAGGATACCGATACCTGCGCCGAAGTAGCCGCCATACAGCGAGACGAAAAGCTGGAACGACATCGCACCGAGCAGCCAGCGCGCGGATTTATGCGACTCCGGATGGGACAGCTTCAAGCGGCGCTGAATCGGCTCCTGAATCATGAACAGCAGGGTGGCGAAGAGGATCAGGAAGGGGACCAGTGCGTCGAAGATAGCGGGCGGCGTGCGGCGCAGAAGCAACGCACCTGCGATCCCGCCGATTACGCTGGGGAGGACCAGGGCCAGCATGCGAGAACTAGCCGAGCTGAGGTCCTGCCGATAGCCCCAGATGGTGCCGACGGTGCCCGGCCAGATGGCGACCGTGCTGGTGGCATTGGCGTTAATGGAGGGCAGCCCGATCCAGATTAGCGTGGGAAAGGTGAGGAGAGTGCCACCGCCAGCAACGGAGTTGATGGTGCCGGCCAGAAACGCCGAGCCGAAAGCGACGAGCGCCTTCCAAGGTTGAATTGGTATAAGGGAGAGCATGCGTCAAAAGTTCAGCCTAACATCCGCGGAAGCGCAGGCCGCGATCGCGGCCGCGAAATCGGAGGCGGAGAAGAACAATTGGAAGGTCGCCATTGCGGTGGTGGATGAAGGCGGATACCTGATTCAGCTAGAGCGGATGGACGGCGCGGTGCTGACGAGTCCGGAGATTGCGACGCTGAAGGCCCGGACGGCGGCGCTGGCACGCATGCCGACCAAGTTACTGGAGGATGTCACCAAAGAACGTGTGGCGACGGTCGCGTTTCCGGGCCGCCTGCCGGTGCAGGGCGGGGTGCCGATCTTTCATGAAGGCGAATGCGTGGGGGCGATCGGCGTTTCGGGCGTGAAGTCGCCGGAGGACGAACAGATCGCGAAAGCGGGGCTGGCGGCGCTGAGTTAGCTTATTTCAGATCGCTGAGCAGCGGAATATCTTTCGGCGATTTGGCCTTGGGCAGCGATTGCAGATACGCCCAGATGTCGGTCAGTTGCTCGTCGGAAATGACCTTTTCTTTGTAGGCCGGCATTTGGCCCGCTGGAGCGCGGACGTAGCGGATGAGCCCTTGCGCGTTCAGGCCAATGTCCGCGATGCGGGCGCCTGCCGCTCCGCCTTGTCCGGCATAGCCGTGGCATTCGTAGCAGCCATCCTTCACGAAGAGGTGTTTGCCGTTTGCGGCGTCACCTTTGGTCTGGGCGTTTGCGGCCACCATCATGAACGCGGCGAGGAGCGCGAGTAAAACTGGGATCTTCATGTTCAACTCCTAGCGCGGCTGCGTGACCACGTCGATCATGGCCGGCTCACCCTTCTTGACCACTTCGATGGCGCGCTTGATGGCGGGGCCGACGTCGTTGGGATTGTCGATGGGTCCTTCGCTGTACATGCCGTAGGCCTTCGCCATGAGCTGGTAGTTGATGTTGGGATCGGTGATGGCGGTGCCGATTTGTGCTTTGTCCACCGGGCGCTGCGCACGGGCGGCCATGTCCTCCAGGTACATCATTTCCTGATGGTAGGCGCGGTTGTTGTGCATGATGCTGAGCAGCGGGATGCGGTGATGGGCGGCAGTCCAAAGAACGCCGGGCGCGTAGTTAAGGTCACCGTCGCACTGGATGTTGACGCTGAGGCGGCCATGCGCTTTGTTAGCAAGCGCCGCGCCGACCGCAGCGGGAGCGCCGTAGCCGACGCCATACGCGCCGTGCCCGCCGATGTAGTGGTAGGGCTTTTCGAAGTCCCACAGGCGCGTGGGCCAGTTGCTGAAGAAGGTGACGTCGGAAACGAGCGACCAGTCTTCGCCCTTGATCTGATTCCACAGTTCGGCGGAGATGCGGGCGGTGGAGACCGGGCTGGCGTCCCACGCCCACGCAGCTTGCTGGATGTCGCGTTCGCGATTGCGCCGGTGTGTTTCGGCGTGCTTGGCGGCGCGGGCCTGGATCACGCTCTTGCGCTCGGAAGTGATCAGGCGCTTGCATTCGTCAATCAGCATCGGCAGCGTCGCTTCGGCGTCGGCGGCGATGGAGAGGCTGACGTCGTCGTAACGGCCGAAGTCCTGATAGTTGCTCTTGGCGAACAGGTCGCCAGCGAAAATGGTGATGACTTTCGCGCCCGGCTTGGTGATGGGCTTCGATTCCATGCCCATCCGGTTGATGGGGGTCTGCGAATGCGTCATGTACCACATGTCCGGAACTTCCAGGCCTAGGACGACATCGGCCGCGGGAACGGTGCCAGCGCCGTAAAGCGGATTGCTGGTGGGGAAGTTCATGCGGAAGCGGCGATCCATGACCGGGGCCTGGAGAAGCTCGGCGAGTTCAACCAGCAGCGGAATGGCAGCGGGGGTGCGCGCGACGCGCCCGGCAATGATCAGCGGGTTGTCGGCGTTCACCAGCATCTTTGCGGCTTCGCGCACCGCGCCGTAGTCGCCCGCGGGAGGCTGCGACATCGCGAGTTTGGGGATGTACATTTTGCCGCGGTCTTCGGGTGCCACAGGTTCTTCCTGGAGCACCGCGTCGGCGACGATGACGACCGGTTCCATGGGCGGGGTGGTCGCGATCTTGTAGGCGCGGATGGCGGATTCAGCGAACTGGCCGAGGGAGACCGGTGAATCGTCCCACTTGGTGTAGTCGCGAACCATGGATGCGGCGTCCTGGACGCTGTGAGTCCATTCGACGTCGCCACGGCGCCAACGGCCATCCAGAATGTTGCCGAGAATAATGTAGACCGGCACGCGGTCGGCGTAGGCGTTGTAGATGGCCATGGAGGCGTGCTGCAGCCCGACCGTGCCGTGCGCCATGATGCAGATTGGCTTGCCGGCAATCTTGTAATAGCCGTGGGCCATGCCGACCGAGGATTCCTCGTGGCAGCAGGTGATCCATTCGGGGTCCTTGTTGCCGCCGTAGTTGGTGAAGGATTCCTGCAAGCCGCGGAAGCTGGAACCGGGGTTGGCGAAGACGTAATCGAAGTTCAGCGTCTTGAGGACGTCGACCATGAAGTCCGAACCGGGCCGGTCGGTGGTGTAAACATCGACGCGGGGCGGCGGCGGGGCGGTTTCGGCCGCGGTTTGCTTGGCGCCCGGCAGCGGAGCAGGACGGCGTACTTCGGCTTCCTGAGCCTTCTGCGCCTGTGCGCCTTCGGGGGTTGCGACCAGCGCGGCAGCGCCGGCGGCCGCACCTTTTAAGAAACCGCGACGATCAACGGAAATCTTCTTGGATCTCGCCATGCTGAATCCTCCCTGGGTGGTGGTCAGTTCGTCTCAGATGCAGCCTCCGCCTATGCAAATCGGCAGAACGTCCCGACAGCTGTGGGCCGCAAGCACTCCATACTTTATCACGTTCGTAGGGAGACTAAATTGGCATTAATACGGCCGTTCACCCATCCAGTTGCCGTGGGGGGCGTAGTTGCAGACCCAAACTTCGCGGCCAGCCGATCGCGCAACGGCGCATCCCACCTCCCGCGTGGTTCCCCAGACCAGTTGCGTGTAGTGGCCGCACACTCCGCGGCAGGTGTTGGCGCGGTAATTGTAGTCGCGCGCTTCCGACGCCCAGTCGGCGACCACCTGCGAAGCTGATGCCGGCGCGCCGGAGATTTCAAAGATATTCTCTCCAAAATTGGAGCCCGGGCGGTGATAGAAGCGGTGCGCGCGCAGCAGGAAGTCGGCCCAGTCTTGCGCGCGGGCAGCTAGTTTGCGCGACCAAGTGAGCGGCGGGACGTTCACTTGAGCTCGCACGGCGTTATGAGCGGCCAGCATTTCGCGCGCGAGAGGCGTGGCCTGCCTCGGCTGAGCGCCGACGGTTACAACCAGAGCGCTTGCCAGAAACGCCAGCCGAAGGCAGGATACACGACGCAAGGGCACTGTGGAAGCGATATTACGGCAACGCGCAGGTGAAATTCGCGGCGTCGTCGATGCTGCCGCTGCCTTTGTATTTCGCTATTTGCGGATAGGGGCACAAGGGCCGGGTACGTTGAACCGTACCGGAGCGGTCCTTTCGCGAGGCGATCATGACTTCCGGCGCTTTACCGCCCTCCACCCAATTGCGAATGGCGGTCATTTTGTCGAAATCATTGGGGCCTTCGCCGCCGCCACAATGCGCCATGGCCGGCACCATGAAGAGACGGATGTCGTCCGACGCCTTGGCTTCGCCGCCCAGGTTCTTTACGACGCTCTGGTAGTAGTTCACGCTGTTTTCGGGCGCGATGGCCTGATCGCTCCAGCCGTGATACATGAGCAGCTTGCCCTTGTGGGAGAAGAACGGCTTCATGTTCGGGTCAGTGGCATCGATCAAGGTGCCGTAGCTTTTCTCGATTGCCTTGACGTCGCTATCGAGATTCATGGTGCGCCAGTCCCATTTGGGATTCTTGTAGACGACATAGGTAAAGCTGTCGGCCGCCACCGAAGCCGCCTCTTTGCCGGCCAGCAGATTCCAACCCAGTTCGCTGCCCGGTTCGAAGGTGGGGAAGATTTCTTTGCCGGTGTTGGGGTCCTTCGGGCCGGCGTAGATGGCCGTCACCGCTTCCACCTGCGCAGACGAGAGACATGTCGGCTCGTCCGCGCCCTTGCATTCGATGGTCTTCGGATCGAAGTGGCAGCGGGTGGGATCGTTGATCAGGCCGTCCTGGACGCCGTCGGCGGCATCGCAAGCCGCTAGAACCGCCTTGTGAAGAACGGCCAACTTCGCGGGAGGAACGTAACTTTCGGGCGTCTTATTCATTTGCTGAGCGAGCCAAACGGACCAGACATGCAGGTGCGTCTGATAATTGGCCGGCGCGCCGGCGATGATGCCGTCGAAATCGGCCGGGAATTTCTGCGCTTCCTTTAAGCCTTGGCGCCCGCCGGTGGAGCAGCCATTCCAATAGGAGTAGCGCGGAGCCGCGCCGTAGTAATCCTTGACGATTGCCTTGGCCGTGATGGTCATGTCATGCACGGCGCGATAGGCGAAGTCGGTGAGTTTCTCGGGATGACCCATGGCGAAACTCGCGCTGCCACCTTCGTGGCCGGTGTCGGTGGCGGCGGTGGCATAGCCGCTCTTTACGCCTTCAGCGAGAGCGGCATAGCCGATGGTTCCGTTCCAGCCGCCGTTGCCGATGGCCTGGAAATCGTTGTTCCAGCCGGATGCGGGCAGCCAGACTTCCACCTTGATGTCGGAGTCGGACGAGGGCGTGAGCTTGGCCATGACACGGCAGAAGGCCGGCAGGCTCTTAAAAAGCGCCGGATTAGGCCCGAACGGCCCGGGCGATGGGGGCGGCGTGAACGCACCGGCGGACACATCCTCGGCCTGCGTGATGGTCACGTGAGGCAGTGAGACCTTTGACAGACTCTGGCACGCGGAGCCCCCGGTTGGGGCGGCAATCAACGCACCGGCGCTTAACAGGAATGAGCCGGTAATCCAGACCTTTCTCATGGCGCTTCTCCTTTCGATGTCGCAATTGTACACCCGCCCGCGCCGCGCCGATTTCTTGGACGGACGTGCTATTCTGAGATCGCATTCGCGTGTCTGGCATGCATTTTCGCGTCACATTGGTAGTTGGCATTGTGGCGGTCTTTTCGGCTTGGGGATTGCTTCGAGCACAGAAGCCGTTCAAAGAATACCCGGCTATCGAATACGAGAGTTTTCCCAGGCCGCCGGACTGGGATCAGAAGCACGAGTGGGTGCGGGCGCGCCTGCGATATCCGGACATCTTTGGCTACCCTGACCGCCAGATTTTCCTCCGCGATGGCCGCGAGTTTCCCGGCTACTGGACCATGGACTATCCGCGCTCGGACCGGCACCTGCTGGCCGGCATCCGCCGCCTGACGCGCATCGACACGCGCTCGGTGGAGCAGGTGGTGACGCTCGACGGCTCCGACGATGTCTTTAACTGGCCGGTGATGTACGCCGTTGAAGTGGGGCACTGGAATCTGGGCGAGCCGCAGGCGCAACAACTGCGCGACTATCTGCTGCGCGGCGGATTCCTGATGGTCGACGATTTTCACGGCACGGCGCCGTATAATGGCGTTCCGGAGTGGGAGTCGTTTACTCGCAGCCTGAGCAAGGTCTTTCCGAGCCGCCCCATCGAAGATATTCCGGACGATGATGCGATCTTTCACACGCTGTTCGACCTGCAGGATCGCTTCCAGGTGCCTGGGGCGCAGTTCCTAGAAACCGGCCGCACGTATGAGGACGGAGAGACGGGCAAAGTGCCGCATTGGCGCTGCATCCGCGACGACAAGGGCCGCATCATCGTGGCCATTTGTCACAACATGGATCTGGGCGACGCCTGGGAACACGCCGACAATCCCTTGTATCCGGAGCGGTACTCTTCGCTTGCCTACCGCATCGCTGCCAATTACTTCGTTTACGATCTAACGCACTAGCGGCCCGCCGCTGTGCCGGTGTTAGATCCGCGCTCCTCGATCCATGCCCGGATGGAGGCTGGAGATTCCAGACGACGCCACTGCCGCTCCGGATAGTTGAAATTGTCGGTGAACTCATCGCACAACGCGCGATTCTGACTCATGGCCAGGACCAATCGTAAGAACTCGGGAGACGGTGGCTGCAACATGAAATTGGTCCAACGGAAAGCGCCCAGGATGCGCTCCCGGCGAGCCTGGTCCAGACGCTCACAAAAGGCCAGGTCGAACCGCTCTTCCCGGACGATCGCCTCTCCCAGAACCCAGGCCGCGTGCGAAGCCAGGTTAGCGCCCTGTCCGATCACCGGATCCACAGTGACATGGAAATCTCCCAGCGCGATCGCGAACTTGCCGCCGGTCAGTTCACACCAGCCGCGGCGCACGGTGGGGATGATCGCGCCCTGTAAGAGATCGTTGGGGCCGCAGAGATCGAACTCCCGATGGTTCACGCGTTCATACGTCGCCGTGTGGTGCAGCCGCAGTTTGTCGAGCACCGTTTGCCGAAAGGCGCGCGGATTCGCGGCGTAGGGCAAGTGGGCCAGTTCCTCCAGATCGCCTCCCATAATGTTCTCGAAAAGCAGGGCCGTCACCATGCCGCCAAAACTGAGGGTGGGAATTTCGATCATTTCCCCGTGACCCGGTGAGACCGAGAAGGTAACGGCTCGCGGAGCCGTGGTGGAAATGCCTGTGTACAGGCCCGCACACAAGTATCGAAAGGGTCTGTCGAGGGCTGGAAAATCGGCGTCCTGCTCGAAGAGCCTTCCGAGCGCGGTCTTGCCGGTGCACACCACCAGCAAGTCGAACTGCATACAGAGCCGCGGGATCTCCTCTTCGATGATGCGCCGGTATTCGATTCTGCCGCCCCGTTGCTCGAAATCGCTCATGAGAGCCGGAAGATAGACCCGGTAATCCACCGCGCGGCTGGGCGAAGCGAAATCGCCGCGAAAGTACAAGGGATGCTCGCCGCCAAAGTTGTGGTAATGGCAAAAATAGCCGTACTCGTTGACCGGCCAATGATTGACTCCCAGCTTTTCTTCGCGCGCGACTGTGATGCTGTGGTGGGCCACGGTGTTCTGCAGGCGGCTGGCGCGGTACTCCTCGCCTTTTCGGTCCGTGAAGATGGTTGCGTCGACGCCCTGCTGTCGCAGCAAAAGGCCGAGATGCAGACCCGCCGTGCCAGCGCCCAGAATCCCGATGCGTTTGGCCATGAGTCCGGTGAATCCCCAAGGTATGATACACGCTCGCGACGAACCGCTGGGACGGCGCCTCTGGATCAGAATCCGCTAGGGCGGATCCAGAAGCTTTCGGCCCAGGTGTCGCCTGCGGGAATAGTCTGCAGTTCCTTGTACAGACCGGCGTGCGCCAGATTGAAACCGTTGGTGACGCCGGTCATGGGCTCGAAGCAAATCACGCTGCGGGCCTGAGGGGCGTATACCACGGCGATGGGAAACTTGGGGCCGTACCGCACCGAAATCCGCTTGCCATAGGCGTCGACGTAGAATTCATCGCGAGGGTTCACGTTGCCGAAGACGTCATCGAGCTGGCGTCCGGCGAGCGGCGTCGGATCCGGCAGATCGACAGGGCGCGTCTCGCCGGTCGGGGTCAGCTTCGCAGAAAGGTTGTAGTGTTTGCGCACTGGCAGGTGGACTTTCCACGCGTCGCGCGGAGTATCGGGAATTTGATACCAGGGATGAAATCCGACCACCAGCGGCATCGGACTGGTGGAGAGATTTTCAATAGACGTCCGCAATTCCAGCACGCCATCCACCAGCCGATGCATCATCTCGACGGTATGCGCGAAGGGAAATTGCGCCATCCATTCCGGGTGTTTCCAAAATTCGAGCCGGCTGGTGGCTTCGGCTCCCTGCTTGTCGGCGTGCAAGCGCACTATGCGCCAATCGGGCGCAAAGAGCAGAAGCCCGTGAATCGGCAGACCATTGGGGTCGCGCCGGAGGTCGCCGGCGTCCGGATTCAACAGGAATCTCTTGCCGTTTGCCCAGTAGGAGTCGCCATCCAGCCGGTTGGCCCAAGGCGCTAAAAATGGAATACCGGCTTGCGAGGGCTTCGACTTCCATTCGGCGAGCGAACCAGGCGGAGGGAGGAGAATCGGAACGCCGTTCGCCCGCATATCGTACGCGATGTTTCCTACAGAAGGACAGATCGAAACTTCGATTTGGTGGCCGGAGTCGGCCAGCCGAAGAACGTCGATTCCGTCGACGGTTGTCTTCTGCGCGGTGTATGTTTGAGCCACGGGAGAAGTCTATTCTGGCACAACGCATTCTAAAGGAAGATAGTGCCCTGCAAAAACCGCACTGCCATGCCGCTCATGCTGACCCGTTCGCCGCAGTCTTCACACCACAATTCGCCGCCGCGCGGCGACACTTGATAAGCGTGCAGCCTGGATTTGCCCAGCCGCTTCGACCAGTAGGGGATCAAGGAACAGTGCGCCGAGCCTGTGACTGGATCCTCAGGGACTCCCTTGGCGGGCGCGAAAAAGCGCGAGACAAAGTCGACTTCCTTGCCCGGAGCGGTGGCGATGACGGCGAAACGGTCGATATCCATGAGCGCGGACATGTTGGGCCGCAAGGCTCGCAGCGCTTCTTCCGAACCGTACACGACGAAATAGTCGCGCGCCGCCAGCACCGCTTCCGGCTTGCCCCCCAGCGCGTCTACCAGGCCCGCGCAAGGAGTGCATTCGCCGGGAGGCCGTGACGGAAAATCCATCGAATACAGGTCGCCCTCCCGTGTCACGGTCAGCCTGCCGCTCTTGGTTTCAAACGAAACGGAGCGCTCGCCCGGCATCAGATCGTTTAAGATGACGAACGCCGATGCCAGTGTGGCGTGGCCGCAAAGATCGACTTCCACGGCCGGCGTAAACCAGCGCAACTTGTAACCACCGCCATTGCGCACGAAGAACGCTGTTTCGGCCAAGTTGTTCTCCGCCGCGATGGCTTGCATCTGCTCGTCCGGTAGCCATTCCTCCAGCGGACAGATGGCGGCGGGGTTGCCGGTGAAGACGCGGCTGGCGAACGCGTCCACCTGATAAACGGGGATGCGCCGCCCGCTCATGGCGTCACGCCCAATTCCCGGCCCATCGTGAAGCTGGGCCGATGCCGATTGGCCACCAGTTCGCGCTGCTCCAGCAAAGCCGAGACCAGAATGGGCATGGCGATGGTGGAGTCGGAATGACACGTCACCATGGAGGCATCCTTGGCAATCTTGCCCCAGCTCTGCGCCTCTTCGAACGTGCAGCCGGAAAGCCCGCCCCAGTGCGGCGAGTCGGTAACACACTGAATCGCGTACTTGTGGCCGGTGACGCCGGTGTTCATGATGATGGCGGTCACTTCGGTTTGCTGCACGAAGTTTTTCGGAGTGCCGCCGCCGAAATAAATGACGCCCGACCCGTTCGATTCCGCCACGATCCGCGCCGTTTCCACCACGTCGCCGATCACATCGAACGTAAACCGGTTGCCGCCGGCGTAGCGATTGGCCGCGATGCCGATTCCGATCGAGCTGTCCGCCACGGCAGGACAATACAGCGGAATACCCGCCTTAGCGGCCGCCGAAACGATTCCGTCTTCCTTGCAGTGCTTTCCCAATTCGAGACCCAGCAAATGCAAGAACTCGCGCGTGGTGTAAGCGCGAGATTGATCGAGCGAGGCCGCGAAGCGCCCGATCCACTGATCGTGCTCGCGAAATTTCTCCTCGTCCGCCAGGACGTCGTACATGCGGTCTACAAGATTCTCGGCCAGCAGGACGTCGTCGATCGCGGGCGAGCCCTGGTAGTGATAATTGCCGAGCGTCTCATGCAGATCGTGAAAGAAATTCGCACCGGTGGAGACCAGGCAATCAATCAGCCGGTTTTCGATCATGCGCACCACCAGCCGCCGCATCCCCGCCGGAACCATCGCCCCCGACATGCCCATCAGGATGGTGCAGCGGTCCCCGAGCATTTTCTTCCAGACTTCGAAAGCCACTCCCAGCTGTTTGCCTTGAAAGGCGGTGCCTTGCATCCGCGTCAAAATCTCCGTGGCGCTCGAGGCGCCTACCGGATCGAACGGGCGCGTGGGCGTGGACAGCAGCCGCGACTTGGTGTCTTCCTGTGCTTCGGCGACGGGTGGAGTATGCGTGTGTTTCATCTTTTCCAGTGTAAGGGGAAGGGCGTCTCGCCTGTTGTGAATAACAGGTTACTGAACTCGCAGGCGGGTCTTTTCGTTCAACACCAGCTCGTCGAAAATTGCCAGCACCTGCTTGCGGTAGGTGTAAACGCGCCGCAGGGCATCGCGGAAATTGGACTCATAGCGGCGCTGGTTGAGCCATTTTTCCAACACCGGCTTGGGCACGTCGATGTCCCGCCGCAGTGTTTCGGCTGAATGTCCGCGCAGGAAAAGCCCGTAGAACATCGCCGCCTCGCGCTGCGGGGCCAGCGGATCGGATTCATCCCGGACTGTCGTGCTCCAGTCGCTCATCGCCGAAAAAAGCCAGTATAAACACGCCTGCTGGTTGAATCAAGGGGGATCTTCGGCGGCGTGTGTTACCCGGAATTCTTAACTCTATCCTAACAAAATGCCCGGCGCCGAAGCCTCAATTGGAGGCGCCGCGGTACTTCACCACAATTGAGACGCGGCGGTTCGACGCGCTGTCCGGATCTTCCGGCTTCCGGAGGCGCTGGTCGGCAAACCCGCGCACTTCGGCTACTTGAGCCATACCCACTCCGCATTCCTGCATGAGCTTCCGAGCCGAGTTGGCGCGGTCGGCCGAAAGCTCCCAGTTGGTGTAACCGGACTTGGATACATAGGGACGCGCATCCGTGTGACCTTCAATCAAGATTTTGTTGGGCAGTTTGCCCAACTGCGAAGCCAGCATCCGTAGCATCTCCTGGCCCGGACCGGTGGGCTGCGAGCTGCCCGTCTCGAAAAACGTGCTGACGTCGCTCTCCAACAATTCGATGCGCAGTCCCTCGCCTGTAACAGTCATCTGAACCTGGTCCTTTAGTTTTTCCAGGTCCGGAGCCTGCTTCATGGCCTGCTCCAACTTCTGGCGAAGCTGCTTCATGTCGTCCTTGCCCAGTCCTATGTTCTGGTTCGCGCCACCTTCTCCATTGCCGGTCTGCGCGGCGCGTCCGGATGGGTCGCGGAAATACCCGGCCACTGCCTTCTTGACCGGCTCGCTCGCGCCCATCAGCCACAAGACGATGAACAGCGCCATCATCGCCGTCACAAAATCGGCGTAAGCGACTTTCCAAGCTCCGCCATGGTGGCCGGCGTGCACGATCTTTTTCTTAATGATGATCGGCTGGACCACGGGCGATTCAGAATTCTGCATGTATGGGTCCTATTGCGCCGGGGCAGGCGCTGGCGCCTTTCCTTTACACGCCGCTTCCAACTCCTGGAACGTCGGACGCAGATGACCCGGGATGGCTCTCCGGCCGAACTCGAGCGCCACTTGCGGCGAGCTTCCTTTTAAGAACGCGATGAGGGCTACACGCACGACATGCAGGAAGTGTCCTTCCTCCTCCGCCACCTTGCCCATGTTCGAGGCTATGGGACCAAACAGCCCGTAGCACATCAAGATGCCGAGGAACGTGCCGACCAGAGCCGCCGCCACCTTGCGACCGATCTCTTCCGGAGGACCGCCCAATGCGCCCATGGTGATGACCACGCCTAGTACTGCCGCGACGATGCCCAGGCCCGGCAAGGAATCTGCCACGGTGTTCAAGGCGTTTACCGGCTGATGCGAGTAGTGGTGGTGGACATCCATGTCCAGCTCCATCATCTGGTCCAGATCGAACGGTGTGGGGCCGCCCGCCATGGCCATGCGCAGCGTATCGCAGACGAAGTCGCGCAGATGGTGATCCCATTTCGCGAACAATTCGCTTTTCGCCGGATTCTCCACATCGTTTTCGAGTTCCGTCAGCCCTTTCTTGCGCGCCTTCTGCATCACTGCGTACATCTGCTGCAACGTGCTCGAGTACAGGGTCTTGGTGAATCGGGAGCTGCGAAAGACACCGGCAACGCCGGCCAGGACGCCCTTCAGGATCGAAGGCGGGTTAGCGATCAGAATCGTGCCTAAAGCGGCGCCACCGATAATTACCAGTTCCGCAGGCTGCAGCAGCACTTTCAGGTTGCCGTGCTCCATTAGATAGCCACTGACAATGGCTCCAAAGACGGCCAGGATCCCCACTATCGCAAACATGCGGTCTCTTCCCTTCCCTCACTGTGCGCCACCGCAGCGCGATTTCCACCAGTAGCGCAGCAGCTCTCAAAGACCGGCTGAACGCGTTGTTCGAGCGACTCCAGCGTATCGCCGTGCTGGGCCATCGCGCCCCCGATCGACACTCCTAAGTGAATGCGATCGCCCCACCATTCCAGGTTCGACAGGCGCACCAGAGCCAGCAGCTTCTCCGCTACTTCCGCTAAGACAATCTGTGAGCGAAGGCTCATCTCCACCCGGAATTCGGTGCGTTCCCAGCGCGTCAGCACGTCCAAGGCCTTCAGATTGCTGTTCAAAGTTGCCGCAATCACGCGGACTGCGGCGTCCACCATTCCATGCCCAAAGCGATGCTCCAGTTCTTCCGCCGAATCCAAGCCGATGCGTAACCATCCGAAGGGGATCGCAAAGCAGTGGAGCTTCTCCAGCGCGTGACGAAGCTTCATCTCGCCGAAACTCCGGCTCACCGCATCCGACCCTGGATCCAGACATCCGAAGGTCCGTAGCGCCTGAATACCGTGACGGGCTGCCGGAAGGGCTTCCTCGAACACCTCTACGGCTCCGATGATTTCGCCCTGGGTGTCGTGGATGGGACGGGACTGCACATGAACCGGCAGCCGGTGCCCTTGCCGGTGGCGCAAAAACACGGTACACTCGCGCGCCCGCCCATCCTGCATGACAGCCGTTAACGGGCACAGCTGACCGCACAAGACAGCTCCGTCACCATCACAATGCATCAACAGGTCGCCGAAGCAGAACTGGCCGGCCACTTCGTGCGCCAGATACCCGCTGATTCGCTCCGCGCCGCCGTTCCAGTACAGGATCCGGCGCTCGCGGTCCACCATATAGATGCCCTCTTCCAGCTGATCCAGCAGCGCCTTGTGCAGGTTGCCGTCCTGCAGGGCTTGCTGAATCACTATTTCGCCGGCGTCCGGCGCTCGCTCAAACATCGCACTCTCCGATGCTCTTATCGGAACGGATCGGAAATCCATGATTCGTCACCAGCCGCCTCTTTTTCGCTACGATGAAGTTTTCCCCCAGACATGTTCCGTTTCGAAACAGCCGGTGAATCTCATGGAGAGTGCCTGGTCGCGACCTTGACCGGGCTGCCCGCCGGTATCCCTGTCTCACTCGATGCGATCAATCGCGAATTGTGGCGCCGCCAGCAGGGCTACGGGCGCGGCGGCCGCATGAAGATCGAAACCGATCAAGCTCAGATTGTGTCTGGGGTCCGTCACTCCCGCACCATCGGTTCGCCGATCGCGATTCTCATTCAAAACAAAGATTGGAAGAATTGGACCGAGGCGCTTCCGGTGGAAGACATCGATGGCGCCGAGGACAAACGCAAACCCGTCACGCGTCCCCGCCCCGGGCATGCCGATCTGGCCGGTAGCATCAAATACAACTTCCACGACGCCCGCTATATTCTGGAACGCGCCAGCGCGCGGGAAACCACTGCGCGCGTAGCGGTCGGCGCCATCGCCAAAGCGTTCCTCGGCGAGTTCGGCATTGGCGTGCTCAGCCACGTCATCGGCGTCGGCGAAGTCCACCTGACCCGTCTGGCCGAATGGAGCGAACTGGTCGCGCTGAGCCAAGCGACCGACGTGCTCCTCGGCTGCGTGGATGAAGAGACCGAAAAGCGCATGAAGGAGGTTGTCGACCAGGCCTATCGGACTGGCGACACTATCGGCGGCGTCTTCGAGGTAGTGGCGCACAACGTGCCCACAGGCCTTGGCTCGCACATCACCTGGGACTCGCGGCTGGACGGCCGCCTGGCGCAAGCGATCGTCTCGATGCAAGCCGTAAAAGGCGTTGAAATAGGGTTTGCAGCCGAGGGGGCGTCCTCCTTCGGCTCGCGGGTGCAGGACACGATTCACTACAATCGGGAGCAGCGGCAGTTTACTCGCGGCGCAAATCGCGCCGGAGGCTTGGAAGGCGGCATGACCAACGGGGAGGACGTATTGGTGCGCGGCTTGCTGAAGCCGATTTCGACGCTGCGGCGGCCGCTCGAATCCGTGGATCTGGCCACTCGCGAGCCTGCTCTGGCTGCCTACGAGCGCAGCGATGTTTGTGTCGTCCCCGCCGCCGGCGTCATCGGCGAAGCCATGGTGGCGATCGTTCTGGCACAGGCGTTCCTGGAGAAGTTTGGAGGCGACTCGCTGGATGAAACGCGCCGGAATTTTGAAGGCTACAAGGAGCAGGTAAAGAATTTCTGATGACGTATCCGATCGTTTTGTACGGCGAGCCGGTGCTGGAGAAACAAGCCGAAACGGTGACCGAATTTGATACGCCCGAACTGCAGCAACTGATCGACGACATGTTCGAATCCATGTATGCTGCCAAGGGCGTCGGCCTCGCGGCCCCGCAGATCGGCATCGCCAGGCGCATCGCCGTTATCGACCTGTCCGTGGCGGAGGACCCCGGGCAAAAGATTGTGCTCATTAATCCTGAGATCATCAGCAAGGAAAAGTTCCAGACCGGCGAAGAGGGCTGCCTCAGCCTGCCGGGATTCCGAGAACAAGTCACTCGTCCCAACAAGGTCACTGTGCGCGCGCAGAACGTCAAAGGTGAGCCCTTTGAAATGAGCGGCGAAGAATTGCTGGCGCGCGCGTTTTGCCATGAGATCGATCACCTGAACGGCCGCCTCTACATCGCCCACGTGAGCACGCTGAAGCGCGATCTGATCCGGCGGAAGGTGCGCAAACTGGTAAAAGCCGGCGAATGGAGCTGATCTTTCTGGGCACGCCGTCGTTCGCGGTCCCCACGCTGGAGCGGATCGTGGCGGCGGGCCATCGTGTCCTGGCGGTGTTCACGCAGCCGGATCGCCCCAAAGGCCGCGGCGGACAGCTGGCGGCATCACCAGTGAAGGAAACTGCGCTGCGTCTGGGATTGCCCGTCCATCAGCCGGAGCGGGTGCGCCGGCCCGAGGTGGTCGAACAACTACGCGGCATGCGCCCCCAAGCAATGGTGGTCGTCGGCTACGGCCAGATCATTCCGCAGTCCATCATTGACATTCCCCCACGCGGCATCATTAATGTACATGCCTCGCTGCTCCCGAAGTACCGTGGCGCGGCGCCGATCCAGTGGGCTGTCGCAAACGGTGAAAGGCGTACCGGCGTGACCACCATGCGCATCGACGCGGGGCTCGACACCGGCGACATGCTACAGAAATGGGAGACCGAGATCGGCGCCGAAGAAAATGCGGTTGAGTTGGGCCAGCGCCTGTCGCGCGCCGGCGCGGACCTGTTGATCGAAACATTGCAGAGGATCGAGGCCGGCACGATTCAGCCGCAGCCGCAGGACAACTCGCAGGCCACACTGGCGCCGATCCTCAAGAAAGAGGACGGCACCATCGATTGGACCTGGCCTGCGGCAAAGGTCTTCAACCGCACTCGCGGATTCCTTCCCTGGCCGGGCGCCTACAGTTTTTTCCGCAGCCAGTTATTCCACATTTGGAAATCGCGCGTCGCTGAAAGCGCACCACCGGGCCAGCCCGGGCGGATGATTCCGCAGAAGAAGCGCCTCTTCGTCGCTTGCGGAGAAGGAAGCACGCTCGAACCGCTTGAAGTTCAGATCGAAGGCCGCAAGCGCATGTCCGCGGAGGCGTTCCTGAACGGCCAACACTTGCACGAAAATGAAACCTTGGGAGTGACAACCGCTTGAAGCTGCCTCTCGGCTATCGCTATTCGGCCGTGTACGCCGGAATCCGTAAAGTGAAGCAGGACGATCTGGCGCTCATCGTTTCGGACCAGCCGGCCTCGGCCGCGGCCGTATTCACGCAAAACAAAGTGCAAGCCGCGCCGGTCCGGATCGCGCGCTTTAACCTATCGAAATCGCGCGGTCAGGTGAGCGCGGTGCTCGCCAACGCCGGCAATGCCAACTGTGCCACGCGCACCGGAGACCGCGTGGCGCTGGCCTGCTGCGACGCCGTGGCGAATCAACTCCACGTCCCGGCGAACCAGGTCTTTCCGGCATCCACCGGCGTCATCGGCGTCGAACTCGACCAGCACCTCATCGTCAACGCTCTGCCCGAGCTGATGGAGGGTCTCGCACCCGGCCGCTTTGAAGATGCCGCGCGGGCCATCATGACTACCGACCTCACCGTGAAGACCAGCACTGCGCAGCTACGGGTGAAACGCGGCGTAGTCCACGTAGCCGGAATGACCAAAGGTTCGGGCATGATCCATCCCAATATGGCCACCACGCTCGGATTCATCATGACCGATGCCGTGTTGCCGCCCGTTACGCTCGCTGCCATGCTCGCCTCTGCTGTCAAGCGCAGCTACAACCGCATCAGCGTGGACGGCGACACGTCCACAAACGACTGCCTGCTGCTGCTTGCCAACGGCGCCTCCGGCGTCCAGCCGAATCAGAAGGAATCGAAGAAACTGGAGGAAGCGATCACCAGCGTCGCCGAGGATCTCGCGCGGCAGATCGCCCGTGACGGTGAGGGCGCGCGCAAGCTGGTCACTATAGAGATCAGCGGAGCGTCCAGCGAGGAGACCGCCGAACGCATCGCGCGCAGCATCGCCAATTCGCCGCTGGTGAAGACCGCCATCGCCGGCTCGGACCCTAATTGGGGCCGCATCCTCTCAGCCGCGGGCAATGCCGGCGTCCCGCTGGATCCATCCAAGGTGGACATCGACCTGCAAGGAATGCCGGTTTGCCGCGGCGGTCTGGCGGCCGATTTCTCCGAAACCGAGCTGAAGAAGAAACTGGATGAAACCGAATGCCTCATTCGCGTCGTCCTGCACGGTAAAGGCAAGGGCAGCGTGCGCTTCTGGACATGCGACCTGACCGAGAAATACATTGAGATCAATGCCAGCTATCGTACGTAGTGTTCTGCTGGCGTGCGTCCTTGCCGCCTCGCTCGGCGCCGGTGCGCACGACGACGTCATGGAGCTGGTGACGTCCATGGCCGGCGCGCTCATCGAGGTCAACATCCCGCAGTTCATGGCTGCGTTCGACAAAAGCATGCCCGACTACGACCAACTCAAGGCCAATGTGACCGGGCTGGTGGCGCAGGCCGAAGTTTCTTCCGATATTGAGCCTCTGACGGAGTCTGGGAACGATCAGAAGCGTAGCATCGACCTGGACTGGTTTCTCCAGGTCCGCAGCTTGGCGCAGGATGGCCCCATCGTGCGGCGGCGCGAAATCGTGCACTGCGAGCTGGAGAAAATCAAGAAGCATTGGAAGATCGTATCCATCAAGCCGCTCAATTTCTTCGCACCCGCTAAACTGGCACCATGATCCGGCGCCTGGCGCTGCTGTTCGCCACAACGGCGCTCCTCGCCGCGCAACCGGATCTCATGCCCTGGCCCGCCAGGATTTCGATGGGCCAAGGTTACCTGCCTGTCGGCGTCTTGCACGTCACCGTTACCGGATCTTCGGACCCGCGCTTAGCCTCCGGCGTCTCGCGGTTCCTCGAGCGGATCCCGCCCGGCGCCCACGGCTCTCCGGAAACTCCATTCCTGATTCACTGCGATGGCGACGGCAAGCCGGTTCAAGCGTTGGGCGAAGACGAAAGCTACCGGCTTGAGGTGACGCCGCAGCAGGTCCAGCTGGACGCGACCACGCCGCTCGGAGTCTTGCACGGCCTCGAAACATTCCTGCAGCTCATGGAGTTCGGCAAGGTTCCCGCGGTGCTCATCGAAGACCGCCCCCGCTTCCCTTGGCGCGGCCTGCATCTCGACGTCGCGCGCCACTGGATGCCGGTGGAAGTGGTCAAGCGAAATCTTGACGCGATGGCCGCCGTGAAGCTCAACGTCTTCCATTGGCATCTTACCGACGACCAGGGCTTCCGTGTCGAGAGCCGCCGCTTCCCGAAGCTGCAGCAACTCGGCTCCGACGGCCACTACTACACGCAGGCGCAGGTGCGCGAAATCATCGCCTACGCGCGCGACCGGGGCATTCGCGTGGTCCCGGAGTTCGACATTCCGGGGCACACCACCAGTTGGTTCGTGGGCTATCCGCAGCTCGCCAGTGCCCCAGGTCCGTATCACATCGAGCGCCAGTGGGGCGTGTTCGATCCGGCGATGGATCCGTCGCGCGAATCCACCTACCGGTTTCTCGATGCCTTCCTCGATGAGATGGCAGGCCTGTTTCCCGACGCCTGCTTCCACATCGGCGGCGACGAGGTGACCGGCAAGCAGTGGAAGAGCAGCCCGCACATCCGCGCTTTCATGCGCGCCCACCATCTGAACGATGCCCACGCGCTGCAGGCTTATTTCAACCGCCGCGTCCAGAAGATTCTCGCCAAATACGGCAAGCGCATGGAAGGCTGGGACGAGATCCTCGATTCGGACCTTCGACATGATGTCGTGATTCAATCCTGGCGTGGCCAGAAGTCGTTGGCCGAGACCGCCCGATTGGGCTTCTCCGGCATCCTGTCATTCGGCTACTACCTCGATCACATGGAGCCCGCGTCCACTCTGTATGGCGTGGACCCGCTCGCCGCTGAATCGGCGGCGCTCACTAGCGAAGAGAAGTCAAGCATCCTGGGTGGCGAAGTTGCCATGTGGGGCGAGTTCATCAGCCCGGAAAATGTCGACTCCCGCATTTGGCCGCGCGCCGCGGCGGTGGCCGAAAGGCTATGGTCGCCAGCGGATGTCAGGGACGTTCCTGCGATGTATCAGCGCCTGGAGGCGGTCAGCCGCGGCCTCGACCGCCTTGGCCTGAACCACAACTCCAGCCAACTCGCCATGCTCGAACGCCTGGCCGGCGGCACACCGTTGGAGCCGCTTCAGACTCTCGCCGACGTGGTGACGCCCGCCAGCTTCGGCCAACGCATCCGCACGCACAAGTACACGCAGCAAACGCCGCTCAACCGATTGGTCGATGCCGCGCAGCCGGAGAGCAACACCGCCCGCCGCTTCGCCGCCCTCGTGGACCAAGGCGACCGCGCTCAGATCCGAACCTGGCTCACGCACTGGCGCGACAACGCTGCTCAACTGAGGCCCACTCTGGAAAATTCTCCGTTGCTGAAGGAGGATATGCCGGTCTCGGAAGACCTGAGCCGGCTCGGCGCCATCGGTCTCGAAGTTCTCGACGATCTGGATCGCGGCCAGCGCCCGCCCGAAGCCTGGCTGGCCGAGCAGCGCACCTTCGTCGAAACACTCGCCAAGCCGCAGTTCGAGCTTCGACTCGCCATCGTGCCTTCCATCCAGAAGCTGCTGGACCTGGCCGCCGCTCAGTAGTCAGCGCTCTTTCAGAGCATCGCTCACCGAAACGTGATTCGTCTGCAATGTTTGCCCCAGCACTTGATCCAGGGATATGCGCGCGTGGCTGTAAGCTGACAGCGTCTGGACTTCAGTTTCCTGCGATGCAACCAGCACGGCCTGCGCAGCCACGACGTCGTTGATGCTGGCGCTCCCGAAGGAGAACAATTGCTGCTCTTTCTGGAACAATTCCTCCTGCAGCTTGCGTGTGTCCACCGCCTGCGCATATCTCGATCGCGCCTGCCGCAGTGCGGTCATCTGATTGGAAATGTCCAGCACCACCTGGTTGAGATTCTTCCGCTCGATCAAGTCGCCTTGACGCAACTGCAACTGGTCGATACCGTAATCCCCCTGCGCCACGTGATTGCGTAGCGTTGCCTGAAAGAGAACCGCGGCGCGCTGGTTCTTGAAATCATTGTGGAAGATCTGGCCAATCGCGGTTCCCAGATTACCGATATAGCGCGGATCGGGCGTAATGCCGAACTGCGGCGACGACGTGCCCGCCAGGCCACTCGAGCTGAGCGACGCGACACCCTCCAGCACGGGAAGAACACCATTGGACGTCCCGCGCGCCGAGATCGCCGCGGTCTCATCGTTAAGCTTGGCCAGCGCGACGTCGGGCCGGTTTGCCATCGCCTTGGCCACCAGTTCGCGCAACGGTGGCAGATTTTCCTCCGCAGGTGCCTGAATGCGATCCAAAGGGACTACTTCCGCGGCACTGAGCATCGGATCTTCCAGCCCATTTCGGCTCAGAGCATTCTTCAAGAGATTCTCCTGCTGCGCAGTCGTGGCCTGCGCGATCGCGAGCAACTGGCGGCTGTTGGTCAATCCGGCCTGCGCCCGGAAAGATTCAAAGCGCGGAATCACTCCTAGCTCGATTTGTTTCTGCGTGTCGTCTGCAAACTTCTGCGCTTGATCCACGGCGCGCCGCCGGATCGCGAGGTCATCCAGATCGGTCACCAAATCCCAATACAGATTCAGGACGCTCGTGACCACGTTGAGCAGCTGTGAGCGAAACGTTTCGCTCGAAGCCGTAGTGTTCTTCTCCGCCACCTGGATGAACCGGCTATTGACGCCCGTCCCGAAGCCCTGCAGGAAGTTGTGCTGCATGTACACCTGCAGCACCGGCGCCACAGACGGATTCACGATGTCAGTGGGCGCGTTCTCGTTCAGATACGATTCATTCGCAGCCACCTGTACGTAGCCGCCACTCAGCAAGCCCTGTTGCATGAAGGTGTCCACCAGGCGCCGCGAATCGATCAGTGCTGTGGTTTGGCTCTGCACGACGTTGGGCTGCGGCGACGTGGTGTGCGAAAACAGGCTGGCGTTCTGCAAAACCGGATCAAGGTTCTGCGTCACCGGGCCGATTTGCGAGACAATCGCGCCGCCTCCACGCGAATTCGGCCCGCCGCCGGACTGGCTCAGTCCCGCCGCCACCTGGCTCCCCACGACGCCCTGGCCGCTCGTAGCCTGATTCACGAGCGTGCTTCCACTAGTGACGCCCCGCAGCGGGCCGCCACCCTGGGCGCGCACCAGCGCCCAATCCGCGAACAGCGGTCCATAGCGGTCCACTTCCAGGTCCAGGTTGTTTTCGATGGCCACCGCGATCGCATCCTGCACAGTCAAATAGAGCTTGCCGGCCCGGATCAGGCTATGCAGGTGATCGGAGTTTTTCAATTCCACTGGCGTCACTGCCGCGCCCTCATACCATCGCAAGAAGCCTTGCGGTTTCTCAACCACCTGCTGCTGTGCGGGCGCCAGCAATCCTGCGGCGCAGAATATCGAAATGAGTTTTCGTACGCGCATCGCTAGTCCTTCCCCGCAGGCAGCTGAGCCGGCAAGGACGACTGCCGCGCCACGCGCCCCGCCGACGCCTCATCCATAGAGATCCCATTGACATCCAGCGTCTGCCCCACGGCTTCCTCGAAAGCGGCGCGGGCGTGGGTGTAGTTGGCCATGGCCTGGATCTCCGCGCTTTGATCAGTGGCCAGGTCGCGCTGCGCCTGCACCACCGTGGCAATGGTCGACTCACCGAATTTGAAGCGGTTCTGCTCGGCTTCCAGCGTCTGCTGCGCCAGCGTACGCGTGGCGGCGGCGGTCTCATAACGGGCGCGCGCCTGCTGCAGTCCAATGACGGCGTTCTTGACGTCCACCCGCACCTGGCTGACAACCTTCTGATACTGCAGCTGGCTTTGGCGCAGGCTCAGTTGATCGGTCACGTAATCTGCCTGCGCCTGCCGGTTCCGCAGCGTGATGTTTAGCGAAAAACCGGCGGAGTAATTCGGAAAATTGCGGCGGAAGATCTGGCCCAGCAGGCTTCCGTAGCCACCCACAAGAATGGGAGGCGGAGGGCCGCCGCCCCCTCCATTCAGCGCGTTCGGCGGTCCGGTGAGTCCGTTATTGGTGAACTCCACAAAGGCTTGCAGCACCGGCAGCAGTTCGTTCCTGGTGCCGCCGAGATTGATGATGCTGCTTTCGATGTTGATCTTAGTCTGCTCGATTTCGGGCCGCCTCGTCAGGGCTTCGCGAATCAAGTCGTCCGTCGGCTTCAACTGCTCAGTCGCCGGCACAACGATGTGATTCAGCGGAATGATGTGCACGTTGTCCAACTCCGCGCTCGCGGCGCCATTCCGGCTCAAGGCATTCTTGAGCACGGTCTCCTGCTGCGCCACGTTGGTTTGCGCGATCAGCAGATTCTCCTTCGCGTTCGATACCTCCGCGGCCGCGCGCGTTACCTCAATCTCCGGCAGCGTGCCCAGCGCCACCTGCTGCTTGTTGCCGTTGTACAACTGCTGCGCCGTATCCAGCGCCTCCTGCTTGATGCGCACATCGTCGTTGAAGCTCACCAGGTCCCAATAAAGATTCAACACGGCGGAAACCGTCGTGATCACCTGGCGCTTGAGTTGCAGGTCCGTCACCTTCATGTTGTTCTTCGCCACGCGGATGTTGCGGTTGTTCACCGCGGCGCTAAAACCTTGCAACAAGTTTTGCGTGACGTACAGATCCAGATATCCGTTGGTGTAAGGATTGACCACGTTCGCCGGACTGTTCATCGCATTGCGGGAACTGGCGAAGGTGAGCTGTGCCGATGTGCCACTGGCAAACGACTGAGCGTAGCCGGCCTGGAAAAAACGCGTGTTGTTCAGCAGGAAGGGGATTTCGCTGAGGAAGACGTTGCTCAGCGGCGTGGTCGAGTGCTGGAAATTCGCGTAAGCGAAAATCACCGGGTCCAAATTCGGCGGCGGTGTGCCGAGCTGGATCACGATTCCGCCGCCCGAGCCCACGCCCGAGCCGCTCTCCGGCAGTCCAACCGCGTTCACGTTGACCCCTTCCAGGCTGACGCTTACCGGCCCCGGACTAATGGGCTGGCCGACGCTCCGTAAGAAGCCTCCGCCTTGGGCCCGCCGAAGCACCTCGCGCGCAAGAAACGGCCCATAGCGCTGGATTGCGATATCCACGTTGTTTTCGAGCGCCAGCGCGATGACGTCCTGCACCGAAAGATACAAGTTTCCGGCACGAATCAGCGATTCCAGGCGCGGCGAGTCGGTCAGCGTGGCCGGAGACACCACCCGGCGCTCCAGATGAAATGGCCGCAGCAATGGCCCGACCACGCGCGGGGCCGGCGGCGTCTCAATGGTGATTTCCGGCGTTTGCGCGCAGGCGCACGCTGCCGTGGCCACGCACACAGCGATCAGATGAGTTCGTAGGCGGGTCATGTCAATAGAATCCTAGCTCAGAAGGCCTTCAGCACTGATTCCGCCCAACTTGCAACTGCCCTTCCAGCTTGGATTTGCGGCAAAACGAGGGCAGCGGGACGGGCCTAGGGCCAGATGCTGTCCGATTTCGCAACCAACTGTCCGATTTCGGAAACTACAGCAGGCTCTCCGCCAGCTCTCTGAAATTCTCGGGAGTCACCAGATGGAATCGCAAGGACAGACGTGTGAAGCCGCGCAGCACCTGGCTCAGCTCGTCGGTCGGGACCTCGGGACTCGCCAGAAACAAGCTGCCGGAGGCGATACGAAATGGCAGCACCTTCCAATCGCGCACGACGCGCCGCGGCAGCGCGCGAGCAACATTGGCGCTAATCACCCACGGCTCCAGCCGCCCGGCCGGCAAGCTTTGCTGCAGGCTCAGAGCCTCGTAGAGATCCTCTTCGCTCAGCAGGCCGAGCTTTACCAAATGCTCTCCTAAACGCACTCCGGCAGGCTGCGTCTCGAGAGCGCGTAGCAAGTCGAACTCCTCGACGTATGCCGACCCGACAAGAATCTCGCCCAGCTTCCGTTTATGCTCCACCAGCGCGCTGCGCGACGGATAGGCGTGCTCGGTCTTGATCCACACCAGCGGCTCGCGCCGGATGCGGGCGCGCAGATATCCAGTAACAGCCCGGAACGTCGCCACGGAATTGATCCAGTTGGCGCAAATCGTCCGCAGCGGCACTCCGAGCGCGAACACAGCGCCATAGAGCCGTCCGACGCACGCCATCCGCACGCCGGTCTGAACCACCAGCAGTGCGAGGGTCCCAGCCAGCAGCGCCGGGTGCAATGAGTACTTGGCCAATCCCCACGCAGCCCCGGTAAGCCGCGCCACGCTCCACGTGGCGGCGCCGTAAGCGAACACCAGGTTGCTGATCAGGCTGAGCGGGTGACCCAAGAGCCCCTTCCGGTCGCGCCAGAACCAATACACTTCCGGCAAACTCCCGCGCCAGCCGTGCCGCTCCCAGCATTGCAGCGCGATGCCCATGATCCAACGTGTACGCTGCCTTACTGCCGAGTGTACTGTTCGAGGGAAGAACTCGCGCGTCGCAACGATGCCCGAACGCCACCGCGCCAGCGGAACGAACATCTGCCTGCATCCCAACTGATGCAGCCGGAACCCGTTCTCATAGTCCTCGGTCAAACAGGCCGGCTCGAAAATCAGATTATGTTCCGCGACCGCCAGCTTCTCCAGCGCCTCGCGCGTGAATCCGGTGCCGACACCATTGGAAGGAACAAAGCTGCCCATAAGCCGGCGCGCCGGCATGTCTTTCAGCTGCCACTCGCTGAACTCGTCGCAGTATATGCCATGCACCAGGTCGCGCCAGGGCGTCGGAAGCGGCAGCACTGGAATCTGGACCATATCGAACTCGTCCGCATAGGCATTTACCTGTGCCAGGGCCTCCGGGTGGATCAAGTCCTCGGCGTCGTGTGTGATTACGATGTCGAAGCGTTCGCCGTCGTGCTCCTCGAACAGAAGCATCCGCTGGTAGATCCAGTTCAGGCAGTCGGCCTTCGAGGTCGGCCCATCGTGCGGGCACACCGCGAGGTGGACGTGCGGAAAACGCGCCTCCAGGTCGCGCACGGCGTCAAGAGTCGGCTCGTCGTTAGGGTAGGCGCCGATAAAGAAGTGATAGTGGTCGTAGTTCACTGCCGCGACATTGTGCTCCACCATGCCGCCGATGACGCCGTGCTCGTGCCATAGGGGCACAAAGATGGCAATCCGCTTCTCTGGAGTGGATTTGGCCGGCCCGATCGGCTGTAGCAGCCCGCCTAGCCGGCCCTTGGCCCAGGCCCATAGGCAGACGGCGTCCAGCACGAGGTCGTCCAGCCCACTCACCAGGATCGCCACGGCGACCGGGACCAGGCACGCGGCGACCCAAGCGTCTACCGTGGAACACCAATATGGCAATCGGGGTGTCACCTAGACAACTAGTGGCCCGCCTGGCAAAAGTTCGCAGCCATTATGGAAACCACTGAGAAGCATCCCTACTCCATATCCAACCTCAGGCAGGATAGTTTCAATTAGGCCTTAGAAGTCTTGTTTTGCTGCTACTTTCGGGGCATTCTGTCGATGGTATCGCTAATATGCTGAACTCGCGGCGTGTGACGTTCATCAACTTCGTTCTGGTACTTTGCTACACCGGGTTTGGCCACGGCCCCGCCCGATCCCAAGGCCTCGAGAAGCCTCAGGCAGCCATATCCCCTAAGGAGCAGGCTCTGCTGGATGCCGTTCGCGATTCTTCTCAGTGGAAGCCAGGCGATCCCCGGGTTGCGCAAGCCTACCAGGGTCTGGCCGCCTACTATGCGTCTCAGGGCAGATACGCGGAAGCCGAGAAGCCCTATGAGAAGCGGCTGGAACTGCAAGAAGACGCCTTGGGCCGGGCGAACCCCGCCATCATACCGGCCATCGACGACCTGGCTCGCGTCAATTTTTCCCAAATGAAGTACGGCCGCACCGCCGAGCTGTTCGAGCGCTCGCTTCGCATCCTGGAGCGCGAATACGGCGACGACGATCCGAAGCTGGTCCCGGCGCTGGACGACATCGCGAAGGTGCTGCAGGGGGCCGCCGAATATCCCGACGCGGAGAAGTACCTGCGCCGCGCCATCGCCATCCGCGAGAAAACCTCGGGAAGAGACACACCCGGAATTGTCTCGGAGCTGAGCCAGCTTGCCCGCGTGAACGTCGCCAAGGCGGATGTTCCCGCGGCCGAGTCGCTCTACCAGCGCGTGGTGGGCATCCAGCAGAAAGCGTTCTCACCCACCAGTCCCGAGCTGCTTCCCGCGTTGGATGCGCTCGTCACGCTGTATCTGAAACTGGAAAAAGCCGCCGATGCCGAAGCCTTGCTGCGCCAGACGCTTCAGATTCGCGAGGGCAACCTCGGGCCCACGCACGTTGAAGTCGCTCGCAACCTGGAGCGCTTAGCCGACTTGTACGCCGCTCAGAAGCGTTATGCCGAAGCCGCCAAGGCGTACGAGCGTTCTCTCTTCATATGGTCCAAGGAACTTGAGCCAAACAGCGCCGAGTTGGCCGACAAATATCAGAAGCTGGCCGAAGTCTATACCGCGCTCGATCGAACGGTGGACGCCGAGCCCTTGGTCCAACAGGTGCTGACCGCGCGGGAAAGCGAAACCGTCGCCAGCCTGAATGCTCTTGCGGCAATCTATGTGGCCAAGCAACAACTCGGGGATGCCGAACCGCTCTACCGCCTTTCCTTGACGCTTCTGGACAAACGGGGCGTCCTGACCAGCCGGCATCCCGCCGCATTTAGCGCTGCGGACTCGAACCTGGCGCTGCTGGCGGACACCGCAACCGACTACGTCGAGCTTCTTAAGAAAATGAGACGCAGATCAGAAGCCAACCGGCTGGAGGCCCGTCTTCGAGCCATCACCGGCAAGAACCACGCCTCTAAGAAAAAGGTCGGTTAATCAGGGCGTACCCGTCGCGTTCCGGCCGCGATGCTCGAAGAGCCTATGTTTGATGTCCGGCCAGAACTCCTTCAATACCTGCGAAAACGCATCGATCCCGATTTGCATGCCCACTTTCTTCAGATTGTCGTCCACGCTACGGCCATCAGGCTCATAAGCGTTCGATATCGCAGCTCCCACGGAGTTGCCCACCACTTCTGAGAAATTGAAGCGGGTCCCCCCGGAATCGGTGCGCGTCACGAAAACCCGCGTGGCCGCATACCAGGCGCGTGACCAGGTGCTGCCGTGCCCTCTGCGGAAGTACCGGGGATCCTCGTGGAGCAGCATGGGCATGAATCCCTCGCTCATCATGTTGCCAATGACTTGATCGGCGTACCCGGTCACCAGGCGATGCGCGTAACCCGTCACACCTTGGCCAAAGGAAGGATTCGCGTTCGTCATTTGTCCGTAACCTGCGATGCCAGCCGCCACGTATACCAAGGGATAGTCGAACGAATCCTTGCTGGCGATGATGAACTTGCGCTTCGTGCTGATCGGCGTGTAAACGGGGCTCTCATTGGCTGTCCGGTAGTTCGGCAAAACGCCAAAAATACGTTTGTCCGGCGGCGCCTGCGGTTGCGTGTCGGGTGCGGATGTATTTTGCCCGGCCAGCACCATCGCCGGCGCAAGGATCAAGATCGGAAGTACAGAAGAATGAAGGCCAATCATGCGGTGGAGCAGCGTGAGGCGAGACTCTGCCGAGTACTCAACTCATTCTACTTCGGCCATCGCAGACTACACCGCAGCCTTACAAATTTTCACAATCGCCAGAGCGACAAGCGGCGCCTTCACCGGCCGTGTAACACTGCTAGCTTTGTGGCGCACATCCTGCTTTCCACTTTCGGTTCGTTCGGAGACCTTTATCCGTATCTGGCTTTGGGATCGGAACTGCAACGGCGCGGACACACGGTCACCATCGCCTCTAGCGCCATCTATCGCGATCAGGTAGTCGCAGAGGGCCTGGCGTTTCATGCGGTTCGGCCCGACATTTCCCTCGACGCGCGGGAGGCGATCGCCTACGTGATGGACGCGCGCCACGGAGCCGAACGTTTGCTGCGTTATCTTGCAGCCTGTGTGCGCGACAGCTACGAAGACGTGCTGGCCGCGGCCGGGCACGCCGACATCATCGGCACACATCCGGCTACCTACGCTTCCGTGCTGGTGGCGCAGAAGCTCCGAGTGCGCTGGTTCTCCACCGTTCTGGCGCCGCTCTCGCTATTTTCCACGTACGACCCGCCCGTCTTGGCGGAGGCGCCCTGGCTGGCTCGCTTGCGTTTCCTCGGCCCTGGATTTTGGCGGCGTGCGTTGGCACTCGGAATGCGCCGGGCACTTGGCTGGATGCAGCCACTCTCCGATCTGCGCCGCGAATTGGGGCTCGGCCCGGCAGACAATCCGGTTTTCGCCGGCCAGCACTCCCCGTCGCTGGTTCTAGCGCTTTTTTCGCGCTACCTGGCGAGCCCGCAACCGGACTGGCCACGCCAAACCATCGTCACCGGGTTCCCGTTCTACGAGCACGGCGAATTGTCTTCAGATCTCGCGGAGTTCTTGGACGATGGTCCGGCGCCGGTGGTTTTCACGCTGGGCTCTTCCGCGGTGGGCGCCGCCGGCGATTTCTACCAAAGCAGCTTGGACGCAGTCCAGCGCCTGGGCGTCCGCGCCGTCTTTCTCACCGGATCTCATCCGCAAGGCTTGCCGGAAATTTTGCCGGACGGGGTGCTCCGTGCGGCCTATGCTCCGCACGCTCTGCTCTTTCCCCGAGCGGCTGTGATCGTGCATCAAGGCGGTATCGGGACCACCGCGCAGGCTCTGCGGTCCGGCCGTCCCATGCTGGTCGTGCCGTTCGCGTTCGACCAATTCGACAACGGCGAGCGATCCCGCCGCCTGGGCGCGGCCGAGGTCCTCTATCGCTCCCGCTACAACGCGCGCCAGGCGGAACCAGTCTTGCGCCGCCTCATCGAGGAGGCATCCTACTCCCGGGCATCGTCCGCAATCGGGGAACGAGTTCGCGCCGAAAACGGCTCGGCAAACGCCGCGGACGCGATCGAATCGCTACTCCGAAGCTAGAGTGAATAATTGCTGACCACGAAATAAACTACGGGTAGAGCGAACAAGCTGCTGTCCACGCGGTCCAACCATCCGCCGTGCCCCGGGAGCAGCTTTCCACTGTCTTTGACGCCGGCGCCGCGCTTCAAAGCCGACTCGCAAAGATCGCCGAGCTGCCCGGCCACGTTTGCCACTACCGTCAGCGCCAGGCTCGTGGCCAGGGGCGCCGAAGGCAGCAGCCAGTGGAAATAAAAGGCGCCATAAGCGACCGAAGCAACCGTGGAGGCGATGGCTCCTTCCCAGGATTTCCCCGGACTGACGTGCGGCGCCAGCTTGTGCTGCCCGATCCAGCGCCCGACGTAGAGAGCGGCGATGTCACCGGCCCAGTTTAGCGATAGCGCGAAGAACAGCCAGTACGCATTGATGGCGCGCAATTCCACCGCGCAGCGCAATGTGCCGAATACGTACGCGACGCCCAGCAGCAGCGCGCCGGCGTAAGGCAGCGCGTCGGCAAGTTCACGCGAGCGCAGCGCCAGCGACATCCCCAGCAGCGCTACCAGCACGAAGAATCCGTCCTCCTTGGCGGGCAGGAACAGCACCAGCAGGCCGGCGGCGTAGCCGAACACCCCCGGCTTCGCGATGCCGTGCAAGACCGCGAGATCGCTGTACTCGTTGAAACAGAGCACGGCCACCGCCGCCACGGTCACGAAGAACGCCCAGGGAGGCGCCCAAAGTACGATGTAGACAAAAAATGGAATGAGAAGCAGCGCCGTAAGGACGCGCTTCATCGTGCCAGCGTGCCGCCTGCTATTTCAACCCAGTCGTCCTGAGACGGCTCCGGACTCAAGCCCCCATAACGGCGGTCGCGTTTTTGGTAATCCAAAATCGCGTGCAGCAAGTCCGTGCGGCGGAAGTCCGGCCACAAGGTGTCGGTGACATACAGCTCGGCGTAGGCGATCTGCCACAGCAGAAAATTGCTGATCCGCATTTCGCCGGAAGTGCGGATGAGCAGGTCGGGGTCCGGAAGCCCCGCCGTGTATAATCGCCGGGCAACGGCTTGTTCGTCCACCCGCAGATCCCGCAGCCGCCCCTCCAGCCGCGCGTCTTCGATAATGGCGTTGAGCGCGTCCACCAACTCGGCTCGTCCGCTATAATTCAGCGCCACGTTCAGACGCATGCCGGTGTTATTCGCGGTGGCCTCAATGGCGCTCTCCAGCTCCTCCCGTACTTGGAACGGAAGACCGTCCAACCGGCCCATAGACGTGAGCCTGATCCCGTTGCCGAGAATTTCCGGAAGCTCGCGCCGCAGATACAGCCGCATCAAACGCCACAGTGTGTCCACCTCAGCCCTGGGACGCTTCCAATTCTCGGCTGAAAACGCGTACAGCGTCAAGGCCTGAATTCCCAGACGGTTGCAGGTTTCAACCGTCACCCGGACCGATTCCATCCCCACTTTGTGTCCCGCTACACGCGGCAAATTGCGCCGGCGGGCCCACCGCCCGTTGCCGTCCATAATGATGGCGATGTGCGCGGGCAGACGCTCGGGCTCAATGGAGCTGGCCAGCATCCAGTCCTTGCTCGCCGGCTTCAGGACCTCGAACAGGGCTTTCATGGGTTAAAGTGTTATGGTACACCGGAACGTCCGGCGTCCGCTGAAAGTGAGCTCTATCTTCGAAAGTGACGCGCCAAGGCCTTCCTGGCCGTGGTGCTGAGCGGTATGCGTTCCAGATTTTTCCTGCTCTCCCATCGAAATCCCTGCGGGAGGCGCCGGACCGAAGCTCGAAGAACTTCAACGGAGTAAAGAGTGTTTACGATCGTGTGGCGGAAGCTGGCGATGGTCTCTTGAATCTCCGCGGATGGCACCTGTTGGCGTTCCGGCAGCTCCCAAAAGCCCGCCAGCCGCGAACTGCCTTGTTCCCGCTGCCAAACCAGCACCCTGCCCCGCTGCTCGATGATCAACAGCTCCTGGCGCACGCGCTCCGGCCGCGGACGCGCCGTGCCCATGGGCAACTGATTCTCGTCCCCCTGCCGCCTCGCTTGGCAGTGCTCACGCAAAGGGCACTGGTCGCACAGCGGCTGCTTGGGGAGGCACACCGTCGCACCCAGTTCCATGAGCGCCTGGTTGAACTCTCCTGGATGCTTGACATCCAATAGCCGGCCGGCCGTCTCGCGCAGCCGCCTGCGCACCACCTGGGACCCGATGTTCCCTCGTTCCGCGGTCAGCCGGCTCAGCACGCGCAGCACGTTGCCGTCCAGCACAGGATGCGGCAACTCGAACGCGATGCTCGCGATCGCTGATGCCGTGTAGTCGCCCACGCCGGCCAACGCACGCAACGAATCGTAGTCGCGAGGGAATTGCCCGAGTTGCACGATCGCGCGGGCCGCCTTTTGCAGATTTCTGGCTCGTGAGTAATAACCCAGGCCCGACCAAGCGGCGAGCAGACGCTGCTCCGGCGCTTCCGCCAGCGCGGCCACATCCGGAAAACGCTCCAGGAACTGCTCGTAATAGGGGATCACAGCCGCAACTCGAGTCTGTTGCAGCATGACCTCGGAAACCCAGATGCGGTAGGGATCGCGCGTGCGGCGCCACGGCAGGTCCCGCTTGTGCCGTGCATACCACGCAAGCAACCTGCGCCGCAGCCGCCGCAGCCCCGCTCCGCTGTCCATTTCGGCAACCATCTGCGAACGAGTATACTGACACCAGATTTCCTTTTTGTGCACGGGCGAATTGTCTACCGGTTTCTTTGGGCCGGCTTCCTACTCCTCGCGGCTTTGCTGGTTGTGGCGAACCTCTACGTTTCGCGGCAGAGCCCCACTCTGGCAGGCCCCCTTTTGGCGGCTTCCATCATCATCCTCGCGCTGGCCGTGTCGCTCTCTTATCTGTTCGTGCGATCCTTCTCCAGACGCGTTGCCGCCCTGCGTTCCTATGTGGAGCGCTTGTTGGATCCCGGGGCTTCCGGAGAAGAGCTGCCCGCGGCGGATGACGAACTGGGCGCGCTCGCGCGCTCTCTCCAGCGCACTGCCCCGCGCATTCGGGAACTGGTGGAAAGCCTGAAACTGGAAGGCTCCCGCCGCGAGGCCATCCTGGGCAGCATGGTGGAGGGAGTGCTGGCGCTCGACAAAGACCTGCGCGTGATCTTTTGCAACGACTCCTTCGCCCGCACCGTGGGCGCCCGTGTCCCCGTCATCCCGGGAATGCCGCTGCTGGAGCTGGTACGCGACCCGGCGCTGCGCGACATCATGACCACGGTTCTCGAAACCGGCCAGCGTATTGATCGTCGTCTAACGTTACCGGTCGCCGGAGCACGGTCTTTCGAGATCCTGGCTGGCCCCCTGGCCGGAGCAGCCACTCGCGGCGTGCTTGCGATTCTCCATGACGTAACCCGCCTGGAACGATTGGAACGCGTGCGCAAGGACTTCGTCGCCAACGTGTCGCACGAACTGCGCACCCCGCTGGCTGCTATCAGCGGTTACGCCGAGACTCTGCTCAACGGCGCTCTCGAGGACCTGGAGAACAACCGGCGCTTCGTGGAGATTATCCTCGCTCAGACTACCCGGCTCACCAACATCGCTTCCGACTTGCTGGCCCTCTCCGAACTGGAATCCAACGGCGCCGCCGATCTGCCCCAACCGGTTTCGGTGCGTTCCGCCTTGGAGTCCGCTCTCCGCACGGTTGAATCCACCGCCCGCGTGCGCGGCGTGCGGATCATTTGCGCCAATCTGCCCGACGTGCTGGTCACCGGCCGCCAGCTGCGGCTGGAACAGGTCTTCGTGAACCTGCTGGATAACGCCGTCAAGTTCAACCGCCCCAATGGCGAGGTCCAGGTGGAAATGCGCCGTAAGGACAGCTTAGTCAACGTCAAAATCGCCGACACCGGCATAGGTATTCCTTCCGAGGACCTCCCCCGTATTTTTGAACGGTTTTATCGCGTCGACAAAGCGCGCTCCCGCGCTATGGGTGGTACCGGACTGGGCCTTTCCATTGTCAAACACGCCGTCGAGCAAATGGGTGGAACTATCCGCGTAGACAGCCGTTTAGGCGAAGGCACGGAGTTCTCGATCGACATTCCGGCAGCCTGACCCCCACACGGCTCCCGTACAAATTCTTATCTGCCTTTGTAATGCGATATTAACAGAATCGTCACTTTTTGCTAACTACCCGCCGCTATCCTCCATAGGTGGCGGTGATGTTTCGCCGCCGCTCCGTACGAGACATCTTGCAAAAACACCCGAATGGGATGGAGACGATGAAAGCTAAAACACTAGGAAGTGCGATTCTGTGCACGACTGCCCTTCTGGCAAGCCTGGCCGGTGGACTTATGGCACAGGCCCCGACTGCCGAGTCCCAAACCAGCCAGAGCGAGGTCAGTGCGCTGAAAGCACAACTGGCTGAACAGCAAAAACAGATTGACCAGCTCAAAGCTGCTCTACAAGAGCAGATGAAATTGATTGAAAAGACGGCGAGCGCCGCCGCGGCCAGCGCCGACACCCAACAAAAGCAGGACTTCGCTTTGCCGCGCAACAAAGCATTAGGCGAAGTGGCCAGCGCCTCGCCGATTATTCCCCCTGCACCGGCTCCGGTCGCGCCGTTGTTGAGTGGCGCGCAAGGTGGAGGTTCCAAGAACCCCTGCGAAGGCCCCGTGGACACCAACGCCGTGCCGCCCTATCTGCGGATCGGCAACGTTTGCGTCGTTCCAATCGGTTTCCTGGATGCGACTTACGTGTGGCGCGACAAGAATGCGCAGTCCAGCATCGGCACCAACTTTGGCAGCATCCCCTACAACAACACAACCAACTCGAAATTGTCCGAGAACCGGTTCAGCCCGCAGAACTCCCGGCTCGGCTCCCGCATCGACGGCGATTGGAAGGGCGTTCATTTTACCAACTACCTGGAGTTTGACTTCCTGGGAACCAGCGGCGCCAGCAACATCACTGTTACGAACGGCGCTTTCGTTCCCCGCTTGCGTCTGTTTTGGGTGAGCGCTCGCAAGTCGAACTGGGAATTCCTGGCTGGACAGAGCTGGAGCATGCTGACTCCCAACCGCAAGGGCATCTCCGCGTTCCCAGGCGACATCTTCTACTCGCAAGTCTTCGACGTGAATTACATGGTGGGCTTGACGTGGACCCGTCAGCCCGGCTATCGCGTGCTCTACCATGCCGCCGACAACAAGGTCACCTTCGGATTCTCGGCTGAGAATCCCAACTCGTACATCGGTGGCTATTCCGGTGGCGGCGCCATCACTCTCCCGGGTGCTTTCACCGGCCTGTCCAATACTCAGTTAGACCAGGGCGGCATCGTCCTGGGTTCCTCGACGCTGACGCCGGACTTCATCGCCAAGATCGCCATTGATCCGAGCTCTCGTTTCCACTTTGAAGTCGGCGGAATTGAGCGCAACTTCAAGATCGTGAATCCGAACAACATCGCCAATGCCCAATACAGCACCAAGGCGGGCGGTGGCGTCCTGGTCGGCCTGAACGCGGAGCTGATTCATAATTTCCGCGTAATTAGCAGCAACTTCTGGAGTGACGGCGGTGGCCGTTATCTCTTCGGTCAGGCTCCGGATTTGATCGTTCGCGCGGACGGGACCATCAGCCTCGTGCATGCAGGCGGCACAGTGGACGGTTTCGAAGCCAGGATCAAGAGCTGGCTGTGGTATGTCTACTACGGCGGAGTCTATATCGGTAAAAACACAGCGATCGATTCCAACGGCAAATATGTCGGTTACGGCTATCCCGGTTCCTCCAACAGCCAAAACAAGGCTGAACAGGAAATCACTTTCGGATTCAACCGGACCGTCTGGTCCAGCCCGCGTTACGGCGGCATCAATCTGATGGGCCAATACGAATGGGCCACGCGTGACCCGTGGTACATCGCGGGCCCGAAGGCGACTCACGACAGCACCATCTACTTTGACGTCCGGTACACGCTGCCCGGCAGCATGCCGAACTTCTAGGCTCAATCAACCGGGGGCGGCGTCGGCCGCCCCATAAACGGAGGATATTGACTTATGAAAAAGCAGATTCTTTGGATTGCATTACTGGCGGCCGCCGCGACAATGGCCATGTCCGCCGAAACCATTAACGGCGCGGGTGCTACCTTCCCCGCTCCCATCTACCAGAAGTGGTTCGAAGAATTTCACAAGATGCACCCCGACGTCCAGATCAACTACCAATCCATCGGTTCCGGCGGCGGCATCCGCCAGCTCACCGAAGGCACGGTGGACTTCGGCGCTTCCGACATGCCGATGACCGACGAGCAGATAGGGAAGATCACCAAATATCACGTATTGCACTTTCCCACCGTGCTCGGCGGCGTCGTGCCCACATATAACATCCCGAACTTCAGCGGCGACCTGAAGTTCTCCGGCTCGACACTGGCTGGGATTTACATGGGCACTATCAAGAAGTGGAATGACGCCGCGCTCATGAAGGACAACCCGGGCGTCAAGTTGCCCAACGACGACATTACCGTCGTCCATCGCTCGGATGGCAGCGGCACCACGTTCGTTTGGACCGACTATCTCTCCAAAGTGAGCCCCGAGTGGAAGAGCAAAGTCGGCGCCAATACTTCGGTCAACTGGCCGGTCGGCCTGGGAGGCAAAGGCAACGAGGGTGTCGCTGGATTGGTGAAGCAGACTCCCGGTTCGATCGGTTACGTCGAGCTGATTTACGCCGTCCAGAATCATATGGGCTATGGAGCGGTGAAGAACATGGCCGGTAATTTCGTGAAGGCCGATTTCGCGAGCGTTTCCGAAGCCGCCGCTGGCGCCGCCAAGAACATGCCCGATGATTTCCGCGTTTCCATCACCAATGCTCCGGGCAAGGGCACCTATCCGATCTCCAGCTTCACCTGGATGCTCATTCCCAACAACCTCGAGGGAACAAAGAAGACCGAGATCACGAACTTCCTCAAGTGGATGTTGACCACGGGACAGGGCGCCGCGGAAGGTATGAGCTACGCTCCGCTGCCCAAGCCGGTGGTGGCCAAGGAAGAGAAGCAGATCGCTTTGATAAAGTAAGAAGTCCAGCATGGCAACTGTGGCAGCCACCGCGCCTCCGCCTTCGCAGGCGCGGAAACTCGCGATATGGCGTGACGGGGATCAGATTGCTCACCTCGTCACGCTCCTTTTTGCCGCCAGCGTGTTTGTGGTTACGGTTTTCCTGGTTTACGAACTGTGGATCCATTCCGGCCCCTCGCGCGCCAAGTTCGGATTTGGCTTCCTCTCAGGCACGACGTGGGATCCGGTTGCGGAGAAATTCGGCGCGCTGCCCTTCATCTATGGTACGGTCCTCACTTCGCTCTTGGCCCTAGTGATCTCAGTGCCCCTGGGTGTAGGCGCGGCGATTTTTCTTTCCGAACTGGCGCCGCCCCGATTGTCCAATACCTGTACCTTCCTGGTGGAACTGCTGGCCGCGGTCCCGAGTGTAATTCTGGGCCTGTTGGCGATCTTCACTTTGGTTCCCATCATGCGCCAATACATCGAGCCGTTCCTGAAGCAGACGCTCGGCTACTTGCCCCTGTTCCAGGGCCCGGCCTACGGAGTCGGCTATCTCACGGCCGGTTTGATCCTGGCCATCATGACGTTTCCGTTCATCATTTCGATCTCGCGGGAAGCACTGCTGGCGGTGCCGCGCGAGCAGCGTGAAGCCGCGCTCGCTCTCGGCGCTACGAAATGGGAATCCACTTGGCAGGTGGTCGTTCCCTTCGCCCGGCTAGGCATCATTGGGTCCATCTTCCTGGCGCTGGCGCGCGCCTTGGGCGAGACCATGGCCGTTACCATGGTGATCGGCAACGACACCGGCATTCATACTTCCCTGCTTTCACCCGGATACACCATCGCCGCCATCATCGCCAATGAATTCACCGAAGCCACCGGCGACGTGTACCTCAGCTCGCTGGTCGAACTCGGGCTGGTTCTGTTTGCCGTCACCATGGTGCTCAACGGCGCCGCGCAACTGCTCATTATCGCCACTACCGGGAAGGGATCGAAGCGCGACTAATGAATCGAACCGTCTTCCGAAACGCCTTGAACAACGTGATGCTGACCCTCACGGGCCTGTGCACCATCATCACGTCGTCCGTGCTCTTCCTGATCCTGGGTTATCTGATTTACAACGGCTGGCGCTCGTTGAGTTGGGACTTCTTCACCAAGCTGCCTTTGTCCGCGGGTGAACTGGGCGGAGGGATGGCCAACGCCATCGTGGGCAGTGGCGTGTTAATCTTGATCGCGGCCGTTATTGGAATTCCAGTAGGCTTTCTGGGCGGCATTTACCTCGCCGAATTCGGCGGCAAGACCTTCCCGACGATGGTGCGTTACACCGCGGACCTGCTGAACGGCGTGCCCTCCATCGTCATCGGCATCTTCGCCTGGACCATCGTGGTGGTGAAGATGCACCATTTCTCGGCTTGGGCGGGCGGTTTCGCTCTTAGTATGATGATGGTCCCCATCGGGCTCCGCGCCACCGAGCAGTTCCTCCGCTCGGTTCCCAATTCGCTTCGCGAGGGCTCGCTCGCCTTGGGCGCCAGCAAGACGCGCACCATTCTGACGGTCATTGTCCCCGCGGCCCGGCAGGGTATCCTGACTGGAATGATCCTGGGCGTGGCGCGTATCGCCGGCGAGACCGCTCCGCTGCTGTTTACCAGTTTCAACAACCAATTCTGGGCTGCAAGCTTGAACGAGCCGACCGCCTCTCTGCCCGTCATGATTTATACGCACGCTATTTCGCCTTATGAAGATTGGCACCAGCTGGCCTGGGCATCCGGCCTCGTGCTTCTGGTGCTCGTATTGCTGGCTAACATCGCTTGCCGCTGGGTTTTGTCCCGCGGAATTTCAGTTCAGAGGGGGTAACCTGCGCTATGGGCGCCATGCCGGAGTCAGCCAAGATGAGTGAATCCACTACTACTCCCCCTGCGCCCCCGGTGCCCGCGGGTGAATCGTCGGCCAAGACCAAGCTGAAAGCTAGCAACCTGAATTTCTACTACGGCAGTTTTCAGGCTCTGCATGACATCAACCTAGAAGTTCCCGAAAAGCGCATCACCGCGCTCATCGGTCCCTCCGGCTGTGGCAAGTCCACCTTCCTGCGCACCTTGAACCGCATTAACGAAACCATCAAAAATGCGCGCTACGAAGGCGAGGTGACGTTGGATGGCCAAAACGTGCTTGAACTGGACGTCACCAATCTGCGCCGCCGCGTCGGCATGGTCTTCCAGCGGCCCAATCCGTTCCCCAAATCCATTTTTGACAACATCGCCTATGGCGTGAAAGTGAACGGCTTGGCGGGAAAACGGCCCCTGGCCGAGATCGTCGAGCAGAGTCTTCGCCGCGCCGCCCTCTGGGATGAAGTTAAGGACAAGCTGAACCAGTCCGCCTATGGCCTGTCCGGCGGCCAGCAGCAGCGCCTCTGCATCGCGCGCGCCTTGGCCGTTGACCCTGAGATCCTTCTGCTCGACGAGCCTTGTTCGGCCCTCGACCCGATCGCCACATCCAAGATCGAGGACCTGATGTTCACCCTGAAAGATCAATGCACCCAGGTGATCGTCACGCATAACATGCAGCAGGCCGCGCGCATCGCCGAGTTTACCGGCTTCTTCCTGCTGGGCAAGCTGATCGAGTTTGACAAGACCGAGATCATTTTCAAGCGCCCTTCCAAGAAGGAGACCGAAGATTACATTACAGGACGGTTCGGCTGAGCGCAGATACGCTACAGTGATAGTCAATCAGGAGCTAGCTGTGGTCCACTTCAGACAAGAACTCGACGAAATGCAACACCGCTTGCTGGAAATGGCAGGCTTGGTGGAGTCCGCCGTGCACCAGAGCGTCGCCGCTCTGGTCGAGCGCGACGAGCAGGCCGCCAAGGAAGTGTTGTGGAAGGAAGCGCTCATCAATCAAAAGGACATCGAGATTGATGAGTACGCTACCCGCCTTCTGGCTCTGTACCAGCCCATGGCGCGCGATATGCGCTTCCTCACCGCCGTCATCAAGATCAATGGCGATCTGGAGCGTATGGGCGACCTCGCCGTCAACATTACCGAGCGGGCCTTGAACCTGATGCGGGAACCTCCCGTGAAGCCTCTGATCGATCTACCCAAGATGGCCGCACTCGCCGAGGAGATGGTCCGCAAGAGCCTCGACGCCCTGGTCAAGCGCGACGAAGAGATGGCCCGTAGCGTCCTGGTGTCCGACGACGAGGTTGACCACCTCAAGGACACCGCCTACAAAGAGCTGGTCGCGTTCATGCAGGAGCAAAGCACGACCATTCCGGGCGCCATCGACCTGATGTTCATCGCTCACAACCTGGAGCGCATTGCCGACCACGCCACCAATATCGCCGAGGACGTCCTGTTCCTGATTAAAGGCATCGACGTCCGCCACCACGCTGAAGTTCGCGAGCAGGCCGCTCTGAAGTCCTGATCCGCTGCCTCTACAATAGGTGGATTGGAACCCGTCTCCCACTACTACTTTTCCGACCGGCTGAAGTTGCAATTCTGGGATTGGGGGCAAAACGGCAAGCCTCCCCTGCTGCTGGTGCACGGCGGCCTGGACCACGCGCGTAATTGGGACTGGGTGGCCCGCGCCCTGCGCGAGCATTTCCACGTCTACGCCCTGGATCTGCGCGGACACGGCAACAGCGGCTGGGCGCCCGGGGCCATGTACAGCATTGCCGAATATGTCCTGGATATCTCCGCCCTGGCCGGCGTTCTGGGCGATGAACCGCTCTGCCTGATCGGCCACTCGCTCGGCGGCATCCTTACGCTGATGTACTCCGGCCTCTATCCCAGCCGCGTCCGGAAGGTGATCGCGATTGAAGGTGTGGGCCTCCCCGTCGCCCACAAGGTCCACAAGCCCGCGCCCGAGCGTCTGCGCGCCTGGATCGCCAATGTACGCCAGGCCGGCCAGCGCGAGCCTCGCAGCTACCCCACGCTTGACGCCGCCGTCGCGCGCATGCAGGAAGCCAACCCGCACCTGTCGGCCGATGTCGCGCGCCACCTCACGCTCCACGGCACCAACTGGAATGCCGACGGCTCGCTCAGCTGGAAGTTCGACAACCGCGTCCGCGGCATGCCGCCTTACGGCCATAACATCGAAGATTTCAAGGCTGTGTTCAGCGAGATCGCCTGTCCAGTGCTTTTGTTCTGGGGTGAGGAAAGCTGGCTGCCCGATCCGGAAACCGACCCGCGCGCCGCCGCCATCCGCAACCGCCGTATCGTCAAGGTCCCCGGCGCCGGCCACTGGGTCCATCACGACCGCCTGGATGTTTTCCTCGCCGAATCCACCCGCTTTCTGCTGGAAGACTAAGCCCCGCCGGTCACGGAGCGGCAACGAAACCAAAGTCCCGCCCTGTGCTTCAATAACCTTAGGAACCGTCTATGCGACCCACGTCCCTAGCGCTCCTCCTCCTGGCCGCGTCCCTGCCCGCTGCGGCCGACTTCGCCAAGGGCCTGACCGCGTACAAAAAGGGCGACTACGCCACCGCCGTCCAGGAATGGCGCCCCGAAGCCGAGCAAGGCGACCCCGCCAGCCAATACAACCTGGGCTTGCTCTATATCGACGGCCACGGAGTCCCGCAGGACTTCGAGGAAGCCGTAAAATGGTTCAAGCGCGCCGCCGAACAAGGCTATGCTCCCGCCCAGCACAACCTCGGTGCCATGTACGGAGCAGGCCAGGGCGTCCGGCGCGATTACGTGCAGGCCTACGTGTGGATGAATATCTGCGCCGCTCAGGGCAACGCCGGGTGCATCACTCAGCGCGATCTCCTGGCCAAGAAGCTCAAGTCCTCTAAACTCGCCGAGGCGCAGAGGCTCTCCAGTGAATTCATGCCCAAGAAAGAAGCCCCTGACCCCGACAATCCAGACAAGGACGATCGAAACTAGCGCGAGCCGCCGCGCCCCAAGCCGAACAGCCGCAGCGCCGCGCGCCCGAAAGCGGCCGACTGCGGATGATCCAGCAGTGCCCATTGCAGGAATCCCAGCAGCGCCGGCTGCCGGAAATCCGGGTCCACCGATCGCTTGCGGCCCACCAATTCCTGCAGCATCTCGCGCGGCCGTTGGCGGATATCGTCCAGCATCGAGACTTGATGCACGCACGAAATACTGCAGAATGGCGCGCAGCCTTTCACGGTGGTGTACTCACGCTCCAGGTCCGCCCCGGTGTACTCAGCGAGTGGAACACCCGGCCGCCCGCGCTGCTGCGAACAGTAGTGCACCAGCCCGTCTTCGCAGACATACAAAAAGCGGCTGCCTGCGCGGCACTGCCAGTCGTTCGGCTGTCCCTGCGCGAGGCTCTGCTGAAACCGGTCGAAGTGCGAAAACGAAAACACCGAGGTCTGCTGCTTGCGAATCTCGGTGTAGATGGCGATATGCGATGCCGGCAGCGGCCGGGTCTGACCGCCTCCGTCGTGCAGAATGCCCAGCGTGCTGTTGAACCCCAGCTGCCGCGCTCGATTCGCGACGGCAAGCGCATCCTCTGGGTTCTGGAGCGAGGCGCCCAGCACCGAGTTAACCGTCACCGCGAACTCGGCATGCTCGGCCAGCCAGCGCAGCTTCTGATCCAACACTTTCAGAGATTTCTTCGACACGTCGTCCGGCATCACGTTGTCGATGCTGATTTGCAGATAATCCAGGCCCGCACGGTTTAGCGCCTGAATGCGCGCGGGTGTCATCAGGTAGCAATTGCTGATCAGCGTCGCCATTGCGCCTGTTTCGCGAATGCGCCGGATGATCGCGTCCAGATCCGGATGCAGCAACGGCTCGCCTCCGCTGAGCGTGATCACCGACGTCCGGAAGCGCCCCAGTTGATCGATGCGGCGCAGCATCTCCTCGAGCGGCACCGGCTTCGACACCGCGTCGTACTCGTTGCAGTATTCACAGGCCAGGTTACAGCGCCGGATCGGAACGATCTGCGCCAGAATCGGATGCCGCCACGACTCCATGGCCGCCGCGAACACGCGCGCCTCCCGCCATTTCCGGCGCCACGCAATCAGCTTTCGGCGGACTGCCATAGAAAACCTTCTTCCATTATTGAATATTGATCGTGACGGTATTCGATGTTTGCCCGTCCGCGGTCAGCACCACGTTCGCTTCGCCGGACCCGCGCAGGTCCAGTGGCAGAAGCACATTCACCTGGTCCAGCCCCGTGAAACCGGGCGCCGGCCCCGCGTAAAGAACCGGCACGGACGTACCGTTGATCGTCACCGCGACATTCGAAAGCGAACTGCGGCCGCGAATGCCCGTACCATAGAACGTCACATAGGTGGCCGTATCCACGCCCAGGCTGATCGGAACGGAGGTGCAGCTGCCCGCAACATCGCATTGAAAAACCGGCACGGGAGATTGCAATGCCGGATCCGAAACTTGAGCGCTGATCGCAGTCGCAGCCGCCACACCGTTTCCCGCGCCGTTCATACTGAACAACGCCGGGGCCACCGCGCCAATCGTGGTTACGGACGTCTGCGTCGCCGAGCCGTTCAGCACCGCGAACTGCGCGGCTCCGGCAGCCGTTCCATCTGGCACAAGAAAGTTAATCTGACTGGGCGAGACATACAGCAACGGCGCGTCGCGCACTACACCCGCCGAGTCTGTAACCTGCACCGTGACTCCGCCCAGCGTCTCCGGAAGCGGCTGATCCAGCGCCTGGGCGACGCCCGGAGACAGATTTGACCCGAACAGTGATGCCAACGCGCCCGGCGCCAGACCAATCCCGGGTGCCGCCGCGGACCGCAAATCGGACGTGATCATTCCGTAATACCGGGCCATCCAGTAGGGCAGGATGTAATCGATGCCCGCGTTTTCGATGAGCCCGGTGCCGCCGCCGTTCAACTGAAACGGATCCACTTGCCACAAAAAGTCCGCGGGCGGACGCAGCGGCACCGGCACGGGACTGCATGCCTCGCTGCCGCACACCGGCACCAGCTTTGAATCGTCAACATAGAAATCTCGCTTCGGCCGCTCCAACCACTGGTCCAGTAGCGCGGCGGTTTGGGCGTCGCGCGTCGCATCCGGCCCGTTCAATGCGCGATCCACCATGTTGAAGAACGCATTTTGATGCGAGGCCGTGTAGTTGCGAAGCGTCTGGTACGCGCCGCGGTTATCCCCGTTGTTCTCGAGCCGCACCAGGTTATACAGACTCATGTAGTCCAGGTTGAACTTGAAATAAGAGCTGTTGCCCTGCACGTCAAAAATAATAGCCGACCCGACCGGCAGCACCAGAAACGGCCCGCTGACTGTGTTCGCCGGATTGACGTGCCGAGCCACCTGCAACAGCATCTGCAACTCTTCTGGACGCAACTGGAACGTGTTCGAAAGATCGTTGTTCGGCGTCCATTGATGACCGGCGATGTAGCCGATCAGCCGCGTCACCACGTCGCTCACGCTGCTCTTCACGCCGCTGTCATTCACTAGATCGAAAGCCGCGTTCAGGCCGAAGAACGCCCCCACAATCTGATCGCGCGACGTGTTGTCCACCCAGATCCATGGCGGGGCTTGGTGTACGGTGTTGTTGGCTTCCTCGCTCTCGATGCCCGCCGCGTAGGGCGAATCCGCCGGCACGATGCAGCGCGCCAGCCGGTTGTCGCCAGTGACGTTCGAGAGAGCCGCAAGCCCGGCTAGCGCCGCCTTCACGTTGTTCAGTGCATCCGCCGACCGTGTGACGTTGTAGCGGAAAGCCTCCGCCGCCAGGTAAGCTCCCGTCCACAACGCCGAATCGCCGCAGCGCGTGTACCCCACAATCTGATCGCTGTCCGAACTCGCGTTGATCGGGTCTAAAATGGTGCCGAACGGTACATGCCGCGCCTGAATGTTCCGGGAAATTGCGAGGGCGTCCGGTTCGGCTGCAAAGACGGAACATGCCGCCGCGCAAACGCCTAACAGCCCTCCGAAGAAACGCCGCATGATATTCTCTGACGTGCCCGCACCCTCCAGCGTTATCCTTATTTTCGCCCGTGCTTCGCCTCTCAAACTTTAGAAATCCGCCGATAGAACAATTGAGGCACGTCCCAGTGGCTAAGAATTCCGTCGAGACCAGATCCACGACCAAGGATATTGCCCGGTTGGGAGCCGCTTTGCTGGAACCGGCAGCCGCCGATGCCCCGCCCTCGGTCTCGAAGGCGCCGCACCCGAGCAAGAAGTGGGAATACGAAAAAGAGCTTCGCCGTCTGCAGGTTGAGCTCGTGAAGCTCCAGCATTGGGTCCGCCAGGAGGGTCTGCGCGTCGTGGTGATCTTCGAAGGCCGTGACGCGGCCGGCAAAGGCGGCGCCATCAAGCGCATCACCGAGTGCCTGAATCCGCGCATCTGCCGCGTCGTCGCGCTCGCCGCTCCCACGGAACGCGAGAAAACGCAGTGGTATTTTCAGCGCTATGTGGCGCATCTTCCCGCCGCCGGAGAGATCGTGCTCTTCGACCGCAGCTGGTACAACCGCGCCGGCGTGGAGCGAGTCATGGGCTTCTGTTCGGAAGCCGAGTATATCGAATTCCTCCAAAGTTGTCCGCAATTCGAACGGATGCTGATTCGCTCCGGAATTCACCTCATCAAGTATTGGTTCTCAGTCAGCGACGAGGAACAGGAGCGCCGCTTTCAGACTCGCCTCAAGGACGTCACCAAGCGCTGGAAGCTGAGCCCCATGGACCTGGAATCCCGCCGCCGCTGGGTGGATTACTCTCAGGCCAAGGATGAAATGTTCGCCCACACCGACATAAAGCAAGTGCCCTGGTACGTCGTGAATGCCGACAACAAGAAGCGCGCCCGGCTGAACGTCATCCGCCACCTGCTCTCGCTGATTCCCTACCAGGACCTTACGCCCGACGCCATTCAGCTTCCCCCGCTGGACCGCAGAAAATACGTCCGCCCTCCCATCACCGATCAGAACTTCATACCCGAAGTCTACAAGTAGTGGCGCGCGCACTTCTGCGTGCGTTCACCCGCTATCCTAAAGTCATGCCGTTCCACTTGGGCGTCGACTACCGCCCCCGCGGCGACCAGGCCGCCGCCATCGACCAGCTCTTCCGCGGTGTCCTCGACGGTGAAAAACATCAGGTCCTGCTCGGCGTCACCGGCTCCGGCAAAACCTACACCATGGCCCAGGTCATCGAAAAGACCGGCCGCCCCGCCCTCGTGCTGGCCCACAACAAGACGCTGGCGGCGCAGCTCTATCATGAGTTCCGCACCTTTTTCCCCAGCAACGCCGTCGAGTACTTCGTCAGCTATTACGATTACTACCAGCCGGAAGCCTACCTGCCCTCCGGCGACATCTACATCGAAAAAGAAGCTACCATCAACGACGAACTCGATAAGCTACGCCTCTCGGCCACGCGATCGCTGTTCGAGCGCCGCGACTGCGTGATCGTCGCCAGCGTGAGCTGCATCTACGGCCTTGGCTCACCCGAAGCGTACTACGGCATGCTGCTGATGCTCGAAAAAGGCCAGAAGATCTCGCGCCAGCAGATCATCTCGCGCCTGGTCGAAATCCTGTACGAGCGCAACGACCACAACTTCGCCCGCGGCACTTTCCGCGTCCGCGGCGATGTCATCGAAGTCTTCCCCACCTACGAAGACACCGCCTACCGCATCGAATTGTGGGGCGACGAAATCGATTCCTTAAGCCAGATCGACCCGCTGCTCGGCCAAGTCCGCCAAACCTATCTACGCCTTCCGATTTATCCCAAAACGCACTACGTCATGACGCCTGAAACGCGCGAGCAGGCGCTCGCCAGCATCGAGCAGGAGCTGGAATGGTGGCAGAAGGAGCTGGAAAAAGGCGGCAAGATCGTCGAAGCCCAGCGCCTCTATCAGCGCACCATGTTCGATCTGGAAATGATCCGCCAGATCGGCTATTGTCACGGCATCGAAAACTACTCGCGCCATTTCTCCGGACGCCTCCCGGGCGAAGCTCCGCCCACTTTGCTGGATTACCTGCCGCACGATCATTTGATCTTCATCGACGAGAGCCACCAGACCATCCCACAGCTCCAGGGCATGTACCATGGCGATCGCTCGCGCAAAAACGTGCTGGTCAATTATGGCTTCCGTCTCCCCAGTGCGCTCGATAACCGTCCGCTTACCTTCGAAGAGTTCGAAAACCGCGTCAACCAGGTGCTCTACGTCTCAGCGACGCCCGGCCCCTACGAGCTGACCAAGTCCGCCGGCGTCGTTGTCGAACAAATCATCCGGCCGACCGGCCTGGTGGACCCCGAAGTCGATATCCGCCCCATCAAAGGCCAGGTCGATAATCTGCTGCACGAAATCCGCCAGCGCGTCGAGAACAACGAGCGCGTCCTCGTCACCACGCTAACCAAGCGCATGGCTGAGGACTTGGCCGAATACTACACCGAAGTCGGCGTCCGTTGTTCTTATCTACACTCGGAAATCGCCGCGTTGGACCGCATGAAGATCCTGCGCGATCTACGCCGCGGCGAAATCGACGTGCTGGTGGGAATCAATCTTCTCCGCGAAGGCCTGGATCTGCCCGAAGTATCGCTGGTGGCCATCCTGGACGCCGATAAAGAAGGCTTCCTGCGCTCTTCCGGCTCATTGATTCAAACCATGGGCCGCGCCGCGCGTCACCTCAACGGCAGAGCCATCCTCTACGCGGACGTCTACACCGACAGTATGCGCCGCGCCATCGGCGAAACCAACCGCCGCCGCACCATCCAGCAGCAATACAACGAAGAGAATAACATCACGCCACAGTCCATCATCAAGCCCATCGACATGAGCCTGGTGCGAATCGCGGAGGGGGACTATGTCACCGTCGCCGTCGAGCCCGAAGATCCCGCCGAGGAGCTGACGCCGGAGCAGCGTGAGAAATTCATCGCCGAACTGGAGGAAAATATGCGCGACGCCGCGAAGAAATTCGAATTTGAAAAAGCAGCCAGGCTGCGCGACCGCATAAAAGTGTTAAAATCTTTCGACATTCATGAAGAAACCGGCGTCGGCGGGGCTGATCGCAGCGGGTAACCTTACCGATTCGCCGCTGACGCGTTTCCATCGTCTTTCCGAGTTTCTGGGACCTGTAAAATCTCCTTCCTACCGGCTCGCCAGCCGCATCACCAACATACTTCGCGCCGGCCGTCCGGTGAAGGATTATGCGGACTTGGAATTGTGCAGCCTGATTCTGATCGCTGTTCCCGCCAATCACATCGCCCACCTCGTCCTGGAGTTGCTGGCTTCTGGAATTGCGTGGCGCGGGAAGTGCGTCGTGCTGCTGAGCGATTGGCAGGGTAGCGGTGACCTGCACCCTCTCGCCGCCCGTGGCGCATCCGTCGGCTCCATTAGCCCGATTCCGGGCTTCGACAATCTCTACCTGGTCGAGGGCGATCGCCGCGCCATTCTCGATTCCAGGCGTCTGCTCGAATCTCGCATCACGCGAACCGTGGCAATCGAGCGCTCGCTCAAGCCGCTCTACCTGGCCGCTCTCACGTGCACCGGGAGCTTGCTGTTTGCCCTGCTGCTCGCGGCCTCAGAGTCATTGCGCCTCGCCGGAATCACCCCGGTGCTCCGCGCTTCCATTCTGGAGCGCCAGCTCGACCGCACCCTCCGCGCGTTCCTCAAAGGCGGCCGCCGCGCTTACCAATCTCCGCAGGAATTCCCCCGCCAACTCCGAGCCCTGGCGGCCAAGGACGAGGCCCTCGGTAACTACCTCGAACAAACCTCCCGCCTGGCATCCCGGCTGATGGAAGAACGTTAGCGCCAACCACTGCCATACCGCCTCCGCCCTTGACAACCCCCTCCCCTCGCGCCACAATGTGACTGGCGAAGAAAAGGCGAAATTGCATGAACCCAGCCGCCGCTCTCACCACTACGCTCGGATTCCGCCCGGACTCCAAAATCTGGGAAGCCCTCCCAATTGGCTTTCCGGCGCTCGATACCCTGATTGAGGGGTTCCCGCGCGGCGCCATTTCGGAAATCCTCGGCCCGGAAAGCTCCGGCCGCACCACTCTGGTTCACTCCCTGCTGACCGCCTCCACCGCGAAGCTCGAAATCTGCGCCTACATCGACACGGACGATTCTTTCGATCCCGTCTCGGCTGCCGCTGCGGGCGTCGCGCTCTCGCAACTGGTCTGGATCCGCTGCGGCCATAACGCCGGCCACGCGCTCAAAGCAGCCGATTACCTACTACACGCCGGCGGCTTCGGCGTCGTGGTGCTCGACCTCTGCCAGGTCTCGCCGCGCGTTGCAAACCGCATCCCCATCTCCTATTGGTACCGGTTCCGCCTGGCCATCGAAAACACGCCGACTATTCTGGCGTTAGCCGGTAAACAATCGCAAGCGAAATCCTGCGCCGCGCTGATGCTCGAACTCGAGCGCAAGAAAACGCATTGGACCGGAGCGCCCGGCTTCACCCTGCTTCGCGAAGTCGAACTCGAAGCAGCCTCGCGCAAACCCATCCGCTCGCACGCGGCGCACTTCCAAGCGAGGGCGATTGGATAATGTTCGCTTGCATTTATGGCCAAGATGCGAGCCTCTCGAAAATCGCCGCCGATTTCTCGCCCTGGTTTGAACAAACGGCGCCCGACACCATCGTCTTTCCCATCGACGGTCTCGCGCGCCTCCATGGCTCGCCCCATCAAATCGCCGAGGCGATCGCACAACGCGCCGGTCAGCACGTCCGCGTCGCCATCGCCGAAACCGCCGACGCCGCCACACTCGCCGCGCACAATCTCCCCGGCGTCACCGTCGCGCCCGATCTCACTGATCTCGAGATCTCCGCGCTCCCGCTCACTGAAGAAATGGCGCAGGTCTTCGATAGCTGGGGCATCTACACCCTCCAGCAGCTCGCCGATCTCCCGGAAAACGGCATCGCCGAACGCTTCGGCCCCACTGGCGTCCACCTGCAGCAACTGGCCCGCGGCGCAACCTACCGCCCGCTGCGAGTCTTCCAGTCCGAAACAACATATGAAGACCGCATCGAACTCGACCATCCCATCACCCTGCTCGAGCCTCTGCTCTTCCTGATCGCGCGCCTGCTCAACGATCAATGCGCCCGCCTGCTTTCGAACGCGCTCGCTGCCAACGAAGTCACCGTGCGCCTGGCGCTCGAAGACCGCACCGAGCACGTCCGCACCCTGCGCCTCCCGGTTCCCATGCGCGAAAGCAAATCGCTATTAAAACTCCTGCAAATGGATCTCGAAGCCCATCCGCCGCAAGCTCCCATCCTGACTCTCTCGCTCACGCTCAAACCGGTGAATCCGCGCACCGTCCAAACCGGCATCTTCTTGCCGGTAACGCCCGCTCCGGACAAACTCGAACTCACGCTCGCCCGCATTCGCGGCATCGTCGGCGAATCCAACGTCGGCATTCCCGAACTCCTCAACACCCACCACCCGCATCCTTACCGACTGGTCAACGCGCAACCGCAAGTCACCACCCTCCAGCCACAGACCACCAGTCACGCTTTCCGTTACTTCCGCCCTCCCCTCCCCGCCACTGTCTCTCTGGACGGCAACAGTCCGGCACGCATCACTGCCTCCGGCATCCACGGCAAAGTGCTCAATTCCGCCGGACCATGGCGAACCTCGGGCGACTGGTGGACCGCCACGCCCTGGAATCGCGACGAATGGGACGTCGCACTTACCAACGGCGCTCTCTACCGCGTCTACCGCGAGCCAACCGATCGCTGGTTCATCGAAGGCTGTTATGACTGAGCGCTACGTCGAACTGCACGCCCGCTCTGCCTTCAGTTTTCTGGAAGGCTCCTCGACGCCCGAAGAACTGGTCTCCCGCTGCACCGAACTCAATCTCCCAGCCATCGCCATGCTCGACCACGACAACGTCTCCGGCGCTGCCCGCTTCCACATGGCCGCGAAAAAGGCCGGCATCCGCGCGCACATCGGCGCCGAAATCACCTGCACCGATGGACATCGCTATCCGCTGCTTGCCGAAAGCCGCACCGGCTACCAGAACCTCTGCCGATTGATCACCCGCATGAAGATGCGCGCTGCAAAAAACGAAGGTGCGGCGATGCCGGAAGAGTTCGCCGAGTTCTCCGAAGGTCTCGTGTGTTTAGTCGACAGGCCGGACCAGCGAACCCTCGATCTGTTCGGCGCAAAGAACGTCTTCGTCGAGCTCCAGCGCCACTACAACCGGCGCGAGGAAGCGCTCAACCAGGCTCTCATCGACTTCGCCCGTGCGCACCAACTCCCGCTGCTCGCCACCAACGGCGCAAGCCACGCCACGCCGCAGTCGCGCGAAGCGCTCGACGTCCTCACCTGCGTCCGCCACAAGACAACCATTCACGAAGCCGGCCGCCTGCTCTCAATCAACTCCGAGCGCTATCTGAAAAGTGCACAAGAGATGGCCCGCCTCTTCGCCGATCTTCCCGAAGCTATCGCCAACACCAAGGAACTGTCCGACCGCCTGCAATTCACGCTCGCCGATCTGGGCTACCAGTTCCCCCGCTACCCCACGCCGCCGGGCGACACCATGAATTCGTTCCTGCGCAAACGGACGGAGGAAGGCGCGATGAATCGCTATCATTCGAAATCCGCCGACCTGCGCCGCCGCGCCCGCCGCCAGATCGATCGCGAATTGGCGCTCATCGAAAAGCTCGATCTGGCCGGCTACTTCCTGATCGTTTGGGACATCGTCGAGTTCTGCCGCCGCAACAACATCCTGGTGCAAGGGCGCGGATCGGCTGCCAACAGCGCGGTCTGCTATTCGCTCGGCATCACCGCGGTGGACCCGGTGGAAATGGAACTGCTCTTCGAGCGATTCCTCTCCGAAGAGCGCGGCGAATGGCCGGACATCGATCTTGACCTCCCCAGCGGCGATCAGCGCGAGCGCGCCATCCAATACGTCTACGAGCGCTACGGCAAGCTCGGCGCCGCTATGACCGCCAACGTCATCACCTATCGCGGCCGGTCCGCCGTACGCGACATCGGCAAAGTGCTGGGCTTCCCTGAACCCGAGCTGGCACGCATCGCCGCACTGGTCCCGGTCTGGGGCTGGACCGACCCTCGTGATACAGCCGAGCGGCAGTTCCGCGAAGCCGGCTTCGCGCCAGACAATCCGCTGATCGCGAAGTTCCTCGATCTTTACATGTCCATCCGCGACCTGCCGCGCCACTTAGGCCAGCACTCGGGCGGCATGGTGATCTGCGAAGGCCAGCTCGATTCCGTCGTCCCGCTCGAACCGGCTACTATGCCCGGCCGCGTGGTCATCCAGTGGGACAAGGAAGATTGCGCCGACATGAAGATCATCAAAGTGGACTTGCTGGGCCTCGGCATGATGGCCGTGCTCGAAGAATCCATCCAGCTCATCCGCAGCGCTTATCGCGAAGAAGTGGATCTCGCGCATCTCCCGCCGGACGATCCGCTCGTCTACGCTGCGCTCCAAAACGCCGACACCATCGGAATGTTTCAAGTGGAGAGCCGCGCGCAAATGTCCTGCCTCCCGCGCATGCGCCCCGAGCGCTTCTACGACATTGTGGTCGAGGTAGCCATCATCCGCCCAGGACCGATTGTCGGCCAGATGCTGAATCCCTATCTGCGCCGCCGCCAGGGCCGCGAAAAACCCGAGTGCCTGCATCCATTGCTTGAACCGGTGCTTCGCCGAACTTTGGGCATACCGTTATTTCAAGAGCAGTTGCTCCGCATCGCCATGATCGCTGCCAACTTCACCGGCGGCGAGGCCGAAGAACTGCGCCGCGCCATGGGTTTTAAGCGCTCCGAAGCTCGCATGCGCGACATTGAAACCCGTCTGCGCTCAGGCATGGAACGCAACGGCATCACCGGCTCGCAGCAGGACACCATCGTTCAATCCATCACTTCGTTCGCGCTCTACGGATTTCCCGAATCGCACGCCGCCAGCTTCGCTTTGATCGCCTACGCCAGCGCGTATCTCAAGTGCCGCTACCTGGCGGCTTTCACCGCCGCGATCCTGAACAACCAGCCGATGGGCTTCTATGCGCCGGCGACATTAGTGAAGGACGCACAGCGCCACGGCCAGCATTTCAATCCAGTGGACGTCACGCGCTCCCAATGGCTCTGCACCATCGAAGAACAAAACGGCGAGAGGCGCGTCCGCCTGGGCCTAAATTACGTGAAAGGCCTGCGACAGCAGGCTGCCGAATCCATCCTGGCCGCGCGCGCCCGCGCTCCGTTCTCGAGTATTCAAGATTTAGTCAATCGCGCCCCCGAACTGCGCAAAGATGAGCTACGGACATTGAGCGAAATCGGCGCACTCAATTTCATCACTGACTCTCCCACGCACCGCCGCGCCGCGCTCTGGGACTCCGAGTTAGCGCTGCGCCCCACCGGCCCGCTTTTCGCAGACAACCAGCCACCAGCCACCAGCCACGCACCGCTCGCGGCGATGAACCCGAGCGAGCGCTTAAACGCCGACTTCCACGGCACGCACCTCACCATCGGCAGCCACCCCATGGCGTTCCACCGTGAAAAGATGAACGCGCTCGGCGTCACACCCGCGAACGAAGTGAAGTTGGTCCGCAATGGCCGCTCCATCCGCATTGCCGGATGCGTCATCTGCCGCCAGCGCCCCGGCACAGCCAAAGGCCTGTTATTCCTGAGTCTGGAAGATGAAACCGGAGTCTCGAACGCCGTCGTCATGCCGGACGTTTTCGAGCGCGAGCGAAAGATCATCCTCAACAATCCGTACCTGGTGATCGAGGGTGAAATGCAGAACATCGACAACGTCGCCACCGTGCGCGCCGAACGATTCGATCCGCTGCATGTCGCCGAAGAAGCCGTGCCTTCACATGACTTCCACTAACCACCCACGTACAACCCCATTCGCTCCTTCACCAGCTTCACGGTCGACTGCGCGATCGGCGACACCCGCTCGGCGCCCTCGCGCAGCACGCCGGTCAAATATCCCGGCTCGTCCATGATCTCCGCATAGCGTTTCTGCAGGGGTTCCAGATTCGCGATCACCATCTCGGCCACCTGCTTCTTCAGATCGCCGTAGCGCATGCCGCTGAAATGCTCGCGCAGCTTCTCCGATGTCCATCCGCTGTAGGCTTGAAAGATGTTCAGCAGGTTCTCGACGCCCGCGCCCAGCCCCTCGAAGTTCACCGCGGGCTGCGAGTCCGTCGTCGCGCGCATGATCTTCTTGCGCACTTGATCGATCGGATCCAGCAAAGCGATCGCGTGACCCGTGCCCGTAGCCGATTTGCTCATCTTTTTATCCGGCTCATCCAGGCCCATCACGCGCGCACCCACCGTCGGCAGATGCGTCGCGGGCATCACGAACGTCTCGCCGTACAACGAATTGAAACGCTGCGCGATGTCGCGCGTCAGTTCCAGGTGCTGCGCCTGATCGTCGCCCACCGGCACAATCGCGGCCTGGTAGATCAGGATGTCGGCCGCCATCAGCACCGGATACTGCAGCAACCCGTCGCCGACCGTCTCCTGCGCCTGCGCCTTTGCCTTGTACTGCGTCATGCGCTCCAGCCAACCGACAGGCGTGACGCAAGTCAGCATCCAGGCGAGTTCGGAATGCTCCGGAATGGAAGACTGCACCACAATGGTCGATTGCTTCGGATCGATCCCCGCCGCCAGAAACAGCGCCGCGATCTCCAAAATCTTCGCGCGCAGCTCTGCCGGGTCCTGGTACACCGTGATGGCGTGCAAATCGACGATGCCGAAAATACTCTCGTAGTTGCCCTGGATCTCGACCCAGTTCTTTAACGCTCCCAGGTAGTTCCCAATGTGCAGATTGCCCGACGGCTGAACGCCGGAAAAGACACGTCGTCTCATGATGAACATTCATGGTACCCTTTCGCTTGCCCACTGAAGAAACTCTGACCATCGAGAAGCTGGTATACGGCGGCGACGGCCTGGCGCGAGTTGGTGGTAAAGTTGTCCTAATACCGTATGCGTTGCCCGGAGAAGTCGTCCGGGCGACCGTAGAAAAGGTCAAGAACGATCTTTTCCGGGGAAGGGTGATAGAGGTGTTGTCGCCATCCGCTGCTCGCGTCGAGCCGCCATGCCCTTACTTTCTTCACTGTGGCGGCTGTCACTATCAAAACGCCAACTATACATTCCAGGTCGAGCAGAAAACGGCCATCCTACGCGAAGTCCTCCGGCGCGTCGGCAAGATTGAGTATGACGGCGAGATCGGCACCATCCTGGAAGAACCTTGGCAGTACCGCAACCGCGTTCAGCTTCACGTAGAGGATGGGAAGGTCGGCTACTACGAGCACGGCTCGCACCGGCTCTGCGCGATCGATCACTGCCCCATCGCTTCTCCGAAACTCAATGAGGTCATCGGCACCATGCAGGCTCTTGGGGTCACTACGGGCGTGGAGCTGTTTACCAATGAGACCGACGTTCAGGTGAATGTCCTGGATCGGGTGCCGAAGCCGGCTCTGGCGGCACTTGCATCACTTGGGGTCACCGGGCCGATTGAGTACAACGGATTCCGCGTCAGCCGCAATTCGTTCTTTCAGGTGAACCGATTTCTGGTGGACGCATTGGTGGAGGCCGCTACAGCAGACGCAAACGGCGACTGGGCGGTGGATCTGTACGCGGGCGTGGGTCTGTTCGCAAAAAGTTTGGCGGCGCGGTTCGAGAGAGTGACCGCGGTTGAATCGAACGGCAGCGCCTTCGCCGATCTGGAGCACAATCTCGGCCAAATCGCCCTGCACCAAGCCACGGAGGACTATCTCGCGGCGCTCGAGGAGCGGCCCGACTTCATCCTCGCCGATCCGCCCCGCTCAGGCCTCGGCAAGCATGCGGTGCGGGAACTGGCGCGCATCCGGGCTCCACGGCTCACGATCATCTCCTGCGATCCGGCGACGCTCGCGCGCGATCTCCAAGGCCTGCTCGCCGAAGGTTACCGGATCGGCAAGATCACGCTGGCCGACCTTTTCCCCCAAACATTCCACTTAGAGACTGTCGTGGCACTTTTCGCATGAGCAGCTCGGCAAGATTGAAGGCGATCGCGAGGCCAAGCAGCATCGGCCACAGGTTCAACACGGATGTCTGGGAACGGCCGGCCGCGTCGAACACCTGCCTGGGCGCGGGATTGAAGCGGCCTCCGGTGAACTGCGAGATGGTGCGCAGCAGGAACGGATTCGAACCATAGTCCAGCAGTTCCTGCTCCTGCTGATAGTAGCCGACTTCGGGAAACGCGCGCGACTCCTCCAGCGGCCGGACACGGAACAGGCCCTGTAGCTGGCCGATCTGGATCTTGCCGCGATACGATTTCTCGCCCAGCTTGGTGATCGCCATGGGATGGCGGAAGCCGTTGGGACCGAGCACAAAGATCTCGGGGAGCTGGGTGGGCGTGTCGACATCCCGGCCCAGTTGATACTCCACATCCAGATCGCCGCTGGCGCTGTCGAAGTCCGCTTTCGCATCGCCGCTTTCGGCATGCGGCAGCAGATCGCGAAAGATGTTGGCCCACAGCCGGTCAAAGCCTTTCCAGGTGACCCAGTCGGCGGCCCATCGCGCTTTGGCGTCGGAGGCGAACACGGCGGCGCGTCCCAAGCCATACTGCCAGCGCGTGTACAGCGGATCCTTTTCGTCAATCTTCAAGATCGTGTCGGCGGTGGGCTTGGCGATGAATCGCACATAGCCCTTGAGCGCCGGGGCCGTATCGATGCCCACGCCGGAAAGAATCTCGGCGTTCTTACTCACGATGGGCTGCAGCGGCCGTTCCACCGCGGTGGATCCGGTGTGCTCCATCACGTCCTTGATGAGAATCTGTTCCAAGCCTGACGGCTCGTTCAAGAAATAGGACTTCCCGTTCGCAATGGCGGCGACCTTTTCCAGATACGCGCGGTTCACATCCTGCCCCAGACCGACCGTGGAGATGGTGACGTGTTGAGCGGAGGCCTCCTTGGAAAGATCCAGGCTGTCGCCTTCCTCCGAAATACCGTCGGTCATTAGAACGATGTGCTTGAAAGTGGCGTGCACCGGCAGGATTTTGTGATACGCCTCGGCGAGCGCCGGCGCGATTTGGGTGCCGCCGTCGGGAATGATGCCCGAGATCAGGCGCTTGATGAGAGACCGGTCTTCGGCGCGGCGCATGGGCACGGCCCATTGGAAGGAGTTGTCGAAGATCAGAACACCCACTTGATCGATCGCGCGCAGATTATCGACCACGCCGACCGCGGCCAGACGCGCCAGCTCGATCTTCTTGCCTTCCATGGACGAGGACTTGTCGATGATCAGCACGACCGCGGTGCCTTCCGGCGAACGCGGCGGCGCGAGTTTGGCCGGCAGAGTGCGGTCGAGCGCATCCTCGATCTTCTTGTCATCGGCATAGACATCGCGCTCGCCCCCGATGACCAGCAGTCCGCCGCCTTGCTGAACAAATTTCTCGATTTCGTCCTTGCGGGACGCGGGCAGAGCCTCCAGATCCAGGTTGTTCAGCACGACAAGCTGGTAGCCGGCCAGGTCGCCATGCAGAGGATCGCCGGTGCGGTCGACTTCGAATTGCGCCGCGGCCAGGGTCTGCATCAAATGCGCTTCCGTTCCCGCAGGGTCTTGCGAGATAAAGAGGACCTTGGGCCGGCGCAGGTTGACCGCGCGGTCGAAACGGATTTCGCCGGATTGGCCCGCGCGAATGACACCGGACAGGTTCAGTGCGCCAACTTCCGAGAGGCTGGCGTGAACACGAACCTGGTTGTCGCCGGGGCCCAGCGAAATCGGATTGGAACCCAGCAGCTTGCCTTCGGCGCTGACCTCCACGGTGCCGGAGAGCGCGGAAGGCGATACTACAGTGAGATCGATCGGGAACTGCTCGCCGGTGAAGGCGACGGTGGGCAGTGTCACGGACTCAAGGCGAAGGGCTGGCTGCGGCCGGCCTTGCAAGGGAATGGTATCGATCGGGATGCCCAAACGCTGCGCCTGCCAGGCGGCGCGCGTGATGCTGCCGGCGTTCTCTTTGCCGTCGGAAATCAGGACCAGGCGCGGCACCAGGTCCGAGGGAAGCGAGCTGATGGCTTCCTGGATGGCGGACTCGATGTCGGTGGCGCGGCCTGCCTCACCGGCGGTGGATTGAAAACGCCAACCATTTTCCGAAGAGGTAAGGTCGCGAACCGAGCGGGCGAACGGAAGAACACGGACCCAGTGACGCCCGCGCGCCTTATCGATGGCTCCGGCAAGCGCGGAAGCGCGCGTCAAATCCTGCTGAGAAACGCTCGCGGAGGTATCCACCAGGACGGCGACCGCCATCTTGGTCTCCGGCAGTGTAATGCTTGGCTCGGCCAAGGCGAGGATGATGGCGATGAAGGTAAGAGCTTTCAGGACCAGCGCCACGGTACGGCGCGTGCGGCGCGTTTCAAAGACGGCCCAGCCGAGAGGCAGCAAGAGAAAAGCCAGCACCCAGGCGTGTTGGAACGTCATGAGGCTTTCCTCCAAAACGCCGGTTGGGTTGGACGATCGAAGTCGGCCAGGCGCCGCTGCATGCGGCCGTACAAGATCCAGTCGGCGAGCAAGCCGGCGGCTCCGAGCAGAGCAAGCCACTGCCAGATGTCGCGCGCAGCCGGCTGGATGGGGCTCTGGCGGGGCAAGCCGAATTTTGCGTGCGCCGGCCGCCAGGTGACGTCGCCGGGCTGCGGTAGAGTGAGCGAATAAACCAGCTCGCGATCGCCTGTGAGTACGCGAACAATTCCCGCAGCGCCTGAGAAGAAGCGCAGCGTTCGGCCCTCGACGGTAAACGGCAGCCGCAGGCCGTCTTCGGTTTGGACACGGATCGAGTTGGGATCCAGCTCGGCATCCAGCGGGACATCGACCGTGCCGACCGTGGATGCGGTGAGCTCCCAGGAGCGGAACACGTCGGGCTGCATCCAGCGCACGATGTTGGCGAACAGAAGTGGTGTGGCAAGCTCGTACTTCATCGCGGAACGTACGGGGTGGAAGCCGAACACGACGGTCTTCGCTGCGCCGGAGCGCGCGACAATCAGTGGGCCCGCATCGGCGGAAGCCACGGCAACATCGCTGGGAGAGGTGTTGAAGACTTGAGCGGACGGAAATTCCAGATCCTTGACTCGCAGGCCGGCGCCCAGCGGATGGCCGGTCTGCCAACTGCTTAAATGAACTTTCTCCTCGGTGGAGCGGACGGCGATGGGCGATTTGCCGGGGGGCGGTTCAATCCAGATGCTGTCCGAAGAAGGCGGCGCGGGAGGCGCGAAGCGATCGAGGAGCACGATTCCGCCACGCAGCTTGGGATCGTAGCTGGAGGGCGGCATGAAAGTCGCCTGTACGCCGGGGATCGCGTTGAAGACGGGCCGGAGGAGATCCGGCTCGGAAGAATAAACGATGACGGGTACCAGCTTACGCGCCGGCAGTTCGAGTATGGCGCGATCATCCTGAGCGAACGAATCGCGCGTCAGCAGGCGCGCCTCCAGCCAGCCCGCGGCGCGAGTTTTGAAACGGAACGTGACGCTCTCTTCCGCGCCGGGCTTCAAGTCGAAGCGATGAGAACCGACCGGCGACCCGCCGAACTGAACGGCCAATGGCACGGATCGCGGGCGGGCGCCGTAGTTCTTGACGGCGATGAAGGCCTCCCAGGCGTCAGGGTCGGCTTGCGAACGGTGAACGCTGACCTTGCGGAGACCGCTGTGTTCCGAAGGGCCATTGATGGCGATGAAACGCAGGTTGGACGGAGGATTCAATTGTTGCGCCTCGTCAGCGGAGGTGCGGGCGGCGCCGATGAACACGATCTCACCGGGACGCTGGGCGTGCAGCCTCTGGGCCTGCCGCGCGAAATCGAAAGCTTGCTGGAGATTGAGAGGCCCGGCGCCGGGTTGCGTTTCGTCGATGGCCTGCTGGAGCTTGCGGCGGTCAGATTCAAAGAGGACGGCTGGCGTGGCCAGAGCGCCGGCGCGCACGATCATCAGGCGGTCGCTCGCCGGTAGAGCGCGCATATAGGCGCGAGCCGCCGCCCGGGCCTGGTCGATGAGGCGGGCTTGGCCGGAGCGAGCCGACATCCAGGCGGAAGTGTCCAAGATCATCACGTGGTCGCTGGAAGATTGCACAGCGGCGCCGAAGCGAAGCTGCGCGATGGCGAGCAGCAGCAGTAACAAGCTGCAGATTTGCAGTAGCAGGGACCAGGGTTGCTGCAGCTTTCGCCTGTGTTTCAAAACCGGAGCCTGTTGGACCGCGGTGAAGAAACGGAGAGTGGGCACGATGTGCTTCTTGCGCGCCCGGTCCAGCAGGTACAGCGCCACCATGACGCCCGAGAGCGATCCCAGGATCGCCAGAAATTCGGGCAACGAGAGATTGAGGAAGAACATGGTGCGTTACTGTACGGCGCCGGAGCGCGCCATCGGACCGAAAACTGCTTCCTCAATTGTAGTGGTTGTGGAAAGCCCTATGTAACGTCCGTCGTTGCGTAGGGCGATGTTCTGGAGGTTGCGGGCGTAAGCATCGAAGGCCTGGGTATAGGTGGCGCATGCGGCCGCGTCGAATCCGATTTCCAGCGTAGCGCCGGTTTCGGCGTCGGTGAGATCGAGCTGTCCTTCCCAATCGGGGGCCCGGTCTTCGGGAGACCATACATGCACCAGCAGCACTTCGTGGCCAAAATCTGCGAGAAACTGCAAGGGACGTTCGCAGCCGGCGTCGTCGAGGAAATCCGAAATGATAATGAGCAAGCCGCGCTGCGGGAAGTTGGCGATGAAATCCCGCGCGATCTGAAAGAAGTTGGTGCGTCCGGAAGGCTGCAGTCCCTCGAGGAAGTTGACCGCGGGAATGAAGCGATGGCGTCCGCCGCCGCACAGGAAGGAATCCCCCAGGTCGGTGCCAAAGGGCTGGATGCAGATGGTATCCAGGCGCACCAAGCCGATGTAGCACAGCGCCGCGGCGAGCTTGCGGGCGTAGTCGAACTTCATCAGGCGACCGGGGGTCCCTCCTCCGGTGCTCATGGAATTGCTGCAGTCCAGCAGGAGCCGCACCGGGATGCGCGGCTCAACCTGGAACATCTTGAGGAAGAGTTTTTCCAGCCGCAAATAAGCGCGCCAGTTGACCGCGCGGAGGTCGTCGCCATGGTGGAACTGGCGATGGTCCAGGAACTCCTGGCCAGGGCCGGCGAAATGGGAGATGTTGTGGCCGCCGACCAGGCCGGGAAAGGATTTTTGCCAGAGGATTGCGAGCCGCTCGAGTTTCTCGAGGAAGGTGCTATCGATGAGCGGCGCCGTTTTCACTCGATTGCTTTCACTTGGCTGCCGTGGACGAGACGCTTTCGATGATCTGGTTGAGGATGGTCTCCGGCGTTTGACCGTCCGCGTGGGCGTCGAAGTTCAGGATGATACGGTGGCGCAGGACGGCCGGCGCCATCTCGCGGACGTCGTCGATGCTGAGGTTCAGCCGGCCGCGCATGAGGGCCAAGGCTCGCCCGCACTCCACCAGGGCTTGCGCCCCGCGCGGCGAACTGCCATAGCGAATATATTTGGTGGCTAGCTGATGCGCACCGGAAGTGCCGGGCTGGGTGGCCATGACAAGATCGATGGCGAAGTCCTGGACATGCGCGGCCACCAGAACGTCCCGGCACGCGGCCCGCAGGTTGAGGATGGCGTCGCGGTCGACAACTTGATGCAACGAGGTTTCGTCGCGGTGAATCGTGCGTTCGACGATCCGGTTGAGATCTTCGCGCGAAGGATACTGGACCAGGATCTTCATGAGGAAGCGATCCAGCTGGGCCTCGGGCAACGGATAGGTGCCTTCCATTTCTATCGGGTTCTGCGTGGCCATCACCAGGAAAGGTGCTTCGAGTTCGTGGGTGGTGGTTCCGCTGGTGACGGTGCGCTCCTGCATGGCTTCGAGCAAAGCGGACTGGGTCTTCGGTGTCGCGCGGTTGATTTCGTCAGCCAGAACCAGATTGGAGAAGATGGGGCCGGGCTGGAAGCGCAGAGCTTTTGCCCCATGATCGTCGCTTTCGATGATCATACTGCCGACGATGTCGGCGGGCATGAGGTCGGGTGTGAACTGGATGCGCGAGTACTTGAGGTGCAGCACGCGGCCCAGGGTTCGGAGCAGCGTGGTCTTGCCCAGGCCCGGCACGCCCTCCAACAGTACGTGTCCCCCAGACAGGAGGCAGATCAGGACCCCATCGACGACGTGTTGCTGGCCGACGATGACTTTTCCGATTTCCTGGCGCACCTGATGGAGGTGGCCGGTGGCAAGCTGGAGTGTGGCGTTGGAACTCACGTACTTATTCTAGCGGTGACGGGATCAGGTCGTTCGATAATTCTTAAGCGCCGGGGCGGAAAGACCGCCCGTTGGAGCTACTATAACACCAGGGTCATGCCTTTCACGAATCCACCTTCGGATGGCGTCCACCAGCGGCTGACGGACCTCCGCAACGGCCTGCTGGGCCTGCACAAGACGCTGCTGGATTCCGAGCGAGCGGCGTACGAGCGGGACATCGCACGCATCAGCTCCAGCGGTGAGCTGTTGAAGCTGGTGTTGTACGATCCCTGGTTCGCATGGTTGCACGAGTTGTCGGAATTCGTGGTGCTGATCGACGAAATACTGGATGCCGAAGAACCGCCCACCGGCATCGATGCCGAGCGGTTGATCGCTCAAGCCTTGGATTTACTCGCGCCCAAGGAATCCGGCAGCGGGTTTGCGCGACGCTATTTTGAAGCGCTCCAGCGCGACCCGGATGTGGTGCTGGCGCACGCCCGGATGCGAAAGGTAATGTCGGAACTTGGCGGATAAGACCGCTTGCTCATGCGCGCGGCTCGGAATCAACGCGAAGGCCTAAACTATGTCCGACTTGCGGCTCAAATCTTCAGCCAGGATAATAGCTTCCGCCAGATCCTTCATGGGGCGGCGCAGACGGCGGCTTTCGTTGCGCAGGCGCAAGTAAGCTTCCTCTTCCGTCAGGCCGTGGCGCTGCTGCAGGATGCCCTTGGCGCGCTCGACCAGCTTGCGCGTCTCCAACTGACGGCGCATCTCCAGCGTTTCCTCGAGCAGGCGGGCGTTCGCTTCCGCGAGCAACGATTTCGACACTGCGCTGCCCATCTGTTCGCCGACGAAGGTCAACAACGAGATTTCATCACGCGTGTGATCGTGCGGTTCGCGATGGTGAACATTGATGACGCCAATCACGTCGCCGCCGCTGACCAGCGGCACGGAAAGAAACGCCTCGTACGTGTCTTCCACCAGCGCCGGGAACTTCTTGAAGCGGGCGTCGTTCGAAGCCCGCGACGAAAGCGCGACTACCGACTTGTGTTCGGCTACCCATCCGGTGACGCCTTCACCCACGCTCATGCGTAACGTGCCCAGTGCGGAAGCGTGCGGAACCTGCGACGCTCGCAAAACGACCTCATCGGTGTCGCGGTCCAATAAGTAGACCAGGCAGGCGTCGCAGTCGGTGACCTGCGCCGTCACGCCGACGATTTCACCGAGCATTTCATCGAGTGAGAGCTCGGAGCTAACGATGTTGCTAATGCGATGAAAGAGTACGATTTGAGAGCTGGCGGGCTCCATAACTTGTACGGTTGCCATGATTCAGGGTATGCGAGCAGAGGGCCGGGGTCCAATCGAATTTTCCTATCGGGTCCATCGATCGGAGTGGCCCATCGGAAGGCGTTGATATAGCGGGATTTGAATGGGGAAGCGGGCGGAGGCAAAACAGCGTCTTTCGCCACTGTCCGCAATGTCACAAAATGATGACTAGGCTGCGTTGGATTTCGCCGGTGACCCGCGCCTGGTCAGTTCCGACATAGACGTTGACTTCCGAGCGGATGCCGAAGCCCGGCAGGTAAACGCCGGGCTCGATGGAGAAGCAGGTTCCAGCGATCACTTTGCGCTCATCGTGCGTTTCCAGATTGTCCATGTTCGCGCCCGCGCCGTGGACCTCCTGGCCGATGGAGTGGCCAGTCCGGTGGATGAAGTAGTCGGCGAATCCTTTGTCCTTTATATATGTGCGCGCGGCGTCATCCACCTGGAATCCCGCAAGAGCTTGATGTTGGGAGACGGCCGACTGCACGCGGGAGATGGCGCAGTCGCGGGCATCGCGCACCACCTCGAAGACGTTCTGTAGTTCGGCCGGCGGAGAGGCGCCGCAGTAGCCGGTCCAAGTGATGTCGTAGTAGACGGCACCGGGGCGGTCGAGCTTGGCCCACATGTCGATGAGCACGGCATCATTCTTGCGAATGGGGCTGCTCTGATCCTGCGTTGGTTCGTAGTGCGGATTGGACATGTTGGCATTCGCGGCAACGATGGGGCCGTGATCGGTCAACAGGCCGGCCTTCGCGAAGCCATCGCGGATGAAACGATTGACTTCCCATTCCGTGATGGACCGGCCAGCGGTGAGGGCGGCCGCAATATGCTGGAAAGCTGCCGCGCGTACGCGGTCTACCCGGCGGCCGGCTTCGAGGTGCGTTTCCAACTGATCCGCACTCCAGCGGGCTTCGAAAACCTGGATGAGATTCGCGGAAGTGACGACGTCCATTCCCAGGCCCCGGATCAATTCGAGCGTGCCTCCATCCACCAGAGAGACTTGCGGTACGGCGCAATTCGGCGAGTACTGCATGGCGATGCGGCGGGCGCCGGCGAGCAGGCGCTTTAAGCCTTCGACCTGAGCCCCCCAACTGGAATACGTCTGAACCGCGCCAGGAAGGCCGTCGAGAACGTGAGATTCGATGGCATGGACGAGGCCTTTCGGTTCGCCGGTAGCGGGGACGAAGTAATACCAGCGCCGGGTGGCGACATGCGCGAGGCTGAGGTTGAGAATGCGATAGGCGAGAGGATCGCGCTGGTGATGATCGAAGAACAGCCAGCCGTCGAGGTTTTCGTCGCGCAGCGCGGTTTGGATATCGTCGATGTGCATGATCTAGTTCTGAAGAGCGGGTTGGGGAGACAGACGGTGATGCCGGACTCGTGTGTTCAAGTTGAGAACGCCCGCCACGTCCTTGGTATCGATGACCTGGAAGTCGGCGACGTCGTCGAGCCAGTCCTGGCTAAGGCCATTCCAATATTGCGTGGCGACAGTGAGCGTGTAGTCCTGACGGCTGAGGAGACAATCCAGTTCGAATTCGACCTCCAACGTTTCGCCCGCTGCGAAATCGCCGAGTTCGACCCGCTCGATGCGCGTATTGGTTCCGAAGATATCCATGCCAAGACGGCTCCGAATGAGTATGCCGACCAGCGGGTTCGAGACGGGTTGCTGGAAAACGGCCCGGACGCGGATGATCAAGGATTCACCGGGGCGAAAAACGCGGCAGTGTTCGCCGGCGCTGTTTAGGATTTGAACGTCCAGGATGCGGCTGGCGCCATCGCCGTGGCGAAAAGAACTCGTTGGGGCGGAGCTTGCGCCGGGAACATCGACCCGGTCCTTCTGAGCGCGCTCGCGGTCGAGAACGAAGCCGACATACTGATTGACGGCGTCCTTCGGCGTGCCTTGCATCACAATTCTGCCGTCGAGCATGAAGGCGGCTCGATCGGCCAGGCGCTTGATCAGCCCGAGGTCATGGGAGACCAGCAACACAGTGACTTTACGCTGGCGGAGCTCTTCAAACTTCTGGATGCAGCGGCTGGCGAAGATGGCGTCGCCGACGGCCAGTGCTTCATCGACAATGAGTATTTCCGGATCGACGTGAATCGCCGTAGAGAAGGCCAGGCGAACATACATGCCGCTGGAGTACTCTTTTACCGGCCGGTCGATGAATTGTCCGATTTCGGCAAAAGCTTCAATGCGCGGGAACGCATTGTCCATTTCACGGCGGGAAAGTCCCATGATTTCGCCGTTCAGAAATACATTGTCGCGTCCGCTGAATTCGGGATTGAAGCCCGCGCCCAGTTCCAACAGAGCGGCGATGCGGCCGGCGCGCAGGACGCGGCCACTGGTAGGTTGCAGTATGCCGCTGATGATCTGCAGCAGCGTGCTCTTTCCGGAGCCATTTGGGCCGAGAAGGGCGAAGACTTCGCCTTTTTCGACTCGAAGGTTGACATCGCGCAAGGCCCAGAAGTCCGCGGAGCGAGACCGGGATGGCACTAGCGCGCCGAGGACGCGGTCCAGGGGATGCTGATAAAGATGATAGACCTTGGAGACGTTTTGGACGGCGATCACGGCTGCATAATCAATGTACCGCGAACGAGGGAGGAAGCGCCGTCAGCCCATACGGACGCTGCGCCGCATGCCTCGTGAAAGCGGAAGCGGATAGCCCATTAAACAGAATTGGTCCAACGCGAAGAGGACCACCGACTCGAAACCACTCGCCTCGGCGAGCCGGGCTTCCTTGAGCCAGGCCGTCGAGGAATCGCTGATTCCGACAAGATGACTGCGCTGAGCCGGCGGGAATCCGTAGGCGGCGCCGGCGGCGATGGTGGTTTTGCTTAAGTCCAGATTACGCTCGTAGGTGTAAGTGAAGCTTTCGGTTTTCAGGCAATTCAGATTGGCGGGCGTCCAATCCGTGACGGGATAATTGATGGCACGGTTGAGCGCGGTGTTGTTGACGTCGGTCGGGTAAAGGACTTCAAAACGGCAATCTGGATAAAGTGAACGAACGTAGTTCCGAATCTGGCTCGTAAACGCTCCAATCAAGTCGGGAAGGAATGCGGTCTCTTGCGGGATCGTTTGAGGATCCACCGTGTTGCTGATAATTATCGCCATTGCTCGCCCGAACCGCGCCAGGAACGTGCTGGTCGTGTACGCGTCATAAAAAGGCATTCCAGAGCCGTCATCGGGGAAATACCACCACTGGACTTCGCCGAATTGCAAGTAGGGAGTTACACTGGCGGCGTTCATCAATCCGGCCATGTCCTGATAGACCTGCTGCCAGAAGGCCGTGCTGGCGGGAGAGAAGTTGGTCTGCAAAGACGGCGTACTGAGCAAAACTGGGGACTGGCTTGGATAGCGTTGAGCGATGCCCGCTCCAGTGGATGGATCGCCGTTTCCCAATTCCATACTGAACGACGCCACCACATCGAGCCCGTAACCTTTTAGGGCCTGAAAATAGCTGGTGCTCCAGTCGCGGGCAGCGCGATTTATGCGCGGCATTGCTTCGACATCGGTGAGCCACGCGCCATCCACGCCACCAGAGAAAGTAGAGCCAGAAACAGAGATAGAGAGGTTCTGTGTGGGTGCACTCGTCGCAATAGTGATATTGTTGCCGTCGGACCCCATGGAACGTGAGAAAATCCTGAGTTGGCTGCCATTGGCCTGCGCCCATACTGCGGTGTATCCGCTATTCAGGAGTAACTCAAACGCAGTCGCGAGCGTTTCCGGGGTATCACCATCGAGATTCAGATGCTCAATCACGGTTTGAAGTGAAGGCGGCTGATCGGTTCGCCCCAAGATAATTTGCGTGGTCTCGTTCGGATCCGGATTCCCGGAGAAGGTGACGGTAGCGGAAGCATATTGCTGGCCGGGGCAACTCAGCTCATAGAACCACAGCGCTCCGGCGTAGTGATTCACCCTTGCACGGTAGCCGAGTGAGTAGATCATCCAGGCGGTCCGCTCAGGGGCCAAAGCGAGCGAATGGTTCGTGTCCCAGTCAGTGGCCACGGTCAGGTTAGATTCCGTAGCGGGGACCGGTAGAGTCGTTGTGGGAACCGCCAGTTCCAGGAAGTCGAAGTAGAAGGACGTACCAATATTGCCCGCGTGCGCCGCGGTGACGCTGTGGCTACCGGGTCCAAACTGACCAAGGAGTTGTCGAATGACCGCGTCTTCTCCCGGAACGTTCAAGTTGAGGGTGGATGGGTTCTGGCCGTCCACCGAAATCGAGATCGCCGCACCATTGTTTAGCAGACGAGTACCTAGATAAAGGCTGTGCTGTTGCGAGGAAACATAAGTACAGGTGAGCGAAGAGCCAGACGTATTGGTGGACTCAATCGTACCGCCCGAGTAATTGCCGCTGCCCCTGCTCCACGCCCCAGTGTAATGAACCTCGATCGAGTCGTTCTCGATGCGGCGGCTACCGCGCCCGGCGACCGAGTAGCTCAGACTATTACCAGTGACGTTCCAGTTGGTGACCTTGACCTGAAACTCCGTTCGGATATAGGTTCCAGGCTGTAAGTTAGCGGAATAGGTCCAACGGAGTTTCCTGACTGCGTTCCATGGAACTTGCCCCAGCGTGGGGTCTTGCAGCGACGCAAAGGGCAGGGCGATTCTCCAGGCCGACGGTGACGTTCCGCCCGACAACTGCTTGGAAACCGCGTCCCATTGCTCGGAGCGGACGCCAGATACATAAGTGTAAACACCGATCCGGTTGCCGTTCGCACCCGTGGTCGAACTCGCCAGAGTTTGGCCGGATCCAACGTAGGTCAAGGTAATCGAAGTACGGTCGGCGACGGCTCGCATCGTCGGCGAGAAAGCGTTCACACCCTCCGTGATGTTCTGGATGGCAAACTCCAATGTGTCTCCGGCGGCCATTCGATAAGGATAGTGCTCGGAAAGAAATGTCAACCCGACGTAGTCACCAGTTGTCGGACTTCCACTAAGTTGAAACTGGACCGTGGAGCACTGATAGCCGCCTGAAATCGGTGTTGCGTAGTTGAGGAGCGGGACTCTGTAGATGGTCTCGCCAGTGCCGGGATTTGCCCAGACCCGAAGGGTAGGCCAGTCTACAGTCGGGTAAAGGTCGGAATCGATCGGAATGCAGTTCTCCCGAGTTTCTTCGTAGGTGAGTGTGAGTCCACTAAGGTCGCCGTCCGGCAACGAGCGAAACGCCGGATGTTCGAAAACGTTGTCACGGTTCCATTCAATGACTGCCCAATCGAACTGCTGCCGCCAGGTACCCGATACAGAAAAGCCGTTGGGGTCGGTCTGACTCAATGCGGCGATGGCGGATGGCTCAAGGAAATAGCATTGCAGGTCGCGATCGGGCTGTAGTTTGTTGAACGTCTCCGGCACGGTGGAGCTCTCTAGAGCCGAATCGTCACAGTGAGATCGCTGCCTGGGACTGTATTCGCGGTTTGCACAACCGAGGTAATGTCTAAGCCGATTTGCGCCTCCGCCTGCAATGGACCAAGCGCGAAGCCGTCGACGACATTAGAAGTGGTCGCACCGGCGGGGATGGTCAACTGGCAGTATGACTCGCCGTTTTGAGTCAACTGCATGGTGATCGGCGCACCAGTGGGAGGATCCGACACTACAGCGTAGACGTCCCGCACAGAGTGCGCGGTATCAACTAATAGTGGAGGCGCCGCATTTGTCTGAATGGCCAAGGCCCCCTCCACTTGGATGGAAAGCTGCCCTCCGGAAAGTGTCCGTAGGCCGGTATCGGAGCTATCCGTAAACGCCTGCGCCGCCACGGTGCTATTCCCGTGGGAATTGGTCACGAACAGCTCAGCAGCGGCAATACGAACATCCGGCAGCACTACCGGAAAGACGTAACTGCCGCTAGCGGGACTGCCAAAAAACCCTTGGGCGAACGGCATGATGAAGATCTTCTTTCTCAGAGCGTATACAGCGGCCTGAGCCGCGTGCGCCGCTGCAATGCTCCCATGCGAACCCCGCCCGGCTTGAATATTTGTTCCACTCGTCAAGTCCTGTTGAACGACCATGATCTCTGCATCAACCTGCAGCAAGTCCCCGGCAGACGCGGAAATTGCGGTTGCCAAAGCCAGCGTCGTGTCTCCGGCCGTAGCAGCTGCACTTAGAAGGATCGTCGACGGGCCGTCGAGTTCATCCCAAAATGCCAACGTCAAGGTACCGGCACTAATCGTCATGGTATTGTCCAGGGAGGTGAAACCAATCCCTACTAAGTCCACAGTGCCTTGCCCACCAAGGTATAACCCAAACGTGGGTTGACCGGGAATATCCGCGTCGACATTATTCCCGACATCACCTGAAATGCGCCAACGGGTCAGTGGCGAAAGCTCAAAAGCACTTTCGTCGTTACGCACGTTGGCGGCGCGGCCCGATATATGAAGGGTCACGCCCTCTCGATTCGGCACGACGAACGAAACCGGAGATGCAATGCTCGACGCGCCGAACTGCCAGGAGGAGTCCGCGATTAGGAACGAACTGGTTGTGTCTGGCTCAATATCCCACTTCGTATTGATTGTCAGGGTGTTCGCTGAATTCAAAATAATCGTACGCTCCTGCCCGTCACCAGTTCCATTCGTGATCCGCACGGTCGCGCCGCAATACTGATTGGGAAACATGTTTAACGCGCTATTACCAATAGTAGTCGTCGAGTGAATGTCAACGCTTTCGGCAGGCTGCAGCTCCAAGCGCCAATAGAAGTTGGCATGATCGTAGTTGTAGTCAGGAGGACCCTGAAGCAAGGCAGCGACGCCCGTGTCCGTGAATGTCGGCGCAATTTGAATGTTCTGGGCGATCACTAATAACTGGATGGGATTCGTCCCGCGGTAGACGTTCAATCTGGATGCATTAGACGAAACGCTCAGGCTGACCAGGGTCACCTGATTCGTGCTAGTTCCCGCGGGTACGTTAGCCATGACAGTGAATGAAAGGCCACTCTCCGCGCCACTCGTGTCCACGGCACTCACGGCGTAATATAGAACTTGGCCGCCCGCCAAGTTCCCGCCGGTCGTGTTGATTTGAGGATTCAGTCCCAACAGCGGAATACCGGACGCGCTCGCTGTGGGTTTGGCCGGAACGGAAAAACTAACGGCCAGATTGCTCGCAACGGTTCCATCACTGCTGGCGGCCGACGATTCAGTTATTCCGAATTGCGCTACGTGGCTGCTGTCGAACACACTACCCACAAGCGGTCTCGGCACACCTACTTCGCTCCCTGGGGGGCTTCCGAAGGTAACCGCGCCAGAGTTGACGGCAGTGTACCATCCGTCGTCATGGAGCTGAGCAGTAATAGATACGGTTAGAAAATTGACGCCGGGCGAGACCTTGGTAATCCGGAACGGCTGTCGGTTGAAACCCTCTTTGGCATAGGTGAGCGTGATTATGTCTCCAGGCGCCAATGCCACACCTTTCATGCTGGTTTGAAACTGAACATAGGTGTTTCCTTGGACTGATTTGTACAGCTGAAGGGCGGCGGCCCTCGTCGCTTGGTCACTATTAGGCAGGCCGAGCGCAGTCAGAGACGTCGAAAGATTTTGCCCCGTCAAGAGCGAATCATTAACGTCGACGAGGGAGAGACTGTCTTGTTGATACTGATTAAACTCGTCTTGGAATTCCACTGTGTATTGATTCGGGGTATTCGCTGTTGTACGGGACGACACGGATAGGGTTACTGCGCCGTTCTCTTGACGCAAGATTCCGGAGAACTGGTTGTCTCCAAATTCATATGCTGGCCAGCCGCCATTCAGTTCTTCGGTGCTATTGCTTCCTTCCGGTAACGTCGGTTGCTGTATCGCCAACGTGTCTTCCGCGTTCAACTGAAGCAGACCCGTTGCGCTGGCCGTTATGAAGAGCGCACACCCGTTGCAGATACCGCGTAAAATGTCACCAACACTACGGGCCTTCGTCAACAGCAGGTTGCACTGATATCTGGGAATCAAAGTATTGTTACCGTTCAAATCGACCGTCTGGATCAGCGCGTCGCACCGCGCAGCCACGTTCGCAAAACTGGCTAGGTCCAACTCGTCCGTGGTCCATCCACTACGTCTCATAACGTCCAGAACCACCCATGCCGGGTTGTTAGTGAAAGTTTGATCCAGAAAAGAGCCGTTTGTGTCGAACCGCGACAGTACGAGGCCTTGAATCAAAATCTGCGTTTCAGGAAGAGAACTGCCGTCCGAGATCCGGTTGGGAACGACGACGGATAGTAGCCCCATACTCCCGTAAGGATCTCCCAGGGGATTACCGGCAGAATCTGTAAAATCAAGATTGAAGGCTCCATTTCGAGCACCCAGGCTGACGATGTTGTACCACCCGGTCGCAGTCATGTTCGTACCTGGGGCTCCGGCGGGGATTTCCATATTGTTCACAATCACTTTGAGCACCGCATTCAACGGCCCCGCTCCGAGAAGCACTTCGCAGTGTGTGAGATTTCCATCGTTGCGGGCAAAAACTATCGGGGGCTCATACCACCCCGTTCCATAGACCAGGGGAACAGAGTCATTGTAGAGCGCCTGATTTCCAGCGAGAGCCGAGAGATGCTTCCCCTTTTCGCCATAGGTGCGCACGTAGATCGCGGCCGGCATGAACTCGACCGCTCCAAAGCGACCGGTTGGGTGATTTTGGCCGTCAGTGCTGAACATTCCGCGCAGCTGACACTGTGCACGCGAATAGTCACAGGAAGTGTACGGTGCGCTGCCGTTGAGGTTTCCCACGCCATTGCGCTGGTCCGGAGAGTATCCGCACTGATAGAAGGGAGAGTAGTACCCTGCGGATCCGCCATTCACCGCTTCTTGCCTCTGTGATGCGTCAGACGGGAACTTCCACGGACATCTTTTCTGAATGCGAATCGACGGCAAGTATACCCGTTGCAGGTTGAGGCGATTGGTAAAGCTAAGGCGCAGTGTCGACTCAGTGGACTGCTCGGGAGGATTCGCGATTCCCCGGAAAACAATTCGGGTATCCGACACAGGCAGGCCGCTCTTTAGATCAAAGAATAGAAACGTAACCGCAAGCTGGGCACCCTTCCAGCCGATGTTTCGCTCTATCGACGAAAGAAACGAGTCAGCGTTGGCGAGCGTAATCGACACGGTTGACGCCCCCTCCACCGCCAATTCTGACGAAGACGTTAAGTCAAATACGTTGTGCCGTAGAACTCGATTCAAATACTCCTCTCCGCTTACGGTCACTCGATGCGTACTCCATCGCTGAACGTCTCCGGAGGAAAGCGTGCAGTCAAACAGTAGCAAAGGAGTTCCTGGAATCTCTAACTCCTTTACAGCGTTGATTGAAGCGTTGTTCATTCGATTCCAGGCAACCTACGTTAAGTTGCTAATCAGGGTGATTTGACACGAATTCTGATCTGATGCACTGGTCGTCCAAGCAAGTGAATCCGCGCTAAATCTCGTTGTTGGATATACGCCACCACGATCAACGGTCTTCTTATAAGCTCCCGGCGCAGGTTGCGCCTCCACTTGCGCTCCACAGGCTTCCAGATTGCCGCCAGGTGGAAGTTGCAAGCCAAAGCTGATACCGTCCGATTGATTCGCAAGTCGGGCGGATGTCACAACCCGAGTCCAAGCAGCGGCGACAGATACCTCTGCTAGCAGATCCTGATCATTGGCAGAGATAAGAAGCTGAGCCGAGCACAGGGTGTCACTCCGCAAGTAGACGCTGTAACAATATTGATACCAACTCGGCCCGCTCGTCGCTTGCATAATGCGCTGGCTAGCCTGTCCCGTGTTGGTGAGCTGTAGGGCATTGGTCATTCCGAACGGGTCTTGGACACACAGAGAGACATGCAGCATTGGATCGGCCATCCATACTGCTTGCGTCCAGTCCTCGCTCCACATCAGCAGGTTATCGGTTGGATCCAAGAAGGTAAAAGTATTCAGCCGGCCCTCTACGGAATCGAACAGCTCCTGAATTAGAGCCGCCTCGGCGTCCGTTAGACTCGCATAGGCGAGCTGCCATTCTACGGTTTGAGCGCCTGTATCTGCCATTCGAAGAGTGCTGCCGTCCGGAAGGACGTTTAGGAATGCCCGTATGCTCGTGAGACGTGCTACGGGGAACTGAGATACGGAGCCACTGCTCAGCTGCGGATAGTACAACATCTCAGCCGCGGTTCTCTCGTACCCGTAGAGACGTAGTGGCGCTGGACGGACTTACCAACTGCTCGGCCAGTTCAGAGTCCTCCAGACTACAATTGGGATAAGTCGTACCATCCCACGGATCGGTAAAAGAAAAGTTTTGCACGCTGCCACTGAGTCCCCTAAAGAACTCGCGGAATGCGTGCAATTCGGTTTCATCCAACACACTTAGTCGAACAACCCAGCGATGGAGCGGGGCCATATAGTTACTGACTCGCTGCTCGGAACCGTCGACAAAGCGCAACACGGTAGTAGAGTACTCGGATGCATGTTGCGCGGGATATTGGAGCACGGCGCCCGTCTTTAGCCGAGGAAACTCGCTCATGTCACAGTTCCGCAATTACGTCGTTCAACGCATGCGAATTTAATATCGCTTGTTTCACCGCGTTGGCGATTTCGTCACTATGATCCAGGAACGACTGGCTGTCCATAGCGCTCACTTGTATACTCACTTGAGGTGCGATTGTCGCGCTTTGCGTTCGCGGCTGCCCGGACTCTCCATAACTGACTGGCACCACCCCTCCGGCGGGCCCTTCAGCCAATCCTCCCTGGTATTGCACCGAAGGCGGCAGTTGAAAAGGCGTGGGCGCCACGGTCGCCCCACTGCCGCCGCCAAACAGGCTCATTAGTCCGGTGATGATCGGAGAGAGGGTAAGTCCTCCCCCAAGTAGCGTCGAAGCGACGCTTCCCACAGTGCTCGCAATCGAAGTCCCGCCGCCCCCCTTCTCCGCCGTGTTTTGAGTCACGGCCTGCGTGTTTCTTTGGACGGCATCTGTTTGTTCCTGTTGAGTCGATGCCAAGCTGCCGAGCTGGGTGCTCAAAAGAGATAATTGCTCTGTGACATCGCCAGCAGACAATTGTGGGCCCGGCAGTTGGACCGCTGCTACAGAACCCGCTGAAGGGCTCGCGTTGCCACTACTCCCCGATCCGGCAGCAGCCAACTCCTGTACGGGGTCTGGACGCGCTCCTCCCCGGCTTGCAGTCGTCAACAGCAATTGGTTCCACCTAGATTCCGGCATCTTTTCTCTCCAGTACTAACTCATTTTCTAACGTGACAATCGCATCCACCAGACGCGCTGGCAAGTCGAAACAATTGCTGACCCCCATCACTTTCCACGCCTGAAACTCCTCCAGGAACGCTAGGCTGTCCCCTGTTATATACGATGTTGGGCATGTCGTCAGTGAAGCTCCGCCTCGGGCCCAAACGATTTGGTTTAGGGAATCGGCCGAGCCGTGGCGCCAACCGCAATGCCGCCGACTTTCCAGGCCGTTTCTCCGGCATGCCTCGCATTTCCACCCGGCCTGGTTCCCTAGTTGAAAATGAAATGCGATAATTAGTTTTTTCTTTCTGCTTCGCTCAGTCCGCATTGGCCCCGAATTGCCGCCAGGGCTTCTTGTGTCAGCTCCTCAGGCCCGCTGTCCAGCAATTGGTCGACTGTCGCGAGTTCGCCATCTATGCTCAGACCATCCACGCTGACCAGCCCCCATCGCATGTACATGGCGTCGATTTCCTGGGTCAGAATGTTCGCCCCAATTTTTTCCTGAAGTTCGTCGCTGGCGGCCAGGAATTCAGCCCTTTGGCTGAGCTCACGCGCGCGCCTGGTCAACTCCATGCGCCGACCGAAAGACACTCGCCGAATTACAAGTGTGACGCCCGGAAAAGCACGGGACGGAATCGTAAGCACACTTTCGTAGGGGACTCGTCCATGTGCGCGGCCTGGCGTTTCATTGGTCGCCCTGTTGCCGTTCTTAGCCAAATGCGAAAAAAATCTCATCATCTACGCCCCCTTGTGCTCGGCAACTCTGAAACTGCCACTGTTGGCGCGTGTCGGAGTCGTCGAATCCTGGCACTTCTGCGATGACACTCTGCATATACATGCCAAACAGCTGACCCTGCTGCTGCCCAAGCTGAATCATGACGCTGATTGGCGATCTTTGACGCGCAGATTGATAAAGGGCCGCGGTCGAAGAATCGTCTTGCTGGTACAGGCTGATGTTCAGAGAAACCGTCCGCTGCCCCGGCGCAATAGCACTGGGAAGGACTTCACCGAATTCCCTCGCACGAAGATCTACATTGTTTGTGAACGAAATGTCGGCTTTAGTGAGAGTCCAAAATCGTTCCGAAAAGCTGCCCAGCCAGACCTGACCGAGATGTCCCGGTATAATCGAATAGTTAAGAGGGGTCACAGTCGGTTCTTGAGGAAAGGTGGATAGCCCTGCCTGCCCAATCTCAAAACTGGCACTGTCCAGCACATCTTGTGCCGGGCCGCTGAAGTCGAATTCGTGATAATCACCGTTTACTGTCAGGTTCAGCGTGTCCACCGCCACGCCGGACAGAATGCGTTGTACCGAAGTCGAAGGACTCCAATAGTCGAAAACCGTCACGCTTGGCAGGTTCGTTGCTGGCTGATATCCAGTTGTCGGTCCGATCTGCGAGTTTGTTGGCGGATTGACCGTGAAGGGCGCGTTCAATTGAATTGTTTGAGGGTCAACGATCGCGGAAACAAAACGGATTTCTCCGCCACTCGTGACTGCCTGGCCAGGCATCAGTCCGTGCGCGCCAGTGAACACAACCTGGGCAGAACTCGGACTGCTCCTAACCGTGCCCCCCGGGTAGCGCGTCGGGCCCCCCCCCAGACACGCCTGAAACAGGGGCCCGTGCGGGGGAAGTTGCGTCTGATCCGCCCAGGCCGTCATGTAGCTCTTCAGCTCAAAGCTCGTTTGCCTTCGAATGGCGCTGGGATTGCCCGGAAACGTCCGTGAACCCGTCTTGTCCTTCCTCTGAACTTTCTCTTGGCGCTGCTTTATGCTTAGCTTCAATGCAGGAATACGATTCGTGGCGTTGATGGTTGACGCTACGCCGTAACTCTGCTCCAAAGCTACGTAGAACCGATTGTCGTTGGATAGAATGTAGGACATACTTTGTTTCGGAACACTCGTTAATCGGAGCTAATCTCCAGAACAACAGTCACCTTAGCGCTTTGCAGTAAGTTTCGTCCGCCATGCTTCACTGGGCTAAACGCAACCTCGTATCCTCCGCTGAAACACACCCCGTCTCCCCAGTCTCCCCGGTTGCCCTGCAACACTTGTGTGACGGCATCCACGTAGGCCTGTAAGTTACTCTCCAGGCTGTCGAGCCGGTCCTGCGATACGCGTAGTTCCACCACCATCTGCGCATCGCCGGAGAACGTACGGAATTTCTCGGTCAACGAGTTCACGATCTTGCTGCAGTAGATATAAATCAGCGGATACTTACTCGCGAAGCTATGCTCTGCGATCTCCGGCGCAACATTTTGCGTGATTATTTGTTGTGCACAAATCCCTGGCAACTCTACGCCCTGCTGGGACGACAGAGCCGCCACCACGGCCGGCAAGCCATTATCGGCAGCCAGTACACCGCGCAATTTCGCCGTCGCCGAGCCAGCGATCGTGAGCATGGTCAGCCTCTCTCAATCACGTGCTGGTCCACAACGTACCAAGTCGGCTGTTGGCCTCCTGGAGGTGGGGCGCCGGGTTGGACGCCAGCGGGAAGTGTCCAACTGTCATTGACTGCAATTGGAGTACTGTTTTGAAGCCCAAGAGACTGCGGAGAGGTTCCCGCATATATGTTCCATCCCACGGCGTTTGCGGGCGCGTTCCCGGACGACACTACCAACTGTTGCCCGTCCGAAGTAGTAAATTGGCTCATGTCACTTGCCGCGCCTTCTTCGCCGGATCGATTTACCCAAGCGACTTGCACGAAGAAAGTTGCCCCCGGCCCGCTTCCGGCAATGGCCGATAACATGGGACCGTCTGCCTTCATGATTGGGTCCACCACCAGGCCTACCCCTATCCGTAAGTAATTCTGACCGGTCTCTCTTGCCAGTTGCTCGTATTCAGCCCACTTACCTCGATAGCGATCGTTGAGCTGATTGTTATACGCGTCCCGATAGATCAGAGCTACTGCCTTGTGTACATGCCATTCCTGTAGCGGCTTGGTCACTACAACGTCACTAACGCCGGGGTTGCGCCGCGCCCCCCCCTGCAGATCTCGAAGGGGCAAGCGCTTCAAAAGGAACAACGTCAACTGATTCGCGATATCATTCTGAGCCAGACTTATTTTGCCACCTATGTCGATACCCTCGATATTCGCGACGCTTAAAATTGCGCTGTCGACACTTTGGAGATCGCTCGGAACGATTGCCGGTCCGTCTGTAAATAGGGCCATAGTGGAGCGCCACTCTCTAGCGTTTGTCGGGACGCACCGCGCTCTTGATTGCTCGCAGGTCTGTTTCCGAGATCAGATTCACCTGCACCCGGTCGGCAAGTGCGCGCTGCTGGGCATCCAAGACTGCCTTCTGCACTACCTCGCGATACTCCTCCGACTCCTGGGGGTTCGCCAACCGCGCCCGTCCCTCCAATACCAGCCTCGCAGCAAGGCTGCGGCTTACCTCTGTCTTTTGTCCTTCGCGTCCACCGTCTGGTGTTTCCTGACTCACCACGACCACGTGGGGTTCCACGATCTCTTGCTCGATCTTCCTCAGCTTTTGATAGAACGCCTTCAAATCCATTTTTTCCTCCTGAGAAGCAGACGGGCGCATCAGCGCACCCACGCCCGTCCGCATTCGCCACCACTAACTGTTGACTTGGATTCCGAAGGGGTTTCGCAGAACTGCGGTCCCATACAGCACATCCACGGTGAACTGCTGAGCTAGCGTGTTCGGCTGATAGCTCATCACCACACGGATGCCAAAGTTGCCCATTTCCGCATATTCGGCAATCGCGCCGGTCCCGGGCAGTGGCTGCGGTAGTCTGCGCACCACTAGGCCAATCGCATCCCGCGAAAAAGCCAGGTTGTGCGTGTTAACCGGTGTGCTCCCGGTTTTTTGGACCAGCTGCGACCGGAACACAAAGAAGTCCTTGATCTTCCCGACAGCGCCCTCCACGAGCGCCCGCAACCCCGCGTCGCCTGCCGAATAATACTCACTGAACCTCGGAATCTGGCGCAACGCTGAATAGGTCGTGGGATCAACGACCAGATATTTGCTGGTTGCGGACGGAACTTTCGCCTGGAACAGAGCCGTCTCCGCGGCGTCTACCGTGCTTTCCGTGATAGCGACACCGGCCGTGCCGATCGGCGCATTCGATGTAAACTGCGAGTACAAGCTCAAGATATCCGATTCGATCCTCTCCGCGATTGCCACCACCGCCGGTTGCATGTACAGCCTGAGAAGGTCAGGGACGGCGAGCACCTTCGTTACGTCCGGAATCTGAAATGTCGCTTCTGCGTGCGTGTTCAACACAATTTGCGCATTCCCAATGCTCGGATTCTGTGCCTGAACTGTCCCGCCCTCCGCAATGTTGTTTGCCACTAACGTTGGTGGAATCGGCACGTTTACTGTGTCCCCGGCGTGCGCCAAAGTTGGCTCGTAGTCCCGGTTGATCAGATTCCCCATTACCAGGTTGCTGACCAAGGCCGGCAGCGCGTCCACGGCCACTAACTTGACGATAGCGTTCGCTACGTTTGCTGATGTAATTGCTGGCATTTAGCTTCCCCTCGTTTGTTGTCCTTACGTTTTTTCCGGATCGCCCGCTGTATCTAGCTGCGCCGGCGTCGTGTCAATTGCCCCGCAGCGCCTGACTTGCCACCCGCGAGACCTCCTGGCGAACCTTCTCCAGTTCTTCCGGGCTCATGCCCGGACGAATCTTGTCCAGATCAAGTCCTCCTGTGTGCGAAGCCGCTTTCGGCCCTGATCCCATTCCCGATCCACCCGTCATCCGCGCCGGCAAAAGCTCAGGGTTATCCTGCACGAACTGAGTTAGGTAGTCGCGGAGTGGCACTTCTCCGGAGGCGCCTCGCGCGATCAGCCGGCCATCCTCGTCGCGCTGGATATCGTCTTTGACAGCCCGATAAGCTAGATCGACCTTGGCTACACCCAGTCGTTGTAGCTCGCCGCGAATCGCCGAGTTGCGGTCGGCTTCCTCCGCCACATGTCGGCTCCGTTCGTTCTCCTTTACTAGATCGTTAACGCGCCGCTCCAGATCCTCGCGGCGTTTACGTTCGTCAAGCAACTCGGTTTTATAGGCAGGTTCCGCCATTACCTGTTCGGCCTGCACAAACTCCTCGATCACACCGCGTATCAAGGAACGCAGGTCAGTGTCTTCGCGCTTCACTTCGTCCATATGCCTCCTTAGCGCTTGAATTCCTCCTTCGCACGTCTTTCTTATCCTCCGGGCTGGTATTCGTCGATCTCCTGGCCGATCCGATCCTTCAACTCCTGCCTGACGTCAGACAGGAATTGAAATGCAAGCTTCTTGTACACCTGATTCTTAAGAGTCGGAGAATTGATTCCTAACCGTAGCAAGCGCTCCGCATCTTCGAGTTCCGTTCCGAAGTCGCCGATGTCAAATTCGTCCATGCCTGAAACGTCGACGCTGAGCCCGTCTTCACGTGCAGCTTCAATTGCCCGCAATACCCGCTTCATGCAGTCCTTTACAGCGTCTCCATACGCCCGCAGGACTTCCTGTGTGATCGCGTAGTCCCTTTGCTTGCTGATTCCCGACTGCGCCGAACTCCCGGAGAGGGCGCCGCCCGCATGGGTTACGTAGCACACTCTGTAAATCTCTTCCTGTAATCTCGTCAGATTGTCGGCGGCAATTTGATATACGTTCCCTTGCGGTTCCGTCCATCCGAACCGGTCCTGAGGCCCAAGTTGGATGTAGTAAGACTCCCCCATGACTTGGTTCCAGTCCCGCTCAGAATAGATTACCGGCATTGCGAACAGGCCCATCGTCAGAGCCCAACTAAGTGCGTTCGATTTATTGAAATGCTCCAGCTGCAGCGACGAGGCCTTATTCAAGAGCCAGAGCCCCTCCGATACACGCAGCTCAATCAACGGAACTCGTGACTGCCTGGCCAACCCGTGGCGCCCCTCAGCGATTACCTCGATTCGGCCCTTGTTCGTTCCTCGGTGCTCCTGTTCGAACATCCTGTAGGTTTCTTTGTCGTAGTACACCCATCGCGTCTGCTCAGCCCAACTTGCGTCCTCGATCTTGTCTTTCCGTAAACTTCGCGTACGAAGGACGATCCACTGATAGTGCCCATGATCGTCGTAACTCCAGTTGATAAGCTCATCCGCCGAGTAACTCAGCAGATAAGCTCTCGACGCTCCTCTCTCATCCTCCTCCGCTCGCGTTCCGGCTGGTTGCTCCAGACGCGGAAAATCGATAAGAATGCAGCTCTTTCCGCAAATCAATGCTTCTACAAACTGCTTTCGGAAAAACTCCGCAAGATTAGTTCCCTTCAGGTCGCAGTCTTCGGTGAACTGGCCAAAGAATCTTCGCGCCCTCTCGCTCTGGCCTTCAAATGCGATTACCGGTTCTCTTCGAAACAAGGTCGCTGTATACCAGTCCACGATTGAACCGACGTAGTTTTCGTAAAAGCTGCGGCTCAATCGCTCTACGTACACATCCGCCGGCTCTTTTTGACGCCGAACCAAGTACTGTTGCGCATTCACCGTGAACTGCTCTCCTCCGGTGTAAAGGTCTCTGTACCGCTGCCACATTGCTCGCTTCGCAGCGTACTCCGGGTGCTCTTGATTGACGTCAAAACTGCTGCTCACTGTGTTCATCGGTCCTGGCCCATTACTCAGAACAGCCGTCGGCTCTGCTCGCCGAACACCACCACTTGCTTGCACTCTTGCCACACTAAATAGCCGAGCGCGTCCGATAAATGGGTTCTTTTCGGATCTTTTTCCTTATCGATCACGCTGCTCTCAGGCTTGTAAGTCACCTCTTCAAAATCCGCGATCAACCCTTTACACCGGGGATCAACGAACAGTTGGGTCTCGCCGCTGGCCGCCAGCAGCTTGGCGTTTACCAACCCCACGCGCTCCCGCACGCTCGGATTGCTGGCTGGCACGCGAAACCGCACCCCGCGGTACGCCGTCTGTCTAAAGAATTCTTTGATCATCTGGTAGTCCGTCGTCCCCGCCGTTTGTAACCGTTGCCCGGAAGCGTCGCCGTAGATTACAAGCCCAGCCTGATGGTTGGGATATCGCAAGTGAAATTCTTCGCACGCCTGCACTGTGCTGGCTCGGCTTAGTACGACTTCATCGAGTACTCTCACTTCATCCCCGCTCTTCTGTGCCACCACCGAACTCATCGGGTCTACGTTAAAGTCCAGTGCCCAGCACAGCGGAAGTGCAGAGTCTACACTCAACTCCTTGACGTTTCGGCCTCTCTGGAACTCCTGGTACACCACACCGGCTTGTACGTTCAGATACTCGCCCAGCGCCTCTTGCTCAAAGAACTTGGAGTCATAGCTTCGTTTCAGCCGTTCATAAAAGTCTGGGACTTTGTCCAGCACATGCCGGTTCTCAAAGGGTCTGGCCAGCACCACTTCATATCCCTCCACGTGTTCCCGGATGAACCTGCGATACACCCAATCGAACCCCTTCGGCGTCCAGACCGCGAACCCACACAGCCGTTTTGCTTGCGGATCCCTCAAACGCCCCTCCAGGCGAAGCCACGATTCCTCAGTCGTGTAAGTCAGCTCGTCCAGGCCAAACCACGCCAAGTTGGTTCCCCGCAGCCGCTCAAAGTCTTCCACGGCTCGGAAGAAAATGCGCGACCCGGTGTCTCGCATCACTAACACTGACTCAGACTTATTCAATTCGTGCCGAATCCCATTGACTCCCAGCACTTCCAGGAAGCTGGTCAGCGTGGCGTCCCGCAGCATCGGGTAAGTTGGCGCCCCGATCAAACCCTGGCGGCCAGGATTCAGGTAACTGAGCCGGATCGCCTCTTGACAAAGTGCTTGGCTCTTACCCGATCCGATTGGCCCGGAAAATCCCTTGAACCTAGCGGCCGAGTCGTGAAACTCGCGTTGCGATGGTAACGGTTCATACTCTATTTCGAGCCATCGAGTCGCTCCCCTGGATCTTTCCACGTGACGATGATCTCCCTCGGCTGCTCCTCTTCCTCAAGTTCCCGCTCGAGTTGCGTCAGCCGAATGAAATCCGCTAGCGTCACTTTCCCTTTGTCCAAGTCGAGCCTCTGTTCAATCTTGGAGAGCAACGCCCGGATTCGCTCCTTGCGTGTGCCTTGCAGTCGCTGTTCCCCATGCAGTGGCTGTGTCGGCTTTGCTGGGCGTCGTGCCATCCTGCACCAAAAAAAACGGGCGCCCCGTCATCGGAGCGCCCGCAAGCAACTCTCTCCTGCACCAAATCTATCAGTCGGCTTAGATCAAGCCCCAAGTACCTGCTCTAAAGACCTGAAAACATTCCTCCGATTCCCCGATAACTTCTGTCACCACCGCTTTTCCGCTCTTCAGGCCGTCTGCGTGACCGCGCTTGCTAGACCTCGCTCCTCGATCTCGATCTCCCGCATGCGGAATTTCTGAATCTTGCCCGTCACCGTCATCGGAAACGCCTCAACGAACCGGATATATTGCGGTATCTTGAAATGCGCGATCTTGCCTCGACAGAACTCCCGGATCTCTTCCTCAGTCGCCGGCTCCCTGACTCGGATCCAGGCGGCCACGGCTTCTCCGAGCTTTGCATCCGGCAGGCCGACAACCTGCACGTCCGCCACCTTTGGGTGCGTGTACAAGAACTCCTCGACCTCGCGCGGGTAGACGTTTTCCCCGCCCCGAATAATCATGTCCTTCGCCCGGCCCGTGATCCGAAAATATTCGTCGGATCGCATCATCCCTAGGTCGCCCGTGTGCAGCCATCCTTCCTCATCGATGGCCTTCCGCGTTGCCTCCAGCTCTTGATCGTAGCCCTTCATCACCAGATACCCGCGCGTGCATATTTCTCCTTGCTCTCCCGCTTGCACGGTTTCACCACTCGCCGAAACAATCTTCACCTCGGTGTTCGCGCACGCCCTCCCGATGGTGGAAACCCGCCGCTCCAGGCTGTCATCCGCGGCAGACATCGTGATAACTGGCGAACTTTCCGTTTGCCCGTAACCAATGGTCATCTGCGAACAATGCATTTCACTTACCACGCGTTTCATTACTTCAATCGGGCACGGCGCGCCCGCCATCATGCCCGTTCGCAACGAGCTGAAGTCAAAATTCCGGAATTCGGGATGCCCCAGCTCCGCAATAAACATCGTTGGCACGCCGTAGATGGCCGTCACGCGTTCCTCTTCAATCGCCCGCATCGTCGCCAGCGCATCGAATGTCGCCGCCGGAAGAATCAGCGTCGCGCCGCTAACAACGCAACCTAACGTCCCAATCACACAGCCGAAGCAGTGATACAGAGGTACCGGCACGCAGACGCGGTCTCGTCCGGAGATCTTCATCCCGGACGCACACACAGCCCCGTTGTTCAACACGTTCCGGTGCGTCAGCAGCACGCCTTTCGGCGACCCGGTGGTGCCCGACGTGTATTGAATGTTCGTCACGTCTTCCGGAAACGTCTTGTGGGCCCGAACGTCTTGCCCCCGATCGAGCATCTCCGTCCACGAATCAGTTCCGAAATAGATGAGATTCTCTAATGCCGGCGCCTGCCCCGTCCGCGCCTCTTCTACAATGGCGCGATAGTCCGATCGGCTGTCTCTTTCCCACAAAAAGATCGCCTTCATTCCCGACTTACGCAAAACAAACGCCAACTCGTGCGAGCGGTACGCCGGATTCACGTTCACCAAGACCGCGCCGATCCGCGCGCATGCCAGATGCAGTAAGACCCACTCCGCGCAGTTGCACGACCACACTCCAACGCGATCCTTCGCCCCCAGCCCCAAGCCCGCCAGTCCGCGCGCCACGCGTTCTACCTCGGCGGCCAGTTTAGAAAACGTCAGCCGCACCTCTTGATGCCGTACAACCAGCGCCTCATTTTCCGGAAATCGCGCGGCCGTGCTCTGAAATACGTCCCAGATCGTCCCCTCGATCAGCGGGCCGTCAGGGCCCTTCGAGTAGCTCCACATGGAATCCTCGCCCTCCAAATCTTGGGTCTCAGTGTATAACAATTAGCTATGGCTCTCCGGCCCTTCCTCGCCGTATTTCTCGCCTGTCCTCTCGCTCTCGCGGGCGCGGCAAAACGCTTCACATTAGAGCAGGCGATGAGCGCGCCCTTCCCGAGCGACCTTACTGCAGCCCCGAAAGGTGGTTCCGTCGCCTGGGTCCTAGATCAACATGGAGCGCGCAACCTCTGGGTCGCCGAACCGCCGGATTACAAGGGCCGGCAGCTCACGCACTATCGCGACGACGACGGCCAGGAGATCGACCAGGTCACCTGGACACCCGACGGCCGCTCCATCCTATATGTTCGCGGCGGCGATTTCGAAATGCGTCGCGGCGATCCGAATCCCGCCAGCCTCCCCCAAGGTGTTGAACAAGACATCTGGATCGTTCCCCTTGCCGGCGGCGCCCCGCGAAAGCTCGCACAAGGGAACCAGCCCGCGATTTCCCCCAAGGGTGACCGCATCGTGTTCCTGCGAAAAGACGAGGTGTGGTCCGTCGATCTGGATGGCGGCGCCAAGCCCGCGCAACTCATCCACGCGAAAGGCGAAGCGGATCAACTTCGCTGGTCGCCCGACGCCTCCAAGCTCGCCTTCGTCACCACTCGCACCGATCACGCGTTCGTCGCCGTCTACAACTTCGATCCGCCCTCCCTCACCTATCTCGACCCCAGCGTCGACCGCGACTCCGGCCCCGTCTGGTCTCCCGATGCGAAGCAAGTCGCCTTCCTCCGCGTCGCCGCATCCACTCGCGCATTCTCCTTCGGCCCCGTCCGCACCGCCCAGCCTTGGTCTATTCGCGTCGCCGACGCGTCGTCCGGCAGCGGCCGCGAGCTATGGCGCGCCTCTCCAGGGCCCGGCAGCGCTTTCCATGCGATGGTCGCCGAGAACCAGCTATTCTGGGGCGCGAGCGATCGTATCGTCTTCCCCTGGGAAGGCACCGGCTGGATGCACCTCTACTCAATCTCGATTCATGGCGACAAACCCACCCCCCTCAACGCCGCTGGCGAATTTGAAGTCGAAGATGTATCGCTTTCCGCCGACCGCCGCACCGTCCTGTTCTCCTCCAACCAAAACGATACCGACCGCCGCCATCTATGGCGCGTATCCGTCACCGGAGAGAACCTCGCACCAATTACGCGCGGCGACACCATTGAATGGTCGCCCGTCCAAACCAGCGACGGCAAGGCAGTAGCAATGCTCCACTCCGACGCCCGCAATCCTGCGCGCGCCGCCATCAAAATCGACGGCTCCGAAGTCCGTGACCTCGCGCCAGACTCGGTCCCCGCCGATTTTCCCGCCTCCTCGCTCGTCGTTCCGCAGCCCGTGATGATCTCCTCGGCCGACGGCATGCGCATCCACGGCCAGATCTTCATGCCGGCGGATGCATCACCTAACGAAAAGCACCCCGCCGTCATCTTCTTCCACGGTGGCTCCCGCCGCCAGATGCTACTTGGTTGGCATTACATGGATTACTACAACAACGCCTACGCGATGAACCAGTACCTCGCCAGCCTCGGCTTCATCGTCCTCGCCGTCAACTACCGTAGCGGCATCGGCTACGGGCTGAACTTCCGCGAAGCGCTCAATTACGGTGCTACGGGCGCCAGCGAATTCAACGACGTCATCGGCGCCGGCTTGTATTTACGGAATCGTCCGGATGTCGACCCAAAGCGGATCGGCGTCTGGGGCGGCTCTTATGGCGGCTACCTCACGGCACTGGCCCTGTCCCGCGCCTCGGATCTGTTCGCCGCAGGCGTCGACTTCCATGGCGTCCACGATTGGAACGACGTCATTAGCAACTTCGTCCCCGCATACAATCCCGGCAAAGACGTGGAAGCCGCCCGCATCGCATTCGAGTCATCTCCCATGGCCTCCATCGGCACCTGGCGTTCTCCCGTCTTGCTCATCCACGGCGATGACGACCGCAATGTCCCCTTCCATGAGACCGTCAAGCTCGTGGAGGCCCTCCGCAACCAGGGTGTCGAATTCCAGGAGCTGATCTTCCCCGACGAAATCCACGGCTTCCTCACCGAAAAGCGCTGGATTCAGGCCTATCACGCTGCTGCGGACTTCCTCACCAAGCATCTGCAATAAAACATGATCACCATTCGCAATATCCTCTTACTTTCCCTTTGCGCTGGTCTTTGCCTTGCGCAAAACCGCACCGCCGAGTTTCACACGCTCGCAGATCACTATTTCGACGAAGCAGTGTTCCGCTATGATCCCGCGCAGGCCACCGAAGCCGGCTTCCACCAGTACGATTCATTGCTCCCTTCCTGGTCGCACAACCAAATCGAAGCAGAAATCTCCACTCTCCAACAGTGGGAAACCAAAATCCGTAGCTTCTCCTCGCGGGGCCTCTCGCAATGGGACTCCTCAGACCGGGATCTCGTGCTGGCGCAGATCCAGGGCCAACTCCTCATGCTCGAATCCATCCGTATGTGGGAGAAGAACCCGGACATGTATTCGTCCAACGTGACCAACGCGATCTTCGTGATCATGAGTCGAAATTTCGCGCCGGCGCCCGATCGCCTGAAGTCGGTGATCGCTCGCGAGAAGCTCATTCCGCGCGTCTTCGCTTCCGCCCGGGAGAACCTCAAGAACCCGCCTCAGATCTACACCGAAGTCGCCCTGGAGCAGCTTCCCGGTATCGTCAGTTTCTTCAAGAACGACGTACCGAAGGCGTTCCACCAAGTGAGCGACCCAGCGCTCCTTGTCGAGTTTCATAAGGACAACCAGGCCGTCATCGACTCCCTAAACGCCTACCAGACCTGGTTGCAGAAAGACCTACTGCCGCGCTCCCACGGCGACTTCCGCATCGGCGCCGATGCTTACCGCAAGAAGCTGCTGTACGACGAAATGGTCGACATCCCGCTCGACCGCCTCCTCGAAATCGGCTACCAGGATCTGCGCCGTAACCAGGCCGAGTTCCGCAAGGTCGCGGCCCAAATAAACCCCAAGCGTAGTCCGCAGCAGATCCTCGACGACCTGGAGCACGAACATCCTCCCGCCGCGCAACTGCTCCAATCGTTCCGCGGCGTCTTGGGCGGCCTGCGCGACTTCATCCAGACGCACCACATCGCGACCATCCCCTCGCCCGTCCTGCCCATCGTCGAAGAGACGCCTCCCTTCATGCGCGCACTCACAACGGCCTCCATGGACACACCCGGCCCCTACGAAAAGGTAGCCAAGGAAGCATTCTTCAATGTGACCCTGCCCGACCCGGGCTGGTCGGCCCGCGAAACCGAGGAATACATGGAGGACTTCAATCGCGGAACCATCATCAGCACTGCAACTCACGAAGTCTACCCGGGCCACTACACGCAGTTCCTCTGGATGCAGTCAATTCCCACGAAAGTCCGCAAATTGCTCTATTGCGGCACGAACGCCGAAGGCTGGGCGCACTACAGCGAGCAGATGATGCTCGATGAAGGCTATGGCAATGGCGACCTCAAGCTTCGCCTGGGCCAATTGCAAGACGCCCTGCTGCGCGACGCCCGGTACATCGCGGGTATCCAGATGCACACGGGCAAGATGACCCTCGATCAGGCCAAGGACTTCTTCGTGAAGGAAGGCTACCAACCACCGCCCATTGCCGACAAAGAAGCCAAGCGCGGCACGTCCGATCCCACTTATCTCGTCTACACGCTCGGAAAGCTCGAAATCCTCAAGCTACGCGCAGACTACAAGGCGATGAAAGGCGCGCACTACAGCCTTCGCGAGTTTCACGACGCCTTCCTCGCGCAGGGTTCGCCGCCGCTCAAGATCGTGCGTCGCGCGCTTCTGGGGAACGACTCGCCGGTTCTTTAGCCCAACCTCTGGCATTATAGTAAGGACATGTTCTTTCGCCGCGAAAAGCCGCAAGTGCCAACCTTTACCGAACGTATCGAAGGCCTCCAAGGCCTCGGATTTGCCGCCCATTTCTCCGGCGACGGACGCGCGCAAATCAGCCGCGATGCGATCGGAGCAGTTGTCGAAGACCGGCCCGGCCAGCACCCACGCGTCAACAAAGCCGGCTCGATCGTTGGCGATGAAATCGGCTTGTTAGTCAACCGCGGATACCAGATGTTCTGGCGAACCCCCGGCGGCCGGACAGTCCCTGCGCTCGCCGCCCAGCTCAGAAATCTGCACAACTTTGAGGAAGACCTCAAGGAAGGCCTGGGACTTCCCAGTCTCTACAATGAAAGCCTGGGCACGACGTCCGATCTGCACTTGTACGATCGCGTTGAAGAGCGCGACCAGGGCCACATCGACCGCCCCTGGCAGCACAAAGCCGTCAGTAAGTAGCGCCCAGGTTCTTGCGCGCTTTCGCCTCGTCTCCAAAGACGTCCGGAATGTCCCCGGAGTATTTGAGATACAACGCATCGGCCTTCCTGGCTTCGTCGTGCTTGCCCTCTTTCTCCAAAACCTCGCCGCGAAGGAACAAGTAGCGCGGAAAGATCAGCGAAGCAAACTGCGCCTCGCCGGATGAGAGTGGAATTGGATAGCGGGTCAGCAGTTTGGCGGCATCCGCGGTTCTCCCTGTCTCCACATACGCCCAGGCCAGCAGCGTTCGAATCTGCCCATCCGCCGATGGGCTGGTATCACGATAAACGGCTTCCAGCAACGGCACGGCCTCCTGATACTTCCGCGCAAAGAGCCGGACGTAGGCGTCCGCCACTCGTGAGCCTGAACTTGTCTCCGATCCGAGTGAAATTAATCGGCACAACGCGCTCAGGTTCCGAGCCTGCGGAGTCATCGCGCGTGCCGCAGCCTGATCAGCCAAATCCGCCGCCGACTTGCCATCGCCCTCCTCCAACTTCCAGACCGATAGCTGGCTCAACGCGAGCGAAGCCAAATCTCCTTCCAACCGCGGCAGCATTGCCTGCATCCGCAGCACCCCGCCCTTATGCCGGCCGGTGAGATATTCCCATTGCGCCTGTTCGTACGCTGCTCGAGCGCGTTGCGGACCTTGCGCTTGGCGTAGATACTGATCCATTATCGCGTCGGCCCTCTCGAGATCTCCCGTCATCAGCCGCGACTCCGCTGCCTTCACCAGCTCGGGCGGGTTTCGTTTGGCCGCTTCCAGAAAATATTTGCTCGCGCCCTCAAAATCACCCAGATAGAAACTCACTTCCCCCAGTGAGTCCAGCGGATTGAAACCCTCGGGGTCCAACCGTTGATATTGCTCGATCGCCCGCCGCGCTCCTGCCAGGTCTTGACCATAAGCCAAGGCGTAGCCCAGTTGATTCCAAATGTCCGGGTCGCTTGGATTCAGCCGCCCAGCATCCCGGTAGTTCCTCGCCGCCCCGGCAAAATCCCGCCGGATTACCTGCAGACGCGCCAGTTCCGCGAAGAGACTCGCATTCGCCTGGCTACGTTGTGCCAACGTCGACAATGCCTGGAAGCGCAAATTCGCGTCACCGGCAAGCGATGCCGAGACGTACGCCAGTTGCGCCTGATCCAACAGCCCCGGATGCGCGCCTTCCGCCGACGCAATCACCTGCCGCGCCCGGTCGCGGTCGCCGTTCGCTATAAGAACTTCGGCGAGGTCGACACCGGCCGCGGCAAATCGCGGATCAGTTTGGGTCGCGGCCGTCATGCCCTCGATCAACTTTTGCCTGTCGTTTGCAGCCAGCGCTTGCCCCCACAGCCGGAACGCCTCCGGATTCGCGGTGCTGAACGGCCGGGCCTCCGCACTCAGCGCCCGCGCCAATTGATTCGCTAAAGGTAAAAAGCCCTGCGAGGCGGGCCCGGAGAATGACAGGCTCTTTACCGTCTTGGAGGTTCCCAGGTCCTCCAGCGACGCATGAATCTCCAGCCGGCCGTTCCTCTCGAAGAAATATCCTTCGAGCGCACGCGACGCCTGCATGGACGGCGCCTGCGCCGCCGAACTGAGCGTCTGAGCGTAGATGGTTCCCGCCCCGGTCAGGTCATAGACGACAGCCGCGCCCATGGCGCTACTGGCCCAGTTCAAGGAATCGTCGGACCCTAGATTGTCCAGCGGAAGAACCGCCAACCGGTCCACGGCGGGCGCCGTTTCGCGATGGCAGGCGCTTAAGAGCAGCGCGATCGAAGTTACCAATACGAGCGAAGCAGATAGCCGTCTACAGAACACGTGGCTCCAGGGCCATTAGTTCCTTGAACTCGGGAAGGTCCTTCAACGCCGCGAACGCCGGATCTTCCTCGAACTTCTTCTTTTCCTTGTAGCCTTCTTCCAGCGCCTTGCGGATATACAGCATCGCGCGATCGTTGAGTCCGGCTTTGGCATAAGTCTCAGCCAGGTAGAAATGATATTTGGCCCGCTCCTCGACGCTGCGTTCCTGCAGCAGGACGCCCTGCGTGCTGCGAATCTCGAATACGTCGGGATTCAGCGCCAACGCCTTCTGAAATGCCTCCGCCGCGCGTTTGTACTCACGCCTCGCAAAATATCCCGTGCCCAGGTTGCTCCAAACGGAGGCCGAATCAGGCGCCAGACGCAACGCTTTCTTGTATTCGTTCACCGCGTGCCGGTAACTTTTACGGGCATAGTAGACCGTCCCGAGATTGTTGATCGCTTCTGAATACTTGGGATCGGCCTTAATCGCCTTCTTGTAGTATTTTTCGGCCACGCCCAGATCCAGCATCTGGTGATAGGCAATCCCGGTCTTATTCAGCATAACCGCCGAACTACCGCCCTCCTGATACGCCTCCGCTGCTTCGCGGTACATCTTGCGCGCCATGAAGATATCGCCGCGCATCTCGGGCGACAAAACCTTCACTGGCTTGGGTGGCTGCGTCGCCGGTTGATCAGCCTTGGCTTCCTTCAAGAAACCGTTTGGTGGCGGAGTGGATTGCGCGAACGCGGCAGAAAAAACCGCGGCGGACGCGATGCTTACTGAAACCAACCAAGAACCGAAACCCATGGCGGGCCTCCCTCAAAAAACTGCTGACTCGGAGAGGACGCTTCCACGTCGCTTCGAGTGCTGTAGCCTTACACTACCAGACTCGGAAAAACTCTTACTTGAATATACCTCGAAGCCGCTCGAAAAAACTCTTATGCTTGCGAGGCTCTGCCGGTTTGGGGGAGGCGGAATCGGGTGCCGGCGGCGTGTTCTGGGGGGCTGCATGTTGGGGCGGCAAGGCAGCGACCACGGGCGGACCCGCAGCAGGCTCAGTGGCATCCGCAGGCTTCGTCGTCTGCCAGCCGGCCACCCGCGTCCCGCCTCCGCCGTGTAGATGGCACATCTCCACGGGCTGCGTCCCCTCCACAAAGTACTCGGTGCGCACTTTCGGGCAGGCCGCCGTCGCCAGTTGGCCCGACTCCGGATCAATCTGCACGCTGACGACTCCAGGCGGCGGCTCAAAGTCCGTCACGTTCCGGTACTCGCGGTGCTCATGCGCCCGCCGCATGAATTCCGCCCAGACCGGCAGCGCCGACTTGGCGCCTTCCAAGTTCAGTTCCCGGTTGTCATCAAAACCCACCCAAACCACACAAATCAGCTTGTTGCTGAACCCCGCGAACCAACCGTCATGCGACGTTCCCGTCTTTCCGGCCACGGGAAAATTGATGCCACGCGACCAGATGCTCGCGCCGGTTCCGCTGCGCACCACTTCCTCCAGAAGTTGATCCATCAGAAATGCGATGCGCGGATCCAGTACGTCGTGGTGCGTAGGCTGGTTGCTATAGATGACGGAGCCGTGGTCGTTGGCGATATCGGAAACAAAATACGGCTTAGAATACACGCCATGATTGTCGAAGATCGTATAAGCGCCCGCAATCTCCAGCGGCGTCACGTCATAAGAGCCCAATGCCACCGCCGGCGTGGGCTGGATATCGGCGTTCATCCCCGCGTTCTTCGCCAGATCGACGATCGCCTGATAGCCGGTCTCTTCGGCCACCTTCACCGTCGCCACGTTCAGCGAATGCGCCAGCGCGTCACGCAGCGAGACCATCCCGTAGAATTTGTGCTCGAAGTTGCTCGGCTCATACGGCTTGCCGTCCATGTAAAACGTGGTCGGCTCGTCATCGACCATGGTGGCCGGCGTTAACAGCAGACTGCCGCCGCTCAGCGCCGTGTTCAAGGCCGCCGCGTACACAAATGGCTTAAAGGACGATCCCGGCTGGCGCTTGGCCAGCGCGCGATTCAATTGGCTGGTACCGTAATTTCTTCCACCGATCAGCGCCCGCACCTCGCCGGTCTGCGGATCGATTGCGATCAAGGCGCATTGCGGGTCCGGATAGTTTGGATCACGCTTCTTGCGGAACTTGAGGCGCTTGTCGGCCTCCTCCATCCCGATCCGCACGGCGTCGGCTGCATCCCGCTGCAGCTCCGGATCCAGCGTAGTGTAAACGCGATAGCTATTCGACTGAAAATTGTAATCCGGGAACTTCTCCAGCAGCGTATCGTTCACCAGATCCACGAAATACGGCGCCTCGGTCGACTCCTGGTCCGGCTTGGCCAGCGTCAGCGGCGAAGCCGCCGCATCCTGGTATTGCTGGTCATTGATGTAGTCGTTCTCGCGCATCAACTTCAGCACCACATTCCGGCGCGCTTTGGCCCGCTCCGGCCAACGGAACGGATTGGTGAAGCTCGGCGCCTGGATCAACCCCGCCAGCGTGGCCGCCTCCGGCAGCGTCAGCCGCGTCACATCCTTGCCGAAATACACTTGCGCCGCTTCGCCGAATCCCCGGATTCCGAAGCTGCCGCGATGCCCCAGCGGCACCTGGTTCGCGTAGTACTCGAAGATTTGCTCCTTCGATAGCTTCTGCTCCAGGTGCATGGTGATCAGCACCTCGGGGATCTTCCGCCGCCAGGTCTTGTCGTTGTCCAGCCAGAAGCTGCGCGCCAGTTGCTGGCTCAGCGTCGACGCTCCTTGCGCGTAGCGATGCTCCCGGACGTCGATGTAAGCCGCCTTGATGATGCGAATCGGATCGAACCCGGAATGCTGGAAGAAGCGTTTGTCCTCCGCCGAAACCACCGCGTGCACCAGTACCGGCGGAATGTCTTCGTATTTCACCAGCCGGCGCTTCTCGCGATTTTTGTCGAACAGGTTCGAGATCAGCTCCGGCTCCAGCGTGTATTCGGTCCGGTCCGTGTTGTCGGTGAGCGAAATAATCCGCATCACCTTGCGCCCGGCGAATTTGATCACGCCCTCGTCCCGCTTGAAATACGAATCCGGCCCCGGATACACGTCGATCTCATCGGGCTTCAGCGTGAAGTAGCCCATGCGGTTGTTGGGCGACTCGTTGTATCCGCTGCGGCGCAGCTCTGTGGCGATCTCCTGCGGGTCTACTTCGTCGCCTACGTCAACCGTGCGCGGCGCTGCGAACAGCATGGAGGTGTTCGCGAAAGGCCCAGCCGCCAGCTTGGCCTCGATCATGTGCGCATACTTGACGTAGTAATAAGTGAAGATAGCCAGCCCGGTCGTGATGCCCAGCACCAGCAGGACCAGAACGGTTTTGCCCACCGGGTGCATCACGAACCGCACCGCGGAGGCTTTTTTGGGAACCTGAACCTTTACTGCCACGCCACTACTATCTTCGCATGGCTTCTCAGCCGCGGCACCCCAGGGCAGTTACAATGAACTGAATGAGCGCCTCGGCCATACTCTCGGTCGAAGACTACCTGCGTCGCACTGAAAAACCGTTGTGTGAATTCGTGGATGGCGTCTTGTACCCCAAAGCCATGCCCACGAAACTCCATGCACTCGCTCAGTACATGCTATTGGTCCTGCTTCGCAAGCAGGAAGTTGAGGCCCTTGCCGAGGTAACGGTCCGTGTTTCAGCTTCGAAATACTTGATCCCGGACGTCATCGCCGCGCCTGTCATCGAAAGCCCCTACCCCACCAAGCCGGTTCTCCTCTGCGTGGAAATTCTTTCCCCCGAAGACCGCGTGGGCGCCATGCTAGCCAAGTGCGAGCAATATCACGCCTGGGGCGTGCCGTTCTGCTGGATCATCGATCCGGAAAAGCAAACGGCCTGGCAGTACGAGTCCGGCGGCGAGCCCGCTCACGTCGACCGCAACGGCACTCTCACCGCCGGCGAACTGCGCGTGTCATTGGAAGACCTATTCGCGGAACAAGCCTAGCGGAACCGTACCGACCGCAGCATGTCCTCAAACACCGGCTGCACGGTCTGAAACTCCGGCTTTGGCGCGATGAACACCATATAGAACAGCCCCTCCGGGCGCTGCACCGTCACCACCACATCCACCTCGCCGCCGCCATACGGCGACCGCGAATCGAGGGTGTTTAACACCGCCGAGCGGCCACCCACTTCGATGTTCCGCGGCTCCTTCGCCATGTGCATTTCCGGATTCTGTTCTTCCAAATGCCGGACCAGCGCAACCGAATCGCCGTCGAAATGATTTACCTCAATCCCATAACCCACCGCATCGGGAAGCACGCCGCCGCGCGGCCCAATCGTCACCGCATCACCTTGATCGCCGCGATGCGCCTGCCAATTCGCCGGATACCGCAGCGAATACGAACTGCCATCGAACTCCGCCAGCTCCTTACTCGGCGGCATGCTCGGTGGCTCGGCCGGAGCCTGTGATCCATCCGCGCCCTCGCCCTCGGTCGCCTTCGGCGGCGGTGGCAAATGCTTCACCAGTTGCCGGATATGTACAAACTCGCCCGTCTCGTCGTCGGTATAAGATCGCTGCGGCATCTGGCGGACCTCATCGCTGATCGCGCCAATCCGGTTGCCCGGATTCGGATGATCCGAGAGAAACTGTTCCAGCGCCCCTCCGCGCCCGCCTTTCGCCTCCAGCTTCTCGAAGAATCGCGCCAGCTCGATCGGGTTGTAGCCCGCGTCTGCCATGATCTCCGTGCCGTTGTAATCGGCCTGCGTCTCGTCGGTCCGCGAAAACTTCAGGAGCGCCGAATTGGCTCCCAGCCCGATACCAAGCTGCGCCAGTTGTCCCATCAGGCTGTCGCCGGTCACCGCGCCCGCCAGCAGCGCCGGAAGCTCCACCAGATTGCGTTTCGAAACTTGATTGGTGGAATGCCGCAGCACCACGTGCGACATCTCGTGCGCAATCACTCCGGCCAACTGCGCTTCGTTGTCAGCCGCCACAATGGAGCCCGTGTTGATATAAATCGGTCCCCCCGGAAGCGCGAAAGCATTGATGTTCTTGTCATAGATCGCGTGAATGCTGAAGGGGAACAGCGCGCCGCGCTCGTTATTTCGGATCAGCGTGCGCGCGTACTCCGATCTCTCCAGTTTCTGCAGGATCCGGTTCAGGTAGGCGTCCAGCTCCGAGTTCCGCACGATCGCCATCTGGCGACCCACTTCCTTGGACGCCTCCCGCCCCATCTGGATGTCCTGTTGCGGCGTGAACAGGTTGATCCCGGGTTTCAACTGCTTGAGCTCGGCACTGGCCGTTGCCGCCAGAACCAATACCACCACTAACTTCGCTGATCTCATAAAGCTAGCTCATAACGCTATAATTAGTGTATGTTGAAGCCCACGGCAAAGATCTGGCACAACGGCCGGCTGATCAATTGGAACGATGCCCAAATCCACGTCCTTTCGCACGTCACCAGCTACGGAAGCTCCGTTTTTGAAGGCGTCCGTTGCTATGCTACATCGACGGGGCCCGCGATTTTCCGGGTGCGCGAACATGTCCGCCGACTGATCGACTCCGCCAAGATCTATCGTATCGAAGTGAACTATTCGATCGACCAGCTGGCCGAGGCCATGGGCGAACTGGTGCGCGTCAACCAGCTCGATTCGTGCTACTTCCGGCCCCTGGTGATCCGCGGCTACGGCGACGTCGGGGTGCTGCCCTTCAACAATCCGGTGGAAACCTACATCGCCTGCTGGGAATGGGGCAAGTATCTGGGTGAAGAAGCGCTCGCCAAAGGCGTCGACGTATGCGTCTCCAGTTGGACCCGCATCGCGCCCAATACCCTGCCCGCGCTGGCCAAAGCCGGGGCCAATTACATGAACTCGCAGCTCATCCGTATGGAAGCGCACTTGAACGGCTACGCCGAAGGCATCGCGCTGGACACGGCCGGCTATGTGAGCGAAGGCTCGGGCGAGAACATTTTCGTGGTGCGCGACGGCAAGATTCTCACGCCGCCGCTGGGAGCCTCTGTGCTTCCTGGCATCACCCGCGAGTCGGTGCTTCAGCTCGCGGAATCCTTCGGCATCCCGGTGGTCGAAACACTGGTCCCGCGTGAACTGCTTTACATTGCCGACGAGGTCTTCTTCTCCGGCACCGCCGCTGAGATCACGCCCATCCGCTCGGTCGATCGCATCGTGGTCGGCAAAGGATCGCGCGGCCCCGTAACCGAGAAGCTGCAGAAAGCCTTCTTCGGCATCGTCAATGGCGACGCACCCGACCGCTTCGGCTGGCTGACGCCGGTGACAAAAAACGAGCCCGTGACCGTGTAGTCACGGGCTTCGATGTTTTCCGGAAAAACTTGAGACGTGCGGAAGGTAGATCCGCAAGTGCGATTCCGACAGCCACCTCCCCCGAGATTAACCGCCGGAACCACACTCGCAGGGGATCATGGGTTCTGTTGTAGCAGGCGTTCGCTTCCAGCGCCAGAGTTATTTCAAGTGCCTTTCACCTTTTCAACAACTTTTTTCCTGCGTGTTGTCTTGCACTTAGCATCAATGGTTCTGTGGGAAACTTGTGCATAAACCGGCGTACGAATGAAATGTAGCGGCCTCGATGTCTCCTCCGGCGTGCCGGTGGAAGTTTCTTTCGACAATCTCGTCACCGGCGTTGATGCGCTGATTTCGCCCGCCGCGGATTCTACGTTCCTCGCTCCTGCCTGGATCGACTTGCAGGTAAACGGCTTCGCCGGCGTGGACTACAACTCGCCGTCCGCCACCCACGAGGAAATCGCCCGCTCGATCCGTGCATTGTTCGCCACCGGCGTCACCCGCTTCTTCCCGACGGTGATCACCGGCTCGCCCGACGCCATGTGCGCTGCGCTTCGTAACTTGGCCAGCGCGAAAGAGGCTCTCGCCGAAGGCGCCGCCATGGAAGCATTCCATGTGGAGGGCCCCTACATTTCTCCCGAAGACGGCCCTCGCGGCGCCCACCCGGCGCGTTGGGTTCGCCCGCCGGATCTGGACGAGTTTCATCGCCTGCAGGAAGCGGCCCGAGGCCACATCCGACTGATGACCCTCGCACCCGAATGGCCGCAAGCTCCCTGTTTCATCGAAGCCATCGTGAGTGAGGGCGTCGCGGCCGCCATCGGCCACACGCGCGCCTCATCGCAACAAATCGCCGATGCTGTGAGCGCCGGCGCAACGCTTTCCACGCACCTGGGCAACGGCGCCGACGCCGTCCTCCCGCGTCACAACTACATCTGGGACCAGCTCGCCGAAGATCGCCTGGCGGCCAGCTTCATCGTCGACGGCATCCACCTGCCCAAGCCGTTCCTGAACGTTGCCCTGCGCGCCAAAGGGCTGGAGCGCGCCATCTTGATTACGGACGCCGTGATGCCCGCCGGCTGCCCTCCCGGAGAGTACAAACTCGGCGAGGTGGAAGTCGAACTTCACGCCGACGCGAGTGTCCGCCTCAAGGGGGGTAGCCGGCTCGCCGGATCGGCCTTGCGCATGGACCAAGCCATTGCCAACGTCATGAGCCTGGCAGGCCTGACCCTCCGCGACGCCGTCGCCCTGGCCACTCGCAACCCAGCCCGTATCGGCAGAATCGCCTCCCGCCAACGCGGCCTGAACCCGGGCCAAGCGGCGGATCTGGTCCGCTTCCGTTGCGACGACGGGATCATCACGATTCTAGAGGCCTACCTGAACGGTCAACGGGTCTTCACTAGCCACTAATCCCTGGCAGCCAGCACCGCGACACACTTCAAATTCCGGTAAAGTTGCTTGTAATCGAGCCCGTAGCCCACCACAAAACGGTCCGGGATCTCGAAACAACGGAAATCCACCGGCACTTGGACGATGCGCCGCGGCGTGCGGTCGAGCAGGGTGCAGATGGCGACCGAATTCGCCCCCCGCGCCGCCAGGTGCTGCAGCAGGTAGCGCGTCGTGAAACCCGTATCCACGATATCTTCTACCAGCAGGACGTCCTCGCCGTCAATGCTGTCGTCCAGATCCTTGGCGATCCGCACCATTCCCGGAGCGCCTTGCTGGTTTGCAAAGCTCGAGATGGCGAGAAAGTCGATCTTGACCGGAACTGTTAGCTCCCGTGCCAAAGCGGTCAGAAAGAACACCGACCCCTTCAGCACCCCGATCAGCTTCAATTCGCGTCCCTGGTACCGAGCCGAGACTTCCTCCGCCACTTCCCGGATGCGCCGTTCGATCTCTTCCGCGCTGAACAGAATCCGTTCGATCGGAGCGTTCATTGGGCCAGCCGCTCCGGCAGGCCGTATTTCATCACCAAGTCCTGCACGTCCTTCTGATAGAAAACCTGGATTTTGATATGTGGGTAGATCGCCCGCAGCATCCGGACCTTCCGGTTTTTCCGCGTGACATTGGCTTGCTTCATGGTGGTCAGCTCGACATAGAGATCGAATTCCGGCAAATAAAAGTCCGGGGTGAAGGCCTCCAGGACCTTGCCGTCTTTGTCCCACTGCAAAGGGAAACTCCGCGGCTCGTAGTCCCAGGCGATCCGGTAAAAATCCAGGAGGTTGGCGAAGACCTCTTCGCTCGGATGGCCGAACTCCTTATTCAGAGGGCGCCCCCGGTCCTCCGGCGCAATTCCGTGCCGGGCGAGTTGTAAACGAATACGGAACTGCACGACCGCCTCCTCGCCGGGTGGCAGCATCCCGGCCTCAGCCAGACGTCTTACCGTCACGGCCGACTCCAGCAAGTCCACCATATGTTCGGCGACAAACCCCTCGGCGTTCAAGATTAAATCAAAATCCGCTGGCCGGCCCCCGCGATGGCCGAAGCGCTGCTTGCGCACCAGACTCTGCTCCCTTTCCATCTCTCGCAAACGGCGCTTGGCCTCGCCACGGTCGACCGCCTGGTCTAACATGACATTGGCCACCCGGCAGTCCTCTGGAGCCGTCACGTAGAGCCGCAAGCGGCCCGGCAGGTCGCGCAGCACTAGCTCACAACCGACGCCAGAGACGATGAGATGGCGCTCGGCGCTCAATTTGGCCAGGACTGCGCTCGCCAGATGCGGCCAAGCTCTCTCAGGAATGTGACTGCGCCCGCTAAACCCCGACGCGATCAGGTCATCCAGCCGGGTTTCGGCAATCAACTCCCACTGCAGCCTTTGGGCGAGCATTCGCGCCAACTCTGGCAGCCTGCATCCAGGCTCGCTCGAGAGACTGATCAGCGCCATTCAGTAGAATCGTAGCGCAGCCGCACACCCTAGTAATACTGGAATGATCTCTACAGGAATCCCCCTACTCACCCGATGGAAAAAACGTAGGCATCCGAGTGCTTAGTAATGTATATTACTATTAACCCGGAGAGAACAGACTTGACGCGGCCACTAGGCTATATTAAATTCAAGGTCTTGGTCTTGACGAATCGAGCACAACCATACGGACAACGATGACACTCCGTCACCGCTCCCGCGCTCTGGGAGCTGCGATCACCGCCGCGCTGGCTCTGTTTTCCTACGGTTGTGCGTCCACCAAGTCGGCCGCTTTTAAGCTTTCATTCCTTCCCTCCACGCCTGTCGTCACCCAGCCTAGCTTTGAGGAACCGCCCCACATCGCTGCCGGCTACTTCTCCAACGAGTCTCCTGATTTGATGCGCCAGGCCTTGGCCGCGATGCCGCGAGTGAATGAGGCTGACACCGTCATCGCAAGGGCTGAGGAGCATTTCGAGGCCGGCAAGCGCTTCTATATGCAGGGCGACGCTGCCGCCGCGAGGCGTGAATTCGACGCCGCCATGGATGTGATGCTATCGGCTCCGGAGAATACGCCAGACCGCGGGCGCCTGGAACGCCGTATGGATAGCTTGGCGAACGCCATTTACCATTACGATATGGAGGGCCTTGGGGCGGGGGTGCCGGATCAAAACGAAGTCGTCTACGACCAATCGCCGTTGCAGAACATTCTGGACCTGACTTTCCCCACCGACCCCAACCTGCGTCCGAAAGTGAAAGAAGAAGTCGAAGCTACGGTTTCGCAGCTGCCCTTGCAAGAGAACGACGCTGTCCTGAGCTATATCCACTACTTTTCAAGCACCCGGGGTCGGAAGGCGCTGGTCGCCGGCCTACGCCGATCCGGCCGCTATCGGCCCATGATCCAGCGCATTCTGGACGACGAAGGTGTCCCGCAGGAGCTGATCTACCTGGCTCAAGTGGAGTCTGGCTTCCTGCCACGCGCCCGGTCGTACAAGGCGGCTGTAGGGATGTGGCAGTTTGTTCAGTTCCGCGGTCGGGAATACGGGCTGTTTCAAACGCCGCTGACCGACGACCGCATGGATCCGGAAAAAGCGACGCGGGCGGCAGCCAAACACCTGCACGACTTGTATGCCATCTTCGGCGATTGGTACCTCGCCATGGCCGCCTACAACTGCGGCCCGGGTTGCGTCGAGAAGGCGGTGGAGCGCACAGGCTACGCGGACTTTTGGGAGCTGAGCCGATTGAACGTTCTCCCCAAGGACACTCGGAATTACGTACCGGTCATCCTGGCCTTGACCATCATGGCCAAGAATCCGAGAGATTACGACCTGGATAGCCTGGATTACGATCAGCCCTTGGAATTCGACCGGATTGACATCGATACGCCTACCAGCTTGGCTTTAATAGCCGATGCAGCCGAGCGGCCGGTCTCCGAAATACAGGATCTGAATCCTTCGCTTCTAAAGTCGATTGCCCCGTCCGGTTGCCAGTTGCGGGTCCCCAAAGGAACCGCCGGCACCGTTCTGGCGGCCCTGGATATGGTGCCGCCTACTCACCGTCCCACTTGGCGGATTCACCGGCTGGAGGCAGGCGAGACGCTGGCCGAAGTTGCGCACCGCTATTCCACTCCCGTTGCATCGCTGACGGCGGCCAATCAGAGCATTGCCTATGGGGCGCAAACGGGTGATTTGGTGGTTGTCCCTACCGTCGCTCCAGCTCCTCACCGCGTTGCGTCGGCCTCTGCTTCGCACCACCGTAAGACCGATCGCCGGACCGTGGCCACCAACCGCTCATCCCACGCGGCACGCACCCACCGCTCGCGAGTCACCTACAAAACCGCGAGCCTGACCGCCCGGCATCACGCTGTTTCCAACTAACTGGACACCTCACCTAGCCGGTCTGTCGCGCGTGTGCGGCAACGCGCCAAAAACTAGCAGTTTGCTATTGCCTTCCGAGGAAAACGAGTTATTCTAGGGTGTGGTTAGCCCAACAGGAGGCATGCATAATGGTTGATAGCTTTCGCTTCGCCGGTGACGACGACCTCGACGATTTCGGATACGAAGAAGAACACATCGATGTACAAACCGAGGTTGGCGAATATGGACCCGAGGACGAAGACGAGGACGTATTAACACCACCCGTTCCCGAACCCGCTCACGCTGCTCCACCGCCGGCACCAGCTCCACTCCCCGCCGCTGAAGCGCCCCAGAAAAAACCCGTCAAGAAGGCCGCTCCGGTAAAGAAAGCCGCGGTGAAGAAGGCTGCGGCGCCTAAGAAAGCTGCCGTCAAGAAAACACCGGTCAAGAGGGCTGCCGTCAAAAAGGCTGCCGTGAAGAAAGCCGCCAAAAAGGCAGCCAAGAAAGCGCCCGCCAAGAAGGCTGCGAAAAAAGCCGCGAAAAAAGCCGCCAAGAAGGCGCCGGCGAAGAAAGCAGCCAAGAAAGCCGCCAAAAAAGCCAAAGGCAAGAAATAGGCGCCACTGGTTTTGTGCTGAGAGGCCCGGATCGGATCCGGGCCTCTGCCGCTATTTCTCCTTGTTGATTACCTGCCGGCACCGGTCAAACAGCTGAAGAAGCGCCTCGGCGTATTCTTCCGGCGTTTTCGACCCCTTTCCCGTGAAGCCGGCCGTTGCGCCTCCCTTCCCGTAACCCGTGGTTACCGCGATGAATTTCATCATTTCGAGCGCAACCTCGTCCGAGCTTCGCTTCGATTCAGGCGCAGTAGGAGTCTCTTCAGCCATTCGTATGTCCTCTCTGGATATGTAGCCGCGCGAGCGGCAATTCTCTAGTGTAGACGTTCCCTAGATTCGTTGCGGGCTGTCAACCGTGCGGGCGTCGCGGACGTTGCCTGTGTTGAGCGTGCCGGCAGGCTCGAAAAGCATTACGTGAACCTCGTCGTCGGCCACCGGACGATGCATGGTGCCGCGCGGCACGATAAGGAACTCCCCTTCCTGGACTTCCAGCGAACTCTGGCGGCCGGAATGGTCCTTGTAATCCATGCGGAAACTGCCTCGCACCACTAGGAACAGTTCGTCCTCCGCGTCATGCTGGTGCCACACGAACTCGCCTTGAAACTTTACCAATTTGACCTGCTGGCCATTCAGTTCTCCGGCGACCCTGGGCGACCAATGCTCGCCGAACGAAGCCAGCTTTGCCGCAACATTCACAACCTGCATAGCTTCAAGGTACCAATGTCCGCCCGGGCTTCCGCTCGCCTGCCCCCGCCGCATAGAATAATCGTTTGCGCGCGTGCCATGCCGATCCTTGCTACACGCCTGATCCGGAAGATGCGCGGCGGCGCGCAGGCTCATCTATTGGAGTGTGACGACGGGCATTACTACGTCGTCAAGTTTCGCAACAACCCGCAACACCGCCGCATCTTAGTGAATGAATGGATTGCTTCGGTTTTCCTGAACTATCTGGGGATTTCCACGCCCGCGACTACCATCGTCAATGTCACTGCCGAATTTCTGGCCGCCAACCCCGAAATCTATCTGCAGCTTGGGTCCCGCCGCCTGGCCGTCGAGCCGGGGTGGCATTTCGGATCGCGCTATCCGGGCAATCCCTCGAAAATCATGGTTTACGACTTCATTCCCGACATGCTGCTGGAAAAGACCGTGAACCTGAACGAATTCCGCGGCGTCCTGGCGTTCGACAAATGGATCGGCAACGCAGACGCCCGGCAGGCGATCTTTTTCAGGGCGCGGCTCCAGCAATGGTCACCGTCGGCGGGCGCTCGGGAGCTGCGTCCCGGCTTTATCGCTCATATGATGGATCACGGTTACGTCTTCGACGGACCACACTGGACCTTCGCCGATTCGCCTTTGCAAGGGCTCTATTTCCGGCCAAATGTGTACCGCGGCATCCGGTCCTGGGACGATTTCCAGCCGTGGCTCGACCGCGTGGTTCATTTCCCGGAAGACGTCGTCGACCAGGCGCAAAAGCAACTTCCGCCGGAATGGCTGGATGGCGACGAGCCGGCACTCGAGGCGCTACTCGCAAAGCTGATGTCACGGCGCAAGCGCGTGCCAGACCTGCTTCGCGACTCTCAGCGCGGCCGCGTGAACCCATTTCCAGACTGGAGATAATCGCGGCGTCCGTGTGGTAGTGTGTGAAGGGTTCCATGAAGCCTAACCTCGACAAGCTCAAGCCGGAGATTGAAAAGTACCTGGAAGAAGCAGGATTGGCCGTGTTTTATGGCTATTCGCGGTCCGTCGAATCGGCGCCGGCCGTCTATTGGGACTGTGACGGTTATCCCGACTTCCGGAGATTCCTGGAGACCGCCCAATCGGCAGGGGCGAAGCTGATCGTCTTTCATCAACGCGAATTCCAGGCCGAGCAGATCGAGGACGCACTGGAGCGGCTGGCAGCTTGCGAATTATCGGCTGAGGACTCCCGCAACTTCGAGGAGCGCATTAACGAACTGCGCGCCTATGAGGGCTCGGTCTGCTCCGTTGAGCTTTCCTTCGACCACCAGGGACGCGTCTTCCTGTTCGACCTGCAGACCGACTGGTTTGAGGAGTTATCCGACATGCTGGATGAGATCGAACTGCTGACGCCGGAGGCCGGCGGAGACGACACGCCCATGAGCGGTTATTTTTCGAGGAACTGAGGGGACGCGCGGCCGTACAGAAAGCAGTCATGCCAGCCTCCCAGTGGCTTATTTCGGACCTAGACCAACAAGCCGCGTGCAATCTCGCCGGGGCCCTCTCCATCCAGCCGCTAACCGCGCGCGTGCTGTTAAGTCGCGGCTTAAGAGATCCCGAGACCGCCCGGAAATTCCTGGCCCCCTCGCTCGACCACCTGCATGACCCGTTCCTGCTGACCGGAATGCGGGACGCCGTCGCCCGGCTGCGCGCGGCCATCGAGGCGAAGCAAAAGATCTTGATCTACGGCGACTACGACGTGGATGGAACGGTCTCCATCGTCATCCTGAAAAAGGCCATTGAGCTGGCCGGCGGCAACGCCATTTTTCACGTGCCTCACCGGCTCAAGGAAGGCTACGGAATGCGCTCGGAGGTGATTGAGCGGGCGGCGGACGCCGGAGTAGAACTGATTGTGAGCGTCGACACCGGCATCCGGGCGCAGGAGGTGGTGCGGGGCGCGCGGGAACGTGGAATCGACGTCATCATCACAGACCATCACCTTCCCGACGCCGAGCTTCCGCCCGCGCTCGCCGTCCTCAACCCGAACCGGAGGGACTGCCCTTATCCCGACAAGAACCTGTGCGGCGCCGGCGTCGCGTTCAAGCTGGTGCAGGCGCTGCTGGCCACGCTCCCCTGGCCGCCGGACAAGCGGACACGGATGCTGCAATCGTTCCTGAAGCTGGTGGCAGTGGCGACGGTTGCCGATGTGGTGCCGCTGGTGGGCGAGAATCGCGTGATCGTCAAGTACGGTCTGGACGGGCTGCGGCGCGTCACCAATCCCGGCCTCCGGGCCCTGCTGGAGGTTTCCGGCCTTCTGAACGGCCGGGCGCCCAGCGCACGCCAGATCGCATTTCAGATTGCACCGCGCATTAACGCCGCCGGACGAATGGACGACGCCAACGACGTGATCCGGATGTTTCTCGCCAGCGACGACGGTGAGGCCCGGGCGCTGGCCGGTCAGCTCCACTCACTGAATCAGGACCGCCAGGAGACCGAGGCAGAAATCGTGCGGCTGGTGCTGGAAGAATGCGCCAGCGTTCCTGTCACGGAAGACCAGACCGCACTGGTGTTCGCCGGCCCGCAATGGCACCGAGGGGTCGTCGGCATCGTCGCCAGCCGGCTGGTGGAGCGGTTTTGCCGGCCGGTGTTCGTTCTCAGCGAAGAAGACGGCGAGGCGCAAGGCTCCGGCCGCAGCATCGCTCAGTTTCATCTGCTCGAAGCCTTGGAATCCATGCCGGACCTGTTTTCCAGATTTGGCGGGCACCGCCAAGCGGCGGGCCTCAGTATGCGGGCCGACCTGGTTCCGGAATTTCGCCGCAGGTTGAACGCTTATGCGGGTGCGCGGCTTACGCCGGCGGACTTCCGCCCTCAATTGGCCATCGACGCGGTCGCCGGCCTCAAGGAGCTGACCACCGGCCCGGCGGTGGAGGAGTTACTGGGGCTGGCGCCATTTGGGTTCGGGAATCCGGCGCCCATACTAGCGGTTGAGGGGGCCCAGGTAGCAGCGGCGCCGGCGTTGTTCAAAGACAAACACCTGCGCGTGCATCTGCGGCAGGACGGCCGCAGCTTCACTGCCACCGCGTGGAACGCGGCGGAACGCGCCGGTGAACTGGGTTCCGGAACGCTTGTGGACGCAGCCTTTTCGCTCGAAGAAGACCGTTACGCCGAGAGCCGCGGATGGCCGGGCTGGTCGGCCGTGCTCCGGGATTTCCGGCCTTGCGGGCCGAGCGAGTAGACCTGCATTGCCGCGGCGAATGCAGCGAACAATTGCCGGTCGGCTGCGCTCACACGGATGCGGTCCTCCGGATGCCACTGCACGGCGATCGCGAAGGGTTGGCGTGGATCTTCCAGTCCCTCGATGACGCCGTCGGCGGATACCGCGGAGACAACCAGTGCCTGGCCAAGCCGGGCGGCGGCCTGATGATGCCGGGAGTTCACTTCGTGCTCGCCCGCGCCGATGATCGCAGCCAGGCGTGTGCCCTCAGTAACGCGAATACGATGGGCGGCCGGATGCTTACCCTCTTCGGCACCCTGGGGCTGGCGGCGATGAATTTCGACGCTCGCCAGATGCTGGATCAGCGTGCCGCCGTAGACCACATTCATCAGTTGCAGGCCGCGGCAGATGGCCAGCACCGGCAGTTGGGCCTGGCCTGCCTGCGTCAACAGACGAGCTTCCATTTCATCCCGTGCCGGATCCGGCTTGCCCGCTTCCGGCACGCGCCGTTCACCGTATCGCGCCGGATCGACGTCCGATCCGCCGGTCAGCAGCAGGCCATCGAGCGAATCGATAGAAGCTGGATTGCGGACCACTTCGATACCGGCTTCCCGCAGCGCCAGCTCGTAGGGGCCGAGCCTGGCGGCATTCTTGAACGTGACACCTGCGCGCATGCTCTTATGCCTTCAACGCCGCGGCGAATTTGTCCAGGAACATGCGGACACAGTCCTCGTTGGCCAGCGGTCCCATCACGCCGACGCGGAAGATCTTGCCTGCCAGTTGCCCAAGCCCGCCCGCAATCTCTATTTCGTCTTTCTCGCGCAGGGTCGCGCGCACCTTGCCGTCATCGACGCCGGCCGCAACCTGCACGGTGTTCAGGTGCGGAATGCGATGCCCTTCAGCGACGTGCATGCGCAGGCCTAACGCTTCGAAGCCGCGTACCAGCGCCTGATGGCTGCTCAAATGCCGGGCGAAGCGGTTTTCCAAACCTTCGGCGTGAATCAATCGCAATCCCTCGTGAAGAGCGTACTGCAAAGACGCCGAAGCGGTGTGATGGTACTTGCGGCCATCCCAGTATTCGCTGAGAAGCCGCAAATCCAGATACCACGCCTGCACCGGGCTTTTGCGCGCTTGCAGGCGCTCGACGGCTCGCGGCGACGCCGTGAAGGGAGCCAGGCCGGGCGGACAACTTAAGCCTTTCTGCGAACAACTGTAGGCGATGTCGATCCCGGCTTCGTCCAGGCAAACAGGCATAGCCCCGAGCGAAGTGACCGTGTCGGCGATCACCAATGCGTCTGCTTCGCGCGCCGCGCGCGTAATCGGAAGAGGATCCTGAACGGCTCCCGTGGATGTCTCTGCATGCACGAAGGCGACCACCTGAGGCTTTTCGCGGCGCACAAATTCGGCGGCTTCTCCGTAGTCAAAAACTTCGCCCCAGGGTTTTTCCAGCCGCACGACGCGCGCGCCTTGGCGCCGGCCCATTTCCGACAGGCGGTCAGCAAAGAATCCGTTGGAGAAGACCGCGAACGTCGAATTCGGCTCGACGAAGTTGGCAACCGCAGTTTCCATTCCCGCCGATCCCGTACCAGGGATGGTGAACGTCAACTCGTTGCTCGTTCCGAAGACCGGCCGCAGCATGGTGCGCACCTGACCGGCTACTTCGAAAAAGTATGGATCCATGGGGCTTACCACCGGCTTCGCCAGGACGTCGTAAACGGCAGGCTCGACCATCGTGGGTCCCGGTGTAAAAAGCAGTCGCCGCGGAGGTTGTAAGGCCGCAAATTCCATATCAGATTCAGACTAACAGTTCACCGCGCGGCGCGTCTTTGAAGGTTAGAGCTAAAATGGTGTCAATTATGCGCATCGCAGCACTTGCCGCGTTTGCGATGGCCGTGCCGCTGATCCCGGCGCAAACCACGCAAAAGCCGCTGAACATTCCCATCCAGGAATTCAAGCTGGATAACGGACTCCGGATCGTCATGTCCGAAGACCATTCCGCGCCCACCTATGGCATCTCGATCACCTACGACGTCGGCTCGCACAACGAGCGGCCCGGGCGCACCGGTTTCGCGCACCTGTTCGAGCACATGATGTTTCAGGGATCCGAGAACGTCGGCAAGGGCGAGCACATGATTCAGGTGGAGGACAACGGCGGCGACATGAACGGAACCACCACCGAGGACCGTACGAATTACTTCGAATCGTTCGCCAGCAACCAGCTGGACCTGGGCCTGTTTCTGGAAGCGGACCGGATGCGGTCGCTCGTGATCAGCCAGGCCAATCTCGACAACCAACGGAACGCAGTGCAGGAAGAGCGGCGGCTCGGCGTGGACAACCAACCTTACGGAAAGACTTCCGAGGTGCTCCAGGCGACTGTATACGACAATTTCGCCAACAAGCATTCGGTAATCGGATCCATGCAGGACTTGAACGCCGCCACGGTAAAGGACGTGCAGGATTTCTTCCGCGTCTATTACGCGCCCAACAACGCGGTGCTGACCTTGGTTGGCGACTTCCAGCCGCAGGAGGCGCTGGCGAAAATCAAGAAGTACTTCGGCGCCATTCCAGCGCAGCCCACGCCGCCCGCTCCCGATCTGGCCGAGCCGACGCAGCACGGCGAACGGCGCCAGACCATCGAGGACCCATTTGCCGAGGTCCCGCGCCTGGATATTGCGTTTAAGACGCCGCCCGGCAATACGAACGACTGGTACGATCTCGACGTTCTCTCCGACGTGCTTGGCGGCGGGCAATCCTCGCGTCTGTACCAGAGCCTGGTGAAGGATAAGGAGCTGGCGGTGAACGTGTTCGCTTACGTCGACGACCACCGCGGCCCTTCCACCTTCAACGTGGTGGTGCTGGCGCGGCCCGGCAAGGATCTCAAGGACGTCGAAAAGGCAGTGTATGCCGAGATCGACCGATTGAAGAGGGAACCGGTGGCTGATTGGGAATTGCAGAAAGTCCGCATGACCAATCGCCGGCAGACCGCGCAACGGTTGGAGAGCACGCTGTACCGCGCCTATTTGATCGGCGAAGACGCGTCGATATTTCACGATCCCCATCTCATCAATACGTCACTCGCGAAAATTCAAGCCGTCGACAAGCAGGACATCCTACGGGTAGCGAAAGGATATCTCACCGAAGACAATCGCACGGTGATCACCACGCTGCCGAAGCCGGCCAATTCGGCATCGCGGGCAAATTGAAAGGCGTCATGAAAATCGAACATCGCGCATTTGTGAGTCTGTTCACCGCCCTGCTGGTGGGAGCGGTCTGTTTTGCTCAAGGCGGGCAAGGTGGTTCGAAGGAGACGCCGCTCAGCGAGGTGGTGCGCCTGAACCGGGCGCCGGTCTCGCACGAGATCCTGCACGTCAAGCTTCCCAGGGCCACGGAGATGAAGCTGAATGACGGCCTGACGGTGCTGGTCCTGGAAGATCACCGGCTACCGCTAGTAACCGTGCGGCTGTTGATTCTGGGAGCAGGAGCCATCGACGATCCGCCGGATCTGCCTGGCTTGGCGAGTCTCACCGCGGCCATGCTGCGCGAGGGGACGGCCACGCGTGACAGCAAGCAGATCGCCGAGCAGACCGATGAATTGGGCGCGAGCATCAACGCGTCGGCGCCTTGGGGATCGGAGACCACCACCTTCACTGCATCCGGGCTGAGCGACAACGCCGGTCAATGGATCGCGCTGGCCAACGATGTCCTGCTGAATCCTTCGTTCCCGGCCGGCGAATTGGACAAACTGAAGCAGCGCATGCGTGTGCAGTTACGGCAACAGCGCAGCTCGCCTAACTTCCTGATGCAGGAACGTTTTGACCGGGCGGTTTACGGCAAACACCCCGCCGCCATCACGTCGCCGACGCGCGAGTCTCTGGACAAGATCACTCCGGAAATGCTGGCGCAATGGCACCGCACCAAGTACCTTCCGGAGAACGCTATCCTCGGCATCGCCGGCGACATTCGCCCCGAAGATGTGAAGCGGCTGTTTAGCTCCTTGTCGGGATGGAAGGAGGGAACTGGCAAAGCAGCGCTTCCCGCGGCCACCACGCCAGCGGTGGGGCGCAAAGTATTTCTGGTGGACCGTCCTGGTTCCGTGCAAACCGACGTCGCGCTCGGCAACATCGCCGTAAGCCGCCTCGATCCCAATTACATTCCCATGGTGGTGATGGACCGCATCGTCGGCGGAGGCGCTTCCGCGCGCTTGTTCCTGAATCTGCGTGAAGTGCACGGCTACACATACGGCGCCTACAGCCAGTTGGTTGCCCGCCGGTACGCAGGCCCGTGGCTCGCCGAAGCCAGCATGCGCACCAGCGCCACTGGCGGGGCAATGACGGAATTCATGAATGAAGTGAACCGCATCCGCGATCAGCGCGTGCGCGAATCCGAGCTCGAGGAGAACAAACGTTCCATCGTCGCCAGTTTCGCGCTCTCGCTGGAGGAGCCTGCCCAGTTGCTGGACTACGCCATCACGCGGAAAATATATAACCTGCCCGCGGACTACTGGGACACCTACCCGGCCAAGATCATGGCGGTGAGCGCCGAACAAGTGCAGCAGGTCGCTCGCAAGTACATCGTGCCCGACAATCTGCAGATAGTTGCAGTGGGTGACGCCACGAAGTTGGTACCGGTCTTCGACAAGTACGGCGCGATCGAAGTTTTCGACACCGAAGGCAACCGGAAGTCAACTCCCTAGGCCCGGCTTTTTGCCAGCCGCAGTAACGGTGACAACGTTGCCTCTTCTCAGCGGCAGGTCCGGCTCGTCCCTCTAACGGTAAGCAACCGTTAACAGCCGAAACATACTTAACCCCACGTGTCTCTCATTGCTTACGCAGGGTGCAAGCACGCACGTTTGATGGGAGGTTGTGATGATGGGTGAATGCACGACCGAAAAGATCGGCTGGCAGCCTCGGCATACCGAGTCGAAAATCCGAAATAGCTTCCGCATCGCCCGGGAGGCACCGGCGGTATTTGAGAATTGGCCCTATTTCTTGTTGAGCAGATTTTGCCGGGACGACGGTCGCCTGCTTCTCCGAAATGGACTGCAGTTCATGATCCGGCCCCAAGCTAGCGATCGTAGCAGCATTACCGAAGCCATGATCCTGGATGTCTACGGCCAGGTGCCCGAAGATGCCGTGGTCGTCGACATCGGCGCGAACATTGGCGCGTTTTCACTGCTCGCGTCTCGAAGGGCCAAGGTGGTTTATGCGGTGGAGCCCGTGCGCTCCAAATTTGAAATGCTCCGGCACAATGTCGTGCTGAACCAGCTGAATAACGTCATCATCTATCCCTTGGCACTGGCCAACTGTAACGGTACCGTGGAGATCCGGGACTCCGGCGTGATGTCGAGCATGTATTTCGACACGCCGGACGAGATTGAGCAGGTGCCGGCCGTGACGCTGGAAACTTTTTTCGACGACAACGACATCGAACGGGTTGACTACCTGAAAATGGCCTGTGAAGGGGCAGAGTGGGATATCCTGCTGTCAACACCGCCGGAGATCCTCGCGCGGATCCGCCATCTGGAGCTGGAATTTCACCGGTTCCGGAAGGACAAGCATCCGCAGATGCTGTGCAATCACCTGAAGTCCGCCGGCTTTGAGAGCCACACCACTGATCCGAATCTATTCAACGGCCTGCTGGTGGCGCATCAGATGTCCTGATTGAACGCTCGGCCAGCCGCAAGCTGGATCGAGCGTGGCTAACAACACTTGGCGCGCGCGAATTTCCGCGCCAGCCGGTCGTCCAGAAAACGGCGCCATTCGATGGCGGAGTGTTCACGGCCCTGCGCCAGCAAGTAACGCTGGTACGCGTTTTCATCCGCGATTTCGCGCAGGATCGCCAACAGCGTCCGAAAAAACCTTCTCATAGTTCCTCCGGCTGGAGCTGGGATAAAACGAATGGCGACTCCTCCACTTTGGACTCGCCCGCGCCTGTCAGGATCCGGATCCAGACGCGCGTCGAGTCGATGAGAATGATCGCGACCATGATCAGGAAGATGCCGCACACTGCCGCGTCCAGGCGGTCATTGAAAACTTGGCTTTGTGCTTCGGCGATCTTAGATGCCGTGATAGTTCCCGCACGCAGAGCGTCCTGTAAACGGTTCGCTTCCGCGAGAAAGCCCACACGCGGCTGATCCGAAAAAATCTTCTCATAGCCTGCGGTGAACGTAACCGTGACCAGCCAGGCAAGCGGCGCAGCGGTGATCCACATATACCGCGCGCGGTGCATTTTGATGAAGATGGTCGTTCCTACGCACAGTGCGATCGCCGCCAGCAGTTGATTGGCGATGCCGAAAAGCGGCCATAGGGAATTGATGCCCCCGAGTGGATCACGCACGCCCTGATAAAGGAAGTAGCCCCAAGCGAGCACCACCAAGCCGCTGGTGGCGAACACGGCCGGCCAGGTGGAGCGCTTCAGCGCCGGGCTGGCGTGAGCCAGTAGATCTTCCAGCATGAAGCGGCCGACGCGAGTGCCTGCGGCGATGATGGTCAGAATGAACAGCGCCTCAAACATGATCGCGAAGTGATACCAGAAACCGAGGAATGCGCGTCCGCCGCCCGTATTGGAAAATATATGGGCCATGCCAAGGGCGAGCGACGGCGCGCCGCCGGTGCGGTAAAACAGTGTTTGTTCGCCTGCATCGGCCGCAAGAGAGCTCATATCCGCAGTCGTTACCGGGTAACCCCAACTCGATATCGTCGCGACCGCGGCTGCGGGCGTCGCGCCCACCACGCCGGGCGGCGAGTTGACCGCAAAGAATACTCCGGGCTGCAGCGAGCAGGCCGCGATTAACGCCATGACCGCGACGAATCCTTCGAGGAGCATGGAGCCGTAGCCGACCGGCCAGGCATTCCATTCGCGTGCGATCATCTTCGGGGTCGTACCGGATGAGATGAGCGAGTGAAAGCCCGAAACCGCGCCGCAAGCAATGGTGATGAAGACGAAGGGGAATACCTTGCCAGCGAAGATCGGCCCGGTGCCGTCGACGAAGCGGGTAAAGGCAGGCAGCGCGAGCACTGGATGGACAAAGAGGATGCCGGCGCCCAACATCAACACGACGCCCAGCTTAATAAAGGTGCTCAAATAGTCGCGCGGCGCCAGGAACAGCCACACCGGCAGCACGCTCGAGAGGAATCCATAGACGATCACCGCCAACGCCAACGATGATGCCGATAGTGTGAACCAAGGCGCAAGCGTCGGCGAAGCCGCCACCGCCTGGCCGCCAAAGATGCTCGCGATTACCAGCACCAATCCGATGAGCGAGCACTCCAGTACCTTCCCCGGCCGTATGTAGCGCAGGTAAACGCCCATAAAGAGCGCGATGGGCATGGTTGCTGCGATGGTGAACGTGCCCCAGGGGCTGCCCTTCAGCGCATTGACCACCACCAGCGCCACCACCGCCAGCAAGATGATCATGATGAACAAGACCGTTAGCAGCGCCGTGAAGCCGCCGGTCTTTCCGATTTCTTCGCGCGCCATCTGGCCGAGCGATTTGCCGTCGCGGCGCATGGAACAAAATAGGATCACGAAGTCCTGCACAGCGCCTCCCAGTACGGCGCCGATGATGATCCAATAGACGCTCGGCAGATAACCGAATTGCGCGGCCAGTGTGGGGCCGACCAGCGGTCCGGGGCCGGCGATCGCGGCAAAGTGGTGGCCGAAAAGAATCCACTTGTTGGTCGGCTCATAATCGCGACCGTCGCGCAGACGTTCGGCCGGTGTCGCGCGCTGGTCGTTCAGCGCCATCACTCTGGCGGCGATGAAGCGGGCATAGAAGCGGTAACCAACCAGGAATGTGCAGACGGCCGCCAGCACGATCCAAAAGCTATTCACCGGCTCGCCCCGATGGATCGCGATTGCGCCCAGGAAGAACGCCGCCGCCACCGAAATCAGCGCCCACGCAAGGCGCGCTGCAAACTTTTTCATCGTGAGGATTGTATCAGGAGCGCGATCAGAACCGGGGCAGGCGCCGCAAAACGGAATAGCCGCCGGCCACGGCTTCCACCGGATGCCAGTTCCGATCCATGACCCCGACGTAGCGCGCCTCTTCGCGCGTCGGACCCGCGAGGATGACGTAGAAGCCTCGCCCCGGGTAGGCGAGCACTTCGTACTCCGCGTCGCCTGGGCCGGGGCGCCAGCGGTCCTGTTCCGGAGCGCCGAGCAGTTGAACCACGGACGTATAGCCGTCTTGCGGGCTCAACGGCAAGGCCGCCCGGAAGGTCGGCGCGTAGAACACACGTGCCGCGATGACGCCGCCGCGAAACAGGCTGATCGCCAGCACACAGCCGGCCAAACCCAATGCTACGCCCCCCAGCACCAGCTTTCCGATTCGCGAATTGGTGTTGTTTTCTACCCGGATGCCGACCACCTGCGCGGGCCCCGCCGGGGCGCTGATCCAGGGCGGGCGCGGCGAATCGTTCACTGCTAGCGGCATCTCGATTACCTTGCGCTCGGCGGGGTAAACGGCTCCAGCGCGATACTCCAACTCCGCCCGCAAGCCGACAATCATCACCGGCGCTTCGACGCTGGATATTTCGCCCACGTAACGGCGCGGCACGGCAATTTCCTGGTTGGTCTTGCTGTTCCGTACCAACACGTCGGACCAGGTGGCGCTTTGATAGATCCACTCGTTGTGAGGTAGATTGAGGATCGCCGGGTAAAACGAAAACGGCATTCGGCCGAGTTGCGCCAACAGCGGTGGAAGCGGCGGTACTGGCATTGCTTCTATCTTAATCTCACGGATTCCGGGCTGGCGAAGGAGCCGCCTTCGGCGTCTTGCTATGGAAGAGCTTCTGGCGAATGTCCGGCCAGAATTCGGGCAGGATATTGGAAATTGTCGCGGACAGCAGACTGGTTCCGAAGCGCTGGGCCACCTCGCGCCCGTTGACGCTGGCATCCGGATAATAGGCGTTGGACAAAGCGATTCCCAGAGACATACCGGCGATTCCCGCGTAGTTGAACGTGTTCGTTCCCGCATCCGTGCGCGTGATGACAACTCTGCTCATCGCATACGCCACGCGGTTCCAAAAGCCGTACGCCGGACCTCTGCGAAAATAGCGCGGATCTTCGTGCAGCACGGAAGCCAGCACAGCTCCGCTGAAGAAACTTTGCGAGGACAGGTCAGCCATGGCAGCGCCAAACCGCTCCGCGTAGGCTGCGCCCCCGACACCGTACTTTGGATCGCCGTCCTCCGCTTGCGAAATCCCGGCCCCGGCCGCGGCTGACAGAATCGTGACTGGGTCGTAGGTTTGCCGGGCAACTAGCGCGAACTTTTGCTTGGGCGTGAGAGGTTTCACGTTCGGGCTCAGATCCGTCGTCAGAAAGTTGGGAAGGATGCCGAAAATCCGGCCTTCGTGTTCCGGCGCCGAGCGAGAGGATTCCTGACTGGTTGGAGTTTGACCCGGAGCCGGGTTCTGCGCCAGAAGAACCGCAGCCGACAGTGGCAGGAAGATCGAGCGCGCGATCAAGCTACAGTGTCGCATGCTACAGCGCCAGGAGCCCAGGTTTGCAGGTTAATGGAACGTTATAGAATAGGCAGTCATGATTGGACCGTCAGCCGAACAACTTTTAAAGAATCGCCGCAATTTTCTGAAGTTCCTTGCGGGGAGCCCGCTGTTCGCCTCGGTGCCGGCGTTGGCCTGGCAGGCAAAGGAGGCGGAAGCCGCGCTGACGAGTCCACAAGACGCGCTGGAGGTAATGGATTTCGAAGCCGCTGCGCGCAAGGCGCTTCCGCCCGCGCATTGGGGCTACATGTACTCTGGCGTGGACGATAATGTGACGCGCGACATCAATCATGCCGCTTACCGGAAGATTGAACTGCGTCCCCGCAAACTGATCGACGTCAGCAAAATCGACATGAGCACGGACCTGTTCGGTACCAGGTGGGAGTCGCCGATCTTTCTGTGCCCGGTGGGCGGCCAAGGGATGTTTAACCCGCAAGGCGAACTGGCAGTAGCGCGGGCGGCGAAAGCGAAGAATACCCTGCAGATTCTTTCCACGGCCACGTCGAACCCGGTGGAGAAAGTGAACGAGGCTCGCGGCGCGCCGGTTTGGTATCAGCTGTACGCTTTGTCGCGCTGGGACCTTACGGAGAAGGTTGTCATGCGCGCCGAAGCCGCCGGCTGTCCGGTCGTATGCTGGACCATCGATCTGCTCGCCGGACGAAACACGGAGACGGCCACGCGTTTCCGCCGCATGGACAAACGCGATTGCGCCAGCTGTCACGGAGAATCCATCGGAGCGCTCAGCGCCCGGCCGATGTTTTCGGGTCTGGATTTGAAGGGCGTAGCGTTGAACTCGCCCGCGTTCGACTGGAGTTATGTCGACAAGCTGAAGAAGCTCACCCGAATGAAGGTGGTGTTGAAGGGGATCGAAACCGGAGAAGACGCGCGGCTGTGCGTCGAGCACGGCGTGGACGGCATTCTGGTGTCGAATCACGGCGGCCGGGCGACCGAAACATATCGTCCAACGATCGAAGCGCTGGCCGAAGTCGTCGATGCAGTGAACGGGCGCACTACGGTCATGGTGGACGGCGGGATCCGGCGTGGAACGGATGTCATCAAAGCTCTGGCGTATGGCGCACGCGCAGTGGGCATCGGGCGCCCGTATATCTGGGGGCTGTCGGCATTCGGACAGCCGGGCGTGGAACGCGTGCTGGACATCTTGCACGCGGAATTCCAGCTGACCATGAAACAATGCGGCGCGCGGTCGCTGGCCGAAATCAGCCGGGCGTTGGTGACGCGCGCGAGTTGATGACCCGCGCGAAACAGAGAACAGCCCGCTAGAATAAATTGATGCCCGGAGAACAGAAACCCGCCGCCACGTTCGAAAGCGGCCTCCAGGAATTAGAACAGATCGTCAAGGAAATGGAAAGCGGCGAACTGCCGCTGGAGCGGGCGCTTGAGCTGTTCGAGAAAGGCATGCGCTTGAGCGAAACCTGCCGCAAGCAACTGGAAGAGGCCGAAACGCGAATCGAGATGCTGGTGCGGAAGGGCGACAAGGTCCAGGCAGAGCCGTTCCGTCCAGACAAAGCATGACCCTGGCAGAGTACGTCGTACAACAGCAAATCCGGGTGGAAGAAGCGTTGCGGCACTGGGTACCCGATGAATTGGTTCTGCCGGAGTCGATCCACAAGGCCATGCGCTATAGCTTGTTCGCGGGCGGTAAACGCGTGCGGCCGATCCTGTGCATGGCGGCAGCGGAGGCCGTGTCGGATTCGCCCACCGGCATCGAGGCGGCGGCCTGCACGCTCGAACTGATCCATACTTATTCGCTCATTCACGACGATTTGCCCGCCTTGGATAACGATGATTTGCGCCGCGGCAGGCCGACGTGCCACAAGGTTTTCGGCGACGCGATGGCGATCCTGGCCGGCGATGCTTTGCTCACGCTGGCGTTCCAGGTGCTTGCGCAGATGGATTGTCCGGCTGACCGGCGCGTGCGGCTCATCGAGGAGTTGTCCGTCGCGGCTGGCACGGTGGGCGGAATGATCGGCGGGCAGGTGTGCGACCTGGAGGGCGAAGGCAAGCATCCGGATGCAACTTTGCTGGAGACTATTCATCGCGCGAAAACCGGCGCCTTGCTCCGCGCAAGTTTACGAATGGGCGGCATCTATGCGGGCGCCGACAATGAGCAACTGAGCGCGCTCTCCTGCTACGGCGAACATGTCGGTCTGGCGTTTCAGATTGTCGACGACGTGCTGGACGTGGAGCAATCCTCCGAAGCGCTCGGTAAGACGGCCGGCAAGGACGTTCAGCAGAAGAAGATGACGTTTCCCGCCGTATACGGCCTGGAGCGCTCTCGCGAGATGGCCGAGGAAGAGCGCATGGCCGCTCATTTGGCGCTGCGGCCTTTCGACGAACGCGCTGAACGCCTTCGCGAACTGGCGGACTTCATCGTTCGCAGGCAAGCCTGAACAGAATGCCGCGCCCATGAAAGATCGGCGACGGCTCGATCTGCTGTTGGTCGAGCGCGGGTTGACCGATTCGCGCGAGAAGGCGCGGGCGCTCATCCTGGCCGGCCAAGTGCTTGTGGACGGGCAGAAGGTCGACAAAGCGGGCGCGCCCGTCTCCGGCGAGAGCCGCATTGAGCTGCTGGCACAGCCACGCTATGTGGGCCGCGGCGGACTGAAGCTGGAAGCCGCGCTCGACCACTTCGGCATCGACGTGACCGGAAGGACCTGCCTGGACATCGGCTCTTCGACCGGAGGCTTCACCGATTGCCTGCTGCAGCGGGGCGCCGCGCGCGTCTACGCGATCGACGTGGGAACCGCGCAGCTCGACTGGCGTTTACGGAACGATCCGCGTGTCGTGGTCAAAGAGCAGCTCAACGCGCGGTACCTCACGCGCGACGACGTACCCGAACCCATCGACCTCGCAGTTTGCGACGTGAGCTTCATCTCCATCACAATGATCTTACCGGTGCTCCCAGCTCTGCTCGCCCCCGACGGGGAAATGGTTATTCTGGTAAAGCCGCAGTTCGAGTTGGAACGGGATCAAATCGGCAAAGGAGGCATTATTCGCGATCCTCGGTTGCACCGCGTGGCCTGCCGGCGCGTAGAAGAAGCCGTCGCACGCCTGGGATTTCAGTCCCATGTGATTCCCTGCCCCGTGTTGGGCGCCGAGGGCAACCAGGAGTTCCTCTTGTATGCCAGACATTAGAGTAGTTGGCATCATCGCGAAGCCGGGGATCCCGCACGCTTCCACCATCGTTGCGGGCCTGTTGGCCTGGTGCAGGGAACGCGGACTGGATGCTCGGTTGGATGTGGAAGCGTCCCGCTATCTCGGCGGCAAGAACGGGCTGCCACGCGAGGAGGTGCCGGAAGGAACGCAGCTGGTGATCGTGCTGGGCGGCGACGGCACGTTGCTGGCGGCCGCGCGCGCCATAGCCGGCCGCGAGATTCCGCTGTTTCCCGTGAATCTCGGCGGCCTGGGCTTTCTCACAGCCATCACGCTGGACCAGCTCTATCCGGAATTGGAGCGCGCGCTGCGCGGCGAACAGCGCGTCGTGCCCCGGCGGATGCTGCATGGCGACCTGATGCGCGGGGGCAAGACGGTCGCATCCTATGAGGCGCTCAACGATGTCGTCATCGGCAAAACCCAAATCGCACGCATGATCGATCTGGAAACTCTGGTCGACTCGCAATACGTCAGCACGTTCAAAGCCGACGGCCTCATCGTCTCTACCCCCACAGGCTCCACCGCCTATTCACTCTCCGCCGGCGGGCCCATCGTGTTTCCCGCCGTAGCGGCGCTGTGCATCACGCCGGTCTGCCCCCACATGCTGACCAACCGGCCGGTACTGGTGCCCGACACGAGTGTCATCGAAGTGATCTGCCGGGCCAAGAACAACGAGGCGTATCTCACGGTCGACGGACAGGTGGGCGAGCCGCTGCAAAATGAAGACCGCGTCGTGTGCCGCAGTTCCCAACACAGCATCCATCTGATCCGCCCGCCGAAGATGTTCTTCTTCGACGTGCTGCGCGAAAAACTCAAATGGGGAGAGCGTTGAAACGGCTGTCGCTGACGGCCTGGATCTTCATTGCGATGGCGCTGGGCGTTGCGCTTGGCGCGGCCTTCCCCAACATCGGCAAAGCGGACTGGATGGCGGCACTCGCCAACACGTTTCTGCGGCTGATCAAGTCCATCATCGCGCCACTGATCTTCGGAACACTGGTATACGGCATCGCCGGCACCGGCAGCGTGAAGACCATGGGACGCATCGGTCTGAAAGCCATTCTATATTTCGAAATTCTGACGACCATCGCGCTCTTCCTGGGACTAGGAGTTGTCAATCTGGTGCAGCCGGGCGCGGGGATGTCGCTGGAACCGGCCGCGGTGCAAACCGGCTTGTCGCAAACAGGACCCACGCTCGCAGGCACCCTGGAACACACCTTTCCCGCCAGCGTCATCGACGCGATGGCCAAGGGCGAGGTGCTGCAGATCGTGGTGTTCTCGTTCCTGTTCGGCGCGGCTTGCGCATCGATCGGCGCAAAAGCGGCACCCGTAGTGGGCTTCTGCAAATCGCTCTCCGAGGTGATGTTCCGCTACACCAAATTCGTCATGTACCTGGCGCCCATCGGCGTCGGGGCCGCGATGGCGAACACGATCGGAAGCAAAGGCCTGACAGTCTTGCTTGGGCTCGGCAAGCTGGTGTTGACTTTGTACGGGACACTCTTAATCTTCATCTTTGTCGTGCTGGGCGCAGTGGCCCTGATCGCGCGTGTGCCGGCGCGGCCATTCTTTCGAGCCGTGCGCGAACCGTTCGCGCTCGCCTTCTCCACGGCGTCGAGCGAATCCGCGCTGCCGCTGGCGCTAGAAAACATGGAACTGATGGGCGTCCCGCCGCACATTGTGGCGTTCGTCCTGCCCACCGGCTACAGCTTCAATTTGGACGGGAGTACATTATATCTTTCGATGGCCTCTGTATTCGTGGCACAGGCGGCCGGTGTGCACATGGCGTTCAGCCAGCAACTCCTCATGATGCTGACGCTGATGCTCACGAGCAAAGGTGTCGCCGCGGTTCCGCGCGCGTCCCTGGTCATCTTGGCCGGAACACTGGCGACCTTCGGGCTGCCGCTGTCCGGGGTGGCACTGCTGTTGGGCGCCGACGCACTGATGGACATGGCGCGAACGTCCGTGAACCTACTCGGCAACTGCATGGCAACGGCGGTGGTGGCGCGGTGGGAGGGGGTGGATCTGGCCCTCGCCACCGTGACGCAAGTGACGCAATCGAACGCGCGCGTTTCGACCTAAGCTTACGCCAGCGCCGGCTGCGGCACGCCTGCTTTCGCATACCACGGCTTGGCAGTCTGGATAGCAGCGTTCACGGCGCTGATGTTCTTCACGCCTTCACTGGCCAGCCAATCCTCCAGCGCCTTGATGCCTTGTTTGCCATAGACCGGAATGCCTTCTTTCCAGGTAGCGCGGCCGCACAGCACGCCGGAGTAATCCGTCCCAGCCTCGGCCGCCATGTGCAACTCTTCGACGAACTGCGCGTTGCCGACGCCAGCGCTCAAATAGATGAATGGCTTCGTGGCGACGTCGGCGGCACGCTTGAAATGCGCCAGCGCTTCCTGGCGCGAATATGCCTTCTGCCCCTTGTACACGCTGCTGCCTTCGACGTAGTTCGCGTTGATGGGCACTTCCACTTTCAGGACGTCGATCTTGTATTGCGGCTTGGTGAACTCCTGCATGCTGCCGATCACCACCTGCGGCTTGAGCTTGGCGAACTCGAAACCCTTTTCGTCGCCACCTTTGGGATCGTATCCAACGAACTCGCAGAAAAAAGGAATCTGAAGGTCCTCGCACTCAGCTCCGATGCGCTCGATGAAAGCATGCTTGACGTCGTTGACCTGAGGATCGTCAAAAGGCGTGTAGTAGATGAGAATCTTGACGGCGTCGGCACCCCAATCCGCGATGCGCTTGGCCGAAACGTGCGGCAGCAGATCCGGCAGACGACCGGGCTTGGTGTTGTCGTAGCCGCTCTCTTCGTAGGCCAATAGCAGGCCGGCGTTCGACGAGCGCGCCTTGGCGGCGGGCAGGCCGTATTCAGGATCCAGCAGAATCGCGCTGGCATGCGGCGTCAAAGCCTTTGACACCGCTACTTTGAACTCGCTCATCATTTCGGACGTCACTTGATCGGCGGGAATGCCCTTGGCGCCCGCGATGGACTTCTTCAAACTGCCCCGCTGATCCATAGCGGCCGCGGCGATCACGCCTTGCTTGTTCGAAAGCGCCTGCATGTGGCGCACTTTGCCTTCCGATAGAGTCATGGCCTTCCTTTCCTCTTTCTTGATTTTCTCGCATCCGGCGTCAGCGCGCCGAAGCTGCGGTTGCTCCCAAACGCCGGAAGTAAACCTGGGCGCGGCTGACGTCGCGGAGGATCTGAGCCTTCAGAGCTTCCGGGCTTTCGAACTTCCGTTCGTCCCGAACCCAGCGCAGAAACTCCACGGCAATCTCCTCCGGCGGCAGCCCCGCCAGACCGGACAACAGATACGTCTCGATGGTCAGTTGATGCCCGTTGAACGTCGGCCGATGCCCGATGTTGGTAATAGACGGCCATTCCCGGGAGCCACGGCGATCGCGTGTGCGCGTAACATAGACGCCGATTTTGGGCACCACTTCGGCCTGCGTTTCCAGGTTCAGCGTGGGAACGGTCTGCTTTGCGCCGACTCCATGCCCGCGCACCACGCTGCCCTCCAGAACGTACGGGCGGCCTAGCATGCGGCAGGCTTGCGACACCTGGCCGGCCCAGATCAGCCGGCGGACTTCGCTGCTCGAGACGATTCGTCTGCGCCAGACCACCGGCTGAACGATCTCGGTCTCAAAGCTGTATCGCTCCCCCAGTTCCTCCAGCGTCTCGGCATTGCCCGCCGCTTTGTGACCAAAATGGAAGTTCGCGCCCACCAGCACCGCTCGCGTCTTCAGCTTGTTCACCAGAATCGTGCGTACGAATTCCTCCGGCGTGAGGCGCGCGATCTCCGGCGTGAACGGCAGAATCAAAGTCTGATCGACGCCCTGCTCCAACATCAGCCGAGCGCGCTGTTCGAGCGTGGTGAGCAGGCGCGGCGCGCGTTCCGGCGCAACCAGCTTGGTCGGGTGCGGATCGAAGGTCAGCGCGGCCGCCTTCCAACCCTCCGCTCGCGCAATTTCCACCACACGCCGTAGGATCTCCCGATGGCCCACATGCACACCGTCGAAATTACCGATGCTGATGGCGCACGGCCCGAAATCGTCCGGCACCTCCGCGAGGCTGCGATAGATCATGACGCGCTCTCGTCCACTTGAATCTCCAACCCGTCGTAGGCCAGACGAACGTGCGGCGGCAAATTCTCTTCGGCACGGGCGTGAGCCAGATCGTGGCAGATGTGCGTGAAGAACGCGCGCCGCGGCTTCAGTTTCTCCACCGTTTCGAGCGACCGCGCGACAGTGGAATGCGTGGGATGCGGGCGGTAGCGCAAAGCGTCCAGAAACAGCACGTCCAGCCCGCACAGCATCTGCATGGATTCCTCTGGAATGTCGCTGTGATCGGTCAGATACGCGGCGCGTCCAAAACGGAATCCGTAGACCGTGCCCTTGCCGTGCCGCAGCGGGATCGGCAAAAAGCCCAGGCCGAACAGGTCGACGGGCGCGCTGTCGAAAACGTGAGGAACCAGGCGCGGGCGCGACGACTCGGTGTCCCGTTCGTCGAAAATGTAGCGGAAACAATGCCGGATGTTGTCGATGGTCTCCGCCGAACCGTAGATCGGGATCACCCCGCCCTGCCGGTAGTTGAAGGGGCGCACGTCGTCCAGGCCCATGACGTGGTCGGCGTGCGAGTGCGTGAACAAAATAGCATCCACGCGTTCCAGGCGCGCGCGCAGCGCTTGTTGCCGGAAATCAGGCGTGGTGTCGATCAGGACGCCGCGGTCCTTGTACTTGATGTGAACCGAAGGCCGCAGGCGGTTGTCACGCGGATCGTCGGAATGGCACACCGCGCAGTTGCACCCGATGGTGGGAATGCCCACGCTGGTGCCCGAGCCGAGCACCGTGATGCTGAGGCCATTGCCGGACATCTAGGAGCTGGCCTGCCTTTCGGTGTCCGTCTCCGCGCCCGATGCGCCTGCCGCACCCGCCGCTTTGTGCTGCTCCATGGCCTGAACGAAGCGGAAGCGCAGTTCAGTCAGACTGTTCTCCACCAGCCGCTGCTCTTCCATCGTGACATTACCGCGCGTCTTTTCCTGGAGCATCGCCAGCAGGTCGATGCTGTGGCGAGCGATGCGAAAGTCGGGCTCCGGCCGCTCCTTTTCGTCCCCGCTATGGAACATGCCCAGATACATCTCTGCCTGCGTACGCAGCGACAGGATCAGAAACTCGAACGTTGCCGGCGGAAGTGGATACTCCTGGTCACTCATCGTAGTCTTTATTTTAACCGCTCGAAGCCCATCGCCAACATCAATCCGGGCAAGGCCTTACATCGACCGGATAGAAATTATTGATTGGATCGCCGAACCATTCCGGGTTATTCTTGATTTGTAAGCAATCCGGGAAGCGAAGGCTAGCTTGCCGGTAATTCCGCAGTCCTCGAAGACATTCCCCTGTTTTGCGCGGAAGTTTTGGCGCCACCAACACCGCCCCGTGCGTTGCTCGTGTGAGGCGTCTTGTAGCCACCAGTATCCATAACGACCAAGACAACACAAGGAGTGTCTCATGACGAACCGATTGATGAAAGTAGTCTGCCTGCTCGCGGGCATTGGTGCGTTCACCGCCACGGTGAACGCGGAATCCACACTGGCCAATGTGCACGTGCCTTTTGCATTCGCCGCGGGCGGAAAGATGATGCCGGCCGGCGACTACACGCTGGAGTCTCCCGACATGTCGAGCGTGCTGGTGATCCGCGGCACTTCCCGCTCGGCCGCGCTTCTGGCAGTCACCGCCGCGCCCACCGAATCGACCACCAAGGCCCAGCTGGTCTTCGAGCGCAAGAACGGAGAGCTGTTCTTATCCGGCGTCGAATTGCCGGAGCGCAGCTTCCACCTCACCGCGCCGTTGCTCAACGCATCCAAGATCGCGGCCCACGTGACTTCGCCTGAAATGGCCGGCACGAAGTAACTCATCGCCCTTTCCTCAAGCCGGCCTCTGCAGTTCCTGGAGGCCGGCATTCTGTTGTTTGGTAGACTGGGGTTTCCAACGCCTCAGGCATGCCAAAGGATCCGAAAACCACTGGTGAGAAGTTTGAACGTCTGGTCGGGATCATGGCGCGGCTGCGCGCTCCAGGCGGCTGCCCGTGGGATCGCGAACAGAACTTCGACACCATCAAGCCTTACCTGCTCGAAGAAACCTACGAGGTGCTGGACGCCATCGACCAGCGCGATTGGTCGGGCCTCGCGGAAGAGCTCGGCGACCTGCTCCTGCAGGCCGTTTTCTTCGCTCAAATGGCCTCGGAAGAAGGCAGATTCCGCATCGATGATTCGCTCGATGCCATCGCCGAGAAACTGATCCGCCGCCATCCGCACGTCTTCGGCGAAGGTACCGCCAAAACCGCCGACGATGTCAAGAAGCGCTGGGATGAAATCAAAGCCGACGAAAAGAAGAGCAAAGGCAAACCGCAGCGCGGTCTGCTCGAATCAGTGCCGCGCATGTTGCCGGCGCTGGTGGAAGCGCAGCAGATCAGCTCCAAAGCCGCCAGCGTCGGCTTCGATTGGGACAATGCGAGCCAGGTGCTCGAAAAGCTCGACGAAGAACTTCGCGAGCTGGCAACAGCCCGCGAAGCCGAATCGCACGAGGAAGTAGAAGGCGAGATCGGCGATCTGCTGTTCGTCCAGGTGAACCTGGCTCGATTCCTGAAAGTGGATCCCGAACAGGCGCTGCGAAAAACCAATGCGAAGTTCCGCAAGCGTTTCGCGCACGTGGAGAGTCGCGCGACGCTGCCGGGGGCGACGCTAGAGGAGATGGAAGCGCTCTGGCAGGAGGCCAAGGCGCTTGACCATTGAGATCCGGCCGTTGACCGCGCACGCGGAGCTGCAGGAGGCCGTGCGGTTACAGAAGCAGACCTGGGGCTTCGAGGACGTCGAGCTGATTCCGCTGCGGCTATTCGTGGTGGCTACTAAGATCGGCGGTCAGGTGTTCGGCGCGTTCGATGGAAAGAAAATGATCGGATTCTGCCTGGCGATTCCGGGGCTGAAAGCAGGCGGCAAAACCTATCTGCACAGCCACATGTTGGCCGTGGCGCCGGAGTACCGCAACGCCGGTGTGGGACGCAGTCTGAAGCTCGCCCAGCGAGACGACGCGCTCGCCCGCGGCATCGAACTGATGGAGTGGACCTTCGATCCACTGGAGATCAAGAACGCCTTTTTCAACATGGAGCGACTGGGCGCCATTGTGCGCCGCTACGTGCTCAATCAATATGGGACCACCAGCAGCCCGCTGCACGGAGGCCTCCCGACCGACCGCTGCACGGCGGAGTGGTGGTTGAAGAGCGCTCGTGTCGAAGCGATCCTCGCCGGACAGCCGCTTAAGCGCAATCCAATCGAAACACGCATCGCCGTCCCATCCGATATCGCGACGATCCGCAACGCTGATCCAAAGCGCGCGCTCGCCATCCAAACGAAAGTCAGCGACGAATTTCGAGCGGGGTTCGCGCGCGGCCTGGCGGTGATCGGTTTTGAGAAGTCCGAGCAAGCAGGCACATATCTGTTAGGCAAATGGGAATCCAACTAGACAGAATCCATCTGCGCGAAATCCGGATGCCGCTGGTCCATTTCTTCGAGACCAGTTTCGGCCGGACTACAGATCGCAGCATCGTGCTGGTCGAGGTCGTCTCGGACGGCATCTCCGGCTGGGGCGAAGTCACCGCAGGCGAAAATCCGTTCTACAACGAAGAATGGACCGGGTCGGCGTGGCTGATCTTGCGCGACTTCGTTGCTCCAAGAGTCCTGCATCAAAAATTTGAATCGGCGGCCGAAGTCGGCGCGCGCACGGCCCACATCCGCGGCCATCAGATGGCCCGTGGCGGACTGGAGGTCGCTGTATGGGATCTGGAAGCTCGCCTGAACAACCAGCCGCTCTACCAGCAGATCGGCGGCGGCGCGCGGCGCGAGATCCCGTGCGGTGTCTCCATCGGCATCCAGGACTCCGTGCCCCAGTTGATCGAGAAGATTGAAACCGAACTCGCCGCCGGCTACCAGCGCATCAAGATGAAGATCAAGCCGGGTTGGGACGTCGAAGTAGTTCGCGAAGTGCGCCGCCGGTTCCCCGATATTCTTCTCATGGCCGACGCCAACTCCGCCTACACGCTGGCCGACGCGCCGCGCCTGAAATGCCTGGACGAATTCAACCTGATGATGATCGAACAGCCGCTCGCACACGACGAGATCATCGACCACGCGAAGCTCCAGGCCCAGCTCCGCACACCGATTTGCCTGGACGAATGCATCCGCTCCGCGCATCACGCCGAGCAGGCCATCGCCATGGACGCCGGGCGCATCATCAACATCAAGCTGGGCCGCGTCGGCGGCTTCGCCGAAGTAAAGCGCGTGCACGATGTCGCGCAAGCTTCCGGGATTCCGGTCTGGTGCGGCGGGATGCTCGAATCCGGCATCGGCCGCGCGCACAACATCGCGATGGCCACGCTGCCCAATTTCACTCTGCCCGGCGACGTGTCGGCCAGCCAACGCTACTGGGCGCGCGATATTATCCAGCCTGCGGTGGAAGTGACTCCCCACGGAACCATCGTGACCCGCGACGCGCCAGGCTTCGGCTACGATCTCGATCACCATTTTCTTCACTTCCTTACCGAGCGCCAGGAAACGCTGCGCTAGATGGCCGACAAGCAAACAGTGTTGGTGACAGGCGCAGCCAAGCGCATCGGGCGCGGCATCGCGCTGAGGCTTTATCAGTCCGGCTACCGCGTCGCGATTCACTACGGCGGCTCGGAGAAGGAAGCCCGCGCCACCGCCGAAGAGTGCGGCTCCGCGCCGCTGTTTCAGGCCAACCTGGAACGGGTCAGCGAGATCCAACGGCTGTTTCGCGAAGTGGAGGAGCGGCTCGGCTCACTATACGGCCTGGTGAATAACGCAGCACGTTTCCAGCGCCGCGACCCGCTGCACCTCACCGAAGCCGACTGGGACTACATCCACGCCGTCAATCTGAAAGCGACTTTCTTCTGCTGCCAGCAGGGCGCGCTCTTGATGAAGAAGACGGGCGGCGGGCGCATCGTAAATCTCAGCTCGCTGGGCGGCATCCGGCCGTGGGACATGTACGCGCATTACTGCGCTTCAAAGGCTGGTGTCATCATGCTAACGCGCGCGCTCGCGAAGGCTTTCGCGCCGGAGATCACGGTGAATTCGGTCGCGCCCGGAGTGATTCTAGCTTCCGATCAGGACCCGCGGGCCGCAGAGCTGATTGCCGCAACCCCAGCGAAACGTTCTGGCACCCCGGAAGAAATCGCCGATGCGGTGCTCTACTTCCTCAACGCCTCGAACTTCGTCACCGGCCAGATCCTGGCGATCGACGGCGGCTTGAGCCAGCGATAACGCTCCCTCATGGTCGCGGCTCGGTTACTCTACCGCGATCTTGGTGCCCCTCTGCTCGTGCTGGGAAAGATGCTCGATCCGCGCGTCCAGCATGCTGCGCATCCCCTTCAGCATTTCGAGGCGGGCGTTGCGAAAGTGCTCACGTGTATTCTCGGGCCAGATGTGGTCCAGAAACGCTTCGATCTGCGGCGCCGCCACCGTGCAGAAAAAACAGCCGGCATGCTGTGCGCCGGGCTGGGCCGTGCTTTGTTGTTCGTCCACTTCAGCCCTCCTTCATCTCCACTGTTAACATTTTATTCTGCAGCGAGGCGCGCGTGGGCGTCAGCGACGCCATGGACGCCGGCAACCCAATATGGCGCCGCAGCGTCCCGATTTCCACCACCAGTTCGTCGCCTTTTTTGAACAGACCCACCTCGCCCTTGACCGCAAACGGCAAATTCAACCGTACTTCGTAGTGGGAGTTCCGCTTCTCGAAGGTGTAAGGCGCCTCGGTGCGCACCACCGCAGCCGGATCTTCACTCTCGCCGTACAGCGCATGCGCCAGCTCAAACAGACGGTCCCGCCCCAATACCTCGTGCGTGAACAAAGGCACGCGCTTCATGGCGACCGGCGCGAAATACTCTTCGATTTCGTCCAGAATGCGCGCTTGCGAAGCCCGCCACTGGTCAAACCAACTGTCCGTCACCGTGTCCGGCAACACGCGGTTCACCACCACGCCATCCACCGTCAGGCCGTGCAGCGAAAAATAGACGAAAGCCCGCTGCGTCTCACGCAGCACCATTTTTTCCGGATTGGTAACAAGCCGGACGCTGGTGGTCCGGGGATCTTCCAGCAGTTCCGCGATGCCCTCCAGACGCCCGAACAGATCCTGAATGTTAGCGAAGTAACTGTCTGTGGGCAGTTCCACCGGCGATATCCGGTTGGCCACGGGCCGCACCGCCTTCAGCAGCCCGCGCTGGAACGGAAAGATGTGCTTCATGTACCATTCGAGCGTCGTCGGCATGCTCACGAAGCGCATCGATTCGGCCGTGGGCGCGCAATCCAGCACGATCACCTGGTACCTGCCCTCCCGCCGGTACTGATTGACATACATCATCGCGCTCAGCTCTTCCATGCCCGGCAGGATGGCCAGCTCTTCAGCCTCGACGTCGCTGATGCCCGTAGTGCGTAGCACCGAAACGACGTAAGTGGAAATCTCGCGCCAATGCCGCTTGATTTCCTTCTGGATGTTGACCTCCTGGATGGAGAGGTGCTTGTCAATCGAATAGGGGTCGTTGGTTTTCTCGGTGAAGAGGCCCTCTTCGAGATTGAAGGCGTCGCCCAGGCTGTGCGCCGGATCGACGCTCATTACCAACGTGTGGTAGCCGAGGCGGGATAACTGCAGCCCGGTGGCCGCGGCAATGCTGGTCTTGCCCACGCCTCCTTTGCCGCTAAAGAGCAGGATGCGCATACCCCCATTGTAAGGGGACGCAAACCGTTCGCCTAACGAGTACTAAGGCCCGAAATACTTTCAAACCCCTGTCCGGCTCCCCGATAAGAGAATTGTGAGCAGGTTTGTAGACAACGCGGTCGAGATTCTCAATGCCGCCGAAAACGTTGTCCAGGCCGGTCACACTCCCACGGACATGACTATCCTCATGACCCCGCAGGGGATTCGCATGGTGGCCGACTCCGACTGGCCACTGGAATCCCTGCAACTGCACCACGGGGCCGAGATGGCATACCGCGTGAGTCAGAGCGCAATCATTGTGCGCGTGGAGGGGCGGGCAGGTTCTCGAACTTGTCTGTTCGAAACTGAAAAGCCCGAACGGGCAGCCCGCACCCTCCTCCAAGCAACGCCGAATTACTCCTGGATGCCCCCGATGCTGCCGGCTCCGTCAGAGCCCAGCGTCGCGTAGAAACCGCGCCGATTCCTCCGGCGGCGTGGGATTGACATAAAAACCCGCTCCCCATTCGAACCCGGCCACCCGCGTCACGCGCGGGATAATCTCCAGGTGCCAGTGGTAATGCTCCAGCGGGCCCTCCTGCACCGGCGCGCTGTGAATCAGAAAATTGTATGCCGGATGTTCCAGCACCTTCTCCATCTTGCGGATAATGGACCGCACCGCCCAAGCCAGGCCTTGGATCAGGCTGGGATGCGCGGTCTCGAAGTGGGAGTAGTGCGCCCGAGGGAGCACCCAGGTTTCGAACGGAAAGCGCGGCGCATAGGGCGAAATTGCCACAATCTCTTCGGTTTCCAAGATTACCCGCGCGCCGCCCGCCGCGGAATCCTGCCGCACGATGTCGCAAAAGACACAGCGCTCCTTGAAAGCGAAATAACGCCGGCTCCCCTCGAGTTCCTCCTGCACCTGGATGGGAACCACAGGCAGCGCGATCAACTGGGAATGCGTATGCTCGATGGAGGCGCCGGCCGCCTCGCCATGGTTCTTGAACAGCAGGATATAGCGCAAGCGCGTGTCCCGCTTCAGGTCCAGCGTGCGGTCGCGAAAAGCCCAGAACAGGTCCTCCACCCGTTTCTCCGGCAGGTCGGCCAGCGAAGTCCGATGTTCGGGCGTTTCGATGATCACTTCATGCGCGCCGATGCCGCTCATGTGATCGTACAGGCCTTCGCCCGCTCGCTCCAGCATGCCTTCCACGCGCAAGGCTGGAAACTTGTTCGGAACCACCCGGGTCTTCCACGCGCCATTTCCATGTTCACGGTAAGAGAGGATCTCGGGCGGCGTGTCGGCTTCGTGGCCAAAGCAAAACGGGCAGTGCACCTGGGACTTGGGCAGATCCCGCGTACCGATGAAATCGCTGCGGCGCCGGGTGCGTTCCGGCGAAATGATCACCCAGCGGCCGGTTACGGGGTCTTTGCGTAACTGCGGCAACGCGGGAATCCTTTCGCTGGGAGACGGGACGGCAAGGGGAGATTATAGCTCACGCGACCGACGGTCCAAAGACGTCGCGGTAGTGACTGATCGCCGGCGGAGTGCTAAGGACAATGCTGACAACATCGAAGCGGACTTTCTGCCAGGGAACTTCGGCGTGACGCGCATACTCGCGAGCCGCGCGGACCAGGTTGCGTTCCTTCTGAGGGCCGATCGCCCGGTCCGGCGCGCCGTGGACGTCGGTGGCGCGCGCCTTGACCTCCACAAACACCAGCGTATCCCCTTCCCAGCCAACCAGATCCAGTTCGCCCGCGCCGGAGGCCATGCTATAGTTGCGGTCCACCACGATGATGCCGGACCGTTGCAGGAAGCGCTGGGCAATATCTTCACCGCGGCGGCCGAGGACCTGATCGTCGCCCATTTTTTGCTGCCGGCCGTGATGCCGGAGCAGGTCCGCGAACTCGTATAAGCGTGCCACGGTAAAAGCTCTCCGCCGGCCGCGTACCGGTGCAGCCGCTGGTAGATTCCATCGGGATGCCGCGGCATATTCTTTACGGTACTAGCGACGGATTCAGCCGCGGGCCTAAGCAGAAGAGTGGGCAAACCCGACAGATTGTCTCCCAAATCGCGAACTTCTTTGGCGATTGTTGCCCGGCAGACTTAGCGCTTCTGAACCTTCGAGTAATCGATGAAATTCAATTCCTTGCACGCGCCCGGATTGAACGGCGCATCCGCCACCAGAATTGTATCCGACCCGGTGTATTTGCCCTTCAGGTACACCGGATCCTCGGCTGTGTAGCTGCGCATCAACGCCATCTTTTTCTGGTCCAGCGTAAACCGTTCGACGGTGTGCAGCCGATCGCTGTTTCGCACCGGCGGATTCAGGAATCCCGGCGAGAATCCCACGGTATCCACCACAAGCGTGTCGCCTTCCCAATGTCCGATGGAGTGGCCCGTACGAGTCAGCTTCAGGTTGCGCGGGTGCTCCTTCATGTTCATGTGGATGGTGCGCTTCAGTCCAAACTGGCCGTATTCCAGCGTGATCGTGTCCTTGTTCTGCGTGATGCGATCGACCGGCCCGTCGAAGGTCCAATCAAACAAAATACTCGTGGTCTGGCAGTGAAACCGCGGGTTGTCTTCGCGTTTGAACTCCTTGGCGGCCTTCTCTCCGGCCGGCGTCAATTCGGTCCCGCCATAGAGGCGCGCTCCGGCGCTCTGGGCTTTCGTTAAAGCCGCGAACGAAATCGCCGGACGGTCGCCCGGTTTGTACGTATCCAACTTGTCGAGTGGAACCAATCCTCCGCCGGTGCCGCGCGGATTGACCATCACCAGCTGAACCGGCGCCCAGTCGCCCGCTAAATTCGGCTCACCGGAAGGCAGCCGCGCCGGCCGATTCGCCTTTGGCTCTTCGATCGGGCCTCGCACTTCCTGTACGCCTCCCTGCGGCGCTTTGACATATTGGCCATAGCGGTCCATGCGGGTCCCGTCGGCCGCCACGATCGTTTCGAGATAACAAGAATCAGGATCGGTCCGGTTCGGCGCCGCTTCGATAGTGACTTGCTGGCCCACCGGGAAGTTTTCCTTGGTCCAGCCCGAGCGCCGTAGCACGTGGACCGACCGCATCTCGCAGCGATGATGGCTGACCTTGCCGTCTTTATCCGTGACGTCGAAGTACAGCCAGGAATGCGGATTGATCATATCCACATGCGTGAGCTTGCCCTTGTACACCACGGTCTGTTTCATGTCGTATTCGGACCCGCCGTGATGCGCCAGCACGAATTGCGGCAGCAGGAAAACGAGAAACAACGCCCTTGGAAAGTGCTTCACTGTTCCCCTCCAGTGCGAACCAGTATATTCCCTTCGGCGTGGGTCGGGGCCGAAAGTGCGAAAAGGAACCCCTTGCTTTCGGCAGCGCGTGGCCTTACCCTTCTGCTAGACCACTACCCGTCGCGGTAGCCAACAAGGAGGCGATCTATGCCATTTGAAAAAAAGATCGTGTTGGCCGGCAGCCATCGCGAACCCATGTCCGGCGCGTCCGTCGCGCGGGCAATCGAAAACAACGAGATCGTGAGCGCAACGGTCGTGCTGCGGCGCAGAACGCCCACAGCGTCAGCCGAATCGTTTGCATTTACCGATCCCCAGACCGTTCACCATCACACACGCCAAGAGTACGGGACACTTCACGGAGCCGCCCCTGCCGATATTGCCGCCATCGAGGCCTTCGCGCATGAGTTCGGCCTCACGGTATCGGAGCGCAGCCAGGCCCGGCGCACCGTGGTTCTCTCGGGTACCGCGGAGAACATGCAGCGGGCGTTCGGAACCTCGCTCGCCTACTACGATTCTCCGCACGGCAGGTATCGTGGCCGTACCGGCCCCATCATGATTCCCGAGGAACTCCAACCCTTGGTCACCGCGGTGCTGGGCTTGGACAATCGTCCGGTGGCCAAGCCGCATGTGCGCATTCATGCGTCGCAGCCTCCCGGGTCTTTGACTCCGCCGCAAGTCGCCAAACTCTACAATTTCCCGACTGGAGTCAGCGGAGCCGGGCAGACCATTGCGATCCTGGAGCTGGGCGGCGGCTTCCGCACGTCGGACCTGAAGACCTACTTCGACAGCCTGGGGATCAAACCTCCTGCTGTGACCTCCGTCGCCGTCGACCAGGGCGTGAACAAGCCGGGTGTGGACAAGAACTCCGACGGCGAGGTCATGCTCGACATCGAAGTGGCCGGAGCCGTTGCGCCGGGCGCGCGGATTGTTGTGTATTTCGCCCCCAACACCGACCAGGGCTTTCACGACGCCATCACCACCGCGGTACATGACACCGTACACAACCCATCGATACTCTCCATCAGCTGGGGAGGACCGGAGGACACCTGGACCCAGCAATCTCGCGACGCCATGTTGCAGGCGGTCACCGACGCAGCCGCCGTCGGTGTCACGGTCACCGTGGCTGCCGGCGATGACGGCGCCACCGACGGCGAGAGTGACGGGAAGCTGCACGTGGATCTGCCGGCCTGTTTGCCGCCCGTGCTGGCCTGTGGCGGAACACGGCTAAATACGTCGAATGGCGCTCTGGCCAGCGAAGTCGTGTGGAACGAACTCGCGAGCAAAGAAGGCGCGACCGGAGGCGGCGTAAGCAAACTCTTCGCCCTTCCTAGTTACCAATCGTCGGCGGGCGTGCCCAAGCAGCCTGAGACCAATTTCGCCGGGCGCGGCGTGCCGGACGTCGCCGGAGACGCCGATCCGGTTACCGGGTACGTGGTGCGCGTGGACGGAAAGAAGACCGTCATCGGCGGAACCAGCGCTGTCGCCCCGCTCTGGGCGGGCCTAACGGCGCTCATCAACCAACAACTGGGCCGTCCGCTCGGCTTCGTGCAGCCGGCGCTCTACCAGGTCGGCAGCGTCGCGTTCCGGGATATCACCAGCGGCAATAACGGCCACTATTCCGCCCGTGCGAACTGGGATGCTTGCACCGGACTCGGGAGTCCGGACGGTGCCGCGTTAGTGAAGGCGCTGATCGGAAAGACTACGGCAGCCGAAAGCGTTTGAAGGTAGCGTGAGAGCGATTTCGGTCAGCTCTCACATTACTTTCTGAAGATGACCAGGTTGGACTTCAACCGCGTCCTGCGAGCCGCCGTCCTCGCCGTGAGCCTGGGTGTCATTGCCGCTCTGGCAGTTAGCTTCCTGCAACGCTCCAAAACTCAGCGCCTGACTCTGGCCGCTGGGGCTCCCAGCGGGGAAAGCTACATCCTGGGCAACGCGCTGAAGCAGGTTGTCGAGCGGCACTACCCTAAGATTCGGATCGCGCTTCTCGCGACCGACGGGACCGTCGAAAACCTGCAGATGCTGGAAGATGGCCGCGCCCAACTGGCCGCGGCCCAGGCCGATGTTGTGCCTGGACCAACGGCGCGCATTCTCGCGATCGTGTTCGACGACACGTTTCAACTGCTGGTATCTAAGGATTCGACGTTACGGACATTTACAGATCTACAAGGTCAGCGCATCGCGCTGCCCCGGAGTGGAGGCCAGTTTCAATCTTTTCTTCGGGTTGCCAAACACTTCAACCTGCATCCAGACGATTTTCGGTTTGTCGGCGCCACTGACGAATCGGCCGATGAAGCCTTCTTGCAAGGACAGGCTGACGCGATCTTCCGCGTACGGGCGCTGGGCAATCCACACATCCAGGGGTTGGTGGAGACCGGCAAGGTCCGCCTTCTTCCAATCGAGCATGCGGCGGCGATCAAGATGAAGTATCCGGCGTTCGAACCGGCGCTCATCCCGCAAGGAGCCTATTCGGGGAGCCCGCCGGTCCCCGCGCAGGACCTGCCGACGGTGGCGGTTCATCGCACGCTGCTAGCTCGCGAAGACGCCGATCAGGCTGCGATCCGGGCAATCACAGGCGTTCTGATGGAGCGGCGGCAGGAAATCATGCAGGAGATTCCGGAGCAGCTGACCGAAGTACGCTTGCTGCTGGCGCAGGTGCGCCGCCCCGAGACGCAATCCGGACTCGGCCCTCCGATGCATCCAGGCGCTCTCAACTTTTATGACAAGGACAAGCCGTCTTTCCTGCTGGCGCATGCCGACTATGTGGGCCTGTTGCTGACGGTAGTCGTTATGATCGCGTCCTGGATTTGGGAATTGAAGCGATGGATGCAAAGTCAACAGAAAACTACTGCGGACCGGTACAGCAACCGGGTCGTGGCGCTGATGAACTCGGCACAAGAGGTGGATTCGCTGGCGTCTCTGGAACGTATCTGGCGCGAGCTATTGGCAGTTCTTTCGGAAGCTGTGCAGGATCTTGACGCGGATGATCTGTCCGAGCAGTCTTTCAACTCTTTTCGATCCATTCTGCAGATTGCGATGGATGTAACCAGGGACCGGCGTGCCATTTTGGTGTCCGCGAACCAGACACCCACGATGGTCTCCTAAGCGTCACGCTTCAGGACTTCGAACTCGAACTCCATCACTTTTCCGCGCACGACATAGCACAAATAGTATTCCCAAAAGCGACGGAAGCGCGGGAAGTGATTCACCAGAAATTCGAACCCGAGCCAGCGCCACAGCGCGAGCAGGCGCACATGCACGGAGACTTCGCGGAATCGCGCTGAAGTGTAGTAGCCGAAGCCGCCGTGATCTTCGCCGAAGTAGCGGAACGAAAAGCTGTTCAGATGCCAGCGATGGGTGGGATCGCAGAAGGAACTGAAATCGGTGTAGTGCGGCGTGACTAAGAAAACGCGGCCGCCGGGAGCCACGATGCGGTGAAACTCCTCCATGGCGCGGATCACGTCAGAAACGTGCTCTATCACGTGGATCGCGCGCAGGCTGCCGAAGCAACTGTCACGGAAGGGATATGGGAATCGATCCAGATCGCAGAGGACGTCGGCGCGGCTGGCCGGATTGCGGTCCACCCCGATGGAGCCGGGATACTTCTTGATACCGCAGCCGACGTCAAGAGTAAGTTGGGAAGAGGCGCGCTTGGTGGCTACTCCACCGCGTTCAGGCATTCCTCCAGTGTAGCCACGGCGAAATCGGCTTGATCGCGCGTGATGATCAGCGGCGGGCTGAGCCGGATGGTGTTGCGCCCAGCGCCCAGCACCAGTAGGCCCCGCTGGAACGCCATCTCCACGATCTGGTTGCGCAGCTCGGGCGCGCGGTCTTTCTTGCTTTGATCGTGGACGATCTCGATGCCGATCATCAGCCCCAGCCCGCGCACATCGCCCACATGCGGGAAGCGTCTGGGCCAATCCAGAAGGCGGCCCAGAATATGGTCACCCATGCGCGCGGCGTTGTCGATCAGCTCGCTTTGAAGGAGATCCATCGTCGCCAGCGCAGCCGCGACCGCCACGGGATTGCCGCCGAACGTCGACGCATGCGCTCCCGCCGGCCAGTCCATGATTTCCGACCGCGCCACGGTGGCGCCTAACGGCAGACCGCTCGCGATTCCTTTCGCCGAGGTGAAGATGTCCGGCACCGCCCCAAAATGATCGGCCGCCCACATTCGCCCGGTTCGGCCCATGCCGCATTGCACTTCGTCGAACACGAGCAGGATGCCGTGCTTGTTGGCAAGGCATTCCAGTTCCGCGAAAAACGCCGCCGGCGGCACGATGTATCCGCCTTCGCCCTGAATCGGCTCCACGACAATCGCCGCCACTTCTTCGGCTGGCAGCACCGTGCGAAAAAGCTCGTCTTCGATCCAGCGGACGCACGCCACGGCGTGATCCTCCGCGCTGACGCCCTCCGGACGCCGGTACGAATCCGGATATTTTGCGTGGTAGACGCCCGGGACCAGGGGGCCGAAGCCTTGCCGCTGCACCACCTTGCTTCCGGTCAGCGACAGAGCGCCCATCGTGCGGCCATGGAAAGCGCCGCCAAACGCAATAAACTTGTCGCGGCCGGAGTGATGGCGCGCCAGTTTCATGGCCGCTTCAATCGCCTCCGCGCCGGAATTGCCGAAGTAGACGCGGCGCGGCACACCGGCGCCACCCGGAGCAGTGGCGCCCAGCTTCTCAGCCAGGTGCACCATGTTTTCGTAATAAAAATCCGTGCCCGACATGTGAATCAGCCGACGGGACTGTTCTTCGATCGCCGCTACCACCTTGGGATGACAGTGGCCAGTGGACACCACGGCGATGCCGGCGCTGAAGTCCAAGAACCGGTTGCCATCGACGTCCTCGACAATGGCGCCTTCGCCGCGCTCCGCCACCAAGGGGTAAGAACGCGTGTAGGATGGCGAGATCACCTTGCGGTCGCGCTCGATCACCGCCCTGGCGCGCGGGCCCGGAAGGTCCATCAGAATGTTGGGAAGGTCCGGACGGACCTTTTCGCTGGTAAGCATCTAAATCTCCTTTTCTATCTGCAGTTTTCGGGAAAGAAACGGCCGGTAGAAGGAAGAGATTAGTCGGCGCCGAACAGGCCGGGACGGGAGGTAGCGGGTTTGGGCATGTCGGTCACGTCTTTCAGTTTAGCAATTCAGTTGCCGTTCGAGCGCCGCCGGCAACACCGCGGTACAATTGATATTCCCCGCCCATGGTGAAGGCGATTCCCAGCATCCTGGCCCAAATTGTCGAGCAGAAGAAGCTCGATCTGGCCCATCGGGCGCCCGGTGTCGAGGAACTGGCAGACAAATCGACGGCCGGGCGGCGGGATTTCGCCGGAGCTCTGACCAGCCGCCAGCCCGCCGTCATCGCCGAAATCAAGAAAGCATCACCCAGCCGGGGAGTTTTGGCCGCCCAGTTTGACCCAGCCGGGATCGCGCGCCTCTATCAACAGGGCGGCGCGTCAGCGCTTTCGGTCCTTACGGATGAGAAACATTTTCAAGGCTCGCTGGCCGACCTGGAGTCGGCCCGGAGCGCGGTTAGCCTGCCGGTCCTGCGCAAGGATTTCACCATCGACCCCTATCACGTGCAGGAAGCTGCCGCGCACGGCGCCGACGCCATATTGCTGATTGCAGCCATCCTTTCCGAGCGCCAGATGCGTGACTTTCGCGAACTGGCCGAGCGCTACGGCATGGCGGCGCTGGTGGAAGTGCACGACGCCGAAGAACTTAAGCCGGCCGTCGCCTCGGGCGCGCGTATCATCGGAGTGAACAACCGGGACCTGAACACGTTTGAGGTCAGCCTCGACACGGCGCTGCGGCTGGCCGAGAAGATCCCGGCCGGTGTCGTCAAAGTGGCCGAAAGCGGCATCCACAACACTGCCGATGTCGCGCGGTTGCGTGCGGCAGGCTATCAGGCGTTTCTGGTGGGCGAGCATCTCATGAAATCGGGCGATCCGGCGGGCGCGCTCCAGGCGTTGTTGGCATGATGGTGTCGTTGTGATGGTAAAAATCTGCGGCATAACGAACCGCGAGGACGCCCTGGCCGCAGTCGAGGCCGGTGCTTCCGCCATCGGATTCAATTTCTATCGTGAGAGCCCGCGCTATATTTCCCCCACCGGTGCGGCGATGATTGCCGAGAAACTGCCAGCGAACGTTTGGAAAGTCGGGGTCTTCGTGAACGAGCGAGCGGAGACGATCGCAAGAATCGTGATCGAGGCGGGGCTTGATATCGCGCAGCTTCACGGGATCTCCGAAGGTCGTGGGGTTCGGATTTGGCAGGCGATGTCGCCAGTCGACCAAGTCGCGTTGGCGCTTCTGGGAGACGTCGAAGCGGTACTGATCGATTCTCCGATGGATACCGCGTCCGGCGGCACGGGCAAAACCTGGGATTGGTCGCAGGCGCCGCATCTCGAACAGAAGATCATTGTCGCCGGCGGCCTGGATGCGTCGAATGTCCGAACCGCCATCGAACAAGCCCACCCGTGGGGCGTCGACGCCTGTTCCCGATTGGAGAAATCGCCAGGCATCAAAGATCACGAAAAGATGAGAAAGTTCATCCATGCCGCTCTCAACAGTTGAGACCCTATTGCAACTACCGGATGCTGGGGGCCACTTCGGCCCTTACGGCGGCCGCTACGTGCCCGAAGTCCTGATGGCGCCCCTCGAAGAACTCGAGCAGGCTTATCTGGAAGCCCGTCGGGACCCGGCGTTTCAAGCGGAGTTGGAGGATCTGCTGGCCAACTACGCCGGCCGCCCGACGCCGCTTTACTTTGCAAAACGCCTCAGCGAGATCCACGGCGGCGCCAAGATCTACATCAAGCGCGAGGACCTGCTGCACACCGGCGCGCACAAGATCAACAACTGCCTGGGCCAGGCGCTGCTGGCGCGGCGCATGGGCAAGAAGCGTATCATCGCGGAAACCGGCGCAGGACAGCACGGCGTCGCCACTGCTACCGTCTGCGCGCTGTTTGGACTGGAATGCATCGTCTATATGGGCGAGGAAGACATGCGACGGCAGCGCCTGAACGTCTTCCGCATGCGGCTTCTGGGCGCGAAGGTGGTCGGCGTCACCAACGGCAGCCGGACACTGAAAGACGCCATTAGTGAAGCCATGCGCGACTGGGTGACCAACGTACAAAGCACGCATTATTTGCTTGGCTCGGCGCTCGGCGCGCATCCGTATCCGATGATGGTTCGCGATTTTCACAGCGTCATCGGCGAAGAAACGCGCGTCCAAATTCTGGAGCGCGAGCAGCGGCTGCCGGATTCGATCTTTGCTTGCGTTGGCGGCGGCAGCAACGCCATCGGCATGTTTCACGCGTTCCTGGGCGACGAGGATGTGAAGTTAATCGGCGTTGAAGCCGGCGGCCGCGGCGGCGAACTGGGCGCGCACGCCGCACGTTTCTCGGGAGGCGCTCCTGGCGTGCTGCATGGAGCTCACAGCTATCTGTTGCAGGACGCCGACGGCCAAGTCGCGTTGACGCATTCGGTATCGGCGGGCTTGGACTACGCGCTGGTTGGTCCCGAACACGCCTGGCTGCACGATCAGAAGCGGGCGGAGTATTGTTCGGTCACCGACAGCCAAGCGCTGGATGCGGCGCGGACGCTGGCGCGAACCGAGGGCATCATTCCAGCACTCGAATCGGCGCACGCCGTGGCCGAAGCGCTGCGCCGCGCGCCAGCCGCGAAGGACGAGTTGTTCGTCATCAATCTCTCCGGCCGCGGCGACAAGGACACCGATATCTACCGCGAAAATCTGAAGGAACTCGACGAGCCGGATCAGAAATGACGACCCAGACCCGAATTGGCCGCCTGTTTGAGCGGCTGCATGCCGAGAAGCGCCCTGCCCTGATCGCCTACATCACCGCTGGAGATCCGTCACCCGCGTGCACGCCGGACCTGGTGGCCGCGCTCGAACGCGGCGGAGCCGATCTCATCGAGCTGGGCGTGCCTTTTTCCGACCCTATTGCCGACGGCCCGGTGATCCAGCGTGGGAGCGATCGCGCGCTGAAGGCCGGCACCAAGCTGGCTACCGTGCTGGAAATCGCCGCGCGCATCCGCCAGCGTTCCGAAATCCCGCTGCTGCTGTTCACCTACATGAACCCGGTGATGCGTTACGGCCTGGAGCCTTTAGCCAAAGCCGCGACGGCGAGCGGTATCGACGGCTGCTTGCTGACCGACCTGAGTGTCGAAGAAGCGGAACCGTACATCGCGGTTATGCGCAAGGCCGGCCTCGACACCGTGTTTCTAGCCGCGCCCACCAGCAGCGAGCGCCGCCTCAGGCTGGTCGCGAAGTATTCCACGGGCTTCGTTTATCTGGTTTCGCGCACCGGCGTCACGGGCGAGCGATCCAGTGTTTCGAGCAGCGTCGCCCCCCTGGTAAGCGCCATGCGCAAGGCTACGAAACTGCCGCTCGCCGTCGGCTTCGGCATCTCTACTGCCGATCAGGTCCGCGAAGTCGGCGCCGTCGCCGATGGCGTCGTGGTAGGCAGCGCCATCGAACGCGTCATTGAAGAGAACGCCGCCAGCCCGGATCTCCCGGCCCGGCTGGAGGCTCTGGCCCGCGAGCTTTCCAGTGGATTACCATCGAAGAACGCATGAGCATGGAAAAGCTCGCCGAGTGCCGCCGGCAAATCGACCTGGTCGATCTGAAGATTCTGGCGCTGCTGAACGAACGCACCGCGATTGTGCACGAAATCGGGCGCATTAAACAGGCGCTCGCGCTGCCGGTCTACGAGCCCAAGCGCGAGGAGCAGGTCTTCGAGAACATCACGGCAAATAACCACGGCCCGCTGACGGGGGACGCGCTGAAGCGTATCTTCGAGCGCATCATCGACGAGATGCGCACCATCCAGCGGAACAACACGGCGGGCTGAGAGAAATCGGCCCGCGTTTCCACGGTCTGCATGGTAAAACTGAAGCTATGGTACGCCCCGATTCCGTACTGAACTCCTGGAAGGCTGTCCGTGAAGACACCGCCCAGGCCGTGGAAGATTTCTCCGCGCAGCCTTTGGATTACAAGCCGGTCCCCGAACTGATGAGTTTCGGTGAAATTGGCCGGCACATTCTCGAAGCTGGATATGCATTGACCGGCATATTGCTGGAAGGGGTCGACAATCTGGCAACGCCGCAGTTCCGTGAAATGCTGCACAAGCATGTGGCGCAGTTGCCGCCAGCCGAGGGCGCCGGCGCACTGGCGCGTGAGCTGCGTGCCGCCATGGAATCGCGTTTCAAGGAACTGACCGCCCAGCCCGCCGATTTCTTCGCGGGCGAAATCATCCGCATGGATGGCCAGCGGGCCACGCGGCTCGAGGTGCTCCAAATGATGAAGGAGCACGAACTGACGCACCGCGCGCAGCTGTTCGTGTATCTTCGGTTGAAGGGCATGGTTCCACCCACGACACGCAGACGGATGGCGAAGGCAAACGCGTAGCTAGCTGGCCGCCGGTTCTTGTATAAAGAGATTGGGCCCCGGGGAGGGAAATGCAGATGGTCAATTGTCCAAAGTGCGATGCGGTGATTGACGTGGATGAGGACGAACTGGACGAGGGCGACACGCTGACCTGCGACGAGTGCGGCGCCAATCTCAGTGTGGCCGGGCTCGATCCTCTGGAACTCGAGCCGGCGGACGACGAAGACGAAGAGGAAGAAGAGGAAGACTTCGACTACGACGAGGATGAAGAGGATGAAGACGAGGAAGAAGAAGAGGAGCAGGAAGAGGATTGGCACTAGCCTGATCCTGTTTTTGGCCGCCGTCTTATTCCCCGCGTCGTGGGCTGCCGGCAGCAAGGCCGCTCAGAGCTATGCGCTGGTGGCGGGTACCGTGTTCCAGCAATCCGGCTACGCGCTCCCCGGCGCCGCCGTCATCTTAGCGCCTGATCCTCGGCCGGGTGTGGCGCTCCCTAAGGGCTTGAAGAAGGCGCACGCGACCTCCGACTCGCGCGGGGAGTTCGTGTTTCGCGTACCTGCCGGCCCGATGCGTTACAGCCTGAAAGCGGAGGCCAACGGCTTTCAAAGCCAGGAAAAGTCCGTTGAAATTCAGGGCGAAGAGCGCGCGGACGTAACCTTCCAGTTGCGGCCCCAATCGAAATAGAAGGAGGCGTGATGAAAGCCAAGGCCGCCGCCCGGTGGGTCGTGCCGCTGGTTCTCTGTTGCAGCCTCTGGGGACAGGGGCGCGTGCGGGAAGAGGACACCAACGCGCGCTCGGTGGAGGGCATTGTGACGGATGCCTCCGGCCAGCCTGCCGCCAAAGCTGTACTGCAATTGAAGAACAGCAAGACGCTACAGATCCGCTCGTTTATCACCGGACGCGATGGCCGTTATCACTTCGCCGGACTGACCAGCGATATCGACTATCAGCTCAAAGCCGAACGCGAAGGAGTCAGCACGTCGTGGAAGACCATCAGTATGTTTGACAGGAAAAAGCTCGTAGTGATCAATTTCAAGCTGAAAAGATGACCGTTGGCCAGCCAGGCGCGGGCTTGCTGTGACGGCGTATAGAATTGTGCGACAATTCGAAGTGCCCGGCCGGGCCAGTCTAAAGCGCTGCCGGTAACAAACGCTCCCTTAATTTCGTCGTTCCCAGTGGAGCGGTGCGTTACCAGCGCCGCTCTTGTATGATAGGCTGGCTACCAGGTTCGCCCGTCTACTGGCGCGACCGGTAAGGGCGCACTGGAAGCAGCTGTCTGAAAGCTGCGCCAGACCACACTTCTGTTTTAGAGAGGTCCACGTCATGAAGATTTGGATGAGGCGGCTGACTCTTGCGGCCGCTGCAATCGTACTCGCGTTTGCCGTCAATGCAGCGATCTCGAAACGCGCCGCGGCACAGGCCACTGCTTCCAAGAGCGAGGCAGCCGCCGCGATGAGCGGTACCAGAACGGCGGGGCAAGTTTTTAAGAACGTCACCACCAGCACCCTGAAAGGGATTACCGTGGACGACTTCATGGGCAGCATGGGAGTGATGGCCGCTGCCCTGGGATTCGACTGCTCGGATTGCCATACCGGCGCCGGCACCGACAAAGTGGACTGGGTCGTCGATACGCCTCGAAAGAAGATGGCCCGCAAGATGGTCGAGATGGTGGCGGTCATCAATCGCGACAACTTCGGCGGCGCGCAAATGGTGACCTGCTGGACCTGCCATCACGGCAAGGACATTCCGGCAACCACCATCGCGCTGGACCACCTCTACGGCCCACCGAACGAAGAGACGGATGACGTGATCACGCGGGACCCCGATGCACCGCCAGCCTCGCAGATTCTCGACAAGTATATTGCGGCCCTGGGCGGCGCCGAGAAACTGGCTGGTCTTAAGAGCTACATCGCCACCGGAACCCAGGCCGGCTACGTGCAGGTGAAGGGCGGCGGGCAATTCGAAATCTACGCCCAGGCGCCGGACAAGCGCACGCTTCGAATCACTTTCAAGGATGCCCCGGATCGCGGCAACCAGACCCGAGCTTTCGACGGAACCGTCGGCTGGGTCACCACCCCGCGCGCATTGCTGGGTGAATACAAGGTCACCGGCACCGAACTGGATGGGCTTCACCTGGACGCGGAGTTGGCCTTCCCCGGCCAGATCAAGAACACGCTGACCAACCCGCGCGTCGGCTATCCCGATACGGTCAACGGCAAGGAAGTTAAAGTGGTCCAGGGACGCGGCCCGCGGGGTATCCTCGTGACGCTTTATTTCGACAAGGAATCCGGTCTGCTGGTGCGCGAAATCCGCTTCGGACGGTCGCCCATCGGCCGCGTACCGGTTCAGGCCGACTATGGCGACTATCGCGATGTCGACGGGATCAAGTTCCCCTTCCAGTACAAACTGTCGTGGCTGGACGGACGGGATTCCTACGAGATCACCGACGTGAAGGTAAACGTACCGATCGACGCGAAGGTGTTCGGGCAGCCTTCGATGAGTGGCGCGCAGTAGGGCGCAAGCGACCTTGACACCGGCTTTGGGGCGTGATACTTTCGCCCCAGTAGCCTTTTTTGCGATATATCAGTTTTTTCTGAAAGAGTTCAATGAGGGGAGACTATGATGAAAGCTAAGTTCTATGCATTGGTGGCGGGCCTCGGTCTGCTTGCCTCGGCCGGTCCGGTGCTGGCACACCACTCCTTTGCGGCGGAGTACGACGCAACGAAGCCGGTTACCTTGACCGGAACGGTCACGAAGGTCGAGTGGATGAATCCGCACGCGCGTTTCTATATCGACGTGAAGGACGACTCCGGCAGCGTAACCCACTGGGAACTCGAGTTGGGCAGCCCGAACGCTCTGATGCGCCTCGGCTGGACCCGCCACTCTCTCAAAGAGGGCGACGTGGTGACCGTGGAAGGTGCGCTTGCCAAGGACGGCTCCAAGTTGGCAAATGCGCGCAAGGTGACTTTGGCAGACGGGCGTAAAGTGTTCGCAGGCTCAGCCATCGACACGGACAAGTCCGAAGGCGCGCCTCCCGCGGCGAAATAAGCTGTAAGAGGTTGTGATGAAACACAGTTTGGGTGTCCTGGCTGCCGCCCTGGGCCTGGCTACGGGAGTCCCTGCGCTGGCGCATCATTCGTTTTCCGCGGAATTCGACGCCAAAAAGCCCCTCACTCTCGAAGGCACGGTTACGAAAATCGACTGGATGAATCCTCATATCTGGATTTATCTGGATTCGAAGGACGAAAGCGGTGCCGTGGCGCACTGGCAGTGCGAGGGCGGCCCTCCCAACACCCTCACGCGCAACGGGTGGACGAAAGATGCCCTCAAAGCGGGCGATCAGGTTACCGTCGAGGGCTTCCGGGCCAAGGATGGAACCAACACCTGCAACTCCCGCTCCATCAAGTTGCCCGATGGCAGAAAGGTATTCGCCGGCTCGGCGAACGATGGCGCTCCAAACAGCCACGGCGCCGGCGGGCAACAGTAAGACGTGAAGCGAGTTGTCGTTCTTGTTGCCGCGGCGTCGCTGGCCGGTGCCGCGCTCTTCGCTCAAGGTCCCGGAGTAGCGCTCGGGCCAAACATCAAGACTCCTCCCTCCGGTCCCGCTCCGCGCACTGCTGACGGCAAGCCCGATCTCAGCGGCTTGTGGCAGCGTCCCTATGTCCCCGACATGTCGAAGAACGGTCGCGACCAGCAGGGGACGCCGGAACTCCCGTTCACAGAAGCCGGACTAAAAGCCTGGAAGAGCTATGACGCTACCAATGGCGACTACACCGGCAGTTGCCTGCCCTTCGGCTTGCTGCGGTCCATGAATTCGCCCGATCCCATTCAGATCATGCAAAACCCGAAGTATGTAGCGCTGCTTTACGAGCAAAATACCTGGTTCCACGTGATTCCCATTGGCAAGCCGCACCGCGACGGCGTGGCCACGTGGTTTGGCGACTCGGTGGGTCACTGGGAAGGCGATACGTTCGTGGTGGATACCATCAACTTCAATGGACACACGCGCCTGGATACCATCGGCCATCCTCACAGCGACGCGCTCCACGTCATCGAGCATTTCACCCGCACCGACGCCGGACATATCGCGTACGAAGTGACTGTCGACGACCCCAAGTATTTCACCAAGCCCTGGAAGAACACGCGCACGTTCACGTTGCGGCCCGATTGGGAAATCATGGAGTACTCCTGCGAAGAGAACAACAAGGATCTCTTCGAGGGGCACATCAAGGCGCCGAAATATTAGTCAGGCGCCGGCTTTCTGAAGCAACATTTTGCGAACGGCTTCCGTAGCGCGTTCCACGGCGCCGCGCCGGTAGTTCCAGCGCTCGTCGGCGCCGGGAGGAACGATCACCATGGTGGCGTTGGCTTCAAACAGCAGCACATCGCCCGTGGGACTGAGGCCAAAGTCGATTCCGGCGTAGTCCAATGCCAGCGTTTCCTGAATTAACTTCAGCGCGGCCATGGCGCGCGCGCCCAGAACCTCCGGCATGTGTTCCAGGAACCAGGCTTCTTCGGCGCGGTGCTCCGCGTTGTCGGCCATGTCGGCAGTCACATAATGAATCTTCCAATGATCCGAGATCGCCAGGTGCAGTGGATACAACTCGCCGCCGATCAGCATGACCCGATACTTACGAAACTTCCCATCGCGTCCGCGCGCATCCAGGAATTGAATGGCGGTCACTTCGCCCGCGGGCAGCGACGCTAACCCCGCTGGAATGTCCTCCACGCTTTCCAGCTTCACGAAGTGCTGGCCATTGTGAAATCCGGGCGCGCGTAACAGCAGCGGAAACTGAAGATCAGCGGTCTCTGCCAGCCGGTCGCGTGAAGTTTGCACGATCCGCGGCGCAATCACCCCGGGCAGACCAGCCAGGCGACGCGAGTTCGTCACGCGGCCCGTACCCAGCACCGCGGCGGGCGCATTGATCACCGGCGCCATGGTGCATTCAACGAGGTTCACCGCGCTATCCAAAGCGGCGCCGCACAGGTCGGCATCACCGATTGCGTTGACGACCAACTGATGCGGCGGCAATGGCGCATCTAGATCCCAAAACTCAGGAGCGATCGCGAAGGTCTGGTATACGCGATCATCCAGCAGGTGGCGGATGGGCACATTGCCTCCGCGGCCGCTCGCGATCAGCAGCAGCGCCTGGATCGGCTTTGTTTCGCCGCGATAGGGAATGAGAGTCGCCTGCCCATGTCCCAGGCGCTGGTGTTCGCGCGATGCTTCTCCCTCGCCGAGTTCCGCCAGCAAGTTCCCTAGCCCTTGATGCGCGCCGCGGTTCGCGGGATCGTGCGCCAGCGCGGCCTCGTAGTGCTCGCGCGCGGCAGTCAGCTCGCCTGCCTCCAGCAGCAGGTTGCCCAGGTTCACGTGCCCCATGGGATCTTGCGGATGTTGTTTCACCGCCTCTGTGTACGCGATGCGCGCCGCGCTCCGAAACCCCGTTTCACAAAGCAAAGTCCCGAAGTTGTTCAACGCGCCCGCGTGCGCCGGCGATCGCGCCAACAAATCCAGGTAAGCCAGTTTCGCTTCTTCGGTCTGTCCAGTCTCCCTGAGCAGACAGGCGCGGTCGAAGCGGAGTCCCACTGAATCGGGATCCGCGGCAAGTCGCTGTTCTAAGTTCTTTAACGCCTCTTTCCGCATGTAAAGGCTACACTTCTCGCCTACTTAGCAATCGGCAAAAGTGCGCGATGTGTTTAGGACTCACACAAGCGCGGACGCGCCGTGCTGTAATGACAGTCTCGGGGCTCGTCCCTGAGGCATGATGGCCTCCGGCGCGCCGAAACCACCAGTCTTACCGTACAGCAAGCGTGAGCAGCGCGGCTGGTACATGTACGACTGGGCGAACTCCACCTTCGCCAGCACCGTGGTGACGCTGTTCCTCGGCCCGTATCTCACGGAACTCGCCAAGACCGCCGCCGGAGCAAGCGGACGCGTCCATCCGCTGGGCATTCCGGTGGACCCACGCTCCTGGTGGGGATATCTGATCTCCGTCTCGGTGGTGATGCAGGTGCTGGCACTGCCTATTTTGGGTACCGTCGCGGACTTCAGCAAGAACAAGAAGGGGCTCATGGCCTTGTTCGCCTACACCGGTGCGACGGCCACCGCAGCAATGTTCTTCTTGAAGGGAGGCGCGTACCTGGCGGGCGGCATTCTGTTCCTGATCGCCAATCTGGCGTTCGGCGCGTCGATTGTCGTGTACAACTCGTTTCTCAACGACATCGCCCCTGCCGACCAACGCGACGCAGTCTCATCGAAGGGCTGGGGCATTGGATATCTGGGCGGGGGCCTACTGCTCGCACTGAATCTGGCGCTCTTCGCGAAGTCAAGTGCGCTAGGCGTTTCCGAAACGTTGGCTGTGCGCATCAACCTGGCTTCAGCCGGCGTGTGGTGGGCATTGTTCACTTTGATTCCACTGGCGGCGCTCCGCAATCGCCCGCCGGGCCGCGTGCGCACACCTCAGGAAGGGCTTACCAGAACTTTTCGCGCGTTCGTGAACACGCTCGGCCAGATGCGCCGCTACCCGCAGACACTCCGCTTTCTGGTGGCGTACCTGCTTTACAACGATGCCGTCCAGACCGTCATCACGCTTTCCGCGCAATTCGGCAACGACGAACTGAAAATCTCCATGCAGGATCTGACGATGGTCATCCTGATGGTCCAGTTCGTGGCGTTCTTCGGTTCCTTTCTGTTCGACTGGATCGCGCGCTGGATCGGCACGAAGCCGGCCGTGGTAGCCAGCCTGCTGATATGGACCGGCGTGCTGGTCGCGATGTACGTCTCCGTCCGCACGGAGGCCCAGTTTTTCATCGTGGCCGCTGTGGTCGCGATGGTTCTGGGAGGAACACAGGCGCTCAGCCGGTCACTGTATTCGTTGATGCTCCCCAAAGGGCGTGAGGCTGAATATTTCGGCCTGTACGAGATCAGCGACAAGGGCACCAGTTGGATGTGCCCGCTGCTGTTCGGCTTGGCGCTGCAGTTCACCGGTAGCTACCGCCTGGCGATTCTTTCGCTCATCACCTTTTTCGCCGCGGGCTTACTGGTGCTGCTGACCGTAAATGTGCGCCAAGCCGCCGCGGAAGCGGGAACCTAGCCGCGAACGAAAAAGAAATTTACATCTCCGCTGCCACCAAAAGCACAGGTCTAGCATCTCTTGGACTGTATGAGGGTCCAGCCACTGATTACGATTCTGTTGGTTGCAGGAACGGCAGCGACATTGAGGCCAGCCAGCCTGAAGCCGGAAACCGTGAACGCCTGGGAGTATCATGTCCGCGCGGTCGATGCAGAGATGCAGGCGCGCCTGGACGGAACTAAACCTTTTCTGTGGGTTGATGAGGCGCCGGAGCGCGCCGAACGCGTCCGTGACGGCGAGATTCTGGTGACGCATGCGGGCCGAAATGGGTCGCAGGCCGTCCCGCATGGGCTGATCCACGACTGGAGCGGAGCCGTCTTTATCCCCGGCGTGTGCATGGACGACGTCATGGCTGTGCTGCACAGTTACGACCACTATAAGGACTTCTACAAGCCTGCCGTCATTAGTTCGAGGCCGCTGGACCAAGCCGGCGGCGATTATAAATTCTCGATGCTCTGGATGCAAAAGGTCCTTTTCGTAACAGCCGCGGTGGACAGTACCTACGAGTCCTCCTACCACCAGGTCGACGACAAGCGCTGGTACAGCGTCACTCGCAGCACGCACATCAAGGAGGTACAGAAGTACGGCCAGCCGGAACAGAGCGAACTTCCCGCCGACCAAGGCCACGGGTTTCTGTGGCGGATGTATAGCATTGCGCGCTACGAGGAACGGGACGGCGGCGTATATGTGGAAGTCGAGGCGGTGGCCCTGAGCCGCGACATTCCGATGTCGCTCCGCTGGATGGTTTCGCCGGTAGTGGACCATTTGTCGCGGGATTCGGTGGCTACTTCCCTGCGCGAAACGCGCGACGCGGTACGCTCCACCAGAGAAGCTGCAAGCAACGTCGCCGCGGGGCAATGACCGACTGCTTCAGGAGATCCCGGCGGCCTTCTTCTGCTCCGCCAGGCGCATCCGGAACGCGTTCTCCTCGATATCCAGTTCGTGTTTGTAGCCTTCCGGGTCAATGAACGGGTTCGGCCCTTTGCCGAGCCTGGCGTATTTCTCGGCCATGTTGTACATCGCGGGGTGCGAGCCAAGCGGAACGTCGCACGGAAGCGACCGCAGCAGCTTAAAGCTGCGCATATATTCCTCAGCGATGCCGGGCACCTCTTTGTTGTTTACCAACTGATAGCCGGGGTTGACGCCCACGCTGCCGACGATCACGACATTGTAGGCTTTGCCGTCCTCATGCGCCTGCATGCTCCAAGAGGTGCAGCCGCGCGTGTGTCCCGGCGTGAGATGCGCCACCAGCGTCGTGCCGCCGAGTTTCACCTTCTCGCCATCATGCAGGATCTTGTCGATCGGATGCGGCTTGCCACCCGGCATGATCTTGCGCAGCCCCGGAACATCTTCGGCCATTACCATCACTTCGGCGCCGGTGAGTTCCTTCACCAGGGCGTCGCCCTCCATGTGGTCGGCGTGGGCGTGGCTGCCCAGCAGGATCTTGATATCCGTAAATTTGAATCCCAGCGCTTCCACGGAGGCGCGAATCACCGGCACCGTGGCCTCGAAGCAGGAATTGATGAGAATGTTGCCTTGTGGCGTCACAATCAAGAACGAAGCCAGGGATTGGGATCCGACGTAGTAGATGTTGCCGATCACCTTGTGCGGCGGGAACGCCTTGTTGAACTGGTCCCGGCTGCCGATGTTGCGCCGGAACAGTTCGTCGGCGGTTTGCGCGGCCAGCGGCGCGGCTGCCAGGGCCGCCAGTTTCATCAGATGCGCGCGGCGGGTTTCCATAACGCAGCCAGCATAACACGCGGGACTCGGCGAGGCGACCAGCTCATGCCTGAATGGCGTCCCCTACCAAACCGTTTCCACCGCGTAACTGCGCAGCTGCGCGTCGTGCGTCACGATCACCAACTGCTCCACCTGTCCCTGAGCGATCAGCATCCGATCGAAACGATCGCGATGGTAGCTGGGCAAGCTCCCGGAAGCAAGCACGTGCGCCAACGTGATCGGAAGCGGTTCCATTCCGTAATGGGCTATGCGTGTTGGATATACTCACCAACCGTGCCTCGGCCAAAAGGCGTGGACACTTTTCGAGACAGCCTTGGATTTCCCTCGTTCCACCAGAGGAAGACATGTGTGTCGAGCAGGAGCCTCATTTCGGCGCAATGCCCGAGCCATACCACTCGGCGAGTTCGGACTCCGACAGGGAATCGAAATCAGCCGCGGTCCAGATTCTTCCCTTGTCGATACCAGGGACCCTTTTGGCGGATTGCGCAGGACCCTCGGGGACCAAACGAGCGACCGGTTTGCCCGCCTTCGCCAATGTCCTCTACGCCAGGTCCTCGGGCCGGATCGGTAGCTTGCGAATACGCTTGCCGGTGATGGCAAAAATGGCGTTGGCGACCGCCGGAACAATCGACGGCGTGCTCGCTTCGCCGATTCCGCCCGGGCGCTCCTGGCTGTGCACGATATGGACTTCCACCACCGGCATCTCGTCGATGCGCAGCACGTCGTAGTTGTTGAAGTTTTGCTGCTGCACGCGCCCGCGATCGATAGTAATGGCGCCCTTCAGGAGCGCGCTCAGTCCGTAGACGATGCCACTCTGGATCTGCTGCTCCAGAATGGCGGGGTTGACCACGTGCCCGCAATCCACGGCGCACACCACGCGGTGCACGCGCAGCTTGCCCTTCTGGATGGACACTTCGGCCACCTGCGCGTTGAAGCTGCCGATGTTGTTGACGATGCCGATTCCGCGTCCGTGCCCTGCTGGAAGAGGCTTGCCCCATCCGGCCTTTTCCACGGCGAGTTCCAGCACGCCGAGATAGCGCGGCGACTTTGCCAGCAGCCGGCGGCGCAGCTCCACGGGATCCTTGCCGCCCGCCTTGGCAAGCTCATCCAGAAAGCTTTCGGTGAAGAAGCAGTTTTGCGAAAATCCCACCGAGCGCCAATAGGTCACGGGGATGTCGACATCCGGCGGATGATACTCGACCCGGATATTCGGAATCGTATATTCGATATCCACGATCCCTTCGACAGCCGTTCGGTCCACGCCATCGCGCAGCCCGCCAAATGACGGTGTCACGGCGCGGCTGCTGAACGCCACCGGCCAGCCTTCAGCATCCAGTGCGCCCGCAAATTTGACGTAAGATGCGGGCCGATACAGATCGTGCTGCATATCGTCCTCGCGCGACCAGGTGAGCTTCACCGGCCCTCCGATCGCCTTGGAAATCTCGACCGCTTCGCCGACAAAGTCGTCGCCGCCGCGGCGGCCGAATCCGCCGCCGAGGTACAGGGTGTGGATGTTGATCTTCGATGGCGGGAGGCCGGTGATTTTGGCCGTCACGCCCATCGCCGCGGTCTGAATCTGGGTCGAGGTCCAGACATCGGCGCCGTCCGGCCGGACATGCGCTGTGGCGTTCATCGGCTCCATGGGCGCGTGCGAAAGATACGGCACTTCGTACACCGCATCCAGCTTCTTGGAAGCACTGGCAAGAGCGGCATTCACGTCGCCCTGATTGCGTGCCACCGCGCCCGGCTTCTCGGCCAACTCGGCGAACATCGCGCGGATCCCCGCGCTGGTGAGGTTGGCGTTCTTGCCTTCGTCGAAATGCACTGTCAGCGCGCGCCGCCCTTCCATGGCCGACCAGGTATTGTCGGCCACCACGGCGACGCCACTCGAAATCTGCACCACTTGCTTCACGCCGGGCACGGACTTGGTCTTGCTGTCGTCGAAGCTGGCTACCTTACCGCCAAAGACCGGGCAGCGCGCCACGACGGCGTAGAGCATGCCGGGCACTTTGGCGTCCAGACCGAACTCGGCAGTGCCGTTCACCTTGGACGGCGTGTCCAGGCGCTTGGGCGACGTCCCAATCAGATGAAAATTCTTCGGGTCCTTGAGCGCGACCTTCGCCGGCGGAGTCAGCTTGCCAGCGGCGTCGGCCAGACTTCCGTAACTCGCACGCGCGTTGTTGGCGGTATGGATGACTGCGCCATCCTCGGCGCGCAACTGCGATTTATCCACGCCCCACTTCTGCGCGGCCGCTTCCAACAACATTTCGCGCGCCTGGGCGCCCGCTTTGCGCAGCGGATCCCACAAGGTCCGGATGCTCATGCTGCCGAACGTGCCTTGAAGCGGCCCGTAGGCGGGGTCAATTCCGGCGAATTCGGTGTGGACGTTCTTCCAGTCGCATTCCAGCTCTTCGGCCAGCAACTGCGAGAGCGACGTCACCGGCCCCTGTCCCATCTCGGACTTGGGCAGGTAGAATGTGACCCTGTCGTCGGTGCCGATGTGGATGTATGCATTGATCTTGGCATCCGGCGCGGTAGTGGCAGCGGCCAGTTCTTCCTTTTCAGGAATGTAGAAGCCAACCAGCAGCCCGCCCGCGGTGGCAGCGCCGGCCTTTAAGAAACCACGGCGATTCAATCGTAAACTTGGGGCGCTCATTCCGCACCTCCTTCAACGCCGGCCGTTACAAGTTCGGCAGTATGCTTCTTATGGCCGTTCGCAGCGGCCTGCGCCTGGTATTGCGCGGCCAGATGCACCGCCTGGCGGATAGCCTGATAGGTCCCACAGCGGCAGATGTTGCCGCGCATCACTTCGTCGATGTCGGCGTCGGTGGGTCGCGGCGTTTTCGCCAGCAGCCCGGCAGCGTTCATGATCTGCCCGGACTGGCAGTAGCCGCACTGCGGAACGTCCACTTCCCTCCACGCGCGCTGTACCGGATGGTTGCTGTCCGCCGACAGGCCTTCGATGGTAGTGACACTCTTGCCCGCTACGCTCGCGATCGGGGTCACGCAGGCACGGGTAGGCTGGCCATTAATATGGACCGTGCAGCAGCCGCATAGCGCCATGCCGCAGCCGAACTTGGTGCCGGTCATGCCGAGCGTGTCGCGCAACACCCAAAGCAGGGGCATGTGCGCCGGAACATCGACGGTTTGGGGTTTCCCATTCAACGTAAACTGGGTTGCCATACGGGCCCTCCTGTGAGCCAGCTGTACATCCATTTACTATATAACTGCCCAAGTAGGATTGGGAACGGATATCTGGTCCCGGCAGGGGCAGGGACGCATGCCGTACGAGCGGTCCGTCATGATCGTACGTATGATATTGTAAGGATGAGGTATGAGAATCACAGCCTCCAAGCTCCGCGAGAACGTCTACCGCATCCTGGATGAGGCTATCAGCACCGGCACACCGGTGGAAGTGGTCCGCAAAGGAACCATCCTGCGGATCATTCCCGAAAAGAAGGTATCCAAACTCGCCCGGCTGAAGCGCCGAAGAGGTTTTCATGGCGATCCGGACGACATCATCGGCATGGACTGGCTGAGGGAGTGGACCGAGCTGAAGTGATTTATCTGGATACGCACGTCCTGGTTCGCCTGTATTTGGGCGAGGTGGACAAGCTGAGCGAGCCCGCGCGTAATGCAATCGAATCCGAGGACCTGTTCGCATCTCCTGCCGCGATCCTCGAACTGGAGCTACTGCACGAAATCGGCCGGCTCGATCCGGCAGCGGCCAAGGTCGTGCAAGTCTTGGAGCAGGAGCTCGGCTTGCGCGTTTGCGACCTGCCGTTCCGGACCGTGGCGAATCAAGCCATCAAGGAGAACTGGACAAGCGATCCGTTCGACCGCCTGATTGTCGCCAACACGAAAGCCGCCAATGCTCAGTTGGTCACAAAGGACGATAAAATCCGTCGAAACTACCCGCGCGCGATCTGGTGATCTCGCCGGCCTCCGCGCGCGACGTCCGATTGGCAGATAATAAGAGGCGCAGAACGATTACCTTAGGAGGCAGCATGGAAATCGATCGACGGGCTTTCTTTGCCGGCCTGGGCGGCCTCTCCGCCGTGGCGGCCATGAGTTCGGAGGCGAAGGCCGACGCCTTGGAACATCACATGGCGTTCCAACTCAACGCGGCGATTGCCAAGAAGTTCCCGACAGCGTCCGAAGTTGAGGCGCAAATCGAAACCCGGCCCACCCGGCGCGGCGCCGGCAACCTGTTCGTCGCCCGGGAAGGCAATGTGAAGATTCTGCCGTCGATGCCGGAGCGGCCCACCCTGTTGGATTACTTTCAACTGCGTTTCAAGGCCACATCCAACCACGTGCTGCAAAGCGCCAATCGCGCGATGAGCACCGGGATGCCCGAGGAGATCATCCTCGCCTGCCTCCTGCACGACGTCGTGCAGGAACTGATCAAGGTGGACCACGGCTGGTGGGGAGCGCAAATGTTCGAGCCTTACATTTCGGAGAAGACCGCTTTCGCCATCCGCTATCATCAGGCGCTCCGCTTCTATGAGGACAAGGAAAACGGCTACGAATACCCGGACCTTTATCGCCGTATCTTCGGCGAGGACTATAAGCCCGAGCCCTACATCGAAGCGACCTACAAGATGGTGCGCAATCACAAATGGTATCTGGCGCCGCGCATGGTGACGGTGAACGACCTGTACGCCTTCGATCCCCATGTGAACCCGAAGATCGATCAATTCGTTGACATCATCGGGCGGCATTTCAAACAGCCCAAAGAAGGACTCGGCTACGACAACAGCCCATCGGCGCACATGTGGCGCTCCATCGCGATGCCGGATCATCCGCTGTAATCGCGGTGGGCCTTCCGCTTTTCAAGCCCGAGTGCTATCATCTCTTAACTAATGGCGGCTGGGTCCATACCGCAAACCGCGATAGCGCAGCCTCGAACCTCCGGCGCGTCCCGCCACTCGGCGCTCGTCCGCATCACTCACTGGATCACGACGGTCGCCTTTCTGGCCCTCCTTGTCACCGGCGTTGAGATTCTCATCTCTCATCCGCGGTTCTATTGGGGCGAAACCGGCAACGTGCTCACGACTCCCCTTTTCAAGCTGCCGATTCCAGCCTCCAGAGACATGGTTCCCACGGGCTACGGGTATGTCCTTCCCGACCAAAACGGCTGGAGCCGCTATCTCCATTTCGAATCCGCGTGGGTGCTTGTGCTCGCCGGTCTGCTGTATGCCATCTTCGGATTCTTCAGCGGACATTTCCGCCGGAATTTGCTCCCCACTCGTTCGGGTCGTTCCTGGCCACAGTTCGCCGCTACAATCGCGCGCCATTTGCGCCTCAAGCGACCCGGTCCCGAAGAAGCCTCGTCGTACAATCCGCTGCAGCGGCTTACTTATTTGCTCGTCATATTTGTTCTCTTTCCCTTAATCGTCTGGACCGGCCTGGCCATGTCTCCCGCTTTCGCGTCGGTGTTTCCGTCCGCGGTAACCGCTTTGGGTGGCCGGCAATCCGCGCGCACGATCCATTTCTTCGTGTCCGTGCTGCTGGTAGCCTTCCTTTTCATTCACGTTCTCATGATTTTTTTGGCTGGATTCTGGAACCGGGTGCGAGCAATGATTACCGGCCGTCCGGCCGCCGAGGAGGAACGCGCATGAATGTCTCGAGACGAAAACTCATCACCACGGGACTGGCGGCCGCCGCCGGCGCATCCGGCCTCGCCGTAGCTGACAGGCTCGCTCGGCGTTACGGACTCGTTCCGCCCGACAACGGCGGCTTCTACGGCCCCGGCGAAACGCTGACCTATGCGGCCCAGCGCCTGATGACGCGCCACTCCCTGGCCCGGGAATTCCGTCCCGATCAGATTTCGAACCCGCCGTTCGCCAACGAAGTCGATCATCTGGGCGGCGAGTTCAAGCGGCTCCAGGAAGGAGGCTTCACCGGCTGGCGCCTCAGCGTGGATGGGATGGTGGCTCGTCCCGTTAGTTTTTCAGTCGCGGAACTGAAAAGCTTTCCCCGGCGCAGTCAAATCACGCTGATTGCGTGCGAAGAGGGCTGGTCTTACATCGCCGAGTGGATTGGCGTGCCGCTCTCCCACGTTCTCGATCTCGCCGGCACTTCCCCTAAGGCTCGCTACGTAGTCTATCGGTCCATCCAACCCGATTGGTGGGAAAGCATCGATATGGCCGACGCCTTGCATCCGCAAACCCTCGTCGCCCATGGCCTGAACGGCGGCGACCTTCCCGTCCCCTTCGGCGGGCCCCTGCGAATGCGCGTCCCCCGGCAACTCGGCTACAAGAGCGTCAAGTACATCAACCGCCTCACCGTAACCGACAATCTGAAATCATTCGGCAAAGGCCTGGGCTCCGTGTCTCCGGAAGGCGGATACGCCTGGTACGCCGGTATTTGAGCGCGCTTCAAGGCGAAAGCGCCGCTTTCAGTCGCTCGTAGACAGTGTCAAACAAAGCGGCATTCCTGCTCACGAACGTCAGATGGTCTCGGCCGTCCGCGACATAGGACTCCGGCCTGACCCATTCAAGTTGCCGCCAGAACATGTTTGCGAGGGTCTGCTCGTCGGGGTCGTGGAGGACGAAAGCAGGATAGCCGACGAACACCATCAACCGTCCCGGTCGAGGCGCGTGCGCTTCCTCGAACGGATTTTCGGTGATCCGCTCCCCCAAGTCAGGCGCGCCGTTGTCGAACAAGTACCATTCGTCGTACCCGGGGCAATCCAGCCCGTCGCGCTGATAAAAAAGTTCGTCGGTCGTAGCGAGGCGTGGACTATAAACCAAGCCCGAACGACGTTGCCAACCAGCGGACGCTTGCTGATCGGTCAGCCATGGAGTGCCACTGTCAATACTCGTTACCGCTAAGTAGCGACCGATCGCCACCTCAGGACAGAGCTGCACGAGCGTACTGATGTACTGCTCGGCACTCGTTAACCATAGATATGGCTCGTGAGATCCCGTTTTGATGCTCTCTTTCATTGAGTTCTTTCCGATTGTACTCGTGCTCGCCCCCAGTGACGCTAGCGCCACACGCTACACTGAAATCGGAGGACGTCATGTCCGACAAGCACCCCGATCGTCATCCTGATACTCAGGTCCTCACTCGCGGCTTTGACCCTCGCCTTTCGGTCGGCTCCGCGCGGCCCGCTGTGTTCCGCAGTTCAACTTACGTTTTCTCGAGCCCCGAGGCCGCCGAACGCGCTTTCGATTTGACCGCTGGGCGCGCACACCTCGACCCTGGCGAAAAGCCCGAGCTGATCTATTCGCGTTTCAACCACCCCAACGCCGAGATCCTCGAAGAGCAGATCGTCCCGCTTGAAGCCGGCGCGCAGAAGGCGCTGGTGTTCAACTCCGGCATGGCGGCCATCATGACCGCGCTGCTCACTTTCGCGCGCCCGGGCCAGAGCATTATCTATACCATCCCTATTTACGGCGGCACGCAGCACCTGATCGAAGATTTCCTGTCCACGCTGAACATCACGGGAATTCCGGTGCAGGCCGGGCACACGCAGGAACTGGATGACGCCATCCGGTCGGCGAAGGACCTGGCCGTGGTGCTCATCGAGACCCCTGCCAATCCCACCATCGTCATGACCAACATTCAGCAGGCCGCCGACACGGCGTCCACGCGCAGTCCCAGGCCGGTGGTCATGGTGGATAACACGCTGCTGGGTCCAACCTTCCAGCATCCCTTGGTCCATGGCGCGGATCTGTCCCTGTATTCGGCAACCAAGTACCTGTCGGGCTTCAGTGATCTGATCGCCGGCGCGGCCATCGCTCGCGATGCGAATCTCATCCTGGAGATGCGCAGCCGGCGCAACCTTTTCGGCAATATCCTGCAGCCCGACGAATGCTGGATGCTGGACGGCCGCTTGCCTACGGTCACGCTGCGCATGAACCGGTCGAGTAAGAACGCCGAGCGCATCGCCACGCGCCTGGCGCGTCATCCCAAGGTGGCGCGCGTCTTCTACCCGGCGCTCTTCACAGACCCGGAGCAAGTCGCGATCGCGCAGGACCAATGCGATTTTCCCGGCGGCATGCTGTCGCTCGAACTGCATGGCGGCAAGCAGGCAGCGTTCGAGTTTCTGCGGCACCTGCACATCGGACGCAACGCCGTCTCGCTCGGCGGTGTCGAGACACTGGTGTGCCATCCCAAGACCACCACGCACTCCGGTTTCACGGAGGAAGAGTGCAAACAGGCCGGCGTGACCGACGGACTTGTGCGCATCTCGGTGGGTATCGAGGATTGGCGCGACTTGCTGGCCGACTTCGAACAGGCGCTGGACCTGGTTTAGCGCGAATTACCTGATCGCCGCGACTTCGGCGGCCAGCGTCGCGGGATGTTTCGTCCGCGCGTTGCGAAGCGTGCGCAGCAGCTTCACGTCGCGGAAACCGCCCTCGCGGAATTCGTTCAAGAAGGCTACGCCTTCCTTCGCGCCTGCGATTCAAGCGAACCAGTTCGCTTCACTTCCCTGCTCCTGGGCAGAGAGCGGCCGCGCGAGGATCAACTCGGCGGCATGAACTTTGCCGCCGGGCCGCAGCACCCGAGCCAGCTCACCGAAGATAGCCTCGCGCACAGGATTCAGATTGAAGATGCCGTTCACCAGCGCGACGTCCACGGAAGCATCGGCGAGAGGAAGCCGCTCTCCGTCCGCCAGACAGAAAACCACATTCGTCCCCGCCTGCGCCCGCCGTAACATGGCCTCGCTAAAGTCCACGGCGACGACTCGCCCCGTGATGCCCACTCGTTCCGACGCGATCAACGCATCCAACCCCGCGCCGCAGCCCAGGTCGAGCACCGTGTCTCCTGGCTCGATCTCCGCGGTCATCGAAATGTTCGAGACGCCGCTGAACGCTTCTACGCTCGCGGCCGGAATCAGACTCAGCAACAGCGCCGGATACCCGAGGCTTTCCGCGAACTCGCGGCCCACCGGGAAAGGATGCTTCGCGTCCGGATGGTCGGCGGCGGCCGAATACGCGTCACGTACTCTGCTGCGAATGTCTGCGGACGGCATCAGCCGTCATTATCGCGCCTTTACTTCATCTGAAATTTGACCACCGCTTTACCCAGATGAATTTCATCGCCGGGAAGCAGCCGTGTCCCGCGCGCATCCCGATGCACTTCCTGGCCCAGGCCGTCGCGCACAATCCACAACCCGCAGTTACTCCCGGTCTTGTCACCTCGCTTGTACCAGCGGTCGTTGAATAGCCGGTATTCGCCGGTCTTCTTGTCATGTACGATGTGCGCGTGCTCCCGCGAGACGGTGCAATTGACCGGATCTTCGGCGGCAAATGCCAGATCGTTGCGGCGCGATACGCCTTCCGCTTTGTAGACGTCCACCAGGCGGCCAATGTTGGTGCGCGCCTTCTGCAGCTGAATCTCTGGTTTGTTCGCAACGCCCGCAACAACCAGCAACCGCGCCGCGCGCTTCATCGGCGCTGGTTCAGGCGCCGGCGCAACATCTTCGGACAAAGTCTCGACTAGCGGACCCGTGGTCGCCACCACCCGGATCTCGACGCGCAGATCGTCCGGAAACCGGCAGGCTTCCTTCGCGAGCGCCTTGCGGACCTCCTCCACGAAAAACTGGCGGAAGAAGTCCCGCTCAAAAACTGGCCCCATTTCGGCCGCCGCCCGGATCCGGATGCGCACGACATTGTAAGGAAACAGCGCCTTGCCGCCCGCGCGCTGAATCTTCTTCTTCACTTCGTCGAGCACGGCGATGCGAATCTCCGCCACCTCCGGCGAATCGCTCACCGCCTGCGCCGCCGCGCCGAACGGCGCCTCGAAGACGGTACGGCCCAGCCGCTCCACCAGCTCCGGTAGTTTCATTTCCCTCCCCCGATCAACCCCAAATCGACCGCCGCATCCACAATTTCGCGCGCGACGGGGGCGGCCGTAGTCCCGCCGTAGCCGCCATGCTCCACCATCACCGCGAACGCGATGCTCTTCGAATGATCGCCGTCGTACGGCGCAAATCCGGCGAACCACGCGTGCGGCAGCCCTTCGTCCAACTGCGCAGTGCCCGTCTTTCCAGCGACACTCGTAGTTACGCCCTGCATCGCGCGCCGCCCCGTTCCTTCGGTCACCACCGATCGCATCGCGCTCGCCAGGAACGCCGCCAGGTTGGGCGGTAAAATTTCACGCGGCGCATCCGTTCGCGAGTTGCTGCGATCGATCACCCAGCGGCCTTCAGGCATCTCGCCGCCTGCTTCGATCGTCGCGGCCACGCGCGCCATCTTGAACGGCGACACCAGCACCGGCCCTTGTCCGTATGCAGCGAACGGCATCGCAGCCGCCAGGTCTTTCACGCTGCCCGCCGGGATATCCAGAAGCTTCGCCGTGTCGCTGAGCGCCTTCGGGCCCACCGAGTACACACCCAATTGCGCGAAATACGCGTTGCACGAAACGGCGATTGCACGATGCATGGTCAGTGTGCCGTGCGCAGAGTCGCCGATATCGTCGCGAATCGGTTTGTGCCATCCGGGAATCACTGTGCCCACACGGCCATCCGGCAGCCGGCGGCAACTGAAGCTCTTGTTTTCGAGCCCCGGATCCAGGCGCAGCGCGGCGATCGCCGTGACCAGCTTAAATGTCGAGCCCGGCGGATACAGGCCGTAGCGAGCGCGATCGAGCGAGTCGTCTGCGGGCTCGCTGACCATCGCCAGCACATCGCCCGTGCTCGGATCCAGCACCACCGCCGCACCGTTCGTCTTGTGCGCTTTCGCGAGCCGGTCTTCGAGCGCCTTGGCGACACGCATCTGCAGGCGGATATCGATGGACGCCGTCACATTGCGATCCCGCGCCATCAGCTTCGCGATCTGCGGATTCCCCGGTTGATGCCGGTAGCGAATCAGCGGCGCCAGTTCGCGATAATCCGTGAAGCCTTGTAGTTTCACGTTGGAATCGTGCTCGATCAGCGAAGCGTTCGTCGCATGAAAATTCTCGCCCGTCCGCAGGTCGCCGAGAATGTGCGCGGTCAGCGGGCCAAAAGGATAATGCCGGTTATCGAGACGCGAGCAGACCGTGTCGATCGAGACGCCGAGCTTCGCGTAATCCGCCCGCCGCTGCTCCAGCTCATTCCAATCGCTCGTAGCTAGCAAGACGCCATTCCGGTCGAATATATCGCCGCGGCGAATCTCCCGCGCCAGCGAATTGAGCCTCGGATTGTGCTGCGGGCGCTTGACGCCGTCGTCTTCAAAGACGTGCGTGTCGCGAGCCAGATACTCCTGGTCGCGTGCCACCTGATAATAACCCGCGAATCCGACCAGCACCGCCGCGCACGTACCCATCGCCAACGCGAGCCTGTGAACCGGCTGCTCAAACGGCTCGCCGATTACCACTTCGCTGCGGTGATTCGAAATCGCCGCCAGGATGCCGAAGATCAGGAAATTCGCCAGCATCGCCGTATTGCCTGAACTTAAGAACGGGGACACCACGCCCGAAAGCGGAATCGCCCCCAGCACCCCGCCGGAAATGAGAAGCATCTCGAAGGCGATGAGCGACGCGAGCCCCACGCCCAGAAACATCCCGTATTCGATGGGCGCTCTTAGCCCGATCCGCATGCCGCGCCATACCAGAAAGCCGAGCAGCAACAGCACGGTCGCCACGCCGCAGAAGCCCCACTCTTCGCCGATCGCCGAAAGAACTAAGTCCGTGTGACCGGCCGGAATCATCTCGGGATCGCCCCAGCCGGGACCCGATCCCCAAGCGCCCCCTGTAGAAAACGCCCAGAGCGAATGCGCAAGCTGGTTGCCGCCGTGCACATTGTTGTCCCACGGCGAAAGCCACATGTCGATGCGGTCGACAACGGTCGTCGGCTTGCCCAACCGGTAGCCCACGGTGACGCCGCCGATCAGTAGCGCCAGGCCCAACACTGCCAGCCCTGCCCGCCCGCGCGCCACGGTGAACATCGCAAGAAACAGGAAGCCCGTCACCAGCGCCGGCCCCAAGTCCTTCAGCAGAAAGAAGGCCACCAGCGCGAACGCTACCGCACACATCACCGGCAGCACGTGCGCCAGCCTCGGCAGATTGATCCAATGCAGCGCGCGCGGAACGAGGCGTTTCTCGCGCAAATCGCGCAGCCGCTCCCAATTGCGCGCAAAGTACCCGGCGAGAAAGAAGACCAGCAGAATCTTGATTGCCTCCACCGGCTGGAATGGGCCGAGATTCACTTTGGCGTCGTTACCCGTTGGACCTGAGCCGAAACGCACCAGCAACACGAAAAGAGCAAAAGCCGTGAACAGTGGCGTGTAGCACCACGACGAGAACCGCTGGTAATGCAGGGCGCGCAGCGAAGGCAGCAACAAGACGATGCATCCCAGCCCGACACCCCAGGCGAATTTACTGAACTCCAGCGTGTCGCGCAAAGGGTCGCGCAGGCTGACGGCCAGGATCAGGCCGACTCCCGACAGCAGGTGCAGCGCCGGCAGCAGCGCAAAATCCCCGCGGAAGCCGCTCCATCGCCACACGAGAAATACTGCATAGAAACCCGCGAAATAGACGGCGCACCACAGCAGGAACTGCGCTTGGTACTCTCCGGGCGCGCGCACCACGAAAGCCGGCTTCAACTTCGCCAGCGGCAGCAGCGGCCCCTTCCCTTCCCCGCGCAACTTCGCCAGCGCGCCGACGTTCGGGAGAGGCCGATGCGCCGCGACATACTGGAATGTCTTCTCGGCAACAGCCTGCCTCACGGTTTCGTCCGGAAACACCAACAGAAATGGCTGCAACTGTTCCGGCGCGGTCACGCGGTTCAAATTGAGCAACCCGCCCTGTGCGAGCGCGCTCTGCAACTCCGGAAAGCCTTGTGTCTTCGCCGAATAAACCAGCAGCAAGCCCAGGAGCACCATGAGCGACGAGGCCGCCAGCCAGGCGAACTCACGCCAGCCGATCCGCGCGCGCGCCACCTCGCTTCCAGCCGCAATTACCCGCTCTTCCCAGCTCTTGGTTAAGGCCATCGGCTGCTCCTGTGGGCCGCTCTGCGCTGGCGCCTGGCGAGCTTCACCGCGAGCGCGGCCTCCATCTGCTGCCGCGCGTGATCGTCTTCATCGACTTCGCGCAACGCCTCGCTCACGTTCGAGAATCCCTGGATCGGTTCGTACAGCTCGCGCGCCCGCTCGAAATCGCGCCTGGCTAACCGCAAGAAGCGGCTTTCGATTACCCGACTCTTGCCCGCTTCACGCTGGGCCTCATTCAGCTCGGCCGCCGCACGCATCCGGTACCCGTCGCCCTGCTCCTCAGCCTCTCGCGGACCCAACTGGAACCCGAGTCGCTCGGCCTCGTGCAATTCCGCGATCGCTTTGCCTACGTTCTTGACCGAATAAATGTACACGCGCGCCATACCGAGATGCGGGTCCGGCGACTGCGGCAGAAGCGGCACCGCCCGTTTGAAGTCGGCATGAGCCGCTTGTGCGTGTCCCGCCACCAACTCCACATAGCCTTTCGCCATCGCCAGCTTTCCCTCGACGGCGCGATCGCGTCCGTCCAGCGCGTGCGCATGCTCGAAGCAGGCCGCCGCCTTGGCCCAGTCGAAATCCCGAATCTGCGGATCGGAGCCGTTGCGATATCGGGCGATCACTTCGTCGCCCGCCTGCAGCATAGCCGACCGCACGTTGGGCTCCAGCGGCCGGGCCGGCGACAACCCGCCCAGAAACGCATTCTGCCGGTCGACGCGCTGCCACAGACTCCAATTAGCGTTGATGTCGGCGAGACTTGCTTGCGTGAAGTCCAGGCTCCCGCGAATCGCACGGCTCTCGCGCAGAAAACGGTAGTAATAACCGGCCGGCACAAACACCACCAAGCCCGCCAGTAGCCCCCAGCACAACGCGACCAGAATGCTGAGCAGGGACGCTACTTGCCCGGCTCGCGAGGGATTCAACTTCAGCACGCTACGCCGCACGGTCTGAGCCATACCGGAGACTCGTTCCTGCAGGACTTCCAGGCGCGGCTTCTCCACCGTCGGATTGCTGGCCCACGAAGTGCGGCGTTCCGCTTCGGCAGCGGTCGGGCGATTCTGTAAGTACTGTCTCAGATCGGCCTCAAACGCCTGCGCGGAAACGTAGCGCTGGTGCAGATCCCCCGCCAGCGCTTTCGTAAGGATCGCGCGCAACGGAGCCGGGCAGTTCTCCGGCAGCGCGCGCGGCGGCCGGCGCGATTGAATCAACGCCTCCAGTTTGCGCGTGTCCTGCGCCTGATACGGCGGCGTGCCTGCCACCATTTCGTACAACGTCACGCCGACGGCCCAGAGATCCGCGTGCCGGTCCACTTGCCCGCGGCTCAGCCGCTCCGGAGAACAGTAACTCGGGCTGCCGAGATTCAAATGCGTCCGGCTATGAGTGAATGTCAGCGCCTTGGCGATGCCGAAATCCAACAGCCGCACCTCATCGTTCGATCCGATCTGCACATTCGACGGTTTGATGTCCCCGTGCACGATGGATCGCGGCTGCCCGTCGATGGTCGCCGTGAACGAATGCAGCTGGCCGAGCTGGCTTAAGATCTCAATCGCAAATCGAGCGGCCCTTTCCGGCGCAATCCGCTGCTCTTCTTTGAGAATCTCGGCAACCGTCCGCCCCTCGATGAACTGCATCGAGATGAAGAAATATCCATCCTGCTCGCCGTATTCGTAGATCTCGATGACCCGCGCGTCGGCCGCGTGCAGTTGGCGCTGCAATTCCGCGCCGCGCCGCTCGGCTTCGAGAATCAATTGCGTCAACGGATCGGGCGATTCCTCAACAATTTTTAATACGGCCTGCCGGTTTTGGGCGGTATCGTACGCCAGATACACGTCCGTCATCCCGCGCGCGATCTTGCGGATGATCTGGTAGCAGCCAAACTGCCTGGTTCGCAGCACAGAGGGTCTTGTTCCTGTGGACGTGCACCCCGGTTTACGGTTTCGGCCAGTGCAGCGTCAGCGCCAGCGCCACTCCTATCAGAAACCCGTAAACCAGAAACGCGACGCGGCTCAAGAGCACTCTGACGGCCCGCGACAGTACGCCCGTGGCCTGCCCAACCGCAGCGCCCGCACGCATACGAGTAATCGCGTGGCGCGCCCGCGCTTCCGCCATCTCGGCTGACGCGCTGCCAAGAAAATCGTTGCCGGCCACAAACACCACGGAAATGTTGTCTTTGCCGCCCGCACGATTCGCCGCATCCACCAGGCTTTCCACCACTGCGCTTGGATCGCCGTCGTAGCGTTCCACGCATTCGCGGATTTCGGCCGATGGCACCAGATCGGTGAGGCCGTCGCTGCATAGCAGCAAGGCGGCGTCGGGTTTGAAGGGAAACTCCTTCAGCTCGATGAAATCTTCTTCATCCGGCTCGCGCCGCCGCGAGCCTACGTCGCGGAATACTTCGTGGCGGCGCGGATGCGCCATCGCCTCGGCCTCGGTCAGTTCGCCTTGATCCTCGCGCTCGCCCACCGGCGAATGATCCGACGTCAGCTTGCGCAGCGCCCCGTTCCAGATCAGGTAGAGCCGCGAATCGCCGACGTGTCCGACCGTTACCATGCCGTCGCGAATTACAGCCAGGGTCAATACACAAGCCATGCCACGCCAGGCCGCGTTGTCCGCCGCCAGCTCCGAAATGCAGTCATTGGCAGATGCAATGGCCGCACGAACCCGCTCCCGCACGCCGCCATCCAGTTCCGCCAGTTCCTGACGAATGACGTTAGCCGCGGTTTCGGCCGCCATTTCACCGGCAGCGTGTCCGCCCAGGCCATCGACCACCAGGAAGATGCCGCGCTCGTGGTCCACGTACACGCGGTCCTGATTCTCCGGGCGCACCGCTCCCGAATCGCTCGCCGCCGCCGATCGCCAGAGTGCATCCATCGCTACCGCCGGCGCTCGAAGGCGTGCGATGCCACCAGGCAAAGCGCGAACAGAAGAAACACTACGACGAACGGAATGTGTGCCAGATAAGGAACCTTCATGGCTTGGCCTCAAAGACCAGGCGGATCACTTCAGCGACGTTGATCTCGGCCCGGGCGGGCAAGGCTTCTTCGTTCCCCCGCGCCAGTCGCTTGCCATTAAGCCAGGTGCCGTTCATGCTTTGATCGACGATGAAAAAACGCCCCTGCGCCGGATCGCGCCGCAGACGCAGGTGCTCGCGCGAGACCTCGTCGCTCGTATACAGCGCGAGATTCACTAATGCTCCGTCGCCGCCGCGCCCCACGCTGATTTCGTTCTGGGTCATCAGGAACAGCTGCGGACCGGATTCGTCTTCGTAGCGGATTTCGGCGAACACCCGCTCGCGGGACTGCCGCGTTTCCTCGCGAACGCCAGTGCTGCGGCCCTCGCCCGTCTGACCCGTAACTCCCGGCTCGCGATCCAGCAACGTGGTCTTGGCGCCGTGGTAGCCCGGCCGTGGCGTCTCGTTCAATTCCGAGTGAATCTCGACGTCGCCCAGCGGCACTACACCTTCGGAATCCGGGAAGAACTCGAATGTCCAGTCCTTGCACGCGATCTTGTACGGCTTGCGTTTCTTCGCGCCGCGTAGCTTTCCCAAACCTCCTGGTTTCCCGTTCCACTGCTCTAGGCGGGCCGACAGCGCCCGGCGTGCGTCTTCGCGAATCAGCTCGAAAACGCCGGTCAGCCGCGCGTAATCGTCCGGGTGCAGATACAAACTGAAGAGACATGGCGCCAGGATGCTGTAGGCCATTTCGAATTGGCCTAGCTCCATGTTGCGGAGCAACTGCTCCACAATGATCTGGCCGCTGATTCTGCCCTGGGCTTCGCCGGCAGCCTTCGGCATGATGAACCTCCGCTGGTCTGTTCGACGGCGCTACCCCGTGCGCCGGTTTCGCGGCTCGCGCGCCGGCGTCGCTTTTTCGTCACTCTGGGCCTGGCTCCCGCGTCATTTTCTCGTCGCCGGAGCCGCCTGCCGATCCGCTAAGAGCGCACAAAACAAAGACATTGCCAATTGGCTGGCAGGGTGCTACGGCTTTCACCGGAGGACCACCTTTTGGCTACTACCCAAGCGGCACTCACCGAACAACTAGCCCAGACTTCACCGGCCGCGGCAAAACGGCGCCCAATCGACGCCTTCTTCCTTTTGGGCGTCGCCATCGCTTTGGGAGCAGCCATCATTGGAATCCACGCTACCGGCGTTTCCCTCGCTTACTTTCTCCAACCCACCGGGGCGGTGATCGTCCTGGGAGGTACGCTGGGAGTGATCCTGGTCACCACGCCGCGCACGTCGCTGCTCCATGCTTTCTATCGAGTACGCGAGCTCGTTTCGGCGCAGGAAGTTAACCGCGAGGAGCTGATCGACGAGATTATTCACTATGCACGGATCTCGCGGCGGGCCGGCCTGCTGGCCGTCGATCCGCTACTTTCACAGGTGAAGCATCCCTTCCTGGGAGACGCCTTGCAACTCGCCATGGACGTCAGCAACCGGGCCGAGTTGCAAGTGTTGCTCGAGACCGAACTGCGTATGCGCGAGCGTCAGGGTGAGACCGACGCCAAGGTGCTGGAGACGGCCGGCGGCTTCGCACCTACCATCGGAATCATCGGCACCGTGGTCGGGCTGATCGACGTGATGCGGCAGTTCTCCAACCTCCAATCGGTCGGCTTCGGCATCGGCACCGCGTTCGTATCCACAATCTATGGCCTGGCATTGGCGAACCTTCTACTGCTGCCGGCGGCGCACCGCATTCGGGCTCGAGTGGCGGAGAACTTCGAGATCCAGGAAATGATCACCGAAGGTGTCCTGTCCATCGTTGACACCGTGCATCCTTCGCTGATCCGAACGCGCCTCAGCTCCTTTATCCGGGGCCCGAAGGGCGAGCATGGCGTCGCGGCGGCTTCCGAGAATCATGCTGCGTAAGCCCGCTTATCTGCAAGCCGAGCATGCCCAGCGCGATCGTTGGCTGGTCAGCTACACCGACATCGTCACCATTCTGCTGATCCTGTTTGTCGCGATTGCCGCCCAAAGCTTCCGCCAACGCCCGCAGCCCCAACGCCCGCCCGCACCGCAAGCTCCCAAACCGCAAGCGCAAGCGCCCGCTCAGCCGAAGCCGCCTGTCGCACCTCCCAACCCGGCGCTCGAGCAGGCACGCTTGAAGCTGGCGCAAAAAGGCTTGGATTTACGGCTGGAGAAACGCGGCCTGGTGATCAGCCTGCCGCAGGCCATACTCTTTCCGCCCGGCGACGACCAGATCAGCGCGTCGGCTTTCCCCGTGGTTTCCCAGATCGCCGATGTGCTGAACAGCGTTCCGAACAAAATCGCCCTGGTGGGCCATGCCGATTCCGTCCCCATCCACAACCAGCGCTTCCGGGACAACTGGGCGTTATCGTCGGCGCGCAGCCTCAGCCTTCTGGAGCTATTGAGCAGCCGTTATGGCGTGGACGAGGTCCGGCTTTCCATGCAGAGCTACGGTTCCAACGATCCGAAGGACTCCAACGACACCGAAGCCGGCCGCGCCGAAAACCGCCGCGTCGAGATCCTCATTCTCGACGATTCAGCGCAGTAACTCCGCGCTTCCGATGTATTCTAATAGTCGTGTGGCTGCAAAGCGCCATCTTTTTCGAAACGCCGGAAGAGATTGTCGCGCGTGTCTTCCGCGAATTGAGGCCGCGCACGCCCGCGCCCACCGTCCGCGTCCGGTTCTGCAAGTACGCCAACGCCAATAGCTTCGTCCGCTGGGACGAATCCGGCCTGGAGTTCCGCATCACCGACGTTCTGGAGGGGGCGCCCGCGCCGATCCTGGAAGCGCTGGTTTATCTTTTGCTAGCCAAGCTCTTGCGCCGGCCGGTTCCCAAGGCGTACGCGGAACGCTACCGCCGCTACCTGAACCGCAAGGAGATGCGCCGCAGCCTGCAACTGGTAAAGCAGACCCGCGGGCGCAAGTTCGTCTCAGGGCCTAAAGGCGACCGCTACGACCTGGAAGAAATCTTCGAGGAATTGAACCTGCGCTTCTTTGCAGGCTTGATGGCGCGGCCGCTGCTCGGCTGGAGCCGCCGGCCCTCGCGCGTCATGTTGGGTCATTACGACCCGTCGCACAACGCCATCATCCTAAGCCGTCTGCTGGACAGCCCGCGCGCGCCGCGCCTGGCGGTCGAATACGTGCTGTTCCACGAAATGCTGCACCTGCGCTTCCCGGTGGATCACCGCGGCGCCCGCCGGTGCGTCCATACGCGCGAGTTCAAACAAGCGGAAAGAGCCTTCCCGCAGCTCCCACAAGCCAAGGAACTGCTGAAAGCCCTTTAGTCAGGCAAGTTGAGAAGAGGCGCGATGCAAGGCCAACTGTTCGATCTGGATATGCATGGCCTCCACGCTCGCGACCAAACTCCGAACGTCCACCCGTCCCAAGCCGACAGGGTGTAACGCCAGCTGTAGCCGCAACGCACAGAGGGTGCAGTAAAATCTTACCTGCTGATGCAGCAGATTTCGCGCAAATTCGGGCCGGTCCTCGTGGGAATAGACCAGCATCAACTTTCCCAGCGCGATCAGCTGGTTAAAGTCCTGCGCCAGGTTTGTCAGATAGCTTTTGAAAATCCTGCGGCGTTCCCGCATCAAGCGCCTCCCGATTTCAGGCCGATATCCGGCCTGAGATGCCAGAAACGCAATGTCGGCTTGGCTCAGCAGCCGCTCCATGGGAGCGTAGCTTTCCACCGAGAATTCATCCAGCCATTGTGTCGTTGGCGCTTCTGCCCCGCGGCGGGAGGCGAGGGCCAAAAAGATGACCGCAAAACCAACCGCGAGAACAACAGCGGCCACCAACACGATCAAGACTGCAATCATTCCATCTTGTCCTCTCGGATATTCATCTTATCGGAATATTTATTGGCATGCAAGCCATTTTCGCGTCACTATTTAGTATGAAGTGCGCTGTTTTTTAGCTTACACCGGCCCAGATTAGCCACCCGTCACCCAGAGTTTAGCCGACTATTTTCGGGCCGTGCGAAGCAGGGTATTATTCACGGCTTCCAGCTGCGCAAGCAAGCGAGCCTCATCCCCCCGGCTCCATTTGTGCCCAAGCGCGACGGTACTGTTCTCGCCCTGTTCGTTCAAATTGAACAGCCAAAATGCAATGCAAAGGGTATATACGGCCATCAATGAGTCACCCCACAGGCGCGTCAGATAGTACCCCAAATTGTTGATAAATAAAGCCGTCGCGTGAGCCAGAAACAAGGCCGCATATCCTGCCAGGTAAACAATCGCGTTTCGAGCCAGCGGAACCGGATAGTAGATCAGAAAACCGGCGATCAGAAGTAAAAATACCGCCAGACTGAGGACCACCGTCCGTTCAAACATAAAGTAATACCCGGTGATCGTATTTTGCGGCTCTTGCAAACCGAGCGTGAGCAGCGAGGCCACGATCGCAACGCCCAGCGTGATCTTGATGTACTTGCGGGACAAGCTTGCAATGCCGACTAAACTCCGCAGGATGATCGAGTATAGTTCCAGGACCACGAGGACGTAGCCGCAAATCACCAAAAATTGGGTCGCGGCGAAGACATCCCGGTACATCCGCGTGTTGATGGGTACAATGAACGGTACTAGGATTTGCAAGAGTTCCAAAAGGAGATACGCGAAGAACCAGACGTAAGTCCGGTAGAGCCCGGTCAGCCACATGCGCAAGCACAGCCAAGCCAGGGCGACACCCTGCAGGATCAAGAGAATCTGTTGTTCGATAGGGAGCTGATGCATCCGTCTTGTCCTGAGTCTAGCACCGGCTCCCTATCGGTTTGTCTGAATGTTAGCGGGCGGAAGTAATGAGGCACGGTTGGCAAGGCGGCCAGGGAATATCCGCTGATACGGCACCGGCCAGTGCAAGCGCAATTCCAGCACACAGCAAAAATCTCTTCAGCATGGTTTGATCTCCTCGGAAGTCGGTTCCGGGTTCGGTTTGAATTCGAACCCACGGCAAGGTTAAAGCGGGAACTTCAACCAAGGAGAAAACCGCGATAGACTTTCGGGAATCAGAACATTTCTAAGTTGAAACACTTAGACATGCGGTGAACTTCCTTCCAAACGAGATCCGGTGTATCATTGCTGGTGTCAGTTATGAAACGTGTCAGGCCGGGCATGGAAGTTTACAGCCATGCCGCGGTTTCCGATCTCTGGCGCAATACGCTGGCACAGATTCCGTCTGTCTTCGGCAGACTGGTCTATTTGTCTTCGCTCCGCAACCCCAACAACGGCCGTTACGAGCACTACGGACTGGCGTTGGTGTTTGGAGAGGACGAAGCGAACCGGGCGCTCCGAAAGAGCCATCGCCAAACGTTCTCAGAATGGCTGGCTTTCAACCTGGAGGAGCAGAAGGCGGATCTGGACCTTTACATCTCCGGATTGGAGGAAAAGAAGCGGACTGTGGTAGAGACGTGGATGAAGCTCGCGCCTTACCGCAACCTGATCCCGGCATCGGTAAAAGGCGTGGAAAGAAAGCTGTATATTACAGACTTGACAGCGCTTCTAGAGCTGCTCAGGAACGCGTACGACGTCGCCGCCCCTGATCCAGACGCATAGCCACCCCGGTAACCTGGCCCACAAGATCGATCTCTTCGGGATATTTGTAAACCTGGGGACTGCACAGAGAAGCGGGATGCGGCTGCAGGATTAGCCGGCCATTCGTCAAATCACACCACCCGCAGACGTAACCTTGGCGGTGCTCCAGGAAATAGATGGGGCGCTCGAATTCATTCGTCCAGCCCGAATCAGCAATCTTACGCTGGGTTTCGTCGATCGCCAGAAAGGTGCCCGGCTGAAGTATGGGATACATGAACCAATCTTCGGTGCCGATAAAGGCGTAGCGCTGCTCTCTTAAGTCCAACGTCTCCAGAAACATCAGCGGCAACTTGCCCCAGCGCTGGATCATGCGGCTCAGATAGGTCGTGCGGCGCAGGTCGATTCCCGGATCGAGCGACAGTGGCAATAGCAGCTCGCCGTTGGAGTTTCCGTGAAAGGAAACCATGTGCGTCTGGGGAATTTCGGACAGCGACGAATCCACGGGCATGGCTGCTAGCTCCACGCCATACCAGCCTAGAACTTCTGTAAAATCAAGCCGATAGATAACGCACAAGGAATACAGCTTGTAAAGCGTGGGAACCACCCCACGATTCTCGATCTCGGAAACGCGGTTGATGAGAACGGCAAATTCGTCGTTCTTATATTTGTCGGCTATTTTCTGGCTGGCTTGTTCGACATCCCGAACCCGCAAATTGAGCCGCTCCCGGACTCGTCTCAGCCTCTGTCCAGCGTCCTCCATGCTTTGTCGTATTCCTGGTCATCTCCAATAAAAGGCAAGTGTTGCGAATTTACCACACACTTCTAGTACTATCCTTCCGTCTTGGGATTATAGCAGCTTGTTCGGTTTTCCGAACAGAGATTCGATTCGGCTCAAGATTTTGGCAGGTCAACCCTCATTCGACATATCGGCGCTCGAGGCGCTATCTTTGAGAATCGAAATGCCAGTTCACCGCACCGGGATACAAGGCGAGTTGGGCGCGTTCAGCCAGGAGGCCGCGCGCCGGTTGTTGCCGAAGGCCAAGGTAGTTCCCTACCCCACTTTCGAAGCCGTGTTCCGTGCCTTGCGCGCCCTCAAGATCGACTCCGCCGTGATTCCGATCGAGAACACCCTGGCCGGATCGGTTCACGAGAACTACGACCACCTGCTGCACTTCGACGTGCGGATCGCTGCCGAGACTTACGTTCGGATTGTTCACAACCTGATCGCCCCTCCCGGCGTGCGCTTCCAGGATATTCGCAAGGTGTACTCGCACCCTGTGGCGCTGAATCAATGCCTGCGCTTCTTCGCCCGCAATCGGAAGATCGAGAAAACTCCGTTCTACGACACCGCAGGCAGCGTGAAGATGATCATGGAGCAGCGGGCGCCGGACGCGGCCGCCATCGCTTCCGCGGTGGCTGCGGCAATTTACCGCGGACATATCCTGCGGCGGTCCATCGAAGACGACCAGCGCAACTTTACGCGTTTCTTTCTGCTCTACCCGGCCAAGCATCTGCCGCCGCCGCGCCGCGCCAGCCGCTGGAAGACCTCGCTGGTGTTCTCCACGCGCAATATTCCCGGAGCCCTGTTCCGCAGTTTGGCGGTGTTCGCTCTGCGCGATTTGAGCCTCGCCAAGATTGAGTCCCGCCCGTTGCGCGGCAAGCCCGGGGAATATCTGTTCTACGTCGACCTGCTGGGCCGCGAAACCGACCCACGCGTCAAGAACGCGCTGGGACACCTGGCGGAATCGTCTGACTTTCTGCGCGTGCTGGGCAGCTACCCGGAAGGCCAGTACGGCACATGAGCGCGCCCGATTCTTAGTATTCTGTTGTTAGCGTGCTGCGCAGCCTGCTTCTGTTGCTATCGCGCCAGTCCTGGCTTCGCCGCTGGATGGAAACCTCACCGGCTGCCGATCGAATCACGTCGCGCTTTGTAGCCGGATCCACGCTCGAGCGCGAGCTGGGGGTGTGCGAAAAACTGCAGGCCGAAGGATTCCTGGCGACACTCGATCATCTGGGCGAAAGCGTCACTTCGCTCCAGGAAGCCGCCGCGGCGCGGGACGATTATCTGGCCGCGCTGGATCGCATCTGCGGGCTTTCGCTTGCCGCCACAGTTTCGGTCAAGCTCACACAGCTCGGTCTGGATTTTTCCGAGGAGGCGTGCCGCGCGAATGTCGAACAACTGGTGGAGCGCGCCGCGCGGATGAACAGCCGCGTCGAAATCGACATGGAGGCAAGCGAGTACGTGGACCGCACGCTGCGGGTGGTGTCGGCACTGCACGCACGGCACGCGAGCGTCCGCGCAGTCATCCAGGCTTATCTGTACCGCAGCGAAAGCGACATTGAAACGTTATGCACCCAGGGCGTGCCGATTCGCTTGTGCAAGGGAGCCTACAAGGAGCCGGCGGATTTGGCGTTTCCAAAAAAGAAGGATGTGGATGCCAATTACGAGCGTCTAATGATTCGGCTGCTCGATCACGGCGCTTCGCCCGCCCTCGCCACGCATGATGAAAATATATTGCGGCGCGCCATCGCGCATATCCGGGAACGAAATATCCCGCCGGATCGTTTTGAGTTTCAGATGCTTTACGGCGTCCGGCGCGACCTGCAGCGCCGCTTGGTAGCGTCGGGTTTTCGTCTGCGCCTCTATGTTCCATATGGCAATGCGTGGTATCCCTATTTTATGAGGCGGCTCGCCGAGCGCCCCGCGAATGTGTTGTTTCTGGCCCGCAGCCTGCTGAAGAATTGAGCGCGGGCCGATAGAATGAGAGTGAGTTCCAACGGGAACCTGGAGACCGAAAGAGGAATCCAATGAGTATGAAGTATTGGGGCTTGTTGTTGGCCAAGTTGGCGGCCGGCGCCCTATGCATGCGCATGCTCGGAGCGATTATCCGCGCCTGCTTCGCCGGTCCGGTGCTGTACCTCGGCATGGAGCAAAAGCCGTTTGGTCACGATCTCGGATACACGACGGCGATGCTGGCCTATTTCCTGGCCGGCTTCGGCATCCTCTACGCTATCATCTGGGACCAGCGCTACCGCTGCCGCACCTGCCTGCGCCGGCTGCGCATGCCGGTCACTGCCGGGTCCTGGCCCAACATGCTGCTCTTCGGTCAGCCGCGCATCGAGTACATCTGCCTGTACGGACACGGCACGCTAAGAGTGCCGGAAGTCCAAATCACAGGGAGCAAGAGCCCGGACTGGGAACCTCACGACGAGGACATCTGGAAGGAACTGGAGTCGCTCGAAGCTTCCAAGCGCTAACGGGCTGGCCTAAGACACTTAAACCCGCCCCATCCGCAAGGACGAGGCGGGTATCGGATAGCCCTCGGAGGAGTGAGCTAGTTCCAGTAGTATTGTCGCTCTTCCCGTACTAAGTTGCAATAGCGTTATCAGCCGAATTGAATGTAAGAGAAATTACTTTCGTTCACCTGCCGAACAAGCCCTCCACCGCCCCAACCACGATGCAAAGTACTGCAAATCCAACAGTTCCGTATTGAAGCCAGGAGCGCGTGGCATGCAGCAGTTCGGGCCATGTGTCCCCGAAGGCGCAGAAGCAGTCCTCCAATGCAACCGCGACGGTCCCGGCCAGCGTGAGGGCAAGCTGCTCCCCGGCTTGCGCTGTGCTCGGCGCGATTAGTTCCGCGGCCTGTGCAGATTCAGTGTCCAAACGAACCTATCTTGGCCCTCTGAGCAGGCACACCGAATAGGAAATTGCGGCCTTTCGTACTGGAACTGCGGCCGCGGAGGTACTACTACGACGACTGCTGGCGTAGCATGAAAGTAGGGGCAACTGGAAGCATGAAGCACGTGCTCATCTCCGGCGGAGGCATCGCGGGCCTGACGTTGGGCTTATGTCTCGACCGCGCCGGGATCGCGTGCACCGTCGTCGAGCAATCGCCGGGGCCGCGCAGCGGCGGTTACATGATCGACTTCTTCGGATCGGGCTACGATGCCGCCGAGCGGCTCGGTTTGCTCAACGATCTCGAGAGCATCCACTACCCCATCGCCAAGCTGGCGTTTCTCGACGGGCGAGGGCGTGAGAAGTTCGCGGTCCCTTATCCCGAACTTCGGAAGCTTTTCGACAATCACCACTTCAACTTCATGCGCGGCGAACTGGAGGGCATGTTGCTTTCCAAGGTGTGCGGGGCGATCGACATTCGCTACGGAACCACCATCCGCTCGTTCGAAGAAAACAGCGCTGGCATCGAAGCGACTCTGTCGGACGGCTCCACCATGCGTGCGGATCTGGTGGTGGGAGCCGACGGGATTCACTCGCGCATCCGAACGCTGGCCTTCGGGCCGGAGAGCGATTTCATTCATTTCCTGGGGTGCAACACGGCGGCGTTCGTACTGGAAAATCCTTCGGTCGACCTCGAAGGCACTCACGCGTTCGACACCGTGACCATTCCGGGGAGGCAGGTTGCGATCTATCCGATTCGTGGAAATCGGCTGGCGACGTTCTTCGTGCATCTCGCTCCGCGCCCGCACTCCAGCGCAGAGCCGGCGATTGAACAATTGCGGCGAGTGTACGCCAAGATGAACTGGATCGTTCCTAAGCTGCTCGAATCGGCGCCTCCCGACATCTACTTCGACTCGGTCTCGCAGATCCGGATGCCGCGCTGGTCCAAGGGCCGCATCGCTCTCACCGGCGATGCCGCCTGGTGCGTTTCGCTGATGGCAGGCCAAGGCGCATCGATGGCCATGGCAGGTTCCTACATCCTGGCCGAAGAGCTAAGCGCGCCGCAAAATGACCTGGCCGCCGCGCTCCGGCGGTACGAAGAACGGCTGCGCCCTTCGATCGCCGAAAAGCAGTTGGCCGGACAAAAGATGGCCAAGTGGTTCGTTCCGGGCGACCGCGTTCGCCTGGCGATTCGCGACGCCGTCATGCGCTTCAGCGGGTTTCGGAACGCTAACCGAATCCTCAAGGGCTTGTTCGCCACAAGCAGCGTATTTGCTACGCCAACTCCGCCGTACGCTTCCGGCCGTAACTGAAGTAAATCACCAGGCCGATAATCAGCCAGACGAAGAACCGCACCCAGGTCTCGAGCGGCAGGCTGAGCATCAGAACCAGGCAGCAAACAATCGAAATCATGGGCAGCAGCGGCACCAGGGGAACACGGAATCCGCGCGGCCGGTCAGGCTGCTTTTTGCGCAGAACGATCACGCCGGCTGAGACCAGAATGAAAGCGAACAGCGTGCCGATGTTGGATAGATCGGCAAACCAGCTGATGTCGAAGACGCCGGCCGGAATCCCAACAACGAATCCGGCTACCCAGGTACTGATGTGCGGCGTGCTGAAGCGCGGATGGACGCGCGAGAAGATGCTAGGCAGCAGGCGGTCGCGTGACATGGCGAACCAGATGCGCGCCTGGCCGTATTGAAAGACCAACAGCGACGACAACATCCCCAGCAGCGCGCCGGCGGTGACGATCAAGCGCAGCCGGTTCATGCCGATGGCCTTGAGCGCGTTGGCCACGGGGGCGTCGTTATCGAGCGTGGTCCAGTGCGCGATGCCGGTTAGCACCAGCGATACGGATCCGTACAGCAGTGCACAGATCAGCAGAGTCGCAAAGATGCCAAGCGGCATGTCGCGCTGCGGGCGGCGGCATTCTTCGGCCGCGGTAGAAACTGAGTCGAAGCCAATGTAGGTGAAAAACACGATCGCGCCGCCGGAGAGCACGCCCGAGTAACCGTTAGGCATGAAGGGGTGCCAGTTCGCGGTTTTCACGGCGCGAGCGGCGCCCACCACGAAGAGCGCCACGGCCACAATCTTGATGATGACCATCGCGTTGTTGGTGCGGGCGCTTTCGCGTACGCCCCGGACCAGCACGTAGCTCAGGGCCAGCAAAATTAGCAAGGCCGGAAGATTGAACCATGCGCCGGTTCGCTGCCCCTCCTCGAAGATTGGCTGCGAAAGCTCCTTAGGAAGGTGGAAGCCGAACAGGTTGTCGAGGATGTCGTTGAAGTAGGCCGAGAAGCCCACCGCCACGCTCATGTTGGAGAACGCGTACTCGAGGATCAGATCCCATCCGATGATCCAGGCGAAAATTTCGCCGAGCGTCGCGTAGGAGTAGGTGTAGGCGCTTCCGGCGATCGGGATCATGGACGCCAGTTCGGCGTAGCAGATGGCCGCAAATCCGCAGGCGATAGCCACCAGGACGAAAGAAACGGAGATGGCCGGCCCGGCGCCCAGCCTTCCACTCAATGTTGCGGCGTTGCCGCCGTTCAGCAGCAGGTCGAGCACCGGGGCTTTGAAAACGGATTTGGCCAGGAAGTGTTCGCCGGCGGCCGCCGTTCCGGTGACCGTGAAAATACCCGACCCGATCACCGCGCCGATGCCCAGGGCGATGAGGCTCCATACGCCCAGCGACTTCTTCAGCCGGTGATCCGGCTCTTCGGAAGCCGCGATCAAGGCATCGATGCTCTTGGTGCGCAGGAGCTGGCTCATGGGCGGGAAGCGCTAGCGCGCTAACGCTTCCGCTGGCCCTTGGACATCTTCGTCACTTTTTTCTTCATAGAGCCGCGGGCAACCCCGGAAGCCCGCTTGGCCTTGGGAGCAGCTTTCTTGCGCGCAGCGCGCTTGGCCTTCTTGCGCTCCGTTTTATCGGTGATGTGCTTAGTGTTCATGCCTCTTGGATTCCTGCGAATTTTTCAACCAGCTTCTTCAGGCCGTAGCCGGGAAAGCTTACCGTGAGCTTAGCATCCTCGCCATCCCCTTCGCGACGCAGCACGGTTCCGAGGCCGTACTTGGGGTGGCGGACCTGGGCGCCAGCGCGAAAGCCCTTCGTGCGGCCCGAGCCTTTCGCACTGCCTGGGGCCGTGCGGGCGGGCGTGACTGGGGGTTGGTGGCTGGTGGTTGGTGGTTCGTGGCTAGGGGCCGGTGGCTGATGACCGGTGGTTGGTGACGCCGGCGCTTTGCCGCGTTCCGCGAAAAACTGCTTGATGTTGTCTACCGAGTTGTACGTTTTGCCGGTGTAGAGATTTCGTTTGGCGGTTTCGCGGACTTCGTTTTGTTCGGAGAACAGGTCCACTTGCGGCACGCGCGAGGATTTCACGCTCAGATCCTCCACCAGCGTGCGGGGCACTTCGCGCAGGAAGCGCGAGGGGATGGTGGCTTCCGGCTGGCCGCCCCCGAACCGGCGCCGGTAGCGCGCTGAAGACAGGTAGAGGCGCTTCTGCGCGCGCGTCATGCCGACGTAGCAGAGCCGGCGCTCCTCTTCCATCGCGGCTTTGGAATCCAGCGAGCGGATGTGCGGGAACAGGCCTTCTTCCATGCCCGCCAGGAAGACGATGGGAAACTCCAGGCCTTTGGCGTTGTGGAGCGTCAACAGAGATACCGTCGCGCGCTCGTCCAGGCCATCGGTGTCGGCGACCAGCGCGGCGTGGTCCAAAAACTCCGCCACCGTCTCGCCACGTTCAGCGGCTTCCGACGCGGCGTTCACCAATTCGCTCAAGTTGCCGAGCCGCGATTCCGATTCCGGATCGTTGTCGTTCTCCAGCATCTTAGCGTAGCCGGTGCGGTCCAGGATCTGCCGCAGAACTTCGTCCACCTTGTGCGACGCGGCAAACTCCCCAAGTTCTTCAACGAGATTCTTGAACGCACGCAGCGCGGATTCGGCGCGCGCCGGAAAAAGGCTCGCCTCCAGCATTTTTCCGATGGATTCCCAAGCGCTGCATTGGTGCTGCTGGCCATACTGCTCTACCTGCTCGATAGTGCTGCGTCCAATGCCGCGTGCCGGCGTGTTGATGATGCGCAGCAGGTTGATGTTGTCTTGCGGGCTGACCGCCGTCTTCAGGTACGATAGCGCGTCCTTGACCTCGGCGCGCTGATAAAAGCTGAAGCCCCCGAGCACCACGTAATCGCGGCCATAGCGTCGCAGCGCCTCTTCAATCTGGCGGGATTGGAAATTGGTGCGGTACAGCACGGCCACGCGGTCTCCTGGATTCGCCGCCAGCAGCCGCTCGATGGCGTCGGCGATGAACAGCGCTTCCTGTTCGCCGTCGAATGCTTCGAAGCGGCCGATGCGCTCACCAGCGCCGGATTCGGTCCAGAGCCACTTGCCCTTGCGCTCGGTATTGTTGGCCACCACGGCGCTAGCGGCTTCCAGAATGTTTTTCGTAGAGCGGTAGTTCTGTTCCAGGCGAATGACGGCGGCGTTGGGAAAGTCATGCTCGAAATCCAGAATGTTGCGGATGTCCGCGCCGCGCCAGCCATAGATGGACTGGTCTTCGTCGCCCACCACGGCGATGTTCTTATGCGCTTCGGTGAGCAGGCGCATCAGTTCGTACTGGCTGCGGTTGGTGTCCTGGTATTCGTCGATCATGACGAACTCGAAGCGGCGGTTCATCTGGAAGCGCAGGTCGGCGTCGTGAGCCAGCAGGCGCACGGTTTCGAGCAGCAGATCGTCGAAGTCCAAAGCGTTGGCCTGGCGGAGGCGGCCTTCGTACTGCTCGTAGACGGAGGCGAGCTGCGAGGTCTTCTGATCGGTGGATGCACCGTAGACGTCCTGGGGTGAATGCTTGTGGCTCTTCTGGTGGCTGATCCACGACGACATCGCGCGGTACTGCATGAATTTTTCGTCCAGACCGGTGGCGCGAAAAATCGATTTGATCAGCGCTACTTGATCGTCGTCATCGTAAATGGTGAACTGGCGCGTGAAGCCAGTGCGGATGTCGGCCAGGCGAGCGCCGTCGCGCCGAAGCACCCGCACGCAAAACGAATGGAACGTAGAAACCAGCGGACTCTCGCGCGATGGCAGCCCTCCCAGCAGGTTGTTCACACGCTGCCGCATTTCGTCCGCGGCCTTGTTGGTGAAGGTCACCGCAAGAATGCAAGGGCCTGGGACGCGATGCGCTTCCATCAGGTGCGCCATGCGGTGCGTGATGACGCGCGTCTTGCCGCTGCCAGCGCCGGCCAGCAGCAGAAGCGGTCCTTCGACGTGCGCGACGGCGGCTTGTTGTTGCGGATTCAGGCCCTGAAGAAAATCCATGGAGGGGGCGACATGGCGATTTTAGCACGCGCGAGCGGACCGGCCTGACGATGGTGGCGATCTTGCACAAGTCGTTGATTTTGCTGTTTGGTGTGCCTTGACCGGGTGCCCGCCCGCCGCTTGCATGCAACTAGCCCTATCCAGCCTTTGCTTTTCGCGTCCAAGCCCTTGTAACCTAACAATTTGCTGGTACGCCAATATGTACGAGGTCGGCGGCTGGCATTTTAAGGCCGCATGCTGGTTGAATTCGAGCTGATCCAAAATGCCCAGAAGGGCGACGACGCGGCGTTCAACCAGGTTGTGGTTGCGTACCGCAAGCGGATTTTGGGAACGATCGCCCGTCTAATTGGGCGGCCCGAAGACGTGGAAGACGTAGCCCAGGAGGTCTTTCTTCGGCTCTACTATTCACTCGATCAACTGCGGACGCCAGAGGTCTTTGAGCCTTGGCTATACCGGTTGACGGTGAATGCGGCGTACGATTACCTACGCAAGCAGCGGCGCCGGAACGAGTCGCGGATGTCGGACTTGAGTGAGCAGCAGGTCATGATGGCCGATGCAGTGGCCGGCGGCAAGGCGGCGACCGAGGATCATCGGTTGAAGCAGGTGAAGGAGCTGGTGGATTCGCTCCTGGGTTCGGTTTCCGAGCAGGATAGAATTCTTCTTACGCTGAAAGAAGTGGAAGGGCTTTCGTTAAAAGAACTTGAAAAGATATACGCAGTCAACGAAAATGCTCTAAAGGTACGGCTCTTTCGAGCTAGGCAGCGCGTCCTGGCCGCTTATCAGGCCAATCGCGGCAAGGGCGGGGGAGCCGGTCAAAAATAGGGGATTGCGGAATAGGCTAGGATAGGTGGAAGTGCTAATGTCGAGGAGGCTCCGAGACGAGCATGGATGAACGGAACGTAGAACTGGATCGTTTGTTCGCCGAGTACCGGGATGCCGTGTTGGATCCCGAACCAAGCGCGGCCTTCATGCCCGAGTTGTGGCGTAAGATTGAAGCCCGTCAGCGCGTGGTGATTCGGATCAAGAAATTAACGCAAGTGTTCGTGGCTGCCGCAGCCGCCATTTGCTTATTGTTCGGGATTCTACTGCAGGCTCCAACTCCCCAGCAGCCGATCGTGCGCGGCAATTACGTGGATGTGCTGGCGGATGCAAATCCCACCGAAAACCTCGCTGCTGTCGGCATCCGCGTCGACTATACCGAAACCAACACGAAATGACGCGCCGGAATCTACCGATCGCTCTCTACCTGTTCCTTGTGTTTGTCAGCGGGGCCGTGGTAGGCGCACTCGGGTACCGGACTTATAACCCTCCGACAGCCCGAAGCGCCGCGAAGGTGTCTCCCGCGGCGTGGCGCGTCCAATACCTGGATGAGATGCACCGGCGGCTCAGCCTGAACGACGATCAGATGCAGAAGCTGAACGTGATCCTGGATGAGACCAACGAGCGGTTTAAGGATGCCCGCAAGAAGGACAACGACGCGATCGAACAAATCCGGCAGGACCACTTCGCACGCGTGCGCACGATCCTGACCTCCGATCAAATTCCGAAATACGAGAAATTGCATGCCGAGCGCGAGGAACGCGCCCGCAAGCAGGAACAACAGAACCAGCGTTAGCGGCTAGTTGGCCACCGGTTGTTTCTTGGTTCTCTTGCTCTGCAGGTCCTTGGATTTCAAAACCTTCTTCTGGAAACGATCTACGCGGCCCTCGGTGTCCACCAGCTTCTGGCGGCCGGTGAAGAAGGGGTGACAGCTGGAACAAATTTCCACGCGGATGTCGCCCTTGTGGGTGGATCGGGTTTTGAACGTGCTCCCGCAGGCACAGGTGACGTTGATTTCTTCGTAGGCGGGGTGAATCGCGGCTTTCATTCGGGGACAATCCTTTCGAACTTTCAGTGTAGCGCAGGCGTCAAGGGCTCGCTACTTGCTGCGCGACGTTGACCCAGCCGACCTGTACGGGCTGCGACGAACCTGGAAGGAGCACCTTCACCCACGCCCCGGTATAGGCGTTGGTGAGTTGGGCGGGAATCTGGAAGTTGATCTGCATCAAGCCATCGATCAGGCCGGGGGAGGATCCGGCGTACTGCACGGTTTCGGTAATATCCTTGCTGGTTGTGCCCGTAGTGAAAACAACCTTACAACTACTGCAATAGTTGTCGGCGGCCGGGAGGACTGCGCCGGTCGCGGGAAGGCCCGCGGTTCCGAGCCCGGTCGCCCAGATGCTGACGAAACTCCCGCGTTGCGCCGGATCCGTGACTTCGTTGAGCGTACCATCCTGATTGACGACCACCAGCGAATCAACGGGTTTGGTGAACGCGGCGAAATCCGAGGCAACGACTGCCAGGCGGAAGTCAGGGAGCGCTGCGGTCTTGTTCCTGACCTGCACGAGAGCCATCCCGTTGTCTCCGCCGCCAATGGAAGAAGGAATCTCGGCGTTGATCTGCGAGTCGGAGACGTACAACAAAGGAATCGGCGTGCCATTCACCAGAACCTGCACGCCGCCGACAGAGGTTGGGAATTGGCCGTTCTGGGGCGTCGCGGAGATAGGAGTAGCCGGGCCAAGGCTGGTTCCATAGAGAGAGACGATCTCGCCCGGAGCGATCCAGCGCGTAACTTGACCGGCCGCGGCGTTGAGAACGCTGAATACGCGTGGGGAGACGGGCTTTGCGGGCGTGAGCGAGGTGATCAATCCAGCCGGGCCGGCCAAGTGCAAGACTCCGCTTTGATCCACGACGATATCCTGCCCGGCCGCGTTCGGCGGGAAGTCGATTAGGTTGAGGAGGGACGAGCCATCCGCGCTCAGCTCGGCCACGAAGTCCGGGCCGATGTTCCCATCAAAAGGCACATAGGTGTAAGGTCCGGTGCCGGTCAGCCAGATATTTCCGGCGCTGTCGAGGCTGATGGCCGCATTCTGCGAATTGTTGTCGCCCTGGCGGCCGACGAGAGTTGCCCAAACCGTCTTGCCGCCGTCGTCCAGCTTCTTGACCATGGCTTCGGCCGCGTCCGAGTAGCCCGCAAGGTAAACGCTGCCGGAAGCATCGGCGGCAATCGCTCGTGCCCCGAAGCCGAGGTCAGGATAGTTGAAATACACGATTTCGTTTCCCTGGGAGTTGATTTTGAAGACGAAATCGCCGGCGCGGGAAGGATCGCCGACGGGCAGGCCAGCAGTATAAGTTGTCCCGGCCACTACAGCATTGGCGGAGGCGTCGACGGAAATTGCGTATCCCACTGCCTTCGGGATGTTGAACCCAGAGCCTCCCGGCGCTGCAATGACGGTGGAGTACAGGATTTGTCCGGTGGAGTTGAGCTTGGCCGCAAAGAGACCATAAACTGGCGGGTAACTCCCGGTTACTGGCGACGCAGGCAGCCCGGGAGTGGTTTGATAGTCGCTGCAATCGGTCCAGCCGGTGACGTACACGTTGCCGCTCTGATCCGTTGCTATGCCATTCACGCCGGCTTCACCGAGCTTTCCGCCAAACGGCGAAGAATAGAGCACAGTTCCATCGGGCGCCATCTTCATCAGGAAGCCACTGGGGTAGGTATGACCTCCGATCCAGATATTCCCCGAGGCATCGGCTGCGATGGCGTACCCGTCAAATGCGATTTGCTTGGTGAAGACAATATTGCCTGTGGAGTCCAATTTTGCGACGAAAGCGCCCCAGCCGGCTACATAGGTGTTGCCTTGTGAATCCGTGGCAAGGGCGACGGGCAGATTCCGAGTGGGGGTGCCGCCGATGTAGGTGGTGAAATCCGCGGCGTACGCGGTGGACAACAAGGCAATCAGGACAACTGAGGAACGCATTGCAGATATATGAGACGCAAAAATAACAACCCCCGCAGCACCAAAACAGGCGATGCGGGGGAAGGTAGCCTAGGTAAAATCCCAGGTGTTACTTATTTCGCGCAGGGAAGCGGCCGGTCCACAGGAGCAGCGGCTTCGTCACTGAACGAAACCTGAACGTTCTAACGGTCGACGTTTAACAGTCGGCCACCTCGCGCGTGGAATTTAAGCTACAGTCACTACTACCATCAGTGCTCATGTTAGACTGGACCACCTCCTTTCTCAGTGATACGCCCATAATAAAGCGGTCAGTCCCGGCGTGTCAAACTAAATCTACGGGCGTACTATTAGTCGTACGCTCGCGCAATTCAGCATACTAGATCTTGGGATTTAATTCTGCCAGGAAGAAAGCCCCGCATTGCTGCGGGGCGATGACGAAGTCCACACGGGGAGGCAACTCACCAAATATCGAGCTAGACCCTACTGCCGCCTCAGGAGCAATCCGTATTCCAGGGGTAAGACGAGGAATCCAAAGGAGCAAGGTTTGTCCAAATCCGTATTCTGGAAGACCGGAGCCTTCAACGCCTCCAAGAATCGGAAACCGCCCGGGCCTCGATCCGTCGAACACAGAGTACAATAGCCACTAATGTCAAGCCCGGCTCCCACGCATCTCGACCAGGGCGGGCCCACGTTGAATCCGTCCGAAGGCCAGCACTCGCTCCCCGCTTTTCTGATCTCCGGGATCTTGCTGTCGTTCCTGGGCGCCATCCTGCCTGCCTGGCGCTATCACTTGCGGCCGGGCTTTACGGAAGTGGGCGATTACTTCCTCAGCCTGGGAATGGGGCTGCTTTTTTCCGTAGGTGTGGCGCACTGGCTGTGGCGACGCCGGGGCGTCAAGTTCATCCTGATTCTGGGAAGCGCCGTGTCCTGCGCGGCGTTCCTCGCTTTGGCGCTGTCATCGCCTCCCGTGGCGGCGATATGGCGGATGTGGGGCGTGCTAGGTATTGGCGTTGGAACCGGGCTGCTGAACGCAGGCGTGTTCCAGGCAATATCGCCGCTCTATCAGAAAGATCGCGCCGCGACTGTAAACATGGCCGGCGTCCTCTTTGGTTTAGGTTGCCTGCTCACAGCGCTTTTGGTGGCCGGGACGTATTACGTCTACACCGTGCCGAGCATTTTGATCCTGTTCGCACTGGCGCCCGGTTTTTACGCCGGCATCTGCGCGAAGGGCAATCTGCCGAATCGCCCGCCGGTTCCCGCGGTGCCTCTGGCACAGGTGTGGCGCGATTTTCAGAATCCGGGTGCGATTCTGTTCAGCCTGCTGCTGTTCTTCCAGTTCGGCAATGAATGGGCGATCGCTGGCTGGCTGCCGTTGTTTTTGATCGGGCAGTTAGGCATCAGCCCGGAGGCGTCGCTACTGCTTCTGGCGCTGTACTGGGGCGCGCTGCTGGTAGGCCGCCTGGTCTCCCAACTGGTCTTGAAGCGCGTGAGCCATCCGCTGTTGTTGTTAGGCTCCATCGTTTCGGCGCTGCTAGGGACGATCGTTCTGGCATTCACCAATAATCTGTTTGGCGCCGTGATGGGGATTCTGTTCGTCGGCAGTGGATTCGCTTCTATCTATCCGCTGGTGGTTGAAAAGATCGCGCACCGTTTTCCGTATTACCATCCGGGCTTTTATAACGGCCTCTTCTCGCTCGCCATCACCGGCGGATTCCTGGCGCCATGGCTGCTTGGCTATTGCGCCGAGGCCTGGGGCATACAAGCCGTCATGCTGGTTCCGCTGGTGGGAAGCTGCCTGGTGTTTGTGCTGGCGCTGTTGATCCTGCTGGAAGCGAAGTTGAGCGGACTCGCGGAAGTCCGCCGTGCGGGTTCCTAAGGATGCGGGAGTTGATCTGCCTGGTTCTGATGCTGGCGCCGGCGCTGGGCGCAGATCGCGGCCTCAAGCTGGACCAACTCATCGCCAATGCGCCCGCTGTGACGCACGCGTTCGTAGGGATCCAGGTGGTTCGTTTAAGCGACGGCGATGTGCTGTATGCCCATAACGCCGATCGTCTGTTCTTGCCGGCGTCGAACATGAAGCTGTTCACCACCGCGATGGCGCTGCGGCGCCTGGGTGCGGATTACCGGCTGAAGACGCAGATCGTTGCGGATTCGACGGTGGATTCCGCAGGCACGCTCGCGGGGGACCTGCGGCTGGTGGGCGGCGGCGATCCCAGTCTTTCGGGAAGAGATTATCCGTATCGCAATCACGCGCCCTCCAGCGCCGTGTACTCTTTTCGCGCGATCGACGAATTAGCGGACCAGGTGGTTCGGAAGGGAGTGCGAAGAATCGACGGGGACATCGTCGGCGACGACACGCGCTATATCTGGGAGCCGCACGCCGGGGGCTGGTCCTCGGGCAACGCCGTGTGGGAATACGGGGCTCCGGTGAGCGCGCTCATCCTGGACGACAACAGTTTTGCGGTGACCGTGCGTCCGGCCAGCCGAACGGGCGACCTGGCCGTCATACAGGTGAAACCTTCGCTCGAATACTTCGCGATCGACAATCGCGTGGTGACAACGGAAGGCGGCGAGCGCAAAATCGAATTCGACCGGAATGCCGCCGGGCGCGAGTTGCACATCTGGGGCACGCTGCCCAAGAGCGACGTGGGGGTCACAGAAGAGCTGGCGGTGGCCGATCCGGCGCTGTATGCGGCGCAGGCGCTGCGCGACGCCCTGGTGCGCCGCGGCATCGCGATCCACGGAGACGCAGTAGCAAGGCACAGGTATTCTGACGACAGCTACTCGGACGACTCCGCGGCCGCTGCCAATGAATCCAACCCGCCGGTCGTGTTGGCGGAGCGCAGTTCCCCGCGCTTGCTCGAACTGCTGCAGGTCACCGACAAAGTAAGCCAGAATCTTCACGCCGAGGTTTTCCTGCGCGAGACCGCGGTGGCTGCCGGGCGGCGCGGAAGCCGGGAGGCTGGCTTGAAGGAAATGGCGGATTTTCTAGACGGCCTGGGGATCTCCAAGTACAGCTATCAATTCACTGACGGCGCGGGCCTCTCGCGCAGCACGCTGGTGTCGCCCGCGGCGATCGTGCAACTGCTGACCGCAATGTACAATTCCGATGAGCGCCAACGCTGGCTGGATTTGCTGCCTGTTGGCGGACTGGATGGCACCTTGGGCACGCGCTTCGGCGGACGGGCGGCGGCACGCGGCATCCGGGCCAAGACCGGCACGTTGGATCATGTACGGGCGCTTTCCGGGTACGCCGAGTCGGCCACTTATGGACCTCTGGCCTTTTCGTTTCTGATAAACAACTTCGAGGAGCCCGGCTCGGCCGTTACCCGGCTGTTAGACGAACTTGCGCTGGCGCTGCTGCGCTGATTCCGCTCCCTCACGGTCGCGGCTCGGTTTTTGCGCTAAAATTGGAATCAAGACGCACTGATCGGAGCTTCGAAACAATGCCCATTTACGAATATATTTGTGACGATTGCGGAACTACGTTCGAGAAGCTGGTCCGTCGAGGCGAGAACGGAACTGCCTGTCCAAGTTGCGGGCAGTCGCACTTGACCACGAAGTTGTCTACGTTCGCGGCACATTCCAATGGCAAGGCGAAGAGTTCGGAGTTACCGGGCTGCGCGGGCGGAATGTGCCAAACGCCCGATCTTTGCGGGATGAACTAGTCGCGGTCCAGTTGCTCCGGTTGACTTCCGTGCGCGGCTCGGCTATAGTGCTGAAGTGCTGATGTATCAATGGTTTGTCGTCTGAGTTGGTAGGTTTCGACGTCACGATTCGTCACTCTTGAGGTCCTCGAAGACCTAGCAGTACCAGCGCCCCGAACCGTTGATGTAGCATGAATTCGGAGTTTGGCTTTATGGCCAGCAGAGCTGATGAGCAAGACCTCAACGCGTCCGTATCTGGTGAAGAACCGGATTACGAGCAGCTCATCGACGACTATACGCACTTCGCGCCGCCGCACGAAGGCGAACTGCTGGAAGGCCGCATCGTTAAACTCCATGAAAAAGACGTCATCGTAGACTTCGGCTACAAATCCGAAGGCCTGGTCCCCATCGAACAGTTCGCGCAGCCGGACGGAAGCGTTCAGGTGCAAGTAGGCGACGTGATCGACGTCATGGTAGACCGGCAGGGCGTGCAGCCGGAAGGCTACATCCTGCTGTCGCACGAAAAGGCCAGCCGCCTGCGGAGCTGGGACAATCTCGAGAAGGCGCACCGCGACGGGCTGGTGGTGTCGGGCCGCGTCACCGGCCGCATCAAAGGCGGTCTGTCGGTGGATGTGGGCGTGCCGGCCTTCATGCCCGGCTCGCAAATTGATACGCGCCCGATTCACAATCTGGACTCGCTGCTCGGCCAGGACATTCCGGTCAAAATCGTCAAGCTGAATCGCCGGCGCGGCAACGTGGTGGTTTCGCGCAAGATGGCCGTGGAAGAAGAGCAACTGGTGCGCAAGAGCGCGGCGCTGCAGGTTCTGGAAGAAGGCTCGATCGTAACCGGCATCGTCAAGAACCTCACCGATTACGGCGCGTTCATCGATTTGGGCGGCATCGACGGCCTTCTGCACGTGAGCGACATGTCTTACGGACGGGTGACGCACCCATCCGAAGTGGTGCACGCTGGCGACGAAATCACCGTCAAGGTACTGAAGTTCGATCGCGAGAAGGAACGCATTTCGCTGGGGTTGAAGCAACTGATCCCGGACCCGTGGGAATCGATTCAGGACCGCTACCCGGGCGGGTCACGCGTGATCGGGCGCGTCGTGAGCGTAACCGACTACGGCGCCTTCGTGGAGCTGGAGCCGGGCGTGGAAGGCCTGATCCACATCTCGGAGATGACCTGGAGCCGCCGGATGAAACATCCCAGCAAGGTGGTGAAGGCCGGCGACCAGGTGGAGTCCGTGGTGCTGGAGGTCAAACCCAAAGAGCGGCGCGTATCGCTGGGGATCAAGCAACTGGAGGCCGATCCCTGGACCACCGTGGCCGAGCGCTACGCCGCCGGTTCGGTCGTCGAGGGCCGGGTGCGCAAGCTCACCGACTTCGGTGCGTTCATTGAAATCGAAGAAGGTATCGACGGCTTGGTGCACATCTCGGATCTGTCCTGGACCAAGCGCGTCAAGCACCCGTCGGAAGTGGTGAAGAAGGGCCAGTTGGTGCAGGCGGTGATCTTGAACATCGACGCACCGAACCGGCGTCTGTCCTTGGGCGTCAAGCAGCTTCAGCCGGACGCCTGGGAGAGCTTCTTCCGGGCCCACATGGTGGGCGACGTGGTGCGCGGGCGCGTGTGCCGGGCCGCCAACTTCGGCGTGTTCGTGGAGCTGGCGCCGGGCGTCGAAGGCCTGTGCCACCGCTCCGAAATCCCGGGCGCCACCGACCAGTCGCCTCTGCCCATCGGCGAGGAGATGGACTTCAAGATCGTCCGCCTGAACGAGGCCGACAAAAAGATCGGCTTGAGCATTCGCGCTCTGGCCGACGATGAAGAGCGCACCCGGTTGGAAGATTACAAGCGCCACGCGGCTGCCGCCACGATGACCATTGAAGAAGTAATAAACACGAGAGCCAAGGGCGAAAGCCGCTAAGCCGGATTCCAAGGGAGAGAAAACACACACTATGACGAAGGCTGAGTTGATCGAGGAAGTCTCACGGGTCGTAGAGATGACCCGCAAGGATTCCGAAGTGATCGTGGAGGCCATCTTCGACAGCATCGTTCGTTCCCTCCGTGGCGGGGACAAGATTGAAATCCGCGGCTTCGGAAGTTTTCGCACCCGGCAACGCCAGCCTCGCGTGGGACGCAATCCCAAGACAGGCACGCGTGTGGAAGTGCCTTCCAAGCGCATCCCCTACTTCAAACCCAGCAAAGAACTGAAGGATCTGGTGAACACATCCGCCAGCGGGGACGGCAGCGGCGCACCTTCGGCTTCCAGCGAGCCTCCACCCGCCGGCGCGGCTCCTCACGGCTCGTAACCCGTCGAACCTGAAGTTATGGATCATCTCTGGAGTCCCTGGCGCTACCAGTACGTTCAAAAAACGAAAACCGGGAATGGATGCATTTTCTGCCAGATTGCCGCATCCGGGGACGATCAGGATAATTTGCTGGTCTATCGCGGCGAGCGCAATTTCGTGATGCTCAACTTGTATCCCTACACCACGGGACACATCATGGTGGTTCCCTATGAGCACGTGGACAACCTGGAGGACGCGGCTGCAGACACGCTGGGAGAGATGATCCTGCTGGTGCAGAAGTCGCAGGGCCACCTGCGGAGCATCTACCATCCAGCGGGATTCAATCTGGGCATGAACCTGGGCGAAAGCGCGGGAGCCGGCATCGCCGAGCACATCCACATGCACGTGCTGCCACGTTGGCCCGGCGACACCAATTTCATGACCACGGTGGGCGAGACGCGCGTTTTGCCGGAAGCACTGCCGGATACGTGGCGCAAGCTGCGCGCGGCGTTTGAAGAGCGCAAGTAGCCCGCCAGAACGAGATATAGTAAATGTGCTTGCGAGTACTCTGCCGAACCGGTGCTCTGGCGTTGTTGTTCGCCTTGCTCGTGGCCGCCCAGGAGCCAGCGCCGAAGGTGATCGCGGTGTCGTTGGATGGCGTGATTCATCCCATCACAGTTGAAATCATCCGGGATGCCGTCCACCAGGCGCAGGGCGAGCACGCTGAGCTGTTGCTCATCCGGCTGAACACGCCCGGCGGCCTGATGGACGCAATGCGGGAAATCGTTGAGGAACTGGATGCCTCGCCCGTCCCGGTAGTGACTTACGTAGAGCCCAGCGGAGCGCGCGCCGCGTCGGCCGGATTCTTCGTGCTGGAAGCGGGCGATATCGCCGCCATGGCCCCGGGCACCAACACCGGCGCGGCGTCACCCGTCTTGCTGACCGGCGGCCAAATGGACCAGGTGATGCGCAACAAGGTGGAGAACGACGCGGCCGCTCTGCTGCGCAGCATGACCTCACGCCGAGGCCGGAACAGCCAATTGGCCGAACAGACTGTGCGCGAGGCGAAGGCATTCACAGAGAGGGAAGCGCTGGACCAGAAGCTGATCGAGCTGGTGGCTAACAACGAGCAACAGCTTTTTCAAGAACTGAACGGGCGCGAGATCACCCGCTGGGATGGGCGCAAGGTGACGCTGCATCTGGCGGGCGCCTCGGTGACCGAGGTGCATGAAACGGCGCGCGAGCGCGTGATGGCCGCTATCGCCGATCCCAACATCGGCTTCGTGCTGCTGGTGCTGGGCGGGCTGGGAATTTACGTCGAATTCAGTTCGCCGGGCTTGATCTTTCCTGGAGTCGCGGGCGCGATTCTCGCGCTGCTGGGCCTTTCGTCGCTCTCCATTCTGCCGATCAATTGGGCCGGCGTAGCGCTACTGGTGCTGGCGGCGGCGCTTTTCATTTTGGAAGCGAAGTTCACTTCGCACGGCATCCTGGGGGTGGGCGCCACCATCGCGATGATCCTAGGCGCAGTATTGCTGATCAACGGCCCGCCGGAGGTACGTATTCACCTGAGCACCGCTGTCAGCGTGGCCGTCCCGTTCGCTGCGATTACGATGTTCCTGGTGACGATCGTGGTGCGCGCGCGCCGCAACAAAGTACTGACCGGCGCCGAAGGTATGGTGGGTGAAACGGGCGTGGCGAGCACCGCGCTAGAGCCCGAAGGCCAGGTGCTAGTGCGCGGAGAATACTGGGATGCTGTGGCGGCGGCGCCGATTGCCGCGGGCGTGCATGTGCGCGTTCTTGGCCTCAGTGGCCTGAAGTTGCGGGTCGAACCGGACGCGGGAGCACGGTAAGGGGTAGCGTTAGACGGTACGAGGCCTCCGGACTACCGAGATCGAACGTGCCTCCAATGCTCGGCGGACCATCCTGCCCGCCCAAGAATGTGACTGATCGCGCCGAGACATCACCCTGGGCCAGGCGGCCGGGACGCGACCATTGCCACGTGCCCGATTCGAGCGTGGTCGGAGAACCCACTGCGAAGCGAAGATTGATGGTCAGAATCGACGAACTGTCGCTGATCAGAAATTGAGCGGTCAACCGGTCTCCGTCGCGCAGGCCGCGAGCCGAGTGAAGCGTGAAGCGGGATAGATCCTCGTGATGAGTGAGATCCTCGAGCAGCGGGGCCTTGCGCGCACAGCCAACAAGAAGAAAAGCGAGCAAGAGCGCGCCGCGCCGGTCCATGATTCCTTATAAATCATTTACACTCGGAAGTGTGGGAAGGGTGATCCGGCTTCTTGCTGCGCTGACAACTTTATCGGTGTGCGCGCTCGCATTGAATCCACGCCGAGCGCTCACGCAGTACACCCGCACCGTGTGGACCCAGGAGCAGGGTCTGCCGCAGGACACCGTTCGCACCATCACCCAGACCAAGGATGGATACCTGTGGCTGGGCACCGACGAAGGCCTGGCGCAGTTCGACGGCTACGATTTCACAGTCTTCAACCGCGAGAACGGCGCGCTGCCGGATAACAGCGTCGTGGCGTTGTGGGCCGCGAGCGACGGCAGCCTGTGGATCGGCACGCCCGGCGGTCTGACGCGTTATCGCAACGGAAAATTCACGACCCTCACCAAGAAGGACGGATTGGGCGACACTTCCGTCAGTTCCATCACCGAAGACCACAGCGGAGCCATCTGGGTGGCGGACGGAAATTATGCCAGCCGCCTGCAAAACGGCGTGTTCACCAACTACGGCCCGTCTCAGGGTCTGCCCCTTGAGGCCCTCCGCGTCGTCTCGTGTGGTCCGGACGGCAACGTCTACGTCGCGGGCTTCGGCGGAGTGGCGCGGTACGACGGCCACCGCTTCGTCTCCGTGATCGGCCGCGATCAAATCAGCGACATTGCCGGTAGTTTTCTAGAAGACCGGCGCGGCGACCTGTGGGTGGGCGGCAGCTTTGGCCTCCTGATGCGCAGTCACACGGGCGCGCTGCGCCGTTATGGCCTCGCTGACGGGCTGCCGGATAACTACATCCGGTCCCTTTGGGAAGACCGCGACGGCAACCTGTGGGTGGGAACCGACGGCGGTCTGGCGCGGCTGGAGAATGGCCGGTTCGTCAGCAACCCGCTGGCCGGTCCGGACGAGCGCGAATGGGTGCGCTGTATTTACGAAGACACGGAGGGCAGTCTCTGGGTGGGCATGAACAGCGGTCTGAACCGGCTGCGCGATGACGTCTTCAGCGTGTATGGGCAATCGGAGGGCTTGCCGAGCGATGAGCCGACAACCGTGTACCAGGACCATCGAGGCCGCATTTGGGTCGGGTTTCACGGCGGCGGCCTGGTGCAATTTGCCGGCGGCCGGCCGGTGCGGGTCTACACCACGCGCGACGGCCTGCCCAGTAATGAGATCTTCTCCATTCGCGAGGATCATCGGGGCGACCTTCTGATCGCCGCGCGCACCAGCCCGACCCGCATGCACGACGGGCACTTCATCAATCAGCCTTTGAACGATCCTCTGAAGCGGCTGGTCGCGTTCGATTTCTTCGAGGACCGCGAGGAGAACCTTTGGGTGGCTTCCCCGGCCGGCGTCAGCCAAGTGCAAGGCGGGCGCCTGCACACCGTGATACCGGGCGGCTCGCAACTGAACAGCGACGCCGTTGTGTTGTACCAAACGCGCGACGGCAGCCTGTGGGCAGGGACCTTGGGCGACGGGCTGTGGCGGCGCGAGAACGGCCAACGGCGCCTGTTCACCACCGCGGACGGTCTTTCCAGCAATCAGATCCGCTCCCTGGTGGAGGACGCCGACGGGACATTATGGGTTGGCACCTTCGGCGGCGGCCTGAATTTCTATCGCGGCGGCCGCTTCTTCCACGTCACCAGCAGCGAAGGCTTGTTGAGCGACAACGTCTGGCATGTGGAGGACGACGGGCGAGGTTTCCTTTGGCTGAGCACCACGCGCGGAATTTGCCGGGTGCGGAAGCAGGAGATCCTGGATTTTGCGCTGGACAAGATTCATTCGATCAGCGCGGTGAACTATGGGCTGGCGGACGGGCTTCGCAGTGCCCAGTGCGCACCTGGTTACCCCACCAGCCGGGGCGGAACGCGAACCAGCGACGGGCGCCTGTGGTTTCCAACCAGCCGCGGTCTGGCGGTGCTCGACGGGAACGAACCGTCGCATCGCGTGTCCGCGCCGATTGTCCATCTGCTGGAAGTCACCGTGGATGGAAAGCCAGTGGCGCTGAACTCACCGGCGATTCTGCCGCCGGGCGACGGCCGCATTCAGTTTCGCTACACGGCCATCCATTTGAGCGCGCCCGAGCAGGTTCGTTATTCGTACCGTTTGGAGGGACTGGATCGGGATTGGATTAACTCAGTGGAACGGCGCGTCACCAACTACAACAGCCTGCCACATGGACAGTACCGGTTCGTGGTGCGCGCTTCCGTCCCGGACGCGCCGTCGAGCGAAGCCTCCTTCGTCTTTGAGCTGCAGCCGCACTTCTACGAAACGGCGTGGTTCCGTTATCTGTGCGCCCTTCTGGCCGCCGCCGCGATTTGGGGAATGTACCGGCAGCACATGCGCCAGATCCGCGAGCGTTTCGCGCTGGTGCTGGAGGAACGGGTGCGCCTGGCGCGCGAAATTCACGACACGCTGGCCCAAGGCTTCGTGGGCATCTCTTCGCAACTGGATGCCGTGGCGCTTACGTTGAACGGCCATGTGGACCTGGCTCGCGAACACTTGGAACTGGCGCGCAAGATGGTGCGGCACAGCCTCACCGAGGCCCGCCGGTCCGTGATGGATCTGCGCTCGTCGGCTTTGGAAGGCCACGACCTGCCGGCGGCGCTTTCGGAAGCAGCGCGGATATGGACCGCGGGATCACCTGTGGAAGTCCACGTGGACGTGGAAGGCGAAAGCCCCAAGCTTCCTGAGGAGACCGAGCAGCATCTGTTGCGAATCGCGCAGGAAGCGGTCACCAACGCGGTGAAACATTCACGTGCCAGCGAGGTGCGGATTCAACTGGGGATGGAGCGCCGAAAACTGAGTTTGCGCGTGGCCGACAATGGCCAGGGATTTGAGCAGACCGAAGCTTTCTCCGAAGTAGGCGGGCATTTCGGCCTGCTGGGAATGCGCGAACGCGCGGAACGCCTGGGCGGTGAACTGCAGTTGCACAGCAAGCCTGGCCAGGGAACGGAAGTGGAAGTGACGGTGCCGCTATCGTGAGTGAGCGCCTCCGCATTCTGATTGCGGAAGACCATCTGATCGCGCGCGTCGGGGTGAAGACCATCCTGAATGCGCAGCCTGACATGCGCGTCGTGGCGGAGGCGGCGAACGGCACGCAGGCGGTGGAACTATACCGCAAGCATCGGCCCGATGTCGCCTTGATGGACGTGCGCATGCCCATGATGACCGGCGTCGAAGCTACTACCGCCATTCGCGCCGAATTTCCGGACGCGCGCATCATCGCGCTCAGCACTTACGGCGGCGATGAGGACATCCGGCGCGCCTTACAGGCGGGCGCACGCGCTTATCTAACCAAAGACGTGCTGCATGACGAACTGATCCGCGCAATCCGTGCCGTGCATGCCGGCGGAACCTACATGCCGCCGTCGGTGGCCGCCTCGCTCAAGGCCAGCGCGCTTCCCGCCGGCCTGAGCCATCGCGAGATGGAAGTGCTTTCGCTGATCGTCAAGGGATTTGGCAACAAGCAAATCGCCTACGAACTGAGCATCGCCGAGCACACCGTGAAGAATCACGTGAAGAATATCTTGAGCAAGCTGGGCGTTGACGACCGCACCCAGGCCGCGACCGCCGCGATTCAGCGCGGGATCATTCATCTGTAAACCGCGCGTTACCGCTCGACCGGCCCGCCCGCCAACCAGCGCTTCCCGCGCGCGTACAGCGCTTCCACCGCTGGCCCTTTCAAACCCGGCATGTCCGGCTTCACCTTGAAGCCCAGGTTGTGCTGCAGATAGGCCAGATGCCGGTAGCCTTCCGGGAACTGCTTGAGAATCTCGGCATCGAGCGAAAGCCGCTTGGCCGGATCCACGGGGTCCATGCGATCCTTCTCGTAAATGGGCTGCCGCAGCACCACACCCCACCGGTCGCCGCGTTTCTCGAAGAAATCATAGAAGCGGCCCATGCAAACGACGTCGCACAACACATCATGGACCAGCGCGCGCTGATGAATGCTCATTTTGGTTTGCGAGATGGCGCGCGTGCCATTGATCTCGGCGGAGGCGGCGCCCTGGAAGTGAAGAATGTTCACTCCGCGCTCGAAGCCTTCCCGGCTCACTCGAATGAATTCGCCGGCGGTGCCCTGAAACCAGGTGGCCATCATGTAGCCGTCGTCGTGCCACACCGTGCGAAAGCGCTCCCAATCACCGGCGTCGCGCCAGAGCACCCAGTTGTCCACCACTTCGCGAATCGCCAGCGCATCGAGCATCCGTTCACTCATTGTTTTTCCTCATGCGAACTGCCATTGTATATGATGAACACTATGATCAGACTCGTTCTCACGTTGTTTGCACTCGTCTTTATTTCGGCCGCTTTCGGTCAGGACCTGCCCGAAGGCAAGGGCAAGAAGCTGGTGTCGGACACCTGTTCGGCCTGCCACGCCACGGACCTGCTGTTCCAGTTCCGCGACGACAAGACCGACCGAGCCGCTTGGAAGGATGAAGTGGACAAGATGGTCGACCGCGGCGCCGATCTAAAAGGCGACGACATGAAGGCCGTGCTGGATTATCTGGCCAAGTACATGGGCCCGGCGGTCAACGTAAATCAGGCCACGGCGATGGACCTGTCGGCGCAACTCGATCTGACCGACGCGGAAGCGCAAGCCATTGTCCAATACCGGATGGCCAACGGAAATTTCAAGGCGTGGGACGATCTGGCCAAGGTCACGGCAGTGGACTCCAAGAAGCTCGAGCCGTTCAAGATTCGCATTACCTTCTGACTATACCCAGTCTCGGCCGGGTTGCCCTGTTCGCACCTAACGTATTACATTTACCAGGAGGCGAAGCCGGCGCCCGGCACATGGTTGGCAAATAATTGGACGCAAAATAGCGCGCTAAAAGATTTGAAAAACCGTTGTCGCGGTTACGGAATTAACATATACTAAGAAAAGCCCGCCGCGTCGAGCTGTCACGAGGAGCGGGTCCTCGCCGCGAAGTCCGCGACAAATAACTACAACCTAGGAAGCCACCATGCGCGATGTTTTGGCCATCGTGTTGGCGGGCGGCGCCGGTGAGCGGCTCGCACCCCTGACCCTGAACACGGCTAAACCAGCAGTTCCCTTCGGGGGATGCTACCGGATTATCGACTTCACTCTTTCCAACTGCATCAACTCGGACGTCCGACGGATTTTCATTCTCACGCAGTACAAGGCTTTGGAACTGACGCGCCATGTCCGCGAAGGCTGGGACATCTTTTCGGGCGAGCTGAACGAATTCATCGAAGTAATTCCTCCGATGAAACGGATTCACCAGAATTGGTACCTGGGCACGGCCGACGCGGTCTATCAGAACATCGAGAGCATCATGGTGGAGAAGCCGGAAACTACGCTGATCCTGTCCGGCGACCACATCTACAAAATGGACTACCAGGACATGCTGTCCTGGCACCAGCGCAGCCAGGCGGATGCCACCATAGCGACCATTCAAGTGGCGCCCGAACAGGCCTGCCGCTTCGGAATCGTGGATACCGATGGTGATTATCGCGTCACAGGTTTTGAAGAGAAACCCCGGCATGGGCGCTCCGCGCGCTCTCCGGCGAATCCGGACATGGTGAACGCTTCCATGGGCGTTTATGCGATCGACACACAGATACTGCTGCGCAGCCTTATGGAAGATGCCGGCGACACCCACTCCTCCCACGACTTCGGCAAGGACGTTCTTCCCAAGCTGATCACACGTGGCCGCGCCAAAGTGATGGCCTATGACTTTCGCGACTTGAACCGGAAGAAAGTGCGCTACTGGCGCGACGTCGGCGCCATCGACGCTTATTACGAAGCCAACATGGATCTCGTGGCGATTGAGCCGGAATTCAATCTCTACGACCGGCAGTGGCCCCTGCGCACGCGCCTGGAGCAGCAGCCGCCGGCCAAATTCGTTCTGGCTGAGGAGCACAGCCGCATGGGCGTTGCCATCGATTCCATTGTTTCGGCCGGATGCATCATCTCCGGCGGGCGCGTGATGCGCAGCGTCCTATCGCCCGGCGTACGCGTGAACAGCTACTCGGAAGTGGACAGCAGCATCATCATGGCGAATTCCCAGATTGGGCGGCACAGCCGGATCCGCCGCGCGATCATCCCGCCAAATAGCGTGATACCGGAGTTCAGCGTCATCGGTCATGACCTGGAACAGGACCGGAGCAGGGGCTATACAGTCACAGAGTCGGGCGTCGTCGCGGTTCCCCCAATCGGCGTCGACGTGGCGCGGACAGTGCGCGCGATGACGGCCTGAGCGCGGGCTACTGGTATCGGAGCAGACTGAATTTCACGGTCATCGTGCACGGCGGAGCGGATGCGCCCAGCAGGAAGCTGCTCAGTGCGGCGTTAGTCACGCTCGAAGTGGACGCCGCGCTGGATGACAGAGCCAGAACCTGGCCTACGCTTACGCCTGCCGCGGCCGCCAGGGTTTGCGCTTGCGCCTGGGCGTCGGCAAACAGGCCGGAGTAGGAGCAGGTTTGCGACTGCGCCAATTGCGCCGAGACCTGCGTTCCTTGGACGGTAAAGGACAGGGCCAGCCCGCTCGTATTTTGGTTGATGCTCTGCTGCAATGCCGTGAGGCTTGCGACGGTGTCCTTCATCTTTGCGAACGGCACGGCCAGATTGAATGTCCACCCCAGCGTAGCCGTTGAAAAGCCGCCTACAACGAAGTACGCAGTGGTGTTCACGCCGCTGAAATTAGCCATGGTGATTCCGGCTCCCTGTACAGCCGCCAGCACGTCATCCAGGCTGGCGCCGAGCCCCGACTGCACTGTCACGGCGAACACAACCTGATCCGGCTGCAGGTTCGTATTGCGTGACACGCTCACCGTAATCGAGTTCGATTCCACCTGGCCGAAGGCGAGCGAAGCTCCGAATAGCAGCGAGAAAACCAGCGCGATCCTTTGCATGTTAGTACCGGAACAATACGAACTTTACAGTCAGGCCGCAAGGCGGCGCGTAGGCCGGCGATGACACATAAGAAGCCAGCCCGACGTAGGTGATCGCGGCGGGAATCGGGCTGGAAGCCGCGCTGGACAAAGCCAGGATCGGGCCCACTGTCACGCCGGCCGCGGCCGCGATGCTCTGCGCTTGCGTTCTTGCGTCGGAAATCAGGTCCGTCAAAGGGCAGGTCTGCGACTGCAGTGCTTGAGCCGAGACTTGCGTTCCGGCGACCGTGAAAGACAGCGTCAGCCCGTTCTTGTTTTGCGCGATGGTCTGCTGCAGGGCGGTGAGGCTCGTGACTGTATCCTTCTGCCTCGCAAAAGGCACCGTCAAGGTAAATGTCCAGGACAGCATGGCCGGAGTGGCTGGGACTGCGTATGACGGGTTTGTGCCTACAGAGGTAAAGTTCGCCGCGCTAATCCCGGACCCCTGCAAGGCCGCCAGCACATCGTCCATGCTGGTGCTGAGAGGAGACTGCACGGTGACTGCAAACGCGACTTGATCGGGCGGCACCATCGAACTGCGCGAAACATTGACTGTAATCGAGTTGGTATCCAACTGCGCAAAAGCCAACGGCGCTAAGAACATCAAAAAGCAAACCAGAGCGGTTTTTTGCATGTTTGCAGTATACTCTCGGAGAATGCACAATCAATTACAGAGCGACACGGAGGCGTCCGATGCCGCCGCGGACTCGCCTGCCCTGCTCGACTTCCGGCACGTATCGGTCATGCTGGCTCAGAAGCTCGTCCTGGACGACATCTCGCTGCGCATCGACGCCGGCGAACACGTGGCCATCATCGGGCCGAACGGCTGCGGCAAATCGACTCTGATCAAGACCATCAACCGTGAGTTGTATCCGCTCGGCCGGGAGGGTTCTTCGCTCACCATCTTCGGCCGCCAGGTGTGGAACGTCTTCGAACTGCGCCCGCTGTTGGGCATCGTCTCAAACGACCTGATGCGCACCTGCACGCGCGAGATCACGGGCCGCGAAGTGGTGCTGTCGGGCTTCTTCAGCAGCATCGGCCTGCAACCATATCATCACGTGACGCCGGCGATGGAGAAGAAGGCGGACGAGGTGCTCGATCTGCTGGAAGTTCCGCATCTGGCTGTGCGCGAGATGACCGAGATGTCGTCGGGCGAGGGGCATCGTCTCATGATCGGCCGCGCGCTGGTCCACGATCCGCTAGCCTTGCTGCTGGACGAGCCAAGCAACTCGCTGGACTTTCGCGCCGCGCTAGAGCTGCGAGCCGTTCTCCGCAAGCTGGCGCAGGCCGGCACCGGAATCCTCATGGTGACGCATCACCTGCCCGATATCATCCCGGAAATCGACCGCGTGATTCTGTTGCGTGCGGGCCGTGTCTTCGCCGACGGCGCGAAGACGGAATTGCTGACCACCGAACGGCTCACCGGACTGTTTGGGCTTCCGGTGGAGCTGGCGCAGCGCGACGGTTATTATCACCTGTGGTGATGGCCTAGAAATCCAGTTTTTCGATCGCGGCCCGCAGATTCGATTCTTGCGTGGTCTTCTGTTTCTTGAGATCGCTTTCGCGGTCGCGGAGAGTAGCCAGCTGGCCTTCCTGCGTGGCGAGCTGGCGGGCATATTTCTGAACTTGTTCCTGCTGGCCGCTCACCTGGTTCAGGCTGGAAATGTTGCGGCGAATCCGGTCTTCATCCTGAATGAGGTTTCTGATGTCCGCGTCGGTTTGCTGGATCTGGGCGTCGAGGTCGGCGATCTGGCGCTTCAAGTCGACAATTTGCTGCAATTGGCGGCGGCCGGTGTCGGAGATGGCCTTGTTTTGCACATACACGAGAAGCGCGTCGGGCGTGAGGCTGGAGACTTCGGTAGTGGTGTTGTAGACGCGTTCGTCGATTACCGGAAACTTCTCCGTGGAATCAGCCGCGAGCTTCACTTCGAAGCGATAGGCATTGGCAGTTGTCTCGATGGGCTTCTGGTTGAGCACTTTGTATTCGGGCCGTTGGGCGTACTCGATGATCAGTGTCTTGGGTTTCTGGTCGACGTTGCGAATGGTGTAAGTCCTGGTTTCATCAGCCGCCGTCCTGGCCGTCAGCACGCCGCGGTTGACATGAATTTCGCGCACGATTTCACGGCTGGAGTCGAATTGCGTCGTAATGCGGGTACCAAGGTCCACGGCGTAACTGATCAGCCGCTTGTCACCCTGCTTCAGCGTGGTCATGAGCGCTTCGCCGGCGTAGCTCGCGGCGTTGAACACGGTGATCGGGCCGCCATCCAGCGTTTTCCCAGTGGAATTGGTCAGCTCGGCGGCGTTCATGGGATGCTCGCCGTAGTTGTCGGAATAAATCAGGAGCTTCCGCGAGCCGATTTTCTGCTGCAGGAAGGGAAGCATGGTGGATTCGTCTTTTTTCACCGTGACGGGCATGTCGAAGCGGTATTCGAAGAGTTCGCCCACGTCGCCAGCGGCGACGTTGACCGCGACGCTGCTTGGCCCAAAAAGGCCGTTGGCATCAGCAGACACGCCGCCGAGCCTCGCTTGCGCTTTCGTCGCAAGCTGTGGAGCGGCGAAAGCCCGCGGTTCTGGTGGCGCTCCGGCGATGCTCCCGATGATGCTCTGCGCCCCTAGCGAGCCTGAATACACCACTGGCGCGGCCGCTCGGTCTTCTGGCAACTCCACGGTCTGCCGCGGTACGTACTTCGGCTCGTAGAGCTGGCTGATGAACGACACCGGACGGCCGGAAACAACGGCTAGCCGAATGTTGCTCCAGTCTTCGCCGGTTGTATTGTCGATGATGGCCCAGCCTTCCAAAGTCGAGCCGGCGCTGTCATCAAAGATCAAACGGTAGCTCGACTTCCATACCGGCATCGGGATCGTGTAGCTAGCCTCAATCTGGCGCTCTTTGGCGTCGGACGAGTCAATATATACGCTGCGCTTATCGGTGGAGCGCGACTGGTTCACCACGATCAGGTAATCGCGAAGCTGCTGCTGGATCTTGGGATCGACGAAACGAATCGCGCTGGCGGCCGCCAGGTCGAACGTGCGCAGGTCGCCGGAATCGAGCAGCACCACCAGTTGCTCACGCTCGGGCTGCTTGTCGTCGGCCCGCACCACGCGCCCGCTCACGATGGCGCCGCTGATGGTGTCCGCGCCGTACTTCATCTCCACCTTGGCGCCCTTCATTTGGTCAAGAAAGATGGCAAGCGAGGCTTGTCCCGCGATTTTGAAAGGATAATCGGTCAGCTTCTGGTCCAGCGGCTCGCTCGAATCATAGTGGAGCCCGGTGACCTGGCTGCCGTTCCGGTCGTCGATGGTCAGCGACTTCAGCACGTCGTTCATGTCGGACGCCTTGAAATCCAGCCGTCCCGATTCGCCCGGCCGCAACGTGCCCGCGCGCTCGAAGTAGCCGACGCCGCTTTTGTAGAGGATCACCTGGCGGATCGGGATATCGGCCGCCGCAGTCAGAGCCGCCGTCACAGCTAACGCACCAGCCAGAAGCAGATCTCGATTCATAGTCACCTCATTAGACACATGCCCCCGGGCGCAGGTTCCTTTCAGGCGTGTTCATTTGGCACGGTCTACTCGCCCATTACCTTAATAATGACGCGTTTGGGGCGCTGTCCGTCGAATTCGGCGTAATAAACCTGCTGCCAAGGGCCGAAGTCGAGGCGGCCGCCGGTTACTGGAACGATCACCTGGTGATGCACCAGCAGGCTTTTCAGGTGCGAATCGCCATTGGTCTCGCCGGTGCGATGGTGCCGGTAGTTCTCCCGGTAGGGCGCCAGCTTCTCCAGCCATTCGTCGATGTCGGCGATCAGCCCATCTTCGGCGTCATTCACCCAAACGCCGGCGGTGATGTGCATAGCTGAAACCAGGATCATGCCTTCGCGTATGCCGCTCTTGCTGAGCGCGCTGTTCACTTCCGGTGTGATGTTGATGTATTGCCGGTGCTGCTTGGTGTTGAAAGTGAGGTACTCGGTGTGGAATCGCATATGTGCCGATGATAGCCGTAGGCTAAGTACTGTAGCGCGGCATAAGTTAAAATACTCCGAACGGTTCGGCCTGCGGTTGGATATTCTAGTGGTTTGAGTAACCCAGGCAACGCCAGCAGAATTTTGTTGGTTGAGGACGAGCAGCCACTGCTCCAGCTGATCCAGAAGTATCTTGTGCGGATGGGCTTCCAAGTGGAGATGTACTCGCAGTCGCTGGAAGCGCTGCGCAGCTTCGAAGCCGCGCCGGACCGCTATGACATGGTCATCGCGGATCTCGGCATGCCCGATATGCCGGGCGACACGCTGCTAACGCGGATGCTCGAAATCCGTCCGGAGTTGCGCATCCTGGTATGCAGCGGCTCCCCGTTCTTCATCGAGAATCTGCCCGGCAAGCTGCAGAGGCAGGTGGCGTTTCTGCAGAAGCCCTTCGTGCCGAAAATGCTGGCAGAGGCCGTGGAACGGCTCTTCGCTCAGGAGCCGCACTCAGCCAAGCAGAAGGACGCCCGCTAGTCCGCCGTCGCTGCCAGCGCCTGCTGCAGTTTTTCCGAGAAATTCTCGCCAGACTCCGACCACAAGCGGCGCGTCTCCACCGGCAGGGCGTCGTCCAGGTCATGCACCAGCTTGAGCAGGCTCTTGATGTTGGATTGGATCATCCGCAAACTGCCGGCGAGCTCCGGCTGCGGCAGAAAGTGCGCGTCAATGCCGAATTCGATTCCCAGATGTCCCTGATCGTCTTCGCCGAACTCAGGGCCAAAGCAGCATAGCGCCACCCGCGCCGGCTCCAGCTTCCAGTCGGTCTCGAATTGCCACAGGTCCCACCAGGTCTCGATCCGATAATGCGAGTCGGTGTTGGCGAACTCCTTGGCGGCGGCGAGCACTCGATCGATCGGCACGGGCGCGGGATACGCCACTTCCAGCAACGCCGGCTGATCGTAATCCACCGCGATGATCCGGAATGTAGACGGCTGCCGCATCAGGCGCGAATAAGGAAAGATTCGCAGCAGCTTCTCGTAGTGGCGGAGCATGCTTTGCTCGTTGAAGTTTCGAAGCCAGTAGGACAGATACAGTTGGTCGGCCATCTGTTACCATCGTACTGTCTCTTGCGAAAATCGCCACTTGTCCCTATCTTTCTGATCGTCTCCGTCGACGTACTTGGTCTCACCATTATCCTGCCGCTGCTGCCGTTTTATGCGGAGAAATACGGTGCTTCCCCGGCAGTGGTAGGCTTGCTGGTCTCGCTGTACGCATTTTGCCAGCTGATCGCCGGGCCGATGCTGGGCCGGATGTCGGACCACATGGGCCGCCGGCCCCTACTGTTGGTGAGCCAACTGGGCACATTCGTCGGCTTTCTGATTCTGGCTTACGCGCATGTGCTGTGGCTGATTTTTGTGTCCCGGGCGATCGACGGACTAACAGCGGGGAATCTGTCGCTGGCGCAGGCCTATATCTCCGACGTGACCAAGCCGGAGGACCGCGCAAAATCGTTCGCGTTGATCGGCATCGCGTTCGGGATGGGATTTCTGATTGGTCCCGGCCTGTCGGGCTATCTGTCGAAGTTCAGCTATCAATACCCGATCTTCGTGGCCGCGGGGTTGTCGGCCACCAGCATCCTATGCACATATTTTATGCTGCCGTCTATCACGCCCGCCGCGGCGGATAGTGCGACGCCGCGCAAGTTCACGTTGCTCGACTGGGGCAATTACGTGCGCTTCTTCCGGCAGCCGGGCTTATCGTCGCTGCTGTGGCGGTTCTTCGCGTTCACGTTCGCGTTCTCAATGTTCATGACCGGATTTCCGCTGTTCGCCGAGCGGCGCTACGTCTGGCACGGCCAAGCCTTCGGGCCGCAGCAGGTGGGCTACGTGTACGCGTTTCTCGGATTCCTGGGCGTGATTCTGCAGGGCGGGCTGATTGGAAGACTTGTCAAGACGTTCGGCGAAGTAGGATTGTCGCGCGCCGGCTTCTTCCTCGGACTGGTGGGACTGGCGGCGCTGGGCTTCACGCATAGCGTGCCGCTGCTTCTGGTGACGGCTGCGGTGGCATCGTGTGGTACCGGAGTGATCCGGCCGACGCTGACCAGCATGATTACGCAGGCGGCCGACCGCAGCGAGCAAGGCGTGATTCTGGGGTTGACGCAGTCGCTGAATTCGATTTCGTCGATCTGCGCGCCGGCGCTCGCCGGCTTCCTGATCGATCATCTGTTGCTGGCGCACTGGGCGGTGACGGCGGGGGCGTTATGCGGGGTTGCCTTGGTGTTGTAGCCTTCGCCTGTGCGATGCCGCTGCTCGGACAGACGGTGCGTGTGCCGTTTGTGGGATGCGCATCGGACGGTCAAGCTGGTCCGGTCGAAACGCCCAGGGGAGTGGACGTTGCAGTGCCGATAGCGCAACATGCGGCGCAACGGCTCGCTTATTACAAGGCTTCCAGCGGTTCTGGCGTTCTAGCTCCCCGTGGTTGGGAGTGCTTCCTCCTATACGGATCAGATGGTTCGTATTTGCTCGTCTCGTCTAGAATTCTAGACTTCACTGGACCAGCCGTTCTGGTCCGCAACATTTTCGGCCAGGGGTCAGGCAGTTTTGAAGTCGCCCAAGTAATTTCCACAGCGTTTCCAGCACGCAGGGCTACCATGCAAGAAGTCATTAAAGAGGGCAAAGAAGCGGGCTTGAAGTTCGGCCCTTACCCGAAGGACAGGCTGATCGTCCGTAGTGAGCGTATTGTTGAATATAAGACGCCCGCCAATTCCGAAGGGCTCGGAACAACGGGCACGCTGCAAATGAGCAACGATCCGATTGCCGGGGTTGCAATTCTCCAGGGCTCAACGCCCGACTTGATATTCTTGGGTGTGCGGCTGCCGCAGGAGTTGCGCGATCTGGCGCCTATCATCATTCATCAACTGGAACGCGAAAGCGCCAAACTGGTTCCCTGACGGTCGCGGCTCAGTTACGGAGCCGCGCGCGTCAGCAAGCGGTGTTACTTGTCGGGTAGCGCGGCGACGCCGGGCAGTTCAATCCCGGCCAGAAACTCCAGCGACGCCCCGCCGCCGGTCGAGATGTGCGAGATCTTGTCGGCGACGCCGGCCGATTTGATGGCTTTCTCGGAATCGCCGCCGCCCACCACGGACACCGCGCCGGACGCAGCCACAGCTTTGGCGAGAGCGACGGTGCCTTTGTCGAACGGCGGCATTTCGAAGACACCCATCGGGCCGTTCCAGATGATCGTCTTGGCCTTGCCGATGACGGCGGAGTAAGCTTCAATCGTCGCGGGGCCAATGTCCACGCCCATCTTGCCTTCGGGCACCTGCGCGACCACTTCTGAATCAGCGCCCGGCTTCAGTTCGGTCACCACGACATGATCGCTCGGCAGCATCAGTTTGCCGCCGGCCCGTGCTAGCAGATCTTTGGCTAACTCAACCTTGTCTTCCTCCACCAGCGACTTGCCCACCGGCTGGCCTTGCGCCTTCAGGAAAGTGTACGCCATGGCGCCGCCGATCAAAAGCTGATCGACGACCTTCATGAGGTTTTCGATTACTTCGATCTTATCGGAGACCTTCGCGCCGCCCAGAATCGCCACGCAGGGCCGCTCGGGATGGTGAATCGCTTTGCTGAGATATTCCAGCTCTTTGTCCATGAGCAGGCCCGAAGCCGCCTTCGGCACGAACTGGATCATGCCGACGGTGGAGGCGTGCGCGCGATGCGCCGAGCCGAACGCATCGTTGACGTACACGTCGCACAGCGCAGCCAGTTGCTTGGAAAAACCCGGATCGTTCTTTTCCTCTTCGGCGTGAAACCGCAAGTTTTCGAGCAGCAGAACTTCGCCCGGCGCCGGGCGCATCTTTTCCACTTCGGGGCCGATGCAGTCGGGGGCCATTTTGACGGGCCGTCCGAGCAACTGCGCCAAGCGCACCGCCGCCGGCTTCAAACTCATTTCCGCATTGGGCTTGCCCTTGGGCCGGCCTAAGTGGCTGGCCAGAATCAAACCCGCACCTTGTTCCAGCGCGTACTGGATGGTCGGGAGCGACGCCCGGATCCGCTTGTCGCTGGTGATTTCCTGGCCTCCGGGGGCCAACGGGACATTGAAGTCCACCCGGATAAAGACAGTCTTGTTCTTGAGGTCCAAATCGCGAATCGAAATTTTCGACATAAGATTTAGTCGCTTCGGACCGATGCTAACACGCCGCCACGGGGTCATTGTCGCCGCAGGAGAGCGGCGGGAGAGGCCGGGAAGCCTGCTTCACATGGTACATCGCGGCGTCGGCGGCAGCGATCAAACCCGCGGAGTCGGCCGCGTCGCCGGGCAGGGTCGCAACGCCGATGCTGAGGCTGACCGGGAACTCGCCGTCATCGAGCGGCACCCTGGTCCGGGCGATGCGCTCGAGGATGCGGTCCCGCACAACGCACGCGGCCGTGGGATTTGAATGCGGAAGTATGACGGCGAATTCGTCGCCGCCCAGCCGGGCGCAGGTATCCGTGGCGCGGCAGGAGGATTTCAGCACTCCGGCCACGGTCTTCAAGGCTTCGTCGCCCGCCTGATGCCCGTAGCGGTCGTTCACCTGCTTGAAGAGGTTCAGGTCAATCATGAGGAGCGAAACCGGGCCGTACCGGAGCGCGCGCGCCACTTCTTGGGCCATCACTTCTTCGAACCGGCGCCGGTTGTACAGGCCGGTTAGCGGATCGGTGACGGAAAGACTCAGCAACTGCGCGTTGGCCTGCTCCAGTTTGTCCTTGTAGGAACAGAGGATTTCGGTGCGCTGCCGGACCAGCATTTCGAAGGCGTCTTTCAGCGAGTCTTCCATCTCGGAGGCGTTGGCCGCGAATACCACTGTATTCGGGATGCGCACGTTTACCAGGTGAGCGTGCTGTTCGCGTTTGAGAATCGCCTCGTAGGCCTTCTGAACGGCGAAGTAACCTTGCTGATGGCGGTTTTCATCGATCACCGCCGAGACGATGCCACGGTCCAGAAAGGGCCGGACATGCGCGGTATTGCTGAAGCCCACGCACGGTGCGTGGATGTCCAGCCTTTCGAGAATGCCGGCGATTTCAGGCAAGTCCTGGTTGCCGACATAGTATCCGGCTGCGTCACCGAGAAGCTGTCGCTGATCGGTCTCCGGCAGAGCCGCCAGATCGCTCACGCTAAGCGCACACGCAGACTCCTGGGCATCTCCCTTGCATCGCGCCAACGCGCTGCGAAACCCCTGGTAGCGGCGGCCGTAGTGGAACTGATCAATCGAACCGGGAAATGAAAGGATCCGCCCGGAGCCGCCCATCGACTTGACGAGCAATTCGGCCGCGAGCGCGCCGGCCTGCACCAGATTCGCACGGACGAAGGCCGAGCGCTTGCTATCGGGTGCGTCACCATGCACGGTCACGACCGGCGTGCCGCGCCGTTCGTGCTCATCGATGAGGTCGTCGAGCGCCCTGGCATGCGCCGGCATCAGCCCGATGGCATCCACGCCGCTCTCCAGCAAATCCTGAAGAATCCGCCGCTGGCCTTCGACATCAGCGCGTTCGGTCGTGAGATTCTGGACTTCGACGCCGAACGAGGACAGGTCGAAGGTCGCCTCCCAGACTCCCTCCCACAGCAGTTCGAAGAAGTCCTCAGGCTGGACAGGAGCAACAATCGCGATGCAGACGTTCTCCTTCATCCAGGAGCCCCTGAATGCGTTATCGAACCGGTCTGTAAATGTATTAGTTCGCGCGGTCGAGAGTCGGAGGCTCAGGTTGGCTGTCGTCGATGTCCTGTACGCCCAATTCGATAGCGACTTGGGCCGCGATCAGCACCTGGGCGCTTGTTCGTAACCGCCCCACGACGAGTTGACTAGCAGGCCGGCGCCGTAGGGAGCGAACGCGATCAAACGCCGCCGCGGTTTGTTTGGTCGTCCAGATGGTCGCAGGGGATGCGGATGACAGAGGACGGCAGATCAGCGGTCTCAACCTTGCGGCCAGTCGCGAAAACCTGGAATCCGGCTTCGGCCAGACTGATCGCTACCACGCCCGACGCCGCGGCTCGCGCCGGTGACCAAGGCGGTTGGCATTTGTCCATCTTTCTACAGCAGGCGGAAGTTCACTTCGATGGTGGCTTGCACGGGTACGGGCTTGCCGTCCTTCTTGCCGGGGCTGAATTTCCACTTCTCGACGGCTTCAATGGCTTTTTGGTCTAAACCCAAGCCGAGCGGGCGGATGACTTTCAGATCGCGCGGGTTGCCGTGTTCATCCACGACCACGAACAGAACCACGGTGCCTTGGAACTTGGCTTTGCGGGCCTCTTCGGAATACTCGGGCTCGACTTTGTAGATCACGGTGGGAGGAGAAACACCGCCGCCGATGCGGTATGCGCCGCCGCCCATATTGCCGCCGGATCCAGGACCGAAACCGGGGCCGGATCCAGGACCGACACCGCCGCCGCGCCCATTGCCCATGCCGCCGCCCGCGCCAAAGCCGTTGGAAGCGATCCCAGATTTAGCCAGCGGGTCGCCCAACTGGTCAATGTTCACTTTCGGAATGTTGGCATCCGGTTGGATGATCAATGTCGGATCCATCACGAGCTTGGGATTCTCGACCTTGGGAATCATCGGCGGCACGAACTGCTTGTCCGCCAGCTTGGGCAGCTTGCCCTTGCTCACAGGTGTCGGAGAACGGTCGCCGCCACCACCGCCGCCGCCCATCGGGTTTTTCTTCACCGTCGGCTTGTAGGGCGCAATGTCCGGAGCGATCAGTGTAATTTGCTCCTTGACGGCTTGTTGAACGGCTTTATTTGTCCCCAGGAACACCAGCAGCGCGATGACCGCGGCGTGAATTAAGACCGAACTCAGACCAGCCTGCTTCTCCTGCCCGCCATAGAAGCCCCAGATCTCCTGCACCGGGACAGGCTTGGACGTCACTTCCAGCGGCGGAAGCTTTGGAGGATGGATGAGGTCCTTGATGTTCCTGATGAAAGAATGGATGAACGATTCTTCCATCTCGGACGCCAACAGCCTTTGCAGGTGAATGTCCGCGTCATTACTGTTTTGCGGATTACCGCCCCCCTGATAAGGCATTGGATTATCGTGCGCGGACATAATCTAGTACTACACCTCTGGCGCTGAGTGAATAGACGTCACGATGCTCCGCGGGGGTTGCATCAGTCTGTATATAATTCTAGCACTTCCAGCAGGCCGTCAAGCAGTCTATGAAGAATGGAATTCGCCTCCTAGAGTTAAGGTAAAGCATGGCGGAAAATCCTCTCCTGATCTTCGACGGGCGCTGTGACTTCTGCAAGATCTGGATCGAGTATTGGAAGCAACTGACCAGGGGAGTGGACTACGCGCCGTCGCAAGAGGTAGGAGCGCGTTACCCACAGATTCCACAGGAGAAATTCGGCCAGTCGGTGCAGTTGGTGATGCCCGAAGGAGAGGTGATCAGCGGCGCGCGCGCGGTGTTCACAACTCTGACGTATGCGCCCGGACTGGCTTGGCTGCTTTGGATCTACAATCACGTCCCCGGATTCGCGCTGGTTTCCGAAGCGTTTTACAAGCTGATCGCGGCGAATCGCACGTTCTTCTACCATGTAACTCGTCTGACATTCGGCAAGGGCGTCCGGCGCCTGGAGTACGCCCGCGTCGAGTGGCTGTTTCTGCGGCTTCTGGCGGTGATCTACTTGATCGCGTTCGCGTCGCTTGCCGGGCAGATCACGGGCTTGATCGGCGGGCGCGGAATCGAACCCGTCGGGCGTTATCTTGAGGCAATCGCACGGAGTTTTGGCCCGCGCGGTTATTGGTTGGCGCCCACTGTGTTCTGGTTGGGGCACGGCGACACATTGCTGCGGGCCGCATGTTGGGCGGGCATGGCGATTTCGCTCGTGTTGCTTCTGGGATTCCTGGAGCGAGCTTCGCTGATTTGCTTGTACGTTCTGTATTTGTCGCTTTCGACGGCCGGGCAGGATTTTCTGTCGTTCCAGTGGGACTCGCTGCTTCTGGAGGCGGGCTTTCTGACGATTTTCCTAGGCAATTCCAAAGCAGTCGTGTGGCTGTTCCGCTGGCTGTTGTTCCGGCTGACGTTCTTGTCGGGCGTGGTGAAGCTGACCAGTCATGACCCGGTCTGGCGGGACTTGACAGCGCTCAGCTATCACTACTTGACGCAGCCTCTGCCAACGCCGGTGGCCTGGTACATGTACCAATTGCCGCTTTGGTTCCAGGGTGTTTCGACAGGGTTTGTGTTTGTCGTGGAGCTTTTCGTGCCGTTTCTGTTTCTCGGGCCGCGACGTTGGCGCATATTTGGGGGCTGCGCGCTGCTGCTGCTCCAGTCGCTGATCTTTGTGACTGGCAATTACACGTTTTTCAACTTACTCACGATGTCGTTGTGCGTGTTCCTGTTTGATGATCAGGCGCTGGAGCGATTGCGACTGCGGCACCGTGCGGCCCGCACGCGCCCTGCGATCGTCGCGCCTGCCGCTGCGGTGATCTTGGTGCTGAGCATTTCCGAACTCTGGTATACGTTCTTCGTCAGCGCGCCGGAACCGAATGCCCTGGTGCGCACGACGGAGCCGTTCCAGATCGTCAACACCTACGGTTTGTTCGCCACAATGACGACAAGCCGGCCAGAGATCATTGTGCAGGGATCGAACGACGGGCAAACCTGGCTGGACTACCAGTTCAAATACAAGCCCGGCGATTTGCGCACGCCGCCGCACTGGGTCGCGCCCTATCAACCAAGACTGGACTGGCAGATGTGGTTCGCCGCGCTCTCGAGCTATCAGGCCTCGCCCTGGTTCGGCAATTTCATGGTGCGCTTGTTGCAGGGTTCGCCTGAGGTACTGGGGCTGCTGGCGAAGAATCCGTTTCCGGGTTCACCGCCCAAGTACGTGCGGGCGGAGCTGTACGACTATTCGTTCACGGATTTCGCGATGCGGCGCGCGAGCGGCGATTGGTGGAAGCGAACCCCGCTCGGCGCTTACTTCCCGCAGGTCTCACTGCGAGATGTGCGGGCGGCACGCTAGATTCTTCGCTCGGCCACGATGATCGAGTAGCCGAGGCTACCCCGCTGAACCGCGGTGAGCGCGGCCTGCGCCAGAGCCTTGGCTTCCGCCAGATCGACGCCGGGTAGATCGAGCTTCTTCAGGCCAATGAGGATCTCGGCGCCGAGCAGCTTGGTGCGCACCTGATGAACCATTTCGAGAAGCGCTTCGTCGTGCTGTTCGGTTTGCCGCGGATCGAGCCCCGCTCCGGATAGGTAGGCGATGTACCGGTCCACTGGCTGCGCATCGGCGATGCAGGAGATCCATGCCAGCAGCCCGTCCAGTTCTTTCGGTAGCACAGCGCCGCGCGTCAGATCGCTCAGGCCAACGCGCCCGCCGGGGCGTAGGACACGCGCGAACTCGCGAGCGGCGGCCGTCTTGTCGGGAAACGTACAGAACGCGCATTCGCAAATAATCGCGTCGAAGGACGCATCGACGAAGGGCAAGTGCTCCGCGTCGCCCTGTTCGAAGCGGGCAAGCTCGCTAAGGCCCTTGGAGGCGGCAAGCGTATTAGCCTCAGCCGCACTTTGCGCACTGAAGTCTACGCCCAGCACCCGGCAGCCGAAACGCTCGGCCAGAAACACGCCGCTCGCGCCCTTGCCCGAAGCAGCGTCGAGCACGCGGGATTCGCGTTTCAATTCGAGCAACTCGCCCAGGCGCCCGGTGAGCTTGGTTCCTCCCGGATGGAATGAATCGCCGAGCAGGAGCTTCGCGAAGTCGCTTTCATACAACTTTGCACAGCACTGCTTCGTGGTTTCGGCCGCGTTCATGATGGCACTACGCGAAGACGATTCGTTTCGGAGCTGCGATCGAAGTCAAAAGAAACCGGACGCGGTTCGTAGGGGCGGCCCTCGGCGCGGGCGCGCCGCCGCTCGGGTTCCATGGCTTCCAACTGCGCTCGCGCCTGTTCGCGATAACCGATCGTGTTGTAAGCGCAGAAGGGAACCTGCTTGCCGCCGGGCAGCAGAAATTCCTTGCAGCATTTCATGAGGTTCTTCTGATTGAACGTCCAGGGATCCATGAAATCCTGGAGCATGATCATGAGCATGTGCTGCGCGATCGCGCCGACCGTCAAACCCTCGGGAATGCCGCAAGCCTGGCAGGAAAACGCCAGCTGATCCGCCGACTTCGCCGATCCGGCGACCGATGACGAAGACCACAAACCTTCGAGCGCGCCCTTGATTTCCAGGCTCCAGTCCGGCATGACGCGGTTGGTGATGTAGTCCAGGTAATCATGCACGTTCACGATCCGGGGCAAGGGCGTCACTTGGTCGCCGTCGATGAAGGCGTAGGTGACCGAGTTGCACGTGGGGAAGCAGCAGGGCACAGGAACGAAGTCGCTCGCCGTGAACTTCCCGGAAGTCTGGGCCTCGATCAGTTGCAGAATGTCGGGAATCGTCATGCGCTGCATCGGATCGTGGCGCACGTGACGTCCGGCGTGAAATGCGGGTTGGAAATTGATTCCACGCACGGCCGGATGCTGAATCGCGAGGTCGATGATCCGGCCTATTTCGTGCTCGTTCACGCCGCGCTCGATGGCAGGGACCAATGTGACGTTCAGGCCGATTTGCGCCAACCGGTCCAGCGCGCGGAGCTTTTCTTCCAGTATGTCCGGCTCGCCCCGCAGGACCCGGTAAGTCTCGGGCTCGAAGCCATCGAACTGGAAGTAGAGCGAAGGCCGGACCTCGTTGAGCTGCTCGAGAAAGCGGTCGTCCTTGGCGATTCGTTTGCCGTTCGTGTTGATCATGACGAACGGGATATTGCGGGCTTTCGCGGCACGCACGAAGTCGATGATCTGAGGATGAATGGTCGGTTCGCCCCCGGAGAACTGAATCACCTCGGGGTTACCCTCGGTGCGGACGTAATCGTCCAGAATCTGTTCCACTTCTTCGAGTGTCAGGTTGAAGCCGGGGCTGGCGTCGGAGAAGCACAGAGGACAATTCATGTTGCAGGCGCTATTCACCTCGATGATTCCGAGGCAAGTGTGCTGCTGGTGGTCAGGGCACAGGCCGCAATCATACGGGCAGCCGTCGCGGACTTCAGAGCCGAAGGCCAACGGAATTGTCCCGGGCTTGTTGTAGCGGACGTGCGAAGTGTACGCCTGCGCGTCGCCGTAGACCAGAGCTTCGAACGGGCCGCAGTCCGGACAGCGCTTGCGCATGTAGACTTTGTTGCCGCGCAGCAGAATCTGGGCGTCCACCACGTTGCGGCATTGCGGACAGATGCTGCGGGTCAGCTCATAGAACACATAGTCGGCATCCTTCTTCATAAGTCTCCTAGCGCATCATCTTGGACAGCCCGCGAATCATTCTACCGGAAGCGCCGGACAACAACTCGTCTACCGCCATTTCTCCTGCCAACTGCTGGATGGCCGTCGCGTACGTCGGATAAGGATGGATGACGCCTGCCAGGTCGCCCACCTTCAGGTTATGACGGATCGCAATGGCGAATTCCGCGATGATCTCGCCGGCGCGCGCGTTGACGGCGGTCACGCCCAGGACGGTCCCGTCTTTCTTTGCGATGATCTTGAGGAAGCCGGCCTCTTCGTCTTCGCAGATGGCGCGATCGATCCGGCTCATTTCCCAGCGTCCGGCCTTGACCGTATCGCCGAGCGTCGCTCGCGCCTGCTCCTCAGTGAGTCCAACATGGGCCGCTTCCGGATCAGTGAACGTCACCCAGGGGAGCACGCCGGCGCGTCCTGAACTGCTGCCGGGGAGGAGCGCGTTGCGGGCCGCTTGAAAGGCCTGCCAGCCGGCAAGATGCGTGAACTGATAGCCGCCCACGACGTCGCCGGCCGCGAAGATGTGCTTCACATTCGTGCGGAGCTGGTCATCGGCCGGAATTCCCGCGTCTGTGAACTGGACGCCAGCCTTTTCCAAGGCGAGATCAGCCACGGACGGTTGACGTCCCGCGGCGACGAGCAGCGGGTCACCGCGCGCTTCTTCCCGATCTGTCGTGACAACGATCTCGCTGCCTTCCTGTCGCACTGACGTGGCCCGTCCGCGCAGGAAGCGGACGCCTTCGCTTTCCAGGATCTCCTGCATCAACTGGCCCACTTCCGGTTCGTCTCTCGGCAGCAGCCGATCGGCGACCAGCGTAACCTGCGCACCCAGGCGCTGATAAGCTTGCGCGATCTCCATTCCCAGCGGCCCGCCACCGACCACGATCATTGCCCGCGGCAACCTGTCGTTATCGAAAATCTGCTCGTAGGTGAGGAAAGGTACGTCGCGCAACCCGGCGATCTCTGGAATCCGAGGGCGGGCGCCGGTCGTGATGAGAAACGACTTTGAACGGATTACAGATTCGCCGGCCGTGACCGTATTGGCGTCGACGAATCGCGCAGCGCCTTCGATCACTTCGATCCCCTGCGCGCGCAATTCCTCCGGAGTTTCGAAACGATAGACCTGCTGGATCGCCTCGCGCAGGTAATCGCGAACCCGGACCATATCGGTGACAGGCCGGCTGACTGTGATGCCGAATCGCGCGGCCGTGCGCGCCTGGTGCGCGACCTTAGCAGCTTTGAGCAGAGCCTTGCTTGGCACGCAACCGGTCCAGGTACAGTCGCCGCCAATCCGGTCTTTCTCGATCAATGCGACTTTCGCGCCCAATCTGGCAGCGAACCCGGCAGCGGTCAGGCCTCCCGAACCTGCGCCGATGATCACGAGATCGACGTCACGCGCCGCCATGGGCTCTTTCCCCCGGATGCAGCCGGCCGAGCAGCGCCAGCGCCACCGCGGCCATCCCCACGGTACCGTAAATCAATCCGTCCACTGCGAATCGGTTGCCCAGCGCCGCGGCGGCTAAAGATCCGGCAATTGCGCCGACGCTGAGCAGGACCGAATAGATGCCCATCGCCGCCCCCCGCCCCGCCTGCGCGCCGACTGCACCCGCCAGCAGCGATAGAGCCGCGGGAGTGAATCCGCTTTCTACCATGATGCAAATCGCCGTCGCCGCTCCCAGCGCCCAGCGCACCACGATGCCGCGGCCGGCCGAGTGGTTCAGCAGAAGAAGCCCGATGCAAACCGCGAACATTGCCGCAAGCGAAATCCGCAATGCCCGCAGGATGGGCATGCGCGGCAGGATCATGCTCCATGCCGTAACGCCGGCGCCGAATACCAGCGAATACGCAAGCAGCATCCAGCCCACGCGCTCCGGCTGATCCGCGAAGATTCCAGCGAGGAACTGGCTCCCGCGGGTCTTCTGCGTCAGCAGGAAGGTCAGCGCCGGCCCCAGCCACAATCCGACGATCGCGTTGACGCCCAGCCACACCGGTGCTAGTCGGCGTAAGGACGGCTCGCCGAGCGCGTGCCACAAGCCTGCCAACGCTTCCTGGCGGCCATGTCCCTGGCTTCCCGCCGCTCCGAAGTAGAAAAAGCCGGCGCTCAGAAGGTAAATCGCAGCGACTGCGGCGAAGGCCTTGGTGTGATACACGTGCCAGAGCTGAGCGCCGGCGAGCCCGCCAATCGCCAACCCTGCCAGCAGCGACAGCTCGAAATAGCTCATCGCCCAGGCTCGCGACCGCGCGTCTCCTTCCGTGACGTCGGTGATGTGAGCGAGTAATGGCGGAGCGCCCGCAGCCGCTCCCAAGCCTTCAATGGCGCGGCTCAGGAAGAAGATGCTGACCCACCCTGACATGCCGAACAGCTGCGTGGCCACTGCGCCCAGCAACGCGCCTCCGGTCATGAGCGCGCGGGGAGCGATCGCATCCGAGAGCATTCCCATGGGGACCCCGAAGGCCAACTCGGCTCCGTAGGATACAGCACCCAGCGTGCCGGCAAGTGCCGCGTCTACGGTCGCGCCGCGATTGGCGAGTTCGGCGAGATACAGGCCCACCAGCACAGCACCGGCGCCGCTAGCGACCCGCAGCAGAGCGTTCCCGAGCAAGGCCAGAGGCAGACGGGTTCGCGTGCCGGTGAGACGGTCCACAGTTGCGAGAGTCCGTGAAGCGTTTTCCTCCATAATCGTCAGTGGGCGTCCGGCAAGGAAGTTTCATCTTACAGAACGCGGCAGCATGGCGAAGATTTCCGATCTCAAGCTCGCGTATCAACTCTTCATGAAGGCGTACCCGTACCGCCGCGTCGACTGGCGGCCCGGCGCCGTGTTGCAGAAGCCGCTGAGCGAGTCTCGCGTCGCGATTGTCACGACCGCGGCGTTCTACACCCCGAACCAGCCCCGCTTTGATACATCCATTCGCGGCGGCGACTGGTCCTTTCGCACGATTCCTCTGGAGACCGATTTGGGCAGCTTGCGTATCGCTCACCGGAGCGACGCATTCGACACCACCGGCATCACCGCGGACAAGAACCTGGCTCTGCCCTTAGACCGGCTCCAACCGATGGCGGAGGCCGGCGTCATTGGCTCGGTGGCCCCGCGCCATTTCAGCTTCATGGGCTCGATTGCGGCGCCCGGCCGGTTGATCGCTGAGACCGCTCCGGAAGTGGCGCGGTTGATCGCGGAGGATGCCGTGGACGCGGTCCTGCTCACGCCGGTGTGACCGATGTGCCACCAGTCGGTCGGGCTGATCCAAAGCATCGTCGAAAAAGCGGGCATTCCCACGGTGTCGATTACGCTGCTTCGCGAGGTGACGGAACGAGTAGGCCCGCCGCGCGCTCTGTTCGTCGATTATCCGCTCGGGTATCCATTGGGTGCGCCTAACGACGCCACGCTGCAAACGCGAATCCTGCGGGATGCCTTGGCCTTACTGAGTGAGGATGTCCCGCCTGCGCTGCTGCGGAACTATGGGCAGGCTATTTGAGAACGAGGAAACCGGTTTCCACCCGGTTGTCGGCGATGCGGTTCCACATCACGCGAGCTCGGCCGCCGGCAATCGCGTGCCGGAAATCGACCACTTGCCCGGTGTGCAGCGCCCGATAGGCGTGGACGGCCCGGAACCCGCTGTGGCTATAGTCCACCAGGTGGCCTTTGATCTCACGCCGCGCCGGATCGTCGAACGACAGCGTGAGCGGGCCTTCTCCGCGGTAGCGGCGTTCGGTACGACGCTCGGCGGCTGCCGTAGCCGCGTCTAGGGGTATTTTGGTTCTAGGACGCATACGACTGCCGCACCGCCTCCCTTCCGTAAAGCTTCAGCTTCCGGCTGAGCGTCCGGCGAGAGATGCCTAGCAGATCTGCGGCGCGTTGCTGATGGCCCTTGGTCTCCGCCAGCACCCGCAGGATGGTGTTCTTTTCCATGCCGTCCAGATTCGTGCTGGGAACGGTAATCACCGGCGCCTGTTGCGGTGAGAGCCGGGCCGGCCCCAGAGCGAGGTCTTCGGCGTGAATTTCGGAACCGCGCGCCAGCACGGCGGCCTTGGTGATGGAGTTGCGCAGTTCACGCACGTTGCCCGGCCAAGCATGCTGTTGCAGGACGCGCAGGGCGTCGCTGGAAAAGAACATGTTCGGGTAGGTCTGCTTCAGGAAATGCTCCGCCAGCGGTACGATGTCCTCCATCCTTTCCCGCAGCGGCGGCACGCGCAGGCAGATCTGTCCCAGGCGGTGATAGAGGTCGCCGCGGAACTTTCCCGTTTCTACGCCCTGCTCGAGTTCTTGGTTCGTAGCGGCCACAATCCGAACATCCACGCTGATCTTGCGCGTCCCTCCCAGGCGATAATAAGCGACGCCATCCAGCACGCGCAGCAGCTTGACCTGCATTCTGGGTTCCAACTCGCCGACTTCGTCGAGGAACAAGGTTCCGTGGTTGGCCAACTCGAACAGGCCCGGCTTCGGCGAATCCGCCCCGCTGAACGCGCCCTTTTCATAGCCAAATAACTCGCTCTCCACCAAGTGCTCCGGCAAGGCCGCACAGCTGACGTCGACCCAAGGCTTGGAGCAACGCAGCGAATAGTGATGAACTGCCCGTGCTATCAACTCTTTACCAGAACCGCTCTCGCCCGTAATGAGCACCGCAGCGTTGGTTTGGGCAATGCGTTCCACCAGTCCGACAAGCTGCTGCATGGCAGGGCTGGAAAAGATCGCCTGCATACCCAGGAACGTTTGTAGCTGGAAGCCCATGATCAGCTACTGGGCTTTTCGGCCTTTTGCATGGGGTGCAGCATGGTACATAAGTCCCAAACGGCTAAGCACAACCACCGAAGCTAGCCCGGCAATCGTTGTAGGCGCCGCGGGACAGAATGTCGCATCCTGCGGGCGGCTGAATCGACATTTTGGCCGGAACGGCTAACGCCCGCGCCTTTATCCGCCGATGATTCAATTGGATACAAACGCCAGCTTTGGCAGGGAAGCTGCAGCGTCCCGGTTACCGGATGCTCGCGCTCACAATCAAAAAACGAATGTCCCTTTTCGCAAAGATCTACGTCAGCGCCTTTGTCGTCATCGGCGCGGTTGTCGCGATTGTGCAGCTCAGCCAGTGGGAATCGCAGGATCTGTTTCGGTTCTTCTGCTACCTGGCGCTGGCGATCTTCGCGTCGCGGCTAAAGGTAGCGCTACCCGCGATCAGCGGCGCGCTTTCGGTGCTATTCATCATCATCCTGCTGGGCATCGTCGAACTGAGCCCGCCGGAGGCGATGTTCATCGGATGCGCGGCCATTCTGCTGCAGTGCCTGTGGAACTACCGCCAACGGCCCAGGCTGCATCAGGTGCTGTTCAATCTGGGAAGCATGGCGATCACGATCGCCGCCACCAGTTCGGTGTACCGCTCCCCGGTGCTGCTTCATTGGAACCTGGAAGCGGCGCTGCGGCTGCTGGTGACCACCACGGTGTTCTTTGCGCTGAACACGTTTCCAGTGGCCGGCGCCATCGCGCTCACTGAAAACAAATCGCTGCGGCACGTCTGGCGGGAGTGTTATTTCTGGTCGTTCCCCTATTACCTGTTGGGCGCGGTGATTGCGGCGGCCGCGAGCGCCTTGAACCGGCACTTCGGCTGGCAGACTTCATTGCTGGCGGTGCCCGTGGTTTATTTGGTGTATCGGTCCTACTACCTCTACATGGGGCGCATGGAAGACGAAAAGAAGCACGCCGAGGAGATGGCGTCCTTGCACCTGAGAACGATCGAGGCCCTGGCGCTAGCGATCGAAGCCAAGGATCACACGACGCACGATCACCTGCAGCGCGTCCAGGTCTACGCCATTGAAGTCGCCAAGGAGTTGGGCCTGAACGAATCGGACGTCGAAGCACTCCGGGCGGCCGCGCTATTGCACGACATCGGCAAGCTGGCGGTCCCCGAACACATCATCTCGAAGCCCGGCAAACTGACGCGGGAAGAGTTCGACAAGATGAAGATTCATCCGGTGGTGGGCGCCGAGATCCTGGAACGCGTGCGCTTCCCCTACCCGGTGACGCCCATCGTGCGCTCGCATCATGAGCGCTGGGATGGCACGGGATATCCGGACGGCTTGAAAGGCGAGGAAATTCCCATCGGCGCGCGCATTCTGGCCGCGGTGGACTGTCTGGACGCGCTCGCTTCGGACCGTCAGTACCGCCGGGCGTTGCCGCTGGACGACGCCATGCAGAAGGTCGCCGAGGAGTCCGGCGTCGCTTTCGACTCGCGGGTGGTGAACATCCTGCAGCGTCGCTATGTGGAGCTGGAAGCCATGGCGCAGGCCAACGCCGTGGAGAGATCCACGCTTTCCACGCACATCAAAGTCGAACGCGGGCTGGCTCCTGCGGCCGGCTTCGAGAACAGCCGGCGCCCGCCGCAAAGCTCCGCCGAACCAGCCGATTTTCTGACCTCGATTGCGGCCGCGCGCCAGGAAGTGCAGAACCTGTTCGAGCTGGCGCAAGACCTGGGCAATTCGCTCAGCCTGAACGAAACCCTGTCGCTGCTCGCGCTCCGGCTAAAGCGAATGATCCCGTATGATTCACTGGCGATCTATGTTCTGCGGGAAGACCGTTTGCGCGCCGAGTACGTAAACGGCGAGAACTTCCGCCTGTTTTCTTCGCTGGAAATTCCGCTGGGCCAGGGCCTGTCGGGCTGGGTAGCGGAGAACCGCAAGCCGATTATCAATGGCAATCCCGCGGTCGAGCCTGGCTACCTGGCGGACGAGAACAAGTTTACGACCATGCGCAGCGCGCTGGCTGTGCCGCTGATCGGGCTGAACGGCACCATCAGCGTTCTGACGCTCTATCAAAGCGAGCGGGACGCGTTCACCAAGGATCACCTTCGGATCTTGCTCGCGATCTCGCCCAAGCTGTCCTTGTCGATTGAGAACGCATTGCGGTATCAGCAGGCCGAGAGCTCCGCCGCCACCGACTACATGACGGGGCTGCCGAATGCGCGCTCCTTGTTCCTGCATCTGGATGGGGAACTGGCGCGCTGCCGGCGCCTGAACTCGCCGCTGGTCGTGCTGGTCTGCGATATGAACGGCTTCAAGCAGGTGAACGACAAGTACGGGCATCTGGAAGGCAACCGGGTGCTGCGCTCGGTAGCCAGGAAGTTGAAGGAATCCTGCCGCGAATACGACTACGTAGCACGCATGGGCGGCGACGAGTTTGTGCTGGTGCTTCCCGGCCTGCGCATGGATCAACTACCGCAAAAAGTGGCGCGCTTGAACGCGATTACCGCGGAATCCGGCCAGGACATTTGCGCCACCGAGACGCTTTCGCTCAGCATCGGGCATGCGCTTTTCCCGGACGACGGCGTTGACGCCGACCAGATTCTCAGCGAAGCGGATCGACGCATGTACATCGCCAAGCAAAAACAAAAACTGAGCGTCGTGGGGCCGCGTGGCTACGATTTCGAGCCCACGGGCACCTGGTAGGGGGTCGCATGGCTGCCCTGCTGATGCGGCAAGCGCGACGCATCCTGCTCACAGCTCTACTGGGTGGACTGCTGGGTGCAACGTTAGTGCGGCTTAGTCCCGGCTTCGGCGTTGACGAACGGGAACTGGACAACCGGCTGAGCGCGCAAAGCCAGGCGGCCATTCGCACCGAGCATGCGCGGGACAACAACATCGCTCTGTTCTATGCGCGCTATCTCGGGGGGATCGCGCGCGGCGATTTTGGATTCTCGACCTCGCTCAACCGGCCGGTAGCGGAGTTACTAAAAGAACGCCTGCCGCTGACGCTGGTCTCGCTTGCTTACGGAGTGCTGGGTGGCGTTACGCTGGGCTTGCTGCTCGCGTTGCTGACTGTGTGGTGGCGTGCGCCCGGTTCGAGCCTGGTGCCGTCGCTTGCCAGCGGCTTGTGCCTGGCGACTCCGGCCGCCGTAGTGGCCTTGATCTTCCTGTGGATGAATGCGCCGGGCCGCTGGGCCATCGCCCTGGTGGTGTTTCCGCACGTATACCGCTACTCGAAAAACCTGCTCGTCGCGACTTACCAAAGTCCGCACGTGCTGGCCGCGGAGGCCAAGGGCTTGAGCAGTTGGCGCATCTTGTGGGCGCACGTCTTTGCGCCCGCAGCGCCGCAGCTGGCCGCCTTGGCCGGCATCTCGGTGAGCCTGGCGTTCGGCGCGTCGATTCCGATCGAAGTGGTTTCGGACACTCCGGGCGTGGGGCAACTGGCCTGGCGAGCGGCCTTGGACCGGGACCTTCCGCTGCTGGTCACCGTTACCGTTCTGGTCGCTCTGATGACGGTGATCGTGAACAGCCTGGCGGATCTGGCGCTGGCCGCCTGGAGGCCGTCGCGATGAGCGGAAAGCAAAAGTTCGCGCTCGCTGTTGTCGGAGTGGTGGCGCTGGCGTCGCTGGGTGCAGGCTTTGTAACGCACGCTTCTTATTCCGATCAGTTTCGTGAAGCCATCAGCGCACCGCCCTCGGCGCGTTTCTGGCTAGGCACCGACGAATTGGGACGGGACCGCCTCGCACGGCTGCTCTACGGCACGCGCGTCTCATTGCTCCTGGCGCCAGCGGCCGCGTTGCTCGCGACGCTGCTAGCCGGCATCATTGGCGGCACGGCCGGTTATTTGGGCGGCCGGTGGGAGCGCACGGTGACGGCCGGCATCGACCTGTTTCTATCGCTGCCATGGCTGTTCCTGCTCCTCGCCGTCCGAGCCTTGCTGCCGCTGAATACGTCACCGGTCACCAGCGTGATGATCACGTTTCTGCTGCTGGGCTGCCTGGGATGGGCGACGCCGGCTCGGATCATTCGCGCGGGCACGCGCACTCTGGTGAACTCCGATTTTCTGGTGCTGGCACGCGCCAGCGGCGTACCCTCCGGGCGGCTGTTCTGGCGGCACCTGCTGCCCAATCTGCGCCCGATTCTGCTGGCGCAGTTCTGGATCTCCGTGCCGCTGTTCATCCTGAGCGAAGCCAATCTCGGATTGCTCGGTTTAGGCGTCTCCGAGCCGCTGCCGTCCTGGGGGAGTCTGTTGCGGGAGCTCGAAAATTACACGGCGGTGCTGCAGAACCCGTGGATGCTGGCGCCGATGGTCCTGCTGGTGGTCCTGGTCAGCTGCCTGCAGCTCCTGCTGCGGACCGAGGATCAGACGCCATGTTGAAACGTTGCCGCGTGCTCGCTCCGCTTGTCTTTGCCTGGACGCTGGCCGCGCAACCAGGCGGCGAACTGCGTTTTTCGCTGCGCGCCGACCCCAAAACGTTCAACCCGTTGTTGGTGGAAGACGAGCCTTCCGAGACCATCCGCTATCTGACGGGCGGCGTGTTGATCCGCCTGAATCGCTACACGCAGGAACTGGAAGGCGAGCTGGCTACCGGCTGGAAAGTGTCGGAAGCCGGCCGGCGCATCGAATTTCGACTGCGCCCAGGAGTCCGGTTCTCCGATGGCGCTCCGTTCACTTGCGAAGACGTCGCCTATACGGTCCGCCAGCTAATGGATCCGGCGCTGCACTCCCCCACGGGCGACGCGTTCCGTTCGGCGCCCGGCGCTGTTGAGACCAAATGCGCCTCGCCGCTCAGCGCCAGTGTGCGCTTTCCGGGTCCGGTTGCGGCGCTGGCATCACAGTTCGATCAAGTGGCTATTCTTTCGGCGCATTCCAAACGCGCCGAATCGGCCGTCCTGGGACCGTTTGTTGTAGCCGACTATAAGCCGGGCACGTACGTCCTGTTGCATCGCAATCCCAATTTTTGGAAGCACGACGCGAATGGTCGCCAGCTGCCTTATCTCGACTCGATTCGCCTGGAGATCCAGCAAAATCGCGAGTTGGAACTGCTGCGCTTCCGGCGCGGCGAACTCGACCTGATCAACAAGCTCGATCCGGAAATGTATGACCGGCTCGCGGCCGATATACCGCATTCGGTAGTGGACTCGGGGCCATCACTCGATTGGGAAGTTGTCTTTTTTAATCAAGTGGCCAATTCGCCGCTACCGGATTACAAGCGGCGCTGGTTTCGGTCCGACGCCTTCCGCCTGGCGATTTCCTCCGCCATTCACCGCGATGACATTGCACGCATCGTTTACCGCGGCCACGCCCATACGGCGTCGGGGCCGGTCTCCATCACCAACCGATTCTGGCGGAACGCCGCTCTGAAGCCGCCTGTTTGCTCGGACCGGGACGCGTTGGACCTGCTCCAGCGGAACGGCTTCTACCGCTCGGGCGGCGCGCTGTTCGATCACGAGGGCCACCGGGTAGAGTTCTCCATGATCACCAACGCCGGCAACAAACTGCATGAACGCACGCTTGCGCTCATCCAGCAGGACCTGGCGCAAATCGGCGTCCAGCTCAACGTCGTGACGCTGGATTTTCCGTCGCTGGTGGAGCGCATCAGCCGCAGCTTCAACTATGAGGCGGTGCTGATGGGTTTCACGAACGTGGATCTGGATCCCAGCGGGCAAATGAACATCTGGCTGAGCGCGGCGGCGAACCATCAATGGAATCCCAGCCAGAAAACGCCGGAAACCGCGTGGGAGGCCGAGATCGACAAACTGATGCGGGCGCAGGCCGCCTCCGAGGATGCCCACAAGCGCAAGGGATACTTCGACCAAGTGCAGCAAATCGTCGCCGAACACGCACCCATGCTTTTCCTGGTGAATCCGGACGCCCTAGCCGCGGTTTCGCCCAAGCTGAAGAACGTGACGCCGGCCGTTTTGAGCCCGCAAATCTACTGGAACGCCGACCGCCTGAGTTTCGGCCAGACGCTATTGAGTCAACGATGAGCCCGCTTCTGAAAGCCCGGCTGACGGTGGACTACCCGAACAAACCGGGAGTACTGCGCGACGTGGAATTGGAGATCGGCGAGGGCGAGATTCTGGGCCTGGTGGGCGAAAGCGGATCGGGCAAAAGCACCATCGCGCTATCACTGCTGCGGCTGCTGGATCACAAAGGCGGCACGGTGCGGGGCGAAATCCTGTTCGCCGGCCGCGATCTGCTCCGGCTGCGCTCGAAAGAAATGCGGCGCATCCGCGGGCGGGACATCGCGCTGGTGCTGCAGAGCCCGCTGGCATCGCTCAATCCCGCGCTGAAGATTGGCACTCAGATCGCCGAGGCTTGGCGCGCGCACGCGACCGGCCTAAGCGCGCATTGGAAAGACCAGGCTCTGGAACTGTTTGATCGCGTGAATCTGCCAGCCGACGACGCTTTCCTCAACCGGTACCCGCGCCAGCTTAGCGTCGGCCAAGCCCAGCGCGTGCTGATCGCCATGGCCATTCTGCACCGCCCCCGGCTGCTGATCGCCGATGAAGCTACCAGCGCGCTGGACGCGATCACGCAGTCCGAGATCCTGGCTCTATTCCAACGCTTGAATCGCGAGCTGGACATGGCGATGCTTTTCATCTCGCATGATCTGGTGTCGGTGGCGTCGCTGTGCAGCCGGATTGCGATCCTCAAAGAGGGCCATATCGTCGAGTGCGGAGCAACCACGCAGATGCTGCGCGATCCACGCACCGAAGACACCCGCGCGCTGCTGCATGCGGTTCTGCAAAACTCCCTGGCGGCCGCGGAGTTGGCCAGTCCGGAAGCCGCGCCGCGCTAAGGGCCCCCCCTGACCTCCGCTATTCCAGACGTCCTTACCAAGACCTCGTCAGCCCGGCGCGCGCCGTGGTCGGCGTCTACGTTATCCTGGTGATGTTTTTCCAAAAGAAAACAAGTTCACTCTTGAGGAGGGTGCATGACCCCTAAGGAAGCGTTGGAGTACGCCAAGAAGAACGGCGCCAAGCAGTTGGATTTGCGTTTCAGCGACATCCCTGGACTGCAGCATCACGTTTCTTATCCCATCAGCGAGTTATCGGAAGACTCCTTCCAAGAAGGCTACGGCATGGATGGGTCCAGCATTCGCGGATGGGCTGCCATCAATGAGAGCGACATGCTGCTGATCCCGGATCCCGGCACGGCGTTCCTGGACCCGTTCTATGAGATCCCGACGCTGGTCATGACCTGTGACGTGATCGATCCGATTACACGGCAAAACTACATACGGGACCCGCGCTGGATCGCCAAGAAGGCGGAACTTTATCTGAAGAATACCGGCATCGGCGATACCGCCTATTTCGGGGCCGAAGCGGAATTCTTCATCTTCGACAACGTGCGATTTGATCAGGACCAGCATTCCGGTTTCTATTTCATCGATGCGCAAGAAGGCCGCTGGAATAGCGGACGCGAAAAGGACAACCTGGGCTACCGGCCGCGCTACAAGGAAGGCTATTTCCCGGTTCCACCGACGGATCATTACCAGAACCTGCGCGCCAAGATGGTGGAGACGATGATTCAGTGCGGCATCAACATCGAGTGCCACCACCATGAAGTCGCCACCGGCGGGCAGTGCGAGATCGACCAGCGCTTCGACACCCTGGTGAAGTCGGCCGACAACATGATGCTATACAAGTACTGCATCCGCAACGTCGCCAACCTGCACGGCAAGACCGTCACCTTTATGCCCAAGCCTCTGTTCCAGGACAACGGCAGCGGCATGCACACCCACCAAAGCATCTGGAACGCAGGCAAGCCACTGTTCGCGGGCGACGGCTATGCGGGCTTGAGCCAGATGGGGCTACACTACATCGGCGGATTGCTGAAGCACGCGCGCGCGCTGTCGGCGATCATTGCACCCACCACCAACAGCTACAAGCGTCTGGTGCCGGGCTACGAAGCGCCGGTGAACCTGGCGTACTCGCGACGCAACCGCTCGGCGGCATGCCGCATCCCGATGTACTCGGCCAGCCCAAAGGCCAAGCGCGTGGAGTTCCGGCCGCCGGATCCGAGCGCGAACCCGTACCTGGCGTTCGCCGCCATGCTGATGGCGGGCCTGGACGGCGTCACAAACCGGATCGAGCCGGGCGAGCCGCTCGACAAGGACATCTACGATCTGTCGCCGGAAGAGATGAAGAGCGTTCCTTCGATGCCCGCCTCGCTCGACGAGGCGCTCAATTGCCTAGAAGAGGACCACGACTTCCTGCTCAAGGGCGATGTCTTCAGCGAAGACCTGATCGAGACTTTTATCGAATACAAGCGCAAGAACGAGGCGGATGCAGTCCGGCTGCGGCCGCATCCCTACGAGTTCGCGTTGTATTACGACATTTAGTCAATCCGGGCGGAGGGCTGCTCGGCCGCCTTCCGCCTAAACGTTCCGCCTAACCGAGAGCCGCCGCGGCTTCAGCATCCGACATCAAAGCTGCCCGAAGCGCCGCGCCGGCGTCAGCGATCGCATCCTTCCCCGCATCAATGACTCCCGCCAGGTTAAAGAAGACGTGAATCGCGCCCTCGTAGCGCATCAGGGCTACTGAAGCACCGGCGTCGCTCAGGCGCTCGGCATAGGCCTCGCCTTGATCGCGCAGCGGATCGCATTCCGCGGTCATTATTAACGCCGGCGGCATGCCTTCCAGGCTGGAAGCTTGCATGGGCGACGCGTGCGGATGCAGTCCGTCGTCCGGCCGAGCCAGATAGTGGTTCCAGAAATAACGGATCATGCTACGGGTCAGGAAATGTCCTTCCCCAAACTCCTGCACGGAACCGCGGTCGTCCAGGTAGTCGACGATCGGATACACCAGCAGCTGGAACGCCACTGCCGGGCCGCCGCGCTCGTGGGCAATCATGCAAGCCACAGTCGCCAGGTTGGCTCCGGCGCTATCGCCGCCGACGGCGATGCGAGCGGGATCGATAGCAAATTCGGCGGCATGCTCGGCTACATACTTCACGGCTGCAAAGGCGTCGTTCACGGCCGCGGGAAACTTGTGCTCGGGCGCGAGCCGGTAATCCACCGAGACGATCACGCAGCCGGAGGCGTTGCATAGCGCCCGCAAGGTCCGGTCCACGCTATCGAGATTACCGATCACGAATCCGCCGCCATGGAAGTAAACCAGCCCGGGAAGATCTGAGCCTGTGCCCGGCCAATACACGCGGACGGGAATCGGATCGGCGGGGCCGGGAATGGCGCGATCTTCCACGCGCGCGACCTCCTGTTTGGGTCCGGCCATTTCCGCCATGGCCTCGGCCTTCGCGGCGCGATCGGCACGAATCTCCGCCGGAGTCATCTCCTCCATGGGCCGGCCGCCGGCAGCTGCCATTTGGTCCAGGAGCGCTTTACATTGGGGGTGGAGTGGCATGACCACTCATTGTAGACCTCGGCGTGACCGGACGAAACGGGGTAGCGCCCTAGCAGACCGCCAGCAGCTTCTCTTTCAACATGGCTTGCAATTCCGGCGTCAGCTTCTGGCCGTCATGCGCGACATAGAAAACATCGATTGCGCGCTGGCCCTTGGTGTCGATCAGCACAACGTCGATATTGCAGGCGGTGGCGGAGAAGACCGTAGCCAGGTTGTACAGCAGGCCCGGCCGGTCCTCGGCAGTAATTTCTACTAACGTGGCGGTGTCGCAGGCGTCGGAATCAAAGTGCACCTGTGGCGGAACGGTGCGTTTCTTCCAGTCGGTCTGGGACCGGCTGCGCGGCGAGCGCTGGTCATCGGTCTTGCCCAGAGCCACACGGCGGATCAGGTCCAGCAGCCTCTGGACCTCCGGTGCATTCAGTTCCAGTGTGCGCTGCGGATCGGCAAAGACGAAGGTGTCCAGCACGATGCCCTTGGCGTTGGAGAACGCCTCAGCCTTCAGGATGTCCAGGCCGAAGCCGGAAATCGCGCCGGCCAACGAAGCAAACAGCGAGGGCATGTCGCGCCCAATGATGGTCAGCTTGTAGGCCCCCTCAATGCGCTCCAGTTGGACCGCGAAGCCCGTGGGGCGGCTCTCTTCGAACAGGCGCACGTGCGCCTCGATCTCGGCAGGGGAATGCGCTCGAAGATAACGCACCGGAAAACCCTTGAGAAACGCGGGCCGCCCGGGCACCGAATACGGCACTTCCTGAATGCGATCAGTCTCCAATTCACGCGTCAGCTCGTGCTGGGCGACCTCGTAGGCGCGCCACAGCTGCTCCAGGCGCCAGGGCGTCATGGCGTCCGGGCTCATGGCGGCAATATCGGCGTAGGTCAGAACAGCCAACTGCTTGAGCCGCTCAATGGTGCCTACACGCTCGGCGAGTTGGCGCGCGGTGGCCGGGTCGTCCATATCACGGGCGGCCATCACCTCTGCGAGAACCAATTGGCGCGCCGTCAGGAACTCCACAGCGCACAGGTCTTCCTCCGGGGCGCGAATACGGGCTAATGCCTGGCGCGCCAACGACGCCGACAGCTCCGCCGCATCCCCCGCTCCCTTACCGAAGTCATGAAACAGAAGCGCGAACGCCAGCAGGGCCGGCTTGTCGATTTCCGAGAGCAGCTCCGAGAAGCGCTTGCGCGCCGGGTCGGCCGTGGTACGCAGCTCGGCGACGCGTTCCAGTGCCTTCAGCGTGTGCTCGTCGATCGTATAGCGATGTTCCGCTTCGAGTGGAACGAGATCCGCGATGAGGGCCCATTCGGGGAACAGCTCGGCGAGCAGGCGGGCGTTCTGCAACGCGCGGAAGGCCACGGGCGCATGCGGCAGCTCCAACAAGCTTTCCAGGGTGCCCCACAACGGCCGCGGCTGGCTTAAGTACGCCGCGAACGCAGGGCGCGCGGCAGCCAGATGCTGCTCGGTCTCGACAGCGGGCGGAATACCATGGCGTCCCATGAATTCCAGCAGCCGGAAGATCACCGCCGGGTCGCTCTCCAGCTCGGCCGGGCTGCGCAGAAACAAGCGGTCGCGCGACACGGTGAACTCGCTGGTGGAGAGCCGGGCCCGCCAGTCGCGCAGGTTTCCTACGAGCGAACTCTCGCTTCTTTCGCAATCGTCCATCGCCCGGCGTGCTTCGCGGAAAACCAGCCGGGCATTCTCGAAATATTGCCGCATCCATTCCCGGACGGCCTGTACGCCGGTGAACGGCTGCGCGCGAATGCTCTCCTGCGCGGCCGTGGTCAGCAGATTACGGTCGCTTCGCGAGCTGTAGTGCAGAAAACACCGGACGGCGGAAAGGAACTCAGCCGGCTCAGCCAGATGACCATCAGAAACCGAGCGGCTGCTCAGACGGTTCAGCAAGTTAATCACGGCGAGATCGCGCAACCCGCCAGGTGCATCCTGGACGTCCGGTTCGTGTTGATGAACCGTGTTTTGGTAGTTCGCATGGCGGCTGCGCGTCAGCCGGACCAGATGTTGGCTAAGTCTATGGCTCGACTTTTCCAAAAACGATGGCCATTTGCTTTCCAACCGCTGGTGTAGCGCCGGATCGCCCGCCAAAAACCGCGCGTCCATCAGGTTCAGACTTAGTTCGAGGGCCTGTTCCCGGAACTCCAGGCACTCGGAGACGGTTCGGGCGGTGTGATTCAACCGCACTCCGGCCTCCCACAGCAAACCGACCAACTCGGAAAGCGGCTCGCGGAGCGCGGCCCACGATGCTTCGCCTTCGAGCAGCACCAGGAGATCCACAGCAGCGTAGGGAAATACTTCACCTCTCCCATATCCGCCGATCGCTAACAGCGCGGCGCCCTGGGTCAAGATGGGCTCAATGGAGGTGCGGTGCGTTTCCCGGATGAGGCCATCCACCGCATCGGTCAACGCTCGCTGAACGCGCGAGGCATCTCCGGTCGCGAAGAAATCCTGCTCGACTTCCCGCCATGCGGCGGCCGAGCGCAGTTTCTCCAGGCTGGAGGCGGATGGTCCTGTTTCTCGATGCATCGGCTTAGCCACGCTTTCAGTATCCATCAGCAGTCTTCGCCGGCAAGGCGTGTTATGAGATGGATCTAAATTATCTATGGGATAAGCACGATCGGGACTGCCAAATTCGGCTGAAAAGGGGCGTCGCTGGGGGAAAATCAGGGGGTCTGGTACTTCATGATCACCGAAACGCGGCGGTTGCGGCTGTCGGCTGGGTCCGATGCGATCAGGATGCGATTATCGGCGTATCCACGGATCTCAGTGACCTGCCCGGCACGGAGGCCGGATGACATCATGATGCGGCGGGCCATGTTGGCGCGATCGAACGACAGCTCCCAGTTGCCATAGGAGTCCAGTCCCTGCGAACGAAACGGGCGGGCGTCCGTGTGACCTTCGATCGCGATCGTATTGGGCAGCGAGCCCATCTGCTGCGCCAGCAGTTCGAACAGACGCTCGCCGTTGGCGGTGGGCCGCGGACTGCCGCTGTTGAAGAACATTCCGCCTTCCTTCTCCATCAGCTCGATGCGCAATCCTTCGCCGGTCACGCTGAACTGCACGTACTTGGAGAATTTTTGAAAGTCCGGCAGATCGCGCATGGCCTGCTGCATCTTTTGGCGTAGCTGCTGCACGCTGCTACGGTCGACGGCCAGGCTTTCACCCGAGCCGGCGCGCGCGGTTCCCGCCAGTTGGTGGTGTCCCAGTGGATCGCGGAAGTAGCCGCTGACAGCTTCGCGCACTTCCCGCCCGGAACTGATCAGCCACAGTACGATGAACAGAGCCATCAGGGCGGTCACAAAGTCGGCATACGCCACTTTCCACGCGCCGCCGCGATGGCCGAACTCATCCTCCTGCCGGCGCTCGCCCTGGAATGGGTCCAACATGGCTTACTCGCTTTGAGGCGCCATTCCCGCGGCTGCCATGGCTTCCAATTGAGCCTGACTGAGAGGAATTTTCTCGTGCCGCAGCTCGGATTCCATTTCTTCCAGCGAGGGCCGGAGGTCGAGCGGTATGGAGCGCCGGCCCGCCTCGGAAGCTACCAGAGGCGTAGCGCCGTTGAAAAAGGAAGCGATGGTTACGCGCAGCACCTGCAGAAACTCCGAACGCGCCCGGCCCAGGCAGTCCAGGTGGCCGCAGATCGGGCTGATGACGCCGTAACACGCAAATATCCCAAGGAAGGTGCCGACCAGAGCGGCCGCGACTCTCTGTCCGATGTCGACCGCGGGTCCGCCCAGGGCTTGCATGGTCACCACCACGCCCAGCACAGCCGCGATAATGCCTAACCCGGGAAGAGAGTCCGCGACGTTCGTCAGGGTGCGCAAGGGCTGCAGGCGGCTGGAGCGCTGAATGTCGATATCCAGCGACATTAAGCGCGCTACTTCTTCAGCGTTCAGGCCGGCCGAGAGAGCCATGCGGAACGAGTCGCAGATGAAGGTAGTCGCCTCCGTGTCCGCAAGCAGGCCGGGATGAGCCAGAAAGACTTCGCTCTCCTCCGGCGTCTCCACGTGGTCCTCCAGCGCCAGACGTCCGGCGCCGCGGCCAAGCTGAAACAGAACATACAGAACTTTCAATGCCTCGAGATAGGAATCTCTCGTGTATGAGTGCTGCTTGTGGATAGAAAAGACCGCTTTCAGCAGGATGCGCAGGTTGCGGGCTGGAGACGAGATGAGGATGATGCCGCAAGCACCGCCGGCGATGATCAGCAGCTCCGCCGGTTGCATCAGCACCAGCAGGTTGCCCCGTTCAATGAGATAGCCGGCAACAACCGAGCCAATGACAATCAGCAGGCCGGCATGGACCAGTAGCAAGCGGTCTCCAATCGAGGGCCCGAGCGCGACCTTGCAGCTCGCGAACCTCCCTACTCTTTATCGGCCAGCAGGCTCCGATTTAGAGGACCGAAGAGACCGGCTACTCAATTTGCATGTTGATCGAGCGCTTGAACTCCTTGCCCGCCGAATCCAAAGCGCGCAACTCCACCACGTAGGCGCCGGGCAAGAGAGGATCCATCGGGATTCTCCCAGCCACCGGAATTACCGGGAGTGTGCTCTTGGGCGGAATTTCGACTCGCAGCACGCCGGTGTCTTCCTTCTGCTGGCCGGACTTGGCCTCCAGGATCCTTAACTGGAAGCCGACTACGGTGGGCTTCTGGGGATCTGGCGTAACCATCAGAGGTTCGTAGATCTCCGCATAAAACACCAGCGGGTCGGTCTTCCTAAACTGGTTCGTTCCGGCGGGGATGATCTGCATGCCTTGCGCGATGAGCGGAGTGTGGTCCTCCAGGAGCACCGCGTCCAGGCTCGAACCTAACCCGTTCGCCGGATGGTACTCCTTGCTCAGCGCGATCCCGCTCATTTCGAACTGCTTGGGTTGATAGGGATCCACCGTCAACGGCATCTCCAGTTTGCCGAAATTCTGTCCTGCCGATTGGAACACGACTTTCAAGTTGTAGTGACCGGCGGCGATTTCGAATTGATTCTCATAATGCAGTGGCTTTTCCTTTAAGGCCTCCATCTGTTTCTTGTCTTCGGATTCGAGCTTGACTGTGTCACTGAAGCGTGCGGCGACGGAGCCGTCGGGGAGATATGCGATCCCCAGAACGTTGATGTCGGCGTGGTATTTGCCTTTCTGCTTCTCGAATTTGAGGGAGTCGGTAGTGATGTCCATCGCCACATTCACGCGCGCCTGGTTGGGTGCGGTGTAAAAGAACGGGAGCTGCATGGAGGCGGCGACATTGCCCGGCTGCGAAGCCGCGGCGTGATTCTCTAGGTCCTTCTCCACCGGATTGCCCGCCAGGAAATCCTGCGGCTTGGCGTTGCAGTACCCGCTGCGTGACCGAACCTGCGTACCTCCCCGATCCACCTTGACCCGTAAAGTGTGGCAGCTACCTTCCTCCGAATCCGGAGGCGTGTAGCCGAGAATGTAGTACTCGTCCTCTTCCTTGCCGATCTTCTCTAATCCGCCCAACAGATCGTTGGTGTCATGGATGACAAAGCCGCCGGTGCCAGTGGCCAGAGCGAACATAACGTTCTGGTTCACGGTCGTATTCTCGGGCAACTTCGGAATCAGCATGCGCGACTGGTTGTAAGGATTGCTCCAAGCCGGGTTCCCATACATACCCGGATTGACAACGCCGCCACCACCTCCTACGGGACGGCCTCCGGAAGGCGTTCCGGTGCCTGTAGTTCCGCCCCCAGGACGTCCGCCGCCTGGATTCCCGCCGCCCGGGTTCCCCCCACCCGGCCGTCCACCGACCGGCCCTCCGCCGCCAGGACGTCCACCGCCACCGCCGACGCCACCGCCGCCACCCCCCGGGTGTCCGCCGCCTCCTCCGCCAACGCCGCCGTGCTGGGGCATCGCAAAGAAGGCTATGGATCCGGGTGAGAAAGCCACCGGCTTGAGAAACGCGCTGAGCCCGCTCGCTTGCAGGGTGGGGCCATCGAAGGAGGGTAACGCGAGACGAGCCGCCGGAATTCCGGCAGTCAGGCCACGCACGTCAATGGGATAGATGGCGACATTGGATTTGTTGGCCACGTCCACGGTTGCCGTAACTTCGGAGAGCATTTCCTGGTCCAACGGAAACCCAGCCGTGAACAGGATCAGCGTCTTGCGGCCGGGAACGGCACCCAAGCTCTTCGCCAGGCTGCGCAAGGAGAGCATTACATCGCGGGCTCCGAAACTTGCGGCCGCGGTGGCCAATTGCGGCATGGATCCAAGCCCGGTGGGGCCGGCCGTGTCATTGGGCGCAACCGTTGAGAACTTGACGCCGTTCACCACATTCTTCAATCGCTCGGTGTCCTCGGTGAAGTTCTGAGCGATTTGCAAGCTGCCGCCGAAATTCACGATCGCCATCAGGTGGTTCTTGCCCGCATTGGTTTCGATGAATTTCAGCGCGGCCTGGCGCGCGTGGATCTGGTCACCCGTGTCCATCGTGGAGTTGTCGAAAAACAGCACCAGATAATGCCGTTGCGACCGCAAAGGAGAGGCCGGATCCGCTTCGAAGGAGAATGACTTGATGGTCTGCTCCTTGTTGTCTTCCCAGACCCGGAAATCCTTTATGGCGAGGTCGTGGATGTAGTTGCCCTTCTTGTCGGTCACCACGGTATCCACCAGAACGAGCTTCGTTTCGGTTTGAATCACGGCACCGGACGGCGCGGGTGTTTGTGTGCGGGCCGGCGGCGGTCCGCTTACCAGCCCGAGAAGAATGGCGAAGAGTGCAATTCGGCGAAAAGCCACGACTGAGCCTCCAATCAGGGAATCTGAACGGCGCCGTTGCGCGCCGCGATTGTCTGTCCTCCTGCATCCCGCACCACCAGACGCACCACGTAATTGCCCGGCGTCACGTCGAAATTCGTTCGGACGGTAATGCCGGACGCGAGCAGTTTCTCCAGTGTCTGATCGCGGAGACGCAATTCAACCACTTTTTCAATGCCTTTAATGTAATTGCCGTCGAGGTCGAACAAGCCGGAAAGGACTGTGAGATTGTCGTTGTTGCGGCCATCGCCCTTCTGAAAGCGGAGATTTTTCACCTGCACGCGGGCCAGAACTGCGAGCGTGGCGCTGACATCACTGGACTTGAAAAACTGCATATGCAGGTCCACGGGGATGTCCTGAATTTCTTCGCGTGAATACAGGGTTTCCTCGAGTTGTTGTTTGGCGTCTTCCGCCGGATTGGCCGCGTGTTTGGGAGCGTAGTAACCACGGCGTGCCTCGAGCGCCAGACCCTTGGAGCTTCGCAAAGCAACCTTCAACGTGTGAAACGCGCCATCAAATTTCAGATTCTGCGGCGCAAATCCGAGGATGTAGTGAAACTCCGGCTGTTGGGACACCCGCCGCAGCCCGTCCTTCACATCGTTGCTGTTCTCAAAGAACGTGCCTCCCGTGCCGATTGCTAGTTCCGCCATAACATCGGCGTTCGCAAGCGCGCTATCGTTCTGGAACCGTTCCATCGCCGGCGACACGGGATGCTGGCTTATATCGCCGCCCGGTGTTAAAGCGTACAATCCACGCACGTCCAGGGCGCTGATAATCACGTTGGCGCGAATCGCCCGATCCATCACATCCGCTTCGTCGGGCCGCAGTTCGGTGGGGATGAAGAAGCCGGGCGACATCAACACCACGGTGCGGCTGCCCGGCGCCGCGGACATCCGCCGGATCACATCCTGCAGCACAATGAGAGGCAAACGCGTCTCGCGCTCGCCAATATTGATCATTTGTTGAGCAGCGGACTGGGCGTCCCGTTGAGCTTGCTGTTGTGCTTGTTGCAACGCCTGCGGGGTATTGGCCGGCGGAGGCGGAACGCAATTCGCAAGAGCTTCCCCAGTCGCGGCCTCGAGCGCGGTTTGGTCATTCTTGTTGAAGATCAGGTCCGCCATGTAGTAATCCATCACCGGACACGTGGCGGATTGCGAAACCGCTCCCGCCCGCGGCTGAATCCGGCTCAGCGTCTGGTGGAGCTTTTCCTTGTCGCTGGTGAAGTCCAGCGTGACCTGACCGGAGGTGGTGAAAATGGCCGCGCGGCTGGATGGCTCCAAGGATTCCGTGAAATGCCGCTCGGCTGCCTGGCGCGCCCAAAGCAGGTCGCCCGCGTCCGTGTGGACGTCGTCGAACAGGTAGGCGACAAAATGCTCGGCGATGGCCGGCGCCGGAGCAGACGGCTTATCCGGAGCGGCCGCATCGACGGCTTGTTCCACTGGAATCGACGGCGCTCCCGCTTTCTCTACCGAGAAGCGAGTGATCACCTGCGCCTTGCCTTTATCGAAAAGCTGGAAATCTTCTTTCTGCAGTGTGCCCACGGCGTGCCCCTGGCTGTCGCGGACGACTACGGGCACGAGAACCAGATTCACCTTGGAGCTGAACGTCGCGGGAGCATCGTGAGAACTCAGTTCAGGCGTATTCTGGTCCGCGGGAGGACTTGGAGCCTGGGCCGGCAGCGGCGCGAACAGAATCGTTCCCGCCAGTAACAGGCGCACCGCAGCGAAACGGCGTGAGATTCCCCGCGTTGGCGCAACATACCCGAAGACCGCCGGTGCGTTCATGTGCACCGCCTCCTGAGCCTGGCTTACCCCAGTGGCCGAAATGCCGTTTGCTACTCCGAGTAATTCTACTGTATTTCCGTGTGCGGCGGATTACGGCAAGTCAATTAAACCGGGGCAGCAACTCGACGTCCTCGGCGGGCACGAGTTCGGTCGGGTAGCGCGCCTTTCGCCAAGCCTTGAGACCGCCGGCGATGACGTAGGCTTCGAATCCTTTTTCCCTCAAGATGCGCGCCACACGGACGCTGGTCGCTTCGCGCAGTCAAGTGCAATAAAGATATATCGGCTTGTCCTTGGATAAAATCCCCAAGGCCGCCTCCAGATTATTCGGCTCGATGCGAATCGACCCTCGAACCCGCTGTTCGTCGGGGTCGTAGTAGCCGTGGCTGCGCACATCGGCAATCACGATGGCGGCTTGGTTGTCATTCTGGCGTTCGGAGACTTCATTTGCGCTCACCCGCCAAATGAAGGGCTTCCGGCCGTTGACCAGGTACTGCCAGGCGCGCACGGCAGCGAAGACAACGCACGCGGCTAGAATCAGCCAGCCTACGATCAGGCTAACCCTCTGCATGCGGCCCGCGATGAATTCGAACAAGTCTCGAAATAAAAAGCCGGTCGCGCCGTAGGCCAGGATGTAAGCCGCGGCTCCCCCGGCGTCGAAGCGAAGAAACTGGCCCGGCCTCATGTTCATGCTTCCGGCAAGCGGCGGCGCCATGCTATTCACGCCGGGAATGAACTTGGCGAACAGAAGCGTAGCGCGGCCGCGTTCATAAAACCACTTCGAGGTTCGAAAAATGCACGTCTCCGGGCTCAGCGAAACGCCGCATAGGAAGCTCAGCAGAGCCCAACCCGAGTAGCGGCCCAAGATATACAGCAGGATGTCGGCAGACAACATGGCCGCGGCCGCCACCACCAGAGCCTCCAGAGGGTGCAGGGCGCCCGCCGCCGACGCCGCGCCGGCCGCCAGAAGAGCGAGCGCTCCTGGAATCGGCAGGCCAAGGGCTTCCAGGAACAGCGCCAGAAACAGGCTTTGGTAGCCGAACCTTTCGATGGCATGTACCACATCGAGCATCTAAAGGGAATGGTAGCAGGCGCCGTTTCCCGAGGCCCTGCGGTCCAGCGCGCTTAGTCTCCCGACCCGAGGACCGGCTCCAGACTCTCGCGCTGGCGTGGCATCCGGCGGCGCTCCAGGATGGCGGCCATGTAGGTGTAGACGACCGGAGTCAGATACAACGTCATGAGCTGCGAGAACGCCAATCCGCCCACCACCGCCATGCCCAGCGGACGCCGCGCCTCGCCTCCCGCGCCCCAGCCCAACGCGATCGGAATGCCGCCCAACAGCGCGGCCAGGGTGGTCATCATGATCGGACGAAAGCGGATCATGCAGCCTTCGAAGATCGCATCAACCGGCGACTTGCCTTCTTTGCGCTCGGCCTCCAGGGCGAAATCGATCTGCATAATCGCGTTCTTCTTCACGATTCCGATCAGCATGATCAGCCCCACAAAACTGTAGATGTTCAGTTCGATCTTGAACAGCAGCAGCGTCAGCAGCGCGCCGAAGCCCGCCGATGGCAGGCCGGAAAGGATCGTGATCGGGTGGACATAACTCTCGTAAAGAACGCCCAGTACGATGTACACCACCAGGATCGCGATCAGCAGCAGGATGCCCATGTTGCGTGTGGAATCCTGAAAAACCTTGGCGGCGCCCTGGAAGGTGCCGGTGATATTCGCGGACAGCATGGCCTTGGCGGTCGTCTCGATTTCGTCGGTGGCCTGCCCGAGCGCGAAGCCCGGCCGCAACCCGAACGAGATCGTCACCGAAGGCAGCTGGCCGGAGTGCGGAATGCTGGTGGGACCGGCATTGAAGCGCAGCTTGGCCAGTTCGCTCAGCGGAACCAATTGGCCCGTGGTGGACTTTAAGTACAGCATCCGCAGCGAGTTTTCGTTGACTTGAAACTCCGGCAGGATCTCCAGCAGTACGCGGTACTGGTTGTTATCACCATAAATCGTTGACACCAACTGCGGACCATATGCGTTGTACAGCATGTTGGCGATGTTGCTCCAGTCCACATGCAGCGCGGCGGCGCGGTCGCGGTCGATGGTCACTTCGATTTGCGGGTTCTTGATTTGCAAATCGCTGACCACGTCCACCAGTCCGGGCAAGCGGTTTACCGCGCGTTCCAGTTTGGCGGCTTCGGTATATAGCTGCTGCGTATCGGGCCCGTACAATGTGTAATCGTATGCCGCCATCTGCTGGCGCCCGCCAATCCGGATGGATTGCGGGATCGCGAACGAGATCCTCATACCAGTGAACCGTACCAGCTTCTTGCGGATGCGGTTGACAACGTCCGTCACGGTGGACTCGCGCTCCCGGCGAGGCTTCAGGTTGACGCTCAGGTTACCCTGGTTGGCCGCCGCTCCGTTTCCGCCGCTGCGTGCAAAGAAGCTAAGAACATCCGGGTCCTGCACGACGACATCGGAAACTCGTTTCGCGTACTCGACCATCTGGTAGTACGAGGTGCCTTGCGCCGCCTGGAGATTGATATTGAATTGATCGTTGTCGGTGTCCGGAATAAAGCCTTTGGGAACGATTACGTACAAGTACGCCGTTACTCCCAGCACGGCCAGGAACATCACCAGCATCACCGGGCGGTGATTGAGCACCCAGCCCAGGCTCTGCGCGTAAACCTTGCGCATGCCGTCGAACACCCATTCCGTTAAGCGGAATAATACTCCGTGTTTTTCCGGCTTGGCCTCGGTTAAGAAGCGGCTGCACAACATCGGCGTGAGCGTGATCGAAACCAGTCCAGAAATCAAAATGGCCGCGCAGATGGTGACGGCAAACTCGCGAAACAGCCGTCCCAGGATTCCCGCCATGAACAGAATCGGGATGAAAACGGCAGCCAGCGAGAGTGTCATGGAGACAATTGTGAACCCGATCTCGCGGGAACCAGCTAGCGCGGCCGCAAGCGGTTTTTCGCCATTTTCGATATGGCGGACGACGTTCTCCAGCATCACGATGGCGTCGTCAACGACAAATCCCATGGAAAGGATCAGGCCCATCATGGAAATGTTGTTCAGGCTGAAGTCCATCAGGTACATCACCGAGAATGTGCCTAGAATCGAGAACGGCAACGCCATGGCGGGAATCAAGGTGGCGGAAAGCTTGCGCAAGAACAGGAAGATCACCAGGATTACCAGCGACAGCGTGGCCACCATTGTGAACTGGATGTCGTGGAAGGTTTCGCGGATATTCTGGCCGCGGTCGCCGCGGATGATCAGGTGCACGCTCGGCGGGATTAGTTTCTGAAAATACGGCGTCAGCCGGCGGATATCGTCGATGATTTGCAGCGTGTTGCTGTTGGGCTGCCGCTGCACCGCCAGCATCACCACTCGTGCGCCCTTCTTGCCGAACTGCTCGCCGTACATCATGGCGGTCTGCTTGTTGTCCTCGACACTGTCGACGACACGCGCAACTTCGTCCAGCCGCACCGGGGCGCCATTCCGATAGGCCACCACCATGGGCCGGTAGTCGGCGGCGTGCGGAAGCTGGCCGTTGGCCTGAATGTTGTAACTCGTATGCGGCCCGAAAATCGTGCCGGTGGGCACGTTCACGTTCCAGCTTTGCACCGTGCTCTGGATCTCATTCAGTCCGATGCCCCTCGCTGCCAGCCGGTTGGGATCCACCTGCACGTGCACGGCGTACTTCGCCGAGCCGAAGACGTTCACCTGCGCGACGCCGTCCACCATGGAAATACGCGTCGCAATCATGCGCTCGGCATATTCGTCCAGGTCGTAGATCGGCATCGCGTCCGAACTCGCGGCGAAAAAGATGATCTGGTTGCCGGCCGGGTTTACTTTCCGGAACGAGGGCGGCGTGGGCATTCCGGGAGGTAGCAGAGGCATGGCGGAAGCGATAGCAGTCTGTACGTCCACTGAAGCGCCATCAATGTCGCGGTCCAGAGCGAACTGCAAGGTGATGTTGGTGGAGCCCTGGCTGCTGGAAGAAATCATCGAATCCACGCCGGCGATGGTTGTGAACTGGCGCTCCAGGACGGTCGCCACCGAAGATGCCATGGTATCGGCGTTGGCGCCCGGGAGGCCCGCCTGCACTTGAATCGTGGGGTAGTCGACCTGCGGCAGGTCGCTGACCGGAAGCGCGTTATAGGCGATGACGCCGAACATCGCGATGGCCAGCATCAGCAGGCTGGTCGCGATGGGCCTTCGAATGAACGTTTCCGATATGTTCAACGCGGAGCCTCCGGCAGCGGCCGCAGCAACGCCGCCATTTGCAAGGAGAATAACACAGTTGCGGACGGAGCTTCGGCTATACTGGCCGCATGTTCATCGGCCATGCCGCGGTGGGCTTCGCGTCCAAGCGTCTCGCCCCCAAGGCGTCGCTCGGAGTCCTGATGGCCGCGCCCTTTGCGCTCGATCTGCTTTGGCCGTTCTTTCTTCTAGCCGGCTGGGAAAAGGTGCGCATCGATCCGGGCAATACCGCCTTCACGCCGCTGGATTTCGTTTCCTATCCCTACACCCACAGCCTCGCGATGGCGGCGCTTTGGTCCGCGTTGTTCGGCTTTATTTACTGGCTGTGGACGCGATATGCCGTTGGCGCGATGGTGGTCAGCGTGGGCGTGTTGAGCCATTGGTTCCTGGACGCAGTGGTTCACCGGCCCGATTTGCCGCTGTTTCCCGGCGGCGGTGTGCGTGTGGGACTCGGCTTGTGGAACTCGATTCCAGCAACGATGATCCTTGAAGGCGCCCTGTTTGCGGCCGGCGTCTGGATTTACGTGCGCGCTACCCGGGCACGCGACCGCATCGGAGCCTGGAGCTTCTGGGCATTCGTCGTGTTCCTGAGCTTCGCCTACGTCTCCGATGCTTTCGGCTCGCCGCCGCCCAGCCCGCGCTTCCTGGCCTGGTTCAGTCTGGCCCTGTGGCTCATACCGCTATGGGCGATGTGGTTTGACCGCCACCGCCAGCCGGTTATTGGCCAGAATGGAGCCGCGCCATCTCAGTAAACGAGCACCAGTCTTTCTGGCTGAAGCCCTGCGCCTGAGCCGCCACGCACTTGTCGCGAATGAGGCTGGCAAGCGGCAGCGGCACGTGCACTTCGCCCGCCGCATCCAGGATCAGACGCACATCCTTGAACCCGGCGTCGAGCGTGAAGCCCGGCTCATCATATTTTCGTTGCGCGATCCGGTCGATGTATTCCTGCATTGGCGGCAGAAAGCCCTTTAGCAAGGCGGCCATGGGCTGCAACACGCCGCGTTGCTCGGCGAATGCGAAAGCCTCCCCAACCACTTCCAGCAGGCTCGCGCCGAAGAAGTTCGCCACCAGTTTCATGCTCGGCGCGGCCGCTGGGTCGTCCCCCAGCACAGTGATGTTCTGCGCATAACACTCGAGCACCGGCCGGGCGCGCTCGATGATTTGCGCCTCACCGGATACGAACGTCATCAGCTTCCCGGCAGCGGCTGCGCCGGGCCGGCCCAAAACGGGCGCTGCCAGATAATGACTTCCCTGCTTCGTGTGCAGTTCGGCGATGCGGCTGCTGGCGCTCGGCGATATCGTGCTGGTGCCGATGTGAATCGCGCCCGCTCGCATGCCGGCGAGCATTCCATCGCCGCCTAGCAGCGTACTGAACACGGACTCGTCGTCCATGAGCGACGTGACCACAATATCCGCCTCCAAAACCGCTTCGCGCGGGTTCCGCGCCGCCTTCGCTCCCGCCGCAACGAACGGATCCATCTTCTCCGGCGTGCGGTTGTACACAGCGAAGCGGCAGCCAGAACTTTGGAGGTTCTTTGCGATGCCCACGCCCATGCGGCCTAGCCCGATGCAGGCGACCGCGAGCTCTCGTGAATTCATGTGTCGTCCTTCCGTGACAAACTAGTCGCTACAATCGACCCTGTGCCGGATCTTACCATTCGACGCGAAATCCCTGCGCTCGAGGAACTGTCGGCTGTTCGCTCCGCGAATACGGCGGCGTTCGGCCGTCCGGACGAGGCGGATTTGGTGAACAGCTTGAGAGCCGAAGGTGCGGTGCTCTTATCGCTCGTCGCGGAGTTGGACAACCGCGTTGTCGGCCACATTCTGTTCAGCCGGATGTGCATCGAAACGCTGGATGCCTCCATCCACGCGGCTGCACTAGCCCCGCTCGCCGTGCGTCCGGAACATCAGCGGCAGGGCATCGGCGGGCAATTGATCCGATACGGCTTGAATCTCCTTTGCGAACGGGGCGAGTGTATCGTGATCGTTCTCGGGCACCCGGACTACTATGCCCGCTTCGGCTTCTCTTGTGAGAAAGCACGCTTCCTGGAAAGTCCGTTCCCACCTGAAGCCTTCATGGCGCAGGAACTCGTTCCCGGCGCTCTAGCCGGAATCCGCGGCAAGGTCCGCTATCCAGCCGCGTTTGGACTCTGAATCGAATATCGATGAGTTTCCCCGATCCCACCCTCACCGCGGCTGACGAATCTGCACATGGTCATAAGCAATGAGACGTGCACTGTACGAATGTGACCGTGCTGAGCATACGCTGTCATAGCGGGATTCGAACCCGCAGCATCGGCTCTTCGACGCTACCGGAGTCCCAGTTTGGCCCCTGGGCGGGCTTGTGCTCGCCTTATTCAGCCTCGGCTACCAACTGCTCTCATCGATGTCCGTCTTCCAGTTCAGCTCCTGTATTCTTGTGTCTAGTTCGCGAAACTCCTTGGATAGCTGGTCTGCGCGCTTTTGCAACTCCGCCACGGAAACCGTTGCAATGAACTTCACTTCCGATTTCGAATAACGATCCTGCCGCGTGCTGGCCGACTCCGCCATTTGCGCGAGCAAGTCTCTCCTCTTGCCAACAATGTCGCGCTCCGCGATTGCGTCCGATATCGTTTTCCGCCCGTCGAACTGCGTCCGGGAGTTCGCAAGATTGACAGCCCTCACCAGTTGAAGCAGACGGTCAAAGACGCGATCCACCTCGCTCAGCAGCGCTGCGGGATCCTCGGGAGGCTGCTCGCCTTCTTGAACCCTCGCACATCGCGCGAGCCGCTTCTTGAGATCCTCAATTCTCTTTTGACAGTCACCACGTTCCGCGAGTGCTTCTGCGAGTTTCAAGTCTATCTCCTCAAGAAGATCCGGATTATTCTTCCCCGCCCGGACGCCGCTCCGGCGCAACGGAATCCGAAAGAGCCAGCGCGACCAATTCCGGCGCCATCCCCCGCGCACCGATTGCGACGACAATATACTGCTTGCCGTTCACCATGTACGTCATCGGAATGCCGGTCTCATGACCGGGCAGCTTCATCTCGAAAATGGTCGCGCCGGTCTTCTTGTCCAAAGCACGAAACATCGGTCCGCCCGCGCCGCTAGAACCAGCCGCCAGTCCGCTGCCGTCGCCCGCGAAGAGCAGCGTCTTGGTAACCACCAGCGGCGCGCGCTCCGGGTTGCCGAATTGGCTGGTGTCGATGCCCTTAAGCGCCGGGTTGTTCTTGATCTCATCCGGCGGCTGGCCGTTCGGAACCATCCAAACCTGATCGCCCGTGTTCAAATCGATCGCCGTGATGCGGCCGTAGGGCGGCTTCACCAACGGCAGTCCTTGCACTTTCGGCTGCACTTCGGACTTGCCGATGTACTGCATGTCCGAGCGCTTAGGATCGTGCACCAAAGCAACCACGATGGGATTGGTCACCGAAGGAACGTAGAGAATACCGGTCTCCTCATCGACCGCCGCGCCCTGCCAGTTGGCCCCGCCCGTCGCGTTCGGCAGAATCAATGTCCCCTTCTTGCCGCCCGCATCGAACACGGAAGGCGGTGTGAAAATCGGCCCCATCCGATACTCGGACGCGATCTTCAACGCCTCGGCCTTTAGCTCCGGCGTGAAGTCGATCAGGTCGCCCGGTGTCACTCCCTGGCGATCGAAAGGCGCAGGCTTGGTGGGAAAGGGCTGCGTGGGCGACGTCTTCTCGCCGGGCACATCCGATTGTGGCACCGGCCGCTCTACAATCGGCCACACCGGCTGGCCCGTCACGCGATCGAACACATACACAAACGCCTGCTTCGTCACCTGTGCGACAGCTTTGATTCTCTTTCCATCGACGGTGATGTCCAGCAGGTTCGGCGCCGTGGGGTTGTCCCAATCCCAAATCCCGTGATGGACAAGTTGATAGTGCCAGATGCGCTTCCCAGTGCGCGCATCCAGACACACCAGGCTCTCGTCGAACAGATCGTTGCCCGGCCGTTCGCCGCCGTAATAATCGCCCGTCGGCGTTTCCACCGGAAGATAGACATAGCCGAGCTCGTCATCGGCACTCATTGGCGCCCAGACCGACGTGTTGCCAGTGTATTTCCACGAGCCCTTCTCCCAAGTGTCGTTGCCGAATTCGCCCGGCTGCGCGATCGTGTGGAAGGTCCAAAGCCGCTGCCCCGTCCGCACGTCATAGCCGCGCACATAACCAGGCACGTTATCCTTCGACTCCGGCGCCGTTCCCAGCTTCAGCGCCGACCCAACCACAACGGTGTCCCGCACCACGATCGCCGGCGAAGTGGCGCCGATGATACCCGGCTTGATGTTCTCGCGGTCCAACCCCGGCAGCAAATCCACGATGCCGTGATTCCCGAACGTCTCGATGGGCCGGCCATTCTTCGCGTTGAGCGCGATCAACTGGTATCCAGGCGAAATCAGCAGAATCCGCTCATCGCCCTGCCCATCGGTCCAATAGGCCACGCCGCGATTGTTAAATCGGACGGCGTGATCGCCGCGCGCCCCTTCGTCCAGACGATAGATCCACAAGGTCTCGCCGGTCGCTGCATCCACGGCGACAGCGTCGCGCCGGATTCCAGCGGTGAAATAGAGAACGCCGTGAACCATCAGTGGCGTCACCTCCCAGTTCGCGTCCACGCGTGGACCAAAGTTCTCCGCCTTCCAGCGCCAGGCGATCGCCAGCTTGTTGACGTTATCGCGATTGATCTGGTCCAGCGGAGAATACTTGGTGCTGTAGTCGTCCCCGCCGTAGTATCGCCATTCGCCGTTCGCGGTCCCAGTTTGGGCAGAGGCCGCCACGCCTAACGAGGCCGCCAGTAGAGTTCGCGCAACAATGCGCGCGCTTCGGTTTCGCATTCCCGATTCCTTCCTGCAAGATTATACAGGCGGTCGCGTTGACCCCGCTTACCGGTGGGGTTTAACATAACGGGCGAGATTTATGTTCAGGGTTGCAATGGCTTTCATGACGCTGACGGCGAGTCTCGGCTACGCGCAGCAAAGCTCTTCGGATGCCGAAGGGGGCAAACAGCTCTACCAGGTGAACTGTTCCAACTGTCACGGCCCGAACGGCAACTTCGTTTCCGGCGTCGACCTGATGCACGGCAAGTTCCGCCGCGCCTCCACCGACAATGAACTGGTGGCAATCATGGAGCAAGGCATTCCTGGGACGCCCATGCCACCTGCCAACCTCACCGATATACAGGCTCGCAGCATCGTCGCCTATCTGCGGCGTTCGGCCGAAGAAACCGAGGCGGGAACATCGAACACCGCCGCCGTCGCGCGCGGCCAAGCCGTCTTCGAGGGCAAAGGTTGCCAGAACTGCCACCGCATCAACGGCAAAGGCTCGCGCGTCGGCCCCGACCTGAGCGACATCGGCGCGCTTCGAATGCCCGCGGACATCGAGCGATCCATTGTCAATCCGAACGCCGAAATTCTGGCGGAAAACCGCTATGTCCGCGCCCTTACACGCGACGGGACCACCATCACGGGCAGAATCCTGAACGAAGACACGTTCTCCCTGCAACTGATCGATTCGCACGAAAATCTGGTTTCGCTCTCCAAGGCCAATCTTCGCGAATATTCGTTCCTCAAGAACTCGCCCATGCCCTCGTTTCGCGGCAAATTCAGCGGAGAAGAACTCGCCGATTTGGTCGCCTATCTGGCCTCCCAGAAAGGACTCTAGAAATTTCCATGTTTCGCGCCACGCTTGCGCTGCTTTTTGCCGCCGCTTCGCTCTCGGCTCAAGTCACCTTCGATCGCCTGGTGCACGCCGATCGCGAGCCGCAGAATTGGCTGACCTACTCCGGCTCGTTCTCCAGCCAGCGCTATACCCCGCTAAACCAGATCACTCCGCAGAACATCGCGAACCTGGATCAAGCCTGGGTGTTTCAGGCGCGCACTACGGAGAAGTTTGAAGTCTCACCTCTGGTCGTCGACGGCATCATGTATGTGGTGCAGCCGCCCAACGACATCGTCGCGCTCGATGCAGCCACGGGCCGCATTTTCTGGATTTATTCCTATACTCCGTCTTCCCAGGCGCGCCTGTGCTGCGGCCGCGTGAATCGCGGGCTCGCGATCCTTGGCAACACTCTGTTCATGGGCACCATCGACGCACATGTCGTTGCGGTCGATGCCAAAAACGGCCACGCGCTTTGGAACACCCAGGTGGCCGATCCGAACGCCGGCTACGCTATCACGCTCGCGCCGCTCGTGGTCAAAGATAAAGTGATCGTTGGCACGGCCGGCGGCGAGTACGGAATCCGTGGCTTCATCGCCGCCTACGACGTCAAGACCGGCAAAGAGGCATGGCGCTTCCATACGATCCCCGAACCGGGCGAGCCCGGCCACGAAACCTGGGCCGGCGACAGTTGGAAACAGGGCGGCGGGTCCGTCTGGGTCACCGGCTCCTACGATCCCGACCTCAACTTGACCTACTGGGGTATCGGCAATCCGGGCCCCGATTGGAATTCCGATCAGCGGCCTGGCGACAATCTGTACTCCGATTCCGTCGTCGCGCTCGATCCAGATACCGGCAAGTTGAAGTGGCATTTCCAATTCACCCCGCATGACGATTTCGATTTCGACTCGGTACAGGTCCCGGTGCTGGCCGACATGGACTGGAAAGGCACGCCGCGCAAGGTCATGCTCTGGGCTAACCGCAACGGCTTCGAATATGTACTGGACCGCACTACCGGTGAGTTCCTGCGAGGCGCGCCGTTCGCCAAGGAAACCTGGGCCGTCGGGCTGGACGAGAAAGGCCGTCCCATCCGCGCGCCCGGCATGGTTCCAACTCCCGAAGGCACCAAGATCTATCCGGGCAACCAAGGTTCAACCAACTGGTTTTCGCCTTCCTACAGCCCGCGCACCGGTCTGTTCTACATTCCCACCTGGGACGACTACTATTCGGTATACGTCAAAGAGAAAGTCGATTTCTCCGAAGGCCGGCTCTACACCGGCCCGCTGCCCAAATCGCCTGTCCCGTTCATCTACCCGCCTCAACTCGTTACGCGCAAAGAGGCCGATGGTTACGGCGCGGTTCGAGCCATCGATCCGAAGACCGGGGAACGCAAGTGGGAGTTCAAGATGACTGACGTCATCGACAGCGGCATTCTCACCACTGCCTCGGATCTTCTCTTCACAGGCGGGCGCGAGGGCTATTTCATGGGGCTCAATGCGCGCAACGGCGAACTTCTGTGGAAGGAGGTTGTTGGCGCGCAGGTCGCGTCCGTACCCATCAGCTACGCGGTCGGCGGGCGGCAATACGTCGCCGTCGCGGCCGGAAGCGTACTGTTTGTTTATTCTTTGCGTCAGTAACGGGGGCGATGCCGGCCGCTTCTGAGAAGACCTCTGAGCTCAGGTGGGAAGAAATCCCTCGCCGCGCTTGGGAAATACTCCGGGAGGAAGGCCTCCGTAGCCTCTGGTTCCACATCCTGGGTGAAACTGTCTATCGCAGGATGGTCTTGTTCGAGCGACCGCTCAGCAATCCAATTCCGTCCGCTGCCGCCCAAGTTCCCGTCGAGATCTCACTTCTAAGGCCGGCCGACGTGGCCGAGTACGTGGCATTCCATCCCGGCATCGACGCGGTCGAGGTCCGCGACCGTCTCGAGCACGGCGGCAAGTGCTTCATCGCTCGTCACCAGGGCGCCATCGTGAATGCCTGCTGGACCGCAGAAGGCTCTGTATGGATCGATTATCTTGAATGCAATATCCAGTTAGCCCGCGACGAAGCGTACGTTTACAACAACTTCACCGACCCTTATTTTCGAGGCCGCAACATTCCACCCGTACGCGCGGCCCAAATGCTTCATCACTTCCGGGACCTAGGCTATCGCCGCTTCATCGCCCTGGTGGTGCCTGAAAACAAGGCCGCGCTTCGACCACCCCAGAAAGCCGGTTACCGCCAGATTGGCGTCATCGGACGCTTACAGCTCGGCCCTTGGCGCCATCACCTTCTGTCGGCGTGGCACCGGCGCGACCACTTGGAATAAGATAGTTCCACAGCGAAAAAGCGCGGTATAGGTGATGGGGATGCTTCGATTCAGTGTTGTGCTTGTATTAGCTGGCGCTTTGTGCGCCCAGCAAAGCCCGGAGAATGTTAGAGCGGGCGCCGGCCTTTTCACCACCAATTGCATGAACTGCCACGGTGCCGACGGCGAGGCGATCTCCGGCGTAGATCTGATGCACGGCAAGTTCCGCCATGCGTCCACCGACGCCGAGTTGGTCACGATCATTACCAAAGGCATCGCCGGCACAGCCATGCCTCCTTCCAGCCTCTCTGAGTCTGAAGCGCAGAACATCGTCGCGTACCTGCATTCGCGGGCAGCCTCTGCCAGCGCCGATGCGGAAGCCGCCACGCGCGGACGCGCCATCTTCGACGGGAAAGGCGGTTGCTTTAACTGCCACCGCGTTCGAGGCCTGGGAGGCCTCGCTGGGCCTGACTTCAGCAACATCGGATCACTCCGAAAACCAGCCGAACTGGAAAAATCCATCGCCGATCCCAATGCCCAAATCCTGGACGAGAACCGAACCGTGCGCGCGGTCACGAAGGACGGCACGACGGTCACCGGAAGGCTCCTCAGTTACGACACGTTCGGCGTGCAGTTGATCGATCCCAAAGGGCGCCTGGTTTCGCTCAACAAGTCGAACCTGCGCGAGCTGGCATTTGCATCAAAATCGCCCATGCCTTCCTATCGCGACAAGCTGAGCCCAGCGGAATTGTCCGACCTCGTCGCCTACCTGGTCTCGCTGAAAGGAATCTGAACTCATCATGACTCGAATCGCCCTGGCATTCCTTCTAGCCGGCACCCTCAGTGCTCAGGTTTCTTTCGATCGTATTCTCCACGCCGGCCAGGAGCCGCAGAATTGGCTCTCCTATTCGGGCGGCGTCGAGAGCCAGCGTTATAGCGCGCTCAGCGAAATCAAACCGGAGAACATCAAGAACCTGGAGCTGAAATGGGTTTTTCAATCGCGTTCGACGGAAAAATTTGAAGCCACTGCGTTGGTAGTCGACGGGATTCTCTACACCGTGCAAGCGCCCAACGACGTGGTTGCCATCGACGCCGCTACCGGCCGCGTATTTTGGATTTACTCCTACGTGCCTTCCACAGAAGCCCGCCCTTGCTGCGGCCGCGTCAATCGCGGGCTGGCGATCCTAGGCAACACTCTGTTCATGGCCACCATCGATGCCCACCTAATCGCCCTCGACGCCAAAACCGGCCACGTGATCTGGAACAAGGAAGTTGCTAAGCCCGAGGCCGGCTACGCCGCCACGCTCGCTCCGTTGGTCGTCAAAGACAAAGTCATCATCGGCACAGCCGGCGGCGAATATGGCATCCGCGGGTTCATCGCCGCCTACGACGCGAAAACCGGCGACGAAGCCTGGCGCTTCTACACCATCCCCGGTCCCGGCGAGCCCGGCCACGAAACCTGGGCCGGCGATTCCTGGATGCACGGCGGCGGCTCGGTCTGGATGACTGGCTCCTATGATCCCGACCTCAACCTGACTTACTGGGGCGTCGGCAACCCCGGTCCGGATTGGAATGGCGACTACCGCGCCGGCGACAACTTGTACACCGATTGCGTGGTCGCGCTCGATGCCGACACCGGCAAATTGAAATGGTATTTCCAGTTCACGCCCCACGACGAGTTCGATTACGACTCCGTCCAGGTTCCCGTGCTCGCCCAAATGGACTGGCAGGGAAGCCAGCGCAAAGTCATGCTCTGGGGTAACCGCAACGGCTTCTTCTATGTGCTCGACCGTACCAGCGGCCAATTCCTGCTGGGCAAACCGTTCACGAAAGTAAACTGGGCCACTGGCCTCGATGAACGCGGCCGGCCCATGCGCGCGCGCGGCATGACACCGAGCAAGGAAGGCACGCTCATCTATCCAGGGCCCATCGGCGGCACGAATTGGTATTCGCCTTCTTATAGTCCACACACCGGATTTTTCTATATCTCGACATGGGACGGTTATTCAGCGCCGTACGTCAAAACCAAAGACGAGTACAAGGAAGGCCAGCTGTACTTTGGCGGATCGGCCGCTTCACCGGTTCCTCCGCTGCGCGGCATCCAATTGAACAGCCGCAGCGAAAAAAGCGGATTCGGCGTCATTCGCGCCATGGACCCCAAAACCGGCGAGCGCAAATGGGAATTCAAGATGACGGAGATGACGGATAGCGGCATCCTGACCACTGCGTCCGATCTGCTCTTCACCGGCAATCGCGAAGGCTATTTCATGGCGCTCAACGCGCGCGACGGCACGTTGCTCTGGAAGGTCCTGCTCGGCAGCCACGTCTCGTCCGGCCCGATGAGTTATTCCGTGGGCGGAAAGCAATACGTAGCCGTCGCCGCGGGCAGCGGACTGTTCGTCTTCGGACTTCGCTAAGAACCCGCTGAGGCCAGCATGGCCGGCCGCTTCTGCGCCGAGGCCGTGGGTTTGCGTGGCGTTTGCGAAGACGCGGCAGCCGCCCGCCCAACCGGCTTTCTCACTGGGCGCAAACTCAAAAGATCCAGCCAGGTTCGTAGCTGATCGCTGTCGTGGAACTCGGCTCCCCAGTACTCGCGAAACTCTTCCGTCTTCTTGCGTTGCCGCCTTTTGAGACGGGCCACCAGCGTACCGCTGCCGCCCAACTGGGAAACCAAGGCGGCCACCGCCTCGCAATCATTGACGGCTCCGAGCATGGTTTGCGCGGTCTTCATTCGGCCCAACCCGCCGTCCAACGAACTGCCGTACAACGGAGCAAACAGTTCTAACGAGTAGCGGAATTTCTTGGCGGCGATCCGGAAATTGTGCAGGTCGGCGGCCGATGCCTTTGAGTCCGCCGCCCCATCTCCACGCTGGAAGAAGTCCTTCGCCATCCCTCGCAGCGTCCGCTGCGCCGTCGTGTCGATGGAAGCCGCGCCGAAGTCCTGTTCACCCTTCGCGCGGGCACTCTCCAGCGACGCTCGCCACTTGATCGACGTCTGCCGCTCTGTCCAGCTCTTCAGTTCGCCCACCAGGACGCGCGCCGTTTCCTTCCGCCGATTTCGCACCTTCGACTGCACTGCGGCGATGTCGGGCATGCGCGACTTGGTCAGCAGCTTCATCGCCACATCACAATCGCGAACCTGACCCGCCGCCTTCATGACGTTCTTGAGTCGCCGGCGAATCTTGCGCATGTCTTTGCCGGGAAAACACGGCCGGAACACCGCAATGGCCTGCGTAAAGCGCCGGATGGCCACGCGGACATCATGCACTGAGTCAGGCGTGCACGACTTGGCCGCGTGGCTCATCTGAAAAGCCAGATGCCGCAGTAATCTGCCGGTTTGTTCGCCGGCGAAGTGGCGGGTTTCGGTGGTGGCGATAGACTTGGTCATCCCCGAATTTGCTATTGTCACACAATCGTCACAGACTTCGCCTGCCGGTGGTTTAGGATAGGCTCGTGCGCCCACAACACATGGAAAATAGATCGGATGTGGCCATTGTCGGCGGCGGCATCCTGGGCCTGGCGCATGCCTACTCCGCCGCGCTCCGCGGAAAGCGTGTTGTGGTCTTCGAGCGTAGCCGGATGGCGTCCGGCGCTTCAGTCCGCAATTTCGGCTTGATTTGGCCCATCGGGCAAACGCACGGCCGGATGCACCAGTTGGCGCTGCGCAGCCGCGCGGCGTGGCTCGACTTGCTGGGCAAGGCGCGCCTGCCATTCCAGCCGGCGGGATCGCTGCATCTGGCTTATCGCGACGATGAGGCCGCCGTGGCGCGCGAGTTTGCCGAAATCGCGCCCGCTCTCGGCTACCAGTGCACCTGGCTCAATCGAGATCGGACGTTGGCGCGTTCGGCCGCCGTCAAGGCTGAAAACCTGCTTGGCGCGCTTTGGAGCCCCTCGGAGATCACAGTAGATCCGCGCGTCACCTTAGCCGCTCTGCCCGCCTTTCTCCTCGAGCACCTTGGCGTCCAGGTGCATTTCGGGAGCGCCGTGCGTGCCGTCGATCCGCCGATTGTAGAAACCGGAAAGGGCCGCTGGCTGGCGGACCAGGTCATCATTTGCTCCGGCGACGACTTCGAGTCCTTGTTTCCAGACACGTACGCCACGGCCGGTCTGACGCGCGTAAAACTCCAAATGCTGCGCACCGTGCCGCAACCGGAGGGGTGGCGCCTCGGACCGGCGCTGGCCGCGGGCCTGACCTTGCGCTTCTATTCGTCATTCGACGTTTGCAGCACGCTGCCTGGTCTGAAGGATCGCATCGCCCAGGAAACGCCGGAGTTCGATCGCTGGGGCATCCACGGCCTGGTATCGCAGACTGCGCAAGGTGAACTCACCCTGGGCGACTCTCACGAGTACGGGCTTTGCGTCAGCGCCTTCAATCGAGAAGAAATCGACCGGCTGATTTTGCGATATATTTCAGGCTTCCTCGCCGCACCCTCGATGGACATTGCGCAGCGCTGGCATGGCGTCTACGCGAAGCATCCGGAGCAGCCGTACCTTTCCATAACGCCCGCGCCCGAAGTGCGCATCGTCACGTCGCCCGGCGGTGCGGGCATGACGCTCGCGTTCGGAATCGCCGAAGAAACCATTCAGGAGCTCGAGCTGTGAAACGGCTTGAGGCGGTGATTTTCGACTGGGCGGGCACCACGGTCGACCATGGTTCGCTTGCGCCCGTACGCGCCCTCACAGAACTGTTCCATCGCCACGGCATTCCATTGAACGATGGAGACGTCCGCCGCGACATGGGCATCTTCAAGAAGGATCACATCGGGCGGATTCTCGCCATACCGGGAGTAGAATCGCAGTGGCTCGAACGCACGGGCCATCCGCCGAGCGAACTGGATGTGGAAGCTCTGTTCACCGAGTTCGCCCCCGTACAGATGAAGATTCTGGAGGAGTATTCCAGCGTGATCGCGGGTGTTGCCGAAGTCTCTGAGAGGCTGCGCAGCTGCGGGCTCCGTTTAGGAAGCACCACGGGCTACACTCGCCCCATGCTGGACGTCCTGGTGAAGCAGGCCGCGTCCGAAGGCTACCGCCCCGATCTGGCGTATTGCCCCGACGACGTCAACGGCGGCCGCCCCCACCCTTGGATGTGCCTGCGAATCGTTCTCGAGTTTCGCCTCAAGTCCAACGCGGCTGCCGTCAAGATCGGGGACACCGTCAGCGATGTGGAAGAGGGGCTCAACGCCGGAATGTGGGTCATCGGCATTGCGGCCACCGGCAACGAAATGGGTCTGAGCGCGTCCGACCTCGCCGCACTTCCCGAAGACGAACGCCGCCGGCGCATCCAAGCCGCACGCAGCGTGTTAATGCAGGCCGGCGCCCACTATGTGATCGACAGCGTGGCGCACTGCGAGCCTGTGCTGGACGAGATCGACGATCGGCTCGCCGCGGGTGAACGGCCGTGACGAGAACGGTCCACTAACGCAATTGGATGTTCCGCTCGGTCAGAATCGAGCCAGTAGCCAGCCGGTAGGCGGAAATCGCCTCGCTCATGTCCGCCTGCGAGCGTCGCTCCTGGCTGCGCGCGGCGATCATGGTCGCCTGCCGCTGCTGCACCAGGAACAGCGTCGAAGTCCCGGCCTGGAACTGCCGCTGCTCGCTCTGATACTGCTCCTCGGCGGATTCCCGCGCCACTTGCGCCGCCTGCAGCCGAAGCTGGGCCATCTGCATATTCTCAATGGTGTCCCGCACTCCGGATTCGATCGTCTCCTCCACCTGCTGGCGCTGGTTCCGGATGCGCCTTGTCTCTGCCACAGACTTGCTTAGATTGGCCTCCGCGGTTCGGTTCCGCAGCGGCAGTGAAACCCGCAGTTGAATCTCTGTCGTTGGAAAATTTCCAGCCCAGATGTTGGACAGCGACTGCCCGTAGCCGCCCACCAGCGCCTGCGGAAGAGTGGCCGTTCCAAACGACACGGGCGGCAGCGCCGGAAGACCAGCCAGCGCGGACAGCTCGTTCACTTGGTTGGTCAAGGGTCCAAAGCCAGCCAGGAAAGGATTCGGTCCTGCGGGCAACAGAATACCCGCCAACCCGGCGCGCGTGTAGAACGCGGTGAGGTCCACCTGTGGCTTGGTCTGATCGCGGTAGTAGCGCACGTCCTTTTCGTTGATCTCGGCCGATAGTTTCACTTGCGCCAACTCGGGACGATTGGCCAGCGCTTCCGCGATCGCATCGCCGAGCGGGATACTCGGCGCATTCACCTCGGGAAGCGTCACCGGAGTAAGCGCCTCATGCCACAATGGGTCGCCGCGGTCCGGCAAAATCAGAGCCTTTAGCGCGTTCTCCGCGCTGGTCAGAGCCGACTGCGCGGTGTAAGCTACCACTTCGAAATTCGCCAATTGCGTCTGCGCCGCCACCACATCGATGGGCGCCAGCAATCCCTGCTGCTCCTGCCTGCGGTTGCTCTCATCCTGCTGGACGCCGATGCGCACAGCTTCCAGCTGCACCTGCAAGTTGTTATAGGCGTATGCCAGCTCCCAGTACGCTTGCTCGGTCTGCGCCACCACAGTCATCACGCGCTGCCGGAACTGCTCGTCGCTGAGGAAGCGATTTTTCTTCGCGACATCGATCTGGTGACGGTTGCTGTCGTACAACAGATTGCGCCACAGCGGCTGCGTGTAGGACAAATTGAGCGACGCCGGATATTGCGGATTCAGCGAAAGGAAGGTGTTGTTGGAGTACGAATTCGCCGACGACAGATCCGTTTTCACCGACCCGCCAAACCACGGGATCGGTTGTGTAACCCCGGGATCGGTAAGCCAGGTCTTGTTCAGCACGGCGCCGGTGGCCGAACCACCCAACGTGGACGCAATTGGATTGATCTGCTGTTCCCAGTAATTGTTGATGTCCATCCGCGGATCGAACGCGCCCAGAGCCGCCTCCAGGTTGTAATCGGACTCCTGCTTGTCAATGCGCGACGATTCGATGTCTTTGTTGTTCGCCAATGCCATGGACAAGGCCTGCTGCAGGCTCAGCTCCATCTGGCCTTCAATGCCCGTCCGGGAGGGGATGTGAAATGGACGCACCGGGGGCACCAGCGTGCTGCCCTGGGTTTCGGCGGGCCGGCGCTGTGCCACGGACTCCTGCGAAACGCCGGGCGAAGCGGTTGGAATCTGTTGCTCTTCTCCGATCGCGTTCGCACACGCAACCGCCAGTACGGCGCATATTCCCGGGAGGAACCATCCGCGCATCAGACGCTTTCCCCCTCGCGGAAGTGCATGGGTTGATGGGCCACATCCAGGGTGGGCACGGCGCGTTTCGTTTCGCGCCGGCGGAAAATCTTGCGGAACAAAGGCAGCTCCTTCATGTCGTCGAATAAAGAATAGAAAACGGGCACGGCCAGCAATGTCAGCAGCAGGCACAGCGTCTGCCCGCCCACCACAAGCACGCCGATGGACCGGTTGCTGGCCGATCCTTCGCCATTGGAAACTACCAGCGGCAGCATTCCGGCCACCAACGCCGTTGTAGTCATCAGAATTGGGCGCAGCCGGTCGCGATTCGCCTGAATGATGGCTTCATAGCGGTTCATACCCGTGGCCCGCAATCCGTTGGTGTGGTCGATCTGCAGAATCGCGTTCTTCTTCACAATCCCGAACAGCAGCAGCAGGCCCAACCCGGACATGATGTTCACCGTCTGCCCGAAGATCAAAAGCGAAAGAATGCCGAACGGCACCGCCAGCGGCAAGGTCAGCAGAATCGTGAACGGATGCAGGAACGATTCGAACTGCGCCGCCAGCACGATGTACATGAAGATGAACGTCAGCGCGATGGCGAGCACGAAATAATACGCCGTCCGGTTCAGCTCCTTGGATGTGCCGACGAGTTCCGTCCCGTAGCCGGGATCCATATGCAGATCCGACGCGTACTGATTCAGCGTGGAAATGATCTTCTGTTGCGACCCGCCCGGCAGCACGTTCGCGCTTAATGTCACCTGGCGCTGCCGGTTCAGACGTCCAATGCTAGAAGGCGCGTCACCGCTCTTGATGCGGACCACCTGATCGAGCGGCACCCAGCCGCGCGTGTTGGTGGAGAAAACCGTAAGCTGCCTCAGTCCTTCGGCGCTGGTGCGGTACTGCATGTCCGCGCGCAGGCGCACATCGTATTCCTCGCCGCCGGAGGGGAACGACGAAACGACCTGGCCGGCCACCATGGTATTCAAAGCCTGCGCGATGTCACTGACTCGCACGCCCAGGTCAGCGGCGCGCTGCCGGTCGATTTCCACACGCAATTCGGGCTTTCCGAAGACCAGCGACGAGTCGGCGTCAGCGACGTAGGGAATCCGCCTCATCTTCTCGAGCAGCGCCTGCGCGTAAGTGTTCAGCTTGTCGAGATCCGGCCCTGTCAGCGTGAACTGCACGTCGGATTGCCCGCCGCCCGGCCCATTCGCCGCCTGGCCAACGCTGGTGCGCAGATCCTTGGGATAGTGCGTGAGAATCGCCCGCGCCTTGGCCATCACCTGATTTTGCGTGTCCTTGCGATCTTCGCGTGGCTTGAGTTTCACGTAAATCGAAGAGCTGTTCGATTCGCCCGCGGTCGAACCGGTAAACGACGCCGATCCGATTCCCACCGACGTCAGCGTCGCGCTGACTCCCGGCAAAGTGCGGATGTCGCGCGCAATCCGTTCGGTGATGGTGACCGTCGCGGCCAACGACGTTCCTTCCGGCGCGCGCACGTTCACCGCAAATTCGGAACGGTCGTCCTGGGCCATGAAGTTCTTCCCCACCACCATGAAGAGCGGGACCGTGCTCAGCGCGACGCCCACGCTGATCGCGACCATCGCCTTGCGATGCCCCATCGACCAAACCAGCATGCGCGTGTAGTAGCGGTCCAGGAACCGGAAGAATCGCGAGTCTTTAGATCCTCCATGCTTCTCGCCCTCGTGCTTCGGTAGAACCTTGATGAAGCGCGAGGTGAGCATCGGTGTCAACGTAAAGGACACCAGCAGCGAAACCGCAATCGCGAAGGACGCCGTAAATCCGAACGACGACATGAACCGGCCGACGATACCGCCCATGAAGCCGATAGGCAAAAACACGGCGAGCAGTGACAGCGTGGTGGCCATAACCGCCAGCCCGATCTCCTTGGTGCCCTCAATCGCCGCGCGATACGGCGACATGCCTTTCTCTTCAATGAAGCGGTAGATATTTTCGAGCACAATAATGGCGTCGTCGATGACAATGCCCACCATGAGCGTCAACGCTAGCATCGTGATCTGATTCAAATCGAAGCCGATCGCGGCCATCAGCGCAAAGGTCGACACGATGGACGTCGGAATCGCGACCGCGGAAATCAGCGTCGTGCGGATATTGGCGAGAAACGCGAAGACGATCGCCGCTGCCAGAATGCTGCCCTCGATCAAATGCTGTTCCAGCGAATGCACCGCGGCCTTGATAAAGATCGACTGGTCGTTGGTGATCTGGATGTGGATGTCTTTCGGCAGCAGCGCTTCCACCTGCTTGATCCGCACCTTGAGCGCGTCGGCCGCGGCCACCGTGTTCTGCCCGGATTGCTTGGAAACCACCATGGTCACCGAGGGCTCACCATTCAACCGGGCGGCCGTGGTGGCTTCCTCTTGCGAATCCTCGGCGTGGCCGATGTCGCGCAGCTTCACGACGTACGATCCGCGTTGTGCAATCGCGATCTCGTTGAACTGTGCCGGATCCACCAGGCGCCCCAAGGTGCGCACTGCGAGTTCGCGCGCCCCCGCGTTCACGTTGCCGGCCGGCATCTCCATGTTCTGCTGCCGCAGCGCGTTGGCGACGTCGGAGATGGCCAGGTTGTAGGCGCGCATCTTGTCCGGATCCACCCACACGCGGATCTCGCGCTTCAGCCCTCCCACCAGCTGAATCTGTCCGATGCCGTTGATGTTCTCCAACTGCGGCTTGATCACCTTGTCGGCGATTTCGGTGACTTCGCGCAGCGGGCGCGGCGAAGACAGCGCGATCTCCATGATCGGCGTCGCGTCGGGGTCGAACTTCTGCACCACCGGCGCCTTGGCGGTGTCGGGAAGGTCGTTGACAATCAGGTTGACCTTGTCGCGAATCTCCTGCGCGCCGACGTCGCCGTTCTTGTCGAGGTTAAACGTGACGATTACAGTGGACTGCCCTTCCACCGAGGTCGAACGCAGCTCGTCGATGCCGCTGATCGTGTTCACCGAATCTTCGACGCGCTTGGTAATGTCGGTTTCTATCTCTTCCGCGGATGCTCCAGGATTGCTGACCGTCACCGACACCGTCGGCAGGTCGATCTTGGGGAACAGGTCGACGCCCAGAGTAAAGAAGGAAAATGTGCCCACCACCATCAGCGCCAGGATCAGCATCGTGGCGAAGACAGGCCTTTTGACGCAGATTTCAGCCAGTTTATGCACGCTACTCTCCTGTTCCGGTGCTGCCCGGCGCGGTATCGCCGATATCCACGGCCTCGCCGTCGTAAAGATCCTGCAAGTGGCTGTTCGCCACTACGAAATCCGCAGTGATTCCGGACAGAATCTGGACCATGTTTCCGTTGGTCGCGCCCAGTTGCACCACCGCCACGCGCGCCTTGCCATCGCGCACGAAGAAGATCTGCGAAGAATTGGTGCTGGCGTCGGTCAGGACTGAAGATCGCGGCAAGAAAATCCCCATGGTGCTCCCGCTCAGCAAAATCCGCGCGGTGGCGAACATGCCCGGCTTCAGAGCTAAGTCCTGATTGGCGAATTTCGCCTCCACCGCGATGGTACGTGAGTTGGCCTCCACGGTCGGGTTGATGGCGGTCACAGTGCCTTGGAACATCCGGCCCGGGTAGCCGGGAACGCTTACCTCCACGTCCTCGCCGAGCTTCAGCTTGGGCGCGTCCGATTCCTGTACCTGCAGTTCCAGCTTCAGTGGCGTGACCCGCACCAGCGTCGCGATCTTCGACGTCAGCGCCACGTATTGCCCCACCGCGATGGGGCGCGCGCTGATATAGCCGGCGAACGGCGCCTTAATCACGGTGTCCTCGACTGCTTTCCGCGCGATCGCGGTCTGCGCCTTCGCGCCTGCCAGCGACGCCTGAGCGTTGATCACGCCCTGGAAATTCTGCCGTGCCGAATTGATGGCCGCTTCATAGAGCTGTCGCGCCGAGTTGGCCTGCTCCTTGGCCGTATCGGCCTGCGTGCGCGCTTTGTCATAGGCGCTTTGCGAAACGTCGCCGGTTTTGATCAGGCTGGCGTAGCGCTGCGCGTCGGCTTCCGAGTTCTTCGCCTGCGCCAGAGCCGAATCATACGAGGCCTTCGCCGAAAGAACCTCGGGAACCCGGTTCGGGTCGAACGTGCCGCCTTGGGCCAGCCCGATTCGCGACTCGGCCTGCCGCAGACTCGCTTCGGCCTGCTGCTCGGACGCCAGCGCCGCTTGCAAGCGAAGCTGTGCGTCCCGATCGTCCAGTTTCGCCAAAAGCTGGCCTTGTTTCACAGAAGCGCCCACATCGACCGGCGTCTCGATCACCCGGCCCGCCCCGGGCGGCGCGACATCCGAAGATTCCTCGGCCAGAAAGCTCCCTGTCACCTGCACCGAAGAGGACACCTCCTGCGTCACCGCCCGAACGGTGGAGATTTTCAGCAGCTTGGCCGGGCCAGTAGCGGCTTCGGTCAGAGAGATTGGGCTGTTGCCGGCGCTGTTGCACCCGGCGGCTGCGAGCAGAGCGATGGCCGCCAGGCTTGCCAAAATTTTTAAGAAGATTGCACTGCGTCCCATGAGGTTACTTCTGCTTTCCTTTCGCTATACGCCCTACCTGCGGCCGCTGTTCCAGGCCGCCTAAGATCAAATCCACGAACTGATCCACCATCGCTTCGTCATCCTGACGGAATTTGTCCACGCCGAATACGTGCCGGGCCATCGCGTAGTGAACCGTGGCTCCGATGACCGACATCAATGCAGCCGAAGGGTCGCATTGCCGGAACGCGCCTTCCTGCTGCCGCAGCTCGATGTAGCGCCTCAGAAACTCCCCCTTCGGCATCCCGAACCGCTCGTGAAAAAGATCGGCCAACAGATGCCCTTCGAGCGAGGCGTAAACCAGGAGCCGGTGGAACGCGGCATCCTCCCGGAAGGACCGTACGATCTGACGCGCAACGTGCCGGAACAGCCCGCGGTCGTCGCGGCGCTCGGCCAGCTCGTTCATCTCAACCAGCCACCGGTCGCCGCCCAGGGTGGCTTCTTTCTCGTCCAGGATCGCGTGGTACAGATCCTCCTTGCTCGCGAAATGGCGGAAGAGGATGGCCTCGCTGACCCCCGCCGCGGCGGCGATGTCCTTGGTCTTGGTTCCGCTGAATCCGTTACGGGCGAAGCTGTCGATTGCCACTTGCAGCAGCTGCCGGCGGCGGTCCTCGCCGGGCATCCGGGCGACGCGGACGGGGGCGCCCTCGGGCTTGGAAACATCCTGGTTTCGGGTTCGGGCTTCCATAAGTAAGTACTCACTATGATAGCACGCCCCCCGATTGCCGCAACAGTACCCCGCCCTCCTGTGATATCCTCGCCATCTCGACCTTGCGCTCCGCGGAGAGCTCAGCCGATTCGGTGAATGCGCCGCCATTCACCCGCATGAATGGACCCGAGACCGCCGCCGCGCTGCCTCGGCCCTTCTGCCTCCACTCTGAATTAGTGCCGGCTTGCTTGCCGGAACGAGGAGGAACTCTGGTGTCTGCCGACCTGCGGACCACAGGAATCAGCGTCATGGGCGACGTCCCTTGGGGTACGCATTTCTGCTACTTCTACGAAACCAAACAAGATCTCGTCGACACCCTGGTTCCGTTCTTCCGATCTGGCTTGGCCCATGGCGATTTCTGCCTGTGGGTCATCTTCGAGCCATTGACGACGGAAGAAGCACTAGCAGCGCTTGATCAGGCGGCGCCGGACCTTCTCCCGCATCTGGCCGCGGGGAAAGTGGAAATTCGCCCTCACGAAGAGCGTTTCTTCCAGGCCGGTCCGGATTCGCCCAACTGCATCGTCAGCCACCTGCGGGAAAATCTCCAGAGCGCCCTGTCCAGGGGCCACACGGGAATGCGCGTGGCCGGCAGTTCAGCGGGACTGCAAAAGAGCGACGGATGGCGCTTCGCCCAATTCGAGCGAGAGATCGAACGCGCCGTGACCGGCCAGCGCATGATTGCGCTCTGCGCTTTTCCGCCCGCCACTAGCGGAGCGGCGGAGATTTTCGACGCGGCGCGCACCCACCAGTTCGCGGTTGCCCGGCGGCAGGGAGAATGGCAGACCTTGGAGACTCCGGATGAGAAGCGCGCCAAAGCGGAAATCCGGAAACTCAACCAGGAACTGGAATTGCGTGTCGTCGAACGCACCCGGGCCTTGGCAGCAGTTAACGAGGAGTTGCGTCGTGAGATCGAGGACCGCAAGCAAGCCGAGACCGAACTGAGGCGGCAAAAGGACGTGCTGCAGACCATTTTCGACCACATGCCCTTGATGATCCACTTCGTTGGCGTGGACCATCAGTTGAAGCTCGTAAACCGGGAATGGGAACGCACCCTGGGTTGGACATTGGAGGAAATCCGGGGTCAAAACCTGGACATCCTCGCGGAGAACTATCCGGACCCGACTTACCGCCGGGATGTGGAGGAATTCCTCCGAACCACCAGCGACGAGTGGAGGGACTTCAAAACGCAGGTGCGGGACGGGCGCGTCATCGATATCTCCTGGTCCATCCTCTACCTCTCGGATGGAACAGCCATCGGTATCGGACAGGACATTACAGCGCGCAAACGCGCCGAAGAGGCATTGCGCGATAGCGAAGAGCGGTTCCGGCAGCTCGCCGAGAACATTCGCGAAATCTTCTGGATCAAGACCGCCGACAGGACGCGGGCCTTGTACCTCAGCCCGGCTTATGAAAGCATCACGGGACGGCCGCGTGAGGACGAGCACGGGCAACGACGCAACCATTTCTTCGTCGACATCATGCATCCGGAGGACCGCGAACGCATGCTGGAAACCGCGCGCACGAAGATGTCCGCGGAATATGATGTCGAATTCCGCATCGTCCGGCCCGACCGTTCCATTCGTTGGATCCGCGATCGTGGCTTCCCGGTCCGCGACTCGTCGGGCCGCCTCTGCCGGATGGCCGGCGTGGCCGAAGATATCACCGAGCAAAAGCAGGCCCAGGAGTCCTTGCAAGCTTCCAGCGAGCAATTGCGGGCGCTTTCTATGAGCCTGCAGTCCGCCCGCGAGCGCGAGGCAGCCACCATTGCGCGGCGCATTCACGATGAACTTGGCGGTACGCTCACCAGCCTTCGCTGGGAACTCGAGGGCCTCGCTAAATTCTTCGACCAACAGGACAGCCCCGCACGGCTCGCCGCCGTGGGAGAGCAACTAGACCTCCTGTTCCGTCTCACCGATGCAACCATCCACTCGGTGCGCCGCATCGCATCCGAAATGCGTCCCAGCATCCTCGACGACATCGGATTGGCCGAGGCTATCGAGTGGCAGAGTGGCCAGTTCCAATCGCAGACCGGCATCGAATGTGATTGCCAGGTCGCGGCCGCCGGTCTTTCGCTCGATGCCGAGCAATCCACTGCGGTTTTTCGCATACTTCAGGAGGCCCTCACGAATGTCCGCCGCCACGCCCAAGCCAGTCGGGCATCGGTTGCATTGGAAGAGTGTGACGGCGTCCTGGTCCTTACCGTTCATGACGACGGGAAAGGAATCACCCAGGAGCAGGCCTCCAGCCGCCAGTCACTCGGACTCGTGGGTATGCGCGAGCGCGCCTACCTGGCGGGCGGCAGTATCGAAATTGGCGGAGCGCCGGGAGAGGGGACCACGGTCTGTCTGCGCATCCCACCCGCAAGGGGCGACGAGCTGATCGCCGGGACGAAATTGTATGAATAATTCCAGAGCCATAGCCGCAAGGGCAAAAGCCGAAAGATCGAAGGCCAGACCTGCACGCGTGCTGGACGAACTGGCGCGCGAGCGAGAGCTGCTGCAGAAGATCCTGGACCATATCCCGGTCCTCATCAGCCTGGCCGGCCGAGATGGACACTTCCAGTGGGTGAACCGGCAGTTCGAGCGCACTCTGGGCTGGCGTCTGGAGGAAGTCATCAACAAGGAGCAGGATGTGCTGGCCGAAATCTTCCCCGATCCCCAGGAGCGGGATCACGTCCAGCATTTCCTTGCCGAGGGCAACGGAGAATGGGCCGACTTCAGGCCTCACGCCAAGGACGGGCGCGTGCTTGACATGACCGCCACCAACGTGCGCCTTTCCGATGGAACCCAGATCGGCATCTCTCACGACATTACCGACCGCAAGTGCGTCGAGGAACAGTTGAAGGCGGCGGGTGAACAGCTGCGCGCCTTAGCCCGCGAAGAAGAGCGGACCCGCATCGCTCGCGAGATCCACGACGAACTCGGCTCCGCCCTTACCAGCCTGCGCTGGGATCTGGAAGGCTTGGACAAGACCGTGAGCGAATTGGAAGCCGCCAGTCAGATTGCGGGCATTCGCGAAAAGCTGCGCAGCATGCTCCAACTCGCCGACGCCACATTCGACGCGGTTCGAAGGATCGCTTCGGAGTTACGGCCCATCATGTTGGACGACCTCGGCCTGGTCGCCGCCATGGAGTCCCAGGCCCAGGAATTGCAGGCCCGCACCGGAATCCGCTTCGATGTAGTTTGTTCGGCCGACAGCATTCAGCTGAGTGCGGAGAAGGCCACCGCGATCTTCCGCATCTTCCAGGAAGCCCTGACCAATGTTGTCCGGCATTCCCGCGCCAGCCAGACAGAAGTGGTCATTGAGCAGAAAGGCGACGAGCTCGTGGTCCTGATTCGTGATGACGGTCAGGGAATTACCCCCGCCATCATGAACGGCAAGACCTCCTTGGGTTTCCTAGGCATGCGCGAACGCGCTCGTCTGCTGGGCGGCAAAGTAGACATCCAGAGCATCGTGGGACAAGGAACCACGGTGAGGGTCCGTGTACCCGTTTAGCGGTTGCATCCCGGCGTTTCAACCGGAGGGGTCATGAGGAGAATCCTCATTGTCGACGATCATGAGGTGGTTCGCGACGGTGTCAAGCGCATCGTCGATGAAGATCCACGCTCGGCGGTCTTTGGCGAAGCCAGCAACCCAGCCGAAGCCCTCGACTTAGCTCGCTCGCAGGACTGGGATATCGCCATACTGGACCTTTCTCTCGCGAAAAGAAGCGGTCTGGAAGTGCTGAGAGAGTTGAAGCAGATTCGCCCCCGCATGCCCGTGTTGATCCTTACCATGCACTCCGAGGAACAGTACGCTCGTCGCGTTTTCCGGGCGGGAGCAGCCGGCTACATTACTAAAGACAGCCCTCGCGCGGAGCTGCTCAAGGCGATTCACAAGGTCATTGACGGTGGAAGGTATCTGAGTCCGGCCCTGGCCGAGCGGCTGGTTATCGATTTGGAGCGTGGTTCCGACCGGCCGGTCCATGAAGCTCTCTCAGATCGGGAATTCCAGGTTATGCTTCTGATTGCATCGGGAAAGACAGTAAGTCAGATTGCGGACATCCTCTACCTCAGTGCCAAGACCATCAGTACCTATAGGGCTCGCATTCTGGACAAAACCGGGATGAAGACGAATGCCGAGCTGACCAGCTACGTCATTCAGAATGAATTGAAGGAATAGACCGTCGCTCTTGTAGGACAGCCACTTACACGCGTGTAAGTTCCCTTCGTACGCAAAATTCCTAGTTGCGCTGATTTTCTGTCGGGCTAGCTACACTTAAGCTAGGTCATCTATGAAGGCTGTGCCTTTCAAATCCACTACGGGGGTCCGGTCGGGACTTCTCCCCTTGGTCCCATTGAGGGCGCAACTCGAAAAGCTCCGCCGTGAGCGTGATCTCGTCGAGAGAGTCATTGTCTTGTTGGAGCAGGTGCAGAAAACCCGCCAGTTCCAGGAAGGGCATGTGGGCAAAGGTGCACCCCTTGCTGGCTGAAACCGCTTAGTAATCCGTGGCACATAAAATGCTCGTGGGTTCCCAAGCGAGCCGCCATGGACTTCAATCTTTCCCCACTTCTAATCGTCTGGGAAGCCACCCAAGCCTGCGATCTGGCCTGTGTACATTGCCGAGCTGCCGTGCGGCTGGAGCGTGATCCGGGCGAACTCAGCACCGAGGAAGGGTACCGCCTGCTCGAGGAAGCCAAGCAATTCGGCAATCCTCTCATGATTTTCACCGGCGGCGACCTCATGAAGCGGCCTGATATCTTCGACTTGGTCCGCTACAGCGTTTCCACAGGGCTGCGCACGAACATCACCCCCAGCGCCACCCCTCTTCTAACTCCCGAGGCTGTCAGCCAGTTCCAGCAATGTGGGATTTCGCGCATGGCGATCAGCCTGGATGGGCCAGATGCCCCGAGCCACGACGCCTTCCGCCAGGTCGGCGGCACCTACGACCAGGCCATGGCCGCCCTCCGGTACGCCCGCGACATCGGACTCGACACCCAGGTCCAGACCTCGCTCTCGCGCCACAACCTCTCCCGTCTGGCGCAGATCGCCCAGCGGGTGGCCGAAGTGGAAGCCAAGATGTGGAGCCTGTTCTTCCCCGTTTCCACCGGACCGGCACCCGGTGAGGACCTCACCAGTGAGGATTGCGAGAGGGTTTTTGAATTTCTCTATGAGATCTCCAAGGTGGCCCCGTTCGAAGTGAAGACCACCGAGGCCCTCCACTATCGCCGTTACATCGCCCAGCGCCTCAAAGCGGAGCACGGCGGCAAAGGAGGCGCTAACGGCCGATTGTTGTGGAGAACGACCGCCGTCAGCGATGGCCGCGGCTTCGTTTTCATCTCTCACACCGGCGAGATCTTCCCCAGCGGCTATCTGCCGATTTCGGCGGGCAATGTCCGGCAGGATTCACTCGTCGATGTCTACCGCAACTCCACCCTTTTCCACCTTCTGCGCGACCCCGCCGCCAAACAAGGCAAGTGCGGCTGCTGCGATTACCACAAGATCTGCGGTGGCTCGCGGGCGCGCGCCTATGCGTTGAGCGGAAACTACCTGGAAGCAGATCCTTTCTGCTGCTATCAACCGGATCGGCGCCCGGAACTGGCCAACGCCTAACGGGACAGGCAGGCAGAACCACCCACGCGTAGTGCTATGTTGGAAGAGACCCCAACATATCAACCATGCTTGTCACCAATCCCGTAACCAGCGAGGACAGTAACGCACAGGAAACCGGCGAATGGCTTGAATCTTTGGACGGCGTAGTGGAGGAGGGAGGGGCCGAACGCGCCGCCTACCTGCTCGGCCGTTTGATCGACCACGCCGCCCTCTACGGGGTCCAGGCCCCACAAGGTCTCAAAACACCCTACATCAATACCATTCCGGTCGAGGAAGAAGTTCCTTACCCGGGCGACCGCGCCATCGAGCGTCGCATCAAAAGCCTGATCCGCTGGAATGCGCTGGCCATGGTGGTGCGCGCCAACAAACACGACGCTGGTATCGGCGGCCACATCTCTACCTATGCATCGCTGGCGACTCTAACCGAAGTAGGCCACAACCATTTCTTCCACGGCCGCTACGGCGACCAGCCGGGCGACTTTGTTTACTTCCAGGGCCACGCATCGCCGGGCGAGTATTCGCGCGCTTTCCTCGAAGGCCGGCTCAACGAAAAGCATCTGGAAAACTTCCGGCATGAACTCCGCGAACATCCCGGCCTGTCGTCTTACCCGCACCCGTGGTTGATGCCCAGCTTCTGGCAGTTCCCCACCGTATCGATGGGGCTCGGGCCGATCAACGCCATCTACCAGGCGCGCTTCATGCGCTATCTGGAAAATCGCGGTGTCATCCCGGTCACCGGGCGCAAGATCTGGGCGTTCGTCGGCGACGGCGAAAGCGATGAGCCCGAAACGCTGGGTGCGCTCACACTGGCATCCCGCGAACGGCTGGACAACCTGATTTTCGTGGTCAATTGCAATTTGCAGCGACTGGATGGACCGGTGCGCGGCAACGGCCATATCATCACCGAACTCGAGACCACCTTCCGCGGCGCCGGCTGGAACGTGATCAAAGTGCTATGGGGCGGCAACTGGGACGACCTGCTGGCCCGCGACACCTCCGGCCTGCTGATCAAGCGCATGGGCGAATGCGTCGACGGCGAATACCAGAATTTCAAAGCCAAGGGCGGCGCTTACGTTCGCAAGGAATTCTTCGGCAAGTATCCGGAGCTGTTGAAGCTGGTCGAGCACATGTCGGACGAGGAAGTCGGCAATCTGCGCCGCGGCGGCCACGACCCGCAGAAAGTCTACAACGCTTATAAACGGGCCGTCGAACACAGCGGCACGCCGACCGTGATTCTGGCCAAGACGATTAAAGGCTACGGCCTCGGCGAAGCAGGCGAAGGGCGCAACGTCACCCACCAGCAGAAGAAACTGAACGAAGACGAGATGTTGTATTTCCGGCGCCGCTTCGACATCCCCATCTCGGACGACACGGTCCACACGACCTCGTTCTACAAGCCGCCCGAGGACAGCTCAGAAATGCGGTACGTACAAGCGCGGCGCGAAGCGATGGGCGGTAGCCTGCCGGCGCGCAACGTGCCCAAGATCGAGATTCAGGCGCCATCGCTCGACATCTTCGCGGAGTCACTGGCGGGCTCGCACGCGCGCGAGGTGTCCACCACCATGGCATTCGTGCGGGTGCTCACGCTGTTGCTTAAGGATCACGCAGTGGGCAAGTACATCGTCCCCATCATTCCGGATGAAGCCCGCACGTTCGGCATGGAGTCGCTGTTCCGGCAATACGGCATCTACGCCAGCCGCGGCCAGCTCTACAAACCCGTAGACAGCGAGAATTTCCTGTTCTACAAAGAAGCCAAAGACGGCCAAATCCTGGAGGAAGGCATCAACGAAGCCGGCTCCATGGCTTCGTTCACCGCCGCTGGGACATCGTACGCTACCTACGGTGTGCCGATGATCCCGTTTTTCACGTACTATTCGATGTTCGGCTTCCAGCGCGTCGGCGACCTGATCTGGGCTTTCGCCGATTCGCGCGGAAAAGGCTTCCTGATGGGCGGAACAGCCGGACGCACCACGCTCTCGGGCGAAGGCCTGCAGCATCAGGACGGTCACAGCCTGGTGCTTTCGAGCACCGTGCCCACCTGCCATAGCTACGATCCTGCGTACGCCTACGAGATCGCGGTCATCGTTCAGGACGGCATCCGCCGGATGTATGAACTGATGGAAGACCGGTTCTACTATCTGACCATCTACAATGAGAACTACGCCCAGCCGACAATGCCCGAAGGCGTCGCCGAAGGGATTCTCCGCGGCATTTATCGTTTTCAAAACGCCGAAGGCGAGCCGCAAGTCCACCTATTCGGCAGCGGCCCGATCCTGAACGAAGCTCTGCGCGCGCAGAAGATTCTGGCGGAAGCCTATCAGGTGACGGCCGACGTCTGGAGCGTCACCAGCTACAACGAACTGCGCCGCGACGCTCTCGAAGTGGAGCGCTGGAACCGGCTGCATCCGGCCGAGCCAGAGCGCAAGCCTTATCTACTGGAAGCTCTCGGCGGCGCCACCGGTCCGATTGTCGCCTCCACTGACTACATGAAAGTCGTCGCCGATCAGGTCGCGCCTTGGCTGCCCGGCCGTATGGTCTCGCTCGGCTGCGACGGTTTCGGACGTAGCGACAACCGCGAGCATCTCCGCAAGCATTTTGAAAACGGCGCCGAAGCGATCGCGGCCGCGGCTCTGGCGCGTCTGGCTCGCGAGGGCAAGTTCGACGCTCAGCGAGCCCAATCGGCGATCCGCGAACTGGGCCTCGATCCCGAACGCGGCGATCCGGTCAAAGCCTGACCGGCTTTCATGCTCTTCCTCACTGAGGCGGACGTTCGCGAGTTGCTCCCGATGCGCGACGCCATCGAGATGATGCGCCGCGCCTTCGAAGCGTTAGCCCAAGGCCGCGCACAAAGCCTGCCGCGGCGCCGTCTGGCGCTGGACACCGGCTCGATGCTCCACAGCATGGCCGGTTCGTTCCTCAACTATTTCGGCACCAAGTTCTACTCCACCAATCCTCGCTACGGCGCGCACTTCTACTTCATGCTGTATGACGCCAAGACCGCCCAGCCTCTGGCTTTCATGGAAGCAAATCACCTGGGCCAGATCCGCACCGGCGCGGCGTCGGGCTATGCGACGGACCTGCTGGCCAACCCGGAGGCCCGCACACTCGGCGTGATCGGCTCGGGATTCCAGGCGCGCACCCAGGTAGAAGCGGTTCGCGCGGTCCGGCCGATTGAAAGTGTGCGCGTTTGGAGCCGCAGCGAAGAGAAGCGCAGGCAATTCGCGGAGGAAACTTCTGCCGGCGTGGCCGGTTCAGTAGAAGAGGCAGTCCGGGGTGCAGACATCGTGATCACTGCGACCAATTCCGCCGAGCCAGTCATCGAGGACCGCTGGGTCGCGCCTGGAACGATGATCAACGCGATGGGATCCAACCGGCCCGATCGCCAGGAGCTTCCGGCCACGTTGGTCCGTCGAGCGGGGCTCATCGCGGTGGATTCGCTCGAGCAAGCGAAGATCGAAGCGGGCGACCTGATTCTGGCGGATTGCTGGGCCAACGTCGCCGAGCTGCACGAAGTGAAACGACACTACGACCCGAAGCAGGTAGCTATCTTCAAATCTCTAGGTGTCGGGATGGAGGACGTGGCAGCCGCGGCGTTCGTCTACGAGCGAGCGCTCGCTACTCCTGAACGCTTTGCTGATCGGAATCGCCCCACGCGCTGATCTTCAGCCGGCGGCACACCCAGCACAGCCCTTCGGCCGAGTTGGGCGCGCACGTGGCTCCGCAGACAGAGCACTTCTCCACGCGCTGAATCTGGTCAGCCATGATGGAACGCTTGGCCTGTTCCAAGAGCTCGCGGTCGATCACCGGAACCGTCGGAGGTAACCGTTTTCGTTTCATTTGCTGACCATACAGTAACACGGGAGCAACGGGCTATGCTGCTTGAGCCAGACGCATGATATAGGCCGGGTCCAGTGACGCCGAGCAGCGGGAACATTTCTGCCCCGGCTTCACCCGGGCGGTCTTGCCGCCGTGAACCACGATGCCTTCCACCGTGTGCGTGCAGATCGGGCAATAGACAAACGCTTTTGTCTCGATTTGAGGCAGTGGGTTTCGTGGTTGAGTCATTATCTTCATACTTGCTCCTCCTGTCGCTAGTACAGACGCAAGCGAAGGGCCAAAAGATTGTAAAAAGTCGTGAACGCTTTCACCGCAATCCTTACGGCGTCGCACGAAGAAGCTACACTGAAGTGTTCGATTGCTTATGAAGAGAGCATTCCTTTTCCCCGGCCAGGGGTCACAGTATGTCGGAATGGGCAGGTCACTGTCGGAAAATTTCGCTGTTGCGCGCTCCGTCTTCGACCAAGCCGACGACGCGTTGGGTCTTCCACTCACCCAAATCTGCTTTGAAGGACCGGCGGAGGTGCTGCAGCTCACCGAAAATATGCAACCGGCGCTGCTGACGGTTTCAGTCGCCGCCTGCCGGGTACTGGAGCAGCAAGGCGTCAAGCCGGACTACGTCGCCGGGCACAGCCTGGGTGAATACTCGGCGCTGGTTGCCGCCGGAGCGCTGGCCTTCGACGATGCGGTCCGGCTGGTCCGCAAGCGCGGCCAATACATGCAGGAGGCGGTCCCGGTCGGCATGGGCGCGATGGCCGCGCTGCTGAAGCTGCCGGAAGGAAAGCTGTATTCCATCCTTGCCGAAGCGGCGCAAGGCGAGGTGGTCAGCGCCGCCAACCTGAACTCGCCGGACCAGATCGTGATCTCCGGCCACGCCAGCGCCGTGCAACGTGCCATCGAGCTGGCCAAAGCCGCTGGAGCGCGCCGCGCCATCCTGCTTCCGGTGAGTGCGCCCTTTCATTGCCCGCTGATGACGCCGGCGCAGGAGCGCCTAGCCGTCGATTTGAAGGCTACCGAGTTCAGGGACTTGTCGGCGCCGCTGGTGAACAATTGGAAGGCAGAGCTGGTTTCGACCGGCATAGCTGCGCGTGAGGGTCTCTACCAGCAGGTTCCAAACCCGGTACTCTGGACACAAGTGATTCAACAGCTGGCCTCGCTCGGAGTTGAGCGCTTTATTGAAGTGGGCGCGGGCGGAGTGCTCACCGGATTGCTCCGCAACATCAACCCGGACCTCGCGGGCGCCAAGTTCGGCGAGGCGGCGGATCTGGAGAAAGTACATGCGGCGAACGCTTAGCGCGGTACCCGGCGTTATCCTGGTGTCGTTTCTGATGACGAGTTGCTCAAAGCCCGTGGAGAAGCCGGATCTTTCGAAGCTGACCGAGGACTTCGTGTATGGAACGCTGGCTTTGTCGCCGGTTTCCGCGACTTCGGCCGGCTACCACGAGCACAACGGCGTGCACCTGGACGGCAAGCTGGACGACTACAGTACCGCTGGGATCGCCGGGCAGCACAAGTTCTATTCCGACTTCCGCGACCGGCTGGCGAAGATCCAGCAGTCTTCGCTCTCGGCCGAAGACCAGGCCGATTACGAGATCCTGCAGAACCAGACCAATCTATCGCTGTTGGAGCTGGACGAGATCCAAAGCTACCGGCACAATCCGACGCTCTATGTGGAACTGATCGGAAACGCGCTGTTCAACCCGTTCACCCTGGAATACGCCCCGATGGAAGCGCGCTACCGCGACATCATCTCGCGCCTCCAGGCGGTTCCCGCGCTGGTCGATCAGGCGAAGGCGAACCTCGTGGATGCGCCCGAGGTGTGGAACCGCGTGGCCCGGGAAGAAAATGACGGCAATCTGGATCTGATCGACAAGATGCTGCGCGAGCGCGTGCCTGGAACGTTGAAGGCCGATTACGACAAAGCCGCCGGCCCGGCGCTGGACGCGCTCCGCGACTTCACCAAGTTCCTACAGGACGACTTATCGAAGAAGACCAGCGACTGGCGGCTGGGCAAGGAAAAATACGACAAGAAATTCGCCTACACGCTGGTCTCCGGCAAACCGCCCGAGCAGGTGCTGGCGGAGGCCGAAGCCTCACTCAAGGACGTGCGCGAGCAGATGGCCAAGCTGGCCGCGCCGCAAACAGTGCGCCAGGCCCTGGACAAGATCGCAAAGGATCAATCGACGCCCGCCACCTATATGGATCAGGCGAAAAAGGATCTGGCGGACGCCACTGCATTCGTGCGCGAAAAGCATCTGGTCACGCTGCCGGCGGGCGGGAACCTCGAAGTGATCCCGACACCGGTGTTCATGCGCGGCATCTACTCAGTGGCCGGATTCAATCCCGCGCCGGCGCTCGAGCCGCAGTTGGGGGCGTTCTACTGGGTGACGCCGATTCCCGCGGATTGGCCGAAGAGCCGCATCGAGTCCAAACTCCGCGAGTACAACCGCTACGGCATGATGGAGATCACCATCCATGAGGCCATGCCCGGCCACTATGTGCAGTTGACCATCGCCAACGACGTGCAACCCAAATCGCGCCGGCTGCTGCGCGCCATCTTCGGCAATGGGCCCTACGTGGAAGGCTGGGCGCAGTACACGCAGCAGATGATGTCAGACGAAGGCTTCCTGAACAACAGCGCGGAGCTGCGGCTCACGATGCTCAAGCAAATACTGCGGGCCATCGCCAACGCGATTCTGGACATCCGGCTTCAAACCATGGGCATGACCGAACAGCAAGCCATGGATCTGATGGTCAACGACACCTTCCAGGAGAAGGAAGAGGCCACGGCCAAGGTCCAGCGCGCGCAGCTTTCCTCCTGCCAGCTGCCGATGTATTTCATCGGATGGCGCGGATGGCTGGAAGCGCGCGAGGCGTACAAGCAGCGCAAAGGCGCGGCCTACCAGCTATCCGCATTCCACGACGCGGCTCTCAAAGAGAGCGCAGTGCCGATTCCCGATTTGGGAAAGCTGCTCCAGTAGTTTACTGTGGCGGGGGAGGAACGTCGGACGATTGCGCCTCGTAGGCGCCGATATCGTACGCCAGCCCCTGAGGCCGGGCCACACCCACCATGTCGGTGGGGACGTTCGATACCCACGTTCCGGCATCGATCGCCGGCGAAGCGGGCGCCAGTTGGAAATTGGGGTCCGCCGGATTGACGAATAATTGCGCGGGTGTGGCCGTGAAGGAGTGCAGGTCGTAGCCGAGGGCCTGCCATTGAGCGAACGTCAGGCTTTTTCCGCTCCCGTTCCTGTCGGAGAAGGCGTTCACCAGCACGTTGTAATCACTCTGGAAGCCGGAAACGGTGGGGCTAGCGATGAGAACGGATCCCCGGTCGGGCGAATAGAGGATATTGTTCTCGATGACATTCCCTTCGGCCGGAGCCTTGCGCTGCCCGCTTTGCGGAATGCTGATGACGAAGCCCGCGCGCGGCGCCATCACGATGGTGTTGTTCAGCACCTGATTATTGCTGGAGCCGTGCGCCCCATTGATCGCGTAAAGCGCGATGCCGGTGCCGTGGTTGTTGTACAGGAGATTGTTGCTGATGAGGCTCGCGTCCACTCCATCCAAGCCGATGCCGTATCCGCCGAAGAAACTGCTGTTGTTGTAGATGATATTGGCGGTCACCGTTGCAAACTGGATCTGCCCGCCCGCCTGCCGGCCGAGGAAGCCAAAACCGCCGGACGCCGCGCCGCCACTGAGTTGAATGCCGGCCTGGAAGTTGTCATGCGAGGTATTACCGCTGATCATCGCATTCGCGGAGTTGCCCGCGACATAGATGCCGTTTTCAAAGTTATGATCAGTCTCGTTGCCCTGGATCACCACGTCGTTCGAGGACTCGGCGAAAATGCCGCCGCGGAAGCCATTATGGACGTGGTTGTTCTGCACGGTGATCCGGTCCGTGTTGCGGAGGTCGATCCCGTAGACGGGAGAGTTGACCACTTCCAAGCCGGAGATGACCCAGTCGCTGACCGCGGCTCCGGAATTGTCCACTTCGATGTTGCTGAAGTTCCGGTTTCGCTGGCCTGGGCGATTGATGCGCACTGCGGCGCCGGTGTCAGCCTGTAAAGTTTTGGGCATCGACTGCCCGCCTGGGATGCTAATGCGGCACCCGGTGTACGTCCCGGTCTCAACCAGAATGGTATCGCCCGGCGCGATGGTATCGACGGCGTGCTGCAGAGTGGCCCACGCCTGAGAAATTGAGGTCCCCGAATTACTGTCGTGGCCCTTGGGAGCAACAAAGTACGTGCTTGCCGGGCAGAGCGATACGAAGGCGGCAAAAACGACGCTGAGTTTCAGCATGAGACGATCGTAAGCTAAGGCGATACCTAACTATCAACAACGGAAGTGACTCAGGACTATCGACTTAGTTGCAGCCGGTACGACCAACTCAGGCAGTTAGCTCAGTACGAAGTGCCCAGGCGGACCATTTCGTAGGGCGCTGTGTCTCAACATGGAACTTTTTGGCTTCCAATGTGACACAAGAAGCAACTCTGCGCTTGTTGCAGACGAGGCAGGCGGGGAGACTTTCTTCGTCGCAATTGCTAAGGAGGCTCTTCAATTTCGAGCGGATGGAAGCCAAAACTGCTTCTTTGTGAGGACCTTCCGGCCATTCTTCCACGATATGCAGGCGGTGGTGCTCCTGGCTCAGCCATTCATGGATCATTGAATTGACCTCCTGTACATTCATAACTCACAACTTTGTAGTGCAAGAGGTCTTCCAAAGACACAGATTGCGAAACGAATCCAAAAGGCTTGCGTTTTCAACGCCATCAAGTTACGTCAAAGACCAGCTTAAATCCGTAATCCATGTGAAGCTGTTGGTGGCAGTGAAACAAAGTCAGTCCGTCCATCGCCGGCGAGAAGTCTGCTTCCACCTTTCTATAGCCTTTCACCAGAACGACATCCTTGAGAATCCCGCCGGTCGGCTTGCCATAGACATTGGTCAACTCGAAACTGTTGCGGTGCAAATGCACCGGATGGGCATCGTCGGTGTGGTTGTCAAACACCAGGCGGTAGCGCTTGCCTTTTTGGAGAGGGTGCGGCGCATCTTTTTCATCGAAGCTCTTTCCGTTGATGGTCCAATGGTTGAAGCCCCCGGTGCCGCCATTGATTTTGCCGAAAGTCATCACGAAGGTTTCATCCGGCTTTGAGGTAGTGCTGGCGGCGCCGAAGAGGGTGTAGTCCCAAACCTTCTTGGCCGGCTTGATCCAGCGCGGCTGGCCGCTGCGGTTGGCGTACTCAATGACGATGCCCATGCCGTTCATGCGATCGTCGTCGTGCGGCGTACCGAGGATCCAGATGCCCGGGTTTTTCATTTCGACGACAGCGTCGATGCGTTCGGCCGTGCCGAGCTCCAGCACGTCCACCATCTGCGGATGCGGCACTGGATTGCCGTCGAGCGCCATCACCTGGAACTGATGGCCCGGCAGGGCGAGTTGGATAATTTCTGTCGCGCTCGCGTTCAGGATGCGAAATAGGACGCGCTGCCCTTCCTTGACGCGCACCGGCTCGCCGAAGCCGAGGCATTTGCCGTTGATGGTGAAGCGCTGGTAACCGATCTCCCATCCGTTGGGTTTCTCCTGCTTGGTGACGCCTGGAGGCGGGGGTGGCAGGGCCTCGTCCTCTTCTTCCTCGCTTCCGAAGAAGGGCTCCCATTCATGGGTCACCAAGATGACCTCCTGATCGTACGCGCCCGGCTCGGTCTTCGGATCGATGGAGACGAAGGCGAATTGGCCGGTGTAGGTGCCCATGCTGAGATCGGACATCGGCATGACGTGGGTGTGTACGAAGCGCGAGCCGGACGGCTGGGGAGTCAGGCGATAGCGGAGGTGACCGTGCGGAGGCACGAACGGGCTCTTCTCTTCGGCTGCACCATCGACGCTCGTGGGAATGATCTGCCCGTGCCAGTGGACCAGTTCGGGCGTGTCGGTATCGTTGAACAGATCCACCGTGACCGGCAAACCCTCTTTGAGCCGGATCAGGGGGCCGGGGACCGAGCCGTTGTAGCCGATGGTGCTGATGGTGTGGTCCTTGGCGATGTCCACCAGGACCGGGCCGATGCGAAGCGTGACGTCGGCGGGGCCGGTTGGCACGTTGGGTTCCGTGCTGGCGCTGGTCTGGCTCTTCTGGCAAGCCGTCAACGCGAATGCACTTCCCAGGGCGACATCGGAAAGAAAATTGCGGCGCGTCTTTTGCATCGAAGAATTCCTCTCTTCAGACTAATCCTTTGACAAGTGAAGCGACCGGGATCTATACTACCACTACTCGTCATCGAATGTCGAAAACGAAACACGATATTAGCAATCGGGATCAGGACCGGGATTTGTACTCCGGGCTCATCCGGCTGCATGTTTTGCATCACGCGGCGGAAGAACCGATCTTCGGCTTGGGGATGGCCGAGGAATTGGCGCGGCACGGTTACAAGATCAGTCCCGGCACTCTGTATCCGCTGCTGCATAGCCTGGAAATGAAAGGTTATCTGCGCTCCAAGGAAGAGCACAAGGGCAAATCACGGCGCAAAGTCTACCGGGCGACACCGCTCGGGCGCAAAGCGCTCAGCGCGGCCAAGAGCAAGGTACGCGAACTGTTTCGAGAGCTCATAGAAGGCAAATGAACCAGTCAATCTCCGCGCTGTTCGTTGCAATTGTGATGTGTGGGACCTCGGCCAACGCTCTCACCATGCCGGAAGCCGTGGAAGCCGCGCTGAAGAACTACCCCTCGATTCGCGTCTCGCAGGAGGAGATGAACGCCGCGGCGGCCGGGATCCGCCTGGCGCAAACCGCCTACCTGCCGCGCGTGGACGGGCTGGCGCAGGTGAATCGGGCGACGCGGAATACGTACTACGGTTTGCTGCTTCCTCAAGGGATCATTCCTGGTGTGGACGGCATCGCGGTCAACAATTTCGGAACGGTATGGGACAGCGGCATGGGCGTGCTGGTGAGCTGGCAGCCGTTCGATTTCGGATTGCGGCGTGCGAATGTGGACGCAGCCACGGCGGCCCAGAGGCAATCGCAAGCGACGGTGGAGCGAACGCAGTATGACGTCGCCGTGGCCACCGCCGACGCGTTTCTCACCGTGATCGCGGCGCAGCAGACGGCGGAAGCCGCGCGCGGCACGATCGCGAGTTGGCAAAGTTTGCTGAAAACGATTCACGCGCTGGTGAGCGCGGAACTGCGGCCGGGCGCCGACGAATCGCGCGTGCAGGCAGAACTAGCCCTGGCGCAGACGCAACTAGCGCAAGCCGAGCAGGCGATCGATGTGGCGCGGACGACCGTAGCGCAATTCACCGGCCTGCCGGCTTCACAAGTCACGTTGAGCGCGGGCAAACTGGATCAGCTGCCGCCCGACCAGTCCCCGCCGGCGCTGGATGCGGCGGCCAATCCGCTGGCGCGCGAGCAGACCGCGGCGATCGCACAGGAACAAGCACGGCTCCACTCGCTGGAGCGCACCAACTATCCGGAATTTTCCGTGCAGGGTCTGGCGGCGGCGCGCGGCACCGGCATGGAAACGAACGGCGCGAGGCTGGGCGCTTTCAACGGGCTGGCACCCACCGTGCAGAATTATTCCGTCGGCCTGACTGTCACGTTTCCGTTCATGGACCGCTTTTCGATCAAGGAACAGGAAGCGATGCAATCGGCGCGCATCCGCGCCAAGCAGGCGCAGTATCAAGTAATCGCCGCAAGTCTGGAGCAGCAATTCAATTCGGCTCTGGCGGCGCTCTCGGGATCGCGCCGCGTGGCGGCGAACACCCCGGTTGTGGTGTCGTCGGCGCAGACTGCGTTGCAACAGGCCACCGCGCGTTATCAATCCGGTTTAGCCTCCATCGACGACGTCGCCCAGGCGCAGCGGGTGCTGGTCGAGGCGCGGATCGACGACTCTTTGGCCCGACTGAACGTCTGGCGTGCATTGCTAGCCGTCGACACCGCGCGCGGCGACATCCAGCCGTTCCTCAATGAGGCAACGCAGTGAGGATTTCGAGGTAAACGAACATGCGTCTCGTTCTTGCCGCCCTCCGCAGACCGATCACCGTCGTCGTGGCGATCATCGCCGTCGCGCTGTGCTCCATTCTCGCGATGCGCCGTATGCCCGCCGACATTTTCCCGCAGGTGGGCGAAGCGGCCATCTATGTCGCGCAGCCGTATGGCGGCATCGATCCGGCGCAGATGGAAGGCTTCATCACGTACTACTACGAGTATCACTTCCTCTACATCACGGGGATCGAATACGTCGACAGCAAGAGCATTCAAGGCGCGGCGTTGTTGAAGCTGGTGTTTCACGAAGGAACCGACATGGCTCAGGCGATGGCGCAAACCGTTGGCTACGTGAATCGCGCCAAGTCGTTCATGCCGCCGGGCACGGTAGAGCCGTTCATCACACGTTTTGACGCCGGCAGCGTGGCCATCGGCCAGCTGGTATTCAGCAGCCAGACGCGGACGCTGGGCGAGATGCAGGACCTGGCACTGAACCGCGTGCGGCCGCTGTTTGCCACGCTTCCGGGGGTTTCGGCCCCGCCGCCGCTCGGAGGCGCACAGCGCACCATCGTCATTACGCTGGATCCCGACAAGCTGCGGCAGTACAAGGTGTCGCCGCAGGAAGCCATCGAAGCAGTGGACAAGTCTTCGCTGATCATGCCTTCGGGAAATATGTGGACCGGCAAACTAGAGCGCATCTCGCGCACCAATGCGACGCTCGGGGGAAACCTGGGCGAGTTGTTGAACACGCCTATCCGCCCAGTCTCCGGCAATACAGTATTCCTGCGCGACATCGGGAACATCAGCAACGGAACGGATCTTATCACCGACTACGCGCACGTCAACGGCCGGCGCAGCGTCTATATCCCGGTGACCAAGCGCGCCGACGCGTCCACGCTGGATGTGATCAATCGCGTGAAGGCGGCGCTGCCCGATTTTCGCAAGATTGTTCCGCCGGACATCGACGTGAGGCTGGAGTTCGACCAGTCGCCGTATGTGCGGAACTCGATGCGCGGGCTGATCATCGAGGCGCTGTTCGGCGCTCTGCTCACCGGCCTCATGGTGCTCATTTTCCTGCACGACTGGCGCAGCGTTTTGATCGTGATCATCAATATTCCGTTCGCGCTGCTCGCGGCGGTCGTGCTGTTGTGGGTGACGAATCAGAGTATCAACATCATGACGCTGGGCGGCCTGGCGCTGGCTGTCGGCGTGTTGGTGGACGAGGCGACGGTGGAGATCGAGAACATCCACGGTCAGATGCTTCCCGGCGTGTCGCGCGCCCGCGCCGTGGTGGAAGCCTGCAGCCGGACGGCGCTCGCTCGTCTGCTCTCAATGTTCTGCGTGCTGGCCGTGTTTGTTCCTTCGTTTTTCATGGTGGGAACGGGGCGCCAGTTGTTCGTGCCGCTGGCGCTGGCAGTGGGATTCGCGATGATCGCATCCTACGTGCTTTCCAGCAGCCTGGTGCCGGTGTTTTCGGCCTGGCTCATGAAGGAAGCGCACCGCGGAGAGGAGCGCGAGGGATTCTTCGGACGCCTGCGTGCGTTTTACGACGGATATTTACGCGCCATTCTGAAGATCCGCTGGCCGCTCGCCAGCGGATACGTGGCCGTTGCGTTCGGTCTGCTGTATGTGCTGCTACCGCGCATCGGCACCGAGATTTTCCCGGATGTGAACACGGGTCTCTATCGCATCCGGCTGCGGGCGCCGAGCGGCACGCGCATCGAAGAGACTGAGCGAATCGTGCTGCACGCCCTCGACATCATCAAACGTGATTCCGGCGATAAAGTGGCCATCACCAGCGATTTTATGGGCGTGCAGCCGCCCGAATATCCGGTGGACCTGATTCACCTGTTCACAGCCGGCCCGCAGGAGGCGTTAATCCAGATCGCGCTCAAGCCGGACGCCGTTGGCGGCGAGACTTTCCGCGAGCGCGTCCGCGAGGATTGCCGCCGCGAGCTTCCTGGCGGCACCGAGATTTCGTTCGAGGCCGGCGACATCGTGACCCAGGTGATGGGCTTCGGTTCACCCACGCCGATCGAAGTGGCCGTGCAGGGCGTCAATCTACAAGACAACTATGCCTACGCGCAGAAGGTGCAGGCCGCGATGCAGAAGCTGGATTTTTTGCGCGACCTGCAATTCGCGCAGGATTTGAATTACCCCACCCTCGATATCAACATCGATCGCGACCGCGCCGGCCAGTTCGGCCTGACCATGGCCGACGTGGTGCATTCGGTGGTGCCCGCGACCTCGTCCTCGCGATTCACCGATCCAAACTACTGGCGCGACCCTGTGTCCGGCAACGGGTTCCAGATCCAGGTGGAACTGCCGCAGCATCGCATTCAGAGCGTCGACGAGGTCGGCGATCTGCCAGTGATGCCGGATGGCCAGCCGAAGCCGCTGCTCACCGACATCGCCACGTTAAAGCTCGGGACTATGCCCGGCGAGATTGAACGCTACAACGGCCAGCGCGTGGTGAGCCTGACGGCAAATATTCACGGAACCACGCTCGGACAGGCGGCGCGCAGCTTGAATCAGGCGTTGGCCGGCCTCCCCGCCCCGCCCCGCGGAATCACGGTGGCGCTGCGCGGCGAGATTCCTGCGCTCGAAGAAACGATTTCGAACCTGCAGATCGGCCTGCTGGTGGCCGGGTTGGTAATCTTCCTGTTGCTTGCGGCGAACTTCCAATCGCTGCGGCTGGCTTTGGCGATTATGCTCATTGCGCCGGCCGTGCTGTGCGGCGTAATTTTAATGCTGCTGATCACGCACACCACGCTGAATGTGCAGTCGTTCATGGGCGCCATCATGGCCATCGGGATTGCTGTGGCCAACTCGATTTTAATGGTGACCTTCGCCGAGCGTTCGCGGCACGACGGACTGTCTGTGCTGGAAGCCGCACGCGAAGGCGCATCCAGCCGTTTGCGCGCAATTTTGATGACCGCCGCGGCGATGATCTTTGGCATGGTGCCGATGGCCATCGGCATCACGGAAGGCGGCGACCAGGCCGCGCCGCTGGGACGCGCGGTGATTGGCGGGCTGATCGTGTCCACCTTCACGACGCTGACCATTCTGCCGTCCATTTACGCGATTCTGCAAAGGAAGGCTTCTATCGCATCGCCATCTTTGGATCCAACCGATCCTGCGAGCCGCTATTATGACAGGAACTAAGATTCGATTCTGCAGCGCACTTTTCGCCGGCGCTCTCGCGTGGGGCGCGTCGATGCCAGCCACTGATCTTGCGACCGTCATCGCCAAGCCGGTCTCCCGGACTATCGATCTGCCGGCGGAGATCCAGCCGTATCTCAGCGTGTCGCTGCACGCCAAGGTGGCCGGTTTCGTCGAGCGCGTGCTGGTGGACCGCGGCAGCGTGGTCAAGCAAGGCGAACTGCTCGTCCAACTGAGCGCGCCGGAACTCGAGTCGCAGATCGCCGAAGCACAGTCCAAAGTGCAAGTGGCCGAATCGGACCGGCTACAGGCAGTGGCGCAGTTGGCAGCCGCGCAAAGCACGTACGATCGCCTGAAGAAGGCTGCCGAAACGCCGGGAGCGGTGGCCGGCAACGAAGTGATCCAGGCTGAGAAGGAAGTGGAAGCCGCGCAGGCATTGGTGGCGGCGCGCGAGCAGGCCAGCCGGGCGGCAGAGTCGGCGGTCAAGGCGCAGCAAGACATGCAGGCATATCTGCGCGTCACAGCGCCCTTCGATGGCGTGGTCACCGAACGCCTGGTGCATCCGGGCGCGTTGGTGGGTCCAACTACGGATGCCGCATTGCTCGTGATCCAGCAGGTCTCCCATTTGCGAGTCGTGGTGCCGGTGCCCGAGCAGGCGGTCGGCGGAATCGTGAATGGCGCTAGCGTTCCTTTCAGCGTCCCGGCCTATCCGGAGCGCACTTACTACGGGACCGTTGCGCGCATCGCTCACGCCTTGGACCAGAAGACCCGCAGCATGCCCGTGGAACTGGACTTCATGAATCGCGACGGCACGCTCGCCCCGGGCATGTATCCGGCGGTCAAGTGGCCAGTGCGCAGCTCGCAGATGGCGCTGTTCGTCCCGAAGCTCAGCGTGGTGACCACCACCGAGCGGACCTTTGTGATTCGTGACCGCAATGGCCGCGCTGAATGGGTGGACGTTCGCACGGGCTACACCGACGGCGACCTGATTCAAGTGATGGGCAACTTGCAGGCGGGCGACAAAGTGGTGCGCCGCGCCAGCGACGAAACACGGGACGGAGCGCCACTCGAGGCCGTTAAGTAACCTGGTGCAGCTCGTCGTCCCGATCTTTTTACTGGTTTGCATTCTGGCGTTGCTGTGCTCGTCGGTGCAGAAGGCGCTTCGGGCAGCGCTCCAACGGCGTCCGGCGGTCCTGTTCGCAGTGCCGGTGATTCTGTCAGGAATTTTCCTGGCAGCCGCCGCACAACTTCACGCCTTCAACGCCGCTCTGGCGGTTTTGATCCTGGCGTATACGTTCGCGCCGGTAACTTGCGCGTTTCTCGTTCGACGAAGCGCGCCTCCGGTCTGGTTGGACTTCGTGATCATCGCGCTGCTGTGGTTCCCGCTCGAATTCTCCGTTGGCCAGTCCTTCATTGCGAAGCGCGCGCAGGGCCCGCTGCATCTGGCCGCCTACGGCGTGTCGATCCTGCTGGGCCTGACGATTTTCCTTTTGTTCCGCCGTCTGCCCGATATGAAATACAATCTGCCGCGAACGGGCCGCGATCTGACAAACCTCTTGATCGGTTTTGCGGCGTGCACCGTCGTGCTCATTCCGCTCGGACGCGCCATCGGATTCCTGACGCCGTTCCATATGCCAGCAGCGAACGCGCCCCGAATCGCGCTGCAATACGTCGTGATCCTGGCCTCCACGGCGCTTCCGGAGGAGATCCTGTTTCGCGGCCTGATTCAAAACTCCCTGATGCAGCGGCTCGGCGCGAACACCGGCTCGCTGCTGTTAGCGGCGTTCATCTTCGGTTGTGCCCATCTGGATAACGGTCCTCAGCCGCTTCCGAACTGGCGCTATATGATCCTAGCCACCATTGCCGGCATCGCTTACGGCAAGGTCTTCGAGAAAAGCTCCAGCATCCTCGCGTCAGCCGCCTTGCATGCGCTGGTTGACACCATCAAGCACGTTAGTTTCTAACGCGGCGCTAAACGCCGATGTCCTCGTTCCACAACTCCGGGTTCGCGCGGATGAAATCGGTCATTAGTTGAATGCATTCGGCATCCTGCAGGACATCCACCTGAATGCCCTGGCTGCGCATGTAATCCTCGGCGCCGAGGAACGTCTTGTTCTCGCCGACCACCACGCGCCGGATCTTGTAGAGCACGATCGCGCCGCTGCACATCGGACATGGTGACAGCGTCGAATAGATGGTGCTGTTTCGGTAGATCTTCGCTGGAAGCCGCCCCGCATTGCGCAGGCAGTTCATCTCTCCGTGATCGATCGCGCTGCCGGTCTGTACGCGGCAGTTGTGCCCGCGGCCGATAATCTTCCCTTCGTGAACCAACACCGAGCCGATCGGGATGCCGCCTTCGGCCAGGCTTTTGCGAGCCTGTTCGATCGCCGCGCGCAGATACGGATCTTCGGTCATCCTGGAAAGCCCGTCGCGAAAAAGGATAACATCAATAGATGGCGGCCACGTCCGAAGCCACACTTCACACGTCCGGACTGATCCGGCTCACCCGTCCGCAGATGTACGCGACCATGACCGGACTGGTGCTGGCGGTGTTGCTGGCGGCGCTCGATCAAACCATCGTCGGCACGGCCGAGCCGCGCATCATCGCGCAGCTTTCCGGATTCGACCGTTATCCCTGGGTCTCCACAACCTATTTGCTGACGTCCACGCTGGCCGTCCCGATCTTCGCCAAACTATCCGACATGTACGGACGCAAATGGTTTTTCTTGGGCGGAGCGAGCATGTTCGTGCTGACGTCCATGCTGTGCGGCGCCGCCGGCAAGGTGAACTTCATCGGCCTGGACGGCATGAATCAGTTGATCCTGTTCCGCGGCCTGCAAGGCATCGGCGCGGGCATGATGATGGGCCTGGCGTTCACTATCATCGGCGACGTGTTCTCGCCCGCCGAGCGCGGAAAATACCAGGGATTCTTCGCCGCCGCCTGGGGCCTGGCGTCCATCTTCGGCCCGACGCTGGGCGGATGGCTGACGGACCACGTCTCCTGGCGTGCCTGCTTCTACGTCAACATGCCAGTGGGCATCATCGCGATCATCGCCATCTATTGGCAATTCCCCGAGTTGCATCCGGAAGGCGTCGAGCGGCGCCTGGATTGGGCGGGCGTCTTCAGCCTGATTTTGTGCATCGTCCCACTGCTGCTCGCACTCACCTGGGTCACCGACTACGGCTGGGGATCGACACGCGTGGAATCGTTACTCGCGCTCGCGGCCGTCATGCTCGTTGCGTTTCTATACGCCGAGACCAAAGCGATTGAGCCGCTCATTCCGCTCTCTTTGTTCCGCGACCCCGTGATTAGCCTGTGCTCGGTCGCCGTGTTCGTACTCGGCATGGGAATGTTCGGCGTCATTATTTACCTGCCGCTGTTCATGCAAGGTGTGATGGGCGTGTCGGCCACGCAGTCGGGCAATCTGCTGACGCCGCTCATGATGGGCGCGGTGGCGGGCAGCCTGATCACCGGCCAGCTCAACCTGCGGCTGCGCAGCTACAAGCTGGCGGCCGTGAGCGGATCTGTGCTGGTGGCGGCCGGAATGATCCTGTTTGCGCGCATGAGCGGGACCACGCAGCACCTGGAAATCATCCGCGCCATGGTGATCGCCGGGCTGGGCATGGGGCTCCTCCAGCCGGTCTATACCGTGGCCGTGCAAAACGCTGCGCCGCGGCAGTACATGGGCGCCGCCACCGCTTCCACCGCGTTCTTCCGCTCCATCGGCAGCACCATGGGTGTGGCGATTTTCGGCAGCGTGCTGTTGACCAGCTATCATAAGGATCTGACCGCGGGCATTCCCTCCGACACTCCCGCCAGCGCACTGAAGCTGTTCACGAATCCCCTGCTGCTAGGCCAGATGCGCCCGAAGCTGGATTCGACCTTTGGCAGCTATGCAGGCGGCATGGATGTTCTGCACAAACTGCTCGCCAATGTTCGCACGGGGCTGATTCACGGCCTGCAAGACATCTTCTTCGTCAGCGCCATCCTGATGTCCGCTGCGATCATCCTGCATCTAGTGCTAAAGGACGTCAAGCTGCGCCACCATCATGCGCCCGAACCGGAAGTTCCCGTCGGTTAGGAACTAGCCCTATCGAACTATCCTGAGCTAGATTCAGCTTGGGATATACTGCCGTGTGCCGTGCTTGGCAATTCCCCCGCTTCGAGGTGAATGCATGCAGGATCCCGGCACGCACGCCGGCAGCTACTGCCTGTCCTGCCCGAGCACTCGGCAAACCGGTGCTGGAGCCGCGCAAGATCGAAAAATGGTCGATCGCGCATTGCAATGTCGGATGGGATGATCACACGTCCAACAGCTTCTACTTCGGCCGATCGCGCAGCCAGATGGGCTAGCCTAGTGTAGGGGTCGCTCCCGCACTGCCCATGCTCGATAAACCTTTCCGGCCCGAAACGCGCATCGTTCAGCGCAGAGGCGCGCCAGCGGTTCGCGAGCACAAGGCCGACATCTGCGTCGTAGGCGCGGGCATTTCCGGTGTTTCGGCAGCCATCGAGGCTGCGCGCCTCGGCCGCCAGGTCATCCTGATCGACGGCTTACCCGCGCTCGGCGGCCAGGCGGTGAACTCCATCATCGGCATGATCGTCGGCCTGTTCGGCAATCCGCCGGGCAACAAAAAGCTCACGCACGGCATCGCCGACGACATGATTCGCGACCTGGGCGCCACCGGCGATCTGCACCTGGTGATGGGTGGCATCTCGCTCAACGCGCTTTACAACGAAGTCGCACTGGGCCGCTGGGTGGACCGCGCGATTCTCCAGCACGGCATTACTCCGCTACTCGGCGCCGTTTTGCGTAACGTTCATTTGGACGGACGCCGGGTCGCAGCACTCGAACTCGCCACCCGCTACGGCGACGTGCTCGTTCGCGCCAACGGCTTTGTCGACGCCACCGGCGACGCGGCCGTCGTCTGGCAGGCAGGCCTCGAATGCCGCGAGCCGGCCGAAGGCAGGATCTACGGCTCGCAGATGATCGTCATCGAAAACTTCGACGAAGCGCACAAGCCCAGTCGCGAAGAAATGTCCGCGCGCATTCGCGACCGCGGCCAGCACTACGGCATGATCCGGCGGGATGGTTTCGCCATGAGCTTCCCCGGCCGCAACACCGCCGTCGTCAACATGACGCACATCGAGAATCCGCTCGATCCGTTCGCTGCGGCAAAGACCGGCCTCGAAGGCAAGGAGCAAGCCGACCGCACCATGAATTTCCTGCGCGCCGAGTTCCCCCAGGCCTTCGGTCAAGCCCGCGTGCGCGCCTATGGACTGCCCGGCATCCGCCAGACCCGCTGGATCGTTGGCTGCCATCATCTCACCGTCGACGAAGTGCGCCAGGGAGTCAAATTCCCCGACGCCATCGCTCGCACCGCCTGGCCGCTGGAACAGCATCACAATGTGGAAGGCTACGTCTGGGAGCCCTTCGGCCCCGATCACATCCACTACGTCCCGCTCGGCAGCCTGACACCGCCCGCCGTGGATAACCTGCTGGCTGCCGGACGCTGCATCGACGGCGACGCCACGGCTCTTTCCAGCGTCCGAGTGATGGGCCCTTGCATCGCCATGGGCGCCGCCGCCGCGCACGCGCTCGACCTGGCGGGAACCGGCAGCGTCCACCACATCGACCTCGCCGCGCTCCGCCAGCGCCTCGCTGCCAACGTCGACGACTAGCGTCCGCAGTTAGCGCAAAATAGAAATATGCAGCTGACCGCGACCGAAAAAGCCATGCTGGATGGCGCCGCGGGCCTCGCCAAGCAGCGCGCCATGGAACTGCTGGTCCGCTACGCCGAAGCTCTCGGCGCGGACCGCTTCGTCGATACCGACAATGTCGCTGGCGTCCCCGGATCATCCAATCTCTTCGTACAAAAATACTTCGAACAGCACGCAGGCGCGGGCGGCTACGAGACCGTCTTCTCGCTCTACGATCTCGACAGCCCCGACGTCGCCGCCATCCCCGGCGCGGCCGTCAACTGCTGCCACCTGCAGGGCGGCATGGACCCCAATCATTGGACCGAGCAAGGCATGACGCGCGAAGCCCTGGACCATCAACTCCAGGACGAATCCGAGCTCAACCGCCGCGGCATTCACGTGCTCAAGACCTGCACGCCCTACCTCGCCGGCAACGTGCCCGTGAAGGGCGAGCACTGCGCCTGGATGGAATCGTCCGCCGTTGTCTATTGCAACTCGGTTATTGGCGCCCGCACGAATGCCGAAGGCCGCGAAAGCACCAGCGCCGCCATGCTCACCGGCAAAATCCCGGACTGGGGTTTCCATCGCGACGACTACCGCTACGGCACGCATCGCATCGAAGTGGAAACGCCGGTCGAAGGCGTCATGGATTGGGGCATGCTCGGCTACTTCATCGGCGACGTCGTCCAGGAGAACATCCCCGTCATCACCGGCCGCATCGGCCAGGCCGACCCATTGCGCCACAAACATTTTGGCGCGGCCGCGGCGTCATCGGGCGGCGTCGAAATGTATCACATGGTCGGAATCACGCCCGAAGCCGAGACGCTTGAGATGGCGTTCGGCCCGCGCAGGCCCGTCGCCACCATCAAATACGGCGCTACCGAACGGCGCAAAGTGTACGAGACGCTCAACTCCAACGGCACAAACCCGAACGTCGACTACGTCATGCTCGGCTGCCCGCACGCGTCGCTGGAACAGATGGCCATGATCGCACACTTGCTCGATGGCAAAAGCATCAAGATCCCGCTGTGGCTGTTCACCTCGCGCTCCGTCAAGTCTGTCGCAGATCTGCAGGGTCTCACCAAAACCATCCAAGCCTCCGGCGCCCTCGTCATGACCGATACCTGCTCGGCCATCGCCCGCGCCGTACCCAAGGGAACCAAGGTCGTCGCGCTCGATTCGGCTAAGCAGGTTCACTACCTGCCCGCGATCGTCGGCATCGAGGCCTGGTTCGGCACAACGGAAGACTGTATCCATGCAGCGCTCACTGGCCGATGGACCGGAGAACTTCAATGAGCGCCATCACCACAGCCACGCCCAAGAAGATCGTCCTCCGCGGACGCAAAGTCGTAGGCGGATGCGCCGAAGGCGAAGCCCTGGTCACACACGAACAAATCTCCGGCTGGGGCGGCATCGACCCCATGACCGGCACTGTCATCGAAACCCGCCACGAACTCCGCGGCATCAGCTTCAAAGACAAGGTACTTGTCTTTCCCGGCGCCAAGGGATCCTCCGGTTGGTCCAACGCCTTCCACATGACCCGCCTCGCCAATTCCGCGCCCCGCGCCATGATCTTCACCCAAATGACCACCAAGATCGCCCTCGGCGCCGTGGTCACGCACGCCCCCGCCGTCACCGATCTCGATCAGGACCCGCTCGCCGTCATCGAAACCGGCGACTGGGTGAAAGTCGACGGCGACCGCGGCATCGTCGAAGTGACCAAGAAAAATCTGTAACTATTCCGTAACTTGCTGTATATTAATTTGTAATCGATTGGCCTCTCGATCGTCGAATTTTTGCAGGGGGCTGATATGCAGCAACTTCAATTCCCGCAAGCGCTTAGGTCCATCGGCTTCGTCCTGGCCGCCTCTCTTCTCCTGGTTTGCCCGCTGCCCGGCGAAGAACACTACGAGTACCCGCTCGGCGGCGGCCCGTGGATCTTTCACGTTTCCCCGCCCCGCGACCGGGAGACCAGACCGCCTTCAGGGACGGTGTCTGTCGACCTCCTCCGCTACCCGCTCTCCGCCAAAGCGCGCCGCATGCTCGAGAAGGCAGTGCGGTTTATCGACTCGGGAGATCACACCGCCGCCATCCAGCAGTTGGAACAGACACTGGCCAAGTGTCCATCGTCGGCGGCGTACGCGCAAAGCATGTTGGGCGTCGAATATATGCGGGTAGACAGATATTCTGACGCAGCCAAGTCCCTCCAACAGGCGGTCGATTTACTGCCGCACGATTTCGTCAATCACTCCAATCTGGGCCTTTCGCTGGCGCGCCTCGGCGAGTACGAACAGGCCAGGCAGGAACTTCGCCGCGCGCTCGAGCTCGATCCGCAAAATGCCAATGTGCGCCGGCTCCTTGCGGCATTGCCTGCCGCCGAAAACCGTTAAGGTTTATAATTTGGTCTGATGACCAAGTCCAACTGGCGGCCCGCTGCTCTCTCGCTCACTGTTCTGGGAGCGATCGCAAGACTGCTTCCGCATCCGCCGAACTTCGCCCCAGTCGGCGCCACGAGCCTCTTCTCCGGCGCGCGGCTTCCCGTCTGGCAGGCGTACCTGGTGCCGATGGCTCTGATGGCCGTCACCGATCCCATCCTGGCGGCGGTCTATGGCGTGCCGGCCTTCTCTCGATTCCAGATCTTCATCTACCTGAGTTTCCTGATCAGCGTCTGGCTCGGCCGCAGGATTCGCAGCACCGAAAGCATTTCGCGGATCGCCGCTGTGACCATCCTCAACAGCATCCAGTTTTATCTGGTCACGAACTTCGGTAGCTGGCTCTGGTTCGGCGAATATCCGCACACAGCCGCCGGCCTCGCCGCTTGCTATACTGCCGCAATCCCCTTCTTCGGCTGGACGCTGGTTTCGGACGTCGTCTACACCGCCGTCCTCTTCGGTCTGCACGCGTGGCTGAGCCGCACCGTGGCTACGCAAGAACGCATCGCCGCCGCGGCGTGAAGCGCGTCGCGCTGTCCTGGAGCAGTGGCAAGGATAGCGCATGGTCACTGCACCTGCTCCGGCAGGACCCCTCGATTGAAGTCGTCGCACTCGTCACCACTCTGAACGAAGCTTTTGACCGCGTCGCCATGCACGCCGTCCGGCGCGAGCTTTTAGAAGCCCAGGCCCAAGCTGCCGGACTCCCACTCTGGACCGTTCCCCTCCCCTGGCCCTGCTCCAACGAAGAATACGAAGCCCGCATGCGCGAGCTTTGCGCCCGTGCGGTCGGCGAGGGCGTCGAATCCATGGCTTTCGGCGATCTGTTCCTTACCGACATCCGCGCATACCGCGAGAAGCAGTTAGCAGGCACCGGCCTCGAGCCTCTGTTTCCCGTCTGGCAAGTCCCGACTCCCCAGCTCGCCCGCGACATGATCGCTGCCGGCCTCCGCGCCAAGATCACCTGCGTCGACCCCAGGGTGCTTTCCCGTGATTTCGCCGGCCGCGATTTCGACGCAGCTTTCCTGGCCGATCTCCCGCCCACAGTCGACCCCTGCGGCGAGAACGGCGAGTTTCATTCGTTTGTATACGATGGACCCATGTTCGCCGCACCCGTGCCCATCCGCGCGGGCGAGGTTGTCGAGCGAGATGGCTTCGTCTTTGCTGACATCGGCGCCAAGCGTTCCATATCTTTCCCGAATGAGAGTTCTCTGCGATAATAGTCGAACTGGTTCGATGTCAAAGCCAAAGATTTTCGTTGGGTCATCTTCGGAGGCTAGAGACCCTGCCCGAATGTTGTGCAGTGTCCTCGCCGACGCGGCGACCATGATTCCTTGGTGGGACGCGCCCGAATTCACGCGAGGGTCATTTTCTACGCTCGACGCACTTGTTGTTGCCGTAGATAGTTATGACTTCGGGGTCTTTCTCCTTACCGCGGACGACCTTCTGAGGAGCAGAGGGAAATCCAGTGACGCCCCACGCGACAACGTTGTGTTTGAGTTCGGCATATTCTTGGGTCGGCTTGGCCCCCGAAGAGCAATGGGGTTCGTGCAGAAGCCTGCCGGGAAGGCTGTCAAGATCCCGTCGGACCTGCTGGGAATTCACATGCCGACATACCAAGCAACGCGCGATGAACACGAACTCAGGGCGGCTCTCGGCCATGCAACCGAGACGGTTCGCGCCGCCATAAGGTTAAGTCCCGACTGGTGGCAGCTTAACCTCGAGATCGTTCGGTCGTGGGGCATCGACCGGCGCAAAGCGACGTTTAGCGTTAAGCTGGCCGAAGCGCAGTTGAGGCAATTTGCGACGAAGCTGCAGAATCGATCTCTTCTATTGGTCGTACGCCAGCAAGATGACCATGTTAGCCGACTTCTTGATACTCGTATCGCGATCGGGAAGCCGCGCTCCCTTGGAGTTTTAGAGAGCGACGTCCTACTAAACGTCCGCAGTACCGCGGTAATAGCTAAGTGCAAGCCCGGGAAAGTTATAGAGGCTTGTGTGTTTGCTGTCCCGTCAGAAGCGAACATACAAGACTGCGAGACGATTGGCGACCTTATCGCCAATGGAGCGCGTCTCGCAAAGATCGTCGGAGAGGTTTGCCCGCGGCTGTAAAGTCCGACGAGGTTTGTGTCAGCGTTTTAGATCCGCTCGCCAACCGCGACTGACTGCACCCGCTTAGCAATCGATTGCCACACAGGATTTTTCGCAAGGTCAGCACATAGGTCGCGGACTTTAGCGAGAAGGTAGCAGTCCTCCGTCTTTGCCCGCCCTTCAAGCTCTCCGAGCATTAAATCTAATTCCAGTTGGAGATCCGTCTGATAATGCGGAGGACGAGGCATGGCCATGGATAAATGCGCCTGTGTGACCATGAGAACAAACTGGAGACAGCGCATGTCGAAGCCAGGTTTGCCCTGCTCCGCTGCGGCAAGTTCGTCTTCAGACAGCCCGAGCATTCTGGCAACTTTTCTTCTGTCAGCCGGGCGGTCCATTGGTACCTCGAAGGGAAGCACCATAATAATGCTGTTGGTTTTCTTGCTTCGCCACTGAAATTGATAATAGTGTTTCTTGCTGTGTGTCTCGAAATAAAATCCATAGCCGCGCTGGAACAGCTGAAGAAGACGACTGTCGGGATTTGCCATCGTGACCCGTCATTATATGACAGAACGTAATCAGATGACAATCTCTTCAAAAGCAGCTCTCATGGCCGCTAGGTACTCCGACGTATTCTGCTGTGCTAGGTCGATAAACGATTGCCTATACAGACCAATGATTGTCTCCAAGTCCTCGATGGCCTCCTGGTCCGTCGTCCCAACTCCGTCAACCCAAAGCCCAAGATCAGGCGCCCCTGCGAAAACGGTACCGGATGGGTCACGCTCTAGACGAATCGCAATCGGTTTTCGCAAGCGGGTCCCGCGGGGAAATTCCTGAACTACAAGCGACCGGACAGTCATGGGCAATAATGACTCCTTCCCTCATAATTGTAAATCCCCTCAGAGTCCTATAATTGCGCTATCCTTAGCGCAGCAAAGGAGGAATCGGATCCCTTTTCTCAAAAAGGAACTCCAGTCCCTCCCTAATTAGTAAACTCCTGGAGATGCCCGTCCGTTTCGACAGATCCTCAAGCCTCTCCAGCATCTCGAGCGGGAGCGAAAACGAAATGGTAGTCGACTTGGTCTTTTCCTTCATTTCCGTGGCGGCTAGCTGCTATCAACTTTATCAGAATTATCAGAACTGTCAACAACATTATCCACCCCTGGCAGAGCCCTTGCCACCCAGTCATCAACGAAGATCTTGCGCTCTATTCATAATGGTGATATGCTTACTTTAGTTGACAATGATACGCTAAGATTTTAGCGGAAGCGAAGCTCACCATGGATTTCAATAAGTACACCGAAAAGCTCCAAGAAGCCGTCCGCGCTGCCCAATCCGTGGCCGTCCAGCACGGCAATCAGCAAGTCGACACCGAACACCTGATCCTCGCCCTGCTCGAGCAGGAAGGCGGCTTGGCCCGCTCCATCCTCAACAAGGCCGACGTCAAAGTGGACGCCCTGCGCACCCGCGTCCAGCAGGAAGTCGACCGGCTGCCTAAGGTCTCCGGCCCCTCCGGCGGCCCGGACCAGGTCTACGTCACCCAGCGCATTACCAAGCTGCTCACCCAGGCCGAAGAGGAAGCCAAGCGGCTGAAGGATGAGTACGTCTCGGTGGAACACGTCCTGCTAGCCACCACCGAAGACGCCGGCGTTACGGGCAAACTGTTCCGCGAGTTCGGCATCACGCGCGAGCGGCTGATGCGCGCCCTACAGGACGTCCGCGGCAGCCAGCGCGTCACCAGCGCCAATCCGGAAGCCACCTACGAAGCGCTGGAAAAGTACGGCCGCGACCTCACCCAGCTCGCCTCCCAGGGCAAACTAGATCCGGTGATCGGCCGCGACGAGGAAATTCGCCGCGTCATCCAGGTGCTCTCCCGCCGCACTAAGAACAACCCGGTGCTGATCGGCGAACCCGGCGTCGGCAAGACCGCCATTGTCGAAGGCCTGGCGGGCCGCATCGTGCGCGGCGACGTTCCCGAGGGCTTGAAGGACAAGCGCGTGGTCTCGCTCGACATGGGCGCGCTCATCGCCGGCGCCAAGTTTCGCGGCGAGTTCGAAGAGCGGCTGAAGGCCGTTCTCAAAGAAGTGCAAAGCTCCGAAGGCCAGATCATTCTGTTTATCGACGAACTGCACACCGTCGTCGGCGCGGGCAAGGCCGAGGGCGCCATGGATGCCGGCAACCTGCTGAAACCCATGCTGGCGCGCGGCGAACTGCATTGCATCGGCGCCACCACGCTGGACGAATACCGCAAGTACATCGAAAAGGACGCTGCGCTGGAACGCCGCTTCCAAACCGTTTTCGTGGATCAGCCGAGCGTGGAAGACACTATCTCCATTCTGCGCGGCCTGCGCGAGCGCTACGAAATTCATCACGGCGTCCGCATCAAGGATTCCGCGCTGGTGGCCGCGGCAGTCCTGTCTAACCGCTATATCTCCGACCGCTTTCTGCCCGACAAGGCCATCGACCTCGTGGACGAAGCCGCCGCCAAGCTGCGCACCGAAATCGACTCCATGCCGAGCGATCTGGACGAAATCCTGCGCCGCATCATGCAGCTCGAAATCGAGCGCGAGGCGTTGAAGAAAGAATCCGACGCCGCCTCCAAGGACCGTCTCAAGAAGCTGGAAAAAGAGGTCGCGGATCTGAAGTCGGAGTCCGATGCCCTGAAAGCCCAGTGGCAGGCCGAAAAGGCCGGCGTGCAGCGGCTGCGGGCGTTACGCGAACAGCAGGAACAAACCAGAATCGAAATCGAAAAGGCCGAGCGTCAGTACGACCTGAACCGCGCCGCCGAGCTGAAGTACGGCAAACTCTCGGAGTTGGACCGCCAGCTCAAGGCCGAAGAGTCCCGGTTGGCCGAAAAGCAGTCCGGCAAGCGGCTGCTCAAAGAGGAAGTGGACGAGGAAGACATCGCCCAAGTGGTCAGCCGCTGGACCGGCGTCCCCGTGTCCAAGCTGCTCGAAGGCGAGATGCAGAAGCTTCTGCACTTAGAAGACGAGCTGCATAAACGCGTTATCGGGCAGGACGAAGCGGTCCAGGCCGTGGCCGAGGCGGTGATGAGGGCGCGTTCCGGACTTAAGGACCCGAACCGGCCGATCGGCAGTTTCATCTTCCTGGGGCCCACCGGCGTCGGCAAAACCGAGCTGGCCCGGGCACTCGCCGAATTCCTGTTCGATGACGAGAAGGCCATGATTCGAATCGACATGTCCGAATACCAGGAGAAGCACACCGTGGCCCGGTTACTCGGAGCGCCTCCAGGTTATGTAGGCTATGAAGAGGGGGGGCAACTAACTGAGTCCGTCCGACGTCGTCCATATTGTGTAGTGCTTTTCGACGAGATCGAGAAGGCACATTCAGACGTGTTCAATGTTTTGTTACAGATCCTGGACGACGGCCGGTTGACCGACGGTCAGGGTCGCACCGTAGATTTCAAGAACACGATCGTGATCATGACGTCCAATATCGGGAGCGTGCGCATCCTGGATTACAAGGGTGCCTTCTCCGGCGACGGGTTCGACCGCATGAAGGATACGGTACTCGACGAGCTACGGCATCACTTCCGCCCGGAGTTTCTGAACCGGGTGGACGAGATCATCGTGTTCCATGCTCTCAACGAGGAGCATCTCAAACAGATTGTCGACATCCAGCTCAATGGCCTGCGGAAACGCCTGGCCGACCGTCACATCGAGCTGGAGCTGACGGATCGGGCGCGCGTGCATCTGGTCCGGACCGGTTACGATCCCACCTACGGCGCCCGTCCGCTGAAACGGGCTATCCAGCGCGAAATTGAAACGCCAATCGCGCGTCAGATTCTCGGAGGCGAAATTCGCGATGGCCACCTGGTTCAGGTGGACCTGGACTCCTCCGGCAAATTGACTTTCAAATCCAAAATCACCAGCCGCGAGCGTGAAGCGGCTCTGGAGGAAGCATAAAGCTATGCAAGGACATATCCGTAAATCCACGGCTGTCATGTTTGGTGTCATCGCGTTGCTGCTGGGGGCGCTGATCGCCACGACCAGCGGCACGCATCGCATTCCGGTCTTTGTGAGCACCGCACACGCGGCTACGGTCAATGAGGGGCCGCTAGTGAGCTTCGCCCCCATCGTGAAGCGCACCATGCCGGCGGTGGTCAACATCTCGTCATCCAAAGTCGTCAAGGAGCAGTCCCCCAACGGCTTGTTCGACGATCCGTTTTTCCGGCAGTTTTTCGGTGGCCGTGTGCCACAGCAGCAGCCTCGTTCGGAACGCGCTACCAGTCTTGGCTCCGGCGTAGTGGTAAGTCCGGATGGCTATATCCTGACGAACAATCACGTGGTCGATGGCGCCACCGACGTGAAGGTTTCCTTCTCCAATAAGGAAGAATACCCGGCCAAGGTGATCGGGACCGACAAGTACAGCGATATCGCAGTTCTGAAGATCGCCAAAACCGGCTTAACCACTTTGCCCTTCGCGGATTCTTCCAAGGTGGAAGTGGGCGATGTGGTGCTTGCGATCGGCGAGCCATTCGGGCTCGGCGGAACGGTAACTATGGGAATCGTCAGCGCAACCGGGCGCAGCCTGGGAGGTCAAATCGAACGGTTTGAGGACTTCATCCAGACCGACGCCGCGATCAACCGGGGTAATTCCGGCGGCGCTTTGATCGACACGCACGGCGACCTGGTCGGCATCAACACGGCCATTCTTTCCGGCGAAACGGGGGGAAATCAGGGCATCGGCTTTGCCATCCCGTCCAACATGGCCCGCAACATCATGGACCAGATCCTGAAGAAGGGTAAGGTAACCCGGGGCTTCCTGGGTATCATCCCGCAGGAACTGACGCCCGAGATGGCGAAGGCCTTCGGCATGCCCAACGCCCACGGGGTGGCTATCTCGCAAGTGGAAGGCGGCAGCCCGGCCGAGAAGGCCGGCCTGAAGGTTGGGGACGTCATCACTGCCGTCAACGGCAAGCCAATAGAAGACGTCAACACGTTCCGCCTGGAGATCGCCGGTTTCGCGCCGGAAACCAAGGTCGACTTGAAGGTCGCCCGGAACGGCCAAAACTTGGATATCCCCGTGACCCTGGGCGAGTTCCACCTGGAAGCCGAGAATAACGGCGGACAAGGCGGCAATCTTCCCGGCGGCGAGAAGGGAGCGTTGAGCGGGGTTTCCGTCCAGGCCCTGACCAGCGATATTCGACAACAACTGCAGTTACCGCAAGGAACCCAGGGCGTGGTGGTTACTGACCTGGACGATGCGTCGGCCGCTGCGGCTGCCGGCCTCATGCAAGGCGACGTGATCATGCAGGTCAATCGCATGCCGGTAACCAGCGTGCAGGAGTTCAATCGGGCTGTACGAGCAGGCGCGGCCAAGGAGTCGACGCTCTTGTTGGTCAGAAGTACCGGTGGGACCCGCTTTGTCGTGGTTCCCAACAAGTAGTTGGTTCTTTCAAAGTTGAGTCTTGGGGAGGCAGGTTTCTTGAGGGAAGCCTGCTTCTTTTTGTCTGGGCCAGCATCCAAATCCTAGAGTCCCTATATGAGCAGACCGAAGGAAAACTAAAATGTCTGAGCAAACAACGATTTACACACTTCCCGTGCTGCCGCTGAAGAGCGCTGTGCTCTACCCTTACCTGCTGATGCCCCTGTCGGCAGGCCGTCCGGCCTCCATCGCCGCCGTAGAGGCGGCGCTGGCCTCCGAATCGAAAGAAGTCCTGGTGGTCACCCAACGCGACCCCGATGTGGACCTCCCCACACAGGAAGATCTTTACACCGTCGGAACGCGCGCGGTCATCCGCAAGACGAACCGCGCCGGCGAGGGTCACCTGGAGCTGATGGTGTTGGGATTGGAGCGCGTGACCATCCTGAAGCTGGAAGCTACAGAGCCATACGTGAAAGCGCGCGCGGCAGCTTTCCCGCTGCCCGAGGACAAAGGTTCGGAGATTGAAGCGCTGCAGGCCGCCCTGGTGGAGTTGGCCGGCGAAGCGTTGACCCTGGCGCAACCCAATGCTCCCCAGGAGCTCCGCGGCTTGTTCTCGGCCAACGAAGATCCGCTCCGGCTGGCATTTGTCGTCGCTTCTATGTTTGGCCTGGATGCCGACAAGGGCCAGTCGCTGCTGGAAGCGCCCACGCGCGCCGACGCCCTGCGCTTGACGCACGGATACTTGATGCACGAAGTGCAGGTGCTGGAGCTGAGAAACAAAATCAACACCGAAGCCCGCACCGAAATGAGCAAGGAGCAGCGCGATTACCTGCTGCGCCAACAGATGCGCGCGATCCAACAGGAATTGGGTGAAAAGAGCGGTGAGCAGGCGGAGGCCGAGCAACTCCGCGAGCGCCTGGAGAAGGCCGATCTTCCCGAAGACATTCTGAAGGAAGCCAAGCGCGAACTGGACCGGCTGGAGAAGCTGCCGCCGTCGGCGCCTGATTACAACGTCATCCGGACATATCTGGACTACGTGCTGGAACTGCCTTGGCGCAAAGGCACCGAAGACGCGCTCGACATCGCCCGCGCCCGGCAGGTGCTGGACGAGGACCACTTCGGCTTGAAGGACGTCAAGGAACGAATCCTGGAGCACTTGGGCGTACTGAAGTTGAATCCGCACGCCAAGGCGCCGATTCTCTGCTTCGTCGGGCCTCCCGGAGTCGGCAAAACGTCGCTCGGCCAGTCCATCGCGCGGGCGCTGAACCGCAAGTTCGAGCGCATGAGCCTGGGCGGCCTGCATGATGAGGCCGAACTGCGCGGTCATCGGCGCACGTACATCGGCGCGCTCCCGGGCCGCGTGATCCAAGCGATGCGGCGCGCGGGAGCTAACAATCCCGTCCTGATGCTGGACGAGGTGGACAAACTCGGGCACGATTTCCGGGGTGATCCGGCGCACGCTCTGCTCGAGGTTTTGGATCCGGAACAGAACAAATCGTTCCGCGATAATTATCTCGACCTTCCGTTCGATCTGTCGAAGGTGCTCTTCGTGACCACGGCGAACTCGCTGGACACCATCCCGCGGCCGCTACTCGACCGCATGGAAGTGTTGCGGCTGGCCGGCTACAGCGAAGAGGAGAAGCTGGCCATCGCGAAGAAGTACCTGATTCCGAAGCAGCTCAAGGAAACCGGGCTGACCATGGAGCAATGCACGCTACCGGATGACACGGTTCGCAAGATCATTTCGGGTTACACGCGTGAGGCGGGCCTCCGGAGGCTGGAGCGGGCCATCGGCCGCGTGGCGCGCAAAGTAGCGCTGCGCTTCGCCGAAGGCGCCACGGAGCCGATCACGGTCCAGCTCGACGACCTCGCGGAGATGCTCGGCCCCGAACCATTCAATGAAGAACATGCGCGGCGCGATCTGCCACCCGGCGTGGCAACGGGCCTGGCCTGGACCGAATCGGGCGGCGACGTCCTGTACATCGAGGCGACGCTGCTGCCGGACGGCAAGGGCTTGACGCTCACCGGCCAACTCGGCGAGGTGATGCAGGAGTCGGCCAAGGCGGCACAGAGCTACATCTGGTCGCACGCCGGCGACTTCGACATCGACCCGGCGCTGTTCAAGAATTGCGGGCTGCACGTGCACGTCCCGGCCGGCGCGATTCCGAAGGATGGCCCGTCGGCCGGCGTCACCATGGCCACGGCGCTGACCTCGCTCTATACGAAGCTGGCGGCGCGCAGCGACCTGGCCATGACCGGCGAGATCACGCTGACCGGCCTGGTGCTGCCCATCGGCGGCGTCAAGGAGAAAGTCCTGGCGGCGCGGCGGGCTGGAATCCACACCGTGATTCTGCCTAAAGCCAACCAGAAGGACCTTCGGGATCTGCCAGAGGAAGTCCGCAGCGAGATGCAGTTCATCTTCGCCGAGCGCGTGGAAGACGTCCTGAAGACGGCAATCCCACAGCTCGCCGAGCGGATGGCGGAAGCGAAGACGCATCCCATTATTCACGCAGCGTAAGGGCTAGCGAGTCATTCCGGCGCGGAGGTCGAAACTCCGCGCCTTTTTTGTTTCGATATCATCGTGCCATGCAAGTTCTGGATCAGGTTGTGGTCGTGACGGGCGGGGCGAATGGCATTGGCCGTGCGCTGTGCAGAAGGTTTGCCGCGGAAGGCGCGAAGGCAGTTGTAGTTGCGGACGTCGACGAACAGGGCGCGCGCGAGGTCGCGGCTGTCATCGGCGGCTGGGGCGTGTGCGTCGATGTATCCAGCGAGTCCGATGTTCAATCGCTGGTTGACCGGGTTCTCAAGAAATACGGGCGCATCGACCTGTTCTGCTCCAACGCTGGGCTTGGAGTCGCGGGCGATAGCGGCGTGCCCGATCACGACTGGCAGCGCATCTGGGACGTCAACGTGATGGCCCACGTTTACGCGGCGCGCGCGGTATTGCCGGGCATGCTGGCGCGAGGTGAAGGCTATCTGCTGCAGACCGTCTCGGCCGCGGGGCTGCTGACGATGCTCGGTTCGGCGCCCTATGCGGTCACCAAGCACGCCGCGCTGGGGCTGGCAGAGTGGCTGTCCGTCACCTATGGGGATCAGGGCATCAAGGTGTCCGCGCTGTGCCCGCTGGGCGTGAAGACGCGGATGCTGGCCGAGGGTTCGTTCGGCGGTGGAACGTTTCTGCTGGAAGACGCGATCGAGCCCGAGCAGGTCGCTGAAGCCGTGATTCACGGGCTCGCCGAAGAGCGCTTTCTGATTCTGCCGCATCCCAAGGTCCTGGAATACATCCGGCGCAAGACTGACGATTACGACCGGTGGCTGAAAGGCATGCGCCGCCTGCAGGCCAGTATGACGCCACTCACCCGCGAGTCTTCAGCAGCACCTTATCCGAGTAAATGATCACCAGCTCGCCGTGTTGATTGAGCACGCTGGTCTCGAAGGTCAATAGTCCGCGGCCTTCGCCTTTGGACTGCCTCTCGGTCACGCGCTTGACGACGTGGATGGTGTCGCCGATAAAGACGGGTTTGGTGAAGCGCAGCCGGTCGATCCCGTAGAACGCGATCACGGTGTCCTGAATCTGGCTCACCTGAACGCTGAGGCCCGCGGCGATGCTGAATACCAGAACGCCGTGGGCGATCCGCTTGCCAAACGGACCGGCCGCGGCGTACGTCTCGCTGACATGTAGTTCGACGAAATCGCCCGAAAGGCCGGCGAAATTCACGATGTCGGCTTCCGTGATGGTGCGCGTGCGCGACGTGCGGACGCTATCGAGCTCGAAGTCTTCGTAGTACAGTTTGGCCTCTCTTCGCTTGACCGGACACCCGGTGGTGTCCTACCTTGAAAATTCTATGCGAAAAAAAGTCACTGTAGTGGGAGCCGGCAACGTCGGCGCGAATTGCGCTCTTCGAATCGCTGGCAAAGAGCTCGCAGACGTGGTTCTGGTGGACGTGGTGGAGGGCGTCCCGCAGGGCAAAGGACTGGATCTGCTGGAATCGGGGCCGGTGGAAGGCTACGACGTCAGCATCACCGGCGCCAATGATTACGGACCGACGGCGAATTCCGACGTCGTGGTGATCACGGCCGGATTTCCGCGCAAGCCGGGCATGAGCCGCGACGATCTGTTGCTGGCCAATTACGAAGTGGTCAAGACGGCCACTGAGCAGGCGGTGAAGCAGTCGCCGAACTGCATTCTAATTCTAGTTACCAATCCGCTGGACGCGATGTGCTGGACCGCGTTTCAGGTTTCGAAGCTTCCCAAGACGCGCGTGATTGGCATGGCCGGCGTTCTGGACACGGCGCGTTTCCGCACGTTCATCGCGGCGGAGCTAGGCGTCTCGGTGGAGAACGTCACCGCGATGGTGCTGGGCGGCCACGGCGACACCATGGTTCCGATTGCGCGGCTGACCAACGTCTCGGGCATTCCGCTCAGCGAACTGCTCGATCAGGCCACGATCGACCGCCTGGTGCAGCGCGCCCGTGATGGCGGCGCCGAAATCGTGAAGTATCTCAAGACCGGCAGCGCTTACTACGCGCCGTCGGCAGCGGCGGTGGAGATGGTGGAATCCATTCTCAAGGACAAGAAGAAGGTCCTGCCCTGCGCCGCGTACCTGGACGGCGAATACGGCATCCAGGGGCTGTATGTCGGCGTGCCGGTGAAACTGGGCGAAAAGGGCATCGAGAAGATCTACGAAATCAAGCTGGAGGCCGCCGAGCAAGCCGCTCTGCAGAAGAGCGCCTCCGCGGTGCAAGAGCTGGTGGACGTGATCAAGTCGAAGATGTAGCTCGCGGCGACGTTTGTACCGCCGACGCGATTAGTTGGCTGATCGCGTCCCGGCCGACCGCCAACTGGCTCTGGATCAGTCCGTCGGTGCCGACCAACAAGGCCCCGGGCGTGGATCGCACTCCGTAGGCGTCCGAGATTTCAAAGCCCTGCTGCAGCAGCACCCGCGAAGTATCTACGTGGTGCTGCTTCGCCAGATCGCCCGCGGTAGGACCCCGGCTGATCACCATGAGGTTCAGGGCCTGCTGGTGCTCGCGCGCCCAGCGGCTGATGTAGGGCCAGAGGGCCTTGCATGGCTCGCAATGCGGGCTGGAAAAGACCAGGCAGGTCGGTTTGCCCTGGTCCAGGAGCGATTGCAAAGAACATGGCTGACCCGCGATGTCGGTAAGCGTGAAGTCGGGCGCGCGCGTTCCGATCGGCCAGCCGGTCCCCGCCTCGAGGATCTTCTGCAAGGCGGGATCGAGTGTCTCGAGTCTGGGAGGCGCTTTCGGTGCAGGTTTGCGAGGCGCGGTTTGGCGCGAAGCTGCTTGCTGGGGCGCTGGAGTCTCCGGTTCGTCCTCCTCGTCGTCGTCCCACCAATCGATCGCGACACTGACCGGCTCCGCTGCTTGCGGCTGGCGCAGCGCACGGAATGTCAGGAAGCACAAGATAATGGCCGCGACCACGAAGAAGCGCTTCTCGTTATCGCCTGCTGACGACAGATGCTCCCACAGCGACGGGCCGACGCGTGCCGGGCCCATGTAGACCAGCCACCCGGCGAGCGCCCCGAGGATGGCGTTGCGAATCAGAGTTTTCTTTCCGATGGGGGCCGAATGCACCTGTCCGAAGCAGTGGCAATCCGGGGCGCGGCCGCGAGCTAGCGTGATCGCGATTCCGATGATGAAAATGCCGAGCAGAGCCGCCGATCCACAAGCTCCATACCAGGCTGATGCGACCGGCACGAGCGAGGCCGCAACGGCGAGCTCGGCCAACGGCAGCAGCAAACTGAACAGGTGAGCCAAGGCCAGAGGCACGCCGAAGTTGTTCAGAGCCTTGCTGGTGCCCTTGGGATCGGCGAATTTCGCGAGGCCGGCGAGAAGAAAGACGGCCGCCAACAGGAGTCTTGCTAAAAGGAGAGCAAGTTGCACGATTCTCGAAGCGTCCAGCGCGCAAGCCCGTGCCTACGTGCCGTTCATTAGTCAGTATACGCCGCTCCGGCGGAAAGTAATGGGACCGTTGAGATCCGGCAACGGGAGTGACAACGCCTCGGCCGCGACAGCCTCCCACTCCGCCGGCGAAAGACGGCGCCATGCGTCGATCGAGACCTCGGCCGCGGATCGGCGCCACACTCCAACGATTTCCCCATTCACGAGTACCGCGCCGGGCCACACGCGTGTGGTCCATAGCTGAGCACGTCGCTTCGCTTCAGGGACCAGCATCTCTCTATCGGCTCCCCAAAGGAGGAAGTAGGCGTCGCCGCTGGGCAGGAGTCGTGCAGGCGCGGCAGGTCCGCTCGGGGACCGAAACGCCGCTTCGTCACTGGCAAGGATCCAGGAGTCGCCGACCGGTGTGCGCACCGGCGTCAGGGTGTCCGCGAGCGCCTTGAAGGTAGCGCTCGCCTCCCCTGGCCCTATCCCGGCCCAACGGGCAAACGAAGCGGACGTTGCCGGACCAAAGAGGTGAAGGTAACGCCGACCGAGCTCAAGACGCGCCTGCCAAGGGTCCATGGACGGCGGAGGCACGGTCCAGACACCAGGCTGGCGGGCGCCATCCCAGCGCATCAGGACCGTGCCCGTGGGCGCTGCGTAACGCAGGCCGTTTGGCGGCACGCCCATCGCGCGCCCGGCCAAGCCAAACGGCATTTGCCGACCATTCAGGAAGACATGGAGCCGCCACGCAGTATCGTGCGATCTTGCGCGGCGACGTGGGTCCTCCGGTAGCCGGCCGAGCGAGAAGACCGCGAGATCTTTCGCTGACACAACGTAAGCGCTGAACCGCGGGCCCCAAAGCTGGACGAGTGACGGGTGTTCCCAATTGGTAGGAGTGCACCTCTCAACTCGCGTGAATCGACAGCAGCGCGGCCCGCGGCATGGAGTCCTGCAACCCGGCCCAGGCAATCTGGCGAAGCGATTTCGCCCCTGCCGGGAGGCGTTCGTCGAGCGAACCGGCCTGCCGCCGGAAGGCGAGGATCTGGGATCGTGTGAGCTCGAGACGCGGAACTTTGCGTGGCATGTTCTGTCCAGATGTTGGTGCAGTTTTGCCGATCCGACGGACCTGATCGGAGGGTAGCATCGGCGGTACGAACTTCTCAATCGGTAGATGTACGCTAGTGCGCCATGTCAGGTTTTGAAAGCTACGCGCCGGGGAAGTGGCGATAACGGTGTTTTTGATCCATACGCGGCATGAGGGTACGGCGTGAAGCCCGGACGGGGGAGGCGGCACGGTGGCAATCGCCGTGCCTCACTGCAAGCTGAAGCCGCTCGGGTTTTGGATCGAAACAAGCATATACGTCACCTGCGCAATTCCGAGGTCCAGACCGTTCGCGGAAAAAACCCCAGAGGCCAGGGGCCGGAGATCGCCGGGACCGAAAATGAGAAGCCCGCCCCCACCGACCGACGGCAGTGCCAGTAGCGCGTAGGGGGGAATCGTGAACGCCCCGGCGCTCGCAAGGACTGTGCAGTTTGCGGCGGTATAGACAACGTTCGTTGGATCGGTCGGGGTGCCGACCGAGGTTGACAGGATCAGCGGGATTGGCCCCGTTGCGCCACCGGGATTCCACGCGACGTTCATGCCCATCCTGCGGACCACGGCGACGCCACTGTCACCCCCGGGAGGGGGGCTGGTAAACGTGGGCACGGGAGGGACCGTTAGTTGTGTAGTAAAGGCGCCGACGTCGTTGCCGGGGCCTCCCGCGAAGATATAGCTACCGGCGTATTTAGAGCCTATAAGCTCCTGTGTTGGGTCGTTGAAAACGACCCAGTCTCCTGAACTCGTTACGGTGGCGGATGCGCCCTTCGGGCCCGTAAATGTGAAGTGCGATCCCGCATCGATGGGAACCGTGCTCAACTTACTCAAGAACCTGTCGATGGGAAAGTTGGTTCCGGCCGCGAAAATATCTTGGAACGGAACCACGGTGCAGGTGCCGGGCGGCGGCGGGTCGAGGTAGGACGCAAGGAAAGGCTGGACCGCTGGCGGGATGGAGGCGCGCACGAAGGTGAATCTCGCCCGCTCGGTATGCGTTTCTGAAGTGTCTACTTGCGCAATCCCCAGCGTGGGCGATGGAAGGGACGCCCACTGCTGTATGTTCGCGGCCGCTACAGTGGGGTCGGCGGGCGTGCAGGTCCGGCTGCCGTTGGCCACCGGGATTACGGTGCTGTTGCTGACATTGATCGCGATCTGAACCACCAGCGGGACGGCGCAGCCCGTGGGCACATTGTCGGGAACCTTGAAGACAATTTGGTCCAACCCGATGCAGCACCCGGATCGGCCTTGATAGACAACCGGCGCCTGCACGCCTCCCACCCATACCGTCAGCGGCACCTTGGGGATGCTCTGCCCCAGTGAGCCGGGGCCATCGCCTCCCGGCACAGGGCCCAGTCCGGTCGCCCAAAGCGTCAGAGTGTCGCCCGTATTGGCCGAGCCGCATGCCGTGTTCGGCCCGCCGCAATTCGGGCCTTTGACGGCCGATACCAGGCTGTAATCCGGAAAAGTTACGATACCCGGCCCGCTTCCGCTGCTGTCGACGGTAAAGAGCCCGAATCCGAAGCCCACTCCCTGAAAGGAAGTTGGGGCACTGTCCTCCCCGTTGTAAGTAACCGTAATGGTCACTTGGGCTTTCGGATTATCCGAGTTCCTGCCCCCCGGAGGTGTATTGGAGGGCAGTAGCGCGGCCACCTGGGTTGCCGACGTGTAGTACATCAGTGCGTTCACGGTTGTGGCATTCACGGTTACCTTCACGGACGTGCCACTCAAGCTCGTGGATTGGAAAGCGGTCGGTGCGACAGCGATGTTCGCGGGTCCCAGCCCGCTCCCCGTGACAATGAAGATGCTGCCCGGCGTGATGCCGGAACCCGGTAGTCGTAGGTCGGTATAGCTCGCCGCATTCACCACACTGGCGATGACTGGTGCGGCGCAAACATGAGAAATCGCGCCCGAGGTGACGGTTAGCAGCAGCGCGAAGTGGAAACTGCGAGGTTTCAACCAACAGCCATCGATCGGGAATTTCATTCAGTTGAGTATACACGGAGCGTCTGCCTTCGCTGAGTTCACGGAGGTTGGGGCCGAATCCCTGGCCGCTACTGTTCACTAATCGCAGCCAGAGCTCATTGGCGAACGCAGGTGTAGCTCGCCGCCAAATCTTCCGTGCCCGGCGCGCCGGTGAACTTGGGCCACGATGGCCATTCACACAGCGGCCGCGTGCGATTGGCGCCCTTGTTGCCGTCCATGGCAGTGAGGCCGCTGGGAGCTTGGCCTTTTTCGACCCAGTTCTGCAACGCAACCAGGCTGTCGAACTTGGCGTTGAAGCGGCCAAAGCCGTGGCCGAAACCGGGGATGTAGTAGAACCGCAGGAAACTATCCAGGCGGGCCTGGCCGAAATGGGCGAGCTGCCGCTTGTAGTATTCGATGGAGTTATGCGGGGTGATGAAGTCGTCCGCCGTGCCGTGGGTCATGATGATTTTGCCGCCCTTGGCTAGGAATTTGTCCAGGCTCACGTTGGTCACGTCCATGATCGAGGCGACGGTCGCGATCCGCTGTTTCCACTGCGCGGGATCGAACTTCAACGGATCGTAATGCGGGTCGCGCGTGAGAATGAACTTCACCGTCTGATCGCCGACGGAATAGAGCAGCGCTTCCTTGCCTGAAAGCGGGTTGGACGGCTGGCGCACCTGCCCGAAGTTCGACGGTCCCTGGAAGAGCGCGCCATCTAAGAGCGCCCATTCCGGGAAGGCATCCATGCCGGCGATGGGCAAGCCGGGCTTGTAAGGAGAAGTGATGGTTCGGACGGCCTTGATCTGCGCGTCCGAAAGGCAGGCATCGCCCGTGTCGGCTCCATTCGCACAGCGCAGCGTCGAAATGTCGAAGGCGCGATTGCAGCCGGCGACGTTGCTGATGATTCCATCTTTCGCGCCGTCGAGCGAGTCGCATTTGGCGTAGAGGGCGTCGCCGATCAGCTTGGTCTTCTGCGGATCGATCCATCCTGCGCCGCCATCTTCATAAAGAGCCCGGCCGACGTTTAGAGATCCCAAGTGCAGCATGGTGACGTTGTACGCGGGGTAGTGAGCGACCACGCCGTCGTAATCCTGCGGGTAGCGCGCGGCGGCATCCAACGCTTCGTGCCCGCCCTGCGAGCCGCCGATGAAGTAGAACCGCTGAGGCCGCTGTCCGTAGGCCTTCCGGATGACGGCCATCGCGGCATCGTGCGTTTTCTTAACCGACTCTTTACCGAAATTCAGCAGCGCTTCGTCGTCCACACCCCAACTGCCGTCGAACCCCGCTTTGCCCTTGTGACCGCCGTCGCTGCCGAGCGTTACATAGCCTTGTTTGAGAGGCGTTTCGCTGGTGGGTATCTCGTTCGAATAAACAGTTAGGCCGGTGACCAGCGAACCGTCGTATCCGCCGCCGCCCATCTGCAGCGCGCGCCGGTTCCACGCGGAGGGCAGGTTCACCTCGAATTCGAGATTCGGCGAGCCGGTGTGGTGAGGTTTGACGATGCCGGTCACCTTGCAGAAATCGCCGTTGATGTTCCCCGAGTCCGACGCGGCAACAAACACTGCGGTCTCAACGACGGCGCCAGTGGTGGGCAGGCCGATGGCCGAGGCGGGAATGGAGAGTCCCTGGAGGCTCGCGCAGGTTTCGCGAGATAGGTTTTGTGACTGGTTGCCGGAATCTCCAGCCATGACCAGCCCGACGCCGCCCGCGATCATAAGAACGCGGCCAGCAAACCGCAGACTGTTTCGCAAAGTGTGCATAGCTTTCAAGGTTATCGGCTGCGCGGCAGCAACGCAACCCGGAAACGGCCCATCCCCATTGTGCTTTGCAACCAGCCCACTCCACCGGTGTAACCCCGTATACTAGTTGTAGATGCACGATATGGCCGTGTTCTGGCTCCGTGTGGCCACGGCGCTCTACGGGGTTGGGCTGCTGCATGTCATGGCGGTGCTGCTCCGCCGCAAGGCAGGCTTCCTGAAGCCCGCTCTCTTTGCGTTCCTGGTCGGCGCGGTGCTGCATTTTGTCGCCATCGTGGAGATGGCCACCGCCATCGGGCATCTGCCGGTCGACAATTTCTTCGAATCCGTGACGGTTTGCGCCTTCCTCATCGCGGTCTTGTTTCTGTTCGTGTATTGGCGCTACGATGCCGCCAGCCTGAGTGTGTGCATCTTCCCGCTGGTGTTCGTAATGGCGCAGGTGGGCGCCATGGAGACGCCGATCGTACTGCAGAGCACCAACGTGCGCGCGCTGCTCCTCATCCACGTGATGATGGTCCTGCTCGGCTATGCGGCGTTGCTGCTCACCGCGGTGGCATCTGTGTTCTACCTGATTCAGGAGCGGCAACTGAAGCGGAAAAAATCGCTCGACCTGTTCAAGCGCCTGCCGCCGCTCGGCACGCTGGACAACCTGATCACCAACGCGATGGGCTTCGGCTTCGTGTTCATCACGTTGGGTGTGATTGCCGGCAGCACCTGGGCGTTTCTGGACTCCGGCCCCGGCTGGATCAGCGAACCGCGTATCGCGCTGGCGTTCATCACCTGGGGCTTCTATTTGACCATGGTCTTCCTCCGTGCAACCGCTGGTTGGAGGGGCCGCAAAGCCGCGCTGATGGCGGTAGCCGTGCTGTGCTGCTCGGGTTTGACCTGGGCCGCGCACGTGGGCCTGCGATCCTTATTAGCGCGATGAAATTCTCTATCACCGGCGTGAACCACAAGAGCGCGCCCGTGGAGGTGCGCGAGCGGCTGGCGTTTGACGATCACTCGCTTTCCGCTGCGCTGGCGAATCTGAAGAGCCGGCCCGGCTTCTGCGAAGGTATGATCCTTTCCACCTGCAATCGCGTGGAAGTGGCGCTGACATCGGAAGACCACACCGGCTCCACGGTCTCGGTAGACCAGTTTCTCGCCGATACGCGCCAAGTGCAGCGCGAATGGGTGGCGCCTTACCTCTATCATTTCGAAGACACCGAGGCCATCCGGCACCTGTTCCGCGTCGCCGCCAGCCTGGACTCCATGGTGGTGGGCGAGCCGCAGATCCTGGGCCAGTTGAAATCAGCATATTCACTCGCCAAGGAACACGGGGCTGTCAGCGGGTTCCTGGACGTCCTGCTGACCCGCGCGTTCAACGTCGCCAAACGCGTGCGCTCGGAGACGGAGATCGGTGAAAGCGCGGTTTCAGTGAGCTACGCCGCGGTGGAACTGGCGCGCGACATTTTCGGCTCGCTGCGCGACAAAAAAGTCATGATTGTCGGCGCGGGCAAGATGTCGGAACTGGCGGCCCGGCATCTGAAGCGCAGCGGAGCCAATCAAATTTACGTGACGAACCGCACCTACGAGCGGGCGGTGGAGATGAGCAAGCTCTTCGACGGCCAGATCGTCGAATACACGCGTTTCCTCGCGTTCCTTCCGGAGGTGGACATCGTCATCGCCTCCAGCGGCGCGCCGCATTACATCATCGTCCGCGACGACATGAAGAAAGTATTGGAAGCGCGCCGTAACAAGCCCATGTTCCTGATCGACATTGCCGTGCCGCGCAACATCGAGCCGAGCGTCAACGAGCTGGACAACATCTTCCTGTATGACATCGACGACCTGCAGAAGGTGGTGGAAACGAATCTGCAGGGCCGCCTGACATCGGCCGAAGAGGCCGAGGCCATCATTCGCGAAGAAGTGGAGCGCATGGTGGCACGGCTGAAGGTACGCGAGGTGACGCCCACGATCGTGAGTTTGCAGGAGTCGCTCGAAAAGATGCGCGTTGCGGAACTGGCGCGCATGCGCAGCAAATTCGGCGCGCTGACACCGGAGCAGGAGCAGGCTCTCGAGGCGTTTTCCAAAAGCATGATGAACAAGATCGCCCACGCGCCCATCTCCGAACTGCGGCGCCAGGCGTCGGAGCCGGACGGCCATCACTTCATCGCCGCCGTCCGAAAGGTATTCCGGCTGGGCGAGTGACATGCTGACCATCGGCTCGCGAGGCTCGCAACTCGCACTGTGGCAGGCGCACTGGATCCAGGCCCGGCTGGAGGGCATGGGCGAGCAATGCCAACTCCAGATCATTCACACCACCGGCGACAAGATCACCGACGTCGCGCTGTCGAAGGTCGGCACCAAGGGCCTGTTCACAAAAGAAATTGAAGAAGCGCTGCTGGCCCGCGCGATTGACCTGGCTGTGCACAGCTTGAAAGATATGCCGACCGAGTTGCCGTCGGGCTTGACACTGTCCGCGATTCCGGAGCGGGAAGATCCGCGCGATGCGTTGGTCGGCCGCAAGCTGACGGAGCTGGCTTCGGGCGCGCGTGTTGGAACCAGCTCGTTGCGGCGGGCTGCGCAGCTGCGCGCGATACGGCCGGATCTGGAAATCGAGAACATTCGCGGTAATCTGGATACCCGTTTACGCAAACTGGATGAAGGCCGCTACGACGCGATCGTGCTGGCGTCAGCCGGGCTGCGGCGTCTGGGCTGGGACAATCGAATCGCCGAGTTGCTCGATCCGCAAGTAATGTGTCCTGCTGTTGGCCAAGGCGCGCTGGCGGTGGAGACCCGTGCGGATGGCGGCGCTGCGTTTCAGATTTCAGAGCGCCTGGAGCACGCCGGGACGCGCATCGCCGTGACGGCGGAACGAGCCGTGCTGGCGTCGCTGGGCGGCGGCTGCCAGGTGCCCATCGGCGCGCATGCCACCGTCGAAGGCAACCGGCTGCATCTGCGCGCCATCGTCGTGTCACCGGATGGGTCGCAGATGATTCGCAAAGAGGCGAGTGGTCCCATTGCTGACGCGGAGGCGCTGGGCCGTTCGGTCGGCGGAGAGCTGTTGGCCGAAGGGGGCCGGCAAATCCTCGAAGCAGTTTACGGCGCCGCATGAACAAGGTCTACCTGGTGGGCGCGGGCCCGGGCGACCCGGATCTCATCACGTGGAAGGGCCGTAAGCTGCTGGCCATTGCGGACTCCGTGCTGTACGACAATCTCGCGAACGAGCATCTGCTAGAGCTGACCCGGCAGAATTGCGAGCATCTCTACGTCGGCAAGAAGAAGTCCTTCCATGCGTTCCCACAGGAAGAAATCTGCGGCATGATGATCGAGCGCGCGCGGCGCGGGCTAAATGTGGTGCGTCTGAAAGGCGGCGATCCGTTCATCTTCGGGCGCGGAGGCGAAGAAGCGGAAGCGCTAGCGGATGCGGGCGTGGCGTTCGAAGTGGTTCCGGGCGTGACGTCGCCGCTCGGAATTGCAGCCTACAGCGGTGTACCACTCACGCATCGCGACCACACCAAGGTGGTGACCTTTGTCACCGGTCACGATGCGCACGCCATCGACTGGAGCAAGATCGGCCAGTCGGAGACGTTGGTGATCTTCATGGGGATTTTTTCGATCCATGAAATTGCCGCGGAGATCATGCGGCACGGGCGGTCCGGCGAGACGCCCGCGATCTGTGTCCGCTGGGGAACGCGGCCCGATCAGGAGACGGTCACCGGCACGCTCGCCACGATCGCCGAGCGCATCGACCAGGGGCACGTGAAACCACCGGCTACCGTGATCATCGGCGAGGTGGTGGCGTTGCACGAGCGCCTGAATTGGTTTGAGAAACTGCCGCTGTTTGGCAAAAGGATTGTGGTGACGCGCGCGGCGGAACAGGCCGGTGAGTTCAGCGACCGGCTGCGAGCCTTGGGCGCGGATGCTGTGGAGCTGCCGGTGATCTCGCTTCAGGCGCCCGCCGATCCGGCGCCCCTCGATGAAGCGATCGCGCGCCTCGCTGCATACGACTGGCTGATCTTCACCAGCGTGAATGGCGTCCGGTTTTTCCTGGATCGGCTGGATCGCTCCTCGCACGATCTGCGGTCATTGAAGGCGCGCATCTGCGCGATCGGCCCGGCCACTCGGCGCGCCGTCGAGAACCTGCATTTGAAGGTCGATTTGATGCCGGAGGAGTATGTCGCCGAAGGCCTCATCCAGGCTTTCGCCGGACTGGATCTCAACGGTAAACGCGTGCTTCTCCCGAGGGCTGCCGTGGCGCGCGACCTGATCCCGGAGGAACTGTCGAAGCTCGGCGCGCACATCGATGTCGTCGAGGCCTATCGCAACGTTGTGCCGGAGGAGGCCGCGGCGCGGGCCCACGAAGTATTTTCGAGCGAAAAGAAGCCCGATTGGATTACATTCACCAGTTCATCGACGGTCAAGAATCTGCTCGCCATCGCCGGTCACGAGGCGCTGGAGGGCATACGCGTCGCCTCCATCGGCCCGGTGACTTCCTCGACACTGCGCGCTCACGGTCTGAACGTTGACGCCGAAGCAAGGCAATTCACTCTGGACGGCCTCGTCGAAGCCATCCTCGCGACGACTTAGCTACCAGAGGTATTCTTTGGCGGTTTCGCGGCGGTCGTAGCTGTCGAGCACGTGCACGACGCGGATCTTTTTGACCTTCGTTGGGTTCAGCGCGCCGATGGGAATGTAGACGATACGGCGGTTCAGGTGCGCGGCGATCGATCGGAAGATCGAGCGCGGCGGCTTCGCAGCCACATACACAACGTAACGCTGCAAAGAATAATCCAGCGCGGCCATCAACAACCGCTCCGGCTTATTCTCCGCGAAATCGTAATCCGGGTCGGACCACACGTCGATCAGGCGGCGCGGCGGCAGCGTCATCAGAAATCCGCCGTACTCGGCGCGGCCGATGCCTGGCCCGACCAGGTGCTCGAACGGATGTGTGGAATAAAACGCCATGTCGGACTCGTTCTGATGCTCGCCCAGCCACGTCGTCAGATATTGATAGCGATCCTCGACGTCTTCATCGAAGATCACGACGGCAGCGCCGACGTCGCCCGCAATGCGGTCCAACTGCCGTACGTAGATCTTGCCCTCGTGCCAGTTGCGGATGGTTTCGCGCAGATCGATGCCGTCCAGAATGGAAGTGGTGAAGGGCTCAGTGCGCATGCGCTCTTCCGACAGCATGCTCTTCGCTTTGCGCTTGATAAACCGGCCGTAATCCTCGATCACCAAGTCTTCGGGCGGATAAGAGCAGATGGCGTTCCCGTCAGTTTGCCGGGCCCATTCGCCTTGAACTTTTTCCTTCTTGCGCTGCTTCAATCCACGCGGAACCAGGCGCTGCTTGGGACGCGGCAGGCGCCGGCGCAGGCGAAGCTTCTTGGTGTTGAGCCAGATTTCTTCGCCCGACAAATTCACCGTTTCCAGCAGATCGCTCGCAGCCTTTTGCGCGGGATAGCGGTTGGCCATCTGCCACACTTCGTAGGCGTAGTTATCGTCTACGATTGAGCGCGCCGCAACGGTAAGATCGAAGACGCCCGCGACCACCTCACCATTGATGGAAGCCAGATTGCGTGTGAACCGCGCCATCATCCGCCGCTGCCAGTATTCGATCTTTTCGCCGGTGTTTTTGACGTATTCTTTTTCGGCGTCGCGCAACAAATCGAACTGCGCCTTGGGCCGGTCCACCAACTCGTTGGGCTCCAGGTCCAAGCGAAAAGTCTCGTAGCGATCCTGCAGATAGGGGTATTCGATCGTGATTTCCGCCAAGCAGTCCGGATGAGGATTTAGAAGCCGGATCTCGGCCGGCTTGTTCTGCCTGGGCGCGTCCTGCGGCGTTTCCATGGCGTCGAGCAGCGGGTCCAGCAGGTTTAAGGACACCACAACGAACACCGCCGCCAGCGGATCGGCGCCCTGCAGCTTCCAGGCCATGCCGGCGGCGTGCGCGGCAATTTCTTCGTCACGCTCCTGTGGATAAACGCGATAGGCCTCGATGTATTTGTCCAGTCCGATGTAGCGGATCGAATAAGGGTCGGGGTAAGCGTCGGCCAGGTGCGGGCGGTCGCCCGATTCCGGCTCGATGAAAATCACCTCCGCGTCCACTTCGAGGCCGGTTCGGATGGCCTCGGTGAATGGATCGCACGGTTCAACAGGAACATAGATGCCGCGTTCGTCATCCTTCGGGTCTGGATAAACGATCACGGACATCTCCGGCAATCGCGCGAGAGCCTGCAAGTAAACGTCTTCGAGAGAGCCGGGCAATTCCACCGCGACAATGCTCGGGCGCGAAGCAAGAATGGCGCGGCGCAATTCTGCGCTGAATTCCAGGCGGCCCGGAATGACGGGGAAGTAGGTGAAGTTTCCACGGCGCAGGCTGCCGGGATCTTCGGAATGCCTAGGATCGAGGGACATACCGCAGCGCCTCGTCTCCCAATGTTTCGAGAATCGCGGTCCGCATCAGGAAACGCTCTTCGCTCTGGCTGGAGCGCGCCAGGCCTTCTTCGATGCCCTTCAGCTTCATGACGAAGCGCGCGATGTTGATGCCGTCGCGCACCGTGTAGCGTTCGTCGGCTGAATGCGCCTGCTGGAGGAAGTCGGTGACGTAGTTGAGAATCTGCTCTTCGCCGAACGGCACATTTTCCTTCAAAATGGCGTATTCTTCGTGGCGCTCCGGAAAATCGATGGTGATTTGCGGCTGCAGCCTGGAATGGATGTACTCGGGCAGATCGAAGGTGGACGCATCGTCGTTCATAGTGGCCACCATGCGGAACAGCGGATGCGCCTTGATCTTGATTCCAGCGACGATGGATTCAACGTAGCGCCGGTTGTCGAGCAGCGGCGCCAGGCTGGCCCAGCTCTTTTCGCTCATGCGGTTGCCTTCGTCCAGAATCGCGACGCCGCCGCGAAGCATAGCGGTGACCAGCGGAGAAGCGACGTAGCGCAACTTGGCTACGCCTTCGATGACGGGCGTCACCAGCAGGTCTTCCGGGCGCGTGTCGACGGTGGCCTGCATGATGAAGACTTCGCGTTGCAGGCGCTTCGCCGCCGCGTAGGCCAGCGTCGTCTTGCCAACGCCCGGCTTGCCCAGCAGGCGCGGATTCATCGGAACATCTTGCGGATCCACTACCAGCCAGGCGGCGAGCAATTGCCGCATCACCTCGTCCTGGCCCACCCAAGTGACGGTCAACTCGTCGGGATGCGCGAGATGAAGCGCCACGCCCTCAATCTCAACTACCATATGACAGCTATTTTAGCGGTTGCGCTGCGGGGCCCGCTCGTTGCCGGCAGGTAGAATCTTAGTGTGGCCTCGCGGCCCCAAGGGAGAACCGGTGAGCGGAATCGCGTTTGACGACAAAATGAGCCGGACGATCGAGGCCATCTACCTGACGCCGGATGTGGTGGAGCAGCGCCGGCGGGTGCTGGAGGCCTTGCGGTTGGCCGCCGGCGAAAGCGTGCTGGACATAGGCTCGGGTCCGGGACTGCTGGCTCATGCGATGGCGGAGGCCGTGGGACCGCAGGGACGCGTTTGCGGCATCGACCGGAGCGAGGCCATGGTCGCCATGTCGCGGCGGCGCTGCGTCGAGCAGCCATGGACCGAATTCGAAAGGGCGGACGCCAACAGTCTGCCCTATCCCGACGCGAGTTTCGACGCTGCGGTCTCGACGCAGGTCTACGAGTACGTGCGGGATATTTCTGCTGCGCTCGCGGAATTGCGCCGGGTGCTGCGCCCGGGCGGACGGGCCGTCATCCTGGATACCGACTACGGTTCGCTAGTGATTCATACGGAGGATGCGGCGCGGATGGCGCGCGTGCTCTGCGCCTGGGACGCGCATTTCGTTCATTCCGACCTGCCGCGCAAGTTGTCTCGGGAGCTTCGTGCAGCCGGCTTCGCTGTCAGCGACCGTCTGGCGATCCCTATGTTCAATCCGGAGTTTCAGGACAACACCTACGGCAAGGGCATGCTGGAGATGATGGCGTCGTTTGCGGTGGGGCGCGGCGTGCCACAGAGCGAGGCCGATGCATGGTTCGCAGAATTTACCGCATTAGGTGAAAGGGGCGAGTTCTTCTTCAGTCTGAACCGGTATCTGTTCGTGGCGGAAAAAACGCAGCTCTAAAATCAGGCTGCGGCGGCGTCCGCGCGCTGGGCACGACCCACCGGCTTGTGGGGGATGGACGCTTCCAGGTACGAATGTTGAAACGCCTGCGCCATCGGGCGGCAGCCCGGCGAAGGATAGAGCTGGATGAAGATCTGATGCAAGCCAACGGACTGCATGTCCTGGCACAGAGCAGCCACTGTGGCGGCGGACTGCCGAACGCAAGCACTGCAATCCAGACCCAAGCTGGCGCATGTCTCGGGCCGGTTTTCAATCAACTGGTCCATTGAGTCCTCAACCTTCGTACTAGGTAAAGGTAATTATTGCGGCATACGGGAAATTTTCCTATAGTACCGATGAGTGATTGTGTCGTCTATTTTGAGGGTATTGGTGGCGATCACACGCGAGGGGAAAAGTACTGGCCGCGCGCGAAAGCCCTTTGAGACCGCTACAATCGCAAGCGAGTAGCCAAGCACGAGTGAATTTCTCCCGCATTCTTGTCCGCGCCACGAATTGGGTGGGCGATGCCGTGATGTCGCTCCCGGCGCTCCAGGCGATTCGCGGCCGGTTCCCCTCTGCGCACATCGCCATTCTGGCTAAGCCGTGGGTCGCGGATCTGTACGCTCGCGAAAATCTCGCGAATGAAGTGATTTTGTACGGTGGCACCCCGATTTGGCGCATGAGCCGGGAGTTGCGGGCGCACCGGTTCGACGCCGCGATCCTGTTGCAAAACGCTTTCGAAGCCGCGCTGGTGGCTTGGCTGGCTGGGATTCCCACGCGAATCGGCTACAACCGGGATGGCCGCGGCGTGCTGCTGACACACGCCGTCGCCGTGCCGAAACCGGACGAGATTCCGCGGCACGAGCGCTTTTATTACCTGGAATTGCTCCGCCGGGCAGGCCTGATCGACCGGCTGCCCGAAAGCGACGCGATTCACCTGGCAGGCCGAAATGGCGCACCCTCGCGCCGCGTTATCGGCGTCAGCCCGGGCGCCGCCTACGGAACCGCGAAACGCTGGCTTCCGGAACGGTTCGCGGAGGCTGCGGCGGCGCTGGCGGCCCGGCGATCTGCATCCATTGCGCTGTTTGGCTCGCAAAGTGAACGCGCGCTATGCCAGGAAGTGGCCCAGCGCCTGAATAGGCACGAAGTGACCAACTACGCCGGCCAGACGACCCTGGCACAGTTCATCGACCTGGCGGCCGGGTGCGAGCTGTTTCTGACCAACGATTCGGGCGCGATGCACATCGCGTCGGCGCTGGGGGTCCCAACGGTCGCCATCTTTGGGGCCACGGACGACACAACTACCGGCCCCACCGGCCCCCACTCACGGGTGGTGCGCATTCCAGTGGAATGCAGCCCCTGCCTCCTGCGGCAATGTCCGATCGACCATCGCTGCATGACCGCCGTCAGCGCGGAGCGAGTGGTCGAGGAAGCCCTGCGCTTGCTGGTAGACTAAATTCTCTTGGACACTCGATCGAAAATCATTCCACTGCGGGAAGCACAGCAGCGGATTCAGGACACGCCTGCCCAGTGGGTTTCGGGCCATTTCGATCCGCTCCTTGCGGCGCATGTCGAGCAGCTGCGCCAGCATGTGGAGCCGGGACGGATGCTGATTGTCGAAGTGACGAATCCCCAGCGTCCGCTGCTCTCGCAGCAAGCGCGGGCCGAACTGGTGGCTGCATTGGCGATGGTGGATTACGTCGTGCTCGGAAACGGCGCCAGCGCGAGCCAGCACGCCGGCGACTCGGAAATTACCGAGCGTTTCATCGAACACGTGCTGCGCCGCCATCGGGAGGAAACCGGCCGGGAGGATGCCGGACGATGAGTGCGCCGCGCATTCTCGTAGTCCGTCTGGGCTCCATGGGCGACGTGATCGCCACTCTGCCAGCTGTGGCCAGCTTGAAGCACAGCATCCCCCATTCCAAAATTACTTGGGTGATCGACCCCAAGTGGCAACCGCTGCTGGAGGGCAATCCTTATGTCGACTCGGTGGTGCACCTGGACCGGCGAGTGTTGGCGAGCCTGCGGAAGGCTTGGCGCGAGCTGCGCGCGGAACGTTTCGACTTGGCCGTGGATTTCCAAGGGCTGGTGAAGTCGGCGCTGGTGGCCACGGTGGCGCGCGCGGAGCGCATCTTCGGTTTTTGCGCCCGGGATGCGCGTGAATCCCCCGCGTCCTGGTTTTACTCCACCAAAGTCCCCATCCGCACGTATCACGCCGTGGAGCGCAATCTGGACCTGGCGGCAGCCGCGGGAGCTTCCAACATCCTGCGCACGTTTCCGCTGCCGCAGGGCGTGCAGGAATCCGCGCTACCGGAAGTCGATTTCGTGCTGGCAAGCCCGCTGGCAGGCTGGGGCGCCAAGGAGTGGCCGCTAGAATTTTATTCCCAGCTAGCCGCTCGATTGCAGCGAGACTGCGGCATCCCGCTGGTTGTAGACGCCCCGTACCCGGTTCTCGTGGAAGGCGCACAAACGCACGTGTCCTCTATCCCCGGCCTCATCTATGCCACGCGCAAAGCGATCGCCGTGGTGGGCGTGGATAGCGGCCCGCTACACCTAGCGGCAGCTCTCGGCAAGCCCGGCGTCGCGGTGTATGGACCCACGGATCCCGCCCGGCACGGCCCTTACGGCGGAACGATCACCGTGCTCAGAAGCGCCGGCGCACTGACCACCTACCGCAGAACGTCCGCGCCCGACGCCAGCATGCGCGAAATCAAGCCGGACCAGGTGTTCGCGGCACTAGAGCCCATCCTCGCCGCGACCGGCAAACATCAGTGAGCGGATGATCGCTTTTCCCAAGCCCTACGCGGACCGTGTAGCCCGCCTGCGAGCGCCGCTGGGCCTGGTGTTGGTGCTCCTTTTCGCGTGGTTCTCGGACCCAAGCGTTCGCTCACTGGCCTGGGGATTGCCGATCGCCATCCTGGGATTGCTGCTGCGCGCGTGGGCCACTGGGCACCTGGAAAAAGACAAACGCCTGGCGCAGAGCGGCCCCTATGCGTACGTCCGCAATCCACTGTATTTGGGGACGCTGCTGGCGGCCGCGGGCTTCGTAGTGAGTTGCCGGCGATGGCAGTTGGCGGTTTTGTTCGCAGCCGTATTCGTATTCGTCTATCTTCCCGTCATCGCTCTGGAGGAACAGCACCTGCGCGACCTGTTTCCCGGCTTCGAGGCTTACGCGCGACGCGTCCCAGCGCTGTGGCCAACCTTTAGGCCGGTGGACGCCGCCGGCAGCTTCCGCTGGGATTTGTACAAGCGCCATCGGGAATATCAGGCTCTTCTGGCCTTGCTGGCGGGAACGGCATTACTGGTCGTGAAAGTCCTGATACCTGGCATTCCCTAGATACCCTGTATCCTGAAGGTATGTGCGGCATTGTTGGATATATTGGTAACCGCAAAGCTGTTCCCATCATCCTGGATGGCTTGCGCCGGTTGGAATACCGGGGATACGATTCGGCCGGCATCGCCGTGTTAAACGGCGACCATCACCTGGCCGTCCGGAGGGCTTCCGGAAAGCTGCGCAACCTGGAAGACGCGATCCGCGTAAACCCCATCGACGGGCCTTATGGCATCGGCCACACGCGCTGGGCCACGCACGGGCGCCCCACCGAAGAGAACGCGCATCCGCACCGGGATTGCACGGGCGACATCGTCGTGGTCCACAATGGCATCGTCGAGAATTATCTGAGCCTGAAGCAGCAACTGCAGCTCGAAGGGCACAAGTTCGTCACCGAAACCGACACCGAGATCATCGCGCACCTGGTGGAAAAATATTACGACGGCAATCTGGAAGAAGCGGTCCGCAAGGCGGTACGGGAGCTCTCGGGTGTCTTCGCGCTGGGCGTGATCGCGAGCTCCGATCCCAACAAGATCGTCGCGGCGCGCTCCGGACCTCCGGTGGTGATCGGCCTGGGCGACGGCGAATATTTCGTCGCATCCGACGTGCCGGCGATCCTGAGCCACACCCGCGACATGTTCTTCCTGGCCGACGGCGACGTGGCGGTTCTCACCGCCGACGGCGTGCACCTGACCGATTTCAACGGCCGCCCCATCAAGCGCCAGGTGAACCACATCCTGTGGGATCCGATCATGGCCGAAAAGGGCGGCTACAAGCATTTCATGCTCAAGGAAATCTTCGAGCAGCCGCGCGCAGTCCGCGACACCGTGCTGGGGCGCGTGGGACAAGAGTCCGGCCGCGTGTTCCTGGATGAAATGGATATCAGTCCGAAAGCGTTTCGCGAGTTTCAGTCCATTCGCATCATCGCCTGCGGGACGAGTTGGCACGCCGCGCTGGCCGGCAAGTTCATGATCGAAAAGCTGGCGCGCATTCCGGTGGAAGTCGACTACGGCAGCGAGTTCCGTTATCGCGACCCGATCGTCTCCGACAAAACCCTGACGGTCGTGATCTCACAATCCGGCGAGACCGCCGATACGATCGCAGCGCAGCGCGAGGCCAAGCAGAAAGGTTCCAAGACTCTGGCAATTTGCAACGTGGTCGGCTCGATGATCACGCGTGAGGCCGCCGGCACGCTCATGACGCACGCCGGACCCGAGATCGGTGTGGCTTCGACCAAGGCTTTCACGTCGCAGCTGACCGCGCTCTTTATCCTGGCGATGTACCTGGGTCAGGTGCGGGAGACGCTGGCGCCGGAGGAGTCCTTAAAGTTAGTGCAGCAGCTAGTGCGGCTGCCGGGCAAACTGGAAGCGGTTTTGAGCAACGAAGGCGTCTATGATGAGCTGGTGAAGAAGCTCTTCCGCGTGACAGACTTTCTGTTCCTCGGCCGCGGCATTCATTTCCCCATGGCGCTCGAAGGCGCGCTCAAGCTGAAGGAGATCTCCTACATCCACGCCGAAGGCTACCCGGCTGGCGAGATGAAGCACGGGCCGAATGCCCTGATTGACGAGAATCTCCCTGTCGTGGTGCTGGCGACGCGCGATCCCAACAGCGAAGAAAGCCGTGTGCGCTACGAGAAGACGCTGTCGAACATTCAGGAAGTGAAGGCGCGCAACGGCATCGTGATCGCGGTGGTGTGCGAGGGCGACGAGGCCGAGGTCGGCAAGATGGCCGACCACCTGATCCCGATTCCACCTACCAGCGAACTGCTGCTGCCGATCCTGGAGGTCGTCCCGCTCCAGTTGCTGGCCTATCACATCGCGGTGCGGCGGGGCTGCGACGTCGATCAGCCGCGCAACCTGGCCAAGAGCGTCACGGTCGAGTGAGGCAGGCCACTCACCAGATTTCCATCGCCACGCGCGGCAAAGGTCTGTACGAAGTCACTCGCGAAGTGGAAGCTTGGCTCGCCGCGCAGCGTGTCCAGACTGGCCTGCTGACCGTGTTTTGCCAGCACACCTCGGCGTCTTTAGTGATTCAGGAGAACGCCGATCCCGACGTTGTGGCGGACCTGGCCGATTTCTTTACGCGCTTGGTGCCAGAAGACACGCGGCTCTACCGGCACACGGCGGAAGGGCCGGACGACATGACGTCGCACATCCGGTCCGCGCTGACGCAAACGCAGCTATCGATTCCGATTCACGCCGGCCACCTGGCGCTCGGCACCTGGCAGGGGATTTACCTCTTCGAGCACCGCGAGCGGGCGCACCGTCGCAACGTGGTCCTGCACCTACTCGCGGATTAGGTCGTGTCGCGATTGACACGCGGTGTCTTGCCCGACACGTCGACAGCCAGAGCATCTCCTTAAGAATCTGTTACCTACGACATGGCCAGCCGCCTGCTTTCTTCCCTGCCAAGAGGAGAAAAGGCGATGCAAGCACTCAAAATCATGGCGATCCTGGTAGCGGCGGCAGCCGACGTTTATGGTGATGGCGCAACCCGAAAACTGGTGATCAGCATCCCCGACCGCAAGATTGCTCTGATCGAAGACGGCCGCGTGGTGAAGATATTCCCGGTGGCGGTCGGCAAGGCGAACACGCCCAGCCCGCATGGAACTTTTCATATCGCGAGCCGCGTCGTCAATCCGACCTGGTATCAGCCCGGAAAAGTCGTCGGACCTGGCGCCGCCAATCCGCTGGGCACGCGCTGGATGGGCCTCGGCTACAAAGGCTACGGCATTCATGGCACGAACCGCCCCAGCTCCATCGGCCACGCCGCGTCGCACGGTTGCATCCGGATGCGCATCGCCGACGTCGAGGCATTGTTTGCATTGGTTCAGGTGGGCGATGAAGTTGATCTGCTGAACGAAGTGCCGCCGGATCTGGCCAGCGTGTTCGGTCACGTGTCGACGGCGCAGGTCGCCGCCCTCACCTCAGTTGCCGCCGGGGGTGCACAATGACCGTGGTCGCTGCAAGCTTGGCGCTCAGTTTCGGATGCGGTCTTGCGCTGGCATTTCTTCTACTCAAGCTCGTTGTAGGAGCCGTAACGCGCGATAATGTGACCGATGCTCCGCGTCGCGTTCGCGCTATTGTTTGGTCTGATCCTGGCCGAAGCCCAGCCCCTGCCGGAAGCGGCCGCACAACTGGCCTCCCGTATCTCCTCCCTGCTGCCGCGCCGCGCAACCGTTTCGCTCGACTTACGAACCCTCATGACGAAGCCGCCGGACGGGTGGTCGAGTTTCCGCGGCCAATTGCAGGACGCGCTGCAGAAAGCGGGAATCCAAGTGGCCGGCACTCCGGCGGCGGCGCAGCCTGATTGGCGCGTGGTCGTCACGCTGTCCGAAAGCGCGCGGGGGCCTTTGTTCGTGGCAGAAGCGGTTACGGGCGACACTCATCAGGTCACGATGCTGCCGTGGACACCGCCGCGCGCCGAGGACAGACCGCGAATGACGCTGGTCAATAAGACCCTTTGGACGCAGCCGGAACCGGTGCTGGATGTTCTGCTGCTCAATTCCGGCCAGCAGATGCTGGTGCTGAGCACGTCCAACGTCACCAGCTATCAGATGAGCGGAGGCAAATGGACGTTCGCTTCGTCTGCCCCGCTGACGCTTTCACGGCCGATGCCTCGCGATCCGCGCGGTCGCATTCTCAGCGCCGTCGACGGATTTCGAGTCTATGTGCCGGGAGCAACGTGCACTGGAACCACGCAGCCAGCGCTCCAACTCAACTGCGCCCCCGGAAACGAGACATGGAACGACGTCCGGTGGGTGACGGACCGCAACGTGTTGGAGTCGGACAAAGCGCCAGCCGCTCGGTATTCGCCGACGGTCCCGCCCGCCTCCGGCGCGGAAGGCTGGGGCAGCGACATAGCCGCCATGGACAACCCGTGCACCCAAAACGCGATTGCAATCGCCGACGGCAACAACTCCGATCATGACCAGGTGCAGGCGTTCGAAATCGCGGGCGGACAGGCATCGGCCGCCAGTGAGCCGCTGGCGGTTCCCGGAGCGGTGACAGCGCTGTGGCCTGCCGAAACGCGCGGACAGGTGACGGTCGTGGTCCGGGATTTGCAGACGGGAGACTATGCGGCTTCGCGCCTCGGCTTGGCTTGCGCTCAGTAGTCTCCTGGCCGCTTCGGCGATAGGCGCAACGCGTCCGCGCTATGGCGGTACATTATCCGTCGAGCTTTCCACGCCCTGGACTAGCCTCGACCCAGCCGATCGGCACGGCCCGATTTCGCCCGCCATCGCCGAGACGCTGGTACGCCTTAATTCGCGCGGTCAGATTGAGCCGCTGCTGGCCACTGCCTGGCGGCTAAACGGCAAGCGCTGGACATTTTCGCTACGTCCTAAAGTTGTCTTTCACGACGGCGAGCCGCTGAATGCAGCCAATGCGGCGCCCGCCCTGTTGGCGGCGCTCAAGAGGACACACGGCGACGTATCCGTGCTGGCCGGCGGCCAGACGCTGGTGGTGCAATCGGAATCCGCCATCCCCGATTTGCTACTGGAACTCGCCGCGCCCCGGACCGCCATCTTTCGCAAGAGCGACACGAACCCGCTGATCGGAACCGGGCCTTTCCGCGTCGCCGCATGGGAGCCGGGCCGGCGTTTGTCGCTCGCCGCCTTCGACGACTATTGGGGAGGACGGCCTTACCTGGATGCGGTCAACATCAGCTTCGGCGCGGGGCGCGTGCGCGCGGACATCTTCGACATTCCGTCGGGGCCGGGGCGGCGGATTCTGCCCGAAGGAACCGCGATCTGGTCGTCGGCGCCGCGGAAGCTGGTCGCTCTGCTTGGCGCGAATGCGCTGCCCCCGTTGATGCAGGCGCTGGCCGTGGCCATCGATCGCTCGCCTATCGTCAATGTGCTCGCACAGAAGCGCGGCGAACCGGCGTTCGGCCTGCTGCCGCAATGGCTGAGCGGATACGCCTTCTTGTTTCAAGCGCCGCCGGAACTCTCGCGCGCCCGGCAGATGGCCGCTCCTCTGCGCCCGGGCACGCTCAGCGTGAGCTATCCGCCGGATGACGTGTTCCTGCGATCGGTGGCGGAGCGTGTTGCGCTGAACGCGCGCGACGCGGGAATGAACATTCAGCCGGCAACTTCGTCGAACGGCAATTTAAGCCTGGTGGAATGGCAGCTCGAATCGAGGGATGCCGTATCGGAACTGGCGCGGCTGGCCGGACTTCTGGGCATGGCCGACCGCGCCGGCGCACTTGACGCGTCGAAGCCCGATTCCCTCTACCAGACAGAGCGCGCATTGCTCGACGAACATCGCGTGATTCCGATCATCGATCTGCCCGACACCTACGGCGTCGCGCCGCGCGTCCACCAGGTTCCCAAAAGCGGCAGCTTCAGTCTTCCGCTCGAAGACTTGTGGGTGGAACAATGAGTTTCCGTACCAAGGTCTTCCTGAGCATCACGGCAGCCGTCGTGCTGGCCGTGTGGCTAGTGGCGGCCGTGGTGTCGGCGCTGGTCACGCAATCCTTCGAGCGGCAGGACGCCCAGCGTACGACATCCCTGGTTGCCCAATTCCGGCGCGAATTCGACCGCCGAGGCGCCGACGTTGCGCGCCGGATCGATGCCGTTGCCATTTCGGACCCGGTTGAACGGCTGGCTGTGAATCTCGGAGGCGGCCGCGCCGACACGGCGCAGTACTACAGCCAAGCGCAGGCGTTGGCACAAGAGCAGTCGCTCGATTTCCTCGAGTTGGTCGGCCCGGACGGCGCCATTATCAGTTCGGCCGAATGGCCCGCCCGCTTCGGCTACAAAGAGGACTGGCTCGCGCAGCCGGTGAACTGGAAAGCGCAGAGTGTCTTCCTGAAGCAGGAAGATCTGGCGGACGGTTCCGCATTAGGCTTGATCGCCGTGCGCACGTTGAAAGCCGGCGACGGCGCGCTCTACGTCGCCGGAGGCCAGCGCCTGGACAAGGAGTTTCTCGATTCCCTGCCCGTCGCTCAAGGGATGCGCGTTCAGCTGTATCGCAACTTCGCACCGCTCGTGCCGCCGGAAAGCCTGGGATCCAAACTGGCCGCAGATCTGGTAAAGGACATCCAACAGCAGCCACGCGAGACGACGCGCGCCAACTCGGCCGCCACCATCACGGCGATTCCGCTTACCGGCCGCGACCAGAAGCTTCTCGCCATTTTGTTGGTGGAGAATTCTCGTGCGGAGTTGGCGAATCTCAAACGGTACATTCAGGGAACCGCCGGAGCTGTCGGCGCGGCGGGAGTCTTGCTGGGCCTTGTCCTCAGCTTCTGGACCGCTTCCCGCGTAACGCGCCCGCTGCGAGCATTGGCCTCGAGCGTTCGCGAAGTCGCGAGCGGCCGCTGGGACACCCGCGCAGCCGTCGCATCATCCGACGAAGTCGGCCAGCTCGCCAGCGACTTCAACCGCATGACTGAACAACTAGTGGAGCAGCGCGACCGCATGATTCAGGCTGAGCGCGTCGCTGCCTGGCGCGAGTTGGCGCGGCGTCTTGCGCACGAACTCAAGAATCCGCTCTTTCCTTTGCAGATTACGATCGAAAACTTGCAGCGCTCCAGGATCGCATCGCCGGAACAGTTCGAGGAAGTGTTCCGCGAGAGCACAACGACTCTACTGGCCGAGCTGGACAACCTGAAAACCATCATTGGCCGCTTCAGCGATTTCGCCAAAATGCCCGCGCCGCACCTGGAGCCCGTCGACGTGAATCAGGTGGCGCGCGAAGTGGTGAAGCTGTTCGAAGCGCAGATGCAGGCGCCCGGCCGCCCGCCTGTCCAAACCACGCTGCTGCTCGCCGAAGATGTGAGCGCCATTTCCGCCGATCCCGAGCAAATCCGGCGCGCGCTGCGCAATCTGGTCCTGAACGCATTGGACGCGATGCCGCAAGGTGGCGAGTTGACCATTCGCACGGTTCGCCTCGACGGCAAGATTTCATTGGAAGTTTGCGATACCGGCCAAGGCTTGACGCCCGAAGAGTGCGAGCGCCTCTTCACGCCGTATTACACCACTAAGCAACACGGCACCGGGCTGGGCCTGGCCATCGTGCAGTCCGTGGTGAGCGATCATAAGGGAACCATCACGGTGCAAAGCGAACCGGGCAAGGGCTCCACATTTCGAATCGAGTTGAAGGCATGAGCAAGCTGCTGCTGGTGGACGACGATGCCAACACGCTGGCTTCGCTCGCGCGGGCTTTCCGTCTGGCCGGGCATGAGGCAGTTGTGTGCGATCAGGCCGATCGCGCGCTGGAGGTTGCCAAGGCCCAGCGCTTCGATGTGATTCTGTCCGATGTCGTCATGCCGGGCAAGGACGGTTTGACGCTGCTTGCCGAGTTGAAAACTGCCGGCGTGCAGACACCTGTGGTGATGATCTCGGGCCAGGCCAGCATCGAGATGGCCGTGCGCGCGACGCGCCTGGGCGCAGTCGATTTCCTCGAGAAGCCGCTGTCCACTGAGAAGCTGTTGGTCACCGTGGACAACACGGTGAAGCTGTCGCGCCTGGAGGAAGAAAACCGGCGCCTGCGGCAGCGCGCGGGCAAACAGGAGCTGGTTTGGAAATCGGCCGTCATGCAGACGGTCATGGCAAAGGTGGAGCGGGTGGCGGCGAGCGAGACGCGCGTTGCGATTCTGGGTGAAACCGGCACGGGCAAGGAACTGGTCGCACGCACGCTGCACGACAAAAGCAACCGCCGCAACGGTCCGTTCATCACGCTAAACTGCGCGGCCGTACCGGCGGAGCTGATCGAATCCGAGCTATTCGGCCACGAAAAGGGGGCATTTACCGGCGCGGCGACGCGCCACCTCGGCAAGTTCGAGCAAGCCCACGGTGGCACGTTGTTCCTGGACGAGATCGGCGACATGCCCGCGCTCATGCAGGCCAAGCTGCTGCGCGTCCTCGAGCAGAAGGAAATCGAGCGCATCGGCGGCGACCGGACCATTCCCGTAGACGTCCGCGTCATCGTCGCGACCCACCGCAACCTGGAAGAGCTGGTGCGCAGCGGGACTTTTCGACAGGACTTGTACCACCGCGTCTTCGTTTTTCCGATCCTGCTGCCGCCGCTGCGCGATCGCCGCGAGGACATCCCGCTGCTGGTGGACTTCTTCGCGCAGGCCGTCGCCGAGCAGAACGACTGGAAGCCGCGCGAGATTACCACCGACGCTTACGCCGAACTGCAGCGCTACGCGTGGCCCGGCAACGTGCGGGAATTGCGCAACGTGGTCGAGCGCCTGTTGCTGCTCGCTGACGACTGCGTGGACGCCGCCACAGTGCGCCTGGCGCTGCCACTCGATTTGACAGCTCCGCCGCCATCGCCCGGCACCGGGTCCCTGTCGGAACGCATGGACGCGCATGAGCGCGAGGTGATCCTGGCTGAACTGAAGAAACACAATTACAAGATGACCGACACCGCTCGCGCCCTAGGCCTGGAACGCAGTCATCTATACAAGAAATGCCAGCAGCTGGGCATCGAACATCACTCTCCGTCCTAAGAGGAATACTCATGAGAATCGGCGTCTTCACCGCATTGCTGTCCAACTTCCCGCTCGACAAGGTGCTCGACAAACTTATGGGCCTGGACATCCGCACCGTCGAATTGGGCACTGGCAATTATCCCGGCGACCCGCACTGCAAGCTCGACATGCTCAACGACCGGCACGCGCTGGCTGAGTTCAAGAAGAAGCTCGAAGGCCGAGGCTTCTCCATCAGCGCGCTCAGTTGCCACGGAAACCCGCTGCACCCGGACCGCACCGTGGCCAAGGCCTACCAAGAAACCAGCCGGAAGACCGTGCGGCTGGCCGAAAAGTTGGGCGTACCGGTGGTGATCGATTTTTCCGGTTGCCCCGGCGATAGCGACCGCGCCAAATATCCAAACTGGGTCACCTGCCCGTGGCCGCCCGAATATCTCGACGTGCTCGAATGGCAGTGGGAGAAAAAAGTCGCGCCCTTCTGGACGCGGCACGCGCAGTTCGCCAAAGATCACGGCGTGAAGATCGCCATTGAGATGCATCCAGGCTTCGTGGTCTACAGCCCTGAGACGCTGCTGCGGTTGCGCAAGATCGCGGGAAGCGCCGTCGGCTGCAATTACGACCCCAGCCACATGTTCTGGCAAGGCATCGACCCGATCCACGCCATCCGCGTGCTGGGCGATTCCATCTTCCACGTCCACGCCAAGGACACGCAGATGTACGAGGCGAACTTGCCCAAGACCGGCGTCCTCGACACCAAGAAGTACACTGACGAACGGAACCGTTCCTGGATCTTCCGCACGGTCGGCTATGGACACGCCTTCGGGTGGTGGAAGGAGTTCGTCTCCACCTTGCGGATGTACGGCTACGATTACGTACTGTCCATCGAACACGAAGACTCGCTCATGTCGCCCGACGAAGGGCTCACCAAAGCCGCGGCGTTCCTGAACAGCATCGTGATCCGCGACAAGCCAGCCGCGGCGTGGTGGGTGTAGCGCGGCTTAACGCGTCGACAAATCGCGAAACTTCGCCGGCGTCAGGCTCGTGTATCTCTTGAAGAGCGCGCAAAAGTGGCTCTGGTCGGAGAAACCACACACCTTCGATATTTCCGCAAGAGACAGAAGCGAATGGGACAGCAGATGCGATGCGTGCTCGATGCGGCGCTTACGAATGTACTCCCCGATGGTCATTCTGTAATGCCGCCGAAACTCGCGCGCCAGATGTACCGGGTGAACGCGGGCCACGGCCGCCAGTTCGGCCAGCCCGCTGGACCTGAGGTAGGAAGCTTCCAAAAATTCATGCACCTTCCTCAGCCAGCCCGGCGCGTTTGCGGAACTCTCGTCAAATTCACGCGCGCTTTCGGCCAGGATTTCCAGCAGCACGCCTTCCATGGCCAGCGGCGCGACATCGTCGTCGGCCCGAAACTCGTGCAGCATGCGGCTGGCGAGCCACGCCGACACCGGGCCCGCGATCTGACGCGGCGAGGACAACGTCCGCATTTGATCGTCTCCCAGGCGGCGCAGCACCTGCGGCTCGATCTCGACCAGGAGGCAGTTCGTAGCCACCGCAAACAGGTTCTCGTGCAGTTCGTCGGCGGGAAGAAAGCGCAGCATCCCATCCCGGCACTCAGTTTCGCGGCTGAGATACTTTTCCGTGTACCCGCCGGAGAGAACGAAAGAGAGATAGGCGTGGGCGTGCCGATGCCGGCTCAGGGAAGTGCCGGATGCATAGACTGCCTCTTTGACGGTAAATCCAGCCAGGAAGCAGCGCTTGATCGTGTTGCCCGCGCTATCGGTAACAGGAGCGACATTGCCTGGGGTTGAAGCGGACCGACAGGGACCCATACACTCTTCTACGCAGCCCGCAAGCTTTTGGTTTGCTCGAAAGAGAGGTGAGGCTAATTTCCTGCTACCGGGATTGCTCGCATACAATTCCGGTCGGTTCCGGTTTTACTTGATTTCGGGACTACTGGAGTTGGCGGGTTCGGCAGACCAGTTTTGATGGTAGATCATGTTCTGATCCGTATAGAATGTCCTGCGTCCCGAGGTGTTGAAGACCTTGGGAATGGCGTTCAACGTGTAACCTTGGGGCGTGCCGGTCAGCGTAAACAGGTAGCCGTCTTTATCTCCGGTAGACAAGCTGGAGGGAATCAAATCAGCGGCTTGAGGGCCCGGGCCACCGCTGGTGGGCGGGCCGAGCTGCGCCAGCGTGGTCGCGAAAGTGCCAAATTGCGACATGTACTGAGTCTGCGCGGTATTGATGGTCTGCAGTTCCCGGAGAACAGCCATCTCATTGGCGTTCATGCGCGCGCTGCCCAGCTTAGGAACGGCGATCGCAAGAATGATCAAGATGATCGCGATGACGATCAGAAGCTCGATGAGCGAGAATCCGCGGGCGCGGAGGCGCCTACAAACCTTTTCCATGACACCAATTATGACGCGAAACCGGGGTCTGGCGTGCAGGCAAACTGGACGCTAGGGCAATCGCCCCGAGCACTCCCGCCTTATCGCCGAGCTTTGGCCGAACGATTTCCGGCGTCGCCACGTACCCATTCAGAAGACCAGCCACGTTCTTGCCGACTAGCGGAAGCAAATCTGGGTGCCGCAGAATTCCGCCGCCGAGGATGACCAACTCCGGCGCTAACGTATAGGTCCAATTGACGATGCCTAGGGCCAGGTAATCGGCCTCCAGTTCCCAGGCTGGATGGCCGGCAGGCAGGAGGTGCGCCGCCAGGCCCCAGCGCGCTTCGATGGCCGGTCCGGCGGCGAGGCCTTCCAAACAATCGGCGTGGAAGGGGCAGTTGCCCGGGAACGGATCGCGCGCGCGGTCATGAGGGACGAAGATGTGTCCCATCTCCGGGTGCGACGATCCGCGCAACAAGCGCCCGCCCACGAAGGCTCCAGCGCCGATCCCGGTCCCGACTGTCACGTAAAGGAAATTGCCACACTCGCGCGCGGCCCCCCAACGAAACTCGGCCAGGGCTGCGGTGTTCACGTCGGTGTCGAAGGCAACCTCAACGTCCAGCGCGCGCCGCACAGACCCGGCAAAGTCGAAGTTCCGCCACGCGGCCTTGGGCGTGGACGTGATGTAGCCGAAGGTTGGCGATGACGGGTTGGGATCAATCGGCCCGAACGATCCGATTCCGATCGCGGCAATGGGCAACCGGGCTCGAAAGAACGAAATAACCGCTCCGAGCGTTTCCGCCGGCGTCGTGGTGGGAAATTCGGCGGAGTCCAGGTCGCCGGGCCCGCTGCCGACCCCGCAAATGAACTTGGTGCCACCAGCCTCGACGCCTCCAAAGCGGAACATTCGTCCCAGTTTACGTTGAATCCGTCACTCCGTTCCAGTTACTACACTTTGTTATCCTCAAGTTCGAGTGCTCCATGCGCTCCTTGGAAAACACCCTTCGAAATGGAGGTACGATGCGAAGCGTCTGGGTATGTCTTTTGTTGACGACCGCCAGCTTCTCCGTCTCTGCCCAACCGTTAATCTCTCATCACGGGATTGTTAATGCCGCCAGCTTTATGCAAGCTGGCCTGCCGGCTGGCTCTATCGCGCGCGGTTCGTTGTTCACGATCTTCGGCGCGCGGCTGGGCCCCTCTTCCAGCCCCAGCCTGTCTTTCCCGCTCTCCACCACGCTCGGGGGCGTGTCCGTGCAGGTAACGCAGGGTAGCACCACCGCTGCCGCCATCCCTGTGTTCGTCAGCGCTGGACAAATCAACGCCATCATGCCCTCCAATGCTCCTCTGGGCGCGGTATCCATCTACGTCACCTACAATAACGCCAAGAGTCCTCCCGAAACCGCGCACGTTGCGACCGACAGCTTCGGCATTTTCAGCATTGATAGCAGCGGCATCGGTCCGGGCGTGATGCAGAACTTTGTGGATGCCTCGCACCTGCCCGTCAACACACCATCAGCCGCCGCCAAGCCGGGTCAAACCATTATTCTTTACGGAACCGGACTTGGCGCCGGCCTGAATGCGGATAATCAGCCTCCTCTGTCCGGCGACCTCGCGACCAAAGTCGAACTCTTCGTCGGCGGACAGGCGGCCACGATTGCCTACAGCGGACGCAGCTCCTGCTGTTCGGGGCTTGACCAGATCAACTTCACTGTGCCTTCCAACGCGCCGCCGGGCTGCTGGGTGCCCGTCCAAGTCCGAACCTCGAGCAGCACCGTCAGCAACACCACGACCATGGCCATCTCGGACGACGGCTCCCCTTGCTCGGATTCCTCCAACGCGCTCTCCGCAGCCTTCCGCACGGGCAAGAAGATCGGATTGATCGGGCTGCTACGCACGGATGTGACCGAAGACGTCGGTCTAGCAACGCCGGGAGAGGTCACAACCGACGCGGCGATGCTCACCTTCCAGCAGGAGAATCCGGTTCCGCCGGCGCCGTTCAATGCGATCCTGTCTCTGCCGCCCCCAGGAACCTGCACGGCCTACACAGCTCCAGGCGACCTCTTTGACGGCGATTCGATTCCCGGTGCGGACGACGCTGGCGCAAAATTCCTGAATGCCGGCGCCACCTTCACTCTGTCCGGCACGGCGGGCAGCCGTAACATGGCGAGACCCACAAACAACGTGCGGAACTACCAGCCGCTGGGTTACACCTACACCGGCTCGCTGGTTCCATCCAGCCTTATCCTAAACCCCGGCGGTCTCACGCTTTCGGGTGCGGGCGGCGCCGATATCGGATCGTTCTCGGCGCCGGTCAATGTGTCGACGCCGCTGACGTGGACGAATCGAGCCCAGACCACAACCATCACGCGCAGCCAGGGTTTCACCGTGAACTGGACGGCTGCTCCTTCCGGCCAGTCTGTCATCATCTTCGGCGGGGGAGTAGACACGCCCACCAACTCCTCTGCTGTGTTCGTGTGCGTTGCGGCCGCGGGATCTTCCAGTTTCACGGTGCCATCACAAATCCTCGGCAACATTCCGCCTATGCGCGGGCACCTATTGCAGTCCAAAGGGGTAATCTACGTTGGCGCGTTACCGCTGGCCACTCCCGCCTCTTTCAGCGCCAGCGGCCTGGACCTGGGCGCCATCCTATCCGGCACATTTGAAGGAAAGACGGTCATCTACCAATAGAGGAGCATCATGAGATTAACCGTGCGCACTCTTCTAGTTCTGATTGTCCTGGTTCTGCTTGGCGCCAGGAGCACGTACAGCAGCAATCCGGTTTACTCCCCGCCTCCGCCCCCTCCCCACGATTTTGCGGATATCCCGTTCCCGGATGATCCTCCACCCTTCCTCGATGATCCTTTCGACCCCATCAGTGATCTCCCTGACCCCATCGACATTCCCTTCCCGCCCGAAGACCCATTCGACGACCCCATCGATCTTCCACCTCCGCCCCCGCCGCCGGACTTCGACGATCCCTTCCCGGATTTCCCATCTCTGCTATCCGATCCATTTGAAGACATTCCGGACCCTCCGGACGTTCCGTTGCCACCGCCGCTGAAAGAGAAGCCGGGGCCACAAGCACGGGCGCTTGCCACCACCACTCCCGTCGCCAAGCTGATGCCGTTCCCGATGCGGATTCCCTTTCATCCGGCCTATTCCGGCATAAGTGCGCCCAAGACGGATCCGAAGTGCGACGCCACAAACGCCAGCCAATTGATCTTCCCGGGAAGCAGCAACAACACCGTCAGCTTCTTCAGCACTTGTCCGTGGACCAGGACAGCGAGGGTACCGGTCGGCAACACTCCGGTCAAGGCCGCGCCTACGCCGGACGCCACTCAGGTGCTGGTGGCCAACGCCGGGGACGGAACGGTCTCGGTAGTGAACATCGCTTCAAAGACAGTCACCAAGACGATCACTCTGAAGGCTCCGGATGGGTCTCAGGTAACGCCCAACAACATCGCATTCTTGCCCGACGGCTCGCGCGCCTATGTCACCGACCACGCCTGCAACACCAACCCGGAATCCACCATGTTCATCATCGACATGTCCAGCCTCGCCGTAAGCGCAACGTTCCCCATCAGTTGCTTTCCTTCGGGGCTTGCAGTTTCCCCCGACGGTACGCAGGTTTGGGTCGCTAGCCGGGGCGACAGCCGGGTGGACGTGTACGATACGGCAACCAACGCCCACGTATTCGCGTTCAACGTTCCATTCGCCACCGGAATTGCTTTCAACCCGACCGGCTCCACGGTCTATCTCGCCGAAGGCAACAGCCCGGGCGCGATTCAAGTGATCAATGCGTCGAGTTATCAATTGGTTACGCGGATCGCGGTGGGGAGTCTCCCCCACGTCTTGAGGGTTACCCCGTCGGGTCACGACCTTTTCGTGACGAATGCGCTTTCGAACAACATATCGCAGATCAGCACGATCACAAACAAGGTCACGCGGACCATCACGCTGCCGGGCAGCGCACAACACCCGCTCGGCTTGGCATTCATACATTAGCGGAACTGCCTCGGGCGCCGCTGTCCAGCGTTGATTCACGTCAAAACAGACGCCAGCGGGCACAACCCTGTACAATGAAGCTGACATGCGTTTACTCGAGTTTGCCAGCTTATTCGCCATTTGCGGCCTGATGGTGGCCAGCGCTCAGCAAGCGCCGCCCGCGGCTTCTCAATCGAAGCCCGCCCTGGAAGGGGCCAGCCTCGCGCCCGACGCTGTGGTGCTGACCGTCGGCGATCAGAAGATCACCCGCGCCCAGTTTGAGAGTCTTTTGGCGGCACTCGCGCAGAATGGACGGCCTGCCAATACGGCTGCGGCCAAGCGCCAGGTGGCCGAGCAATTCGGCGAGATGGAAGCCCTGGCCCAGGAAGCCCGGAAGCGCAAGATGGATCAGGAGCCCGGGGTCAAGGAGATGATGATGGTTCAGGCCGACAACTACCTGGCGCGCTCCCTGGCTGAGAAATTATCCGCGGAGGTGAAGCTGAGTGACACCGATGTGCAGTCGTATTACAACACTCACAAAGACGAATTCGAGGAAGCGCAGGCCAGCCATATCCTGATCCGTTATAAAGGCTCGCCCGTGCCACTGAAACCGAACCAGAAGGACCTGACGGATCAAGAGGCGCTAGACAAGGCACAGGACATCCGCAAGAAACTGGCTGGGGGCGCCGACTTCGCGACGCTCGCCAAAGCGGAATCCGATGACACTGGTTCGGCGGCCAAGGGCGGTGCGCTTGGCAAATTCAGCCACGGCCAGATGGTGGGTCCTTTCGATCAGGCCGCGTTTAGCTTGCCGGTCGGCCAGATCAGCGAGCCAGTGAAGACCCAGTTCGGCTATCACATCATCAAGGTCGAGTCGCGGACTTCCAAAACCTTGGAAGAGGCCAAGCCGGAAATCGAAAAGCGGATGAAGCCGAAGATGGCGCAAGAGGCCGCCGAGAAGATCAAGCAGCAGAACCCGATCACCCTGAACGACACGTACTTCGGGAAATAACTGAAGGCGGGAAGTAGCTCAGCCCATCCGGTCGGCCCAGCGCAAGAACCGGGCCAGGTCGGCACGGTGCTGCCACACGAAGCGCCAGAAATCGCCAAACCCAATCTCCTCGGCAGGTGTGCCCCAATAAGTTTCCATGCGCCAACGGAGATAAGGGCTGCGCCAGGGCCGCAGGCGGTACCCGCGGGATGCGCGCCACAGGAAGGGCAGCATCAGCGCAGTTCGCCGACGGCTTTCTGTGTGGACTTATCCGGGGTGGCGTAGTATCCAGTGCGCGTCCGCACGATCGGGTGGCCCGGCCCATTCACCGTAACTTTGATCTGGCGGAAGCTGCCGTCCATCTCCTGGACGGTGGGCGAGTAGGCGATCGTGTACTGATTCCGAATCTCGTGCGCTACCTGCAGCGCGATCTCATCGACGTCCGCCGCGCTCTTGGGATAAAAGGCCAGGCCCCCGGATTCGCGGGTGATCGCGTTGAGCGCCCGTGTGGCCAGCTTCGCCTCGCGGCGCTCCTCATCGTTCAACAGGCCGATGGCGTAAACCAGCACCTCGTTTTGCTCGGCGCGAGTCACGAGTTTTTCCAGATTGATGGTGCTGGCGTTGTCGTTGCCATCCGTGATCACCAGCAGGACCTTCTTCTGCCGCTTGCCTTCCTTCTTCAAATAGTCGATGGACATGCTGATGGCGTCACGCATGGCCGTGCCCCCGCGAGAATCGATACGCGCCACTCCCTCTTCCATCTTCTTGATGTCGCTGGTGAACGGCACGTCCAGGAACGCGTCGTCATTGAAGTTGACGATAAATACTTCATCCTGGGAATTGGAAGCCTTCACCAGATCCATGGAGGCCGCTTCCACCTTCTGCCGTTTCTCCCGCATGCTGCCGCTGTTGTCGATAATGATTCCGAGTGAAATGGGAACGTCCTCACGCCGGAAAATCTTGATCGGCTGCTCGATGCCGTTCTCGTAAACCTTGAACGCCTTTTGCGGCAGATCGGTGATCAGCTTCCCGCTTTTTCCCACGACGCTGACCGGCAAAAGCACCAGCCGCGTACCCACCTTGAAGATCGGATCTTCGTCCTGCCCAGGTTTGTCCTGTGGCGGCGCGCTCTGAGCGGATGCCAGCAACGCGACGCACAGGAAGCTATTCAGAAGGCGCATAGTATCCTAAACGGAAAAAAGCCTTAAGCGGAGGAAGCCCGCGCGGCTGCACCAGTTTCACGTTGACATGGCGGTATTTGCCGTCTCGGGTCTGGTTGGAGGAAGTGAAATACAAAACGTACTGATTGCGCAGCTCGATGCCGATCTTCGCGGCGATGTCAGCAAGTTCGTTCAGATTTTCTACGTTGTAGCTTCGTCCGCCGGTCAGTTCCGCCACCTCGCCCAGCAGGCTGGGGCCCATCAGTTCCTCCGGGGTCCGCCCGCGCGATCCGATCGGTTCGAAGATGCCGATTCCATAGATCTGCACATCGGCTTCGCGAACGGCGTTTTTGATCTCGCTCTCGGTGTAGCGGCTGTTGTTGTCGCCGCCGTCGGAAATGATGAGAATGGCCTTCCGCGGGTTGTGCGCCTTCTTCATTTGGTTCATGGCCATGTAAACGCCGTCCAGTAGCGCGGTCTTGCCCTTGGATTGCGAAAACGCCAGCCGGTTTTGAATCTCTTCGGTATCGGTGGTGAACGGCACAACCATCTGGGGCCGGTCGTTGAATTCAACCAGGAAGAATTCGTCCTGCGGGTTGGCGGTCTTGAAAAACTCAACCGCGGCCTCGCGCGATTTCTGCAGTTTCGGTCCCATGCTGCCGCTGGTGTCGAACACCAGTCCGATGGAAAGCGGCGCGTCTTCGCTGGAGAAATCCAGGATCTTCTGCTCCACCTTGTCCTCGAACAGCCGGAAGTGCTCTTTCTCGAGCCCGGTCACGAAGCGGTTTAGCGGATCGGTGACGGTCACGTTGATTTGCACCAGCGTCTTGTCGATGCGGATGCTGGCCGGGCGGCCTTCGGTTTCTACTTCCCGCGCTTCCTTTGGGGCGGGCTTCACGCGAGGCGTGATGTTAACCGGATCATCCGCAGCCGCAAGCGCGGTCGCCGCGAAAATCGCAGGAATGAGGAGGAGAAAAATTCCGAAACTACGGACGCTGAATGAGCGCTGCGCCACCGTTCGTCACCCGTCCAGGCTACAACTCATTTCAGTATAGCATCGGGCTGAACCGGCCGAGGCTGGATGTTCACGTCCAGAAGAATGCCGCAGCCGGAGGGCTGGACTGCTTCAACATTTGCGGTTATGATCCTAAGCCAGAGGTGTAAGCGGAGGATCCAATGGCAAGCTTTTGTTCCAATTGTGGCGCTCCGGTAACCGGACAGTTCTGTACCGCATGCGGGACCGCGATCAAGGCGCAAAGCGGGCCACCACCGTCGGCGGCGCCAATGATTCAAACGCCAGCCGCGCAACCGCAGCCCGCCCGCACCAGTTCCGGCATCAAGATCCTTTTCATCGTCCTCGGTTTTTTCGTGCTAATGGGCGCGATCGGCGTAGGAGGCCTGGTGTACGTCGGCTATCGCGCCAAGCAAAAGATCACAGAACTGAAGAAGGAGTACGGGGTCGAATCGCAGAGCGCCGCCGCGAGCAGCGAATCCATTGCGAGGACATTTCCGCCGTCGCAGGGGAGCGGCTGTAGTTTGTTGCAAGGTCAGGAAGCGGCTCAGATCCTGGGCGTCGCGGTGGATCGTGCGGAACTCGTGCCAAATGGTCCCGATGACACCCAGGTGTGCCGGTATTGGGTCAGCGCAGCGGAGCGGCAGCGAATTATCCGGCAGGAGATCGCATCGGGTATAGCCAACATCGGCAAGTCCGATACCAAAGCCGGCGCCGCGGACATCGAGAGGCTTATCGGGGGAGCGGCAGGCGCCTTAAGTGAGGCGGACGGCGACAACAAGAATAGTGACTACGCCTTCAGCCTCCAGGTATGGCGCAAGGACGGAAAGGCGCAGTGGGACAAGATGGAAACGGCTCAGGCGCGGGCCAAGGGCGCCGTGGGCGTGGATGTGGCGGGCATCGCAATGCAGCCCGTCGCGGGCGTCGGCGACCGCGCCGTCGAGTTGCCCGCTGGCCATTCCATCATGGTTCTGAAAGGCGATACGTTCTTTTTGCTGGGATTTCAGCAGTTCGTGCCCGGCCAGGAGAAGACGGTCGCGCTGGCGAGGCTCGTCGCCGGGCGCATTTAGGAGTTGATCCCCAAGCACCCGGCACGGGCCTTGCTACAGTAGCTCCGATGACTCGACCGCGCCTTTCCGAAGTCGCGCGCCTGTTCCTGCGCGTCGGCGTCACCGTCTTCGGCGGTGGCGACCCCACTATCGCCGTCCTGCAGCGTGAGTTCTACCGGCGTGATTGGCTCGCCCCGGACAAGTTCGCCATCGCTTTCGGCCTGGCTCGCCTCACTCCCGGCACCAACGTTCTGGCGTTCTGCGCCGCAACCGCCTGGTATATCCTCGGCCTGGCGGGCGCATTCGCGGCTGTGCTTGCAGTCACAATTCCGGCCTCCGTCCTGGTGGTCTGGATCACGCAAGCCTATGAATTCAGCGCGCACTACGCGATGGCCACTGCCGTCGTGAACGCAGTGGTCGCCGCCGCCGTCGGCACCATGATCGGCGCGGCGTTTCTGCTGGTCCGCACCCAAGCGTCCCGCGCCAATTGGCTGCGGCCCGTCGTGATCACCTCCGGGGTTTTCCTGCTCTCCGATGTCGTTGGCCTCTCGCCACTGCGCGTCATCCTGATTGCCGCCGTGGCCGGCTACTTCTGGGTGGAAGGGTGAACATCGTCGTCATCTACCTGTTGCTGGTCAAAGCCACGCTGACTTCTTTCAGCGGCCTGGCGTCGCTGCCGGTCATCCGCGACGACTTCGTGCTGCGCTACCACGTGCTGACGGACCGCCAGCTCAACACCGCGGTGGCGGCCGGCAGAATCGGGCCTGGACCGGTCGGCATTTACGTGGTCAGTGTCGGCTACCTCGCGGATGGAATCCCGGGAGCCTGTGCCGGCTGGCTCGCCATGATCACCCCGGCGTTCCTCATCATCCCCATGCTGCGTTTTCTCGGGAAGCGCGCCGAACATCCCCGAGCTCGCGCCGTCACCCGCGCGGTGGTCTGCGCCGGCGCAGGACTTATGGCGTCCGCGGCGGTTCCTCTGGCGCGTGATGCCATCACCGGCCCCCTCTTGCTCGCGATCGTCGCCGCCAGCTTCGTGTTGATCGCGTTTACGCGCGTCGATTCGTTCTGGATCATACTCGGCGCGGCCATCATCGGCTTGGTGGCATTCCAGCTTTGATATACTCGGGCTATTCGCGCTGTCTATGTCTGATTTTCGCTTGGGAGACATAATCGACGATCACTGCATTAAGTGCCGCCGCATTACCAATCACGCGATCGTCTCTCTGCTCAACGCGGAACCCGCCAAAGTTCGCTGCCGTACCTGCTATCACGACCATGACTTCCGCAACGGACAGGCGCCTCCTTCCAAGAAAGATTTGAAGAAGCAGGAGTTGTTCAACAAGGTTCTGTCCGCGATGGGTCCGGCCTCCCCGGCCACCGCCGACGACCCGCCGCCGCCCATCGAAGACGACGCCCAAGCCAAGCCCGCCAAGAAAGCCGCCGTCCGCGGCAAGAAGGCGTGAGCGCGGGCTGGGACGCGCGGCGCTATCAGGACAAGCATTCCTTCGTGTGGCGCTACGGCGCGAGTCTGCTCGAACTGCTCGACCCGCACCCCGGCGAACGCATCCTGGATCTCGGCTGCGGCACCGGCCAGCTCACCGCACAAATCGCGGACTCCGGCGCGCAGGTCACCGGCCTCGACGCTTCGCCCGTCATGCTCGAAGAGGCGCGCAAGAATTTTCCCCAGCTCTCGTTCGTGCTGGCCGACGCGGCGAGCTTCCGCCTGCCGGGCGCCTTTGACGCCGTGTTCTCCAACGCGGTCCTGCACTGGGTGAAGGACGCCGCGGGCGCTGCCGAATCCATCGCACGCGCGCTGCGTCCCGGCGGCCGGTTCATCGCCGAATTCGGCGGCAAAGGCAACATCGCCTCCGTTCAAGCGGCGTTGCGCGCGATGTTCGGCCCCTCGGCCGATGAGCAGTCGCCCTGGTATTACCCGAGCATCAGCGAGTACGCGTCCTTACTCGAGCAGCACGACCTTGAAGTCCGCCAGGCTCATCTCTTCGATCGCCCCACCCAGCTCGAAGGCCCCAACGGCCTCGACGACTGGCTGCGCATGTTCTGCCAAACCTATCTCGGCAACCTGGCGCCGGACCGTCCCAACGAAGCCATCCGCGATCTGGCCGCCCACCTCCGTCCCACCCACTTCCGCGACGGGGTCTGGACGCTGGATTACCGCCGCCTCCGGATCGTGGCTGTAAAGATCGCCAACTGAGGCTTTCACCCGAGGGACTTCGCGCGCAAATCGCCGTAGCATCGAAGTAAGATGGTGGCGCACATCCTGTTCTTCTTCGCCGCGCTGACAGTCCGCCAGGACGCAACCCCGCTGCATTCCGGCTGTGAGTCGGACGATTCCGTCATCGCCAACCTGCCCGCGGGCACGCCTGTGGAGGTCCGCTTCCGGCTCTCCGATGGCTCGGATTGCTTCAAGATCGCCGCCACGGTCGACGGCAAGGAGGTTTTAGGCTACGTTCCCGGAACCGCGCTCAGCGGCTTGGATAGCTACGAGAAGGCGCGGTCATCCGCGGGCTCGGTAGAGACGGCACAAGCGCTCGAACCCGCCGTCACCGTTTCCAAGGAAGTGATTGCGCACCTCGGCGACCCGACGCTCGACCACGCTGTCCAATTGATCAAGGCCAATCAGTTTGCCGAGGCGCTCGGTTTGCTGGAAACCATCGCCAAACGCCGCCCACGCGACCCGAACATTCTCACCCTCGCCGGCCTGGCCGCCTACCGCGCCGACCAATTGAAACTTTCGCTCGATTATCTCCAGCAGGCCCAGGACATCGCGCCCAACCCGGCTCTCGCCAACGCTTATCAACGCATCAAGCGCGAGGCCGATGCGGACCATAGCGACGGCAAGCTCATCGGCATGCACATCGCTTTGCGCTACGAGGACCAGGAACTGCCCGCTGACACCGCCCGCGCGATCCTCACCACGCTCGACGCCGAATACGCCAACGTCTCCGCGCAGCTTGGCTGTGCCCCGGGCGAGCGCATCGTGGCCATCGTGCAAAGCCGCGAATCCTACTTGCGCAGCACCGGTGCCGCCGAATGGAGCGGCGGCTTGTACGACGGCCGAATCCACATCGCCTGGTGGGAGGGCGTCAACGTCGGCCCGCAAATCCATCGGGCTCTCGCCCACGAACTGGTGCACGCCTGCCTGACCTCGATTCCGTCCGGCGCCACGCCGTGGCCCGCCTGGCTGCAGGAAGGCATGGCGCAGAAGCTCTCCGGCGATACGCTCTCCGCCAGCGAGCGCGACCAGCTTCGCCAGCTCGCCGCCATGCACCAGATCCCGCGCCTGGAAAACCTGCGCCAGGATTGGTCCCGGCTGAGCACCGCCAACGCCCGTGCGGCTTACGCGCTGGCCCTCGCAGCCGCCGACGCCCTGTTCGATAACTACGCCGCCTACGGCATCCGCAATGTTTTGAATAATCCCCAAACTCTGCCGCGCATCACCGCCGACCTGGATTCCAAACTCGGCTTCTAGGCCCGCCGACTTCCGCTCGTTGCTATCCTGAAAGTTCAAAGCATGCCGTTTGCCCCGATTCCCGAAGCCATCGACGACTTCCGCGCCGGCCGCATGGTGGTCATCGTCGATGACGAGGACCGCGAAAACGAGGGCGATCTCACCATCGCCGCGGAATTCGTCACGCCGGAGATCATCAACTTCATGGCCCGCAACGCGCGCGGGCTGATCTGCCTCTCGCTCAGCCCCGACATCTGCGACGCGCTGCATCTGCCGCCCATGACAGCCCGTAACACCTCGCGCTTCGGCACGGCCTTCTGCGAGTCGATCGAAGCCGCCGAAGGAGTCACCACCGGGATCTCCGCGGCCGACCGCGCCCGCACCATCCAGGTGGCCATCAACCCGGCCAGCAAGCCTAGCGATCTCGCCCGTCCCGGCCACGTCTTCCCGCTCCGCGCCCGCGAAGGGGGCGTGCTGGTCCGCGCCGGACAAACCGAAGCCGCCGTCGATCTTGCCCGCCTCGCCGGACTGCGCCCCGGCGGCGTTATCTGCGAAATCATGAACGACGATGGTTCCATGGCGCGCGTCCCGCAGCTCAAGGAATTCTGCCAGCGCCACAGCCTGCGCATGATCTCGGTGGCCGACCTGATCCGCTACCGCCTCCAGACCGAGCGCTTCATCCGCCGCCACTCGGAAGGCTGCCTGCGCACCGAATTCGGCGACTTCAAGACCGTCGTCTACGCCAGCACCATCGTCGCCGAGCAACACCTCGCCCTGGTGCACGGCGAAATCTCCGGAAAGCCCAACGTCCTGGTGCGCATGCACTCCCACTGCATCTATGGCGACGTCTTTCACTCCACCGATTGCGAGTGCCACGAGCTGATTCGCCGGTCGCTCGCGCGCATCACCGAAGAAGGCGCGGGCGTCCTGGTCTACCTCCACCAGACCGGCCCCGGCCTGCGCCACAACTTGAGCCAAAGCAGCCCCGACGGCCAAAAGCAGCTCCAGCACGAAAGCGGCCTGGGTGCCCAGATCCTCTCCGACCTGGGTCTCAATACCATTCGCCTGCTCACCAATCACCCCCGCAAGGTGGTCGGCTTGGACGCCTACGGCATCGAGATCGTCGAACAGGTCCCGGTCTGAAACCCGGGAACTTCCCGCGTGATACGCTCGTAATGCGGTTAGAGGTTTCCATGATAAAGCTACGCGCCGCGGTGTTGTTCGTTCTTCCTTTGGCGGTTTCCGCCGCCGACCCCAGCCTCCTGAAACTGATGATGCCGGACGCCAAGGCCATCGCCGGACTCCAGGTGAATCAGGCCAAGAACTCGCTGTTCGGCGAGTACGTCCTCTCGCACATGCAGTTGGATGACGCCGGCTTCCAGAAATTCGCGGCTCAGACCGGCTTCGACCCGCGCACCGATGTCAGCGAGATCGTGATGGCCTCCAATTCCGCGCCGAATACAGCCAACCGAAGCTGGCTAATTGCAGCACATGGAAGTTTCAATATTGCCAAAATCACCAGTGCGGCCCAGACCAACGGCGCGACGCTGAGTTCCTTTCAGGGCGTGACGATTCTCACCCATTTGGAAGCGCGCAATCCGCCGGTCCAGAACGGAATCGCGTTCCTCGATTCCTCCACGGCCGTCATGGGCGACCTGGATTCTGTGAAGGCCGCGATCAGCCGCCAAAGCGGCTCCGTTCCCTCCGGTTCCATCTTTGATCAGGCCCAGCAATCCAGCGCTAAATACGATTTCTGGTTCGCCAGCCAGATTCCGCTCTCCCAGTTCTCTTCCGCCATCCCGAATGCCAACGGGAATAACGCGGTGAACACCAATATCCTGGCTGGAATCAGCCAGGCCTCGGGCGGGATCAGCTTCGGCGACACGGTGACCATCACCACCCAGGCCGTGGAGCGGTCCAGCCAGGACGCTCAGGCTCTGGCGGACGTCGTCAAGTTCTTCGCCAGCATGGTGCAGATGAACAGCCAGCAGAATCCGCAAGCCGGCCAGATGGCCACACTGCTGAACAACCTGCAAGCCAGCGCTTCCGGCGACATCACCACCATCTCGCTCGCGGTTCCCGAGCAGCAGCTCGAGCAGATGCTGGACAGCGCCCACCAAAGCCATCAGGCCAGCCGCAGGCCGGCGCCCCGGATCAACTAGGCCCGCGCACAAACCGGAAGATCTCATAGACGGGCCGGTTATTCCGGTCCGCCACCAGTTCGACGATCTGCTTGTGTAAGCCCAGAGCCGCAGCCGACGTTTCGATCTTCTCGGCGGTGGCTGGGAACTCGCGAAACTCTTTGGTGTGCCCGATCCAGATGTCACTCGCCAGTAAGCCCTGTTCCCAGGCCTGCTGCTTCTCGTTTTCCCCAGGCTCCAGGAAGGAGCTTTCGACGTAAACCAGCGGCAGGCGCCCGCGGTGAAGCACCACCAGCGGATTCAGGATGCCCCAATCGTCGACGACCAGCTCCACTCCCTGGAACCGCTTGGTTTCGTCCGACAGCCGAAAGATCGCCGTGCTCCAGGTTCCGGCCGCTCCGTAGCGCGCAAACTGGTAGAGATACTGGTTGGTAAGCAAAAGGTTCGCACCGGCTAACAAAAAGACTACGGCTCCCAACAACCAGGCGCCCAGATTCCACCGGCGCAACAGCGCCAGCTCGGATGCCTCCGCGAACGCCACCGCCAGAAAGCACTGCGGCAGCGGGTATAACAGGACCACGTGATGCGCGGAGCCGCCCGCGTTCCTGGTAACCGCCATCTGCACCCACGCCACGCCGGCCGCGATCAGGCAAAACAGTAGGATCCGGCGGGCTCGCCGCCGCCACAGCAACGGAATAAAGAACAGTATAGCGGCGATCGTCCCCGCGTCCAGAGCATTCCTCCCGCGCTCCCCGAACCAGTTGTGCAACCCCGCCGAGACCCGCTCTACGGCGTCGTCCGGCTCGCGCGGCTGGCCAGGCGTCGAAGAGTAAGAAGAGTACGCAAAATAAGCCAGCAACGCACTGCCGTCCCAGGTGGTCCGCAGCACCTTGATCTTCAGCGGCATCTCACTCAAAGTAAAGGAAGTGTTCGATCGGAAAGTTGCCATCCCGGAGGATGCGTTATAGACCAGCAGAGGCAGCGCCCCCAGGCAAAAGCCGGCCGCCGCCCGCGCTAGGTTGGCACCTGTCAATCGCGACCACAATTCCCGGGAGAACACCAGGACCGTTGCGACCAGCAACCCGCTCAGCATCCAACTGAACAGGGCCTTGTCCCACATACCCAAGCCCAAAGCCACGAAGCCCCAAAATAGCGCCGACCGGTTGCCCGAAGCCGCAAACTGCACCAAAAGCACCAGCCCAGCCATCATCAGGAAGTGCTGCAAGACCACCGGCCCCCAATCGAAACACGTCGTCAGCAAGAACATGGTGTCAGTCACAAGCAAAACGCCGCCCGCCCAGGCCGCCCTTGGACCGTGGATCTTTCTCAGAAACCAAAAGAGCATTCCTGTCGTCATTGCACCTAATAACAACGCTGGCAATCGAATGAGGAGATAGGAGGGCCGGATCCGGAACAAGAGCGGCGCGTAGAGCCAGGTTTTTAGCGCTCCGAGATAGCTCAGTTGCATCACCGGTACGTGGTAGCGGCCGACCGGTATGGTAAACAGGGAGCTGCTGGGCTGGTGGTAATCCGGAGTTGCGAACAAAACCTCGTCGTTCTGAAGGCCGGCGTAAGGCAGGAAGATGCAGCCAAGACTAACAAAAAAGAGAGGAAGAATGAAGACCGACCACCATCGTTGTGTCAATTTTGGCATCACGGACATGTCACGGTGGAACAGTTTGCCGACAGAAGGTAAACAGTATACACCAGGCGCCCGTCTGGAAATCGGGGTGGTAAGGGTGAATTTTGGCCTTCATCCATAAATGTTTACGGGGCAGGAGCCGATAAGAATCAGAAGTCAAGTTCAGCCCGGCAGACCGCCTGAGAGTGAACGGATTAGGGTCGATGGGTGACTTTTTTTGGCTGGCACTTGAATTGCTGAGCGGATGTGGTATGATTTCTGGAGCTAGACTGCGAACCTCTCCTGCCGTTGGGCGCTGCCACCGGCCGCTAAGATTCTGCGTTCACTATAGTTTAGTCTGCCACCGTAACGTCTTGAACCTTTCTGGAGGATTGCACGTCTAATCGTGTTGGACAAGGAAGTAACCAATAACAAGAAGGAGAGTTAAACCTATGACGAAGACCGAGTTAAACAAATTCAAAGAAGTCCTGGAAAAGAAGCAGGCCGAACTCGCGCAGGTGTTGAGAAACCGTGAAGGAATTGCCATCGAGAAGAGCCCGGATGCACTGGACGAAGTCCAGAACGCCGCCGAACGCGAGCTCGCAATTCGCAATCTCGACCGGGAATCGAACCTGCTGCGCAACGTACGGGCCGCGCTGGCCAGAATCGACGAAGGCACTTTCGGTGTTTGCCTGCATTGCGAGGAAGACATCAGTGTGAAGCGCCTGCACGCCGTTCCCTGGGCGGCGTATTGCATCCAGTGCCAGGAAATCGCTGACCGGAACCAGGAAGACGGTTCCGACTCGCTCGACGACATTCTCGTACACGCAGCCTGACCGCGGATCAACTGCCAGTTAAGTCGTTCTTCGGTCAAAGGTTACGAAATTGGGCGCGAGATCTTCTCGCGCCCTTCGTACGTTTACTGCCCCGAGATCCCGATTGCGGCCACCATGCGGCCCGCAGCCTCCCGCTCCCGCCGGTAAGACTCAAAGTGTTCCGCGTCGCAGCGAGTGCATAGCCGGCTAACGGCAAACTGGCTTTCCGTGACGCCATTTCGTCTCAGCTGCCGAGTGATCGTCTCAGCCAGGTCAATTTGGGTTCGTTTGGTAAAATCGGTACGCTCCGGAAAGAACGGCTGGAACTGAACGGCCACTTCCGGCCCCACTTCGAAACAGCATGCTCCGATTCCCGGACCGATCGCGACTCTCAGGTCCTCCGGTCGGCTGCCGAACTCCTGTCCCAGCGCTTCCAACGTGCTGGAGATGATGTCCGAAACCGTACCGCGCCAGCCCGCGTGAACGGCGGCCACCGCCCGGTTGCGAGGGTCTGCAATCAGAATCGGAAGGCAGTCCGCCGTTCGAATCGCCAAAAAAATGCCTGGCCGATTGGAGATCAGTGCGTCGCCCTCACCGATCACGCCCGCCTCGCGCGCGATCAGAACCCGATTGGAGTGGATCTGGCGGACTGTCGCCAAACTCGCGCCATTCGGCCAGCCAGGGCTGAGCCGGGTGCCGAAACCATGGCTGAGCCAGGAAAGCTCTTCGAGTTCCGGGGAGCGGTAAACGTTGTTCGCGTCCAGGCGAAGCAAACTAAATTGTAGCGTGAGCAGCCGGGTTAGCTTGCTTGCAGGTATTTTTCGACCGTCTGCACCAGCTCGCGGGTGCGAACCGGCTTGGCCAGGAAGTCCTGCATGCCCGAGTTCGCGCAGCGATCGCGGTAGTCGCTGGAGCAGTTGGCCGTGACGGCGATGATGGGCGTAGCCTGGTAGCCCGGCAATTTCCGGATCCGCCGGACGGTTTCAAATCCGTCCAGGCCCGGCATCTGGAGATCCATCAGGATCACATCAAACTGAGCCTGCGAAGCGGCGTCGACGGCGCGCAGACCGTCGCCCGCACAATGCACTTCGAAAGCCTGGCGCCGCAGCGCATGACTGGCCACCATCTGCGCCATGGAGTTGTCGTCCACTACCAGAACACGCCCTCGCAACGGCTTCATCTCCACGCGGCGGAGGCCGGACTCACTGGGCTGTCGCAGCGGCAGATCCACTGTGAACATACTGCCCACTCCCACGTGGCTGGTGACGCTCACGGAGCCTTCCAGCAGCGCAGCCAGTTTTTGAACCACCGCCAAACCGAGCCCCAAGCCGCCGTGACCGCGAGCCAGGCCCGTTTCCAACTGGCGGAAGCTTTCGAAGATGGTTGCCAGCTGATCGGCCGGGATGCCGATGCCGGTGTCGCGAACCTGGATCTTCAACCTGCGGCCGGAGTCGCTATTGGATTCGGCAGTGGCGCTGATTTCAACCGAACCTTTCGCAGTAAACTTGATGGCGTTGGTGATGAGGTGCCCCAGCAGTTGCTTAAGCCGCGGCGCATCGCCGATGGCCGTCTCCGGCAGCGCGTCGTCCACCGCTACGACGAGTTGCAAAGCTTTCGATTTTGCCTTGAAACCGAACTCCGCAACCACTGCCTCCAAGGTCTGACGCAGCGGAAACTCAGTTTTCTCCACCAGAACGCGATTCGCCGACAGCGCCGAATACTCCAGCGTGACGTTCATGATCTCCAGCAGATTTTCGGCGCACAAGCGAGTGGCAGCCACGTATTCCTGCTGGTCTTCTGTTAACGGAGTTTCCAGCAGCAAGTCCGTCATGCCCAGAATGCCGCTTAAAGGCGTGCGGATCTCATGGTTCAGACTGGCCAGAAATTGCCCCTGGACGTCGCTCAGTTCGTCGGTCTTTGGCAGGACTGGGCTCAAGATAAACTCATCGGCAATACGTACTCTCCTCTTTAACCGGACAAGTACTACGTAAGGTGGATCAGGGATTGCGGCTGCCCGCCTGATAAACTGGTTTCCGCGTGATCGCTCACCAAACACGTCCTGTTTCCGCTTTCCGCCACCTCGAGCTATTGGTGCTGCTGGGTGCTTTGCAGGCGTTCGCCCCGCTGTCCATCGACATGTACCTGCCGGCCATGCCGGTGATGGAGAAAGTCTTCCATACCACCTCGGCGGCCGTGCAGATGACGCTGGTCACGTTTCTGGTGGGATTCGCCATCGGGCAGTCGCTCTATGGGCCGATTACCGACCGGTTCGGCCGGAAGCCGCCGCTGTATGCCAGCCTGGTCCTGTTCATTCTGTCTTCGATCGCCTGCGCGGTCACGCCGTCGATCCCCGGCATCGCCTTCTTCCGCTTGCTGCAGGCGGTGGGCGCCTGCGGCGGATCGGTGATCTCGCGCGCCATGGTGCGGGACTTGTTCCCGGTGAGCCAATTGCGGCGCGTCTTTTCGATGCTGGTGCTGGTGCTGGGCGTGTCGCCGGTGATTGCGCCGCTCTTCGGCAGCTATCTGCTGGTGTGGTTTGGCTGGAAGTCGGCTTTCGTGGTGCAGACCTTACTGGGCACCGCTTGCATGGTGGGGATGCACTTCCGTCTGCCCGAATCGCTGTCGCATGACGACCGGCGGCCGCTGGTGTGGGAAAACATCGTTTCCAGCTACAAGGTGCTGTTCCGCGATAAGACGTTCGTGGGCGCCTCGGTCGTGTGCGGATTCAGCTCGGCCGGCACGTTCGCCTTCATCGCCAGCGCGCCATTTGTGTTCATCAACCTCTATAAAGTGCCGACAGAGCAATTCGGCTGGTGGTTCGGCGCGGCCGCGGCGGGGATGGTGATCGGAGCTCAGATCAATGGGCGTATGCCGCATCGCATCCACGTCTGGCGCGTGCTGCGTGGGGCCAACCTGGCCCAGCTGATATCGGCGCTGTTCTTACTCGCCGTCGTGTTGACGGGCTATGGCGGGCTTCCGGCTGTGTTCTTCGGCATTCTGGGCTATGTTTCGGCGCAGGGCTTCGTATTCCCGAATGGCTCGGCGATCGCGATGGAGCGGCACGGCAAGATCGCGGGCACGGCGTCGGCGCTGCTAGGCACGAATCAGTTCCTGATCGCGGCGGTTGCGACCATATTTCTTGGCTTCATCGACAATCCCGCGGTGCCGATGGCGCTGGTGATTGCCGGCTCAGCCATCGCGTCCAACATTCTGAACTTCCTGACGCTCGGCGCCCGGCTGGAGACGCTGCCGGAAGCGGCGTAGCGGCGCCTACTTGTCGATCGCGATCGAATCCACCTTCACGGTGTTCTTGGTCAATTCGCCGTTCATCTTAACGTAGAACCTTTTCGTACCCTTCGGCGCGCCGCGCACGAGTTCGGCCGCTTTCGTGTTTCCAGCAGGGTCCAGTTTCAAGACGGTGCCATCGATCTCCAAAACTCCGAAAGATTTTGTCTTTGCTTTCGGAGAGCAATAGCTCACTTCGGAATTGCGATCCTGATCGACGTTGTAGAGCGTGTCGCTGGGGTTATGGTTGTTCACCAGGCTCTCGTAGCAGCGAGAGTCCACCAAGGTGCCTTGCCAGGTTCGAGCGGTGCAAAGGGCCGGCGCAAGACAAAACAGAAGAAGCAGTCGCATAGTTGCTCCTACTTTACGATTTGCATCTCGGGCTCCTCGAGCGGCTTCAAGTCTGTGTTCAGAAACGCTGCTGTAAGTTTGTGTTGGTCGATGGTGATGTCCAGGAAGCCGTAGGTGGTTGCGTGGAACAGAGATTCAGGCTGCCGATGGTGCACGGCGCGCAGGTGGGCGCCGCCGGCTCCGCAGATCAAGTATTCGATGCCGCCGGCGCGCAGGTCTTCCATATCGTGGTCGTGTCCGGCGATATAAAGGTCCACATGCGTTTGATGGAATAGCGGCGCCAGTTCGCGGCGGAGCACCGCAATGCGGCGCTCATTGAGATGGACGCCGGAGGTGTACATGGGATGGTGGCCGTAGACGACGCGCCAGCGGACACCGGGCTCGTTTTGCGTGTCTTCCAAAATCTTCGTCAGCCAGTCCAGTTGTGTGTCCGACCATCCTTCGGTGTCGATGGCGAAGAAGCGAACCGGGCCGGCGAGGTAGGTGTAGTAACGCGACGGCATACGCCAGCTCTTACTGTGTTCCGTGTAGGCAACTTCGGCCTTTGGAGACGCGCGCTGTTCGGGACAAATGATGGGCGGGTGGCCGTAGTCGTGATTGCCGAGGCTGGCATAAAACGGGATGCCCAGCGGCGTGTAGAGATCTTCCCAGCGCGTGGTCCACAGGTGATCACTGTCGTTGTGGACGCCGCAGCGATAAAAATTGTCGCCGAGGCTGATGCCAAGATCGAACGGCGCTTCGGCGTTGCGCTTGGCCATGGCGTGCGCGACGGCGATTTGGTGCGTATTGCCGCTGCCGAAATCGCCGAGGGCAACTACATGCAGAACAGGTTTCTCCGGAAAGACACGGCCGAGATCTTTCTGGGCGAACAGGGACGCGCAGCCGAGCACACAGGCAAGCCAAAATCGAACCACTGTTTTGATTCTAGCTCGCCAATGTGGCGATTACCGCGCCTGCATGTGGAAGTTCACGTCGACTTCCGTGACCACTTCCACGGCCTCACCGTTGAGAAAGGTTGGCTTGTATCGCCACTCGCGAACGGCGTTCATGGCAGCTTCCACCAGCAACGGCTGGCCGGAGATCAGGGTCAGCTCTTTGACCGAACCGTCGCGCGCAATAATGGCCTTCAACACAACGGTTCCCTCGATGCGGGCACGGCGGGCGAGCAGGGGATAGTCAGGCTGAACCTGGCGGGCCAGCATTCCCGCTTGGATAGCGCCGCTCACGCGGACCTGCTGGGGAACATCCACTTTTTTAGGCTTCTCAATAGGAGGAGGGGGTGGGGCAGGAGCCGCAACGGCAGCGACAATTCCCCCAATGACTCCACCCATGACACCGCCGGGAACGCCGCCGGGAACCCCGCCAATCACTCCGCCTACTGACGCCGGTGGCGGCATTTCTTCATCCTTGATCATGGCGACTTCTTTGGGGATACTCCGTGGAGCCAACAAAACATTGGCGTTAAACTGTCGCGGTGCCCGAGTGGACTTCACTACTGGCGCGGGCATGGGAGGCGGCGGGGGCGGAGGCGGCGGGGGCGGTGCGGCGAGCAGAACATGCACATAGGTCTGGAGGGGCAAGGATTCGACGAAAAGCATAGGAATCACAAGCAATACGCCCACACTCAGCAACTGAACGCCGAACGCTGCCACAACCGCCCACGGCCGACCGGTTTTGCCGGCCGGGATCAAGGTTTGTTCGAACATGATCGCCTCCTCCTGGCGTGTAGCCTGATCACGAACACTGGACGGGGAGCACGCCAGTTGCCAAGTTGTTGGATCGCCGAAGGCGGGTCTGGCGGCCCAGAACTACCCGGCTAGTTTCCTTTAGGCGACGGCGTTCTGCGCAGCAATTCGCTGAGGTCGTCGATCTTGTCATCGAGCAGGTGCAGTTTGCGCGAGAGTCCTTGAATTTCGGACTCGGCACGGCGGTTGACGTCAAAATCGAGTTCGCTTCGGGTCCGGTCTTTCTTGTCCTGGCGATTCTGGCTCATCATGATCACGGGCGCTTGCACAGCTGCCAGCATGGAGAGAAACAGATTCAGCAGGATGAACGGGTAAGGATCCCAGGCGCGTCTGTTCAACAAGAGGTTGATGGCCGTGTAGACCGTGAGGATGACGGCGAACAGGATGATGAAGGTCCACGATCCGCCAAAGCCCGCCACGCTGTCGGCGACGCGCTCACCAAGCGTGGCTTCGGCTTCGATGACATCGTTCGGGTTGCGGTGGGCGCGAATCCGTACCAACTCCTGCGCGGCATGAAACTGGCGGCCGAGTGTAGTGAGCAGATCCATGCCCGCCATCGGCTTGCGTTGAAGCAGAACGGCGATATCGTCTCGCGAAATTTCCAGGAATTGGCTGTCCTCCAACGCAAAGGCGTTGGTCTGGTGAGGCGTCTGATCCAGCATGGAGGCGAAACCGAAGAATTCACCTTCGGCAGCCTCCTGCACCACGACCTCTTGCTGATCTTCGTCCACGGTAGTGACGCGCGCCTTCCCCGACACCACAACGTAGGCCTGCGCCGAAGGATCGCCGATCTTGTAGATCCGCTCGCGCGCGGCGAAGGCTTTCAGTTCTACCTGGCTGGCTAGAACGGCGGTTTCCTCGTCGTCGAGCAAGGCAAACAGTGGAACATTCTTTAGCACTTTTGGATCACAGGCCATTGGTTTCTCCTTGGGCAGAAAGGAATCGTATCAGATCAAATTTTAATGTTTAGTGAATCGAAGCAGCGGGCGGCTCGGACGGACGGATCACATCCGGGAAATCGACCGCGAAGCCGATTTGGGCGCCTATGCGCGGACTAGCTTCATACTTGCCGCCGAGCAGGCCCAGGCTGAGAGCGAAGCCGTGGCGGATCTCGTAAGTCCCCCCCGCGAGAACTTGAAACTGGCGGCGGCCGAGGCCGATGTTGTCGGTATAGCCGCCGTAGATTTCGGCGCCCAGAGTGAGGCGCGGTGTGAAGTCATGCAGGAGTGAAATGCCGCCCGTGTAAACGTGGCCGCGTGCCTGTTGAATGCCGATGACGCCGGTGCTGGTGTTGCCGGCAAAGAGATAGCCGAGGTTGACGTTGGCGCGCGTCTTGTCGGTAATCGATTTCTGCGCGATGAGGTTGAGCCAATAGTCGGTGAGGCCTGAGCCGAGCTGGTTGTGGGAGTCACCGGTGGGGAATTCGATGTAGAGGCTGGCACCGAGAGCGGGCAGGTGCGATGTCTTCGACTCCTGGTGGAACTCCCACTTGATACCCATGTCGGTGTCGCCTACGCCGGTGGAATTGGGCGTGCCGACGGCGCGGAGGATGGCGAGGTAGGGCGCGTCGAGGTCCAGTTCCAGATGGTAGGGCAGGCCGTAGTTGAGTTTGTAGTTGGCGGTGTTCTGGCGGAGGTTGGGGTATTGAGGATGCTGGAGGGCGTCGAGCTCGTTGAAGAATTCAAAGTGCCATTTGCCGGCATCGGTGACGGCGGGGTCGTCGGTGTAGAAGGGCAGTTGGGCGTCCAGGAGTTGGGCGAGGGCGAGGGAGCACAGGAGCAGCAGGGCGAAGCGAGGCGCGCGGCGCATGCGGAGTTCTTAGGATAGCTGGAGTAGGGTGCGGAGGACTGTCATAGGACTGAAACAGAGGGAGCAATGTTCGGTTCGTGCTAGGTTGGGAATATGACGCTCGATGCCATCAAGGAAGCGATCCAGCATCTGCCGGAAGAAGAACGGAGGCAGCTGGCTGGCTGGTTTGGCCAGATGGAAGAGGCGGCCTGGGATCAGGATGTTCAGCGAGACTTTGCGCCAGGCGGCAAAGGGGAAAGGCTGCTGGAGGAGATCCAGCGGGAGATTTCCGAAGGCAAAGCCCAGCCTCTCGAAGAGGGGCTCGCAGAGCGCCGCCACGCGCGTTCGTGACCTTCCGTTCGCTCGCGCTGCCCCGGTTCTGGGACCTTTACGATCGACTTCCGGCGGAGATTCAAGCGCAGGCCGACAAACAATACACGTTGTTCTCGGCGAATCCTCTGCACCCTTCGTTGCATTTCAAGCAGGTCGGCCCCTTCTGGTCCGTCCGCGTGTCGAATTCCTACCGAGCGTTGGCGGTGCGTGATGGCGATATGCTGACCTGGTTCTGGATTGGTACGCACTCGGATTATGACAAGCTGTTGGGTTAATCGACTCCTTTACGGCTCGATGTGCCCCAATGAATAGCTCTACGCCTCATGCCGACTGAGCTTCATCCTGGTGCAGGAGTTCGCTCACCCATTTGGACCTACATTCCGGTAACGAAATAGCACTTCGTACCGACGACGCTGTCGCCGTCTCTGCGAGCATAACCAAGCCTGACGAGCATCCTTAGCGTGTGATCGTTCGGACTCTCCACGCCGAAGCGCTCGGCGAGCGGAGAGGCAAGGCGGTCGGCCCACGTCTGCACCATAGCCGTGCCGACACCTCGTTCACGGAATTCCTTCCGGACGAACAGTTGGCGAAGAATCGGCTCTCTGGCTCCCGACGGGGCGCGATTCTCAGACCAGAAGAGATAACCAAAGAAGCTCGTGCCGTCGCCAACGAGCATGGTGCGCCGCTCTCTCTCACTGCCATAAATGAAGCCCTGCTCTTCTTCTTCAGCCAGCAGGAACAACACCCGGGACACAAGGTGGTCCCTTTTCGTGTGGCACAAACTCCATCGCCATGGACCGAGCGCTTCACAGCGGGCAACCATGTCAGGGCTCCAGCTTAGTGCGAGGACATCCTCAGGAAGAACAATACGGTTTCCGAAACAGACGGCTACAACGTTGCCGCACGGCGCGCAGACGTAATATGGCCCACCCCACGAGCGGTTACCGAACGTGAGAGGCACCGATGTTCCGCAATTAGCACAAACGGCGATCGACCTCTTTACCTTGGATGTGCCAAAGTCCTTGAAGGGTATTTGTTGGCGGCATCCATAGCAAGTCCCGATCTCGTTGGAGCCGGAAACGCTCTCTTGGGTGTGCCGACACCTTGGGCACTGATAGAAATCGAGATCCTTCTTTGAAATCGAACGCCAACCTAATGTCAAGTCCTGGCCTTCACGCGCTTACCGCTAGTCTGTTGTTTCGTCGTCGGAGCACTCGGTATCTCCGCGTTAACCTGCGACCCCAATTAGTCTTTAATGAGGGCAGTCAAAGCGGGCACGAATGGGCTGATAATCGTCATACAGTTCGCAGCAACCGCGATGAACTCCGTATAGCGGGCCATAAAGCTCGGCTTATCCGGAGCCTCCTTCATGGCGGCCACGCCTGCAAGAAGTTCTGTGCGCCGATCGTTCTCGAGGCTGCTTTGCTCGATTGCTCGGCGAAGATTCATGAAGACTGGCGCATCGCCGAGAGTGCCTCCGAACGATTGGCTTACATCATGTCCAATCCCAATAGGAGACTGGTGGAAATAACCGCCCGATATTTGGACATGCTGGGCTGTTGGCGTCCGCCTCCCTCTGGGCTGAGTCTTCTGGGCAGCCTTATATCCTTTTTCGGTTAGGTACGCGTATTCGTACTTGCTGCGAAATCCGATGACGAAGACTGACGAGCCAGGAGGATTATCGAAAGCAACCTTCGGGCCCGTCTGGATCAAATCACTTTCTTCCAAGTCTCGCAGAGCAAGGTCGAAATCGACATCGGAACCAGAGGTGTCGCGACAGCATCCTTGCTTGAGCATGGCAAGGTCTTCACCCCTGTAGCCACACGTGAGATCCTTTGCGGCAAGATGGCGCTCTTTGAAGTCAACCAGAAGAGCTCTGAGTATCGCTCTAGACAATTCATCGACCGTCGTACTCACATCGGTCTTCGGCATAGATCGTCCTCCTCTGAACGCGCGTATCATCCGTTCGCGGTAGAGATTAATTGTTGAGCAAGTAGTTGATGAACTTCCATAGTTCAATGATAAGCACTATCGTGGCACCCACACCAAAAATCAACAAGTGAAGATGAAGCAGACGTTTCACATGGTCCTCCATTTCTTTCAAGCTCTAGAAACGAGAACCAACAACATGATACCTCCAGTCGACTGGAAGTCAAGGCAAAACATCTTCCACAGCTTTAGTTTTCAACATTTTTATAGCCCAATGTTTTTAATAATTTAGCCAACTCTCTCGATGGCAACCTGTGGAAAAACCACAATGCACAGCAAGGCGTTAAGGGAATGTTGTATCCAATACGAGCCACGAAATTTAGACGAGGCGTCCATCTTAGGTCCTACCCCGCCTTCACCAGCTCCAGGAAGGCCTTCGCGGCGTGGCTCAGGCTGCGCTTGGCGGGGCAGACCAGGCGGATGGGGCGGCTCATGCTCAGCTCCTTGACGCGGATCTCGCAGAGCGTGCCTTGGTCGACATCCTGTTCGACGCACATGTGCGGCAGGAAGGCGACGCCTTCGTTGCGCTGGACCATCTTGCGGATGGTTTCGACGGTCGGCATCTCGACATCCATGTTCAGCGGGACTTTGTGGCGCTGGAACTCCTTAAGCACAACGGCGCGGTAGGGCGACAGAACATTATGGGCAATAAATGTCTCCATACCCAGCTCGTTGATGGACACTTCGGCGCGGCCGGCGAAGCGGTGCTCGGGCGACACGACGAAGGCCAGGTGGTCGGTGTAAATCACCATCGATTGGAGGCGGTCGTCCTCCGGGTCGTAGCTGATGACGCCCAGTTCCAGTTCGCCATCGATCAACTGCGCTGGGATCCTGCTCGATAGCGACCGGCGCACTTGTACTTTCACCTTGGGATAGAGGCGGCGATAGCGCTCGATGTGGCCCAGCAGATAGAGCGACGTCGATTCGTTAGCGCCCACGATTAGCCGTCCAGCCGAATTGTCGCGCAGTTCGGCCAGTGCGTTCTCCAGGTCCGATTCCAGGTTTTCGAAGCGGCGCGCGTAGTCGTAGACGATGCGGCCGGCGTCGGTGAGCAGCAGTTCCTTGCCGGAGCGGTCGATCAGGCGTTCTTGCAGGTCGGATTCGAGCTTCTGGATGGCTAGGGAGATGGCGGGTTGCGTTCGCAGCATCTTTTCCGCGGCGCGGGAGAAGCTTTTCTCGTCCGCAACCATCAGGAAGACTTTTAGAGGATACAGTTCCATAAGCGCGCCTTATGCGATCATTCTAGCTTATCCTGATCGCGATAATTATAAATTTGCCAAATCTTGCGCTGGCAGCCATAATGGTGGGCGAAGATCTGGAGGACTCATGGCGGATCGCGTCTACATCTTCGACACCACGTTACGTGATGGTGAGCAATCGCCGGGCTGCAGCATGACCGTACCCGAGAAGCTGCGGCTGGCACACAAGCTGGTGGAACTGGGCGTCGATATCCTCGAAGCCGGTTTCCCGATCGCCTCGGAGGGAGACTTCGAGGCGGTGGACGCGGTGAGCCGTGAGTTCTCTTGGGTCCAAGTGGCGGCGCTGGCGCGAGCCAACACGATGGATGTGGAGCGGGCGGCGGCCTCCCTGACGCACGCCAAGCGGCCGCGCATTCACACGTTCATCGCGACGAGCGACATTCATCTGAGGCACAAGCTGAAGAAGTCGCGGCAGCAGGTGCTGGACGAAGCCGTAGCGGCTGTTGAACTGGCGCGCCAATATACGGACGACGTCGAGTTTTCGGCCGAAGACGCAACGCGCACGGATCTGGATTATCTGGAGGAAGTTTCGAAGGCGGTGGTGGCTGCGGGCGCGCGGACCGTGAATCTGCCGGACACAGTGGGCTTTTCGATTCCGGAAGAATACGGCGCATTAATCAGGCGCATGGCGCGGGTCCTGGGCGACAGCGCGATAGTCAGCGTACATTGCCACGACGATCTGGGGCTGGCGGTTGCCAATTCGATCGCCGCGGTGCAGGCGGGGGCGAGGCAGATCGAGTGCACGATCAACGGAATTGGCGAACGCGCGGGCAATGCATCGCTCGAAGAGATCGTAATGGCGTTCAAGACGCGGCCGGACCGGCTGCCTTTTGAAACCAAAATCGTGACCGAACACATTTATTCGGCCAGCCAGCTGCTGAGCAAGACGATTACGTTTGGTCCGCAGCCGAATAAGGCGATCGTCGGAGAGAATGCGTTTGCGCACGAGGCCGGCATCCACCAGGATGGTTTTTTGAAAGAAAGAACCACTTATGAGATCATGGACCCCAAGACCGTGGGCGTGCCCGAGAGCAAGCTGGTGTTGGGCAAGCACAGCGGGCGGCACGCGCTGAGCAAGCGCGCCGAAGACCTGGGCTTCCAGCTCAACAAGGCCGAGCTCGACGAGCTGTATCATCGCTTCACCGCGATGGCCGACCGCAAGAAAGGCGTGCGCAACGAAGAGATTGTGGCGCTGATTCGCGAGGTGGTCGGCGAAACAGCTGCGGCCACAGGCGATTAACGAATGCAACTAAACATCCTGATTCTACCCGGTGACGGGATCGGCACCGAAGTCACCCGTGAAGCTGTCAAAGTTTTGGAAAAAGTGGGCGCGAAGTATGGCCATCAGCTTTCGCTGAGTGAAGGACTGCTGGGCGGCATCGCCATTCATAAGACCGGCGGGCCGCTTCCGCAGGAGACCGTCGATCTGGCGTTGAAGGCCGACGCCACGCTGATGGGAGCTGTTGGCTTGCCGGAATTTGATAACGTCGCGCCGGAGAAGCGGCCTGAAAAGGGGCTGCTCGGCATCCGCAAGGCGCTGGGCGTTTATGCGAATCTGCGGCCGGTGCGGTCTTACACGGCGCTGCTCAATTCATCGCCACTCAAGAATGAACTGGTGGATGGCGTGGACATGATCATCGTCCGCGAACTGACGGGCGGGATCTATTACGGCACTCCGCGCGGAATTATCCAGGACGGCGGCGAGGAGCGCGTGGTCAACACGATGGCGTACACGCGGTCGGAGATCGAGCGGGTGTCGCGCGTGGCGTTCAACCTGGCGCGGAACCGGCGCAAGAAGGTGACCAGCGTCGACAAATCAAACGTCATCGAGAACTCGCAGCTTTGGCGGAAGGTGATTATCGAAGTTTCGGCCGAGTACCCGGATGTCGCGCTGGATCATCTGCTGGTGGACACGGCGGCGATGCAGTTGGTATTGAACCCGAAGCGGTTCGACATTCTGGTGACCGAGAATATGTTTGGCGATATCCTCAGTGATGAGGGGGCTGTGCTCGCGGGATCCATCGGCATGCTGCCTTCGGCGTCGCTGGGCGCGAAGAAACCTTCGGGCGCCTGGGTGGGGCTGTACGAACCCGTGCACGGCTCGGCGCCGGACATCGCGGGACAGGGCAAGGCGAATCCGTTCGGCGCGATCGGCTCGGTGGCGGCGATGCTGGAATACAGTTTCGGGCTGAAAGAAGAGGCAGCCGCGGTGAACCGGGCCGTCGAGACGGTGCTGAACTCGGGGCGCGTGACGGCGGACCTAAAACCCAGCGGCAAGCCGGCCACGACTTCGGAAGTGGGAGACGCAGTGGTAGCAGCTATATGAAACCTCGCACGATCATCGAAAAAGTTTGGGATAACCACGTGGTGGCGGAGCGCGCGGATGCCCCAACGCTGCTGTACATCGACCTGCACCTGGTGCACGAAGTGACGTCGCCACAGGCGTTCGACGGCCTGCGCACGCGCGGGCTGAAGGTGCGGCGGCCGGATTTGACCGTCGCGACGACGGATCATAGCATTCCGACGACGCCGCGGTCATTCCCGATTGTCGATAAGGTCGCGGCGGCGCAAGTGGAGCGGATGATTCAGAACGCGAAGGACTTCGGCATCCACTGCTTTCCGGTTGGCAGCGAGCACCAGGGCATCGTGCACGTGATCGGGCCGGAGCTGGGTCTGACGCAGCCGGGCATGACCGTAGTTTGCGGCGATAGCCATACCGCGACGCATGGCGCGTTCGGCGCCCTGGCGTTTGGGATCGGCACCAGCGAAGTGGAGCACGTGCTGGCGACACAGTGCCTGCTGCAGAGGCGGTCCAAGACGTATCAGGTGAAGGTGGATGGCACACTGCGGCCGGGCGTTGCCGCGAAGGACATCATCCTGGCGCTGATCGCGCGCGTGGGCATCGGCGGCGGCACGGGTTCGGTCTTTGAATATTGCGGGTCGGCGATTCGTGCGCTTTCGATGGAAGAGCGGATGACGGTCTGCAATATGTCCATTGAGGCGGGCGCGCGCGCTGGGTTGGTTGCGCCGGACGACACGACGTATCAGTACATGGCGGGCCGGCCATACGTGCCGAAGGGCGCAGCGTGGGACAAAGCGGTTGCCGGCTGGCGCCAGTTGCCGACGGACGAGCGCGCGGCTTACGACAAGAGCATCACGATCGACGCGTCGGCCCTGGAACCGATGATCACGTTCGGGACGAATCCGGGCATGGGCATTCCGATCACGGCTGCTGTGCCGGATCCTGGTAAGCTGAGCGATCCGCTGGAGCGCGATTCGCTGGCACGGGCGCTCGCGTATATGGATTTGCCGGCGGGAAAACCGCTGCTTGGCCATGCGATCAACGTGGTGTTCATCGGGAGCTGCACGAACTCGCGAATTTCGGATCTGCGGACGGCCGCCGGCATCCTGAAGGGCCGCAAGGTGCATCCGGGCGTGCGGGTGATGGTGGTGCCCGGCTCCGTGCAGGTGAAGGAGCAGGCGCAGGCTGAGGGTTTGGATCAGATTTTCCGCGACGCGGGGGCAGATTGGCGTGAGGCCGGTTGCTCGATGTGCATCGCAATGAATGGCGATCAACTGCAGCCCGGCGAATATAGCGTCTCGACCAGCAATCGCAACTTTGAAGGGCGGCAGGGCAAAGGCGGGCGAACGTTCCTGGCCAGCCCGCTCACAGCCGCGGCCGCTGCCATCACGGGTAAAGTCTCCGACGTCAGGGAGCTGCTGTAATGGAAAAATTCACGCCATTCGAAAGCCGCATGGTGCCGATGCCGCTGGATAACATCGACACCGATCAGATCATTCCCGCGCGGTTTCTGAAGACCATTTCGAAAGTGGGCTTGGGTGACCAGCTTTTCTGCGACTGGCGTTACGATGCCGACGGAAAGCCCAAGCCAGAGTTCATCCTGAACAAGCAGGAATCGAAGACTTGCAGGGTTCTGCTCGCGGGCGACAACTTCGGCTGCGGCAGTTCGCGCGAGCATGCGCCGTGGGCGCTGACGCAGTACGGATTCCGTGCCGTGATCAGTACGTCGTTCGCGGATATTTTCAAGAACAATTCGCTCAAGAATTCGCTGCTGCCGATCGTGGTGCCGGCGGACGTTCATGCCGAGTTGTTCAAGGACCCGAACGCTACCGTGAAGGTGGACCTGGCGTCGCAGACGCTGACCTTGCCGAGCGGCCGCAAGGTGGAGTTTCCGGTGGATGGGTTCGCGAAGCACTGTTTACTGGAAGGCATCGACGAACTGGGCTACATTCTGCAGCAGGAACCGGCCATTGCGGCCTTTGAAGCCGCGCATCCGGAACTGATCGACACCCGGCAGTAAGCCGCCCGCGGCCCTGAAACTGAACAAGTGCGTCCCACGAACGGACAGCGCGCTAGTAAGTAACGGCGTGCTATCAACGCGGCTGGCTGGCACGCGAGTTGCCTTTGCCCTGGTATGCTCGCGGGGGAGATGGAACCGGGCCGGCAGCGCATCTTAGTGGCGGACGACCAGCCCGACGTATTGGAAGCATTGCGGCTTCTGCTGAAGGGGGCCGGATACGCGAGCGTCCAGGTTAGCTCACCTCAGGAAGTTTTGAACGCGGCTAGCGTGGAGCGTTTCGACTTGATCCTGCTGGATCTGAACTACGCGCGCGATACTGCGACGGGATGGCTCGACGGAGCGCCTGGCGCCGACCGCGGTTGTTTTGGGCGCCTTCGAGAATTGGGCCTGCGCGGAGCGCGACATCGCGTTCGAGCCCGGTGACACGCTGGTGCTTTTCTCGGACGGCGTGACAGAAGCGGGGATCGATTCGCCTGGCGAGTTCGGTGATAACGGTCTGATTTCGGCCATCCAGGCTAGTGGCGTAGCGGACGCTGAGGCAATGGTGAATCGCATTCTTGGCGCGGTGGCCGCACAGGCGGAAGACGATGCCACAGTGGTTGCGATCCGTTCCGTGCCACACTAGAGGCATGGCTCGAGGCTGGGAAAGCAAGTCGGTCGAGTCCCAGATGGAGTCGGCGGAATCGCGTGCTGTGGCAAAGAAGCCGAAGGTGAGTCCCGAGGAGTCCGAACGAGCACGGCAGCGGGAAAGCCTGATGCTATCGCGAACGCGGGTCGTCAACGATCTGGAGCGGGCGCAGAATCCGCGGTACAGGGCGACGCTGGAAGCGGCGTTGAAGCATCTGGACGATAAACTGCTGGCGCTATGATCCGGCTGGCCTGCTATGCCATCCTGGCTAGTGCTGCGATGGCGCAACCACTTCACGTCGATCATGCCACGGTGGCAGGCAAGAACCTGCAGTCAATGCGGGAGGCGCTGAGCGCCGCGGGTGTGCCGAGCGAGTATGGCGGGCCGCATTCCAATCATGCTACCGAGATGGCGCTAGCAAGTTTTCCCGATGGATCGTATTTAGAACTCATCGCGATTCAGCCGCACGCGAATCCGGCTGCCGTTGCCGCGCACTATTGGCACAGTTTTCTGGAATCGGACGGTGGACCGTGCGCGTGGGCCATCCGGCCTGCGAATATTGCGGCGGAAGTCGGCCAGTTGCGAAAAGCGGGAATCGCGGTGACGGAGCCGCTCCAGGGCGGCCGGAAGCGGCCGGATGGTGTCGAACTGGAATGGGAGAACTCGCAGGTCGGACCGACCAACGGCGGATTCTTCCCATTCATGATTCACGATTTGACGCCGCGCGAGCGGCGCGCCTATCCGAGCGGCAAACCGACGACGGCGAAATGGACCGGCATCGTCAAGGTGGTCGTCGCGGTGAGGGATCTGGATGCGGCGATCGGCAAGTACCGGCGCGCGTATGCACTGCCCGTCCCGGAACGGCAGGACGATCCGGAGTTTGGCGCAAAACTCGCCTGGTTTCCTGGGACACCGGTGGTGTTGGCGGCCCCGCTGGGTTCCGAATCGTGGCTGGAGGCGCGCATCGAGAAGCTCGGCGAGGCTCCGTGCGCCTTCGTGCTGGGAGCGGCGCATGGCGTCACGGGTTCCGGCGAATCGTCGAACTGGTTCGGCAAGCCGATTCTGTGGGCCAACGCGGCGCATTTGGGTTGGCATCTCGGGTTTGAACCGCAATAGCGGTCGCGGCCTGCTATCCTGAAGTTTCGGACCGCTCCCCCGGATTCATTCACATTGAAAATTGGTTTTGTAAGTCTCGGCTGCCCTAAGAACCTCGTCGACACGGAGGTCATGATGGGCCAGCTCGTCGAACGCGGGCATGAGCTCACGCAGCGGCCGGCCGACGCCGATGTCCTGGTGGTGAACACGTGCAGTTTCATCGATCCAGCCAAGCAGGAGTCCATCGACACGATTCTGGAGATGGCCGAGTACAAGAAGACCGGCCGCGCGCAAAAGCTGATCGTCGCCGGGTGTCTCGTGGAGCGGTACCGCGATCAGATTCGCGATCAGCTTCCTGAAGTGGATGCCGTACTCGGCACCAATGAGCTGCCGAAGATCGTCGCGCTGTGCGAAGGCGTGGAGGCGCCCGCCAATCCGTTCGAGCCATATCTTTATCACGACCTCACGCCGCGGGTGCTTTCCACAGCGCGGCACTACGCCTACATCAAGATCGCCGAAGGCTGCGACCATCCCTGCTCGTTCTGCGTGATTCCGCAATACCGCGGGAAGTTCCGGAGCCGGCGATTCGAATCGGTGGTGGTGGAGGCGACGCGGCTGTTCGCGCAGGGCGTGCGGGAGATCAATCTGATCGGGCAGGACACGACGTCGTATGGCGAAGACCTTGGCGTGAAGGACGGCCTGGCGCAGTTGATGGCCCGGCTGGCGAAGATCGAGACGCCGCATGCCAAATGGATCCGGTTCCTGTATTGCTATCCGAACCGCATCACGCAGAAGCTGCTGGACACTATCGCAGAGCACGCCGCGCTGGTGAAGTACATCGACATGCCGCTGCAGCATGCGAGCGCAAACGTGTTGAAGCGCATGAAACGCGGCTCGCACGGCGATTTCTTCCTGAAATTGCTGGAGCGCATCCGGGCGACTATCCCCGGCGTGGCCATTCGCACGAGCATGATCGTTGGGTTTCCCGGCGAGACCGAGGCGGATTTCCAGATCCTGCAGGATTTCGTGAAAGCCGCGCAGTTCGATCGATTGGGCGTCTTCTCCTATTCCGATGAAGACACCAGCGCCAGCTTCCATCTGGACGGCAAGGTGGATGGACGGACGATTCACAATCGCAAGCGCAAGCTGATGGCGCTGCAGCGGCGCATTTCGCGCGCGCGCAATCGCCAGTTAGTTGGGCAGGAGGTGGACGTACTGGTGGAGGGGCCGTCGGAAGACAGCGATTTGCTGTGGCAAGGCCGGATGTCGACGCAAGCGCCCGACATTGATGGAGTCTGCTACATCAACGATTTTGGCGATGTTGCGCCGCGACCTGGCGAACTTCGCCGCCTGTGCATCACCGAAGCGCACGATTACGACCTCGTCGGCGCGCTGACTGGAGCTGCCGAAGAGCGCATGCCAGTGCCTTTCCCGATCCTCGCCGCGACGCGATGAAGTGCCCCATCTGCAAGAAAGAAGTCACGCCGGCAGATCCCTTCTTCCCTTTTTGCAGCGAGCGCTGCAAGATCATCGACCTGGGCAATTGGGCCAGTGAGAAGTACGTCATCTCGACGCCCATCCAGCCGGAGGACGCGGAAAACGAGGAAGGCGAAGACCAAGGCGATGAGCGCTGAGCCGCCGCGGGTTAGGCGAACGTCGGTTCCCTACCTCATCGGGACGTGGTTCGGATGCGGTTTCTCGCCGACGGCGCCGGGAACCGTGGGATCGCTGGCCGCGCTGGTCATCGCGATCGCGCTGAACGTTTACGCGGGATCGGGCCGCGGAACATTCCTGCTGCTGGCCGCGATGCTGCTGATCCCCGGGATCTGGGCGGCTGGCGTGGTCGCGCGCTCGGAAAACATCACGGACCCGCACATCGTCGTCGTCGACGAAGTCATCGGGCAGTGGGTGACTCTCGCCGGTGCGGCCACTCTGAACTGGAAGACCTGGCTTGCGGCGTTCCTGCTCTTCCGGCTTTTCGATATCTGGAAGCCGCCGCCCGTGCGCCAATTCGAACATCTGCGTGGCGGATGGGGCATCGTTGCCGATGACGTGATGGCGGGTGTCTACGGCGCGCTTGCTATAGTCATATTAGATCGGTTTCATATCTTCTCCTATGGCTTCTAAGAAGGACTCCAATGGCCGCCCGCAAATTTCCCGTGTTACTCCGGAGGCAGCCATTCCCGGCGGGGAATTTCAAATCCGCGGCGCCGGTCTGGCGCGCGCAGAGCGGCCGCACGTCACGATTGGAGACGTGGAAGCTCCCATCGTAATCGGGTCTGATTCTTACGTCATCGTGCGGGTGCCCGAAGGTGCTTCGGCCGGCGAGCTGGTGGTGGCGGCGGGAAATCAGACCAGCCAGGCGTGGACCTGCGACATCGGCATTCAAATCGCGGACAGCCTGTATCCAGTAGGGAACCCGGCGGTCGATTCGCTGGGCAACGTCTTCGTCACGTTTAGCGGTTCGCGCGGCCAGAAGACGCCGGTCTCGGTGTACAAGGTGGATCTGAATTATCAATCCCGGCCGTTCGCTTCCGACATTATGAACGCCACCGGGCTGGCCTTCGACCGGGAAGGCACGCTGTACATTTCCAGCCGGTACGACGGCATCGTTTACCAAGCCACGCCGCAGGGAACGGTTTCGACCTATGTGGAAGGCATGGGAGTCGCCACGGGCATCGCGTTTGACGGCGAGGAGAATCTGTACGTCGGCGATCGCAGCGGAACCGTGTTCAAGATCAGCCGTTCGCGGCAGATTTACGTTTACGCCACACTGGAGCCTTCTATCGCGGCTTACCATCTGGCCTTCGGCGGCGACGGCTATCTGTACGTCTCCGGTCCCACGACGTCCAGCTTCGACGCGATCCACCGGATTTCGCCGGCTGGCGAAGTGGAGACGTACTATCGCGGCCTGGGACGCCCACAGGGCATCGCGTTCGATGACGAGGGACGGCTCTATGTAGCCGCGTCGCTCGGAGGAAGGCGCGGTGTGGTTCGCTTCGATCACAACCGCAATCCAGAGCTTTTCCTCTCCGGCCCAGGTATCGTTGGCCTGGCCTTCACGCCTTCGCACGCTCTGATGGTCTGCACCAACAACGCGCTCTTCCGCGTGGATGTTGGCGTCGCCGGCCGCCCTCTTCCCTGATGGCGGACGCCGAGATTATCGCCGTCGGCTCGGAATTATTGACTCCGCAGCGGGTCGACACCAACTCGCTGTATCTCACCGATCAGCTCAATGCGCTGGGTGTGGAAGTGGTGCGCAAGACCGTGGTGGGCGACGAGCGCGAGCGGCTGACCGACAGCATTCTGGGCGCGATCGCGCGCTCGCAGATCATCGTGCTGACCGGCGGCCTGGGACCTACTGAAGACGATCTGACGCGGGAGGCCGTGGCTTCCGCGCTGGGCCGGCCGCTGGTTTTTCATCAGGACATCTGCGACCGCATCGAGGCGCGGCTGCGTTATTTCGGCCGCAAAATGGCGGAGATCAACAAGCGGCAGGCCTACACAGTAGAGAACGCCGAAATTCTGCCCAACGACCGCGGCACCGCGCCCGGCCAGTGGATCGTACACGATGGCGTGGCGCTCATGCTGCTGCCCGGTCCGCCGATGGAACTGAAGCCGATGTTTGAAGGCTACTGCGTGCCGCGGCTGGAAAAACTGTTGCCGCCACAAGCGATCCGGACGCGGTGGCTGCGTGTGGTGGGCATCTCGGAATCGGAGCTCGATCAACTGATTTCGCCAGTCTATAAGAGTTATTCGGATATCGCGACAACGATCCTGGCTGTCTCGGGCGAGATCCACGTTCACCTACGCGCGCGGCGGCCCACCGCGGAGGAAGCCGAAGCGCTTGTTGCGAAAGCCAGCTCGGAGATCGAGCCGCTCATCGGCGACCGCATCTATTCCTGCAATGGCGATTCTCTGGAAAAAGTCGTCGGCGATCTGCTGCGCGAGCGGCATGCCTACCTGGCTGTAGCGGAAAGCGCCACTGCGGGGCTGCTGGGCGGCCGCATCACAGCGGTACCGTCGTCATCGGATTATTTTCGCGGCGGCTTCATCACGTACTCGGATCATATGAAGAGCCAACTGCTGGGCGTGCCCGCTGAGATGCTGGCGAAGTACACTGCGGTGAGCGAGCCGGTGGCGCGGGCGATGGCCGAAGGCGCGCGAGACCGCACCGGTTCGGATTACGCGTTGTCCATCACCGGCTATGCCGGACCGGACGGCGAAAAGGTCGGCCAGGTCTTCATCGGACTCGCCTGGCCCGGAGGCGCGGACGTTCGCCAGATTCAATGGCCCGCCGATCGCGAACGCGTGCGCGCGTTCTCCACCAATATCGCGCTCGACATGTTGCGCCGCAAGCTATTGGCGACGCCGGTTTGAGGCGCCGATGTTCCAGGTGTTCGAAACCGAAGCCCACAGCATCCTTAGCGCCACCACGGGCTTCATTGCGGAAGCGGGATTCACGCATTCGCTGACTCCGGCGCGCAACTGCACGTTCGGGTGCACGTACTGTTATGTCCCGACCATGCGCATCTACGGCGGTTTGAAGCCGGACGATTGGCGCCGGTGGGGACAGTTCACTACGTTTAAGTCGAACGCTCCGGATCTGCTGCGGCGTCAGTTACGCGCTGATCAGGTAATCTACTGTTCTCCGCTCGTGGACCCTTATCAACCCGCCGAAGAAATCGCGCATTTCATGCCGCGAATTTTGGCGGAGCTGATCGCCAGGCCGCCGAAGGTCTGCGTGATCCAGACGCGCGGACCGTTGATTGTCCGGGATCTTGCGCAGTTAATTCAGCTGGCCAGCCGTACGAAGTTGCGCGTCAGCTTTTCGCTGACCACCAATCGGGAAGACGTTCGCAAACTTTACGAGCCGCATTGCGCTCCCCTCGATTGCCGGTTGAAGGCGATGCGGGAATTGCGCAGCGCCGGGATTACCACCTTCGCAACGCTGGCGCCGCTGCTTCCGTGCGACCCTGAGGAATTGGCGAGATTGGCGCTGGGCGCGACCGACCAGGACATTATCGGCGATCCACTGCACGTGCGTTCGGTGAAACCGCGCGGCGCAACCACGCGCGAGGCGGCGTACGTCATCAGTCGGCGGCACGAGTTTTCCACCTGGCTGGATCCCGAGTTTCAGGGCGAACTGGTGAGCCGCATCCGGCGTTTTGTGGCACGGGCCGGACGGAACTTTGCGACCGGACCGGAGGGTTTTCGATGGCTGTCACAATAGCGACGCAGTCTGTTTTGGAGCGCCTGGGCATTGAGCCGCCCAGCGCCGACGGCCAGACCATCGCGTCGTCGAACCCCGCCGATGGCAGCGAACTTGGCCGCGTCGAGTTGGCCTCGGCGGAAGACTACGAGCGCACCGTGACAGAGAGCCTCCACGTGTTTGAGCGCTGGCGCATGTTCCCTGCCCCGAAGCGCGGCCAGATTGTGCGCGAGATCGGCGATGAACTAAGGCGCAACAAGGATGACCTGGGCACGCTGGTGACGCTCGAAATGGGCAAGATTCTCGCCGAAGGCAAAGGCGAGGTGCAGGAGATGATCGACATCGCCGACTTCGCCGTCGGGCTTTCGCGCCAGCTCTACGGCCTCACCATGCCCAGCGAGCGAGCCGAGCATCGCATGTACGAGCAGTGGCATCCGCTGGGCGTGGTCGGTGTGATCTCGGCTTTCAACTTCCCGGTGGCCGTGTGGTCGTGGAATGCGCTGATCGCGGCGGTGTGCGGCGATTGCGTGTTGTGGAAGCCGTCGCTCAAGACGCCGCTGACCGCGATTGCGGTGCAGAACATTTGCGATCGCGTACTGGAGCGGCACGGCTGGCGCGGCGTGTTCAATCTGATCATTGGCGAGGACGCCGTCATCGGCAGCCGGCTCATCAACGACCGGCGCATACCGCTAATCAGCGCTACCGGCTCCACGCGCATGGGCCGGATCGTCGCGGAAGCCGTCGCGCGGCGGCTGGGGCGCGCGCTGCTCGAACTGGGCGGCAATAACGCGGTGATCGTCATGAATGACGCAAACCTGGATCTGACGCTGCGGGCGATTCTCTTCGGCGCCGCCGGCACGGCCGGACAGCGCTGCACCAGCATCCGGCGGCTGTTCTTGCAACGCGGCATCGCTGCCGAGATGACTCGAAAACTCCAGGCGGCTTACGCGCAGATTCGCATCGGCGATCCACTCGAGGAAACGACGCTGATGGGCCCGCTGATTGACCGGCGGGCTGTGGAAGCGATGCAGGCCGCGCTCCAACGCATCCGCACCGAAGGCGGCGAGATCATTTACGGCGGCGAAGAACTCGGCGGCTGCTACGTCCGGCCCGCGCTGGTAAAGGCCCACGCCAGCATGCCGATTCTCCAAGAAGAAGTCTTCGCGCCCATTCTCTATCTGATTGAGTTTGACGAGTTGGAACAGGCCATCGGATGGCACAACGGAGTTCCGCAAGGGCTGTCGTCGGCGATCTTCACAACCAACATGATTTCGTCGGAAACATTCTTGAGCGCGCGTGGCAGCGACTGTGGCATTGCCAACGTTAACATCGGCACCAGCGGCGCGGAGATCGGGGGAGCTTTCGGCGGCGAAAAAGACACGGGCGGCGGGAGGGAGTCCGGCAGCGACGCGTGGAAGGCTTATATGCGGCGGCAAACTGTGACCATCAACTGGTCGAACGAGCTGCCGCTGGCGCAAGGAATCCAGTTTGAGGTCTAGCGCGCTGTGATTCGTTCCTGCATCTTGCTGCTGGCCGCGGTTCTGCTCGACGCGCAGGCGCCGCTCCAAAACAGCGGAAAGCCAATACGGGTTGCTTACGAGTGCATTCCCGCCGAGCTGCAAGCTGCCGGACTCAGCTGCAGCGAAGACAACCCGTGCCCGGTTTATCTGGAACTTGCCAATATTGAAGCCGTGGGCAACAAGATTTTTCTGACGGGAAATGTGCACACCTCGGACACCACTCTTTCGTCGATCCTGCTGGCTTCTGAAGACGGCGGCGGCACCTGGGCCGAGCCGCACGAGCGCATCCGTTCTTCCGGTCTCGATCAGATCCAATTCTTCGACTACCAGAACGGCTGGATTTCTGGGGCGAACCTGCAAGGCGCGCCGCGCGATCCGTTCCTGCTGATCACCACCGATGGCGGCAAAACCTGGCGCGATCGTCCGCTGTTTGAAGAAAGCCGGGTAGCCGCAATCGAAGGGTTCTGGTTCGATACGCCGGAACACGGGCTCCTGCTGGTCGACGCGACCCTCGACAATGCCAAACGGGAGCTCTATGAGACACGTACCGGCGGCGAAAGCTGGGCCATAAGGCAAGCCAGTGCTTCGCCGAGTTTTTTTGCGCGAGGCCAGCCCGGCGAACCGAAGTTCTTCGTGCGTAGCCCGACTGGTGAACCGGGCTGGCGGCTTCAACCCGAGGCTGCCACCCACAGCTACGCCATCGAAAGGTCGGAGGGCGGTGGCCACTGGCACAAGGCCGCCAGCTTCCTGGTGAGCATCGCCGCATGCAAAGAATGAAGACTGATCCCATCGAACTGGAGCTGTTCCGCCATCTGCTGGTCTCCATCGCCGAAGAGATGGGCGCGGTGCTGCGCAAGACGTCGTTCTCGGCAAACATCAAGGAGCGGCGCGATTACTCGTGCGCGGTATACGATGCCGGGGGCGAAACGGTGGCGATGGGCGATCACATGCCGGTGCATCTAGGCGCGATGCCGCTATCCGTGCAGCATGCCACACAGGCCTTCGACCTCCGCGCAGGCGACGTCGCGATTCTCAACGATCCGTTCCGCGGCGGCACGCATCTTCCCGACATTACCGCGGTATCCGGCGTCTTCCTGCGCGGCAGCCGCAAGCCGGCCTTCTACGTGGCAAACCGCGCGCATCACGCCGACGTCGGCGGAATGAGCCCCGGCTCGATGCCGCTGGCGCGGGAGATCTACCAGGAAGGCATTCGCATTCCTCCCGTGCTGCTGGTGCGCGGCGGGCGCATGGATCGCGAGATGCTGGCCCTGATCCTCGCCAATGTCCGGACGCCGGTGGAACGCGAGGGCGATCTGCTGGCGCAGTGCATGGCAATCCAGCGCGGCGAGCACCGCCTGCTGGAGCTGGTTGCCAAGTACGGGATGGCGAAGGTCAACCGCAACATGACCGCGCTTAAGGACTACAGCGAGCGCATGCTGCGTGCCGCGATTCGCCGCCTGCCGCCCGGCCGGTACCGCTTCGAGGATTACCTGGACAACGACGGGGTGGCCGCTAGGCCGGTTAAGATTGCCGCCGCAGTGACTATTCACGGGGACCGCGCTACGGTCGATTTCAGCGGCTCCGATCCGCAAGTGGAAGGCTCCGTGAACGCCAATTACGCGGTCGCGCTTTCGGCGGCGACGTACGTGTTCCGATGCCTGGTACGCGAAGATATTCCGTACACGGCGGGCGTGATGAGGCCGCTTGAAGTGATCGCGCCCAGCGGCCTGGTGGTAAGCGCGCAACTTCCGGCGGCCATGGCGGCCGGTAACGTCGAAACGTCGCAGCGCATCACCGATGTGATTCTGGGTGCGCTAGCGCAAGCCGCGCCGAAGCTGATCCCCGCCGCTAGCTCCGGCACAATGAACAATCTCACCTTCGGTGGATGGGACCCGTTTCGCAAACAAGCCTTCGCGTACTACGAGACCATCGCTGGTGGGATGGGCGCGTCGGCAATGTCCGACGGCGCCAGTGCCACCCACACTCACATGACCAACAGTTGGAACACGCCGGTAGAGGCTTTCGAGCACTTGTATCCGCTGCGGGTCTGCGGCTATCGCATCCGCTCGGGCTCCGGAGGGAAAGGGCGGCATCGCGGCGGCGATGGCATTGTCCGCGAATTCGAGTTCCTCACGCCGGCGCAAGTCACGATTCTCTCGGATCGCCGGCTACGCGGCCCATACGGTCTCGCGGGCGGCGGCGCAGGCAAGCCCGGCAAGAATCTCCTGTTGAGCGGAAGGAGTTCCACTACCCTGCCCGGGAAGGTACGATTCGAAGTGCGCGCGGGCGATGTTTTGCGTATTGAAACCCCCGGCGGAGGCGGATACGGCAAGCCGTCCTGAAGTACAGCCGATTACGCCTTGGGCGCCGCAGGCATTATCGCGCGTCGCCATGATGCAGACCTGGCGGCGGCTGACATTCCTGCATTGGCGCTACGATCCGGACACCGTGCGGCGAATGATTCCCGCCGGCCTGACGCTCGACACCCTCGATGGGGCCGCATGGGTCGGCTTAATTCCGTTTGAGATTCACAATCTCACCGGGATCCCGCACTTTCCGGAGACGAACGTGCGCACGTACGTGATTGGACCGGACGGCAGCCGCGCTGTCTGGTTCTTCTCGCTGGACGCCGCCCGGCTGCTCGCCGTGATTGGCGCCCGCATCGGCTATCGCCTGCCGTACTTTTGGGCGTCGATGCGCGTGACTTCAGAAGGCGGGCGAGTGCGCTATCGCAGCCGGCGCCATTGGCCGCACAACCAGCAGACCACGTCGGACATCCTCGTGCAGCCCGGCGCACTTTATCAGCCAGATGAAATCGGCGAACTGGATCACTTCTTCACTGCGCGCTATCGCCTCTACACGCGAATGCGCGGCCGGCTAGGATACGCGCAGATCGATCATCCGCCCTGGCCGTTGGCGCGTGCAAGCCTGTTGGAGCTGAACCAGTCATTGATCGAAGCAGCCGGATTCCCTCCACCCACTAGCGTGCCTTTGGTTCACTATGCGGAGGAATTGACGGTGAAGATTGGCGCGGCGCGTGAAACCGGGACGCTCGGCGATCTACACTGAAGTTTCATGGCTAAGTTCAAATCGGCCGGCAGGGAAAAGAAGCCACCCGCCAAGTCGGCGCTCTCCGCCATTCCTTGCCTGATCCTGGTGGTGCTCGGGATCGCACTCATGTCGCTTCTGTTGTACTTTTCTTTGCAATCGAGCACTCAATGAGAGCAGACAATCGCCGCGCGGATGAAATGCGCCCGGTGCGCATCACGACGAATTATCTGATGACCGCCGAAGGGTCGGCGCTGATCGAGGTCGGCCATACACGCGTGCTCTGCGCCGCGACGGTGGAAGAGACGGTGCCGCAATTCCTGCGCGGCAGCGGACGCGGCTGGGTGACCGCCGAGTATTCGATGCTTCCCCGCGCAACGTCCACTCGCACCCCGCGCGAGGTTTCGAAAGGCCGCTTGTCCGGGCGCACGCACGAGATCCAGCGTCTGATCGGGCGCTCGCTACGCGCCGTGGTGGATATGGGCGCGCTGGGCGACCGGACGGTGATTGTCGATTGTGACGTGCTGCAGGCTGACGGAGGTACGCGCACCGCGTCCATTACAGGGGCCTACGTCGCTCTAGTGTTGGCGTTGAAGCAACTGGTGCAGTTTGGAGCTTTGAAATCGCTGCCTCTGACCGATCGTGTAGCCGCAACCAGCGTCGGCATCGTGAACGGCGAACCGTCGCTGGACTTGTGCTACGAAGAAGACTCGCAGGCCGAAGTGGACATGAACGTCGTCATGACTGGCGCGGGAAAGTTCGTGGAATTGCAGGCCACCGCCGAGAAGACGCCCTTCGATGACAAGCAGCTGGGGCGGTTGGTCGAGATCGCGCGGCACGGCATCGGCGAGCTGTTCGAGATCCAGAAGACCGCGCTGGGACTCTGACGTTGCCGATCTTCTGCGCGACGACCAATCCCGGCAAACTGCGGGAATTCCGGCTGGCGCTGGCCGATTCATTCAAAGTGGAGCCGCTCGCGGACCTGAAGACGATCCGGCCGGCCGAAGAAACCGGCGCGACATTCGCAGAAAACGCGGTTCAGAAGGCGCTCTACTATTCCGATTATTGTGACGGCCTGCTGTTTGTGGACGATTCCGGACTGGAGGTCGACGCACTCGGCGGCGCGCCCGGCGTCTATTCGGCGCGCTTTGCCGGCGAAGGCGCCAACGACGAAGCGAATAACCGTCTGCTGCTGGAACGGATGCAAGGCGTCGCGGATCGCACGGCGCGTTTTGTGTGCGTCGTCGCGCTGGCCAATGCCGGCAAGCTGGTGCACACATTCCGGGGCGAGGTAGAAGGACGGTTAACCGATGCGCCGCGTGGCCCCAACGGATTTGGATACGACCCGCTCTTCTTCTACCCTCCACTTGGCTGTACGTTTGGGGAAGCGCCGCTGGAACGGAAGATGGAGGTCAGCCATCGCGCGAAAGCGCTGAGGGCGTTGCGCGCGTATCTTCAAGATCAGAGGACAATGTTGGAATGAGCAAAGCAAGCGAACTTCGCGCTCTGTTGCGCCAGGACGGCATGATCACGGCGCCAGGCGCCTACGATTGCATCACTGCTCGAATGATCGATCAGGCTGGCTTCCAGGCGGTGTACATGACCGGTGCGGGCACGGCCGCGACGCTTGGCTATCCCGATTACGGCCTGGTAACGATGTCGGAGATGGTGGAGAACGCGGGACGCATCGCGAGCGCGGTTCGCGTCCCCGTGATCGCCGACGCCGACACAGGCTACGGCAACGAGCTGAACGTGACGCGCACGGTGCGTGAATACGAACGGCGCGGCGTGGCCGGCATCCACATCGAAGATCAGGGCTTCCCGAAAAAGTGCGGGCACCTGGACAACAAGGTCATCATCCCGCTGGACGACTACCTTGCGAAGATTCGCGCCGCGGCTTCAGCCCGGCAGCACCCCGATTTCCTGATCATCGCGCGGACGGACGCGCGAGCGGTGCTTGGATTCGACGAGGCCATCCGGCGAGCCAACGCGGCGCTCGAAGCCGGAGCAGACATGGCGTTCGTGGAAGCGCCGCAGAAAAGCGAGGAAGTGGCGGCAGTACCGCGCCTGGTGAAAGGTCCGTGCCTGTTGAACCTGGTGTGGCGCGGGAAGACACCGGAAGTATCGCTGGACGAGGCTCAGGCGATGGGCTATAAGGTGGCGATCCTTCCGGCGCTTCTGTTCACGGCTGTTATCGGCGTATGCGACCGTCTGCTCGAAGAAGTGAAGCAGACCCGCCGCCATCCGCTTCCGATCGCCGACATCACCGTGCGCGAATGCTTTCAACGGCTCGGCTCGGACGCGTGGGACGAGGTCCGCGAGCGCTTTAGCCCACAGACAGCCGCGCGATAGCCATGTGATAGAATCGCGCTCCATGGCTACTTACGTCCTGGTACATGGCGCCTGGCATGGAAGCTGGTGCTGGAAGCGCGTCCGCAAATCACTGCAATCCGTCGGTCACGATGTTTTCACGCCAACGCTCACTGGTGTCGGCGAGCGCTCGCATCTCAACTCGCAGGACGTTGACTTGGAGACGCACATCCACGACGTCGTAAACCTGATGCGCTGGGAAGATCTTTCGAACGTGATTCTTTGCGGCCATTCCTACGGCGGCTGCGTCATCAGCGGCGCGGCGGACCGCGTCCCGGAGCGCATCGGCGCGTTGGTGTACCTGGATGCCTTTGTGCTGGAAGACGGCGAGCGGCTCAACGATCTGGTTCCCGCCGGACAGGCGCAGGGCATGCGCGACCAAGCCCAAGCGAGCGGCGACGGCTGGAAGGTCGCTCCCATTCCCGCGGAAGCATTTCGGGTGAATCCGCGCGACGCTGCCTGGGTCAATGCGCAGTGCACCCCGCAATCGATCGCCACGTTCGATCAGCCCATCCGGCTGAACGGCGGGCTGAATGGGATCCACGACGTCACCCACATTCTTGCTACCGGTTTCCGGGAAGGCTCGCCATTTCCGGCGTGTCACGAACGCGCTCGATCGAAGGGTTGGAAGTTGCATAAGGTCGACTGCGGGCATGACGTGATGTTGGACCGTCCGGAAGAATTGACGCAGTTCCTGTTGGGTTTGGCGGCATGACTCCAGTCTTATTTGCGCGACGCGACATTGAGTTCAACGCCGACGGCACAACCATGCGCGGATGGCTTTACCTGCCTCAGCCCGCCGGACCGCCGGCGCCGGTGATCGTAATGGCTGGAGGTTTCGCGTGCGTCAAGGAGATGCACCTGGATCACTTCGCCGAAGTTTTCGCGAGCGCTGGCCTCGCCTCCCTGGTCTTCGACTTTCGCAACCTCGGTGCGAGCGACGGCCAGCCCCGCCAGGAAATCAATCCGTGGCAGCAGGTGGAAGATTACAAGCACGCAATTACCTATGCCGGCACCCTCGCGGAGGTTGACGGCCGGCGAATCGGCATTTGGGGCAGCAGTTACAGCGGCGGCCATTGCCTGGTCGTGGCGGCGACCGACCGCCGCGTCAAATGCGTGGCCGTGCAGGTTCCGACCATCAGCGGTCACGACAGCGGCCTGCGTCGTGTTCCCATGGAGAAGGTGGAGGAACTCACCCGAACATTTGGCGACGACCGCGTGCGCCGCATGCACGGTGAGGCCCCGATAATGCGCCGCCTGGTAGGCGAATCCGCGGATCAGCCGGTTTATCCCTCCGCCGAAGTGCGGGCCTGGTTCCTGGAATCGGCCAGGCATGCGCCCACCTGGCGAAATGAGGTGACGCTCCGAACGATGGAGTATGCGCGAGGCTACGAACCGGGCGCGTACATTGCGCACATTAGTCCGACGCCTCTGCTCATGGTCATCGGCCTCAAAGACTACGTCACGTGCACCGATTTGGAGATGGAAGCGTTCAATCGCGCGCTGGAGCCCAAGAAACTGGTCACACTAAGGGGCGGCCATTTCTCGCCGTACGTGGAGGAGTTCGAGACCGCCAGCGGCGCGGCGTCGGAGTGGTTTGTCCGGCATCTGGGCGCCTAGTCGATGGGATTGGTCGCGAAGACCGACAGCTCGGGTGTGAAGCCGCGGTCGTCCATTTCGAGAATCGCCTTCACCGCGTGCGCGATCTCTTCGCCGCGCAGCTTGGAATCGTTGACTTTTTGCGTTAGGCCGGCGGTTTGAAAGAAATCCGTCACCACTTCGCTGGGATTCACCAGCATCACGCGGACGTTGTATTTGCGCAGCTCGCCGCGCCAGCACTCGGTCATGCCGCGCAACGCGAACTTGCTGGCATAGTAAGCCGTCCCGTTAGGCGCGCCGCGCAGGCCGGCCGTAGATGCAATGTTGATGATGTTCCCGCGCTTGCGCTGGATGAAATGCTTGGCGGCTTCGCGCGCCATCAGCATCGCGCCGGTGACGTTAGTGGCAAAGGTGGCTTCAAAGCTGGCGAGATCGAAATCCACCAGGTTCTTGAAGAACCCGATGCCGGCGTTGTTCACCAGGATGTCGAGGTCACCGAACTTCGCCAGCACTTCACGATAGGTGCGCAGGACGTCCGCCTCTTTCGACACGTCCGCCTGTATCGGGAAGGCGCCCAGCGCCTGCGCGGCATCATCCAAGCGCTTCTTGTCGCGGCCGGTGATGGCCACGCGCGCGCCGCTGTCCGCGAGAGTTTTCGCGATGGCGCGCCCGATTCCGGCGCTGCCTCCGGTGATGAGTGCTACCGAGTTATTCAGGTTCATGAGTAACAGGCTTCGAGCAACGCCAGCACTTCGGCTTCGCTCATGGGGCGGTCCACGACGCCTTGATGCGCCAGCTCATGAGCGATCGGCGCGACGATCTGGCTCAATTCGTCATGCGGAACCCCGGCGGCTTTGAGCGTGGTCGGAACGTCAAACTGCGCGATGATGGCCCCGGTGCGGTCGGCACACGCCAGGGCCGCCTTCTTCGGATTGGCCGGATCGAAAGGAAGGTGAAATCCTTCCGCGATCGGCCGGAAGCGCTCCGGCGCGATGTCCGCCATATAGCGCATGGCATGCGGCAGAGTAATGCACGAAGTGATGCCGTGAGGCACGTCCCAGCGCGGCCCGATCTGATGCCCCAGCAGGTGCGAAAGGCCGAAGCGCGTATTCATCGCACCGAAGATGGAGAACCACGACGCCATCTGGCAGTGACCTCGGTGCGCCAGTTGTTCTTCGCCCTTGGTTCGGATAGAAGCCGCGAGATGCTCGTCGAACAGAGCAATCGCCTTGGAAGCCAGCGCGTCGCTGATCGGCTGATGACGGATCGCGTAGGCGCCTTCAATGGCATGGTCGAGAGCGCGCATCCCGGTGGAAACCCACAGCCAATCCGGCGTAGCGAGCGTTAGTGAGGGATCGCAGATCACTGTGCGCGGGAGCACGCGTGGGTCGTACACGCCGCTCTTGACGCGCGTGCTTTCGTCGGTGACGCCGCCGGCGTGCGTGAATTCGGCCGCCGAGAGTGTGGTTGGAACCGCAATGTGCACCACTTCGCGCGAGGCGAGCAGGCCAAAAATAGCCACTTTGGCCGAATCGATGGGACTGCCGCCGCCGAAACTGACTACGCAGTCGGCGTTGACGCGCTCGATTTCTTTTTCAAGCTGATTCACGGTGCCGCGAGGAACGTGCTGCACCACCCCGGCGAATACGCCGGCGCAGTAGGAACCGAGCGCTTCGGTAAGGTCTTTCAAAATCGGGAGTTCGGCCACAATCGACGTCGTGACCACGAGCGCCCGCTCGAGCTTGCGCCGCTCCATTTCCTCTTTCAGCGCGGAGATTTTTCCGGGACCGTAGATCACACGCTCCAGGCGGCTCAGATTGAATTCGCCGACCGGCGCTTGTGGTCGAGAAGATCTTAATTCGGGGGAGGCCATCGACGCCATACTACCAGACTTGCACTCGCCCCTTCACGCTGTCCGAAAATAGAAGCAATGAATTTTGAACCTTGGCTGAGAGGGCCACTGGAAGGAGTCGACCCGCTGGTGGCGCCCACGCTGCACGCCTACGCCCAAGCCCGCGAGGATCTGGCGCACTGGACAGAAGGCTTGACCGACGCGCAGATCTGGGCGCGGCCGCACGGCTTGGCGCCAGTCGGATTCCAACTCCGGCACATCGCCGGGAGCGTCGAACGGCTGACGGCCTATTTACAGGGCCTTGCGCTCACCGGCCAGCAACTGGAGGCGATCCAGCACGAGATGGACCCGGGAGCCAGCCGCGAAGACCTGCTGCACGCCGTCAACGAATCGCTCAGCCGGTCCGAAGCCGTCATTCGCGCGCTCGATCCGGCAGCGCTGCGTGAAAAACGCGAAGTTGGCCGCAAGCATTTGCCGACTACGGTGGTAGGATTGGTAGTGCACTTGGCCGAACATACGCAGCGTCACGTCGGCGAAGCCATCATTACGGCGAAGCTGGCGCGGGCCGCGTAGGCCGGGTAGTACCAAAAAGGCCGGCGGCGGGTTGAACTAAGCCAGATCCGGGTATAGACTTCCATTTTGCGCATTACCGAAGCTGACTACGAATATCTGCTCCACACGCTGTCCGAGGCGCGTTCCCGGGCAACCGAGATCGCCGCTTCCATTAGTGCCCGTGTGGGCCGGGAGCATCCGCTGGCGCAACTGGCGAACAGCGCGGCGCTGAACGTCGAGCGTGTGCTCCTTGGCGTCAAGAGAAACGCGGCCGATCCGCTGGAAACGGCGCCGAAGGTCTTTGAGATTTCGAGCGGTGCACCGGCAGTAGCGGCCCCAGCGCCCCCTCCCGCCTCGAATGCGATGGAGGAGGTGGCCTGGGCGTCGTTCACGCGAGAGAGCGGCGTCGGTCCGGAGCACTGGGTCTCCCAGTTCGTGGACGACCTGATGCTGGAGGTTCGCTCTTCCGGCGCCATCACTTTCGATACGGCCGGGCGCCTGCTCGAACAGCACCGGCACTCCTTTGAACGGGACTTGGCGATCGCGCGGCGGATGGTGCGCAACTACCCGCACCTTTTCGCGGAAGAATTGGAAGCCGTAGGCGCGGCTGCAAGACACGCCGCGCGGAGAACATTCATCGCCAAGGCGTGAGGCGAGGCTGGACCCAGACATGCAACTTCACCCGAGAGAGCTCAACGAACTCACGCGCAAAGCGGGTGAGTTGTTGTCCGACACCGGCGATGTGCCGCGGCTGTTGGGGATGCGGCTCGGCGCGGACCACACACTGACGGTAGCGGCGGAAGAGATGCTCGCCAGCATCGAGGGTCTGCTGCGCGAACTGCGCTCCTTTGATGCCTCGGCCTATGAAGACGACGACCCGCACGATGACCTATGAACGGCCTCCCCAAGTAGGGCGGCCTTAGCGGATTCGTAATATCACTGCAAAAGAAGAAAGAGAAGCGGTACCTGGAGGGATTTATATGAGCACTCAAGTATTGGATGAAGAGAAAACGATCGCGCGCCTGCAGACGCTGATCAAATCGGAGCATTGGCTGGCCAGCTATGTCAGCGATCTGTTGAGCGCGCACGATCTGTCGGCTGGCATCGATTTCCGCACCGCTGAACAACTACTGGGGGCGGAAAAGGAACAGTTCGAGCGCGACCTGGCCATCGCGCGGCGCATGCTACGCATCTACGGCCGGCAAGTGCTCGGCGACAGCATGGCGCAAAACGCCGGCTGAGCGGCTGAGCAACGTTAGCGCAACACTGTAACTGGCACCCAGGCGTCGGTGTTTTCCCAGATCAGGTGGAGTGTGCCTTTATTGCCTCCCTCGGAAGCAATTTCAATGCGGAAGGTTTCCACCGGTGAGGACAGCTTCTTCAGGTTCATCGCCACGCGTGCGAAGTCCTGGCTCTCGTCGTAGTCCAGATGAAACTGGCCGGTCTGCTTGTTGATGATCAGCTTCCACTCTTTCTCTCCGGGCAGCGTCCAAATGCTGTAACTGCCTTTCGGGAGCTTCAGGCCGTTGACGTCCAGGTCGTTTTCGGTGGTGATCTTGGTGGCCCAGTTGGCGCCGGTGCACCAGACTTCGCCATAGGGAACCAGGCCGCCCATGATCTTGCGTCCATGCATGGAGGGCGCATAATAATCGATCGTGATGTGATCGCCGCCGATGACCCCTGAGGCCTTGGCGGGCGGGCTGGTATGGCGGCTAAATTCCTGGGCGCGGACCACCGCAACGGTCACTCCGGCGAGCGCTACCACCAGGACTCCGGCGAGCGCCAGGATGCGGAAACGAGTGAGGCGAAATCGGGTCATGCGAAATCTCCACGCTTATCGTATCCGATTGCGGGAGGGGGTGCGCAGGACAAGGCGGTAGTGGGGTCTTAGCGGGGAGATGCCTTAAACCGCTGGACGAGAAGCCTAAACGTTTCGGCAATTGCCATGTACCACAGACCATCGGCCAACGCGCACAGGATTAGCCATGTCGCAATTGCCCAAGGCCCAGATGAAGTATGAAGAGACAGGATTACACGGTGCACAACGGCTACCGCAGGGAACACCAGCGCCCAAAACATATTCATCTGGAAATCATTGATCGTCACGAGAAAGAGGGTGAGTGCGAATCCAAGGACTCCTGCCGAAAGTGACCACTGATTCCTTACGCGCCTATGAGTTCGGGGATATTCCATACATGGTTCTCGATCCCGGCCGCCAAAGTCTTCATCACAAACTTGCGGAGGACGTAGCTAGGCCCGATTAGGGCCATCTCCCGGCTAAGACCCCACTACCGACAAGGCGGCTTAGCGGCCGGCGGCGTGCACCTTGTCGTAGAGCGCTTCGAAGAACGCGACCTGGTCGCGGCCGAGCGACGGGCCCATTTCGGCACGGTCTCCCAGGATCATCCGGCGGTCATTCTTGCGGCCGTCGAATGCCACCCACTTCGGCAGCCCCTTGCCGTTGGGATCGCCATGGGCGGCGAAGTTCGTCCAATAAGAGGACAACGTATCGGAGACCTGGTGGTCCAGGTCCGTCCACGGACGCGGCGGCGCCAGGTTCTGAAAAACGTAGGCGGCTTCCGCGCCATGCGTCGCGCCGGTACCAAACGCACCTCGCGGTGACTCACCCTCGGGCGCTGGCGGCTGGTGTGTGAAGTAATAGACGAACGCTTTCGACTTGCCGGTCTTGGCCTGCGCGCTCGCCCATAGCCGCATCACAAATCCCAGTTCGTCGCGGAAGGCCGCCAGTTGGCTGGCGTTGGCCTGCTCATCCGTAGCGGCCGGGTACAGCTTCAGGAACGCGTCAGCTTGATCGCCAAAGCGCTTGCGGGAACGCTCGGTGAACTTCTCCGCGGTCGTCGGCCGCAGGAAGAACGTCCCCTCGTCCTGATTCGATCCCACCAGCAGCGGCACATCGTTCTGCTTGCCCTCGGCGAACGTCGCGCCGACATCTTCGGGCAGGAACCAGCCGTCGATCACCGGACCGGTGCCGCGCCCGGCCTTCAGGACTTCGGCCGCCGGCGTGGCGCGGAGTTCGGCGAGGGAATGCGCGCCCAATTCCGACGCCAGCTTTGTGCCTGTCTGCTCCGCTTGCGCGAGTGTCTCCACCGGACCAACGGAAAGCCCGAGCCACGCACCGCTTTCACCGATTGCGCGTTGGAACAGGCCCTTGGCGCGCGGCGAACCCATCAGGTTTGAAATACTGGCCGACCCGGCCGAATCGCCAAATACCGTAACCCGCTTGGGATCGCCGCCGAACGCCGCGATGTTCCGCTGCACCCATTCGAGCGCGGCCACCTGGTCCATAAAGGCGAAGTTAGCGGCGGCGCGACGGTCCGATTCCGCGGTCAACTCGGGATAAGCGAAGAATCCGAACACGCCCAGGCGATAGTTGATGGTCACCAGTACGACGCCTTTCTTCGCCATTGAGTCGCCATCGTAGTTGGGCGAGGAGCCCGAACCGGTGGTGTAGCCCCCGGGATGAATCCAGACCATCACGGGACGCCGGTCGCCGGCGGACTTCGCGGCGGTCCAGACGTTCAGGTACAGGCAGTCTTCGCTCATGTGCGGCGGAGGCGCGCCCCGAAACGCCGGCTGCATGCACACCGGCCCAAACTCGTCCGCTTTCAACACGCCCTCCCAATGCGCAGGCGGTTGCGGTGCGCGCCAGCGCAAGGTGCCCGTGGGCGGCGCGGCAAAGGGTATCCCGCGAAATACGCGCACCTCGGGACTGGCGCCGGCAATGCCGGTCACAAGTCCGGTGTCCAGACGAATCGGTTCCTGAATGGCGGCGTAAGCGGCGGTAGAAAGCAGAACGCAGAGTGCGGTAAGCAGAAGCCGGTGCATAGATGCTCCGGGGAACATCATATCGCCGTTCGCTCTTGCGCCGCGGCTACAGGCTAACGCTGGCGATGCACGCCGAAGACGCCGCCCAATAAATGGCGCGCCTCCAATCACCCGCGGCCATACAGACCGCGGCGGACGCGATATTACAAAGGAAGAGGACTCCGGGAAATAAAAGGCGCTTGTTCACGTTCATGCACTTCTACTCATCTATCGACAGCCCACCGCGCCACGATTAGGCCTGTGCTAGTCTTGCGGTTTATGTCCAGCGGCGCCCCGCGCATCTCCACTTCTCTGAAATGGACCATCTGCGCCGTCGCCGCCATGGGCTTCCTGTTCGACATCTACGTTGTTCTGGTCGGCCCCCTCATCCTGCAACCGGCGCTCATCGAACTGGGACATCTCAAGCCCGGCACGGCGGACTACCGCGATTGGGCGGGTACCCTTTTCTGGATACCGCCGCTGGTGGGCGGATTCTGCGGCCTGTGGGGCGGCTACCTGGCCGACCGCTTCGGCCGGCGTCGCATCCTTACCTGGAGTATCCTGCTCTATGCCTTCGCGGGTACCGCGGCCGGTCTCGCCACCGCCCTCGGTCCGCTGCTCATCTTCCGCACGATGGCCTTCGCCGGCACCTGCGTGGAATTCGTCGCTGCCGTCGCGTGGGTGGCGGAGATTTTCCCGGACCCCAAAACGCGCGAGGCCGCGCTCGGCTACACCCAGGCATTTGCGTCGCTGGGCGGCGTCCTGACTGCCGGCGCTTACTTCGTCGCGAGCCGCTGGGGTCCCGCGCTGCCGGCCATCTATGGAGGGCACGCGGCCTGGCGCTACACGCTGATCGCCGGCGTTGCGCCCGCAATTCCGCTGGCCATCATCCGGCCGTTTCTCCCCGAATCGCCGCAATGGGAGCACCTGCGCGTCAGCGGCACGCTCGAACGGCCCAGCGTCGCCGAACTCTTCCGGCCCGCCTATCGCCGCGTCACCATCGTGACCGCGCTTCTGTTTGCCTGCGCCTACGGCGCCGCCTTCTCGACCATCCAGCAATCGCCGCAGATAACGCCCGGCCTGGCCGAAGTCGCGCGCTTGGCGCCCGCCGCTCGAGGACAAGCCATCTCCAGCGTCCAAGGCATGCAGGAGTTTGGCGGACTCGCCGGCCGCATTGTCTTGGCAGCGCTCGCTCTGGTCATCGTCAGCCGCCGTGCGCTGCTGCGTCTTTTTCTGATTCCCGGCCTCGCGATTACTCCCATCGTCTTTCTCTATATGTCCACGCACAGCCTGGACATGTTCCGCATCGGGATTTTCGTCGCAGCGTTCACCACCGTCGCGCAGCTCACCTTCTGGGGCAACTACCTGCCGCGCGTTTATCCGGTCCACCTGCGCGGCACCGGCGAAGGATTCGCCGCCAACGTCGGCGGACGCATGCTGGGCACCTCCACGTCACTGATCACCACTCACTTAGCCGCGCTCATGCCCGCCCTCTCCCCCTCCGGCCGTCTGACGCAGGCCGCTACAGTCATCGGAATCGGAGTTTATGCCCTCGCCCTGGCGCTGACCTGGCTGCTGCCGGAACCACCCGCCCAACTGCCTGAGTAAAACCGCCAGTGGGGCATAGTCCGCTCAGCCAAAGGGTCGTATCGCGCACTGAACTCGCACCTACACCTTTCTTTCTAACTGTTTGAACCTAGGCGGAATCGTGGACATTCAGTTGCACTTTGTCCCGCCGATCCGACGGGAGGGCGCTTATGCGACGGGGTTTCTGGCACACTTTACTGGCAATAGCAGTAGTGGCTTCCGGCACCGCGGCCGGGCAGTCTATCAACAGCGGCACGGTCACCGGAACCGTGCTCGATCCCACTCAGATGGCCGTTCCCAAGGCCGCCGTTGAGTTGCGGAACCCAGCGACCGGCTACACCCAAACGGTCGAAACCGACGATACAGGCACATTCCGGCTCAACAACGTCCCGCCAAACATGTATCAAATCTCGATCACGGCCACGGGCTTCGGCATCCAACGCCAGCCGCTCGAGATCCTGGGTCCGGCGCCAATCAGCTTGAGCTTCACCCTCCAGATGGCAGAGGTCACGACGACGGTGGACGTCGGCGCTACGCTGTCCCTGATTGACACCGATCCTTCCGCCCATACCGACGCGGACTCGGCGGCTTTTTCGAAGCTTCCGACTTTCGATCCCGCCGTGGGCCTCAGCAGCATCATCAATAACAGTACCGGTGGCACAGCAGCCGACGCCAACGGCTTCTTCCACCCGCTGGGCGATCACGCGCAGGTGAGCTTTGTCATCGACGGCCAGCCGATCAGCGACCAGCAAAGCAAAGTCTTCTCGACGCAGCTACCGCCGGACGCCATCCAAAGCATGCAACTCATCACCGGCGCACCCGACGCACAATATGGCGACAAATCCAGCCTGGTGGTGAACGCTGTGACCAAGTCCGGTGTGGGCGCGCGGCCATTTGGGTCCATTGAAAGCTATTGGGGATCGTTTGGAACTTACGGCGAAAACGCCACCTTCGGCTGGGGCAGCGCGAAACTGGGCAATTTCATCGCGCTCAATGGCGTGCGAACCGGCCATTTCCTGGATACGCCGGAGTACCTGCCGATCCACGACATCGGCAATAACGAGAACATCTTCGACCGCGTGGATTGGCTGCCGAACGGCCGCGACGTCTTCCATCTGAACATCTTTCTGGCTCGCAATTGGTTCCAGGTGCCGAACAGCTATGACCAGCTGCCGCAAGATCAGAAGCAGCGCGTGCTGACCTGGAATGTCGCGCCCGGCTACCAGCGCACCTTCGGCTCAAATACGCTGCTCACGGTGACTGCTTTCTCGCGCCGCGACCAAGTGAATTATTACGGCAGCCGCAATCCGCTGGACGACACGCCGGTAACGGAATCGCAGAATCGCTTCCTCACCAACTACGGCGTGAAGGCGGATGTGAGCACGACGCATGGCCGCCACAATTTCAAGTTCGGAACGCAAGTTCAACAGACGCGGTTGCTGGAGGATTTCAGCCTGGGCGTAACCGACCCGGCGTACACGCTTCTGTTCCCCGGCCTGCTCCCCTACAGCCTGACCCAAGGCGGCTCGTACTTCCAATTTCACGGCCTGGGCAACATCAGTCAATATGCGTTCTACGCCACCGACAACATCAAGTTCGGCAATTTCAGCGTCGACGCCGGCCTCAGGGACGACCAATACAACGGCCTGGTGACGAAGAATGGCATCCAGCCCCGGCTAGGCCTTTCCTACCTGGTGAATCGCACCGGCACGGTGCTGCGCGCCGCCTACTCGCGCACGTTTGAAACGCCGTTCAACGAGAACCTGCTGCTGTCGAGCGCAACGGGCAGCGGCGGCCTGGCCCAAAACGTCTTCGGCGCCAAGGCCAGTGTGCCCATCCAGCCCGGCTTCCGCAACCAGTTCAATGCCGGTCTGCAGCAAAAGTTCGGCTCGCACTTTGTGTTCGACGCCGACTATTTCTGGAAATACACGCACAATGCGTACGATTTCGACGTGCTCTTCAACACACCCATCACCTTCCCGATTGCTTGGCACAACTCGAAACTGGACGGCGTGACGGGGCGGCTGAGCACTACCAGGATTCATGGATTCCAGGCGTACATGACGTTCGGGCACACACGAGCACGCTACTTCCCACCGGAGAACGGCGGCCTGATCTTCCAGGGCACGGCGAACGTTCCCGGCGTGTTCCGCATCGATCACGACCAGGCCTATCAGCAGACCGTCAATCTGCGTTACCAGCGCGGAAAGGACGGTCCCTGGGCCACGTTCATTTGGCGCTTCGACAGCGGCCTGGTGGTGACCGGCATACCCGATTCCATGTACGCCATGGAGTTTCTGACGCCCTCGCAGCAGGTGGACATCGGCCTGGCGTGCGGCGGCGTCGCGGCGACGCTGCAAAGCCCGATCCGCGGCTGCACAGGCCCCGTGACGTCGACGCTGCTGACGCTGCCCCAGGCCGGAACGGAGAACGACGACCACAATCCCGACCGCGTGCAGCCGCGCAACCTGTTCGACTTCGCCGCCGGCGACGACAATCTCTTCCACGCCGAGCATCGCAAAACGTCGCTGCGCTTCACGGTGACCAATCTCACCAACAAGGTTGCGCTCTACAACTTCCTGTCGACGTTTTCCGGGACGCACTTCGTGCCCCCGCGGATGTACCAAGTCTCCATCGGCTACGCGTTCTAGTCACGTGGCACCGCGCACACGGTTTGAACTGCTTAGCTGTTACTCAGGCAATCCATCTCGAAATTGCTTGAGATGCAGCCGGCGCTGTTGCGCAACATAAATGCGTCTAATGCATTTATGGACTCCGTCGAAAGGTCATTGACCCAAGAGGCTGCAAAGGCCGATCGCTAGGCCGGGTACGGTCCTTGCGGAGGGCGCCGCATGGGTCTTCCGCCTCCCGTTAACCTTCCCTCTCCAAATATTCGTCGCGTTGCCACAAACACTTACGCCATCCTACCGCCATCACCTCCATCCACCGGGCGTAGTCTGGATTGAATGGACCGAGGGTTGGCGTTCTATGCGAATTGCCGGAAACACCGAAATTACCAAACGAACCCAATCCCAGAATCGAACACTAGCCCAGCGCCCAACGAACCTCGAATCTGGCATAGTAAGAGATTGCCCAACCCAGCCGAAGGGACTGGAATGTCACTTGAGTTCACAAACCTTGCTCTCTCCCGTTGAGCCGCTGAGCCTGGCTTACGACCGCGAACGCCTGGAAGACGTCGGCTTCATGACCTGCATGACGCTGGTCCTGCTCGGCAACTACGCACAGACCGGCCATTTCGGCGGCCCGCTGGCCTACACGCCCTACAACGTCGCCGTGCACCTGGCCGGCCCGGACCTCGGAGGCCTGCGCTTCGATTACCGCCACCCTAAGCACCCCTATAGCGACAAGTTCATGCTCGCCGGCGGCCACTGCATCCCGACGTGCTACGCGCTGTGGATCATCATGGGCGCGGCGCTGGCGCGCAAGTACAAAGCTACGGGCGACCGCCGCTATTACGTCGACCCCCACGACGCCATGCTGCCCATCGACGCGCTCGGCTTCCGCCGCGGCCGGGGCGCGCTTGAAACGCTGCTCGCCGACAACGGTCTGGCCGATCATCCGCTGTTCGCCGAAGCGAAGATTCGCGGCATCCGCGCGCTCCAAGGCCACGCTGAAAGCACCGACGTCACCAACGACGTGAACGGCGGACCGTCCGGTGTCGGCGTCGCCAATGCCGCTGGCAAGGCCGCTTTTTGGGACATCGCGGGCGCGTCCATGGCCGGCCCGAAAGTGATCGCGTTCGAAGGCGAGTTCGCTATGACCGAAGGCCACGCCCAGGAACTGAAGACCCAGGCGCTCGCGCTGCAGGTCGGCAAGCGCCTGCGCATCATGTTCTCCGACAACAACGCCGGCATCGATGACTCCCTGATCGGCGGCGTGGTTCCTTCCAAGTTCGACGGCTATCAAATCCCCGAGCAATGGACCTCCTACGGCTGGAACGTCTTCACGTTAGAGAACGGCAATAACTACGACCAGGTGGTGGCCGCGTTGAAGACCATGGAAGGCTGGGACCCGGCCGACCGCCGTCCCATGATCGTCATCGGCAACACGACGAAAGGCTATTGGCCGGCCGCGCACGACGGCAAGCTCGGCGATGCGAAGCAGTTGGTCGGCTACCCCAGCCATCCGTACGCCATGAAGATGAACTCGGACTACTTCGTCGCGCTGGCGAAAACGTTCGAGCAGCGCTACGGCGTCGAATTCGCCGGCATCCGCCAGGGGCCGGTCACCGACCCGCGCGAGCGCCTCATCCAGTTCAAAACCAACATCGACGTCGCGATGTCCGTGCTGGACCGCAACGGTCTGGGCGACTGGCTGGCCGACCGCCTGGCCGCGATCGGCGATTCTTTGAAAGATGACGTCAAGCTGCGCATCGACACCAAGCACGATCCGTTCGTCGATGACCGCCTGCGCGTCTCGAATCTACCGGTCGAGCCGCAGAAGCTCAAAGTGAAGAACAGCGTCTCCGGCGCCGAGAAGGAAATCGGCGTAACACTGTTCCGCAAGTCCGGCGAAGTTGCCGGCACGCGGCGCGGCATCTCGGAAATCATCAAGTGGGTGAATTACGTCACCGAAAACCGCTTCATCACCATTGCCGCCGATCTGTCGGAATCCATCAACTTGGAGCACGGCAGCATCTGGGGCCATTACGATCCGGAGACGAATCCTCTCGGCACTCGCCTGAAGGCGGCGATTCAAGAAGCCGGTAATGTTTCCACCGCCATTGGCCTGGTGAGCCAAAGCGCTTCGCTCGATCCCAAACAGTTCGCCGGCGTCTGGGCCATCAGCGGAACCTATGGCGCATTCACGCCGCTCATGTATTTGCCCGCACGTGTCTGGAGCCAGCAGCATCAGGACACCAAATTCAAGATGGGCGTGCTGCACATTCTCGCCGGCCACTCTGGCCCGGAAACCGCCGCCGACGCCCGCACCCACTTCGGCATTTTCTCGCCGCAGGTGTGGAAGCTGTTCCCGCGCGGCCACGTCATCAACCTGAATTTCTGGGATTATAACGACGTCGCGCCCGGCTACTTCGCCGCGGCCGAGATCGCCGCTCACGAAGGCAAGGTCGGCATCATCACTATCGAAGTGGCGCGGCCCGATTTCCCCGTGGCCGACCGCAGCAAGTTCGCCGACACCGACCTGAAGGCCGCCGCCAAAGGATTCTACGTGATTCGCGACTTCGCTCCAGGCCAGCCCAAGCACGGCTACGTCGTCACGCAAGGTTCGAGTTCAACGTTCAATTTGGTCAGCGTCCTGCCGAAGCTCGAACAGGCCGGTATCAACGTCAAGGTAATCGCGGCCATCAGCGAAGAACTCTTCGACCGCCAGCCGGAAGCCTACCGCAACTCCGTGCTGCCGCCCGAAGCGCATTACGATCTGATGGTGGTCAGCACCGGCACCCGCCGAGTCTGGCCGCTGCGCGACGTCGGCCCGCTTACCGATGCCTACTCGTTGACTTCCGACTGGGACAACCAGTGGCTCAGCGGCGGCCTGGAACCAGACGTGATCGCCGAAGCCCATCTGGACGCCGGATCGATCTTCGCCGGAATCCAGCGTTTCGCGAAGGATCGTGCGGAGCGCCTCGGGCGCCAGCGCTCGTTCCTCGAAGCTCTCTGATCTCGCGTCTGCAGCGAAGCTAGTGCGTGCTCGCCTCGCGCTTCACCGGCTTACCGTACACTTCGATCGACGCCACGTCGGCCCAGCCGCCTGGCCCGTGCCCGCTGCTCGGGAGCAGATCCACGAATCCGACTTCATCCACTTTGCTCAGGTCCGGATGCTGCACCCACACGCCCTTGGTCACCACTTTGTCGATGTCCAGGCGAAGCCAGCGGACGTCAGAAAGCGAGAAATCGCTCTGCAGCCAGTCCACCGTGGAGCCGTCCTCGTGGTCGCCCACTAGCCAGGTGCCGTCGGCTAGCTTCACGATGGGCCGCACTTTGTGGAATCCGGAGACCTTGGTCACCCAGCGGATCCGGGCCAGGCCCGTCAGGTCCACGTAGTTGTTCTTATCGCGCAAGGCCAGCGCGGTGGGTGTGGTGCACAGGCCGGTCCAGATGTGCAGCGGATTGCCCTCGTCTCCAGCTTTGCCAGTCTCCTGCAGTTCCTTGCTGGTAGGTCCGTAGAGTTTCAGCTCGAGATTCGGATTCGACACCGCATCTTGAGAGACCGCGTGTTCAAACCCGCCCGGCGCAACCTTCCACTCCTCGCGGAAGAAGAGCCCCGGACGCGCCGCTCGGGGCGGTTCCTGCGCCAACGCAGCGCCGGCAATCGCCAAAACGATCAGGGATTTTGTCGGGATTCTCATGACAACGATCATACAATTCCTGCCGGCAGTTGGATAATGCCGGGCGTACGATGAAAGTAGGAGGGCGTCCATGAAGTGGCTACAGAAGATCGACCACGTTACTTACGTCGTCCGGCCCGACACCATCCGGAAATGGGCTTGGCTATACATCGAGAAGTTCGGTGGCCAGATGACGTTGCGGGTCGACGATACGAATCCCGGCGAGAAGTCGAGCATGATGCTCTGGTGCATCGATTTCGGCGAGTTCGGAGTCGCGCTGGTGGCCGGCATCGACCGCGAAGAGAAGTCGCACGTCACCGCCTACGCCGAGCGGCATGGAGATCACAGCGTCCAGCATGTCGCATTTCAAGTCGGCGATCTGGCGAGATTCCGCGATAGGATGGCGCGAGAGTGCGGCCTCAAACTGCAAGGTCCCATCCTGCAGCGCAACGACGGCTTCGGGTGGATCCGGCAGGTGTTTGCGGCCGGCTACAACGCCGATTCCAATCCCGCCGAAGTCGGATTCCCGGAGTTTGTCGAGCGGCCGCTGAAGAAGGGCGAACCGTTCCCGGAAGTTTCCTTCTCCGCCCAAGCCGGCACCGGCCTTTACAATCAGGCGCAGGAAGCGATGGATGCGGACCGCCGCGAGGAGATGGTCGACTTCTCGCAGATGCCCGCGGATTGGGAACCCGAGCCGGCGATGGCCGGGACTAAGTGACCGGCGGGTCGATGTTGCCGATCGAAAACAGCGAGAACTCCTCTTCGGTGTGGCGCGGCTTTTCGACCTGGATGCGCCCGTAGCGGCCAGCGTAAAACAGCAGAGGCTTATCCTCACGCGATTCGAAGTGCTCCACGCGGCCGATGTACAGTGTATGGTCACCGGCCGGATGCGCGTCCACCACCTCCACAACGAAATGCGCCACCGCACCTTCCAGCAGCGGAACGCCATTGAGCGTAAAGAAAGTTGGATGTAGCCCTTCCTGCTTGCGTCCCGCGAAGTGGTTGCTGATCGCCTCTTGCTCCGCGGTAAGCACGCTGACGCCGTAGCGCCGCACCGTCGGCAGGATCCGGTGCATGTTGGAGCGGTTGTCCAGTGACACCAGCACCAGTGGCGGATCGAGTGACACCGACACAAATGCGTTCGCCGTCATGCCGTGGGTTTGGCCATCCTGCACGGCGGTAACGATGGTGACGCCGCTGGCGAAGCGCCCTAGAGCATTGCGGAACTGCCGCGTGTCGATGGCGTGCTGCGTCACTGCCTATTTGTTGCCATTCTTCATAACCAGGCTGATATCCGTGGGATTGATCAGGTCGGGTACCGTCCAACCATCCAGATCGTATTCAGCCATGCACTGCTCGGCAAAGCCCTTGTACTTGGCCGACTGGCCGGTCATATCGGACACCATCAGCGTTTCAAACCGGATGCTCTCATTGTTGCCGAAATAGTTGCGCTCGTAAAGTTCGTGCCGGCCTCCGAACTCCGTCCCCATCGCGTCCCACATCAACTTCATCAGCTTCACTCGATCCACAGCGGAATAGTTGTTGGACCCGCGCACGTATTGATCCAGGTACTTGCTGATCTCCGGCGCCTTGAAGTCGTTAGCGTGCGACGGCAGGTAGATCAGCGCGCTTGCGAGCACGTTCTCGATGATCTCCTTGATGCGCGGATAGGCCATGTTCGACATAACGCGGTACGCCAGTCCGTAATCCAGGTTGGGCAGAACATAGCCGGGGGTCCACGGCGTCGTGGTACGGGCCATGGCGTCGGTCAGGCCCCAGAAGAGATTCCGCCACGCCAGCACCTCGCCGACGTTAGCCTGAACGCCGCGGAAATCCTTGGCGCCGGTCGCCTCCACGCCTTTCAACAGAAGACCCGCGATGAAATCCAGTTTCACGGCCAGCCGCACGCAGCCGTGGAACATGAAGCGCGGCAGGAAGCCCGAGCGCGGGAAGAAGTTGTTCACCTTATCGATATCGCCATAGGCGAACACGTCTTCGTACGGAATGAAAACCTTATCGAAGACGATGATGGAATCGTTCTCATCCAGACGGCTGGAGAGCGGGTAGTCGAACGGGCTGCCCGTGGCGGCGGCGGTCATTTCATAAGACGGCCGGCAGAACAGCTTCAAGCCGGGCGCATTGGTGGGCACCATGCAGACGAAGGCGAAGTCCTTGGTCTTGATGGGCAGGGCGCCGTTATTGGCGATGAAGTTGTAATGCGTCAGCGTCGACGTAGTCGCCACCACCTTCGCGCCGCTGATGATCAGGCCCGCGTCGGTTTCTTTTTCGACGTGCATGTAGACGTCGCGCACTTCCGACAGCTCTTTGTTGCGGTCCACCGGCGGATTGACGATGGCATGATTAACGAAGGTGATTTCTTCCTGCACCTTTTTGTACCAGCGCCGCGCATTCTCATCGAACGGCTTATAGAAATCGGCGTTGGCGCCCAGAGTCGCGAGAAACGCGGCCTTGTAATCCGGGCTGCGGCCCATCCAGCCATACGTGACACGCGCCCACTCGGCGATCGCATCGCGCGCGCCCACCAATTCTTCTGCGTTCCGCGAAGCCCGATAAAACTTGTGCGTGTAGCCGCCGCTGCCGGTGTCGGTGTCGGTACACAGGATGCTCTGGCGGTGATCGTGCACGGCGTCGTATAGGCGCGCGAGCATGCGCACCGTATTCCGGAAAGCCGGGTGCGTGGTGACGTCCTTCACCCGCTCGCCGTAGATCCAGATCTCGCGGCCGTCGCGCAGGCTCTCGATGTACTCCTGCGACGTGAACGGCTTGGTGCGCGTGGTCATGTTCATAGTCGCGCTGACGGTGGATGGTTCGGTGGACATGTCGTCGTTCTCCTGTGCTGTTTACTGTTGCGCGTACTGTGACCAGTCGCGCTCAAACCGGAATACTTCCCTGGCGGGCGGAAGTGGCGCCTGCGTTTCGATCCAGCGCACTGGCTCCGAGCCCGTATTGGCGAAGCTGTGGATGCATCCGACGCTGGTCCAAATGACGTCGCCGGGGCCCAAGTCATACGACTTGCCGTCCGCCACGGCCTGCACCCGCCCGCCGACGATCAAGTAGGACTCTTCGAAGGTGTGGTCATGCAGATCGATCTTCGCGCTGGGCATGTATTGGATCAAAAACAGCGACTGGTGCGTCGCGCCGAAGGAGCGATCCACGAACATCTTGATGGCGACGCCGGTGGTCGGATTGAAGCCTTCCATTTGCGATGCCCCGCCGGGCTTGGGCAGTTGCGATTCGTCAAAGTGGCCGAGCAAGCCGCCGCCCAACTCCTTGCCCTCGGGCTTGGCGGCTTCCTTGGCGACGTCCCCGCCGACAAAGAACGTGTCGCGGCCATAATCCGCAGAACGCGGCTGCGGGGCCTGCATCTCTAACCAGCGAGCTCGTCCACCGGCTGCCCGCCAGGCGTGCGGGACGCCCGTGGGGATCAATCCGTAATCGCCGGGACAGAGCGTGCAAGCCTGATCGCCGATCTGCACAATCACGCTGCCTTCGAGAATGTAGAAGCTTTCTTCGAATGAGTGAACGTGCGGCTGGATGACGCCCGAAGAATCGAGAAAGCAGACGCCCACGCCCATATGGACCGAGCCCATGGCGCGATCTACATAGGTGGAGCGGCGAAAGCCAGTGCTGTGGCTGGCGTAGGACGCCGGCGTTTCGGCGGTGGATTCGTTGATTTTAGAGACGTGGTGCATACGGGGCCCTCGCTTCAGTCCTTTATGTTATTCAATCCTACGCTACGGGAGGGCGGCGCAGCCGGGCTAGCACAGACTTCACCTTGGTGAACAGAATCGTGACTCACCCGGCCTGGGATTGCGCTAGGCTGTTCTAGAAGGAGACCTTGATGCTCCATCGCCTGGCCGCCGTGCTTGCCGCAATGTTCGCGGCCGGCGCGTGCTTGGGACAATTTCGGCCCACCCCGCGGACTCCGGGCGGTAAGCCCGATCTGTCCGGCGTCTACCATGCCCCCGGTTACGGCCCCGGTGACCCCAAGAGCCGGACCGGCGAAGGCTATGCCCATAACATCGCGCGCGACTTGAATCCCGGCGATGTTCCGATGCTGCCGTGGGCCGAGAAGCTGTACAAAGAGCGCTTCGGCAACGAGAGCAAGGATGACCCCGAGGGTTTTTGCCTGCCCATGGGGACGCCCCGCGTAAACCCTTATCCGTGGAAAATCGTGCAGACGGATAAGCTGGTGCTGATTCTCTATGAAGGCAACGTCCACAGCTATCGCCAGATCTTTATAGACGGCCGTCCTCACGATTCGAATGTCGAAGATAGCTGGTGGGGCGACTCCGTCGGCCACTGGGAAGGCGACACGCTCGTGGTGGATACCGTCGGCCTCAACGATAAAGCTTGGCTGGATGCCGACGGCCATCCCCGCACGACCAAGGCCCACATCATCGAGCGCTTCACACGGCCCGAGCTGGGGAAGATGATCGTGGACATCACCATTGACGATCCGGGCGCGTACTCCAAACCCTGGAATGTCCGCGAAGCGGCCCAGCTGGCGTCGGGCTGGGAGATCATGGAATACATCTGCAACGAAAACCAGGACGCCAACGGCAACAACCTGGACGTGCAGCATCTGGTGGGCAAATAGCTGACTTTCAAGACACTTGACGCCCAACAATCGTCCTCACCTCGTCCGCAAGGCCGGTCGCAATCCTTTCCACCTCGGTTGCCATCGGTACTGCAGTCAGCCACAAATGAACCGCTCGTGCACCAGCGGTCAGTTCAGCACGGTGGATCAGCCTCCCTCTCTCGCGTAGCGAATTCCAATTGCTGGGTGTACATGGATAGGCGAGGCACACAATCACCCGCGAGGTTCGTGCGAGGTTCGCGTAGGCCAAGACCTGGAGCAAGTCATTCCGGTGCTGTTGTCGCAGTTCCTCTTCAACGTTTATCCACGATCGCTGTTGCAACTCCTCCCAGTGGCGTTTGTATTTCGCGTCCACGATTAGGGTCGCGGCCTCCCATTCCACCCAGATATCCGGCACCAGCGATTTTTGGGAGCCGAGGTACGGCGGCTCCCAGTTCACCGGGTGGACTGTCTCCCGTTTCCTTCCGACGCGCATCTGGCCGCCGGTTCGCTGTGCCACAATCCTGAACACTGTTTCGATCCAAGCCTCGAAGAACTGGTCCATCGGCATGGTCCAAGGAATACCTTCAAGGTCACTTAATCCCGCTAGTCCCCTTTCGTCGATCGTCCATTCGATCGCTTGAATTCCTTCAATGAATGGCGCGCTTCCCAAAGGGCGTTGAAGCCAACTCCTCAGCGTCTTCGCAGACGGCACAGATGCTGGAACGGCCTGAACTCTCTGCAAGAGTTGTTGGCCAAACTCGATCAATCGATGAACGAACGCACCGTATTCCTTCTGCGTCTCCAATGCCCGCAACTGACGTTCAAGCGTGTGACGGATCGCACCTTTGAGCAGTCGATCTTCGCGCAAATCTGGGAACGTACAGGGGATCGACAGGAACTTCGCGTGCGCCACACTCTTGGTCGCATACTCTGGCCAATGCACGGCGCCACGTGGCGCACGAAGCGCCTCGGTGCTCAGCTCGAACCGCCTGCCCAGGGAATCGAGCAAAGCGTGCAGTCTCGCCAAAATCATGAAGGACAGCACCCAAATTGGTAGGCGCCGCTCAGAGCGGCGCAGAAGCGGTAACCGGGGCGGTGTTGGGCTGACCCGCCACCCCATCTCTGCCAGCATCGGACCGATGCCGGCCCATGGAAAACGCGGCTGCACGACGAGGCCATAATCGGGCCGCGCGGTTGTCGGCGAAATCAAAGGGATAGCGCCGACTGCGCTACCAGATTGAATTAGCAGATGCAAATCGTTCCCATCGTAATCGCGGTCAATTCGAACATCTAGCAATGCCGTCAACGAACGATTCTGCGCCACAAACTGTTCAGCCAGCCGCGCCGCTCGGGTCGCCAGCGTTTGAGGATCGCCCAACCGCCGCAGCTGGAAGAAGTCAATGGCAGACTGCCGCGAGGTCGAATAGTCTTCGACCTCGAGACAAATCTCACTCGCCCGAGGCGGCGACACCAACGGCGCTGATTTGGGGCGGTGGCGGCTGCGCGCGCGCTTCATAGGCTGCGGAGCCTCTGCAAATAGGCGCGTATGGGTTCCGCGAAGCCGCCGACGTAGCCTTGCGCCAGGTACTCTTCGAGCAGCGGAGCCAGGTTCACACGAAGGCTTCGCTTGGCGCGGGTTTCGTCCGACTCCAGGAAATAAGAATGCCCCGGCACCAGAGGAAAAGCGTCGTCCGTTGCGTGCTCGACGAAGATCGAAACCAGATCCTTGAACGCTTGTTGCATCGTGGCACAACCGTACTGCTCGACAACACCCATCCTCGGCCACAACGAGACAAACGCGAAACGCCTCCGCACCGCAACATCAACAATCGCAATGCTACGGTCCGCGCTGTTCATAGTGCCTAAGATGTGCAGGTTCTTCGGCAAGGAGAACGTCCGGTGAAATGGTTCCCCGAAGTCAAAGGGGAGATCGATCTCACGGCCGGAGTCTGCGCTCGCTTCCAGCAGGAAGATCGCTCGCCCAGGATTTTGGCCAGATCCGCGCGGTTGATCTCGTCAATGTGCAGGAGGTAATTGTTTTCTGGATCTGAGAGAGCTTCCGCCGCAGCCTCCATCAGAAATCCTGGCAATGGCCTGAACCGAAATCCCAAGTCGCCGCTTCCGTCGGTAGTCGCGGGTGCAAGGCCACCGATGAAGTTCTCGTAGGTTGTGTTGGGATGAAACTGGATGCTTCGTCCGCGAGCGGCGTATTCTTCCCGTATAAGCTGAGTTGCCATCATTGTTTTGCCGGTGCCGGGCGGTCCTTGAATAATCACGTATCGTCGGGTCCCGAGCAAGTCGGCGACCTGGTCCCGCTCCACGGCTGGCATAAGGTGGTCGAACCAAGCCCCTCGTATCGACTCGTAGCTAGTCTGGCACGGTGCGATCGGCCGAAAGGCGCGTTCTTCAAACAGCAAATCCGGCAAGGCTGTGACTGCGGACTCAGTACCAGCCCGGTCAGATGTTGGGCAGTAAAGCGCGTAGATCTCTTTTCCGTATCGGTCGAACACGGTTTTGTAGGTCGGCCAAGCCAGTCTTGCGCTGTCAGGGACCGACAGGTCGGTGCGCGTTGGATCCTGTTTCGCCCACGCTACAAATGATCCTTTGCCGTACTCTCGATTCAGCCAAGAGCAGATCGCCTGCGCTTTCCGGGCGTGACCCGGTCGCCCCAGAATCGCTTCGTCGGGACTCAGGCCTTGCGTCCCAACGACCAGGCCAACGAGACAGGGCCCGTCTGGAATCGGAAAGACAACGAATGAAAGACCACTGTGCGGGCCGGAAGGCGGGTTCGAGGGATGGATGTAAGCGGCGAAAGGGACACCGGATTCCGGACTCATCTCCGGAGCGCGCAACGTCACGGCCTTTGCGGCTGACTTCGGATAGCGGCCTTCTTGGCTTCCAAACAGCGCCTCAAGAGCTGCCTTGTTCCGCTCTGACCAGGATCCCTGCGTCGAAGAGTGGATGATTTCGAGGAGAGGAGAAAGACTCATAAGCCACCAAGGTCAGAGGTTACCACCGATACTCGGGCGTAGGTAAATCTACGCTGCCGGACCTACTGGCCAGCACAGAAAATAGCGCGCGACAATGGAAGCAGTGGCCCGGGTAGTCCTGGTTTTCTTTCTGGTCGCCTCCGTTGTCGCAGGGGAATCGCCTCTAGGATTGGTGAAAATCAAGCCCGAGACTACGGCGGCGTTCGACCGCTACGTTGCGCAAGCTGAAGAGAAGATGCAGGGCTGGCCGCGCCCCAGCTTGCGCAAGGGTGAACTGAGGGTCCAAACGGGCGGCGAGCCCGATGAAGTCCCTGGCGGCATGATCCAGGATTGGGTCGGGATGATGTTTTTGCCTGGTGCTACGCTGGCCTCGGTCCAGGCCGTCCTCGAGGACTACGCAAATTACAAGAGCTACTACAGGCCCGAGGTCATCGAGTCCAAGGAGATCGGCCTCAGCGGTAACGAGTACGACATCTTTCTGCGACTGCACGAAAAGCACCTGCTGACCGTAGTTCTCAACGCCGACTACCATGTCCAATACCGTCGGCAGGACGCGCAGCATCTGTGGGTCGCATCGCACTCCACGCGTATCGCGGAAGTGAAGGATCCCGGCAAGTCCTACACGGACGAGTTCCCGGTGGGCAATGACAGCGGATACCTATGGCGGCTGAATTCCTACTGGCGCTTTGAAGCCGCTGACGGCGGCGTGTACGCGCAATGCGAAGCGATTTCGCTCTCGCGCGACGTGCCCCTGGGACTGGGCTTCCTGCTTAAGGGTTTCCTGCAGAGCTTTCCAAAAGACTCGATGATGAACACCCTCCGCGGAACGAGGGACGCTGTCGAGAAGCGCCGCGCTAGTTCTGCTTCGGACCGCTGAGCGATTGCACAAAGCTCACAATCTGCCAGCGTTCCGGCGCGGGCAAGTGGGCGAAGGAGGGCATGCCGTGCCAGAGCGCGCCGTTGTCCAGCACCCAGAACACCGCTCCGGGCGGTGCGTGGGAGACGTCGGCGCGCTGGAGCGGAGGAGCCTTTCCGATTCCCTGCCCGCCTTCGCCGTGACACTCCGCGCACTCCCGCGCGTACAGCTTCGCGCCGGCCCGCTTCGCCTGTATGTCGCTAGCGAACGGATTGACCTTTGCCCGCCAGTTTTCGGGCGCTTGCTGCAGAGGGCTCTGCGCAAAAACGCCGCCCAGGCTCAAGAGTGCAAACAACATGAACCGCTTCATTGCCGGCCTCCAAAGAAGTTCTTCATTTTGCGGCCAACTTGCGCCACCTCATAAGACACACCGAAGCGCAACAGAAATGGCGCACTCGCTCCCGTGACCCCGAAGCCGGGCGAAATGGTGAACATGGCGCCGCTCGGCAGCGTCCAGGCGAGCGTGGGCGCGACATAATGCGCCGTCCCCGCCAGCCCGAAGTTGTCGTGCGTCCCAAGGCCGCCGTACATCTCCACGCCCAACTGAAAGTTCTCCGGACAAAACGTGCAGTTCTCGGGCCGGGCTTCCAGAGCAAGCGGCCGGCTGACACCCACGGCATAGCCGAACTCGAAGGGTTCGTGCGCGACGTTCTTTTCGGCGATGAAATTCTCGGCGATGGTCCAGCCCTTCACATAGCTGCCCAGGATCAGCTTGGCCTCGATCTCGCGCTGCTTTTCCTGGCGGGCATCGGCGCTGGGCTCGACCAAGTCGTCCTGCGAGTCGTGATTGACCACCTCCAGCAGCGTCTTGTCGGCGCCATTGATGTTTTCAAACTCGACGTAAAGCACCGGATTGATCCAATGTTCGTGCCGCAGCACTCGGAAGCGATTCTCCCAGCGGTAGCCCGAAAACAGGGTCGTCTCGCCGAAGGTGGCCTGACCGTCCAGGTAGACTTCGGTGGTCCACCAGCCCAGGACTCCGTATTCGAACTCCAGGGCGCTGCCTAGGAATCGGTTGCCTCTATCCGGCACGCCGGTGACGTTTTTGGACGAAAACTCCAGATTGCCTGGCTCTTCCATTTGATGGGTATAGGTGACAAAGAAGGGGCCTTCGCCAGCCCAGGCATATGGTAAGAACGAAGCCATCACGGCTATACAGACGCAACTGATTTGCATGACTAGGCAAGAATAGCAATCAGCCGTAAATCAGGCTATCAGAAATCAGCAAATGAGTTGCAGAAAGTGGCGAGCGGTCGTATATGAGACTTAAACGGTCCGATATCGCCGCCGCACTGAAAGCTGGGCCACATCGGGCACCGCGACGCCGGGGAGGAGCCGCTGGTCGGGGATCGGCTCGCCCAGTTCGGTCCGGATGGGGACCACGCCGGCCCAGACCGGCACGGCGAAATCCTCCTCGTCGTCCACGGGAGGGCCAGTGCGTATCTTGGCAGACACTTCTTCCAGGGGCAGCGACAGGACAGTGGTGGCCTTCAGCTCGCTTTCGGTCGGCTGCCGGGCCTCGTCCCAGCGGCCAGGTGCGATGTGATTGGTGAAGCAGCGCAGCGCCTCAACCTTTTCCTGAGGATCGTTCACGACGCTGGCCCTTCCCAGCACAACCACCGAGCGATAGTTCATGGAGTGGTGGAAAACGGAGCGCGCCAGAACGAACCCGTCCACCAGGGTCACGGTCAGGCAGATGTCGAATTGCTGGCTGGCGCTGCGGATCATGCGGCTGGCCGGCGATCCATGAATGTAAATGACTTCCCCGGAACGGGCATAGCCGGTAGGAATGACGTAAGGCTGGCCGTCGACGACAAAGCCGAGGTGGCAGACAAAACCCTGGTCGAGAATCGAGTGGACCTGCGCTTTGTCGTAGACGCCGCGCGTCGGCCGGCGCTTCACCTGGGTGCGGGGGGTGGGTGTGTAGGCTTCCATGGTATCTCTACGATAACTGGGAAGGTGGCCGAAAAAAAGAGCCAATTTTGATAATCTGGAGCAGTCCACTTTATGCGCGTCGCCATCGTACTGGATCGGGGTTCTTCGACGCCGTTTCACCGCCAGATTTACGAGCAGTGGCAGACGGGCATCCTGAAAGGCCGCTTCCGGCGGGGCGACAAGGTCCCCTCTACGCGGGAGTTGGCCGCGGCACTCGAAGTGTCGCGCGCGACCGCGGCCCAGGCCTACGAACAACTGATCGCGGAAGGATACCTGGAATCGGCGCCGGGATCGGGGACCTTCGTTTGCCGCGAGCTTCCCGAGGATCTGCTGCGCGCCGGCCGCGTTCGTGACACGGCGGTGCGGGAAGCCCCGCCGCTCCGGCTCTCCCGCTTTGGCGCGGGCTTGCGGGATGACCGTGTTTACCCGCAGGCGCGGTCGGGCGTGATCAGCTTTACGCACTGGCGTCCGGACCTGAATCACTTCCCGCTGGCGATCTGGCGGAAGCTCATGCTGCGGCGTCTGAAAACGCCCGCGCGGGAACTGTTTGATTACGCCGACCACTCTGCCGGGCACACGGCGCTGCGGCAGGAAATTGCTGCGTATGTCGCGCGGTCGCGTGCGGTGCACTGCTCACCGGAGCAAGTGATCATCGTGAACGGATCGGCGCAAGGGATCGATCTGTGCGCCCGGCTGCTGTTGGAATCGGGCGACGAAGTGGCTATCGAAAACCCTTGCTATCAGGGCGCGCGCGGCATCTTTACCGCGTCCGGAGCAAGGCTGCGGCCCGTCCCGGTGGACGAAGACGGAATCGTGACCGGCGAACTGGGGACGCGGGCTCGGCTGGTTTATGTGACACCGTCGCATCAGTTCCCCACGGGCGTATCGCTGTCGCTCGCGAGGCGGCTGGAGCTGATCGAGTGGGCGCGGCGGCACGGCGCAACGCTGATGGAGGACGACTACGACAGCGAATACCGTTATAGCGGGCCGCCCTTACCTGCGCTCCAAGGGCTGGCCAGCGGCGTGCCGGTGATCTACATCGGGACATTCTCGAAGGTGATGTTTCCGGCGTTGCGGATCGGCTACGTGATCGCACCGGAGCAGCTTGTGACGACGCTGCGACGGGCGAAATGGCTGGCGGACCGTCACACCGCGCTGGTGGAGCAAGCCGTGCTGGCGGACTTTATCGCGCAAGGCCACCTGGAGCGGCATATTCGCCGGATGCGCCGGCTTTATGGGAGGCGGCGGGAGGCATTGATCGAAAGCTTGGAGCGGTGCTTTGGCGATCGCGCCGAGGTGCGAGGCGACGCGGCGGGAATGCATGTCCTGGTGCAGTTCGCCGACGGCGGCATCGAAGAGCGTGCGGCGAAATCGGGCGTGTTGTTGGCCAGCGCGCGCGGCCATTACCTGACGCACCCGCCGCACGGGGAGTTCATTTTCGGATTCTCGTCGATCGGCGAGCGAATGATCCGCGAAGGCGTGCGCCGGCTGGCCGGGACGGCGGATTGAACGCGGGTTGGCCCAAGAGATGCTGGACTCCTACAGATGCGCGCCGCTTCTCTGCTCGTGCTGATGGCCAGTGCTGCTTGGGCGCAGTTCAAGAGCACGGTGCCGCTGGTGGTGGCGCCGACGACGGTTACGGACCTCAAGGGACGCAACGTGGACGGGTTGACGCAAGGCGATCTGGTGCTCTACGACAACAATGTGCCACAGAAGATACAGATGGACTGGACAGCGTATCCGATCGATCTCGTGGTCGCTGTCCAAACCAGTGCAAACTCCGGCGCTGTGATCGATAAGCTGGGCAGCAGCGGCATTTTGCTGACGCAGTTTCTGGCAGGGTATGGCGGCGAGACGGCCGTGCTCTCGTTCAGCGATGATGTGAAAGTTCACCAAGACTTTACCGATGCCCCCGACGCGGTGACTCACGCGCTGCGCATGCTGCGCAAAGAAGGCAGCGATGCCCGCATGCTGGATGCCCTACGCGAAGCGGCCGAGATGCTGGAGCGGCGGCCTCCGGGACGGCGGCGAATCATCCTCATGATCGCGGAGAAACGTGACCGCTCCAGCGGTGCCAAGCTGCCCGATGTCATGGAGCGTGTGGAGCGAGTGAACGCGACGGTTTATTGGCTGACGTACTCACCTTTCCTGGAGCCATTCACCGTAAGACCGAAAACGGCCGAGGACTTAAGGCCGGAGGAGGAACGGATCAAGGTCCAGCAATGCGCTGTGTGTCCGGCACCCGATGCTACACCGGTTCCTCCCGATTTGGGGCCGGGCAACCCGATCTATGGACTTGGTGAATTAGTCCGGCTAAAGAAACCGGACCTCGCGAATCTGTTCACGACAACGACAGGCGGACGAACTCTGGGCTTTTTGAAGAAGAATGGTTTGGAGCAGGTGATTCAACTGGTCAGCGCGGAGGTGCATCGCCAGTACGTGCTCAGCTTCGAGCCGAAGGCGGGCGTGCGCGGCACGTTCCATACGATTCGGGTGGCGGTGAAGGACCGACCGGAGCTTCGCGCGTCGACTCGCCAGGGATATTGGGCTTTGCCGTAGCTACCGAATCGCCGGCATCGGATGGCGGTACTCGCCGCGGAAGATTTCGGCGAAGATGCCGACCGTTTCGTCGTGAATGGCGCCGTTGTCAGCAAGCAGGTGTGGGCCACGCAGGCTGGCTGGACCGCCGTGCATGTCCGAACAGCGGCCTCCGGCTTCAGTGACCAGTAGAATACCCGCGGCCATGTCCCAAGGATGCAGGCCGAATTCCCAGAACGCGTCCAGGCGGCCGCAGGCGACATAGGCCAAGTCGAGCGCGGCGGCCCCGGCGCGGCGGACTCCGTGCGTGATCATGGCGAGCTGGTAGAAGAAGTGCACGTTCACATTTTGATGCCGCTTCCGGCTGGGGAACCCGGTGGCCACGAGCGCGTCATCGAGCCGGGGCACATGCGAGACGTGAATCCGCTGATTGTTCAGATACGCCCCCGAGCCGCGCTCGCAGGTGAACATCTCGTTGCGCTCCGGATCGAAGATCACGCCGGCGATCAGCTCGCCCCCATGTTCCAGACCAATGCTGACGTTGTACATGGGAAAACCGTGCGCGAAATTCGTGGTTCCGTCCAGCGGGTCGACGTACCAGCAATAGTCCGATGAGCCGGAGTAGCCGCCGCTCTCCTCGGCGACGATGGAGTGCGTGGGGAAGTTCGCGCGCAGGCGCTCTATGACAAGTTGCTCGGAAGTGCGGTCGGCGACCGTGACGACGTCGTACTCGCCTTTCAGCTCGATCGCGACATGCTGCAAGAAGAACTTGTGCAGCAAGGCTCCGGCCTCGCGCGCAATTTCAGCGCTGGTTTCAAGAAAGGACGGCATGGATTTCCGATCGGACGACGGAGCCGGCGATCAAGCGTCTGGATCTTCGTACAGGTATTTGATGTCGTGCTTGAAGAGAAACAGGTTCGGCTCGCCGTGGCGCGTGACGCGGATAAAGTTCGCATCGTAGAACTCGATCTGTCCCGCCACCTCTTCGTTGTTGCTCAACTTGATCCGCACCGGTATCTCGTTGTCGATGAGGTAGCGGAGATACTTTACTTCCTCGAACGTCTGCTCCGGGGCTTTCGTCTTGGCCTTCATCCCGTCCTCCGCCTCGATGCGTCCCCTGGTTCCCGGAATCATTGTGTCCCCATCATAGCGGCTGAGCGGGAGCGCGCGCAATTCCGGGGCTGGGAGGCACCGGCTGCTACTGCATGATGTGATGGAGGCGTTCGTCGAAGGGGCTGCCCAGCATGGGCTGCAGCTTTTCACGGAACTCTTTGGTGTGCCCGGCTTCCAGATGCTTATCGTAGGCCGCCTGGTTCTCCCAGACTTCGACTAGCGTGTAGTGATTCTTGCGCGAGTTGTCCTGGAGCAGCTCGAAGCGGACGACACCGGGATCCTTGCGGCTGTCGGCGGCGAACTTCTTGAGGAGCGAGGGGCCGTCGGTGAGGTAGTTGGGCGTGGTGTCGATGTGGATCACGACGTAGAGCCGCGAGTCCTGCGCGAACGCGGCGCTGGCGGCGAGAAGGGTCAAGGTGGCAAGCACGGGGGCGAGTTGGATTCGCATGGGTATAGTTTACTGCGCAATAATGGCCGTCATCCTCATGGACCTTTCTGATCTGGAAGCCGCGAAGCGCGGGTTTGGAACGGCCGATCATCTGCGCCTGCCGCGATTACTGGAAACCTTGGGACGGCGGCGGTTCCGTACCGCTGAGGAGATCATCCGTTTCCACGAAGCGCTGCTGTTCTTTCGGGCGTATCCGCCGGGCGCGGCGGTGGCCCGCCTGGCCGACGAACTGCTAACTTCGATTCCGGAGCGGATCGAAAGGCTGCGCCAGCCTGCATCAGATTTGACGCCGCTGGAAGAGCCCGAAGTCTCCGGCATTGCGGGAACGGCGTTTTCGGCTATTTTCACTTACGACATGACACGATGGCTGGCGGCGCATCATCCGCGCGAAGTGGAGATCGATTGGGATGGATACGATGGCGAGCTTCTGGGTCCTCTGCTGCGGCGGCTGCATCCTTTCTACGGCGAAGACGCGCTGGTGGAAGCGAACATCCCCCACATGGATTGGCTGCGGGCGGCCAAGAAGGGGCGCGGTTCCGATCTGCGCTGGCTGATTTCGCGGGTCGAACGGTTGCCGGTCTCGCCGGAAGATCGCGCGGAACTGTGGGCAGGAGCAAAGCTGCCGGTCCGTTGGGAACTGGGGAATTCTCCGACCAGCCGGACCCATTTGCGGCTGCCGGGAAAGCGGAAGATGTACTATCATCCCGGGCCGCTGCTGCGCCGCGCCGACGTCTCGCTCGCCCGCGAATTCGAAGCGCCTCCGCTCCAGTTGGAGCGGCTGAGCCGGGCCCAGGGCGAGCGAATCCTGGACCTGGCGCGCGAAACATCGGCCATGCGCTATCGCGAGTTGCACGGCTTCACTTACGGGGATCCGGATCATGTTTATCGCGTCGATTTCGGGCGCGGCGTGGAGACCTATGTGTGGGGCGTTCCGGCCGCGCATCGATTGCCATTGCGCGCCTACCATTGCGGCATCTATTTCAAAAACAGCGTGCCGATGGGTTACGTGGAAGTGCTGACGTTGTTCGAGCACATGGAGGTGGGTTTCAACCTTTATTATACGTTCCGCGAAGGTGAAACAGCGTGGCTGTATGGGCGGCTGCTGCGGCTGTTCCGCCAGATGCTGAACGTAACATGCTTTGCAGTGGATCCGTACCAGATCGGGCGGCACAACGAGGAGGCCATCGAATCGGGCGCATTCTGGTTTTACCGCAAGCTGGGGTTCCGGCCGGCCGATCCGCGGGTGGCGAGACTGCTGGCGAACGAAGAAGCGAAGCTGGCGGGGAATCCTGCCTATCGCACGCCGGCGCGTACGCTGGAACGGCTGGCGGAAGGATGGATGATTTACGAGGTTCCCGGCTCGCGGCAAGGCGATTGGGACCGGTTTGAAGTGCGGCGCGCGGCGATGGCTTTAGATCAGTCGCCGTTCCCGTTGGAGGTTCGCCGGGCCAAGAATGCGGCCGAGGAATCGCGCTACGTGCGGGCCTTGCAGGGGGATTCCCGTCTGCGCCGGGCCATTTTGAAGCTGGGCTCGCGGGCTGCGCTAGGATAGGGACCGTGAGCGACCGACCCGACTCGTCCCCGCCTCCCCCGGCGCCTCCCGAACCGCCCGCCTGGGTAGCGCTCAAAGACGACGAACTGCTTCAGAAACGCATCTGCGACCTGGGTGTAAAGATTCCCGGCAGCGAATTGGAAGGGCGCGTGGCGCAGCTTTATGACGAACTGGCTGCGCGAGGCCTGGCGTTCCGGCCGGCTTGTTATCTGGGCGACGAGTGGTTCTCGCCAGAGGGCGTGCCGGCCATCGCGATTCCGTTTTATCTGGCGCATCCGCGTCTGAAAGCGCTGGAGCTGCACCAAATGCTGGAAGTGGAAGGCGGAACGCCGGAGTGGTGTCTGCAACTGTTGCGGCACGAGAGCGGGCACGCCATCGACCACGCCTATCATTTTTCCTCGCGCGAGGATTGGCGGGCCGTCTTCGGGAACCCCGAGGCCGAGTACGCGCCGGAGACCTACCAGCCGCGGCCGTACAGCCGGGGCTTCGTACGGAATCTTCCCAACTGGTACGCGCAGGCGCATCCGGATGAGGACTTCGCCGAGACGTTCGCCGTCTGGCTTCAGTTGACGCCGGAACAATGGCGCGAGCAATACCGCGGCTGGAAGGCACTAGAGAAACTCGAGTTCGTGCACTGTTTGATGGAAGAGGCGAAGACGCAAACGCCGAAGCTCAAGCGCGGGCGGCGCATCTATGAGGCCAGCCGGCTGCAGAAAACGCTGGCGAAATACTATGGTGAGCGGCGCAAACGCTACGCGGAGGATTTTCCGGACTTTTACGACGCGGATCTGCGCGCTATATTCGGAAGTGGACAGCCGAATGGGGAATCTGCTGCGCAAGTTATGCGCCAAAGCCGCCGGGCGCTGGTCAGCTCGATTGTCCGCTGGACGGGACAGCACAAGTACACGGTGGACATGCTGGTGCGCAAGTTGATCCGGCGCTGCGACCAGCTTCAATTGACGATACCGCCGCCGCTGGAGCGCGGGCGCGTGTCGTTCGATTTGGCCGCGTATCTGGCGGCGATGGTGACCAATCACCTGCACACGGGCCGGTTCAAGAGGTCAGTGTAGTCGTGAAGGTTCTGGTTCTATTCGACGTCGCTCACCGCACCAAGCCCGCCGAAACGTTTTCCCCCGAAGAATTGAAAGAGCAGGAAGACAAGCAGACCGAGGCTGACGTGCTGGCCAGTCTGCAGCGCCTGGGGCACGAGGTGAAGACGCTGGCGGTGTTCGACGACGTGGTTTGCATCGTAGAGAGAGTGAAGGCCTTCGCGCCGGACGTGGTGTTCAACCTGAGCGAATCGTTTCACTCGGACCGCGCGCACGAGCCCAATATTCCGGCGTTGCTCGAGCTGATGAAGGTACGCTACACGGGCGCGCGGCCAGACGGATTGATGATCTGCAAGGACAAAGCCCTAGCCAAGAAGGTTCTGGCATACCACCGGGTGCGGGTACCGCATTTTGTGATTTCGCCCGAGGCCAGGCCGCTGAAGCGCCTACGCCGCTTCGTGTTTCCGGCGTTTGTGAAGCCGGTGGGGCAGGAATCGTCGGACGGAATCAGCAAGGCGTCCTTCGCCAAAAGCGAGGAGGAAGCGCTGGAGCGCGCGCGCTTCATTCATGAAAAATTCCATTGCGACGCGCTCATCGAAGAGTACATCGAGGGTCGCGAGCTGTATGTGAGCGTGATGGGCAACCGCAAGTTGACCGTCTTTCCGCCGCGGGAGATCTTCTTTCACCAGATGCCGGAGGACGAGCCGAAGTTCGCGACCTTCAAGGCGAAATGGGACGACGCCTACCGCAAGAAATGGGGCATTCAGAACGGGCCAGCGAAGGATTTGACGCCGGAGCTGGCCGAGAAACTGGCGCGCGTGGCGCGGAAAGTTTATCGCGTCCTGAAGATCAGGGGCCTGGGGCGGATTGATGTGAGGCTCACAGCGGCCGGCGAGATCGTAGTGATCGAGGCCAATCCGAATCCTTCGCTGGCGCACGAAGACGATTTCGCGCAGTCGGCCGGAGCCGCGGGCCTGGAGTATGACGCGTTGATTCAAAAGATCCTGGACACGGGCGCATAGACTGCCGGGCGCGCGAGTCCTGTACCGGGAAACAACTTAGTACCTCGGTGGACTAAGATCAATTTCGCGCGACTGTAATACGAAGTTCCGGGATACAGAAACGGGGAGTTGGAGTAATAATCGCAGTAGGAGCAAGGGCTCGTGCGAAACACATATAGAGTACTACTTCAGCTTCAGATCTGGGCCGACGCCCACGGTCAAGATCTGATCGAATACGCGTTGACGGCAGGCTTCATCGCAGTAACGGCGGCGGCGATCTCGCCGAACATCGCCAACAGCGTGAGCACCATTTTTTCGCGCATCACGTCGGTGCTCCCCGCGAGTACTGGGCCGACGGGCTGATCCAGGAACGCATAAGGTGTAAATCGGCTGGCGGCTAGGACAAAGATCCGAGCAACTATCTGACGGGCAGAGCCGATTCAACAAATGGGTGGAGTTGATTGAGGCGCCTGGAAGGACCGGGCTGCTTCGCAAGATTCGCAATTTCTGACGGCGTCTTGTGTCCATTGCGGGGACGGTTTACCCTTGGCCGTCCCCTCTTTTTTTCCACGGCGATCGAACCAACCCTAAAATGGATTCTTGCGGCCCTTCGTTCCTTTCTTCCGCAATCCGCACCTGCTGACCATCGCCGGCAATTACTGGCGGCGGGAACTGGACACCGAGCGCTTTCCGGTGGAGGCGAAGCTTTATGAAACTGAGCCGGGCGTGCGGGCGCTGGTGCATTCACAAAGACCGGAGAGTGAGCCGGCGGCTGAGCTGATTCTGGTGCATGGTTTGGAAGGCTCCAGCGAGGCGGGCTATGCCCGGAGCTTGGCGCAGGCCGCGCTGGAGGCAAGTTGCGCGGTGCATCGTTTCAACATGCGGAGCTGCGGCGGCACCGAGCATCTCTCCGGCACAACGCTCTACCACTCCGGCCAAACGTCCGACCTGCTGAGCGTGATCCGGCAGCTCGAACCGCGGGCGCCCTTATTCCTGATGGGTTTTTCGCTCGGCGGGAACGTCGTCTTGAAGCTGGCCGGTGAACTGGGCACTGGCGCGGCTGAAATGGTCGCGGGCGTCGCCGCGGTCTCCACGCCGATCGACCTGGCGGCCTGTGTCCAGAAGCTCCAGCGGCCTTCCAACATCATTTACTCACGGCGGTTCCTCAAGCGCTTAAAGGAGCGCATCCAGCGCAAAGAGCAGCTCTCGCCGGGACTGTTCCGTCTGGCCGATCTGGATCGTGCGCGAAGCGTCTATGAGTTTGACGACGTCTTCACCGCGCGCTCATTCGGATTCGGCACGGCCGACAATTACTACGCCACGCAATCGTCCAATCAGTTCCTGGAGCACATCCGGATTCCGGCCCTGCTGGTGCATGCCAAGGACGACCCTTTGATTCCGTTTGAGATTTACCGGCACCCGGCTTTCGAGCAAAATGCGTGTCTGCGGCTGGTGGCCGTGGACCACGGCGGCCATCTGGGGTTCATCGCTAAAACCAAGCCTCGCTTCTGGCTGGACGAGGTTCTCGTACACTGGGTATTAGAAGCACGGAACAAAGTTCAAAGCGCCGTCGTCCCATAATTGAATGGCCCAAAATGCGTCATTCCGCGAAGCGGCCATGGTCGCCGCGGACAATTTGCGCTCCAGCAAGCTGCGCAGCTTTCTGACGCTGCTCGGGATCATCCTGGCCACAACGACCCTGATCGCGGTAATGTCGATGATTCATGGCATGGACATGTATATCGCCAACACCATGACCAGCATGGGTTCCGACGGCTTCCGCGTGGTGAAAATCGCTCTGGTTGGCAACTTCAATCCCAAGAAGTTCATGGAGTTGCAAAAGAAGAATCCCGAACTCAGCCCGGAAGAGTTCGAGTACCTGAAGGAGCACGTCACGCTCGCCAGGGAACTGGGAATGTCGGCCGGACGCAACGTGACGGTATCTTTTGGCGCGCAAACACTGAGCAATATTTCTCTGACCGGCGGAACGGCGAACTGGGGCGATCTGAGCGACACGGAGGTCGCCAGCGGGCGCTTCTTCAGCGAGATCGAGAATACGCATCGCTCCGCCGTCGCGGTGATCGGAGCGGATGTGCAGACGAATCTGTTCGGCCAAGCCGATCCGATCGGCAAGACCATCAAAATTGAAGGACGCCCTTTCACGGTGGTGGGAGTGGCGGAAGCCAAGGGCAGCGTGTTCGGACAATCGCAGGATGGGTTTGTCGATATTCCTGTCGAAACCTATTTCAAAATCTACGGGGCGCGGCAGGGCATCGGCTACGCTGCCAAGGCGATCGATCAGAACTACCTGGAGCAGGCCAAGGACGAAGTGCGCATGCTGCTTCGCGCCCGGCGGCATGTGGCCTTGAAGGCGGACGATAATTTCTCCATCTTGTCCTCGGATTCGCTGGTGAACGCCTGGGATCAGCTCACCAACGCGATCGCGGCGACGGCGGTGGGCATCGTTTCGGTGTTCCTGGTAGTGGGCGGGATTGTCATCATGAACATCATGCTGGCGGTGGTGAGCGAGCGTACGCACGAGATCGGAATCCGCAAGTCGGTAGGGGCGCGGCGTCAGGATATTTTGAACCAGTTTCTGGTGGAATCGTCGATGCTCGCAGGAATAGGCGGATTGATCGGCGTTGCGGCAGCCTGGGTAGTGGCGTTGGCGGTGCGCAGCTTTACGCCGGTTCCCATGTCAGTGCCGGCTTCAGCGGTAGTGGTTGGCTTGGCGCTGTCCACCGCCGTGGGATTGTTCTTCGGCATCTACCCGGCGCAGCAGGCCGCCAAGCTGGACCCCATTGAAGCCCTGCGGGTGGAGTCATGACGCTGCAAGAGCTGATGTCTGTGATCCGGCTGGCGCTCACCACGATCCGCGAGCACAAACTGCGGTCGTTTCTGACCGTTTTGGGCGTGATTATCGGCACCGGAACGATCATCGGAGTGGGGTCCATTATCGCCGGATTGGACGGCGCCATTACCAACGTGCTGCGCAGCTTTGGCACCAACACCGCCATTATCTTCAAATTTCCGATTGGGTTCAGCAACCGCACGGCCGACCAGTTGCGGCGCAAACCGATCACGTATGAAGACGCCCAGGCGGTAGCCGCCCGCTGCCCTTCCGTGCGATATGTCAGCCCGTTGCTGATCCCCAATTCGTTTGGAACGGGAGTGGACATCCACATTGCGCGTTATAAAGGCAACGAGGTGTACCAACCGGACATCGAGGGCACGGAGGAATCGTATGCGCTGAGCGGCCAGGCTGAAATCAAGGAAGGCCGATTCTTCACCGATGTCGAAAACCAGCATCACATGCCGGTGGCCGTGGTGGGCGAAGACGTTCCGCGGGCGCTCATGAACGGGGAGAGCGCGATCGGCAAGTGGATCGATGTGGACGGCCACAAGTTCGAGATCATCGGAGTGCTGTCACGGCCGTCAGCCTCGATTCCGGGCCGGGACGATACACGCATCCTGCTGCCTTATTTCAGCATGCACAAGCTGTTTCCGAACGCGAAGGAAAACCTGCTCATGGTAGTGGCCAAGCCTGGGATGCTGGCGGCGGCGGTGGATGAAGCCACGGCCGTGATGCGCATTCAGCGGCACGATCCGCCGGGAAAACCGGATGATTTCGTCATTTCCACTTCCGACGAGCTGGTGCAGCAGTTCCACAACGTCACTTCGATCGTCGCGCTGGTAATGGTGGTGATGAGCTCCATCGGGTTGCTGGTGGGGGGCATCGGAGTCATGAACATCATGCTGGTGTCGGTGACCGAGCGGACGCGGGAAATCGGCATCCGGAAGGCGATTGGCGCGCGGCGGTCCGATATCGTGATGCAATTCCTGACCGAAGCCGTGGTGCTGACCGGCTTGGGCGGGCTGATCGGGATGACGTTCGGCTGGGGAGTGTCGCTCGCTTGCCGGCTGATTTATCCCGCCTTGCCGACGGCTGTGCCTTGGTGGGCGGCTGTCCTGGGTGTGGTGGTGTCGGTAGCGATCGGGCTGTTTTTCGGAATCTGGCCGGCCAACAAGGCGGCGCGGTTGGATCCGGTGGTGGCGCTGCGGTATGAGTAAGGCGCGATCCTAGCGGCGATGGCGTCGCGTTTTGGCGGCCCGGGCGGTGCGCTTGGTGGCGGAAGCCGGCTCGTGCAGCAGGCGGTTGCAGTGCAGGCAACGCGTCACGTCCGAACGTGTGGACAAATGGCACGAGGGGCAGTAGGTCTGCGGCAGCGAGACCGTTGTTAATCCGGTTGTCAATCCTGGCAACATGTCTACCTCAAAGCTCATTTATCGGCGTTAGCGGCGATTCCTTTAGGGAAAATCTCTTAGAACTGCGTACGGAACCCGCCCGAGGGCGCCCCGCAGCCCTCCGGCTGGGTGGGAATGCGATGATGGTTCAGTCGACTGTATGAAAGCGAACGAAACCGGGTGGCTGGAGGCCGCCAAACAGGCCATGGAGATCGAGGCCCAGGCCGTGGCAAAGGCAGCGCGGCGGTTGGACGGCAACCTGTCTTGCGCCGTTGACCTGATTTTAGGTCACCCTGGCAAGCTGATCGTCAGTGGGCTGGGTAAATCAGGCCTCGTGGCCCGTAAGATTGTCGCGACCCTGTGCAGCACGGGAACGCCCGCCGTGTTCCTGCACGCGGCTGAGGCGTCGCATGGAGACCTGGGCCTGTATTCGCCAGGCGATCCGACATTGATGGTCTCGAAAAGCGGGAACACCGCCGAACTCCTGCAGCTGATCCCGTTCCTGCGCGAGCTGCCTTCGCGGCGCATTGGCATTCTGGGAAATCCAGCGTCGCCGCTCGCCGCGGCGATGGACGTGGTTTTGGACGCTTCCGTGGAGCGCGAGGCGGATCCGGAGAATCTGGCGCCGACGGCGAGCGCGACCGTGGCTCTGGCGCTGGGGCATGCACTGGCAGTGGCCTTGATGCGCGCCCGCAACTTCAGCCTGGAGGATTTCGGGCGCTACCATCCCGGCGGCCACCTGGGCCGCAGCCTGCGCGTGACCGTGCGCGAAGTGATGCACGGCGCGGGCGAAGTGGCGTGGTCGCGTCCGGAGGATTCGTTGAAGCAGGTGGTGATCGAGATGACGCACCATCCGCACGGCGCCGCCTGCGTAGTGGATGCCGCGCAAAAGCTGGCCGGACTCATTACCGATGGAGACGTCCGGCGGGCCCTGCAAGCGCATGACGATATCCGGGATCTTCGAGCCGCCGACGTCATGACGGCCAAACCTGCAACCATCGCTCCCGAAGCACGCCTTCAGGAAGCCTTGCGGATGATGGAGGACCGGCCGTCGCAGATTTCGGTTCTGCCGGTGGTGGAGAGCTCTACCGGTGAGTGCCTGGGCCTGCTGCGTCTGCACGACCTTTACCGGGCGGGGTTGGAATAGGCGTTGCTCGAACTGATTCACCCGAGTGTTCGAGATCACACCGAGGAGCTGGAGCGGCGGTTCGCAGCCGCACTGCCGTTCAAACATGTGGTGATCGATAATTTTCTGGATGAAGCATTTTGCCGCGAATTGATGGCTCAATTTCCGGCGTTCGATCCGGCGCACGCCTTGAACGAACGCGGGGAAGCCGGGCGCAAGTCAGCAATTGCCGACTTGGCGCGCCTGGGGCCGGCCTACGAACGGTTCGACCGCATGATTCGCGAGCGCGAATTTCTGGACTGGGCCAGCCGCATTACCGGCATTCCCGGTTTGCTCTACGATCCGCAATACGTCGGCGGAGGAACCCACGAAAATCTGGATGGCCAGGAACTGGATTCGCACGTCGATTTCAATTATCATCCCCGTTACCACTGGCACCGGCGCCTGAACCTGATCGTGTTCCTGAATCCGGAGTGGAAGGCGGGTTGGGGCGGCTGTCTGGAACTGCTCCGCGATCCCTGGACGGCGGATGGCGCGCAGCCGAGCGAGGCTGTGGCTCCGTTGGCCAACCGCGCGGTGATCTTCGAAACGAACGAATATTCCTGGCACGGCTTCCGGCGAATTCAACTGCCGCCTGAAAGGCAAGGTCTGTCGCGGCGTTCCATCGCAGTCTATTTCTATACACAGCAGCGGCCGGAGGAGGAGACCGCGGAGTCGCACGGCACGTTCTACGTCCAGCGGCCTTTGGGCGACCACATTCGCGCCGGCTACACGCTCGGTGAGGAAGACGTGGAAGAGATCCAAGCGCTCCTGGAACGGCGCGACACGCAGATTAAGTTCCTCTACGAACGGGAACTCAAGTTTTCGCGACTGATCAACAGCATCACGCAATCGCGATCGTTCCGTTTGGGTGCGATGCTGACGTGGCCGCTCCGCGCGGTGCGCAGAATCTGGGCGAAACAGGCACGCTAGAGTACAATAGTTTCGTAGCCGGAAATCGCGCGTTTCCTCAGGCGGGAGTAACTCAATGGTAGAGTCACAGCCTTCCAAGCTGTTGGTTGCGGGTTCGATTCCCGTCTCCCGCTCCATGTTTTCTTGGATTTAAGGAACCCTGAGTTTTCCACCGTTACTCCGATTACTCCACTTGCCTCACGCCGACAGCCTACGTTGCCGTTTTCGAGCCACCAGGGACTCGAGCTTTCTGACTGCTTGCCGCTTCTGTTGACGATCTGACTTGGTATAGACCTCCAGGCTCACTCGCACGCCGTGGCCCCGCTGATCGGCCGAAACCTTGACGTCCGCTTTGGCCTTCTTTGACAGCGTCGCGTTGGTGCTTCGGAGAACCTGAAAGGTCGCCCACTCCAGGCCAACCCCCTTGAGTCTCGGGGCGAAGGATCGGTCCCAGAGGTTCCCCATATCGAGCGGCGATGCCGGGTTCTCGGAAGGAAACACGAACGCCTCGGCCGTCGTGCTCCTGGCGAGGCAGCGCCACGCCCGGAAATCTGCCATGGTCCCCTGCGATAGCGCCACTTCCCGAGGCTTACCTTGCTTCGGAGTGTCGAACTTCCCCTGATAAACACGCTCCTTGACCAACAAGATGTCCTCTTCGAGGAAAGCGCCCCATCGCAGGGCCAGATTCTCGCCTGGCCCCCGCAAACCCTCGATGAGGGTCAATCGCGCCAGGAGTCGCTCTTGCAAGTCGAGCGCACCCAGGTAATCATTTACCTCGTCTTCGGTCAGCGGACGCACCACACGCCCTGCCTTGCAGTTCTTGGGAATCCGAAGCTGAGCCGCGGGATTGTGGTCGATCAGACCGTCCGACTCCGCTAACTTGAAGATGCCGTTCAGATGCCAGCGTATGTGCTTTACCATACTGCTTCCCAGCTTCTTCGCCTTTGCTTCCAACAGATCCTGCATTTCAGTCCTGCTAATGGTTCCCAGCAGGCGATCGGGGAAAGCCGCAACCACGTGGTTCCTGATGATTGGTACTGATGTGGTTTCGGTTGATTGCTTCCAGGTCCGCCGGCAATGCGGGAGGTAAGCACGTTCCACGAACTGATCGAAGGTGTACACCGGCCGCACGTTCGGCACAATGCCTTCGTTGATGGGGCGGAGGATGGCCGCGAGCAAAAGCTCCGCCTCGCTCTTTGTCATCCGAGCGCAACGTCCAATAACCTTGGAGCGGCGACCGCCTGCTTCGTACCATTGAGCAACCCAAACCGACCAACGACCATGTTTTCGCTGGCGAAGACTGCCCTTTTGAAATCGTTTTCGACGCATTCAAGAATCGCTTTCCTGCGCCATTGATGCTGAATCTTGGCATGTTGACGATGTTAGCATTGGCTCTCGGCAACCTCCATCCATCTACCAAGCGCTTCGCGTCGAATCAGTTTTCTTCTCCCCACAGGAACAAACGGCAACGGGGGCGCGCCTCTGACCTTGCCGGCTAGCAGGTTCTGAACATGAGCCTTCGAGCAGCGCAATGTCATTGCAACTTCTTGGATGGTCAAAACTTCTTTGGTTACTGCCTCCGCCTGGTTGCCCGTGGAGCCAAGAGCGCACGTTGCCACTGCTTGTTTCATCACTGCCCTCCTGCGCGAGGGGCTGCCTCGACAAACTGCTCTAAATCGGCTACGCGATAGCGAACACACCGACCTAACTTCCTATACAGTGGTCCACGCCTTTGCACGCGCCATCCACGGAGCGTGTGGACGCTCCCGGCGACTCCCATCGAGACGAGATCGCTCTCGTCCAGAAACCTCAAACTGCTGGGAATTGTCGTTGCTGAGTCTGGATCAGTTCTATCCATGGTTTGTAGCCTACAGCCCCCAAAATTTGGGTGTCTATTGGGGATATTGTTCGGGAGCTACTTGGGGATTTGGTAGCTATTGAAAAGGAAGGAATTAAAATTTGGCGCTTCGAAGGCCGGCGGCGGCCTTATCAAGAGCAAACCACTTTTCCGAGCCACAATGGCCGTGATCCCCTCGTTTCCAGGCGGAGAATTCTGAAGCGCTCGCGTCTGACACAGCTTTCTTCGAAAACTTATACGCCACTCTTGCGTCCTGGGGCCTTCACCGAATGGGGCCCGGCAATACAAAGTTGGTGGATCTCCCGGATTTGGTGGAGAGTTTCAGACGCGTGGCTGATACCTTACGAAAACTCGAAGCGCTGAGAATTGAAGCCGTTTCGCTCGGGGATGTGAATCGGACGGTCGAACTGATCTGGCCGGTTATCAGGGACCTGAAGGTCGGAATCGGCAATACGAAGATAATCTCTGGCACGAAAGCTCTGCACCACCTACTTCCCGATCTGGTCCCGCCGATCGACCGGGAATATACAGTCCAATTCTTCTTCAAGAACAAGAATGCTGTCCAAGGAGATGCAACCAAGCAACGTGAGGCGTTTCTCGTAATGTACCCGCACTTTGCGGCTATCAGCAGGACCTGTACGGAGCAGATCGTGTCTAGGCTACACCGCGGAATGCATACCAGCGTCACCAAAGTCATCGACAACGCGATTGTCGGCTACGGGCGGCTGGAACTCAAGCTCGACGGAAAACCGGCAGACAACGAAGGCTAAGGGGCACCACTTCCGGCGGGGCAAACTTCCCCATGCGGCCTGCCAAAACCTTGTGGTTTTGGAAGGCGTGGAACGGTGCGGACAAACCTAGTGGATCTCGCTTTCCCGGACAGATCGTCCGTAGGCTTTTTGGAAACGGGCGGGCCGCACCTGAGGAATAAGACCGGCGAAAATTGCTAGGTCGCTACTGCCTACCCAGTGCTGGTTTCGTCGTAACCAGGTGCTGAATATCCTTGTTGTTTTCGCTACAGGAGTATTCGATCAGCTCTGGCAGCCTGGGGTTCAACTTCAAAGGCCTAAATACACGTGAGAGTGTCCATGGTTTGGAATACATCTTCGGGTCGTCAACTGTGTATTCGTATTCAATGTTGTTTGCAGTCCGTCGGAAGCGTTCCGTTACGTGCAGTTTGTCGCTGTGTTGATGGCCCGCCGTGTCCAGCCACGTCCAGGGTGGACCCTTCAATCCCGTCGTGTCAACCACCAGCGTGTCGCCTTCCCAGTGGCCGGTTGAGTCACCCATGAACGCCGGCTCCATGTCGCTGGGATGAGGTCGCCCGTTCAGAGGGATGGAGCGGAACGTGTGCATGTACTCGAACAGGATCACCAGGTACCCCGGCGTCTGTACGAACTGCGCCGGATAGGGCGATTGCATGATGCGCGGCACGCCGGGAAACCAGCAGTTCGCGGTGGGATCGTCCTTGGCGTCATGGTTGAGGTAGGCGGCTTTCCCTGCAGCGGCGTAGGGAATGGCATCTTCCTTCCCGAAGGCCATGTTGGGCGTGTACTGGATCGTAAAAAATCCGGTGAAGTCGGGTTTGCCGTCGGCGGTTCGCGGAATCGGTTTCGCTTCGGAGTCCGTGGAGCCCGTTTGCGCGCCAAACGCAGCGATTCCCGTTGCCGCCATTACTGCGCACACCCAAAACCGGTTCTTCATCGTGCCCTCCTTCTACTTCGTTGTTGATGGTCCAATCATTTTCCGGTAATCGGGTTCTCGTAATGAAACGGCGGGACGGACACCTCAGGGAATGGCCGGGCGTCGCCGCTGGGCGGTAAGTCCGGCGGATATTGCTTGTTCACGGCCATACTGGCGCCGCCTCGTTGAGCCTCCGGTTTGTCCCAGCCTTTGTCATAGGGAACGTAGTAGGTGGGATACCAGCGCATCTTGCGAAACATCCATTTCCCATTCAGCTTCGCGTACTCGATTTCATAGGGCCCTTCGGCCCAGAGTGCAGTTCGATTCAACGCAGCCACCTGCATAAAGGCGCGCCAACGGCCTTTGGCGGCTTTGCCGCCAGGATCAACATCCACAACGCCCTGCAGCTGCATGTGGTTGTGCAACGTGCCGTATTCCAAGCCCTCCTTGCCGCCGCCCATCACGTCCTTGAAAAGATGCGCTACGCTCGTGCGGCCCACATAGACACCGCGTCCGCCGATTTCCACGCGGGCGTCCTCGGTGAAGAGCGGAATGATCTCATCCCAAAGCTTCTTGTCCAGATAATAGCCATAGACGCGTTGGAGCCTTTCGATCTGCCGAGTGTCGTCCAGCACTTCCACCTTGGCCTCCAGCTCCGCGACTTTGGCCTCTAAGGCCTCATTTCCGGCGGCTGCCGGTCCCGCAGCCAATCGTTGCCACAGAATCAAACCGGCGAATACGGCCACGGTGAATGCAGCAACTTGGACTAGCTTAGGCATAAAGGCTTGCTCCTACTTCCCCGTCACTGGATTCTTGTAGTGAAACGGCGGGATCATATCCAGGTCTGGGTATACGCCCGCATGATCGGTGGGCGGCAGATCGGGAGGGTACTCCTTACTCGGACCGTTGTTCGGCAGATTTCTCTTTGCCCAGCCCTGATCGAAGGGCGTATAGTAAGTGGGCCAGAACCTCATCTTCTTGAACTTCCAAATGCCGTCTTCTTGCAGGTAGACGTTCTCGTAGATCCCCTCCGACCACACGGCGCCCTTGCCGTAAGTCGCGATTTGCGCGAATACGCGCCAGCGTCCCTTCGCCGTTTGCCCGCCCGGATCGATATCCACGATGCCCTGGAGTTGAAAGTGATTAAACAAGCGCCCGGGGGCCAGTCCGATTTTTCCGTGCCCGAACGCGCCGCGAAAAAGTCGGTTGGCGCCTTTTTTCCCCAGATAAACGCCGCGAGCGGCAATCTCAACGGAGCAATCATCGGCGAACAGATCGACGACCTGGTCCCACAGATTCTTGTCGACGTAATAGCCGTAGGCACGGGTCAACTTCTCAATCTGGGCGACGTCCTCGAGATTTTGAATCCGTGCGTTCTGCGCCGCGACCTGCTTTTCGAGCGCCTCAATGCGCTCCAAGAGCCGCTGATCCTGGGCTGCGAGGTAGCCTTGGCAACCCAGAACGCAGGCCAGGGTCGCTACCGCCCGCGCCGTCTGTCTGGTTAACACCTGTTCCTCCTCAGCGGAAGCGTTTATCTACGGGGACTCGCGAGATGGGACGGCGCCATTTCGTCAAATACGGTTCTACCGCCAACCATGGTCAAAACCACATGGGTCTTGCCGATCTCCTGCGGGGGAATGCTGAAGATGTCCTGGGACAATACGGCCAAGTCCGCTTCCTTGCCGGCTTCCAATGTTCCGGTGCTCGTATCGGCAAACCGGGCGTAAGCGCCGGCTTTTGTGTAGGCGTCGACGGCCTGTTGCACGGTGAGGCGCTCTTCGGGTGAGGCGTAAGTGGGAGGATTCGGCTCTTCCGAAGGCGCCGTGAATAATTTTCGGACTACTCGCAGCGCCGCCTGCTGGATGCCGCTCATGGGATCGGGCGGCCAAGTGCACGGCCAGTCGCTGCCAAACGCCAGATTCGCCCCGCTTTTTTCAATCGTCTGCCAGGCATTGGTGCGGCTGCCGGGTGGGTCGTTAAAGCAACAGAATTCCGGCTGCATGCTCGCCGTGACGGAGAGCATCGCGAAGCGGCCCAGGTCCGAAGGACGCACGGCGATCGCGTGTTCCATGCGGAAGCGGCGGTCTCTCGCGCCGTTCACTTTTTCCACTTCCTCGTAACCGTCCAAGACCATGTGGGTAGCGGCGGGCGAGAGGGCATGGGTCATGATCTGATAACCGCGCTGATCCAGTTCGAGAACCAGGGCCGTGTATTCCGCGGGCTCGTAGAGCGGTGGCCCGCCGGCGCCATCCGCGAAGAATTTCACAAGATTGGCGGACAACCAGTCGTCATGGTAAGTTTTACGAGCCTTGTCCAGATCGGCAAGGAACTGAGGCGTCAGTTTCACCTTGGCGCCAACCGTGCCGAAGGCCATGCGGGTGCGCACCGTGAGCTCTCCGCCATGCCGCAAAGCCGCCAGAAGCTGAATTTCGGCCAGGCTACCCGTTGCGTTGGTGATGCTGGTGATGCCATAGCGATTGAGATAGCGCGACGCATCGCGCATCCAGGCCAGTTTCTCGCTGAGAGGCTGCGGCGGCAGCGCGCGCTCCATCAACTGCATCGCCGCTTCCCGGAGAACACCTGTGGGATGCCCCTGCTTGTCGCGCACAACGAATTTTTCCAGTTCCCGGTCGGCAACCGGCTTGTCGGTGATGCCGGCAAGTTCCAGCGCTTTGGCATTCACCCAGTAGCTGTGCTCTGTGGGTGCATGGATGACGATGGGGCGATCGGAAACCGCCTGGTCGAGCAATTCGTGCGACGCCGTTGGCGGGAATTGAACCCGGCCAAATAGGACCTTATCCCTGGGATGGCTAGCCGCGTAGGACTTGATCTTGGAGATAAGTAGGGCCTCGTCCTTGGGCTCGATGTAGACTTCCGGCGTGGCCAGATTGAAACCGTGCAGAGCCAGAGCGCCGAACCAGATGTGAGTGTGGCTGTCGACGATTCCGGGAATCGCGGTTCGTCCGGCCAGATCGATCACTTTGGTCTTGGATTCTTTCCGGCGCAAGACCTCCTCGTCGCTGCCAACGGCATCGATGCGCGTCCCGGTGATCGCGATCGCCTCCGCCCATGGCTGCCTGGGATTGCCGGTGTAGATATGCCCATGGACCACCAGCAGATCGCTCGCTGCCGAAAAAGAACAGGTGAAAACAAGAGCCGCCAGCCAGCGGACCGGCCGTCCAAGGGAAGTCATAATTCGCCACGGGAATGGTAAACGCGCGCCACGATTCCGTCAAGTGCGGGCACCGGCTCCAACGCCGAATGTGGTCCTAACCGGATGAATGGTCCGACTTGGACAGGACGTTTTGCGCTTCCCACGGGCTTGTGATGCAATCGTGGCACATTCCAGCGCGAGATCTTCTATGAAGAGACTTACTGTGGCGGTAATTCTGGTCTCGGCGGCGGCCCTGCTGCCGAGCAGCCACTCATGGCGGCTTGGCGCACAGTCCACCCTTCCGCATTCGGTTTCTCATTACGACGAAGCTAAACTCTCGCAACCGAAGTACAAAGTTCGCACCGAAGCCAATGTCCGCGTACCTATGCGCGACGGCGTCACGCTGGCCACCGACATCTATCGTCCGGACGCGGAAGGCCGGTTTCCAGCAATCCTGGTTCGTACGCCATACAACCGCGCGACCGCGCAATCGGTTCCACAGGCCCGCTGGTTCGCCCAACGAGGCTACGTGGTCCTGGAGCAGGACGTCCGAGGCCGCTGGGACTCGGACGGACATTTCTACGCCTTCAAGAACGAAGCCAACGACGGTTTCGACACCGATGAATGGATCGGAAAGCAGCCCTGGTTCAGCGCCAAGCTCGGGACGATGGGCGGTTCTTACGTCGGCTATACGCAATGGGCGCAGGCGGTGCGTGGCAGCAAATATCTCACTGCCATCTCCCCGGCCATAACCACTCCCGATATCTATGGGAATTGGTTTTACATCGACGGCGCATTCCACTACGGATTTGCATTCCCCTGGGGTGGCGTATCCATCGACGGCCACACGGCGCAATACAACACGGGCAATGCCTGGACGGACATGTTCCGGCATCTTCCCGTCGACACGTCCGACGAGGCTGCTTACCATCGGACTCCGCACTACCGGGATTGGGCGGCCCATCCAACCCGCGATTCGTATTGGGACGGAATCAGCCTGGATAACGACTACGAGAAGATCGGCGTGCCTGCCTTCAGCGTCGATGGCTGGTTCGACATTTTCCTGCGCGGCGCTCTTCGCGATGACGAGCAAATTCGCAAAAGGGGTAAGACCGGGGAAGCCCGTACCGGGAAACGAATCATGATTGGGCCCTGGGCGCACAGCCAGGGCGGCAGAGTTGCTCTGCGAGGCAATGGCGCCGACCCGACCCCGGTCGATTTCGGAGACAACGCAGAAGTCGACATGCAGCGCGTCTATCTTCGCTGGTTCGATTACCAGCTGAAAGGCATTGACAACGGCCTCGCCACCGAGCCGCCCATCAAGATCTTCGTCATGGGTGAGAACTATTGGCGATACGAAAACGAGTGGCCGCTGGCGCGAACCCGTTATACCAGCTACTACATCGGCAGTCACGGCCAAGCGAATTCCACGATCGGAAACGGCACGCTGTCGTTGGAGCCGCCCGACAGCAGCGCCACGGACACCTTTTCCTACGATCCTGCAAACCCAGTGCCCTCCATGGGAGGGAATGTCTGTTGCAGTGTCGTTCCGAGCGGGCCATGGGATCAGCGACCGGTCGAGCGGCGCGACGATGTGCTGATTTACACGACCCCGGCTTTCACCCAGCCGACCGAGGTGACCGGTCCGATTTCCATGACCCTGTTTGCCGCCACTTCCGCGAAGGACACCGATTGGACCGCCAAGCTCGTGGATGTCCATCCGAACGGATACGGGCAGAACATACAGTCGGGCATTGTGCGCGCCCGTTATCGCGACGGCGCCGGCAAGCCTGCGAATCCAATAGAGCCCGGGAAGGTTTACGAATACACAATCGACATGTGGGCCACCAGCAACGTTTTTCTGCCTGGCCACCGCATCCGTCTGGAGATTTCCAGTAGCGACTTCCCGCGATTTGACCGCAACTTGAACACCGGCGAAGAGCCGGAATCCAGTACGCGGATGGAGACTGCGCACCAGACCATCTACCACAGCCGCCAATATCCTTCGCGCCTGGTGCTCCCCATTATTCCGCGTGATAGCAGTTCAACACGGGCGGCTTTGACTCCAAAATGATCAAAGAAGGCTTCCTGTCCCAGTGAAATTCAAATACAAACACTTCACCAAAAACGCAGCAGTGTCGGCACTCTCATGGGTCGCGTTCTGGTCTGCCTGTCCGATGGGCCAGCTCGCTGCGCGAACGCTCGAATTCGATACCACGGAAGTCACGCAGCCTGCCCTGACCGCCGCCCCGGATGGAAGATCCATCGTCTTCAACCTGCTGGGGCATCTGTATCGTCTGCCGGTGTCCGGCGGACAAACCACGCAGTTGACCTTCGGTCCTTATTACGACAGCGAGCCGACTCTTTCGCCGGACGGCGCTCGGATCGCGTTCGTGTCCAGCCGCGACGACGGAAGCGATGGAAACCTCTTCTTATTCGACATCGGCAGCGGCAAGATCACCCAACTCACGCACGAGTTCGAGGTCGGAATGCCGGCCTGGAGCAGCGATGGAAAGCACATCGCCTATCTTTCCTATTTGAAACGCGAAGAATATCCTGCTGGCCAGACTCCCGGATTTCGCGGAGGAGGGCCGGAGTTGAGCACGCCGCACACTATATCCGTGCAGGGTGGCGTATCGCAGCAACTGGGCGAGGCGCGGCCTTATGGCGCCATCTTTATGCTTCCGGACGGGCGAGTAATATGGTCGGTCACTGAGCGCGCTCCGGGCGGGACCGTCTCAACAGCGATTGAAGCGCGAACACCGCAAGGCGGTGCGACCAGGCTCGCCTCGGTGCCTGGACTGATCGGCAAAGCGGCAGCGCTGACTCCCAATGGTACGGGGCTGTACTACATCGCCGGAGGCAGCCTGCACCTGATCACGCTCGCCAACGGATACTCCCAGGTCGTCGCGCCTTATCCAGGCAATCAGGCCCGCTTAGCGGCGGCTCATGACGGAAGCGCTCTCTATGCTGCCTCGGGGGCAAAACTCTGGCGGGTGCCCCTGCCCAGCGGCAGCCGCGAAGCGCTCACTTGGACGGCCCACGTGAAGATGGAAGTGGCTGAGCCGCTGGTGAAGAAATGGACGCCGCCCTCGGAGACGCCGTTCCCTCCGCGTGCGGTCCTCAGTCCGATCCTTTCTCCCGACGGGCGGCACATGATTTTTATGGCGGCGGGCTCGCTCTGGGAACAAGCGATGGACGGCGGCCGGGCGCAGAAGCTTTTTAATGACCCGGCGTTCCAGCAAGATCCGGCATATTCGCCCAACGGCCGCCAGTTAGCCTATATCGCCGATGATCACGGCAAGCGCGAGCTGCGTGTCTACGATTTCGCGACCAGACAGACACGCACTCTGGTCACGCTCCCTGGCGCCTCCTGGCCGCTTTTTCCGAGTTGGAGCGCGGACGGCAAGAGTCTCGTCTACCAGCGGACGGACCAGATCGCGGATCCGTACCGGTTCCTGCGGGTTGACGCCCAGGGCGGCCAGCCGGTGGAACTCACCCAAACTACCGGAGAATGGGTGGGCCGCCCCAATCTTTCAGCTGGTGGAAAGACGCTCTACTTTACTGCGCGCATCAATGACTTCAGCAAGTTTGCCAACGTTTTTCGCCTCGCGCTGAACCAGCCCGGCGCGCAACCGGAGCCGGTCACCAATCTTGACCGCCATGTCCATGACGGTCTCGTCTCACCCGATGGAAAGTGGCTGGCCTTCCGCCGGAACACCGAAATATGGGTTGCGCGGATGGAGCCGCGGGTCCTGAAAGACGCCGATTTTCGCCAGTTCAGCGTTGAGGGCGGACGTTCTTTCGAGTTCACGGCCGATTCCTCTGCCGTTATCTATTCGGAAGGACGCCGGGTGTGGCGGAAGCCAGTCGGGGGCGGACGGGCCATCGAAATTCCTGTGCGCTTGATGCTGACTCCCGCGGTAGCTCCGCCGCTGCTGATCTCCCATGTGCGTCTGCTCGATGTGACCGCCGGAAAATTTAGCGAAGACGAATCGCTGCTCATCGAAAAGGGGCGCATCCGTTGGGTCGGCGCCGAGTCGGGACATTCGATCCCCGCCAACGTGGTGCGCCTGGATGGCGGAGGCCGGTTCGCGATTCCCGGTCTCGCCGATTCCCACGTTCATTCTGCTTGGGCTAACCAGCAGATCACGGAAGACTCGCTGATCGCCTATGGCGTGACCTCGGTGCGCGATACCGGGAGCCGTCTGGATCTGATTAACGCGCTCAAGGACCGCGGAGATATCACGCTGCTTCCGGTTCCGCGCTACTTCGCCAGCGGCGACATCTTCGAGGGCATGATGCCGTTGTGGGGCGACGCCTTCATGGAGATCACCAGCAAGGAGGAAGCGCGCGAGTACGTCCGGAGGTGGAAGGATCTCGGTGCGGACTTCATCAAGCTCTACACGTCCTTGCCGTGGTACATCAAGAGCGCCGCTGCCGAGGAGGCGCATCGCATCGGTATGCCCACGGTGGGTCACGGCCTTTCGATCGAAGAAGTCACGCGCAGCATCATCCTTGGGTTCACTTCGCTGGAACACGACGGCCCCGGAGCGGACGACCGGTTGAAGTTGCAGGCGGCGTCCGGAGTCAAATGGGACCCGACGCGCACCGTTGCTTTCGGCTTCGGCGGCGAGCGGGAGAAGATCGACGATCCGGCGACGTTCGATACCAAATTCCGTACGCTTATTCCGGAAGATGCTGTGAAAGCGGCTCGCCGGGGCGGAAGCCGTCCTATGACCGCCGCCGACCTGGCAGCCTGGAAGAAGTCGCTTGCCCCGCTCCTGAGAGCCTCCCAAATGGGCGTCAAACTGCTCGATGGCACCGATGCATTAATGACCTCCATCTTCTTCGGCCCTTCCATGCATTGGGAACTCGAGTACTTCGCCGACGCCGATATTCCGCCAAAGGACCTGCTTCGCATGGCTACGCTCGGAAACGCCGAGACGGTAGGCGCGAACGCCGACCTGGGAACGCTCGAAGCCGGCAAACTGGGCGACGTTGTCATCCTCGACAGCAACCCGCTGGAGGACATTCGCAACACGATGAGAATCTGGCGAGTGGTGAAGGGGGGCGAGGTGTTTGACCCCGCCAGGATGCGGTGAGCGCCTCGTAGCGTCTGTCCGCCTCGGACATGGTATCCAAATTGGATCGCTTCCCTTGGCAGGTCTCCGTCCTCATGCTACGCTTCTCGAAGTTTGGAAGGACGGGGAGCTTTCTTGAACAGGCACGACTTCGTGGTCTTCGCCGCTAGTTGACACAACTGTGGTTTGAATCGGGAGACGAGCTATGCGAAACAGGAACTTTCTTTTTGCCGTACTGGCTTGGGGATTGGTAGCGGGAATCGCTTGTGCCCAAAGCACTGCCACGCTGACCGGCACGGTGGTCGACGAATCCAATGCGTTGCGTTCAGGCACCGCCGTAACTGCGACGGAGATCAGCACGGGCCAGCAATACACCGCGACGAGCGACGACCGGGGCGTGTATCGAATCGTCGATATGCTGCCTGGGACGTACAAGGTCCAAGCCATGCAGACTGGCTTTGCGACGCTCGTTGTTGCGAACGTCCAGTTACTGGTCGGACAAACAGTCACTCTGCCGCTGGCGCTCAAACTCGCCTCCGTTTCCCAAACGATTGAGGTTTCGAGCGAGGCCCCGCTCATCAACACCGAGAACCAGAAAGTAGGCGGCAACATCGACCGGATGCAAATGGACGACGTCCCCATCCTGGGGAGAAATATCCAAACCTTGTCCCTGCTGGTCAAAGGCGTTACAGCGAACGACGCGAATAACAACAGCTTCGGCGCCTACCGCGACGATCTGTTCCAGGTGAATGTCGACGGCCAGCAAATCACGCAGGGGATCTCGATTTCCGCGGCATTCGGCCAGCCCATTTTTAGCCGCGACGCAGTCGCCGAGTTTCAGCTCGTTACCAATCAGTACGACATTACCCAGGGCCGCTCGGAGGGCGAACAGGTGAACATCATAACGCGCAGCGGTACCAACGAAGTCCATGCCACCGCTTATGGGAACTTCCGCCGCGACGATTTCAATGCGTCGGACTTTGTGGCTCATAAGGTGCTGCCATACTCGCAGTCGATTATTGGCGGCACTGTCGGCGGACCTGTTATCAAGGACAAGCTGCACTATTTCCTGGCATATGAATACCAGAGCACTCCCAGCACCGTGTTTGTGGCGCCTCCGATCTATTCGACGCTGCCATCGGGCCAGAGTTCGTTGAACCTCGCCACGCCCAACACCCAGTACGATATGCTGGCGCGCGGTGACTACAACCTCAACGAGAAAAACACGTTCTCGCTCCGTGGATCCTTCTGGAATCAGCACGTTACCGCTTGCGCGTGTGCGACCAGCTATCCAACTGCCGAGACGCTGTCGCATTACTATACGCCCACGGTAAACGCAACCTGGACCAATGTGCTCACTCCCAATGTCGTTCAGGAGGCGCAAGCTGGATACTTTGAATATTTTTGGCGAGAGACTCTGGGGCCGGGTGTAGCCGCGACTCCCTACTACAATTTTTCGGCTGCCGGCCTGGTTGTTGGCCCTAATTTCTTCTATCCGGAAAACTTCAACGAGCGGATCCCTTCCGTGCACTACAACATTAGTGTCCATCACGGGACCCACGATCTGAAGTTTGGCGCCGAAGCGCTATGGCGGACCGACGGGGGAGCCTGGCCGTCCAACATCAGAGGCAATCTCACCATTGGCACTCCTACCGACATTCCCTTGACGACACGGTTTCCCCTGGCGGATTGGAACGACCCGTCGGCCTGGAATCTGAGCGGCCTCGGCCCGCTTGCTTCACAGGCCACCCAAAATTTTTATCCGAATGGACCCGGAATCAACATGCCGCGGCACACGTATGCAGTCTGGGCCGGCGATACCTGGCACCCTCTCAAGAATCTGACCATCACCCTGGGCCTCCGCTGGGATGCTGATCTGGGCCAATATGATCCTCCCGGATTCCATGACACAACCGTGCTGGTCAATAACGGTTGGGGCGTTAATGGCAACGTCGGCATCCGGACCGGCATCAAGAGCTTGCATGACTGGGCGCCGCGCGGCGGCTTCAGCTATGCCCTCGGCGACGGCTTCGTCATCCGCGCCGGCGCGGGCGTCTTTTACAGCGTGCACGACTCCCAGCTCACTCTGGGCTTGGATCAGCAGGGTGGGGAGAACATCTTCTCTAACCTCTACCTCAATCCCACACACCGCACGGACTTCCTGACCAACTGGGCGAACGGTTTGACGGCGGCTGATTATGCGTCGAATCCATCACTCGCCGGACCGCAATCCTTCACCTCCGTTTCACGCGATTTCCGCGACCCACGCGCCATCCAGGCAACCTTCGGACTTCAAAAGCAACTGGGTTCGTCCTGGAGCATCGATTCGGATTTCATTTTCACCAAGGGTGAGTTCTTGACGTGGGGTCCGGATGTCAACCAAAACCTGGACGTCGCGACCGGGTATCCATTCAATCCGAACTTTCCCGGCGCCGCTCCGCGGCCCAATACGACGGTCCATGGCGTCACGCTCTTGCAGAGCAATCTGCATTCCCAGTACGTTGCGCTGGCTAGTTCGGTTACCAAGCGATTCTCGAGAAACTGGCAGGCTGGGCTGACCTACACACTGATGTTCCTGAACGATGATATGGGCAACGGCTCCGGTCTGGGGTTTTCCTCCATCTCGAACATCAACAATCCCGCCTGCGCAACCTGCGAATGGGGACGTTCCGGGGCTTTCCAACGTGGAACGCTTCGCCTTAACGCCATCTATCACGGTCCTTGGGGGATGAACTTAAGCGGCATTTTCTACTATGGTTCGGGCAACTATTTCGGGTCGGGCTATCTGACCTTCCTGACGCCGGACACATCACCAGGCTTTCTAGGAACGAACCGGCGGGTTTACGGAACCTCCACGCTTTCGGTTCCGGCGAAATATTTGGATCGCTGGAACGGTCCCACCCAGTTTGCTCCTGGACAAACTATTCCGCGCAGCCCTTTCCACGCGCTACCGATTTACAAGGTGGACCTGCGTCTTTCCAAGGATTTCAAGTTCCATGACCGCTTTGTCTTCAGCCCTATGGTTGACGTGTTCAACCTTTTCAATCACCCCAATTATGGCAGCTACAACACGTCCTTAAACCTCCCGGCCTTCGGTACACCGTCACAGAACGGAGCCGACTCGTACGTACCGCGCGAGTTTCAATTTGCTTTCCACTTCCAGTTCTAGAAGACCGGCTCTCAGAGCAGCAGGGCGGCTCTCCTCGCCGTCCTTGCTGCTCGCATCCCAAAAATCACGCACCACGCAAAGAACAGCAAGAAGGATAGAAATTACATGACTTTTCTAACGCGCGAAAAGCTTCGCAAAGCAAGTGCCGCCGCGCTTGCCTTCCTAGCTGCCGGAGTTCTTCAGGCGCAGGGATCAAGCGCTCCATCTGCGCCCGCCAAAGAACCGACCAGGGTCCTGATCGCCGGCGAGAACCCGGCCATTCGACTGCTCGACAAAGAAGGCGGTAAAGCCATCAGTAGCGTCAACTTTTGGCGCGTCGAGTGGAGCCCTGCCGGCGCCGGCGCGGTCTGCTTTGTCACGATCGACGCTCCGGGCCACGAGAAGCTCCGCTTCGCGATCTTCGACAATCAGCAAGTGTTGGATTATGTCACCAACGATGTCATGTCCAGCTTGATGAAGACTTTCAACGATCCGCCCTACACGCCGGAGAAGGGAACGATCAAACAAACCAACTTCGGCGCTGCCGAGCGCCACGAGACCTGCAAGTCCGCCAAGCACAAAGTCGAGCTGATTTGGAAGGGATTGGGGCAGGGGACCTGGGTGAACATCCGGCCAGGCGGCAAGGTATACATGACGTTCACGATGGTTCCCGCCAGCGGCGGCGAAATCTGGATCAATGGCAAGATGGCGCCGGGCACCTGGTACCCCACCGGAGGCGGCATCGGCACCGGCGCTTACCTCACCGTCAATGAGACCTGGAGAAGGTAGCGCCGGTGGCTGCTTCCCGCTAGACAATAACGATTCATCCTATGCTTCGACTTTTTGTCGTGACCTTTCTTGGTCTGTTCGCTGCTTCCGCGCAAACGCGGCAATTCCGCGCCATCGGCGTGGACGCATCCGGTGTTAGCGGTACGCTCCGGTCGTTCCAGGCCGTGGATGGCGGACCGCTACCCGTGCTGCCGGGCGGCCCGGAACTATCCGCCCGGTACAAGGAAATGCACATCGACCTCATCCGGACACACGACTTGTACGGGCCCACCGAAATCGATTCCCATTTCTCGGCATCTCCGCTTCTCTCCTTACTGCCGGATAAGGCGAGCCGTGCTGGCTTCCTGAACGCCGCCAACTCGGAGACGATTTTCCCCCGCTGGGATGCCGATCCGGAAGACCCGAAAAGCTACAACTTTGGTCCGACCGACAAGCTGATCCAGGCCATCCGTGCTCTCGGCGCCAACGTGTACTTTCGCGTGGGGCGGAGTCTGCAGGCCGAGCCTCGACCCGTAACAGACACCGCCAAATACGCGGAAGTCCTCAAGCATGTAGTGATGCACTACAACAAAAGCTGGGACAGGGGTTTTCAAGACAGCGTGAAATATTGGGAGTTCTGGGACGAGCCGGAGTTTAAGAACTTCTGGCCGGGTACGCCGGCCGAGTTGTACGCTTTCTATGCCAAGAGCGTTCGTGCTGCGAAATCCGTGGACTCCTGGTCGAAGTTTGGCGCCATCGGCAAGGCCTTCGCGCACACACCGGGAGCGTTTCGGGAGGATTTTCTCGATTACGTGGTCGCGAACAAACTGCCGCTCGACTTCTATTCCTGGCATTGGTACGCCAGCTACTCGGCCGATCCCTGGGACGTCATGACACAGGGCAAAGAGATTCGAGGTATTCTCGATGCGCGAGGCCTCAAGCAAGTCGAGAGTCACCTGGCGGAGTGGAACATCAGTCCCGATACAAGCCCGGCAACCCAAGCGATTCATCAAAGTATGGCCAACGCCGCATTCACCGCTTCCACACTGGTTTATTTACAGGCCGCGCCGATAGACCAGGCGATCCTATATCGCGGCGATGCGGTGTTGAACGGCATGTTCGATTCCAAAGGCGAACCGTTCAAGAAGTTCTACGTCTTCAAAGCCCTAGCCGCAATGTTGGAGACGCCGCAGCGCCTTTCCACGACCGGAGGAGACACCTTTGGGTTTTCCGTGCTGGCCGGGCGGTCCCGAGACAGTAACATCGTGCGCGTGCTGATCAGTAACTACGAAATCATGAAGGACGTGGCGCCTCTTCATCCGCACTTTGTTCCAGGGACAGAAATTGCCGTGAGGCTTCCTCGCCGCGACGTGCACTACGAAAACAACCAGGGTTGTTCCATCGCGATCACTCATCTGCCTTGGGGCAACGGAAGCTACACAGTAAAACGCTACCGGATCGACCAGACTCACAACCTCGACCTTACGGGTGAAGAATCGGGCAAGGGCGGCAGCGCGCGGATTGAAGATGCGTTGCCCGCACCGGCAGTCGAGCTGATTGAACTTCGCAAAAAGTAGCGGTGCCTACCCTGTTTTGCTTTCTCTATTTCGCTGGAGGCGCCGCCGGGTCGCGCGGCGACGGATAAGATGGTCCCTTCTGGAAGTGATGATTATCGCGGTCCTTGTTATTTTCGTCGCACGAGTACTCTATCAGCTCCCAGTTGGGTTCTCGCGTGAAAGTCATGCTGCTCCTCCACGGTTTGGTATACATCTTCGGGTCATCCACTGTCACTTCTTCGCCGACGTGGTTGGCATCGATATACCAATAACGCTCCACTAAGTGCAGCTGGTCGCTGTGCGGGTGTCCTGCCGGATCCAGCCAAAACCTGTCGTTGAACCCCACCACATCCACCACAAGGGTATCGCCATCCCACTTTCCGATCGATTCGCCGAAAAACGAGGGATTCGGATCGGCGCTATGCGATCGCCCATCGATTGGGACCACGCGGAATGTGTGCATGTATTCATACAGAATTACCAGACGGTTTCGCGTCTGCACGAACTCAGTCGGATACGGCGACCCCACGATTCTGGTCACACCTGGAAACAAGCAAAAACCCGTTGGGTCGTATTGATCCTTTGCTGCCGCAAAAGCCGCTTTCCCGGCTTCCGTGTATGGGGGGCCGTCAGGCAGCGCGTAGGCTAAGTTCGCGTGTCCTCGGCCCCTCCAGACGCCGTTAAAGTCGGGATGGTTATCCGGCATGCGCGGGATTTGCACAGTGGTTTTCGTGCCTGAAGGAGGCGCCGGCGGAGCCTGGGGCACCCTCTGCGTTTGCCCCCAGACCGTGGAGAGTCCGGCTACCAACAGTACTGCCAGCTTGAGGTACCTCATACTCAATCGACACCGAACGCCAGAACAACGTTGCCAGGGAAGCCGTTCTGTACCCCGACGTAACCGGAGGAGACGTACACCATGCCGTTTGTGATGGTCGGTCCCGGCGAGCCCAGCGAGCCGCCGTTAGCGCGGATGCCATTGACGGTGTCGAAGTCGCGGTGCGTATCGAAGGCCCAGATCACCTTGCCGTCATCGCTCACAGCTCGCAGGATGCCGTCCCATGCACCGGTAAAGACCACACCCGGTATCGAACTGGCTGCACCGATCTGGCCCCGCCGGTCCGCGTTAATATCGGCGTTCCATTCCACCTTGCCGGTGGCGATGTCCAGCGCCTTCAGGCCGCCGCCGTTCTTCTGCAGGGGATAGTAGACGCGTTTCCCATCAGCCGTACCGCCAAACACAACCAAGCCGTCCGCGCGAGGCGGCGTCTTTTCCCAAAGTTGCGTTCTCCACAGCACCTTGCCGTTGTCATCGGGATCCAGCGCAATCGCTATGCCGCCCTTGCCGGCCGCAAGAAGAATGTCCTTGCCGTTGGGCAGATGCTGCAGGATGACGGAAGATCCGCCGAAGTCCCAATCGGGGCCAACCTTTGGCGGACAGTTGCTATCGGCGGGATTATTGGGGCCGCAGCCCACCATAAACGAGTCGCCTTGGAATTCCTGATGGTGCCACAGCATCTTGCCGTTTTCCAAGTCATAGGCGATGATGGAGTCGCTATAATCGCCGGCCAGAATGCCATAGGCATTGCCAGTGCCGACATAAACGCGCTTGCGTTTCGCGTCAATCGTCGGCGTGTTCCATACGCTGGCGCCAGCTGGGCCCCAGCGCTGCTTGCCTTTGCTGTTCTCGCCGAGCTTGCGCAAGGGCTCTGGTGTGGTGTCCACCTTCCATAGCATCGTGCCCGTATTGGCATCGATCGAAGCGAGGCCGCCGCGGGACTTGCAGCATTCATAATTCGGATTCGTCCCGGCGAATGTTTCCGTTCCTGCGATCGGCACAAGCAGCTTGCCGTCGTAGAACACGCTCGAGTTGCTGATGTGCAGCAAGCCTTCGATCTTGGTCTTCCATAGCTGCTTGCCGTTGTGCGCATCCAGCGCATACGCGGTGCCGCTGCCCGTAGTGAAGTAGACGGCATACTGGGTGCCTGCGTGGCCGGAAATGGGTCCCACGACCGGAGCGAAGCGGCCCGGGCCATCGGCCATGAACGACCAGTAATAGCAGCCGGTACGGGCGTCGATCGAGTACACGGCGCCGCTGTCACTGCCAACGAACACGCGTCCCATGACGACACTCGGCTGTGAAGAGGCTGTTCCGCCGCCGGGCAGTCCGAAGGCCCACTTCAGCCGGAGCTTCGGAACATCGGATGGCTTCAGGCCCGCCCTAGCCGCCGTCTGAAACCGCGCGTTGTCCGGCTCCGGGCCCCATCCGTTCCAGGCGGGACTGGCATCCAGGCGGGCCGGCAGAGCCGGATTGGAGGGGCATGCGTTGGTCATCTGCACGGACTCGGAGCTGGCCCCGGCGACGCTCCGGCCGGTTAGAAACTCCGCCACGTCACGTTTGTCACGATCCGTCAGCGCGGAAGCCTGGACCTGCATTTTTCCGCCCGCCGACATCGCCTCATAGATTTTCTCGGGCGCCATGGCTTTCAGCGTCGCCAGCGGAGGGGCGACGCGCCCATTCATCTCCACTCCGCGCTCCGTGTGGCATCCCGCGCAATCTTTCTGGAAAAGCCCGGAGCCCGGCGCTGGTCCGATAGGAGGGCGTCCGCTGGTGGTCTTTCGGGGCGCCGATGCCTGTTGCGCGCGAGCAGAGATCGAACCAGCCAAGGCCGCAGCGAGGACGAGGGCGAAGACCCCGGGCCTCCGCCGAGCTTCATTCAAACGTGGAATGCAAAGAGTCGACATATTTTCGTCCAGTAGAGGGCGCCCGTGCGCTAGGCCGCGCCTTTAGTCGTTTGCACCTTTGAGCCCGGCTCTGCTCAAGATCCGGCGCACCTTTTTCGGTGAGATCGAGAGTTTTGCTACAACGCGTGAAATGTTCCGTCCTTCCCTCTCCCACATCGTCGGGATCACCACGTCAGCAAAGTCTTCCGTCATCTGCTGGAAAGTCTTTCCTCCGACCAGACCTTGCGACCACTCCTGGAATCTGGTATCCACGTGGCCGGTCCGCGCCACCTTCCGGATCAGAGCCTGATGCTCCTGCCAGAGTTGACTGGGACTGTCAGGCGTCAGGAACTCCGCGGCTTGGCGGCAGCACTCGGCCGCAGCTTCGGTATCGTTAAAGAATTCGTTGCAGAACGCCTGGGCTTGGCACAGGTGCGCGCTCGCCAGCAAGCGCCGGTCCCCGGTCTGCCTGGCATAGTTCAAAGCTTCCTGCGCGAAATCGTGAGCGCGTTGCGCGTGCCGCGCGGGATTTTCGCCGATCCCTTCTTCGTACTGCGCATTTTCCATCCTGCTGTGTAGCAGGCGTGCCTGAGCCATGACGGCGCGGTCCTTGATTTTGGAGCCCAATTCGAAAGCTTCGTTGGCCTCACAAGCGGCGCGGTCGAAATGGCCGCAGTCGGCCGACAGGAAGCCACGCTCAATCAATGCCAGCGCCAGGCAGCGGAGCCTGACTAACGAACGGGACGTGGCAATCGCTTCCGCCAGGTGCCGGAAGGCCTCTCCGCGAAGGCGTTCGACATCCTCCCGTGCACCGGCTTCCGTTAATGCCGGCGAATCGGTCTTCGGCGCTTTGCGCCGGCGTTCGAGGCGTTTATCGATTGCTCCGGCTATTTGCAGAGCGGTCAGCCGCTGAGCATGCGCCAAGTGGGTAAGTGACCGGGCGATGTCGGGAAGCTGCGCGCTGCACTCCCGATGATAGACGACCGCTCGTGTAAAGTGCCCGACAGCCGACTCATACCGCCCCTCATCGATGGCGATGCTGCCATAAGCCGATTGAATATTCGCCAGCCAGAACAAATCGCCTGCCTGCTGGAGCTCTGCTTCCGCCTCTTGCAGCAATTCCATAGCGGACGCCGGTCTGCCCTTATGGACATTCAGGCATCCCTCCAGCGCCCGCATCATGGCGGCTGCAGGAATGTGACCGATCGCGAGCATGAGCGAACGCGCGCGCTCGGCACTTGCAAGGGCGCCATCCCACTCACGGTTCTCAAGTGCGCAGCGTCCTCTCCAAAAGTGGGCCAAAGCCGCCAGTTCTTGTTCGATTGGCTCATGCTGGAGCGAGATCACGAGATCGAAATGGGCGGCAGCTAATTCCGTCTCACCTTCGGCCAATTGTAGAATTCCTTCCGCTAGCCTCAGGTGAAGGTAACCCTCCAACGAAATCCGCCCACGGGAAGACGGTGGAAATAAATGCAAAAGCTCACGGACCGTGTCAGCGGCACAATCGCTAACCTCTACCCACTGTGAGAGATAGCCAATGCAGGAAGCTGTATTCTGGTGATGGGGGTTCAGCGCTGTCAGGATGTCCCGATGCTCCTCCAACCACCTCACCCCGCGTTTCACCCGCCGTGTCAGGACGTCTTGGCGCAGTTCTTCAAGGATCTCGTCTGAAATTTCGTAGCGGCCCGGGCTTGAATCCGGATTCTGCCGTGTTCCACACCCCCGGGGGGAACGCCGGTTTGTAAGAGACACGGCATTTGACCTTCGGTCTTTGTTGATCATCGGGGATCCGCCACCTCGCTGCCGCCCCCAGAGACTTCCGGAGTCTTGATTTCTACAGCCTGCCTTTGAACCCTTCGGGAACTCTAGAGCGTCACCATGACAGCTGCAAGAGGAAGTATGCAAGCAACCTGTAACTTACCACTGGTTACGGTGTTAAGCTTCTGATACTGTTTGATTTCTCAATCTGCGCCGAGCGGGTGCTATAATCCGTTTCACCATGACCAGCACGCGGGACGAGATGCTCGGTCAAGTAGAGCGGATCGTCCATAGCGACACCTTGCGAAATGCGGAGGCGCTTCGACGGCTGCTGAAGTTTCTCGCGGAGAAGTCGGCATCCGGGGAAGCCGACGACCTGAAAGAATATACCGTCGGTGTTGACGGCCTAGGACGGCCCGTGAGCTACGACCCTCGGCATGACGCCGCAGCGCGCATTCAGGTTGGCCGCCTTCGCCAAAAGCTCAGCGAATACTATCGCACTGAGGGGAAAAATGACGCCATGATCGTCGACCTCCCGAAGGGCCAGTTCAAGCTCGTCTGCAGCGTCCGACCCTCGGAGGAAACGCGGAGGACCTTCAAAGAGCACTTTTGGAGGAAGGCGGCCTTGGTGCTTTCCATATTGCTCATCGTTTCAGCCGCTTGGGGCATATACACGGGGGTGCGATTCAATAGCGTGGTGAAGCAACTGACCCGCACGGATTGGAGTCCGTCGCTGCAGGAACTCTGGGGTCCATTCATTGCTTCGGACCGGCCGGTCATTGTCATGATTGCGGACCCTCTTTTTGTTCAGCTTGAGGGATACGGTACGTATCGGGAGCTGGTGATCAATAGCTGGGAGGAAGTGATCGCTTCGCCGAATATTGCGATCATTCGAAAGGCCTTGAGGAATCCGGCGATCGAACGTAGCTCGCGATACACCGGCGTTAGTGAAGCCAATGCGTCCTTTCTCCTGGGCAAGATGCTTTCCCCACACGTATCACATATATCGTTGGCACGGAGCAGCGAGTTTTCCTGGGCCCAGTTGGCCAACAACAACGTCGTGTACGTAGGGGCCGAACGGATCATTGAAGGACAGCTCCAAAGCCTTCCTGTTCAATTGGAGTTCACTTATGACTTTGCTGGTGTCACAAACCTCCATCCGCGTCCGGGCGAGCCGAACTTGTTCGGCGACGCGGTGGCGACCCTCTCCAATCCTCCCTCCGAATACGGCGAATCCTATGCGCTGGTGAGCCGGATTCCAGGCCCGGACGGACAAGGGTATATGGAAGCCTTCACGAGTAATTCAGCGCCGGCGCGCCTCGCTGCCGTACAATTAGCCACCAGCCCAGAGGGCGCGAGAAACATGATCGAACGTCTAAGGGGTGTGTCCGGCCAGATGCCCCGGTATTACCAACTCGTGCTGCGCGTGAAGTTCAAGGGGGGGATTCCCACCGCGACTTCCTACGTCGCGCAGCGAGAACTTCATTCGGCGATGCAGTCCAGGTAGATGCATCAGCATCGCCTGCAGATCAGCAACAAATGGAGCCGCGTCAAAAATTCAAGCAATGACGCCAGCTCTGTTGCTGAATGGCCAGAAACCTTCTGCACACAAAGCGGATTTTGCTCGGGCACTGCAGGAAGATGAGGAATCCTGTCGAAGGTGAACACCGACTCCGCGATGAAGCCGAACAGTTTCAGGCCGATCCCGGAACCTCAGTCGGCTTGATCTCGGAATAACTTCCACAGGCTAGCGGCGCTGGACATCACAATGGCGAGCATCCTCCACAAAAGAGGGAGATCGCTTGCCCGCCAGGAGTAGCCGTGCGCAAGATCAAAGAATTTCTTCGATTGAGATTTGAACTGGGTTTGGGGCAGCGAGCAATCGCCGTAGCTGCTCGATTGGCCTCGGAAACGCTCACGAGCATTTGATCGGAGAACTCTCGGACGCTCAGACAAATGAGGGATCTTGCATCAGTCCTAGCTCCTCCTTAACGCCCTCCACGGCCTGCCCGAGTTCCTGAATCATCGGTGGCGAAGGCAAATCGCAACGTATGACTGGCACGCATTGAGCGTCTTGTTGCGCGGTCTGCAGCTCGTGATTCCTGCGGAGCTGAACGCTGGTTAAGACCGCTCACTTCTTGCGCATCCAAACGTCCCATGTGAGCGGCCCCGCTTGCTCATCGGCTAATCGGCGCCCCGCCAACTTGAGGGCCAGCTTTATCTGGCCGTGGTGGTAGCCTTCGTGCCAGATCATGTGTTGGAGCAAGAGAATCGGGTGGTCGTAATGAAGGTCCATGTCCCTGCCGGCCTCCATCCTACTCTTGACTGCGTCCCGCACCGCCCTGGCGCTTTCGTTCAGCATCTGGGCGATGCGACCAGGGTCAGACTCGGCCTCCCATTCTTGCTCGGGCACGTTTCTGGCGAACTCGCCCGCGTCCTCGAAAACGATCACATGCCGCCCATAGTGGAATAGTGGATGTGTGTGAACAGCTGCGCAATGGAGGGGCCACCCTCCATCGCCCTGACCTCCAGCGCGCCCGCCGGCAGGGCGTGAAGCAGATTGACCAGGATGGTGTTGTTCCGGTCCCAGGAGTCTAATAGAGCCCCGAGTAAACGTTGTTCTATTGTGTCCAGCATAGGCGAAACCACGATATCATATTCGCCTTATGTTCGCCTATGCCTGCCAGGTCTCGTTCACCGATTCTGAAGGCCTCGGACACGCGGTTGAAGTCGCCGGGGGAAGTAGGTCAGATCGAGAAATACCCTTACCAAACCGCGGTCCCTTATTGAGCGGCAACGATGCGCTGCACTGTCATGGGAGATACGCTCAATTCGGCCGCGATCCTGCGTACACTCAGACCTTCGCGGTGAAGCCGGCGAGCCTTCTCCAACTTCGCCCCGATTAGCTTCCGGGGTCGTCCAAGGTGCTCGGTCTTGCCTTGGC